>JAABUM010000015.1_pt1 | contig 614104 bp, 539 predicted proteins | sample 5559161 | NCBI WGS metagenome assembly JAABUM01 (sample SAMN10711868, study PRJNA513369) | rock metagenome | isolation source: Antarctica rocks | place: Antarctica: Victoria Land, Siegfried Peak nord | reverse complement strand
ATATTAATAATACGGTTCTATTATAATATATATAGTAGATAGTTACCTAGAAGCTAATAGCCGGCTAATAGGAGGTAGTTATATTATAATTATTTACTAAATAGAAATAGGAGCGGATATTAGAGGGTTATATAAGAAGGATATTAATTAGGGATTAATATAAGGCCCCCCTTAATAATTTTAATATAAATATCCTACTTAATCCGGCCTCTTATAATATTATTAGGAGTTATTATAATACGGGCGACTTCTATAAAGGTAGGCTAATTATAAGTACCCTTATCCTATTATTTAAGATTTAGCTATTAGATATAAACGCTTATAATATTAATAGGATATTATAATTTATCCTCCTTAAGGTAGTTATAATAGGATTTAAACCCCTAGATATATAAGTTAATAGACTAGAGGGTATATTATATAGATATAAGGGTATCTTAATTTAAATTATTAAAATATTAATAGTAAATATCTAGTTACTCCTATATACTATCTAGTATATAGATCTAGGCGAATTTTAGCCTAAGGCTATTATTAGTAATAAGAGGACCTATAAAATAATAAATAGACCCCTAGATCTAGAAGGTAGTTTAACTAATATAGGTATTAATATTAGTTATACCCTCGCTAGTAAAGGAGAGATAATTATTATAACTAATAATATTATCTAAAAATTCTTTACTATATATAGTCCTCCTTTATATAGACTATCTATTAATATTAATAATATCTACGTTACTAAGTAATATATTAATAAATTATACCCTAAGCTTAGCCTCTTTTTAAGGCCCCTTAGGTAATAAGTTAATTTTAGCTAGCTTATATAACTAGTTAGGGGATAGCTAATTATCCTTCCTACTATTATAATATAGCTATTAACTATCCCCTAAGTTACTATATTTATTTTTCTATAATAGTATATTATAAAAGGGATATATATTACTAGTAGTATTAAATAATTTATTAACCTAGTAAAGCTCTATATATCTTATTATATAGGGATCCCTATATACTTAATATCCCTAGCCTAGCGTCCGCCCCTAATATATATTATTCTACTACTAGTATAAGCCTTATTAAGTAGGGGGCTAGTACTTAGTATTATTATCTTAATTAGCCTACTAGTAGGCGTACTAGTAACGCGTATCTAAATAATATTTAGGAGTTAGTAGAGGAGTAATTTCTTAGGGGGTCTCTTTAAAGATAGGGGGAGTAGGTTATTAAGGATTCCTAGGCGGAATAACTACTTAAATAGTTATATTAGTAGTTACTATACGCTACTAAGGAGTAATACCCTTATTAAAGTTAGTATAAGGGCGAATCCCTAATAGTATATCTTAGGGGCGAGGTTATATTAACGTAATATCTATTAGGTTAGCCCTAAGGATTATAGATTAAACTTAGGTATTTATATTAGTCGTCTTTAGGCGTTTAGTACGCCCTAGTATACTATTACTCTTATAGGATTTAGCCCTCTTATTATTACTATTAAGGGTGTTATAATCTAGTTCTAAAAGAGCTACCCGCTTAGAAGGTATTATAGGGGAGCTAGAGGAGCTTAGTTTAGTATAAGAAGGGTAATAGTAGGTAGTTTAAAGACGGCTAGTATAAGTTATATATAATAGATAATTAGGGGGAGTATTAAAATCTATAATATACTATTAAATAATAATAATAGGTAGGAAGAAAAAATCCCTAATAAGATTAGTAGGCGCTAAGATATTAGACTATTATATTAAATTTAGTAGGTAAATCTATTTATAATAATATATCTTTTAAACTACTATACCGAATTTTATAATTTTTAAAGTAGTAAGTACGTTAAAATAAGTTATATAACTTATTCTAATTAGAAAATATTATAAAGCGTTAGTACGTACGTAGGTAGAATATAAAGAAATATTAGACTTTTAATGTTCACCGCAATTAACACTAGTCCTAAGGAGGTAATTCGGGGGACTTTAGACCAATCAATAAGTAGCGATAAGCTCAGGGTCCCAAATTACATATATTCTATTATAGTAAGAAGATAATACGTATGATGTGTTTGTACGAATTGCCAAAGGTGGAAGATAGTTCGGTGATAGCTTTTCTCTCGTGTTGTAGTGGTGAGAGGAGATGTGATATGATAAAGGTTATGATGGTGCTTAGGGCGGAATCATGGGATTCTGGTATTTGGGTGGGATGAGAACAGGCAATTTGTCCGTATGTCCCTGGTCCGGGGAAATTGGAAGCCGGAAGCAATTAGGCGTTGAAGAGATCAGGATAGAGGTAGAGGTGGTGTTGAGAACGAAATGATGGAAGAGGATCTGGAGTGATAGATTAGAGCAGAGCTGTATGTTTGTGAGTTGGAATAAGACCTTCCATCTTTTTGGTCGCAGGAGATATAGGGGTTGAGGATGTTGTTTGGAGAGGTCGAGACCCTAAAGGGTATGAGATTGCAACAGTGGACGCGTCATCTCATGTCATCTCACGTAGTGAGCGAGCACCCACGAAGAAAAGACTTTTATTATTTTGCCATCATTACTGTCATAATTCATATTCATGAATGTCCAACCACATATCTCATCCAATTCTCCTCAGTCGCCGGAGACCTTCACACCTCCATTCTCGATCTCTATCTTTAACGTCTCAAAATACCATCTCCGCTTCTTCCAAAACGTACCCTGTGAAAAAGCACCATCACTCCCTATCCTTCCACTTGGCAACGAGTTCTTGCAACCGGTCAGTAATCTCACCGTCCCTCGGATGTTGATCCTTCTCCCCCAAAGTCTCCAGCAGATCTTGTTGCAACATGTGCCTCTTCAGCACCGTATGCCTCAGATGCTCATAGTCATCGTCCTCGCACGCTTCTCGGAATACCTTTCGCATCCTGGGAGAGTACAGGTTGCAGCAGCATTTCACATCAGGGTTTGGAAACTGCTGTGGTTTCTTATCGATCTTGGCTGCCAGTGGGGACCCGGTCTTGACCAATGGGTAGACGACGCTCTCGTAGCAATCTTGGCAAATGGTGAACTCTGGAAGGTGAGGATGGACATGCCATGCTTTCCTGGGCTTCATCTTATCTCGAGGACAATCATCAATTGCAGCCAGTTGTTTGGCCAGATCGCAGACCGACTTGGTGTTTGGAGGTTTCCTCCTACTCTCGGCTTCCCGAGAAGATTCCACGATCATGTCGAGGTAGTCACCAAAGCGAATGTCACTACAACGAAGGCTGCAGAAGCGCTCTTTGCGTTCGTGATGGTGAGAAGTTTGTGTCGTGTAGAACACGTTTCGCCAGTGTGGAAAGAGAATCTCCAAGCTGTGCACACAGTGTGGACAGGCATTTACACTGGGTATATGCTTGCCGGTTTCGGGATCCTCAAGACGATACCAGTCTCTGGGAGCAAGTTCATCTCCGGGACATGCTCGTTCCTTAGATGTTACCTCGGACAGGGCGGACAGGAGGTTTACGTCAGGCCCACGTAACAGACATGCCAGGCGGACCCATGGATTGTTGAGATCGCAGAGGGTCTTCCTGGACGAAGGTACAGGACGAGGCTGCAGATAGTGTTCATAAGTAGATCCAAAGACATTGTCACGACAGCTGGGGCAGATGGTGAATGCCGTATTCTGTTTCAATGCGAACCAGTCACTGTAGCCGGTGACCGAACGCGGTCGTGGACACGGGGGGAAATTTACTGGTTGCATGGGTGGGGACGTAGGTGTTATGGGCTTGGGAGCTGAAGACCGTGATCTCATATCAACAGAGCCAGGGGTAGGATTGGTCGATCTTGACCTTGGACCTGGTGCCGTGGTATTAAGAGTAGCAGCATGTGTTGTAGGAGTAGCAGCATGTGCTGTAGGAGTAGCTTGAGAAGTACCAGAGATGTAAGCAGGGACGTAAGACCTGGATCTAGATCTTGTAGTGAACGACCCAGTTTCAGGGTGCGGAGAGCTTGTGTGTACAGCAGAAACAGTTGGCTCCGAATGAGGGGGCTTGTATCTGTCACCAGGCGAACCGGGCGTTACAATACTAGGTGACCGAGCTCTTGACCTGGAGCGGGGAGACGACGATGAGTCATGGCCCTGCAGGAAGGCTACCGGATTCACAGTCAGTTGCGGGCGTACATCAGCACTTGATGCCGATCGTGGACGCCCAGAAAAGCCCATCGGCCTTAAAGTGTTGGGCTTGGAAGATTCCGTGGGCAGGGTAGGCCTGGGTCCAGTCCTGGAATGCTGAGGTTCACCTGATAACATGCACGGTGTTGTGTGCCCTGCTGGGGAGGGCGATCGCACAAATACTCCGGGGGTAGAGGGCTGCGATACTCCAAGCTCCTCAAATTTCGGGGGTGGCAGTGGGCCTGTACTCGTGGGCTGAAGAGGAGCAGGTCGAGACCTTCTATGTTGGTCGCTTTCGGCTGGGTTTTGGTTCGATCCCATGGTCCATGTCGATGATCGCGACGATAAGGGAGACGGCGGCCTTGAAGAAATTGGTGAATGCTTCTTAAGGCTGGTGTGAGGCACCGCTTGGGAGTGGTATGACTCTGAAGGTGGGGTTCCTGGGGGTGAGGAGTACGGAGTTGTCTTCGGTGAACCACGTGGAGAAGCCAAGGGTGAGACACCTGGGGAAGGCCGGGGAGAGGGCCGAGGAGAAGCCTTTCTTCCCGCAGTGTGGTCTCCTTTGAACATCCCGGCCAAGGTTTGTTTGATGGCTGCACCACTGACGAGCGAGGAGAGATTCACGGGCGGGCCATCAGTGTCAAATGACCGCACAGAGCGAACCGAAGGCGATACAGGTAGTTCTGAGCTGGGTTTTCTCCCATTCTGATCCTGAAAATCCATGGCCTGATGTCGGGGCGGATTCTTCGGGGATGCTCCACCATGGTTTCTTCCAGCCTCGCCATGATCACCATCGGAATTGTGATGAGACCTGGTGGGGCGCCTGGATAACGGTCGGACTGCGCCAGCCGATGGAGGGGTGACTGGGTTACGCCTTTCAGATGTTCGCCCATCAATCGAGGGGTGATCAGATCGATTGTGAGTGTTCCATTCCTGGGTAGCTCTTCTGGTAGCCGGTGGAGAGTCGCTTGGATAAGGCAACTCAGAAGCACACCGCTCCATGGAGGGACGCGCGTAGGCTTTAGGATTCTCCTTACCCTGAGATCCCCTTCCAATGTTGTGAATTTCCACCGGCCGAGGGATGTAGTATGATTGAGACCGTTGGTTTTCCATTGATAAGCGTACAGGTTCTTGTGCTGGTCTGGTCTTGGTTTGGGGTTCCGCAGGTCGAGGGAAGTACTGGGACTGGCTGCGCGGGCTTTCGGCATCAGTTCTTCTTGGGTTCGGCATATTCGGAGACAATAGGTACTCTCCAGATGAACGATCTGATTTCGACTTTCTATCTTGGGGCCCAGACGCGTATGGAGAACGTGCGCGTTCTAACACTGGGGAAGACCCTCCCACAGGCTTGGTCTGAACTATATTTGTATCCAGCCTACGCATGGCCTTTCTTCCTCGGTCCCTTTCCGAGAGGCTCACTGTACTCTTCTGTCGTAGTCGCTCTGCATTGTCCGCGGTGCCATAGGTCTGTGGAATAGGGATGTCGGGCTCTGGCTTCCAAACATATCGTTTATCATAGTTGTCACTGTCAGAGACCGGAGGTGTTTCAGGTTCAGAGCTGTAATTGGACTCCCGCGAATGAGTACTTCCCGAGTCATTGCTAGTAGAATATGGCACATCGATAATCATGGGATCCTGGCCAATTATGCCCCGCATTGGAATTCGGTCCTCACTTTCCACTTCTTCTACCTTGGGGGACGGAGGCCATCTTCTCCGGCCGCAATTGAAAGTGTATGGTTGGCGGACTTTCGATCGTGACTTTGGGCGCCTTGGAGGAGGGTATTGATCTTGTACTGGGAGACGGTATCGTGACAACCTTTCCGTGTCCTCGTGTGATCTTGACTAGGGTTAGTATCGCTGATTTGGATGAATATTGAGGGACATACCCATCGTTCCTTCCATTATGAGAGCCAGATCGGCGATAGGAGGGGTGAGATGGGGTCATTGCTGATTGCAAAAGAGCTCCTGCTGTCGTGTGCCTTGCTCGAGCACATAGCAGACGAAATAAGACTACTGGCCAGGCGGAGAGGTCATTCCCATAGGGTACTGTAGGGCAATCACAGGATTAAGAGATATGGATCCTGAGAGTGGCAGCAGAGAAGATATCCGTAAGTGGAGAGGGAAGGCTTAGAACTAATATGCAAAGCATTGACTCGGCTCCCGCGAGTGACCAATCAGTGAATTTGCATCCAGCATAGCCTGTTCGCCTCTCTCCTTGCACTCCAGTCTTCGAACGCAACTAGAATGGAGGGAAAGGCGGTGTCAGCGGTGGGGACCCGGGGGAATTGTGGAAAAGTCAGCAACAACGGTCTCCTCGAGAGCGGTTGGTTGGTTGGGGATGCTCCAGGGCTGCGATATCACCTAGTGCCATGCATTAGGGCCGGGAAGACCTTGGAGACATCAGACAATGGAACCATTGGGATTGGTGGCGTGCCTGAAGCTAATTCTTGCGGGGCATATTTTCGGGAAGCTGCCGATACGATGACTGTTCTACCAACCAATTACTTATATAAACCAGAGGATGTCCCAACGCAATCGATTTCGAAACTGAAAGGCTGTGCTTGAGGCCGTATAATACCTCTTTTGGATTGTGCACATGGGGTCAACGTCCCAGCGTTACGTGTCAAGGCTAACTCTACTATATGACCACCTCCGTCCATGAAATACAGCCGAACCTTAGCATCGATAATGTTGCCGGCCGTCATACCTTGCCAACGGCACCCTATTCACTCCGTATACCTTATGTTCAGGCTTCAGCGCTTCTCTCCGACAATCTTCGCTGCCTCCAGCGCTCCTCATTCCCCAGTGCGTCCTAGGAGAATCGAGGCTTTCACCGCCCTTGTACCCGGCATCATGGTCGTTGGGGATGACGTTGGGTAGCTTCGCATAATGGGAGGCCTCTTGAAGGGAATGGCCTTTGCTTTAGGAATGGCCAACACCACAAGATGCTGCAGGTGTAGAGGCAGATACCCGCAGAGGACCGTGATAGGCCAAGCCTTGTTGGTGGAGAGGACTGTTGTGTTCGAATCGATGCTAGATGTTCGAAGACACGGGCCCAAGGTTCCAGATTGGATCTATTAGGAATGATCTGATATCATTCCAGCTAGCTTGCTATGGGGCCTGCTGTAGGTGAGCTTTCCGACACCCCTATTTTAGTTGTCAAGTCAACTCTGTTGAGGGCCCAATATGAAACGCTTTGATCGTCCTCAACCTGGTATCAGATATTGAATCTCATATCGTGATCTGGAAACCCATGATGCCAATATCATCGCGGCTTCCGGATTATAGCACCGGTCAACGCAAAGTATCGGCAATGATTACTACTCTATGTCCACAATTAATTCTCCCTCGCTCCTGGTATCAGAGCATCGTTCGATGCTCGAATGTATCTAAGTCTTAGGTAGCTATCCAAAATAAAGCAAGCTCAGACTAAATAGAATTCCAACATTGATTGCGACGGAGTAGCGAATCCGCATAGACACGATGAAGGCAGATGCCAAACAACCCATATAAATCAAAGGCTTCGGTATATATTTAGGGGTCGAGAACATACACATATACTACAACTGTGACCCAGGGGCGCTGTCTGAGTCATCGGAGTTTAGATGGTCTGCCACTAATTCCGTGTACCACTGTTATCGAAAAAATTTAACGGCTGTTCCCACTCATTCAATTGCATTTTTCCAATTGAGTGTCATCTCTAATCATGTCGTAGTGCTGCAGAGAAATGTTGGGCAGACACCCGTCGTGGCGATACATTGAGTCTTTCCCTTGAGGTTTCACGGAGCAGTCTCCAAGTACTCTGCGCCCAAGTCTCTCGACTCACGATGGATGTCTGCCGCCCATTCACGAGACTCTCATCGGTGCTTTCGAAACGTAGCTCCTATGCTAGGGCTTCCCCAATTCGACATTATGTGGTCAAAATCTCTTCCTCCGTACCCCCCTCTTTCCAGACCCGCAAGCCGTTCAGATATGAAGGAAGACAGCCGCTCAGCACTTCGACAATTCGATGTAACAATATAGGGCAGCAGGCCCCTAGCGCTTATACATACATCGAAAGCCGTACCACGGATGGAGATAGGAAAAGCCTCGTGGATGTCAAGAAGGTTCTTATGATTGGTAGTGGAGGCTTGTCCATTGGGTAGGTGTTCTGCAGCTCATGTCCTCCTTCGTTGGTCCCGAAACATATTGAGAAGACATCACTCCTCGTTAATCTATTATGATCCACGATCTGGATGACAGTTTGCTGACTGTGAGCATCACTCAGTCAGGCAGGTGAATTCGATTACTCTGGTGCGTATGGAATGAGCAACATTGGGCACACATACTGGTCTCCCTATGGCCAATCAAATCAAAAGAGGACTAGGCCACAGCTGATGGTCTTTTGGACATGGTGTAGGTTCGCAGGCTTTGAAGGCTCTAAAGGAACAGAAGATCCAATCGATTCTCATCAATCCCAATGTAGGTGGTTTCCAGCTTGAAAATTGCGATGCTCCCCCAGGTTTCAAGATACGAGATTCGACCGGAGGAACATACTCCTATTTCATAGTCTATGCTTCAAAGAGATCTCTCACAATTGCAATTGCTGACGACCATCATCAGATTGCGACCATACAGACTGACCACAAGCTCGCCGACGAAGTCTACTATCTTCCCGTGACCCCAGAATATGTCACATTTGTAATTGAGAAGGAGCGACCTGATGGGATCCTTCTGACGTTTGGTGGCCAGACCGCCCTCAATCTGGGCGTCAAACTTGAGGAAATGGGGGTATTCGAGCGTTATAATGTCCAGGTACTAGGAACAAGTATTCAGACGCTGAAGACAAGTGAGGACCGAGATCTCTTCGCGAAAGCTTTGAGGGAAATCGACATTCCTATAGCAGAGTCAATTGCATGTAGTACTACCGATGAAGCTTTAGCAGCAGCAGCGCAAATCAGGTACCCAATAATCGTGCGGTCAGCATACGCTTTGGGAGGTCTGGGCTCTGGATTCGCGAACAATGCTGAAGAATTAAGAGACCTTTCCTCGAGATCGCTATCTCTTTCTCCGCAAATTCTGGTAGAAAAGTCACTTAAAGGGTGGAAAGAATTGGAGTATGAGGTTGTTCGTGATAAGGAGAACAACTGCATTACTGTATGCAACATGGAGAATTTTGACCCCCTGGGGACCCATACCGGTACGCTCTTGTTTTGCCTATTTCCTTGTGGCAGTCTGGTCGTTTTGGTCTATTATCAACTTCGACGCCATCTTGACACTGCATGCCAAGCTTACTCTTCAAACTACTAGGTGATAGTATAGTCGTTGCCCCGAGCCAGACACTAAGCGACGAAGAATATCACATGCTGCGGACTGCTGCAATTAAGATCATTCGCCATTTGGGCGTTGTTGGGGAGTGTAATGTTCAGTATGCACTGCAGCCAGACGGGCTGGACTACTGTGTCATTGAGGTGAATGCACGTCTCTCAAGGTCTTCAGCCCTTGCCTCTAAAGCTACTGGTTATCCGCTAGCATACACGGCAGCAAAGATAGGACTTGGTCACTGTCTTCCGGATCTCCCTAATGCTGTAACCAAGACCACAACAGCGAACTTTGAACCAAGCTTGGATTATATTGTGGTGAAGATGCCCCGATGGGATCTCAGCAAATTTCAACATGTCAAACGTGATATTGGAAGTTCCATGAAAAGTGTTGGGGAAGTCATGGCTATAGGACGAACCTTTGAGGAGGCCTTCCAAAAAGGTAAGTGCTTAGCTGGTCTCTTAGACACGGACATAAAATCTGACTGTAATCATTCAATAGCCATTCGGCAAGTCGACCCCAAATATATTGGATTGTGAGTAACGCTTCCTGTCCGACCCTCCTGTTTTTTATGCGCTGTCTGTTATACGAAATCCATCATGAGTCTCAAGACGTATCCTAAATCCATCCATATCTTCAATTCCTCCCAGTTTGCACTGCTCTTACCCATTTGAATAAAACTCTAATTTCGAATCTATCCAGTCAAGGCGATGAATTTGAAGACCTCGATGATGTTTTGAGCAACCCGACCGACCGGCGATGGCTTGCCGTCAACCAAGCAATCTTGCAGGGGTATTCCGTTGATCAGATCCATGGGCTGACAAAAATCGATAAGGTATGTACAAAGTCTTCTTGCCCTCGATAATGTGTTGATCTTTTCATAGTGGTTCTTACACAAGCTGCAAGGTATTGCCGACTTACAACGTGAGATGGAAGACATTGGTAGTCTTTTTGGGTTGAGGAGGGAGCTGATGCAACAAGCCAAGAAAATGGGCTTCTCTGATAAGCAAATTGCCCTGTACGTCGGCAGCACCGAGGAAGAGGTCCGAGCCCGGAGAAAAGGCTTTGCTATCAAGCCCTTCGTCAAGAAGATCGATACTCTGGCAGCTGAATTTCCTGCTGTACGTGTACATTTCATCAAAACGCTCACTGGTGCTAATTGAACTAACAACCATTCTAGGACACTAACTACCTCTACACCACTTACAATGCATCTTCTCACGACGTTACATTCGACGACCATGGTACCATCATTCTGGGAAGCGGAGTCTACCGCATCGGGAGCAGTGTGGAATTCGACTGGGGTGCCGTAAATGCTACGCTTTCGTTAAAGCAAATGGGAAAGAAGACCGTCATGATCAATTATAATCCAGAAACATACTCTACCGATTTCGATACTGCGGACAAACTGTACTTCGAGGAGCTCAGCTACGAGCGGGTGGTTAGTATTATATTCTCTCGACTCGATTATTCCCCGAACAGGAACTTGAAGTGCGTTTCAGGCCAGGTTTCGGGGTATTCCTATTCCTAGATGTGTCTGGAAACCTTGTCATTGATTGATATGGGAATGCTAACTCCTGGGAATCATTATAGATGGACATATATGAATTGGAGCAAGCTAGTGGCGTTGTCGTCAGCGTTGGTGGCCAGTTGCCCCAGGTAAGTCTCTTAAAGTAAATTCGCTGCGTGTGCTGCAGATTGAGTCGCTAGACACGTCATTAAGGGCATCACACACCATATAATTTACGTATGGCTTTGCAGACAATGCTGACCTAAATCGTTGTCAGAATATCGCTTTACGGCTCCAGGCTGGCAAAGCACGCGTGTTAGGCACTGATCCTCAGGTTTTCCATCCTCGCTGGTTTTGCGCAATGATATCTAGCTAATATCTTTTCTAGGACATAGACAAAGCCGAAGGTTAGTATTCACTGAATTGGTACAGCATATATAGATAACCGTAGTACTAACGCTGGAATAGATCGCCATAAATTCTCACAAATCCTAGACGATATCGGCGTTGATCAGGTTCGTTGTGTTCTCCGCCCACCACTTCTCCAATCCGATTGTGCTCAGGAGTCTTGAGAGGTATCTTGAGAGCTTGAGACAGGAAGTCTATCCTTGATCATCTCGTATCACCTAGTCTAGTCAAATGCTGACGCCAATATCTGACAGCCTGCATGGAGAGAACTCACATCTGTTGTGGAAGCCGAAAAATTCGCCGACGAGGTTTCGTACCCAGTCCTTGTACGCCCTAGCTACGTCCTGTAAGTGGTTTCCAGTCCAACTATCCAGTTCTATACCAATTTAGCTCGAGTCACGTTGTGGAAGATAACCTCTTCAATCACGCCTTTAGACTCAGATAATCATTAAGAAGGCACCCACTGACCGTGAGATCACTTTCAGGTCTGGAGCAGCCATGAGCGTCATTTACAGCCAAGCCGAGCTCAAAGACAAACTCCTCAGCGCCTCTTCGGTTTCGCCTGATCACCCTGTTGTTATCACCAAAATGATTGAGAACGCCCAGGAGATTGACGTCGATGCTGTGGCTTCTGGTGGCAAGCTCCTGATACACGCTATCAGTGAGCACGTCGAGGCGGCAGGAGTGCACTCCGGCGATGCTACACTAATCCTGCCACCCGTCAGCCTTGATGGAGTCGTTATGGCACGCATCAAGGAAATAGCAGAAAAGGTTGCGAAGGCATGGAGCATCACCGGCCCGTTTAATATGCAGATTATAAAAGTAATGGCAGATGGCGGTGAACCACTCCTCAAAGTCATCGAGTGCAACCTCCGCGCTTCACGATCGTTCCCCTTCGTCTCTAAGGTACTTGGTGAGTCAATATCATCTCTCATAGCTCTCCCCATCCCTTTAAATTTCACTCTCCAGGAGTGAGGAAATGTATCTTATCTTTCGAAAGTATTACTGACTGCGGATCTGTAGGTACAAATTTTATAGATGTGTAAGTACTTACTTTCTACCGGAATCCGGTCGTGGTGAGAAAATGCTGATCGCGAAATTATATAGTGCTACAAAGGCTCTAGTTGGAGAAAACGTGCCTGAGCCCACAGACCTTATGGCCGTAAAGAGAGATTACGTCGCCACAAAGGTGCCACAATTCTCGTGGACTAGGCTGGCTGGTGCCGACCCATTTCTAGGCGTTGAGATGTCTAGTACTGGAGAAATGGGTTGTTTTGGTAAAGACTTGACGGAAGCCTACTGGACATCGGTACAATCGACCATGAATTTCCGCATGCCGGAGCCTAGCGAAGGCTTGCTCTTCGGTGGTGACGTTAGCATGACCGAGCTACCAGCGATCGTTGATTGCCTCAGCCCACTGGGATATAAATTCTTCGCCGCCAGCGCAGACGTGAAGGAATATCTGGAGTCCAAAGCGAAGACCAGTGTACTAGTGGAAGTTATCGAGTTCCCCAAACAAGACAAGAGGGCATTGAGGGAGGTCTTCAAGAAGTACGACATCAGAGGCGTGTTCAATCTAGCCCTGAAAAGAGCTGACAGTCTCCTGGACGAAAATTACGTGATGCGTAGGAATGCGTAAGTATTTTGTTCACCTGCCCAGTCGGAGCTAACGTGTTGTTATTCATTCAGTGTCGACTTCGGTGTCCCATTGTTCATGGAGCCAAAGGTACGAGTTGCAGCCTATTTCGTACTTTGAGGATGCAGCCTGTGCTGACACACTCAACAGACGGCTCTACTCTTCGCGCAGTGTATGAGTGCGAAGTTACCGAGACCGGAGGGGATCCCGCCTGAAGTGCGCAGATGGAGTGACTTCATTGGCGGCTATTGAGACATTGCTAGTCGATGTTGGACATACGATTTTGAGAAATGGGTGGCTTGGATACTAAACGCCCAACATCCCCTGAGCGTGATCCGCGTTATGGGCTTCGAGAAGATCCGCAGGACCGCCCTTGGTATTTTGACACATTGGATATACTAGCCCTAGGCAGAATTCGTGCGTGGTCCTGGCTTCGTTTGGAAGATTCAGCTCAAGTTATTGGCCCTGCCAAATGAATCTATGCGGAGATAACGTGGATCCCAATCTATTATTTCAAGACATCTACAGCTACAGATAACGGGTCCTTTTGCTGGAGCCAACTAAAGGCAATGGTTCGAAGGGTACAGGATTGATCTAGACTTGAATATTGACACGTAGATTGGATAGACAATGGCAAAATAGGCAATCATCTTTGGCCATTTGGCTTGAGTAAAGCCCGTTGCAATCTTTCTGAAGATATCTGACATGACACGCAACCAGCCCCATGTTGAGATTTCTGGCAACCCCATTAGATTGAATAGCCCCACCACCTGCCTTTGGGATCTGCTCAAGACGAGACATATACTCGTCTTACACCTCCAAGCAATCTTCTCACCGTCTACAATCTCTTCCAGTACGACAGGTGGCAGATTGCGATTTAGTGAGCAGGAACAGTACGTACTCTGTTCTTGTGGACGGAACAGAAGTGTTTGAAACCCCCTATTGGTGTTCATAATGTTCTCCTCAAACGTTCTTCATCGTGCGTGTATGTATCGGAACAGTGTTGCATATGTTCTAGATTGCTGCCTTGGCCTCATACCATGGAAGCCAGTATGCCAATATCGATGCTCAACTGATCTTAAGCGCAAACATCCTCAAAAAGTCACCCAGCAGATCCGCATCCTCTAGCATAAGATTCTTTATTTCCCCTTCCTTGACGAGATTCGCCATCTCGACACCGATATAATGAGCCAACATCGCCCGGATCCCGTCTTCCTCGTGGATGGTGGTGATGGGTGCCATGGTGTTCGCGTAGACGTATCTTAGTAGAGCAGTGATCTCGCCAACGCGTTCGATGTACAAGGTGTGAATTGCGAGCTGGTGTTGCAGTTTCTGAAGAGCTAGTTCCCGTAGCGGTTGGACGTCGTATTTCTCGGAAAAGACGTACATGCGGGCATGGCCGAGGAAGACCTGGGTGTAGTCTTCATCGGGTCCTTTGTTGGCTCGGGCAGCGGGGATGGAGGAAGTTGAGGGTCCCGTATTCCGTCGCTGACTTACGAAAGACTCTCTTAGGAAACCTTTGACGGCTAGCTCGGTCATCTTCTTTGCTTTCTTCTTGTCCTTTGTGGGGGTGCCCCACGATCCCCACTCGTCATTGGGGACCGGGTCCTTGGCTGGCTCCCCATTCGCTATTTCAGACTCGATGGTGGTGTGTTCGCGGGCCGGGTAGTCGCCAGTGTATGTCCAGCGAAGGAAGCGTAGGAAGGTTTCCTCGTCCACCTCGTCGAGAATCGCAAATCCTTGTTGTGCTTCGGACAGATGGCCATTGATCATACGATTGAGAGGTTCGGAGCAATCGGCTACCAAGGCTGCATGGACGTACAGTGGCTTTCCCTCGACGATGAATGTGAAGGGTTTCGAGGCGAAGATACTGTCGAGACGTCAGATAGCTGCACATTTGAGGGTAGAGACTTGGATGTTGTCCATGTACCTGCTGTCCGGGAGCGACATCTTAAGCTATTCTGTTGGTCGACACGCAACCCGACTTGTGCTGTTTGATGGGACTCCGGACCCATTTGGGGTGTTCATCCAAAGTGAATGTGGCTGTGAAGAACATGTGGTGTTCAGTGGCTTCGAACGAGGCTGCAGCTTTAGGTCTAAGTTCTCCAGCGGTGTCTGCCTGCGTACTAGAATAATGGGAGCTGCATTGAGAGCTTGATTGGTGAGTTCCATTACAAGCTGGGAGCCTTTACCTAGGCCCTGGGAGCAACGGTCGTGCAGAATAATGCATGCAGTAGAAAGTAAGGAAATTTCACTGTTCAGCCGCGTCGACCCCGTCCCATTCAGGAAAGAGTGCGAATGACGCAAACCCATACTGTACCACCAACGGGATTTATAGGCCACTAGTGATCCTTCGATACCCAAATACCATTTGTTTAGATGACACAGTTTGATGGGATGAATGGATTTCAGCCATGCTGGTGTTATGGACATAGAACTGTTGGAAGACATGTGCTGCATATCCTGAGATTCCTTTACACACCAAGGCAACTGCGATAAGCTGGCTTCCCCATTGTCTCGTGCCCGAGCTCTGACTCGACCGAACAACACCCTACCGTTCCTCCGGTACTTGTTCCCTCACACCCGCCAGCGAGCACGAGCACGGCTTGCAGCTTTTAGACACGATACTCTCCCTCGATACAAGCTTCGAGCACAATCACGAATATACAGATTCATCGTCAAACGACAGACGAAGCGGCGTCAGAGAAAGGCTGCCGGCCAGGGTATACTTCACCGGCTTGGGGGCCGAAGAGGTATTCTTGCCGCTTTTCGGCAAAGAGAAGCGAACCCATCGATAGCGTGGACCAATATGGATGGCTACACATCGGGGTCCGAAAGGGGAGCTAGACGAAAGAAGCTTGCAGGTTACCTCAAGGCTGCAAACACTCTTCGCCAGTCGTACCAGCAGTCTTATGGTTTGGGAGATCAGAGGGATGGTGCGGACGAAGATGGATCAGCTATACCTGGAGCATTCCCCGACGCTGCCGTGGTACGCAACGGGGATGAGGAAATGCTGCTTTTCCCAAGCTACGCGATTCGCCATATTACACCCAAGCGTCATCACATGGCAGAACCAGGAGCGTCTCAAGATATACGGAGCGACAGAGGCACAGGAGATGCAGAGTATTGGAGGAAAGAGTGGCAGAAGTACGAAGACGATACATCCATAGTGGATGTTGATATCAGGGGCTGGATATATGCTCCCCACCGAGGGCAAATAACCCGAAAGAACAGATTGTTGGTCGGCATTGCAAGGCAACTCAGTGGCATACCCGCTCCAGCGAGCAACGAAGCAGCTAGTTCACAATCTCCGCATCACGCCCGGGTCGAAGCACGGAACATGAGGCATGAGGAGGAGATCGTGGAGAAAGAGGCAGAGTCGATAACGAGGAGGGGTGAAAGCGAAGCAGACATTGCATGGCAAGGCCGTTACAACGAGCAGCCGAGTCGGGACAACGATCAGTCTAGCATACACAGCCTGCCTGGTCATAGCCGGTCATCGTCGCCGGACATGCGCGGACCCAGAGCAATGTCACGACCAGTATCTAATAATTCACTACACTCAGACTATGATCCCGCTTCTAAACCACTCGCAAAGCGATCGACCTGGAAGCAACCATCAGATATGACATCTGCCGAGATCTCCATGGCGAATGCCCATCTTATGGCTCGACTGAAGCCTTTTCTGACCACCCCTCTTGCGAGCACGCCTCTCACCGTGTTCTTCTACAATGAACAAGCTTCAAGATCTCGTACGATCACTACCAACGAAGCTGGACACTTCTCACTCCGGGCCCCATTAGACTTCGTCCCAAGCCACGTGAGGGTACTCGCTTCTGACAAGCTATCAGCCACCGAGGAAGTACGGATCACGGAGCCCAAGGGTATAAGCATGATCAGTGACATCGACGACACGATCAAACATTCAGGCATCGGAAACGGTGCAAGGGACATTTTCCGCAATGCTTTCATCCGGGACCTTGGTGATCTTACTATTGACGGTGTCAAGGAGTGGTATTCCACTATGGCTGATTTGGGTGTGCAATTCCACTACGTATCGAACTCTCCCTGGCAACTTTATCCTGTACTTCTGAGCTACTTCGCCCTCGCTGGGCTTCCGAAAGGTTCCTTCCACCTGAAACAGTATACTGGTATGCTTCAGGGTATCTTTGAACCTGTTGCTGAGCGAAAGAAAGGCACACTGGACAAGATTCTGGCAGATTTCCCGGAAAGACGTTTCATCCTGGCTGGGGATAGTGGAGAGGCCGACCTTGAGCTGTATACAGACGTCATGCTAGCAAATCCGGGTAGGATCATCGGCGTGTTCATAAGGGACGTGACAACAGCCAAAGCCACAGGCTTCTTCAATTCCGCTGTCAGGTCCCAAGGCTCTCGGTCGCCATTACGAGGTCGACGTCAGAATGGTGAGAGTGTATCTCCCAAACTGCCGTTAGACAAGCTAGAAGGAAAACCGCCCGCTTTACCTCCAAGGCAACCAAGCCATTCGGCTAACATGGGGGCCTCGGCGGCTAGTACACCTACGATGGGCAATCTTATAGATGTCGATGAAGTGCCGCCCCGGGGAGTCCACCGATCGTTGACCGACCCAGAGGACAGCAAGGCAGAGAGGTCCAATTCGACAAAGTCAGCTAAACCACTCCCACCATCACGACCCTCGAAGCCAATGTCATTGCGGTCCATCTCGGGTGAACAACCGAGCTCATCTTCTTCACTACCAAATTCCATCCAGGAATCCGCCCCATATCCTCCCAAGCCACGGCAACACTCTGGTCCCCCGGAAAATCCGAATCTACCCCCAGAACCCTCCCCACTCTCTCAAACTCAGAATGCTTCGCCACCAGGCAGTCGAGCGAGTTCTGTCGAGCGTCAGTCGTACCGTGCCTCAGTCCGTAGCAAAGTCTCTTCGGCATCTAACGCTATTTACTCCCTATACAACGGTACTTCATCCCCACCACCAGCTCCACCTCCCACCTCAGATCCCTCCATACCTAGCTCACGCCCGCCTCCACCCATCCCTCCACGCCGAAACATTACTTCATACCCTGCGGCTGCAGCTCAGTATGCCACTAATCGCATCTCTGGTGTTCGAAATGGGTACAACAATGATGGTAGCGGAAGTAGTGATGACCCGTATGGCAACGATCCCGTTCTGAGCAAAAAGGAGGAGATGTGGGCTAGGAGGTGGACGAGAGCGAAGGAGATATTTGCCGAGAAAAGAGTAGTCCTCCGGACTTGGAGGGTTGGGGAGGATATAGCCGATGAGGCTATTCGATTGGTCGAGAGGGAAAACAAGCGGATGGGGAAGCGATGAGGATGCACATAAGACAGTCATGACATAAATGCATAGCGCTGGTAGATGGTATCGTTTCAGTGGGGATCGGCTCCTCGCAAGATGGCTCTTTACCGAGTCCATTGGCTTTTGGCTATCACGTATCGAATGAACAAAGTTGGCCTGCAAAGTGGACCAGTCGGTGTGTGGTTTCACCATGCCTTACTGCACCACAGTTGTACACTTTTCTTATTCCGTCACGACCCTTCCATATGTGATCGTCAACACTCGCAAATCGACGCCTAGGACCGCAGCTTCCTGTCTAACCTTTTAGACGGTCATCCCGTAGGCTTCCTCCCCTCTCCACCCTTTCACATATCTCCTGTCCATAAGCTATGTATTGATGACTACTTCACTCACACATAGAAGAGTCCGCCAGTTTGTTATGATAGGTCCATTCAGAAATATTGCTTTTCTGACCAGTTCGATTACGCAGTTTCGGAGATCCTGCTATACCGAATCTTGTGCGAATTCAGTCCCGTTAAGCTTATGTTTGGTCGACCTTTCATCTCCCTTTTGGAGGCTTTTCTACGAATTAGCCGCCGTTGATATAGGCTCGTTGGACTCGCACTTAGTACCGGTCCTTGCATCATCTATTCAAGACGTAGAGGACGTAACCCCAAAACGCGGAGCAAGCACCCAGATCATTCGTGGGATTAGAGCTGTTAATCCTATCAATCTAAAAGGCCTTCAGTTTATCCGCAGTGTTTATCGCCTTAAGCATTCGGTTCCAACACATCCATTTCCCACTGCTTTGACTGGAGTTGTCATATCCAGTTCGCTGTCTTTGTCTTAGTCCGTTTTAGCACATTCAAATCATGCATAGTACGTACACCTTGCCTCTCGTCAATTCCTCCCTGTCGAAAGGTCGTTTGACTGGTAACAAGCCATTTCTATACAAAGTGTAAGTCCTAGAAAAGGGACTGGGAATTGGTGGCCAAGATCCAGTTCTTGGCGGTCAAGAGGTCTTGATAGCAAGGATGGACGATCTGGATGATCTGGATCGATTTTATCCGCTGGGAAATAAATCGGAAGCGAGAATGTCGTCTTGTCACGCATGTAAGGCGTTTGGAAAACGTTGAGGGAATTTACTGAGAGTTGTCGAATCATTTCGACCACCTCTGGATATGAAGTCTGTGGTCGGTCTTTCCGAATGATGGTGTTTAATTGTAAAAGCCAACAGCTGCCACCATGCAATGGCATTCTATCTTCCACACAATGACTGGAAATTCCGCCTTACCAACACCAGGTTGGAACTTTTGCGGGATGCTTCTTCAAGATGTTGCATTTCAATTCTCTCTCGTCTGTGAGAATTGGATACCTCCCATCCAGCCTCCCCACACACACGGCACGGCGCAACAAAAGTCCAGCCACACCCAGTATAATCCCCAATCGAGCAAACAATCCATCAATGTCCTCACACATTATCTGCCAACTCCCCAACTGATAACCCCGTCCTACGCTCATCTTCCCCAATCATACGTACCAGTCCGTTGCATTGAAATAGCTGTCAATCTCCCTTCCTCCATATATATCCTCTCTTCCAAACCCTCCCACCCCCCTTTCATCCCCCATCCAAAAACCTAACCTGAAACTCCGCCTTCCCACCCCCTCCCCCCTCCTCCTCATCCCCAACCAAAAAATCACACTCCACAGCCCCATACTCCTCCACCAGCGCGTAAAACACGCGCAGCGCACCCTCGGCCACGGACCGTGTTATTTTTCTGCGAGGGAGGGGAGGGAAGGGGGGAGGGGGGACGCGCATTGAGAAGGTGACGTCGGCGGAGGTGCGGTGGAAGGGGAGGGGGTTGGGGTTTTCTGCGGGGGTGGGGGGTGTTAGTTGAAAAGGTGAGGAGTGGTATGGGGAGGGGAGGGGAGGAGGTGGCTACGGGGAAAGGGGGACTATACGTACTACGGTAGTACTCCTCCTGTTCGGTGATGAGATCTTGCAGTGCGTATTTTTCGACGGAGAGGCCGGCGCGGTATGTTTTGACCATTTTTAGGACTTGGGGCGGTTGGGTGAGGGGGAGGGGGAGGGTGAAGGGGGCGGGGGGGAAGGTTTTGTAAGGTGTGCTGGGGTTGGGGTTTGGGGGGGTTGTGGTGGAGGTGGTGTTGAGAGGTGGGAGGAGGAGGGTCAGGTAAGGGAGGGTGGGTTTTTCGTTAGGGGGTGTGGGTGTGAGGGTGAGGTGGTTGGATGCGGGTGAGGATGCAGGAGGAGGGGGAGGAAGTGGTGCTGGGGTTGTTGCGGGTAGGAGGAGGAGGAGGAGGAGGAGGAGGAAGGAGGCGAATTGGAGATATTTTGCTGGGGGGAACATGTTTGACTGGTGGTGATGACTGGGAGAGGCTTGCTGGGTGTGGATATCTTGATGACGCGGGGGATGAAACGAAACGAAATGTGATTCGTGTGCACAGATGCTGGGTCGGATATATCTCTTTCCCTGAGGGTGATAGATCATAGGTAGAATATGGCGCGAGTGCGCATCTTCGATCGTTTGGACGCGAGAAATTGCGAGTATGCGCTTCTCACACCAGGACAGTGGTGCATTGGAGGATCTAGCGCGACAACGAGGGTGCAAGGGAAGCTTTGGAAAGAAAGAAAGAAAGAAAGAAAAATAGAAGATAATGTCGATTCGACGAGACAATCAATTAAGAAGCGAAAAACATGACCCCATATCTCATCATCATCGTCCAGCCTTCACCCTCGTAGAAACCTTCAAATACCATCAGAGAATGCCAGAGAACACATCACTCCGACATATACGAAACCGTAATCTGTCCATTGACACAATAAGTCCCAGACGCCATACCGCCCATATCCAGCGAACCACCTACGATCCCATTCATTAGTCTTCGTTTGCGAGAAAATTGTACTGTACCCAAAAACATACCTTCATCGCACAAGAAGAATTTCGTCCCCTGATCATCACACGTCAAGTATCCAACGGGCGAACATGTGCCATCGCTAGCCCTCTCGATCGAAGCGTCCGCGCACAGGGTGCCGGGTGCTACGGCGCCCATGTCGATGTAGCGGGGTGGTCCGTCGGGTGCGGGGGCGCAGAAGGAGTAGGAGGAGGGGGTGGGGCAGTAGAGGTCGTTGGGTGTGCAGTCGGCTGGTGGGCCGGTGGATGCTGGGGATCTTGGTTGTATGCCGATGGCGTTTGGAAGGGATGCGGGTGAAGGGGTTGGGTTGATGGAGGTGGTGTTTGGAGAGGTTGATGGGACCGAAGATGTTGGTTCAATTTCAGTGGCATTTGAAGAGGACGTGACCGAAGATGTTGGTTCGTTCTCAGTGGCATTTGAAGAGGATGTAACCACAGCTATCGGCTCAACGAAACTTGTATCCGGAGATGGTACGCTTAGCGAGCTGCTCGGTGTCACCATGGTCGTCGTGATCGTCCGGGCTATACGTGTCGTCTGATACGGGAGCGTGCGCTGCAGCGTGGAATTGGACCCAGAGCGACCAGCGCTCGTGACCGCCCCCGTCCCTTTCAGCGTGTACGTGGCATTGGGATAATGGACGATGGTCATGGGAACCGGGACGACGGTGAGGACGGACGTGATCGTTACGGGGTTGGCTGCTGCTGCTCGCAGAGCGGCGAGGAGAACGAATGTGGTGCCGACTAGCTGCATGACGACTGTGTCAGTAGCACAGACGCTGACGAAAAGAATTGTTGGGAAGGGGATTGAGGTTATTTGTTTGTGGACGCGTTGACAGGAATGTGCCGAAATTTGATTCACGCTCGACTGGTATGGACACAGGAAGATCGGCTCAACACGGGAGACGATATAATAACGAATGAAATTGAAAGGCTGTACACAACGATTTCGCGAAAGGAGATCTCCCTCCAGGCCGGTAGTGTTCTTCATATATTCGTATTTCAAGCAGAAATCGCAAGCGTCGAGAACAAGTGGGAATCCACGAATGGCACCATGTCAGATTATCATCGTATGAAGCGCATGCTTCGTGCAAGGCGCTTTCCAGCTAAGGATTTTTCCATACTTTTAGTAGGAAACCTTTCTTGTGGCTTTTGTAGGACCAATTGAATACCCTCCTTTTGGAGTAGTGCAATACGCACAAGGAAGAGGGAGATATATCAATAGGGAAGTGGCAGATTTGGTATTGTCGATATCGCATGAAGATGGACAAAATTGCGGTGATGGATTGTTTCCTACCTCCTCCACTTTGTGGTAGTGTTTGGTGCAACTCTTATCCAAGTCTTGCCTTACTTATCCAAAACTAGCGCCAAGCATGTTGTTCCTTTAGGACCCAAAGACCTTGTCGTAGCCTGTCAGTGTGAATCGGTACCTGACATCGTTCTTCTTGACTCGCTCCACAGCCTCCGCGCATCCCTTCTCGCTGATATCAAGCGTCTCAATGAGCGGTTTGATATTCTTCTCGCTGGCCAGCTTGAGCATGGCAAACATCTCAGGTCGGCTACCGATGTGGCTGCCTCCCATCTTGGATCCATTGGGAGTGAAGTCCTGAGCCATCATGGTGGGAAGTGGCTTGTCTGGCAGACCAACGTTGTGGAACTCGCCATTGACGTTCAACGTGGACATGTACTCTTGGATGTTGAAGGTGTTGGTCATGTCTGCGGTGTTGAGGATGAAATCAAATTCGAAAGCATACTTCTTGGCCCAGTCCTTCTCGCCTGTAACGATGAATTCTTTGGCGCCCAACTTCAAGGCATCGTCTTTCTTGTTCGGGGTGTGTGAGAGGGCGTAGACTTCGGCACCGAGAGCTTTCGCCCACAAAAGACCGAAGTGGCCAAGTCCTCCACTAGCCAAAGCGTCAGCCTGATTCGAGCCGTCTCAAAGGTAGAGAGACATGGAAGGCTTACATTCCAAGGATGGCAACTTTCTTTCCTGGCCCTATCTTTGCTCGTACGAGAGGGCTCCAGACGGTAAGACCAGCACACATCATGGGACCTGCATCTGTTGACTTGATGTTGTCCGGAATCTTAAATGTGAAATACTCGTGGGCTCTAATATGGCTAGAGTATCCTCCCTGTGAGATGGTTCCGTCTTCATAAGGTGCACCGTAGGTGTCTGCAAAAGGTCAACAACCTCCGTTTCGGCCCTCGACGTTCTCATAATGATCACCCACCAACCATGTGGGGGCAGTAATTCTCGTTGTCCGATTTACAAAGCTTGCACTCCAGACATGCTCGGATCTGGGCACCAACGCCAACGCGATCTCCAACCTTGACAGTGGTCACCTTGTCACCGACTTTGATAGCCTTGCCGATAACTTCGTGACCAACACAAATGGGAAGAGGGCAGTCGCCCCAGCCTCCATCGATGGTGTGAACATCGGACCCACAGACGCCACAGCACTCGATCTTGATGTCGATATCACGGTCTTCGAACTTCTTTGGTTTGAACTGGAGTAAAGTTCAAGATGTTGAGCGAAATAATCCTGAGGTATGGGGTTTTACCTACCTCTTCCTTCTTGAAGTCAGTCCATTTGCTTTGGTCCTCGATCATGAACCCTTCGAAGGTGTCCGGGTATCCCATAGTTGCAGTAATTGTGATTAGTCTGTGCAGATGTATACAAGTCCTAGATTGTGACTATAATATTGAATGTGAAAATGTATGTGGGAGAATTTCAGGAGTTGAAGTCCCTGAGCTCATAATGTCTATTTGGCAATGCAACAGTCGACGTCACGGCATTTGTTCCTGACGCGGGAAAAATCTATTCGGCTGTCGGCATACGCTATCGGGCATACAAGTGAAGTGGTCTAGACTCGAATACCGCAGGACGGAAATATCGATTAAGTTTGGCGGCGGACTGTTGTCAAGCTTCAGTGGCTCAACGGTCCTTCGATTCGACACCAATGTGTGGACTAAGAGATGCCCTTCCGCTGTTTGCCTGGTGAAAGAACGACATGGAAGGTATGCCGAGCCACGTAAACTGAGATATCATACCCCGCACATGTGGGGTTATGCATGGTACCCGAAAAGGTGGAGATAACGACATGTTGACATACTTCGTACCGACTGGAGGTGAACAGAATCGTCGTAGGTAGCACAGGGCTTACCAGGTGCTGCGACTGTCGTTATTTGAACCACATAGCAGAGTCCTGCAACGCTGCCAAGTATGATGCAAGCACTCCGGTTCCATGGGCAGAAAGACATCCGGCTCGAGGAAGTAGAGATCCCAAAATGCGGCAAAGGTCAAGTCAAGGTGAGTGTTGCACTGATCATGCGTCGAAAACAGCCCTGACCCCTTCACGATAGGTGAAGCCCGCATTTGTGGGAATATGTGGCACTGGTAAGTCAAAGACAAGCCATCGCAAGAGGCCTCGCTGACGCTGGCGATGCAGACCTCCATGAATACCTTGGGGGTCCCAATATCATGCCCACGACCCCTCATCCCATCACCAATGAGAAAGTCCCTTTGACTTTGGGTCACGAATTTAGCGGCGTCATAGAGGAGGTTGGCGACGATGTGCACGACATCAAAGTGGGAGCAAGGGTCACCGTCCAGCCCATCATATACGATGGGACCTGCGGTGCGTGCAAAGAGGGGTACATCAATTGCTGCGATAGCAACGGCTTTGTTGGGTTGAGTGGTAAGTCCTTGGGGCCCTCCATGGCCAGTGGGCGCTAATTAGGCCTTAGGATGGGGCGGTGGGCTATCGGACCACGTAGTACTTCCTCGAAAAGCAGTATACGAGATCCCGGACCATATCTCGATGGAGGTTGCAGGCAAGCTGCTCCGGCGTCGGTCGAGTATTAGCTGACCCACGGTTCCAGCCCTCGTAGAGCCATTAGCTGTAGGATGGCATGCCGTCAACATCAGTCCTTTCAAGCAGGGTGATTCTGTCTTGATCCTAGGAGGTGGACCCATAGGCCTGGCGGTCATTCAGGCGCTGAAGGCGAAAGGGGCCGAGAAGATTATTGTCTCCGAGATGGCGCCACGACGAAAAGAATTCGCGAAGCAATTCGGCGCTCATTATATCCTGGATCCATCTAAGGATGACATCGTGGCTCGAGTACGAGAGATCTGCGACGGTCAAGGAGCAAACGTGGCTTTTGATGCTGCCGGAGTGTATGCGAACTTTCATTTGGGGGCCTGACATCTTGAGCGTCGTGCGGAATTTGAGTCATGTCTCACAAGATTCCTGCTTCCCAGTCATGTCTGAATATGCACGATCATGCCCTGGAGAAGAATGCTGATGCCGAAACCTTTAGGCAAGCCGGTCTCGACCAGGCGATTCAATCGATTCGAGCTCGAGGCACCTTAGTCAACATCGCAATCTGGGAGAAGACGGCAAACATCACTCCGAATGCGCTCTGTTTCCGTGAAAGGAGGTACATGGGCGTTGCAACGTATCAAGAGGGTGACTATCAAGATGTCATAGACGCCATTGCTTCCGGTTAGTTGGCAGGCTTGCGAAAGGAGAGCGGAGCTGACCGTGCTTGGCTTAGGTCAACTAAACCCTGGGTCCATGATCACAGGGAAGATACAGTTGGACGAAGTTGAGGAGAAAGGGTTCAAGGCCTTGATCCATGATAAGGACAACCACGTCAAGATTCTCGTCGAAATCAAGCCATGACCATCCGATGGTGTACTGGATAGTTCGATGTCGCAAAAGCTGCTGTAAGATATCTGTAAGAACTGATTCGCCAAGGGATGTTTGTAGATTGTGAAAATTGTCTGTGAGAGAGAGCGTTCGAGCAATTCATTTGATAGCGGAGTGATTGTGTACCCCTGCGGGCAAAGCATACTAGCGCCATGAAAGCGCCTTCCGGGTCCATACATGTTTAGCTGCTAAGCTGCACTGAACATGGTTCAGGCCTATTCCTAGCCCCTGGAAACTGTGAAAGGCTCACGGTAGGCTGAGATCGGAGTCTGATACTAAGTCGAACGTTGACCTCTCCTGTGAATCCCAATCAGCAAGTGTCTTCAGCTCTTCGGCAAGGGTATGGGATGATCTCCTCGAATCGTACTTCTCGCGTCATAACGTATGTGCCTCGACTCTTGGCGTTGGGCCTGGCTCCTCTCGCCTGAGAATTGTCGAATCGTGTCCCACTAATTCGATGGTAGTCCTCTGGAATTTGGTGAAATCACGTTGACAGCGTCAACGCGTCCCAAGAAACCTATAGTGATGACACATATACGACGAACGTAGTGAAGGAGCGACTGGTGTAACCGTATGATGATCAACGCGTGATATCTTTCGCTTTGCTCCTCTTTTGCTTGTCTAGATAGTTCTTGAGTATCGTCTCCAGACCTTCGTTGCGGCGAGAGAGGAGCATCACGTCATCCACGGATATAGTTGATCTTCCAGCGTGTCTAAAGCAAGAACGTTCAGGTTCGTGGTGTTCCAAATATGGAGGAGCATGTAGACCGCATACCTCGCAAAGCTCTCACAATCAACGCTTACACTTTCTGGTGAGGGAAAGACTAGTCAGCAGGAGTCCCTCTTTGGAGGCAGCAAGGAATGTATCAGACCAGTCTGCGCCCAGACCATCTCCGTCAAGGCCCCAATAAACTGTGGCGTTGCATTGACGCCTAGTTTGAGTGTTTCTTCGTCAACGATTTTGCCGATCGAGAACCACAGCGCGGCTTTCAGACGCTGTAAACAAATTAAGAGGGGTAGAAAGATTGGTCCAATCAGTAAGGTACCTCATTGAGCGATTGATCCTCCTTGTCGGTCATGACAGTTGCGCTGACGATGCGGCAGTGCAAAGAGTGAATGTTCATACTGGTGGGAGAGTAAGATAAGTTCCAAACCCTAACCTTGAGGTCTCGCTATTAGCTTATGCACAAGACTCCGGAATACTTGGCGTGTAAGAATTGCGCTCCGCCAGCATATGACAGTAATCCATGGTGTTTTAGTATAGTGTTATAACATAGGAATGATACTCTCATTGATACGTCTCTATCGCCGTTCTGTTACTGAAATTCCATAAGGAATTAGTTGAGATATAAGGGGTTCAAGAAATCGACGGATTTCATGAGAAAATGCGGGGAAATGCCTTAGATCTTAAGCCCCTTATATCAACCAAGTCCTTATGGAATTTTAGTAACAGAACGGCGATGTGGTCGCGTAACTATACGGCTGCTACTATGTCAATTTTGCTTACTGATACCTAGTATAGAGCACTTTAGTTATATTATGGGTGAGGGAGCGCGATTTTTTTTACGCCAAGTATTCCGGAGTCTTGTGCATAAGCTAATATCTTAGCGTACTGAGCTTATCGCTTCAGATGAGCTGAAATTGACTTTCAAACATTTTGCTCTTTAACCTGCGTTCTACAGCTTCGAAAACCTGTCCACGTACCTTTGATTGACCATTTGCACCTCAGAAGTACCACTGCTCCTGTGCAAGTTGATTGTACAGCTTTGAAAGACTCAATTGGAACTTCTCTTTAGCTCCTACTATCGGCAGATCCCAGCAGGGTGCTCACACTACATTCTACATTAACAACGCGTGAAGATCATCAGTCGAGATGAGCAAGGGCAAAGTCTGCCTGGCATATAGCGGTGGCTTGGACACATCATGCATTCTCGTCTGGCTGAAGGAGCAGGTATGTCTGGAACCTCCAATAGCTGTCTCGTTTTGGGGGCACTGACCTTGACACCCTCTGCAGGGATATGAAGTCGTCTGTAGGTCCCGTCCTACATCTACCAGAGTCATTGATAAGCAAGGAACTAATTGTTCTCAGGTTTCATGGCCGACGTTGGGTAGGTTTTCTGGCGCTCATTTTCAAAAAAAACAACGCTGATTAGGATGCTGGGTAAGCCAGGAAGAGGATTTTGAAGCCGCAAGGCAGAAGGCAAAAGAAATCGGTGCGTCGAGCGTATACGTGGAGGATTTGCGGGAGTCATTTATCGAGGAATTCTGGCAAGTGCATCGCCAAAACATTGTCTCCCAACCCAGACGCCCTGTCAACATCACGAGACATGTGGTGATCTCAAATCCTACATTTTCATCATCCAGTGCCCAATGTTGTCCCGGTGTTACGTCAACAAGCCAAACAGAGCAACGCTAATTGCATTTTCATCCAGCTGGCCGGCGATACAGTGCAATGCCATATATGAAAACGTCTACCTTTTGGGGACCAGTCTAGCCCGACCTGTCATCGCACGAGCGCAGATAGAAGTGGCTCGAGCTGAGGGCTGTATCGCTGTGAGCCACGGTACGTCCCAGAGAGCTTTTTCCCGAGCGTCGGTAACGGAGTCATCGAATTGGTCGTGGGAGTATCAATTGCTTCCTTGTTCCGTTCCGCGCCTTACTTGTCTCATCGACTTGGAGTGTGTCATACTATGGTAGTGCTGACTTCTGATTCATGTGACAGGCTGCACAGGCAAGGGAAATGACCAAGTGCGCTTCGAATTAGCCTTTCATGCCCTTCAACCAGGTATTAAAGTTATCGCTCCTTGGAGAGATCCAGTATTCTACGAGCGTTTCAAAGGCCGCAACGATCTCTTGGACTATGCTGCGCAAACGGGCATCCCCGTTTCATCTACAAAGTCTAAACCTTGGAGTATGGATGAGAATCTGGCACATTGTTCTTATGAAGCAGGAGTAAGCTAGATTTCCGCTTCATTATCTACCTGCTTTTGACGCGTTCTGTCACAAGGATGAATTCTGACTTTGAATGGTCCAGATTCTTGAGGATCCTGACACGACACCGCCCAAAGACATGTGGAAACTGACAGTTGACCCCTTGGATGCGCCCGACAAGCCAGAAGACTTTACATTAGAGTTCACGAAAGGTATCCCTAGCAAACTAATCTGCGAAGATGGCAAAAAGACGATCACAAAACCTATAGAGTTATTCTTGGAGATGAACGCCATTGCAAAGAGGAACGGTGTTGGAAGGATAGACATTCTTGAGAATCGGTTCATTGGCATCAAGTCCCGCGGATGCTACGAGTAAGTTGATCATCATTTCAACACTTGGCTCATTTGGCTTTTCCATGATGTTAGAGACATCTACCCCCAAAATATGTCTTCAAGTCGAGTTCGATGTTTTAACGAAGGATAGCTGACATTAGGATCATCCAGAACCCCCGGACTCACATGTCTACGCGCGGCACATATCGACTTAGAAGGGCTCTGCCTAGACCGAGAAGTCCGAGCTCTGCGAGATCAATTCGTCACTTTTAATTACAGCAAGATCCTATACAACGGTCTCTACTTCAGTCCCGAAAGAGAATTCCTCCACACAAGCATCATCGCCAGCCAAACGCACGTCAACGGCTACGTTCGCTGCAGAACTTACAAAGGCATGTTTGCGGTCTTGGGGAGAGGCTCAGAGACGGAGAAGCTGTACGATATGAGCGAAAGCAGGTAAGCTGTTCCTTGATGTCGTTATTCTAATAACGCTTCCTGAAGAGAGAATGCTGATCCAGACTTTGCAGCATGGTACATATACTCCAACACCTTCTACCACTGGTAAAGCGATACTGACTTTACCAAGGACGAGATTGGCGACTTCGAGCCTTCAGAGACTGGGGTAAGATACATACCCCCTGCCATGCCCATGTATCCCAGATGTTCGACAAACCGCTGTCAAAACTATTCTCCTTGATCAAGTCCTGCGTCCGAAATCCAAAAAGCTAATACATCCCCCCTTCTAGGGTTTCATAACCGTACAAGCCATCCGGTTGAAGAAATACGGCATCGCGAAGAAAGAGAAGAACGAAAAGATGTGAGCCTACGTACAAGAAGACTCGTTACAAGCAGACGATGAGGATACCACTACGGGCGCTCGCAAAGTTTGGCGCAACTGCCTCCCTCGTTTTAAAATACCACAATCCCGCCATATCCATGACCGTAAATCGAACTGTCGACTAACAAGGACCTTTCAACTCTCGTAGTTTTCTTTTGCGCTTCCTTTGAAGACCACGTCTACTAACTATAGCTTCTCCAGCCCCTTCGTCGATGGATCCGGCTACTGCTCCGTCAACTCTTCGTCCACGGAGCAGGGTGGAGACCATTGATATGAAAGATAAGCAGCAGAGCGAGATACTTTCTAGGTTACTGGAAGTGGCAAGCGGAAAACAGTATGGGATTACTCCAGACAGAACCCCAACCCAGGAACTCACGTTGCGACACCCCCATCACTCACCTAGAAATAGATTTAGATGCGTCGCATGGATTGAACTTGAATAATAGAATCTCACCAAAAGTTGGAAGAAGCCTTTTATGTATATCGTATCTGATCGATTTACCGATGTGCCCATCCATTCATTCACTTACATATTTTGATATTTCCATACTTCCTTCCATATTTCCATACTCCCATACCTCCATCCTTCCACCCCATCCAATCACTTCCATACTCCTATACTCCCCCCATCCACTAATCAGCGTCGACGGTTCGTGGATGTGAGATTGGCATAGTGCAAGCTTTCCCTCTGGTAGATCGATGTATGTACATTTCTAGAAGTAAGGTACCACCGGGCTACCTCGTCTGCTACATGATAAGTCTCGCATTCTTTTCCAATCACTGCGTCTATCCACCTTCTCATCTATCTATCCTCTACCTATTCGCCCGCCGCCCTTTCGTCGACTTTCGCCTCCATCACAACTCCCTCCCCCTCCCCCCATCCATAATAACCCTCTTCCCATCAACCTCCCCATCACCCCTCACCTCCGCCTTCCCCATCACACTCATCGGACCCCTCTTGACCATCAACGTCATGACCTCAAAAAGCGTATCGGCCGCGGCCATCGTCGTATGCTCAGCGTTGGTATCGTAGGCCGGCGCCACCTCCACGATATCTGCAGCGACGAAATTGATGCCTTCCAGCCCGCGGATGATGGTGCGGAGTTCGCGGGTCGTCCAGCCGCCCGTCTCGGGTGTGCCAGTTGCGGGGGCGACTGCGGGTTGTCAGTATAGATGTCGAGAAATAAGAAGGGTGAGGGGATAGGGGGAGAGGGGGGAAACGTACAGGCGGGATCCAGAGTATCAATGTCAATCGAAAGATACACCGGCTTTTCCGTCCCTACTCTGTCTCTGATCTTCTTGATGATACCCGCGGTCCCAATCTCATCGATTTCTCTCGCCTCCACAATCTCAAACCCGCAATATCCGTCATGATCATAATCGCTCAATCCACTCAATGTCGTCCGAATGCCAGCGTGAATATTTGTATCGTTCGCCAACAGGCCTTGCTCGTGTGCGTGGTAGAAATAGGTGCCGTGATTGATGGCGGCTTGCTCGGTAGGGGCACCGCCGAAGACTTTCGGTCTCCAGGTGTCGAGGTGCGAGTCGAAGTGAATAACGCTAATGGGTCCGTATGCTTTGTTGACAGAGCGGAGGAGGGGCAGGGTGATGGTGTGGTCGCCGCCGAGGGTGATGACGCGTGGGAGTGTTTTCTTTCGGAGGGAGGGGCCGGGGAGGGAGGCGGAGGTCATGGGTACTCGCATCAGGAGGGCATTGTGGCCATCTTCGATCTGCTGGATTGCATAGGCATTGTCGTAACTGCTCGATAGTCAGGTTCCAGACCTTGAATTGCTGTAGGGCTGGTACATACGATGTGACAGGGATGTCTCCGCAATCGAGGACTGTTGCCCAACTGTTGAAGGGATTGGCGTCAAGAGGGACGTTGTAACCGCCGCTGAACCGCACTTTGCGTGAGCCTTGTCACATATTGCCGAGCATCAGCTACTGCCTGTGGATGTTGACATACTATAGATTGAGACGACGAGAACCTTGTCTTATGCCATTGGGGCCGAAGCGCGCTCCTGGACGATAGGAGGTGCCAGTGTCAAAAGGTGCACCTGAACTTCGATCAGTCCTTGCTCATATGTGGGCTGCATAGTTGCTCACCAATGAAGGCGATATCAAATTTCTCGTCGTCGCTGGCAAGGCACGGGAAGTATGGCAAACGGCCAAAGGTGGAGATGCCTGAGAAGACAGAGTCGGCCTGCGGATGTCAGTGACGATGTACAGTATTCTTCACCTTCTCAATATACCTGTGTGCCACCATCACCAGGGATTGGCCTTCTCGAGTTGTACCACAAGCTCTTGTGAGGTCCAGCAATTGGCTTTTGGTCATGGTCCCCATGAGCAATGGCAACAGCAACAAGGCCACAGAGGCAGAGAGATCGGAACAACATCATAGCAAACCAGTTGAATTCGATTCCTGACTATCGTACAGCTGCAGGCAAGAAAAGCAATGCAATGGAAGAAAAAAGTGCTGCAAAGGAAGTTTTACACGCCCATGGCATCCCACTGCACAAGGGGCAGCATTACGGTTCCTGGCCATGGTATGCCTATCCAGGTCTAGAGCCGAAGCTACTAGACCTTCTTGATGTCATCGTCCAACGGTGTATTGCAGCGGTGAAGTACATAGCAAGGCTAGAGATGGCTTTTTCTATGGCATATGGTGGGGGCTCGGAAAGCCGCAGTGATGTAGCGGCAGAGGAACGTGGAGTGATCCAAGCTAAGGAAAACCTTCTGGTCAGGCCTTATCGGCCACTGCACTTTCAATTTCGTAACAGGTTCGCCAATGCATGACATAACGTATTGAATGAGGCATGTCCTGGTGGAGAAATTGGTCATGTAAAGTCGTGACCTTCCTAGTGGTGCAACGGACGGGATGATTGGGATTGGCCAGATCCCGGACATAGGTTTGACCGATTGGATGAGTGGATGATGGTAGTGCAGGATGTGAGATATGAGATAAGGTAAGGTAGGAGACGACGTATCATTCACAGTACAGTAAAGTATATTCTCAAGCAAACAAGTTGCTCATACATCTACCTAAGATTCGTCCTCTAAATCAATGCAACTATTCCATATGACATGCGAAGCAAGAAACTAACCGCGCCCTCTTAACCTTTTTCTTCCAGACATCATTCATCATTATCGTAGACTCGTCAATCTTCCTCACTTTCCTCATCTTGCCCACGCCCTTCCAATCCATTCTCCACCCTTTCCCCCTCGTCCATCCGCTCAAAAGCCTTTTTGACCTGATACTCCCAATTGCTCCACGCAACAATACCCCATTCCAAGATACCGACCAGATAGAGTGCGATACACTGCCCAACCCACAGCCCCATCAAGCCCCATCCATGAAAGGCCAACCAGATACCCAACGGTAACGCTCCACAGTAGTAGCTGATGATGTTGACAGCAGCGCCAATATGCTGTCTTCCCATACCTCGGAGACTACCACCGCAGCTACAATTCAGCCCGTCGGCGATCTGAAATAACGCAACGAAAGGGAGGACTTCGGCCGTAAGTCTTACGACAGCGGCGTCGTTGTTGAATATCTTAGCAAAGTGATCTTTCGAGATCATGAGAATAGCCAAAACGACGACCCCAAGCATCATGCTGAGCCAAGCTGCGGTGTTGGCTGCCCTCGCAGCACCTTTGGCATCTCGGGCACCTAGCAAATTGCCAACCCGAGCACTGGCCGCCACTCCGACGCCGAAAGGGATGGTGTTCATGACTTGATCTGAAGTCATAATGACACTCTGGGCGGCGAGCGGGATCGTACCGAGTTTACCAGCGGCTAGTGCTACGATCTCGAAGGCCCACCATTCGGTTCCCACATGGATGACGCCGAGAAAGGCGAGGCGGGCGAATGTGCCTATGTTGTGCAGGCATTTGCGAGACCAGCCGCCCCAGGACTCCCAGCCCTGGACGTAGCGAGCATACGCCAGCAGGAGCAGGAATGAAAGCCAGTAGGATATCCCTGTAGCTATTGGTGCGCCGAGAAGGCCCATTTTGAATGTGTACACAAGCAAAAAATTGAGACCGGCGCTGATTGGCGAGGTTATCAGCAAAACGTATGTTCCAGGTCTCATAATCTCTATGAAATGTCAGTATTTGTAGAACACTGCCAAGTAGGATCAAACCTTGTGCCTGCAGATACTTCTTCATGCACTCGAAGTAGATATACCCGAGACCACCAGGTATCAGGCACCACAAGAACCTCGCGCTATCATGCGATAGCTGGTCTGATTGGCCCAGAACCTTGAACAGCGGCTCCGAGAAGAACCATATGATCACAACAGGCACATAGAATCCTCCTAAGACGATGAAAGCCCTCTGCAACAATACACCCAGCTCATGCGGATCATGGCTTCCCGTGAAGGCAGACGAGCATAGCGTGTCGAGAGCAGTAGTTCCACCCAATGCGATCAGCCACCCGGTGCATGTAGCAAACATGTAAGCAAAAGCTGCAGTTGCCAAATCCTCAGGTGATCCACGTCCTACAATGATCACAGAGATTGTCTGCAATGAATTTTGCAAGGTGTACGCCAGTATGACCGGTATCGAGCCTTTCCACAGGATCTTGAATTCTTGCAAAATGCCTTGCCAGCCCGACTTCTGATCATCAGGCAGATCGTATATCTCTCCGCTTTCTTGCTCCTCGGGCCTCCCAACGTGATTATCAGTCCTGGGGATCAAGCTCGACGTCTCGTCTGGCTTCCCATTGTCTGCAGAATCTCCCGGTTCCTTGGAATCTCGCATGAAATTTGGGAGCCATGAGTGTAATGGGCCTGTCTCCTCCATTGCGATAGAACATGAAAAACGCCTAGAGGGCTTTTATGATAGTAGAGAATTCAAGGTCCAGCTTTTGAAATGTACTGATTCCTACCTCCCAGGTATCAGGCAATGCCTTGAGAAATTATCTACTACAATGTGCTCCGAAGCTCGCTACCGCACCAACTAGACAGACGCACAGAAAATTCGACCAAAAACCAGGCCGCAATCAGCTCCCACACTGGATGCCGTCACCAGCAGCGTCAAAGGGAAAGATATGCCAATCATGGGTGGCACTTTTCTCAGCCCAAGAGGCCCTGCATTGGTAGAGGACGGCGATACGTAACTTGGTAATCTACAATGTTCAACTGACATCTCGGCTCAATTCGGTAGTGTCAGCACCAGAGCCATAGTGCAAAAAGCACGTGGGATGGGATGCGCTTCTTATCTCTGGGCTCCACAAATCGATATGGGAATCCTCAATTGGTCGTTGCTGTTACGTACTTACATACGTCTGCGCTTCTCTGAGATGTGAACAATATCGCGTCACATTGGCTCAATTGGGGAGGTGGGAATTGTCATGCGAGGCTGATAATTCCTCGTCGCGCCAAGTTATGCCAAGCCACTCCATCCTGCTATTCGGGACCGGACACGTAGATGCGTTGGAGGTAAAAGTCCATGAGGACTACTGAGCAAGATATAATATTGGTAATGCAAGTGGAGAATATATTAAGGTACCCCGTGAAGATACATAACAAACTCTGTCCGATTGAGTCTCGAGCTGCCATTCCTGAGCCAAGTATGTTCTAGCCCTGCAAACACTTCAAGCCAGTCTGATGGTACAAACCGATATGCAAAGGAAAAGGCCCTTCTGTATCTCAATCTCTGCCATCCGGCATGGCCGACTCCACAACACAATAATTCTCATGATGCTCTGATTCCTGCTTCGCTCATGAGATATCATCCATGCCAAGCTCCCCGCCGGTCGAGGCTGGAACAGCCCCGTTGACAGTAGCAGTGCCGTCAGTGGTAGACGCACCGACGACAGGCTCCCCAAAGTAGTCCGTCATTTCTGCGTCAAGCTCATCGGCCGTCTTTGCCTTGGGGCGACCGGCATTCCGTCCACGCTTCGCACCACGGCCCTTGGTGCGTCCGCGGCCATTGGTTGCGCCATCAATGTCCATTTTATCGCCCGACGACTTCGGTTGACTCCTCGCACCTTTGGGCTGTCTGACCATAGTAAGTAAGAGACTGACGATGGCACGGCTGGGTAAAGATACTTACCCCATGCGGTCACCTAATCCTTTGGCAGCAGTTGCAGCTGCGGCTTTAGAAGCGTTGACGACGACTTCCACCTGTAAATGTATGAGCAGATTTTTCATTGGGAAGTAATGACGCTCTGTAGTTGAAGCTGTACCTTCATAGGACGGTCGTCGACCAGGATTCCGTTGTATTCGAGGAAAGCATTGTTGGCTGCGCCTGGCTTGCTGAAGATGATTGTTGCAATACCACGGCTGATACCGTTTGGACCGTATGTAATCATGGCCTTCTTGACAGGGCCTAGAACTTTGGAGAAATATTCCTATAGGAGATAATTCGAGCACCGAGTCAGTCCAATGGTATGCGTAAAGGTTTTGTTAGGGTACGAAGAGACCGCTAGCGAGAGGAATGAGAGACATCGAGTACATATATTGGACATGCAATCTCCGTCAGCAGAGCATCAGCGAGCGAGTAGTGAGGGTCAGTGATGTTAGTGGTGGCAACTACATATCCAAGCACGGCCTTTCTCCTCTATTTGTCGTCCGCGAGATCGTGTAAGATAATAGATTCTCCAGGGATCCAGAGGGTCGATATCCATTGCCATGGCTTGCATTCAACAGGTGCTAGTGCACGACCATGCGGAGGTACATCCTAGTATATGACCTTCCTAAGGCGTATTCCGAGTAATGTGAATGCTCGAGGAAATCCAAGGGCCTTAGCTCTCATCTTCGAAAAGGTTTGTATGCTTTGCTGGGCTAGCGGCGAGCTGGTACATCCGTCGTTGGATGTTTTCTCGAATCTGAAAGAAGAGGAAGATACTACCCAAAGCAGTCGGCTCCGGTGAGCCTCGAATGGCGGGTCCATGATTGTTGCTGTCTGGTCACCGAGAGTGATGGCGTCCTTGGGTATGACGTATTCTTTCGATCTCCAAGAAAAGTTTTGAATGTGCTTCTTGTGTTGCTGTGATCCATGGGCTGCTTTGCTTTCACTGCTTCTGCCATGCTGCCCTGCTCGCTGATGCTCTAAAATGTACTTATCCGCTCTTAGAAGCAAATGGCATCCATCACCTCACAATATATAGTGGTCCAACCTCTTTTCACAGTCTGCCCTTGGCTGGAGTAGCTTGTTTGCCAGACAGAGCATACATCACAGCAAGGTTGGGGCAAGACGTGGTGTAAGCTCAACTTCTCATCTTTGCGTCATGCTTCGAAAAGCGAGCTAAAGATCTTCGAAGGAGCAAAGGCATTGGACGTATTTTGCATGTGTGTCACCCACTCATGGTACTGCCTGAAAAAAGTATCCGCTCGCAAGATCGGAGTGGCCGCATAATCGAAGGTTCATAGAGGAATCGTCGAGGGAAGTCCAAGACGTGATGTTCTCAAGCTAAACATACCTTGATCTGGTGCTCAGTGACATCGGTGGGCTACAGGCGTTAGATGCTGTACTCGGGTACGACGAAAGCCAGCTTGCTTACCAAGTTGCTCACGATGATCTTAGAGTCTCCACTCCCAGCGGCTGGTCCGCTTGGGATCGCTTTCATCGCTCCTCGACCATTCTTCACACCTTTTTGAACTCCTCCTGCAGGGGCTCCATTGGTGACCCTAGTTCCATTGGCTACACGACGTCCTCCACGTCCACGACGGCCACCGGTCTTACGACGGGTGCTGACGATATCATCAAGAGATTGATCAAGCTTCCCTGACATGTTGATATCCGACCAGAGTGTTGTATAAGGGTCTTGGCTGATGAAAGAGCTTGTATTAGGAGGGCTGTCACAAGAAAGGATACCAAGTGATCAAATCAGATGGCAATCTCGACGGTAAGAGCAAGCTTCTCGGCCAACGGAGAGGTCGCGGCTGATGTGCTTACAAGAGCAGTTACGTAAAGAGATTGGTTGATGGCAGTGGTGAGGAAGTGTAGCAAGTTGAGCTTGTTGCGCGTGTTCCCTGGCAAGGTCTTGTAAGACGTGGTTTTTGGAAGATCAAGGTACTGATTCAAAGGAGATGTTGAGCAAGCGGATGTAGGTGTTATGTAGTCGAGATTATGGATGTGACACAGTGCTGGGGTTCAAGTGATGATGGTGTTGGTGTGAATGGGAAGAAAGAAAGATGGACAGGCTGCAATCTAAAAGGATTTCACGCCAATGATTCACGCGCTAGATCCAATTCGGTTTCACATGTTAGAATTGGAGGCTGGTGAAGGCAAGCGCATTAGTTCCATTTTTTCACTGACATGATCTGAACAATCTTTATGGAGTATGTAAATTCATTCGTAGGACAATTCGCAAGCCGCCGAGTGTAAGATAAGATGGCCAATCCGCCTGCGGCCTTTCGCACCCAACGCCTGACTACATGGGCTGTTGGCTGTATGTTTCCTTGTAGACCTAAGCTCTCTTCAAGAGCCAGACCTCGTTCATCAGATATGAGTCCTTGGAAAGACGCCTCACGAGATTCGGTCATTTTGTGACCCCAGTTACCCATTCCACCTCCTTAACTCTTCAATGCTTCCAACCTCCCTCGCATCTGCTCCAACGTGACCTCTTGCTCTAGATCTTCTTCCTCCGTTGTCGGCTCCTCCTCCGCAGGCTTCTCAGGCGCCTTGCCCAATGTACCTTTCAATATCTCCCCTAGCACCCGATCCACCTCAGTCTCCGCCTCTTCATCCTCGCCTTCCAGCAACTCGTCATCCGGAAGACTATCCCCTACCATTTCCTCAATGATCCCCGCCTTCATCAATTCTTGGGAAAGCTCCCTCATCGTGCCTGTCAGCTCCGGTAACCGCACTAGTGTGTTGACATCCTTCATTATCCCCGTAGAAGCCTTGATGCTACCTTCGATCTTCCGCACTGAAAAGGCTTCGTTGACTTGCATCTGTACACTTTGCAGCTGAGCCTTGCTCGTTGCTAATCTATTGCCTTGCTTTCGTATTCTGAGTAATTCTCGAGCGAATGTGCGCGTCTCTTGCGCTGCCTGCTTCGCTTGCGACGGGTTTCGTTGGCCTCGTTTCGAAGCTTGGAGGATATATTGTCGACTTTTTTGCTCAAGCTGCTTGAGCTGCATTATATCGCGGTCTAATTTACGAGTGTTTGAGCGTATGAGACTGTTGCACTTCCGCATCTGCTTATATTAGTAACATTCTGACACTGTAGCAAGTGTCTCAGCCGACCTGCGCCGCTGGATCTGGCTTCCAAAACACTGCCTTGATCGACTCCATGATTAATGTGGTCCGGAAGTATCTAGCAGCTTTCAAGCGCACTATTTAGGCCCTGCCATGTTGTGTTTGCCAGACTCAGGCAGCTTCAAGCGGTTTCGCAGTTGTGATAACGTCCCGCACTAGCTAAAGTTACAGTACGGTTATATTTCCTGGGGAATGTGCTCTTGACTGCGCAAGATTTTGGATCTTCTTGTTGTGAGTCCTTGACTGCTCGAATTGCAATCATGTGAAGCATTTAAAATAGCCAGAGAGGCATTAGACCAAGTCGTTGTAACTATTTCGATTGAATTCTATGGAGAGCTTCAGCCTTATATGGATTGATCTGCCGCCGCAAACTTTTGACCTTCACAATTTCAGTTTGTTTCCTTAAGTTTGCTATCTCATCACATTCATCCTGAACTTTTACTAGAAGGCACCGTTGTGCACTGTCATCTGTCTCACTTGTACTGTTACTTTCACAATGTCTGAGAACAAGCAAACAACTCCAGAGGGTATGTATGCAATCCCCACAAATTGCAGCCTTCTATAACACCATCACACCTGTCATACTAATTCACCCGTCATTCTTTCAGTCCTATGGGCTCAACGCTCTTCGACCTCCGACCCTGAAAAGAATTACATCTTCCTAACGATCTCTGCGCCCGATGTTCCCAATAAATCCTTCGAAGTTGATCTCAAGCCCACTTCCCTCACTTTCACCGGCCACTCCGATACCAAGAAAACCACCTACCACGTCGAGCTAGAATTTTACGCCGAGATCGACACTGAGAACTCAAAGACAAATCACACGTCGAGGGATGTGGAATTTGTACTTCGGAAGAAGGAGATGAAGGAGGAGTATTGGCCACGGCTGTTGAAGGAGAGCAAAAAAGTTCATTTCCTGAAGACTGATTTTGATAAGGTGGGTCATAATGCTTGTACAACAGTGGCCAATGGTCAGCTAACTGGAGAATCCAGTGGGTTGATGAGGATGAACAAGATGCGGCGCCTGAGGACGAAATGGGCGGTATGGGAGGTATGGGAGGTATGGGTGGTGGTGGTATGCCCGGCATGGAGGGCATGGGTGGCATGGGTGGAATGGGGGGCATGGGGGGCATGGGCGGTATGGGTGGTGACGGAGGCTTCGGTGGCATTGGTATGACTCGCCCAAACCCCTCACCGTTTGCAGCAACACTAATACAGCAAATTATAGACTTCTCAAAGCTCGGCGGCGGCCAAGGGGGCATGCCTGACATGGGTGACCTCGGCGGCGAAGACGGCGAAGACGGCGAAGACGGCGACGACGACGATGATATGCCCGACCTCGAAGATGAGGATGCAGAGGGCGAAGGAGATGGAGAAGGCAAGACAGAAGGGAAGGGAAAGGGCAAAGAGACTGAGAAGGTCGAAGAGCATGCGGCTCCTCCCAAGATCGAGGAAGTGTCTTGAAGGCGTCGAATCGGTACATACCTAACATAAGTCAGCTGCAGAGGTCATATCTGGACCCTAGAAAGGGACTGAGGATTTGCTGCTGATAATAGCTACGATGTCACGCTATGGTGCATTACAGATAGAAATTGATAATCAGCGGTACCTGGCAAAATTCAAAATAGATGACCTAATTACGCCTTGTCTCAAATAATTTGAAAACGTCTATGTACACGCTTGAATCACAACATCAGATTCATCACACCATGAGAAGTACACAGAACATCTGCAAGACCACCCATTCGGTTGCCATCCGCCTTTTCCTTTTCCCGAAACGTCCACCTAATGTTCTGGGTTTCCGCGCTCCTCTTGGTCCGAATACTTCCTTATAAATGTCCTTCATCTCTTCAGGTCTACTTGCCGAGGTCATACTCATGAGGACACCAACTTTCTGATTGCCTCTCAGCACATTCACAGCATGCGCCTCATACATGCCCTGACTGATCCAGATCCTGAACCCAACATTTCATTAAAAGCACGACTAAACTCACAAGATCAGCAACATGCATACACAAACCCTCCTCCCATCCTCGCAGTGCCCAAGGTGATACTGTGTCTGTAACTTTGCCGTGTCCTTCACTCGGGACCGTTCATTTCCCATTCCATTGTCACATGTGCCGGAATAAGTCGTACATATACACTATCTCTTCTCGTCGATTTATTCTCGTTTTGGCTATTCTTCCTATCTCGGCTAGTGTTGGTATTTTCCTGCAATCGGTCTGGTCTGGTAAGGCACTGGAAGGTAGAAGTAGCAGCTGCTAGAGAACGTTGTTCGTGTACAGAGAGAAGAGCAGTCCAGCACAATCGAGTTTCGCGTAGGATTTTGGACTTGAGCACTGAGGGCTGTATCAACTTGGTGGGAAACGTTACTCTTGAGAGGGTTAATCTGCCACACACACTTCGGCTAAGGTAAACGAGAGATGCTCTCGAAGTTCAGTCCGATGAGGCGATTGTGTTGATATAAGGAGTCCTCCATTACGAGCGTGTGAATCCTGAACTCACAGTTCAGAGACTCATTGCTATGTCAGGCAAACCCTGTAGACTCAGCCAGGATACAAACGACACGCTTGGTCGTGCAGATGGCAACCACCAAAGATCTACAACAACAGCCGTGGCAACTTCTACCCCTCAAATTGTGACAAGACAAACTCATCTCCATTACCCAAGGCTTACGGTAGGATCACCATCAAGACGTCGTGAAAAGCCTAAGGACACGTCCAAGCCAAGACGGTAGTTGACCGTGGCGGATTTCCCCACACTCTTAATGAAGATTCAACATCAACAGCTGCGGAGATGAACGAGGTTATCTCGGGTTATCTACAACATAGAATACCTACTGTAGTAGTATTTTCGAGACAATCAAGTCTTGGCGAGCTTGTCCCTATCTAGATAGAGCGGGCAACCGTTGATCTTCGATGAGCGTTGCACGCCTCCCGATGCGTTCCTCCGTGTCATTACTCTCTGCCGTAGGACGAGGAGGGGAGCGATCTTGGATGGACGGAGCTCGCCCCGCAACTTAATTGGAATCTTGTGCTCTACGTTGAGGAGCACACGCATTGGAGTGTGCCGAGACATGTTGATGTTAAGGCGGATATCTATCCCATGTCCTGGACATGGGATAGCTTGACATGTGCTGGTCTCGACTTATCACTTCTCGGAACTGGACCATTGGCACGAATGGTAGCTCCACGACTTTGCCCTGAATACCTTCGGTGCAGCGGACCTGCCAGAGACCACTCAATGGACTTAGATCTTCTGTCACTACATACCTCAGTAGGTCTTACGTAGCCTCGAATCTCTTTGCCCCTCATCGAGTTGTGGGGTTGGGTTGGCTGCATTGACTCGGTTTGGCTGAATTCACTCAACTGAATGCCCTCCACCTCTCCTTTGCAATCTCAACCCAGACCATTTACAATATAGACGACTACATTTCAAGAGTGAACCGCTTTCTACATATTCACGATGGCACCGAACGTCCCAGAGAAGCAATGGGCTCAGGTTATTGAAAAGACTGGAGGCCCTGTCGACTACAAGGAGATACCAGGTGAGATATCAGGCTCACTGACTGTCCACTATCACGCTTACACTTCTCAGTCGCCAAACCGGGTCCTGACGAAGTGCTTGTCAATATCAAGTATTCTGGAGTCTGCCACACCGATTTGCATGCCGTCAACGGTGACTGGCCACTGCCAACAAAGCTCCCTCTCGTCGGAGGTCACGAAGGTGCTGGTGTCGTTGTGGCGAAGGGTGACCTAGTCACAGAGATTGAAATTGGTGACCACGCTGGTATCAAGGTGAGAGATGGTACTGCCGAAGGCCCGATCTACGGTGACTAACAATCATAGTGGCTCAATAGTTCTTGCCTTGCTTGTGATTTCTGTCAGACAGGGGACGAACCCCTCTGCCCGAAAGCACTTCTTTCGGGCTATACGGTTGATGGAACGTTCCAACAATACGCCATTGGCAAAGCCGCACATGTTGCCAAAATACCCAAAGACGTTCCCCTCGATGCCATTGCGCCCGTTCTCTGTGCAGGTATCACGGTCTACAAGGGGCTCAAAGAGTCAGGAGTACGTCCAGGGCAAACGGTTGCCATTGTCGGTGCTGGTGGAGGCCTTGGATCTCTTGCTTGCCAATATGCGAAAGCGATGGGCCTTGCGGTGATCGGTATCGACACTGGGGATGAGAAGGCGAAGATGGTCAAGGAGTTAGGTGCCCACACATTCATCGACTTCGCCAAATCCTCAAACCTCGTCAAGGATGTGCAGGCTGCTACTGAAGACGGCACCGGGCCCCACGCAGTCATCCTAGTGGCGGTCAATGAGAAGCCATTCCAGCAAGCGACTGAATACGTTAGACCGCGTGGTACCGTTGTTTGTATTGGTCTACCAGCTGGTGCCTATCTCCGTGCGCCAGTCTTTGAGACTGTCATTGGTCAGAAATGTATCAAAGGGTCCTACGTCGGCAACCGCAAGGATACTAGTGAGGCTATTGATTTCTTCCGCCGTGGCCTGATCAAGGCTCCGTTCAAGGTAATTGGCATGAGCGAACTTCAAAAGGTTTACGACTTGATGCGTATGTATTCCTTGTTGATCCCTCCATGAAAGCATGCTAACTCTTCCACAGACGAGGGTAAGATTGCTGGACGTTACGTTGTCGATACTAGCAAGTAGATATACTGTCACACAAGTATCATTGTTGGAATAAATGTTTACATTACATCACAGGATTTTTCACCAAGTTTGAAAATTATCCATGTGCTGTTGCATCTGCGCCTGGTTGACATGCTGTTATCACCTCGTAATTCTACAATAGGTACTTATGCAGAGAAACGTTCGGCGCCTCAGAAAAGAAGACCTGATAGCAAACATTGCCCCTGTCAAAACAAACATCAAGTCAAATAGTCTACCATCAGGAATTTAAAGGTCTTTAGGCTCCTGAAGATTGCATAAAGCTCGACTGTTGAGAATCAAATGGTTAGCATTTCCAAGAGATAAAGGGTTTGGGTCTCCCAAATCCAACGTCATGACCCAATGGTCCGAGCAACCAGGATCGATACTTTGGGGTGCCTACATAGATGGGCTCTGGCTTGGTTCTTTCGAACAGCAATGTGGGCGATGAGGGTTTCATGCCAAATAAATCCTTTTCATGACATTGGACTTCCTCAACCTTCTCACGCGGCCGATCTGAGGGCTCGAAGAATAGGATTGGTATGGAAAGGATATAGCTTTATGAAAGTTGCTGATTTGATATACGGTGATCGTTGTGCAAAATCGAGCAAGACCTCTACTAGAGAACTCGAGTACCTCCATGCGTCCCAACGTCATGAAATGCATTAATTTGTGCAATGATATATAACTTAAGCAACTAATGAGTTCATCAATTCACGACGATATCAGATTCTTGTGGTTACAATAGACCATGGAGTAGCCATTGCCCGCCCCATTGAGCCGCGCTTGATTTCTGGTTTTCACCATCCCTGTCTATCCGCCTACTTCCCCCTTTGAATCGCCTGTTACCTCGTAGTGGTCAATAGAAATAACCACAATGCCCCTCGACACCACCACCCCCGACGCCTACAGCACTCCAACCTCAACGCCCGACCCTTACGACTCCTCGTCCTCCCCCTCTCTCTCCTCCGCCGCCCTCCCCGCTCACATTGACCTCGCAGCCCTGCCTCATGGCCTTCCGATCCTCGGCCCCTTGACGGGCTACACAACTGCAAACCTAGCGTGCATAATCCACCACCGCTATGCCAGCATTTCGCAAATGATCTCTCGGGGACTCTCCGAGGACGAGATGACGGCACTAGCATACCACACCGCCAAGGGGCACGCCATAGCGTCCTACGGCCCGAGTCTAGGTATAGCAGCCGCTTTTTATCGCATCAGAGCCACAAAGGCGGAATTCAGGTGGCCACTTTATGGAAAATTGATGAGTGAGGAGGTGGGACAAGGGTTTTGGGACGGACACAATATACGGATCGGAGGGAAGGAGGTGATGAAGCAGTTCAGCGCCAGTGCAAAAGCGAGTATGCTGCACTTCCTGCGCGGGAGTGCGTATGTGACGCTGGGGTTATTCATTGTTTCACCGGGGATATCGGCGTATGGTGCTACTGTCAGCGCGGTAGGGGAGCTGAGGGATCAAAGATTGACACAGTTCACGCAGGACTTGAGGGCTGTGGCTGATAAGGAGGTGGCGGAGAGGAGGGCAAGGATGGGAGACATGAGGAACGAGAGGATTGCACAGACGACGGGGCAGGGGAGCAAGGATGCTGGGAGTGTTTACAGGGAGAGGATGGAGACGATAGGGGGGAAGATTAAGGGGAAAATTGACTATGATGATATGAGTCCTACTGGTGGAGCCTTTGTGAATGACTATGGACAGGATGAAGGACAGGGCAGTTTGGGTGGAGCGGGTGATATGAGTGGGGTGCTGTCCGACGGGCAGATGCAGATGAGGGAAGTCCAGGCTCAGCCTGAGCCGAGGAAGAGTCCTACTGAGAATCGAGCAAGTACATTCCAGATGGACAAGCCAGCTCGACAACCGCGAAATTTCGGAGAGGATTTCGATGATGCGAGCCCGACTGGTGGGAGTGGTGCTATGGGTGACGGTGGAGGCAGTCGATGGGAAAGGATCAGGCAGCAGAGTGCGTCCGGATCTTCCGCTGGGTCCGAGCCCTCTGTAAGGAGAGCACGAGGTTTCCAGAGGGAACCACAAGAGAGCTCGTCGACGGGGGATAGCTTTTCGTTTTCCAATTTGGATGAGGAGCGGGGTTATGCTAGAGATGAAGCACAGAGGGAGTTTGATGAGAGGGTTGAGAAGGAGCGGAGGGGAGGAGACTTTAGCGATAGTGGTGGGTCTGGTTGGCGGAGGTCATAGGTAAAATCATCTGATTACAGTTCTTCGGCTGCTTCTATCTTGGGATCCATACAAGATGAATAAGACAATGACGACAACTTAAGAAATTGGCCCCTACATTGAATGAACATCTTATGTCTCATTGAGCTGCCTCTCAACATCAGCGAAATCTTGGCACCTCGCTTCCCCTTTCACACCAATCACCCGGTAGCTTACGTAATGTCACTAGCATCCGGCTAGTACTTAAACCCTCGCCCACATCAAATTTTTCTGCTCTTTACACGATTATAGTAAGACCTCAACCCACCCCTACATTTCCACCACCACCCTGCTAACACCTTCTCAGCTTCATAGAATCAGTCAGTACCCTCCCTTTCCTCCCCACAGCCACTCTCCACCCACCTTCCCCTACCCTCCTTCCTCCATCGCTTTCCCTCTCTCATTCACAGAACATCAACTAATACACCCAATCCGCCACCAGATTCTATAGTATACATCCTTCTCTGAGCTTCTCAAAAAAGCCACAGAATCTCCAACGAGGCTGATGACTTATATCCTCGCCTTGCCTTAGAGTGAGCTTTTTAACACCCTCGGTGCCACGGGCCTTCGGGTTTCGTGAAGAGGGTTGCGATGATCTCGATGTTATCTGGGTGTCTGGCTTCGGCCGGCTCGGCGACATGGGCGGTGATGGAAGACTGACTCGTTCCTTTATTGCATTCTTCATTGCATCGCATTGACATGTCTTGTCGATTATTGTTTTGACATTGAGTGGAGGACTTTGAAATAGTTTTTGTTCGTGTGCTACTCAATGAAGATTTTCTCCCATATGAAACTTGATTTTCACCACTGCAATTCCGCATACAGTTCGTGTTGCTTGAGACTTTCATGGCTACTGACCACCTTCACATCAACATCTAGCCCGCACCAGTTCATCACCATCTCCCATACTCGTTCCGTCCTCCCGTATACTCGATCCACAGCTCGAATCCTTCCTATCTAATCACCATACCCGTTCCCAATGTCAATCCCCATACCGCCCCTGACAGCACGATTCTTAAACCACTTATACTTCCCTCTCCTCTCAATGTCTTACTCAAGAACTGCATCTCTCTACTCGTTCTACCCTCCCGTGCACTCGATCCACAGCTCGAATTCCTCCTCCCTTATCACCATACCCATACCCGTCCCCAACCCCAATCCCCATACCGCCCCTAGCAGCATAAATCTTTGCACCACTCATACCTCCCTCCCTCTCCTCTCCTTTCCCCTTCCCTTCCTCTCAACAAGAACTCCACCTCTATACCCCATCCGCCTCCCCTCCTCTAAATCCACAACAACACTAATCTCATGCCCCCAACACCTTCCCACTCACCAATTCCTAGACTCATCCCCCATCAGCGTTTCCATAATAAGCCAATACCTCCCTTTCCTCTCCTTTCCCCTCCCCCTCTTCCAAACCCTCACTAAACACTCCACCTAAACCTCTACTGCATCCACCCCAATCTCCCCTCACCACTCCACCCTTCAACCGAACCCCCAACCAGTCTATTAGCCCACTTCCCCCACCCCCTATTAACCGCCCCCATCCCCCCCCCCCCCTTCACCTCCTCTCCATCCCATCCCATCCCATCCCAACCAAAAAAGCGCAGTACACCAAATCTCATCCATCAACAGCGCCATACCAGCGTAAGAGAAAGAAGCGACGATCCAATCCAATCCAATCACTTCGCTTTAGAATGGGCGAGGATGTGAAGAACGACGTATGCGGGAATGAATGTTTACATCTGCATGATTATATGGGATAACATATGGTTGGGGGGGAGAGGGAGAGGGGAGGTGAGATGAGATGGTGATGATGATGGCCTATACATATTCCGTAGCAGGTTTGGAGATTGGGAATGCGTGCTTATTCAACGTAAAGTAGATAGATCAGGGGCGAAAATAGAACCATCATAATTGTGTTAGGAGTGGGAGCATATCAAGTAACATGCATACCTGGCATGTAACGAGGGGTCAGCACAAGCAAATAAGCTACGACTTTCATATGCCAGCAACATAAATACATGAGCACGTTTCATTCATCCATAATTCCCCCTTCCCCCCCCCCAGCAAAATCTCTCCCCCAACTCAACCAAACAGCGCATCCCCAAGACGAATCGACACCGTCTTCGTCTGGCTATAATTCGCCAACGCCGCCTCCCCCAACTCCCGCCCGATGCCGCTCTCCTTGTACCCCCCAAACGGCAACTGATGATGCAACATATTATACTGATTGACCCACACCGTACCCGCCCTCAACGCATTACTGACCCGAATGGCGGTGTTCAGATTGGACGTGTGCACGGCGGAGGCGAGACCGTACGTGGTGGCGTTGCCGAGACGGATGGCGTCCTCTTCGGTCTTGAATTTCGCGATGGAGCAAACGGGGCCGAAGATCTCTTCCTGCATGATCTTCATGTCTTCGCTGACGTTGGAGAAGATGGTGGGTTGGATGAAGTAGCCTTCCTTTCCGACGCGCTCGCCGCCGGTTTCGATCTTGGCGCCTTCTTTCTTGCCGGCGTCGATGTATCTGGGTGGGTGTTAGTAGGGTGAGTCTCAAGGGGTGGGAGGATGGAGCTCACTCCATGATGCGGTCGTATTGCAATTGAGAAACTTGAGGGCCCTGGAATGTGTCCTGGGCGAATGGGTCTCCGACCTTGTTCGCCTGTGCCCTCTCCTTGAATTTCTCGACGAACTTGTCGTAGATACCTTCTTGCACGTAGACCCTCGTACCCGCACAGCAGCACTGGCCGTGGTTGAAGAAGACACCGAAGTTGACCCACGAGATGGCATTCTCGATATTGGCATCCTCAAAGACGATATTAGGACTCTTGCCACCCAGCTCGAGCGTGACCTTCTTCAGGTTCGACCCTGCGGCGGCCTTCATGATCTGGCGGCCGACAACGGTGCTACCGGTGAAAGCAACCTTGTCTACGTCCATGTGGGCGGAGAGCGCAGCACCGGCGATCTTGCCGAAACCGGAGAGAACATTGATGACACCAGGTGGGAATCCGGCCTCCTTGACGAGCTTAGCGGCATAGAGGGCACCAAGCGGGGTCTGTTCGGCGGACTTGAGGACCACGGTGTTACCGCAGGCGACGGCTGGACCAATTTTCCATGCCCACATAAGGAGGGGGAAGTTCCATGGGATAATTTGGGCACAGACACCAATCTATCCATTGTCAGCCTCCTATCGCTCCACCTCCCATATATATTAGGGTACTCACAGGTTCCTGCTTGGTGTAGTTGAACGTCTCGTGATTGGTCTCGATGACCTTGCCCTCAATCTTGTCTGCCCATCCACCGTAGTATCTCAAACATCCAGCGCACAGGCCGATATCAGCCTTGGCCATGCTGAAGGCCTTGCCATTGTCCAAGGATTCGATAGCTGCGAGCTGATCGAGGTTCTCTTCGAAGAGGTCGGCGAGCTTCATGAGGTATCTCCCTCGCTGCTCTGGGGTGACAGTTCGCCATGTTCCTTCAAAGGCCTTCCGGGCAGCGGAAACGGCGTGGTCGACGTCTTTCTCCGTAGCTTCGTGGACGGCTACGATGGGCTTTTCGTTGCTAGGGTTGATGCTCTCGAACGTCTTGCCATCCTGGCCTTTCACAAACTCGTTGTTAATGAAACTATGGCGGTGATGGTCAGTATGGGGTCTTGGTGGGGCTAGATTGCAATGCGGGGTAGTAGCACGACAACGGCAATGGCGACGGGACTGCACGTCGACAATGCTGGCGTCTGCAAGTAGGCTGGACCCAAGCAAAGGGGAGAGACTCACAGTCCAGTGGGTTGTTGATATTTGCCTGACTGAGGCGTTTCTAGCGTAACTTCGAGAGACATAATGAAATTGGTGTATGAAATCGGTGGTTCTGATGTAGATGTAGTGGTCAACCAATTGATGGTGGTTTATACAGGATGGAATTGGATGGAGAGGAGGAAATCAGAGTGTCAATGGCTTGTGTCAAAGGGTTGTAATATTTACAGTGAATGCGGCGAGAAAGGAAGGCTCGTCCGGTCATTATACTGATCTGCCTGCTCCTCTTCATAGGCCCAACAGTATCTAGTAGTATCTTCCCCACACTTTGACACCGACCAGACTAGAGCATCGGCTGCGTCATTGTCCACCTTGGCGGCAAAAGTCAGTTTTGGTTGTCGCCGTTCAAAGGTCAAAGGGTTTGGTGTAAGACGATGAGGGGTAATTGGCCCCTCCTCGGCATAGCCAAGAAAGGCATAGCTGAACTCTCACCAGATGCTTGATGCGCGAACGGCAGGCCTTCCGTGGTCTAGACCTGTCCCTCATGTCTTTCATGCATGCACCTTCCTTCCCAATGTGTCCGGGAATACCACATTCGACACAAGCTGTTGATCGAGATCGTCGAGTTGTCCACTCGCCAAGCCAGGCCATGTGTAATCGCACAGAAGAGGACTGCCGTCATTCCGCTCGAGTCATCCCCGTCAGTTCACCAGGTGTTCAGAGCATAATGAGCCTTGTGCTTGTATGGTGCAACGATAGTTGAGCGGTAGCCAGAAAGATCCTCATCTGGACGATCCGCACGGATGGAAGAGGATAGTACGATACCCCGGATTCAATCCATTGGCTGGAGAGTTGACAGGGACCACCGGAGAGGCTTCTATTGGTGCCCTAGCAAGCCTTTCGAAGGTTCCAACAGTAAGATGTCGCTTTCCCGGAGGCGAATGGATCTGGCGTCCGATCCCTAGTCTCGATTCAAGAAAATGCAACAAAGCCGGCAGATACTGCCAACGAAGTCTGCTAGCAAGGTAAACTGGCAAAGATTATCCGAAAGTCGTGGTAAAGGTCCCAAGATGCTGCAACGCTCCATCATGCCATACCTTGATGCCACGTTCAGATATAATGCTATGCAATTAGTGGTCCATGACATGAAAGTACCATCTTGACATCCACCCCATAAAGTGTTCCACACCTACCTCCGGCTCCTTGCAGGTCGTGCAGATGGTGCAGGTTCGAAAGCATCATCATCATCGGAGATATCATCTTCAACCTCTACTGCTGTCGTCTTTGCGGGGGCCCGTCTCGTAGGCTGAGAGAAGCTTAGCTGTGATTGCTTGGCCGTTTGACTTGCAACACCTCGGGCAGGTGCTTTCGTTCGGGTCTCCTTCACCGGTGCAGCTTTCTTACCTCGCGTGGGCGGCGCTGGTTTGACAAAAAGTTGCTGGCTGTCGTCCTCGTCCGAGTCGACCATGACCACGTCTTCGTCTTCCTCCTCACTCTCAGATTCGACAACTTTCTTTTTGCTCCTGGAATTCTTGGCCGGCGCTGCTTTCTTCGCGGGAGCAGCAGCCTTCTTCGGTGCGGCGGCTTTGCCTCGACCTTTCGCAGGAGCTTTGGCAGCTGGTTGAGCTACAGCATCGTCGGAATTTTCCTCGTCTTCATCCGCAGAGAAATACCTGGCCATTGGTTGCGCAGCCCACTCCCCTTCCAACTCTGAGTCCCAGCCATCTGGTTTGGGCTTGATCTTGGCATTCGTTAGTCTCTTGATACGGCCAGACGCAAAAAGCTCCTCGAGGTGGGATTTGCCTTCTTCCATAGCCTCTCTGATACTGTCCTCGTCCACATGGTCCATCTTCATCAATGATTCGACTTGTTTCGTCAGATTCTCAGTGACGAAAACCTCCATAGCATGCTTGTCATCTTTATCGACGAATTGGCCCACTGCGTCTCCAAAAGAGTTCTGTGGTAAGATCGTGAGAGACTGGGCCGAAAGAAACTCCTTTACCAGCTGATCAATCTTGATAGAATCGAGGGCGAGAGATGCTAGCGCAGACTCCTCAGGCATATCTGCGTCTCCCTTTGATCTCCTCGTTGCCCCTGCCTTCTTTCGATAGAACTGCACCACATCGTTCTTGTTGGCGACCTTGTCAACGAACCGGTTCGAAAAGCGCTGAGGGTTCTCGCAATCGAAATTACCACCTTCAGGCGCTGTATATTCCACCCTGAGTCTGATCAATGGCTTAGGTGGCTTCTCGTCCTCATCCCGGCTATCCTCTCCCCGTGATTCCTCCCACTCCCGATTTGCTTGTTTGATCATCTCATCTACGATACCTGTGAGAAATTGTGTCAATTCCGTCCGATTACTGGCCTTCTTCGCAAGCCTCATTGCCGCTTTCTCTTCCCCTAGAACGATTTCCCTCATGATGAAGGGCCGTACGGTCTTTAGTGGGATTGTCTTGACCGTGAAGTCTCGTCCAGTGATACTCATGACGGCGACGTGTTTGGGTACTGCTTCGCCGGGCATGAGAGAAGTAGCTACTGATGATCCTGGTTGCATGACATAGAAGTTCTTGCCCGGATTGAACTTAGGATCAATAAGACACTCGTGCTCATGGCCCCATATGACCATGTCCAGAAAGTCTGGGAGGAAATCTTCTGGAAGCCAATCAGTCCCGGTATGTTCGTAGCTTGTAACGATCAGTATCACTTCTTGTTTGGAGGAATGAACCCACTGATTCTGATGAACGCTCATAAGGTTAAACCAGTCCTGCTTTTGTGTGCCGGGCCGGAAGAATTTTACTTTTCCATCTCTGAAGGTTCTGTACAGCCGCTCGTCCCTCACATTGCTCATACCGTACAATGCAAGCTTGGTATTTCCTTTTTGTAGTAGCACAGGCTTGATTTGGATATTATCTGCTTCTGGGGTCCGCCCATAGTAGTTGACGAGCCCAGCTGCTTGAAGTAAGTCCAGAGCAGCTAAGTGGCCTTCCTAAAGATCGTCAGTCCAGCGTCAAGATCAGAATTTGGCTCTATGCAACGCACCCCTGAGGGATCATCATGGTTGCCGTGTATAGAAAAGACTGGGATAGCAACATTGATGTCTGGATCTTCGTAGTTGACATGGTCGAACGCTCTACCACCCATCAGCCACAGGTCCCTCATCGAGAGGACTGCAGCAATTTTTACCCTGTAAACACCTCGCTACTGTCACTCAGCATCTCCAGCTCGCAAGGCTTCTCCCCGTAACAGTTCATTCGTAGGGACCGCATGACGTTGAATATCGCCTTCCTCGAGGGTTTGTTCTCGTGGAACAGATCCCCCGCCAGCAGTACCATGTCAACATCCTGGTCTTTTGCGATACACATGACTTCGTGAAAGCTCCTCCAGCTATCATCGCCTCGAATGGCGTCTCGCTCTGCATAGCCGACATGACTGTCCGTCGCGATGAGTATACGGATGGTGTCTGCGGCTTGATTTGTCGGTCAGCAAAATTCTCCGGACCTGTAGTAGGAGTAAAGGGTGAAAGAAATTCGAGTATAGACGTTGCTATTACCTGGGAGGCCCGGCATAATGGGCTGGCGACAGTCTTCGCAATTGGTGAAGATCAAATGTGGGAAGATTAAGGATCATTTATTGTGCATTCAAACATCCTGGGGAGACCTTGACGAGAGTAATTCCCTTCTATACATTAAATTAGTGAGCTTGGTGTACTGGCGTGACTGGTAGGACGCGTGCACAACACTTTGTACGCGAGACGCTAAGACTTTTATACATTTCGTGCAGAGGAATTCCCTAGCTCATGATTGGCTTTTCTTTCGGGTAAGGCAAACCGTTAAGATTGCTGCTACGAACTCATTGGCTATGCGCATTGCTCGTGAAAATTACGGTGCAAGAGCTGTGTCATCACTGCTCAAGCTACTGTCTCCGCACAATAGCAGCGCAGAACTCGAACGCATCTGGTTGCAAGCAGGTGACACGACTGTAAACATGGTATAGGCAGCCTTTGACATTCGGCTCAGTGGATGCGGGAGCATTTCAATTAAGATGGTGGAGAAAATCTGGCCACGCTTGTGATTGGACGTTGGGAATAGCTGTTGTTCGATTTACTCATGCGAGTAGTCTGTAGATAATCTGATACCAGCTCTTGACCACCCTAATTCTCAATGTGCCATCATACCTCCGCGATCTCCCTCAACCGTCGTATCGTTGATCTCGTAGCAGCGGCAGCTGGTGTCCTGTATGTCCACCAAGTAAGTAGTCATTCACCTCGAGCCCTCCAACTTCAACCCCTAAAGGACGTACGACACAGTCCAAGCTCCTCCTGCAACAGTCTTTTTGCACGCCTTACAGCTCCAGATTCCAACCGAGTGCCGCTTCACAGTGTTTTTGCCGCAAAATGTGCAGGTGTATCGGGCGTGCTGTGATATTTCCATCTTCTTGACTCTGGAATGGTAGGCATGAGAATTCTTCGGCAAATCCTTAGAACTGGGATGCATACTGCTTTCTGAGTGAAGCTCCATATCTACGAAATGCCGTCAGTGACAGGGTAGTCAACGCATGCGCTGGGTTGCTGACCTTGTTCCATCTATTGACAATTGTTGTCAGTCATGCTTTCGTGAGCAAGTGGAAAACAACATGACACTTACACTTTCCCGTCACGCCTACTTTCTTCGTACGCTTCGTCATTTTGGCGATGGGTATGCTACAAGGGCAATGGTGAAATACTTGCTGTAGTTGCGCTACGAAACATTGGATCGTGACAGTGTGCGACTAGCGGCTTGGCACTCTTGGCAACCTTCAAAGAAGCCGACCACTTTGCGTTCGCGATATGAGAACCACAATCACGTAGCTATGAAGCCTACGAATGTGCTATTGGCACGCTCGGTGTGGAAAGGTGAGCTCGAAACTATCCGAATTTGCTTCGTCACAAATTAACAATCATTCAGGTCCTAACATCGTGCCGTGAGTATCCACCACCATCCTGAGCGAACATCAGGAAGCGCATCTCCAACCACTTTGGGGCAAATACTGATGACTCTACTTTACCAACAGACTTCCAATCATTCGTCCTGCACCAGGTCAACGGACTCCACCCATCAAGACGCAAGCCCGCAGCGCTACGATCTTGCCAAATTTTGTTGGGCTCAAATTCCAGGTTCACAATGGGAAGATCTACAACGATGTGACTATTACTGAAGAGATGGTCGGGCATAAGCTCGGAGAGTTTTCAGCGTTTGTCTACCCCTGCCTCCGGTAGAGGAGAGGTGCAACAAGAGGGCTGACATGACGCTGCGTTATAGTACCAGAAAGCAGTTCAAGTACTCGCAAACGAAGAATCGATAGGCGGTCATTTTCTTGCCCAGATCATGACGTAGCGCTAGATAGGATGGTCGTTTGATGGCATGACGAGGAATTCGATCGGATACATTGAGTCCTTGAAGTCGACTCACCGTCCGATACCGTCGGAGCCTGCAAGGAGTACAACCGTACCATTGACCGAAAAGTCAGTCCTGTGGACAAACAAGTTGTTGCTCTACTTTCACCGCATGCAGATTGTTCAATGTTGGATGCAACTTGCCTCGTGATGGACAGCTGCTAGCCCTCGGATTGGTGACTTGGACAGCTAAAATTTCATTTCCTCCTTTTCCTTTCGAAGACAGGATTCACAAGCTCAGCGCCTAGATGCTAGATATGATATTGCAACGTGGCACTCGACACTGCTTTACGAAGTACTCCGGCTATATCGGTTAGAATTACGCCGCCGAACTACATTTCCTTGAAACTCTAGATATCAGCTTTCCGTATACAGTGTTAGCCTTAGGATGAGCTCAGCGCCTTCCAGCCGCGCTCTGAATTGGAACAAATTACGGAACGATTTTGCGAGGTCATCGTGAAGAGGCCTTCTCGCTTCTCTTACTAAATGCGTACCTGAACATTAACTGCACAGCCCCATAATCAGTCTCCGAGCCGCGCGCAGCCTGCAACATGAAACATGAAACAAACGAACATTACCATCATCACTCATGCAGAGCTAATCCACGCTATTCTTACCCCCGGGGCGATCACGCTGGGTACATACCGATATCAGCCATCCACAGCCAGCCTCAGGACTAAGGTATACGACCCCGCGCATCCAAACCGCACCGCACGCACCTATCCGAGCTCTATTTCACTCGGAATCACCCACCTACTCCGTACAAAGGCACTCATCACCAGGCAGTGTATACGGTAATCTACCTGAAGCGTGCAGCACATAGCCGCCTTGCATTCCACTGATCATCCCCACCCCCTGAAACACAATCCTCCGCCTCCATTGATTGAAACATGCAAGCGCCCGTATACACCTTGGTAACTAGAATTACTAGCATTCCAAATCCCCAGCCGCTGGGCGGAGCCTGCATGAATCCTTCTCCTACACCATAAAGTACTTTATGCATGTAAGATCAAAAGTCCAGCCCGCTATCGATAATGGAACTTTGGAAGGAAGCTAGAATAAAGTACTTACCTAAGGTAAGGGAGCGAAGGATTTGGCTTTTAGTGTCGACATGTGGATGCCACGCGGCGCTTATCCTCCTTCCAGAACCCCGATTCTACAAGTACGTATCCTACGGAGTGAACCAATCGGACACATCAACCTGTGATAGTGATCCATCAAAAACGCACAACCACACCCTTAAAAGAAATGAATACGTCGCCATACACCACCCTTACCCTCCCAGAGCATTCATCCCCTCTCGCATTGTACCGTTACTATCGACCTCTGTCATACCCCCTCCAGCCCCTCCAGCCCTCCCATAAGTAGTTCTAGTCCAAGCGCTTAGCTTACCTCCCCTCACACTGTAACCTCCCTAGCGCATCCTAGCGCACGCACACCTTCCCGATCCGACCAATGAGATAGCGCAGCGGCGCAAGGGGGTTTCATGCATGCATGCATGCTGCACATCATCTACTGGACTGTATGCGAACGGTGCGCTAGTGGGGCTGGATGCTGAATGTTAGGCGAGAAGGTGGAAGGGTTTTGTTATTCTGGGGGTTATGATGGATAGAGGGAGGGAGGGGATGGATGATGGGGATGGATGATGGGGATGGATGATGGGGATGGATGATGGGGATGTAGTAAGTAGGGTTTTATTCATGCCGCAGCTGGGAAGTTCGTGGGCGTGGTGTGGTGTGGTGTGGTGTCATGGAGTAGGAGGTGGGAGGTGGGTTGGAGGGTGGTCAGATGGGATTTTGTGATTGGGTTTTTGGGGATGATTGGATGGAAAAGGATGCGAAGGGTGGTGTTGGTGTTGGTATCGTAAGGTATTATTCGTGTTGGGTTTCGTGTTTTGTGTTTTGTATGGTAGGTACTCACTCGGCTCGAACAGATGGAAAGCCGTGTCATGGAGAAAGTCTTGGAGAAATGAATAGAATATATGTGAGTATATAAATTATGTAAATATAACAAATCAGTGGTCGTATGTCCTCTCTCGACCGACATCCACCTCCAACTTCAACTTCAGGCGTAGTGACAACTAATCTAGTAAGTGAGTGTGACTCAAACCCATCTAATATCCCAGTCCCAGTCCTAAAGACGCCTCCCTCGTGCGAAAATTGACTCATAGCAAAGAGTCCAGCAGCGCCCGATTATGCTGGCGAGCAAACAAAGAGTAAGAGTCATTCCCAATGTTGTTACAGTTGATGCACCGTAGCAATGCTTCGCTGGCAGATAAGGCAAGCCTCCCAAACGAAACTAGGGTATCTTCGCAGAATGCATGCAAATAGCGTTTGTAGAAATGAAAAGAGAGAGCAATCCTTCCCATGGAGTATCCGAAAAACATAGCAATGAGTCAGTCCTCCCGCGTTCTAGACGGCCGATGGCCGTCTCAAAATATCTTCGCAATTCACGTCGAATCGCATGTTCCAGAGCCTGATGCTTTGCATCAAGCTTTCCGTCTCTTCCAGTTTCCTGTCTCGTCCGAAGATGGAGTCGACGAATTCGGTGCCACTATTCCTCCCCATCCGTACGGCTCCCTTGGAGCCTTCCTTCCTCGCTACCTTCCACATGTAGTCTTCGCAGACTTTGAGGAGTGTCGTGAATCGTGCCCACAGTCTGTCTCCACTCACGAGAAAATCCTCGAGCAATTCGGCATTCTCCTCGGATTTGACGCGTGGCAGGCACTCGTCCGCCCGCTTGATTTTGTGGGCTAGCTTGATCAGCAGAAGCCAGAGTTCGCCTGCGACCTCTGACAAGGGTGTTTCGGCGCCATGGTGGAACACGGTCCAGTCATAGATCCATTTGCCGAGCGAATTAGCGTCGAAGACGCTGCCTAGAAGCAAGACCGGTGACTCAGTGGGATCCCAGTTCTTCAACGAATAGCCTGCGGGAATATGATACGCGGCCGCATCAGCGGCTGTTGCCTCACGTGGTGGCGCCGCCGCTTTTGCTGGTTTCGCTGATGTTGGCTTAGACTGAGAAGGTCGACGTGGCCGACTTGGCTGTGAGTCAGAAGGTTTTGCATAAGCAGTGGACTGTTTGGAAGAAGAGTAATGATTAGCTCTGAACTTCGCGTACTTTGCTTCTCGTTCCCCTTTGCGCGGCTTGATGAACGAGTATGTAGGCGAATCATCTGCTTCGTCAGACGTATCAACGATGATAGGCTGTTTCTGCGATTGCACGGACGCGTGGCGCCTTGGACCATAGGTGTTGCCACCGCCACGGGCGTCGGACGATGAAAAGCGCCGAGGCTTTTGTCTGATGTGGCCAAAAGTACTCACATAGTCCTGGTTGACGGCGGGCGACGCGTAGTCTGGCCGAGTTGCGTAGAAGGTTGGCGATGGATATCCAGCTGGAGAGTGCCAGGCTCCAGGAGCCTGTGGAGAGTTGTAGCTAGCTTTGCGAGAGTGTCGTTTGGCCTGCTTCGGCGATGATGTTGGTGATTTGTATGGTTGTGGTATGTAGTAGATGTAGCCCGGGTACGGAGGTGAGCTCGTAGGGGAGGTAGATGCTGAGGTTGTATAGCCGTTGTATCTGACGTATCCCTGCGGAGGGACTGAATGGTGATGATACATGTTGTGTAGGTGTCGCGTGCATTGAAATCGATATGCTGTTATGTGCAGGGTGGATCTCGTCCTCGACCCGGACAAAGGGTATGCGCAGCGGTGTTTGCCGTCGGTCTTGGTCGTTGACCGTTGTTGTGTCGGAGGAGAGGAGAGGGAGGAGGTACTTGACTCTGGCTCTCTCTAGACATATGGTCGGTCGAGGGGAATCTGAGGCACTTGAGTGATTGTACGTGATGGATCTATGCTGGGCAAGATCCAAGTAAAGCTGTAAATGAGCGAATGCGTTTGCGCGACACGATAGCAGCTGTCAATGGTGAAGTTGAGAACGTTGGAGAGAAAGGCAGACAAAGGGGAGGGCGACCAGAGTAATAAAAGATGGCGGGAATCCCAGACTCTGATCCCTGTCGTATTGAAAAGTCTAGCTGCGTGTAGAATACAGCTAGTGTGTCTTGAGCCAGGTACAAGAATCCTGAGCAAGGGGATCCAAGACGCAGTTCCCGAGCGGCAATGTTATTGACTTGTGATTGTCTCTTCTCTGTGCTGGTCAAAACGTGGTCACAATCTTCTTTTGCTCCGAGCTGAGTCGCAAACAGCTCTTTCTTTGAAGCTGAGAAGTTTTCGTGTCGCGAGCGGTATTGTAGGAGATGTCAAGGTTGCATCTTCGGGAAGTTGATTTGTTGGTACGAATTGTGGAAATTACTAGTTGAGGCTCTCCATTCAAGGCTAAGCGGACCAAAGATCTGTATGGATGCCCTACCAACACTCTCACTGCCACTCAAGATGCAGCATCACTACAAATTGATTGTGAGATGACTCGACTGAACTTTTGCCTCTGCAAAAAACAGGTTGAGCTCTGCGCTGTTTATATTCGTCTCATTGCCTCCCCTAGAACCACCCAGCTGGTTCTCCCACAGAGATTGCTGATTACCTGAGCACCACTTTTGTCATCTTTGCGCAGCAACATTATCGTCCTCCTTCTGAACCATCTATAACCAGCGACCAAGGTAACGTCTCATACCTGACTCCTTGGTACTTGCAGGTATCATGCGACTCATGATCAGGATGGTGCATCGTCCCTTGTCTCAGCAGGCCACATCCCACCATTTCACACCTTTGCTTGGTACCACCATGGCCGTATGGAAATGCGATTCTTCGTCATGTCTGACCCCAATCCGATGGAACCTGCTCTGCACCGCTGACCCACATACTCGGGACGGGGATGTTCGGTCTCAAGATGACAGTGGGTGGTAAAACAACGGTCTTTGGCAGCATGAGAGCATTGACGGGCTTCCTACATAAAGACGGTCTGCGGGCACCCAGATACTCCTCATCTGGCAGAGGCCGCAAGCAGTGCGCTTTTGCAAGACATTGCGCGCAAAGCTCATCCCTTGTCGCTCAGCAAGCCTGATCAGGAAGCCATGGCTACCTGGTGCATGGACTCACGATGTTGTGGGTGGATGTGACTTCACGGAAAGAATCAGATGGACCAAGAATAAAGATGACAGCTCAGTGTCTGACGCAACACTGCCCGCCTGAGTTGCTATTTTCGCCCGCATCCCCTTCACCGCATCCTTGCGATTATACTCTTACTTCCGTGAGTCTTTGTTTGTTTCGCTATAATCTTTCAGCCAACGAAGCGCCAGCGGACAGTGTTGGGAGTTTGATTAATCGTGACAACACGCAAGAGTCTTCCTAGAGTACCTATGCGCCCATTCTAGAGTGCGGCCCAGGATCTGCAAGGCTACCGTGCATTAGCCCAAACACGTCGGGAGAGCTGCGATTGGAGGCGCTTTGAGGTCGCCGATGCGGTCCATGCAACCCTAAAGTATTAACGCTAAGACCTGCATGATCGCTGATAAACTCTATTGAGCTTCTTCCGGTCCGGTTATGCGGCAGAATTCCCCCCAGCACCGTTGATTGGGATACCGTCGGTTTAGCATCGAGATGCACATGGCGGTCAGGCAGGAGAAGCTTACCATTAGTCGTCTTGACTCTGCCTGGCAAGGGTAGGTAACAGTGACTTTGATGTGGCCTAATTTGGCGCTGTATCGTAGGTACTGTTGGGTACTGATGCCTGTCGTCTGGCTTTGACAACGGCTAGAGTCACTGCACCGGTGATGCAAGCGGTATTGGAAGTCGACGATAGCTGGGAATAGTTGGAAGGTTGGTAGACCTATTCCCGCAAAGATAAATTAAGTAAGGTAGTTTTGGATCGTGCGGTCCAGGCGCGCTAGTGACTCGCTTAGATTAGATTCTGATATGAGAGAACAGTTACGCTTCGCTCTATGTATCGATATTCCTACCTTGGGATGATCATCGCAATGCTCACTATGACCTATCGTTGACGAACGGGGTTGAAAAGACTTTAGGATTTCTCGTCAATACTGATTGGAACGATCTGGGAGGGCCCGGGCCCACCCGTTGATGCTATTGAGGATCTTCTAGACAATTCGTGCTATTTACATCCGGATACCTACTTGGGCTCGAAACACGCTTGACCAAGGATTCTGAAGAAGGAAGCATGCAGCCAGAATACCAATCGACATATCGACTGTGTCTCAGAAACCCGAAGTTGTCCGGTCCACGTTTGTATTGCTCCTGACGTAGTGTTTGGGGTCATCAGACATGGATGATGGCTTACCCACAATCTAATTGGCACTTGATGCGCCGACTAGGACCAACGATGAAGCAACCTCCGCTCCAGTTGAACAGCGGCTTTCATACGAAGATGGGAATGGAAATGCAGACAAGGGAAATTGACTCCGAGCAGTGCAAACATGATGTGAGTGGAGATGAGACTGACACTATACACATTGATGGATCTTAAACACAACGACTCGAGCGGCGGTGTTCCCAAGTTCAGACAGAGGGTGTACGCAAACTTCAAGTCTTTTGTGAGGACTGAGCTACTACAGGAATGTTGAGAGCACAAGTAGGCGAAGCAACCCTCCATCTCAGGTTTGTTCACCAGACGGAAGCTGTCCTTTCTCCCCAGCCACGACGCTATGGTGCCCGTGTTGAGCACCGAGATCTCATCGACTCGATTAGCGAGACAACGTTCCAACTGATGTCTCCAGGCTTGAGACAACCAATTGCTATCGTGTAGCAGCACGACGGAGTCGGTCATTGATAGCGATGAAGGCTTGCCGTCAGCGAAATAGCGTGCTACTCACTTGTGTACGCACCCAGAGGTATGGCCCAGCAGCAGTGACGTCTGTGGTCGCTGCGCTGCTCAGCAATTCAGACTGCGATTGAATTTGCAAGTCACCACAGGTGAAAATTCCCCAATGCAATGAGCCATCCCTTGCCATCATTTCTGACAAGACTGGATGTACGTCGAGAGTACTGATGCGTGAATGAATGGGCTATTAATCGTAGTAGATGACTAGATTATAATTGTATTTCGTAGGAGCTGGAAATAATTTGTTCACGCGAAGCTTTCTGGTGGCTACGAATGTAGACTATTCTACTCCATACCATGAAAGAGATCCATTTACTACTTTCTTCCCACTGCGCCTCCATGGTACAAAATTATGACACTCTTAATCAAACAGTAAAAAGAAAAAAAGTCGATCGACCACCCACAACCCCTCTCCCAAATCAAGAACAGATGCGCTCCAACACCGCCACAAGATGGTGGAAATATCTCTGCAGAGTCGCCTCTCTCGAGTATCATTCCCATTATTTACGAGAGACAATCTTCAACCGTTACCGAATTGAGTTATCAATCACCATCATGTTCGAACTGGACACCTGGATTCCCGCGTTTTGGAATTTGTGGGAGGTGGGAAGTGGGGTTTGGAGATCTTCTGTAGGTTGAGCCATTACAGCTGAGAAAATGCTGCTATATCAGGATAAGTTCTTGTTTTTCAGTTTTGGGGAGGATCCTTTTTGGTTATCTACACATTTACTCGTCACGGTGTAAGTAATTACCACACCACGATGAAGTTAAGGCGACTACAGCGAATGCACGACAGATTCAGAACCAACCACCCATCCCATCCCCTCCCATCCTATCAACATAACCTTCGGCTGAGCAAACGATCTGCATGCTCCAGCCTTCATCACTTCGAGTGATGGAAAGGTATCATATATGATCTAATTCATGGCGCATATCTACGAGCTTGCTCAAGATAGGAAAAAAGGAGATGGGTGATACCGTTTTGAAATAGCTTGCGTGATCTGTTGGGTTTATTGTTTTCGACTTTGAGCGATCGATAAATCAAGTTCCTTCCGAGATGGGTTGCAAAGCGTTGCCAGAGTGCTGATTGAGACCTGGTCTCTGGATTCTGGTAAAGTCAATAATGAAGCATAACCATCTCGTATGGATACTCTAACAATCAGTGTTTCATCTCTCATAATATAATACATTTCCAAGATTTACTGAATGCGCTTTGATGCGTCTGAACGATGCACCTGCTGTACTGAATCGATGCGCCGGCTATGCTGGGGTATCATCTGATGACCAGGCTCAAAGGAAATATTCGGTCCGACGGTTGGTGTTCGGTGGGACATGGCGATCCCTCTCCGAGACGGCGGAGAAGATGGTGAATTTGGGGTCTAAATCCTCGCCTAGATTCATGATCGAGGCGACATTGCCACAGCGGTAGCAATAATTCGGAGCGCTCCAGACGGTGACGACGGATTTGTCTTCAAAGTGCCACTGCATGCACAATCAGCGGGCGAATGCATTACATGGCACACGGTTGGGCGTACCTTGTAACCCTCGTTGACGAGCTGGTGGGCACGCGCAATGAGCTGAAAGCCATTGACGTGGTTGAACTCTGTAGCCACTTTGTTCCCAAACAGCCAGCCGGCACCACGTGGCGATACAGCCCATGTTCCAACATCTTCCGGATCACTCCATACCAAATCGCAGAAGGCGCCCTCGTGGGGGATCTCCTGAGCTCTAGCGATGACGCGGATCTGGTCGAGGGTGCGGATCTCAGGACTCAAGCCGCCGTGGACGCAGAGAACCTTGCCATCAATGACTGCGCCGAGGACGAGGAAGTCGAAAACCTGACAGCAGGCTTTCCACACCGACGCGTTGCCGTACTTTTGCTGGCACTCCTCGTAAAATCCGTAGACTTGGGTGATCTGTCGAGATTCGTGATTTCCGCGAACGAGAGTCACGCGATCAGGATATCTTGGACCGAATGAACTCAGGTTTCGAGGATAGAGGAGGCACATACCTAGCCTTGAGGCACAGGAGGAGAGTCAAAGTTTCCAGACTGAAGTAGCCACGATCAACGAAATCCCCGAGGAAGATGTAATTCTGATTGCCCGGAATGCCTGCGCCGTTGCCCTCTTTTTCCATACCCAGACTCCCTCCCTGTGCGCTCCCACGTTTGCGACCTCGCTCCTCCTCCTCATCGGCATCATCCTCTTCGCTGAGAGCGTTACTAGCTGTACTGCTCTCGCCCTCCTTGTTATTTGAGCGAATCTGTTTCTTGACTTTCGGGTCTGTGATCTCGGTTGGGGGCTCGATGTCATCCGAGGTAATGATGCCTGTCGGGGCAGGTGATGGTTCAACGCTTCCGTCACTCGGTGCGCCTCCTGCCACACGGAATAGCTCTATTACATCGTAGAATTGGCCGTGGAGATCGCCGCAGACGGTGACAGGCGTGGATACGGGTTGAATATTGGATTCTGGTTCGAAGCCAGAATCAGGAGATGGACATCGTTCAATAGGGAAACTGAGGACCTACCTTCCATAAGATATTCCTTGCATATCTCACACAGCTTTTTCATCACTGCCTCAGGCAAGTACTGATTGTTGAAGGCACATTTCAGCCACTCATCAACGTCGTTATACCCATGCTTCGATAGTTTTGCTGGTCCAGGCTTCGGCAACTTTTTGCCAGTAGCCATCTTGAAATTATCAAGACGAGAGGCTAGATCTTATTGACTGCCCGACGGCCAACCGACTTGACGGGCAATACAATGTTGATTATATGCATCCTTGCCATGCGCGGCTCGCCATGCCGTTGCACAGAGATTGCGGGTCATCATTGTTCCGCCACCGTAATTCGAAGGTTTCGGACCACCCGAGGACCATAATGAACATTATTATCGGTCTGTGATATCACCCCCTCTATGAATCTTGAAGGTCAAGACGGACTAAGGTGGAACTGTACACCTCTACGACAGCGAATTAATGCGACTAATAACGGCAATGGCAACCTCACATACTTCACGGGTTATGATAGCTCGACCGACTCGTGCCAGTGGAGTTCTCTCCATTCCAGCATCTGCAACACTAAAGAAGAGTGGACCAACCCAGCAAGCTCAGCCGTCCCGAGGAGCTGGTGCCCGGTTGAAGGTTGTGATCAGAAGGCTACCACCTGGACTGGATCAGTCTGAATTCGAAGAGACTCTTGGAAAGGACTGGAAATCTACTGGTGACAGGGTCGATTGGGCGATTTATAAGCCTGGAAAGGTCTCGAAAGAGTATGTCTATCATGTTGCGGAGCCTACGTGCTACGTTTCTACACTTTTTGTGCTGATCAATCACTGCAGTCCCGCAAAGCCTTCGAGGCCAAGCCGTGCATATCTCCATCTAAGGAAGCAAGAGTATCTTGCAAGTCTTTCCGAGAAAGTGCGTGATTCCACCTTTAGCGATACCAAAGGATCTTCGAAAGACTCCTCCTTACTTGGACCCCCCATCGTCGAATTCGCTCCCTACGGTCGTGCCCCTAGTAGCAGGCCGCGTAAGGATGCTCGGCAAGGTACCATTGACCAAGACCCAGAATTCATCGATTTTCTCGAGAGCCTTACGAATCCCATTGCCAGAACGGCTCCTGTCGATCCGGAGAATGATACCACCGGGAAATCAAAAGACAAGGTTACGGTTACTCCTCTGATACAATTTCTCAGGGACAAGAAAGCGAACAAATTTAAAGAGAGTGCTTCTCCTGCGAAAAACGCTAAAAATACTCGTCCAGAATCCAAAGATAATAAGTCTGCGACCGTTGCAGAAGCCAAGTCTGCCAACAACACCAAAATAGCATCTTTGCCTGGAAAACGCAGCGCCCAGGCAGTCAAGGTGGAGCAGGCTGCCCGTGATGCGGTAAAGGTATTGAACAAGCAAGCAGCTATCAAAGGGGCTGCACCCGCGTCACCGTCCACTGTGCCTGTGGTGCCTAATAGCACCGCCACTTCAGCGCTTGCAGACAAACGACGTGAACGCGGGAGTGCCAGTGCGGCAGCCAAGATTCTACAGCGGGATCTGGGTTTGGATAGGAATGCTGGTGGAAGAGGTGGAAGACGTGGTTTACCAGCCAACGCAGCCCGACCCTCGGCAGCGAATGCGACATCTGCACGAGACCAGGATACGGGATCAAACCAAGCCTCTATCCAAGCCAGGAGTACGCCAACTCTTGCTACAAACGCTGCCGTACCAGAGTCCCCCACCGCAACGAAATCAGCAGTCGTCCCTCCGCCACTTGGCCCGGCAGCGTTACGGAACCCTGCGAAAGCGACCACGCCCACTGAAATTACTACCCCCATCTCTCATAAACCTACACCACCTACATCTACGTCGACTCAAGCCTTTCTAAAACATGCGAACCCGTCACAAGGAATCACTGAGCCCCTGTTGGAGGAGGCTTTCGCTATATTTGGTAGCATCAGCAAAGTGGAAATCGACAAAAAGAAAGGATTTGCATATGTTGACTTTGCCGATCCGGAGAGCTTGCAGAAAGCGATGAAAGCCAGTCCGATCAAGGTAGCTCAGGGTCAGGTCGTAGTGCTCGAGCGCAAGACTGGTCCCAGTCTACAAGCCAGGAACATGCGGGGTGGGGGGCCTATGGTGGGTAATCGTGGCGGTGGGATGTCAGTCGGTGGTAGAGGAGGACCTATGAGAGGCCACGGTGGGTTTGGTAGAGGAGGAGCCAACATGCCCAATGCGAACACTAGGAGATCCGGACCGGCGACAGCAAATGCAACCTCCACTCAGCTACCGGCTGCCGCGCAGGTACCTACGGCTCCCTCTACCACGGCTGAAGAATCCTCTACTCCTTCACCTAGTCCAGTCCCACCGCCATCGACGCTTACGTCTTCTGCGGTATGACGATTTCCGGTTTCAGATCATATTGCATATCACGAGGGATTGAGGACAATATTACGATAGACGCGGCTCGAGGGAGACCGACTTCATGCGTCAATGTCAAGGAAGAATTGACAGGATGCAATTGGGAATGAGGAACGGCGGTGGATTGTGTGTCAGAAAGCTGCAGTCCTTGCACGCAAGCGACTATGCTGACAGCGACCAATACCACGATCCTCCGGTTTGCACAGGTGTTTGCGACAGCATTATAAGCAGCGGGCGCACAGAGACCGTGATGATTGACTTGCTCCCACGGCATCCAAGATGACCGCCAAGCTCCTGGCAATGGAGTGGCGCCATGTTCAAGGCTTTGTCATGTTGCGCCGATGCCGAAGATTAAGCATGCATAAAGCAAGTATAATATTACTACAACGCCCACGTTGTACACCGCGTTTCAGGAAGCGCACCAGACAATCTTGAGCATGTGGCGAGCTGAGTCGATGTTCGTTTCAGCGATATATGCTTCATAGCCTCCTTCTATGTCGATTTAGAACCTTAGATTACCCCATGCTCCGCCTGCCGGATGGATGGATGGAAGGATGGCAGCATCCGTGATAATCCTCCACCAGTTTTACTTGTCGTCGACTTAAGGTACCCGATGGCCAGCTCCAGAATAGTCCATGATGGAAAAGGAGATGATGGTTATGGCTGAGTGGTGTAGGAATAGCATGCGTCATCAGCGCCATCGGCGTGATCGGATTCAGGAATTCCCATGTGGGCGGGAGAAGGATGCCCAGAAAAGCCAATCGGACCGGCCCATGCTGCCTCGGCTGCCGAAAAGATGACCTGCACTGTCTCACATACACACACACACACACACACATCAGTACCTACATCACTCATCACCATCCCGAATACGTGACGGCGTATCAAACATTGGTTCGATCTCGAGGAACTTCCCTTGACCCCTTCGTTAGATGTACTCGCCGCAACATCCCACCTCGCATTCGCATCTGTGAGGTACTTACTCCGTAGTCTACTCTGTTCTATGGAGGAGCAGGCGGTTGCCACACCGCCTCGTGGACAATACTTTGGTTGCTTTGTTGTTCGCCGCCCGATCAATCCCTAAGCAAAGTTTTCCTCCCAGCTCATTGGGCGCAAATACCACAATGGGGCTTTCTAGATCGGGCTTGCCAGGAGTTCTGGCCCCGACTTTGCCGTCTGATGCCCAATCCATTGCGGTGAGTCATGAACCCTCCGCCCGGAGAATGCTCTTCGGGTGGATTCGTATTTCCAACCAACTATGTCCATCTTGACAAAGTATGTCCATCTACCCACGACGAGAACACAAACATCGGTGTAATGTCATCTTTAAATGTCGCATTCGCACATTACAGATCATGCTTCCATTTCATGCGGACACGCTCCTCGCGCCTCATTGAAATGGTCATGGATCTGACATAAGGTTACACCGCACTACTATCTTGACTGGTGGGCTGAGTGAGCTCAGCGCGTTTCGGAAACTGCACAGGAGATATAGTGAGGCCGACATATCAACCTGAGGAATCATCTTGTACTGCCTGGAAAACATATTGTCACCTGCTTTGCTGTTTGTTTTCCCTCCACGGCCAGCTGCATTAAAGGGATGCGACGCGCCGTACCGCGGTCCTTTCTACCTACCTATCACGACTCTCACCAAGTGGGACAGCAACAGCTCACCATTTGCTATTTGCGCTTTGAGACATCAATATCTGGTGTGATCACTTTGTGATCTATATTTGAGGGCTGTACAACATCACTAGTATACCTGTTTCCACGTCGCAGCCTGGAATAGCGGGTCAGGCGATGCCAGCGTCCTCGTGCACATCGTCATTGTCGCTTGCTTGTGTAACGTTAAAGACTTACTTTACCTCCTCTTCGCATCAACACAAACGCGACAAAATGTCTCCAAGCGACAACGGACGCGCGCAGTCGCCTCTTGCTACACAGGCAAGAAAATTCTATCCCTCCCTCGCCTTCGCCGACGCGATGTCCATCCCATACAAATCGCCACTATCACCACCCTCAACTACATCATCCAACTTCACTCTCTCCCCGGTATCATCGACATCAACCGCCTCTTCCAGTATCTGCTTTGCGCCCGCGGCGCCCTCAGAATCACTCTCCAGCTCATCCTTCGCCAGTTGCGCATACCCGGACTGGCCGAAGCGCCACATTCTCACACCTTTATCTTCTTTCTGCGGCAGCGAAGCGAGCTCTCACATCTCGGACGAGGACCTGCTCGATCTCGAACAGCTGGATCTCTGCGACGACGTCAGAGTTCCAGCCGAGAAGACGGCAGGTATCTCGTGGGAAGCGACCAGGCAGCCTCCATTGGTATTGCATTCGATGCCGGTACAGCAAAAGGCAAGGGCCATGCCCCAGCGCAGAAGGAGAAGCTCGCCACTGAATAGAAGGAAGATGGTGGCGGGAATGAGCCCGATTGCTGAGGCTCCAGAGTGAAAGAGTGAGGTTGACCACCGACAACACTTTTCATCGTGGTAAGCCCCATTGTCGCATCATCTCTGCTGTGTGACGTGCTGACGGAGACCAGATCTGCACATTCAGATCCACAATTGGCATCATTGACTCAGGTCCTACCTAGGCAACAACACCACATTGGTTGCATATCTTGTGATGTGCAACGCATAGCATGCGATGAAATGGAGACACCGACAATCATACCGCCACTGGGCGTGTCGGGCGTATCGACTTCCAATAGCGGCGAATGCGATTCACCGCTAAGGTGGAAGTGCGAGCGCTTTCGGCATCCTTCGTCACATTGCAAGGATCAACGGATAGTAGAACCTCCTTTCGGTCGACAGCTCGATCAAGGTGGACATTAGGATCGATTACATTGGTAGCCAGAGCGTTTGAGGGAGGCGGAGGGAAGTAACTTCTGTTTGTCGGATGGGATGCAGAAGGGAAGGATTCCGATCGGCACGGAAACAAGGGCAGCTCAGCATGCTGAGCGGCTACGGGGCGGCGGGGAGGGGAAAGGGTACAGCCGGGTTCTTCACCTTCCGACTCCGCATTGACAGCATGCCATATTCGGCCATGGCCGCATTGCGTACATTATCGAAGAATGCATGTTGTGCGGTGCTTGTTGCATGAACAGTGCATCATTATGATGCCAGCGACAGTGTTTGGTGAAGCGCAAATCACCAAGCGGAGGAATGCGATAGGATTCGAGTCAGGACGGTCCGGACTTCTCCATGTTATGCGAGTATGGAGGATGGCGGAGCCAAGAACGGGAAGGATTGGACTTGAAGAATAGTCTGAGCGTTAACAGATAGCAGTCACCAAATCAATTCTGATTGAGCGAGCGCATGTAATTCACCACCGTGAGAGGAAATGTGATGACTTTGTAGATTATCGTCTTTTGCTCGCTGGATGCAAAAAGGTTGGATAGGCTTTTCAGGGTCCACACCTGCCAAGCCGAGCCTTCAAATTCTCTTCCCCACAGATTGGGGTATGAAACGGCTCTCCCACCCTCTGCCCCAGGAAACGTGATCAGAATCGACCCGACAAAAGATTCGAGGGGTTCAGGAGCCAGCCAGTTGGAAGGACCAGAGCCATAGTTTGCGAAGTTCGCAGGAAGGGAAGGAAGGTCTTTGTATGGAGGAGGTAGAATAAGAAGCAGTAGCAGTCGCTAAGCGAAGTCACGAGTAAGTACCTTAACTCAGATCTCACCCGTCCATCCTACTACTACTATTCTAGACCTCGACATTCGCTACCACAACTGTTCTCATTACGCGCTGCCCTTGCCCCGAATCGTCAACGTCGGTGCATGATGTTGAAGAAGAAGTGCAGCTCTGCGCTGTGATTGGCGCCGGTGTGATGAAGCTTGCACTCGGCTCCAGAGGCTGCCAACCAATCGCCGCCCTCCTACTCCCAGGACCTGCATCTTCGACTCCATCTCCAAGCGTCGTGTGGATCAAGTACCCCAGCCACGCCAACAATCACATTGTCACCTCATGCCTATCTCTTTGTGTCCTATTTCTGGCAAGATCAGACGGCCCACAATGGCGTGGGGCCGGTGCGGTCAAGGAGCGAAGCTGCCAGGGGGCTTGCACGCTTTGGTTCGCTGCTGTACAGAGGAGCAGCTCATCAATCTTCCTGTGACTCGCTTCCACCCTCTCTAGCTGTCGCCAGTCTCTATTCTCCAGTCCATTGAAAGTCTCAATCGTCTGCCGTGTCTTTCAAATTGCCGATCACGGGGTCTCTGTGCCCATCACTCCGTTGAGCCTGTCAAGCATTTTCCTTCAAGCGCCAGCACATTTTGCTGACCGTTGGGTTTCCGCGAGCAGCATTGATAGGGCAGAATATTGATATCCAGTGGAATTAAATCCCAACGTTTTGTTATATTCTGAAACTCTTTCCTATTCTGCTATCCCCCCTGACGCAGCATATTTCCCTCAATTCGTGCAGCACCGCTTAATTCCCCTCATGGCACACTCGCACCATGAGGTGGAGTAAGGAGATGTTAGCCGCGAAGTGACCTGCAGACCTTTCGTTTCAGCATCGCCCCCCATCGTACTTCTACCAGGATTGCCTGCATCCATTACGGCTGTCGGACACTTGATCAAATACCTCGGGTTAGTTCTGCCTTACTCCACTACAGCTCGAGATCTGCAGCACACCCTTTCTCCGTCCCATCGTTGCTGGAGCTTCACACGCGGCGCTTCCCCTCTATCAGCGCTATCTGAGGGACTTTTGAAGCTGATCCATATCAGCAGTCAACTGCGAGGCCTTCGCCATGTCCGCGGGACAGCTGGCAAGGCACCGCTCCCCCTCCTCCGCCTCGAGACCTTCCAACAGAGCAGCGACACCAATTGATGCCCGCCTCAACGACGTCGATTTCGAACCATGCGCCGCTACGGCTTCGATCTTCCTCTATAGCCAAAACACCTCGATCATATGCCTTCATCATGATACCTTGGCATTGGAACGTCGCTTTGACAAGCATTCAGACCGAGTGTTGGGTATATCAGTGGACAACATTAGCGAGCGAGGAGCTGGTCGCTTGGTCGTAAGCTTCGATGCGGGGCGAACGGCCATTGTGTGGGATTTGTTCACTGGGGAGGAGGTTACGAGGTTTCAGTATTATGAGGATATCAAGGTTGCTGCGTGGATGAAGAATGGGCAGATTGCCTGTGGTAGGTCGAGGGTACCGCGTGGAAGCTGGCACAGTCTGACGAGGATGTTGCAGGAAACTCGCAGGGCAATGTTATCATATTCAACCCCTCCAACACCGAACATGAGAGTGCGCGGACGATATTCGATCCAATTACAGCCCTTGCGCCAGCAGGGGACTGCCAGACATATGCAATTGGGTGAGTACGTACAGGCTGTCTATCAGCATATTGCTGATGATTTATCAGATATTTGAACGGCTCGATCTTGATAGTGTCCCTGGAACCTAGTTTCACCATACTTCATACACTCACCACGGCGCGCGCACCCTCGCCAATCGTCAACTTAGCCTGGCATGCCTCCTCTACAAAACAAAAGTCGGACATGCTGGTGTCTCAAACCTTGGATGGGGATCTTCGAGTCTGGAGCGTTGCAAAACCACCAACGGCCGAAATGCCGAAAACTATACGCATCTTGAAGAGGAGTGACAACGTGGAGCCGGGGTTACATTGGTGTGGGTGGTCCAAGAATGGCAGGGTTTTGCAATACTCCGACGGGTAAGCACGCTACAGATATCCTCGCACTCCACCGATATCTTTACTTACAAGATGGTGCAGGGAGACATGGTCGTGGGACGTTAGAACGAAGCACGTCTCTTGTGAAATGATACCAACGGGTGATGGGGTTAGGGGCTTGGCATGCTACGGTCCACAAGCTGCACTCTTCACTCTTGGGGCGAACAACCTGGTACACCAGTTTGATACAAGTCCTCCTGCGCTTGTCAAGACCGTTCAGTACCACCCAATGTGGCCTCCGCCAGTCCCAAGCAAGACTCTGCAAGGTCAAAACATTCCAGGCACAGCACCGCCAATGCCTATCAACCGTACCATGTCCGAGCAAGACAGGGGGGTTGTAACTTTGTCTACCATTCAGAGGACGGCAAATGAGATGGGTGCAATCCAACATGCCAGGAATCTGCGGGACGAAATGGGAAGTCCGGTTTCAGCATCAAGCAGAGCAGACACAACGAGTTCTCGATCTTCTGGCCGTCGAGCGTACAAAGAGCACATCCCGTCTATTTCATCTCGGGCTCAGAGTGGGACTACATTTTCGACAGTCTCGCCGTCCATGGTCGGCCGCGATAGCCTGTACTCAGGAACAACATCGATGTATCCGTCAACAGCTTCATTCGCATCATCGGGACGCCGGTCTAAGAACTCGCGTCTTCGGAACGAGGTCATCCGAAGTCCAGAAAATACATACGTTGATCTTTTCCCGCGTACCCGTGTTCGACTCGTCAACATCGCTTATCAGCAGACTCAACCGCTGGACCAAGACAACATGACGCCGGATGATCTGCGAAGGCGAATGCTCGAGGTCGTCTTCGGTTGGGAAGACGACATTGAGCTTCTGATCAAAGACGAGTTGCATCATCATCAGCCTGGATCGACTAGCGCTGTCCTGCTGTCTAAATGGCTCGGCGAGGTGGATTCAGACATGATGGCAGCAGCAATCAGCTCTGGCAACGTGAGCTCCTCCGATTGGATGGTCCTTGCTCTAAGCCAAATGGGCGGATCTGGTTCGATGGGCAAAATGGGACAAGCTTTTGTTCAAAGGCTACTACAGCAGGGCGACTTCCACACATCCGCAACAATACTGCTTGGTCTTGGAGACCGAGAAGATGCGGTTGAGGTTTATGTGTCACGCAGTTTCTACATGGAAGCTATCCTATTGACTTGCCTTCTTTTCCCATCTGACTGGGAAAGACAAGCCCATCTCGTTCGGAGATGGGGTGAATTTGTTGTTGAGAACTCACAGCAGCACCTTGCTATACGGTGCTTCTCTTGCACTGGAGTCGAACCGCCAATACCTTGGTCATCACCATCTCCAAGGCCTATCAATACGCCCTCTCAAGCTCCGTCGAGTATCTCGTCCATGCTCAGCCCTCCGATTTCACCTCCGCCAGCTTCTCAACCAGCCCTTCCCGTTCGGATGACGGCGAAGAACGCTTCACTGAAAGTCATTACTTCATTTGAGCCACCGGCCCAGCCGCAATACAGGTTCCCTGGGCTGGCATCAACTGACCGGACACCGACGAACGGACCCGGAGTGACCCCAATTGCAGAATCAGCAATCTCCCCAGGGAATACACCAGGAGGATTTGATAGGAGACAAACACATAACCTGACAGGTCGTACGGTCACACCTAGCAGCTATCATAAAAAGCGGCTGCCTTCTATTGGCGAAACCCCAGTTGATGTCATGGTCCCTCCATTCCCAAGACCGAGTCAGCTCCCCACCCCCGACAACTCCGGGTCTGATCTTGAGAAGGAAAAGGAGACCTCGTCGAAACCTCAAGCGCTGGAGGAGAAGTTGCTGCGACATTCGGCAGAAGCTGCCCCTCTTCTTCTTAGTTCTGCGCGCTATGACCCTGCAACGCCGGCGTCGGCAGGAAAGAGTCCAATGACTGCGGTGCCCCAAACCATGGTCCGGACGACTGTTCTTCCCAACCCATCGGAAGAGTCCTTTATTGCGTTCAGGGCAAAATCTCGCGCCCGCGACAATTCCAAGGACAGGAAGCCAGATGGATTACACATCCGCATGCCCTCCCAAGACCAGATCGTAGTGTCTCATTACATCGACAGTGCCGGCCTTGGTTCAGAGCGGACTGATCATAGACGGTCACATACCATCAGCTCACTCCAATCCGGGGGCCTCGTCACTGGTGGCCTCAGTACTGGTCGGAGTGACCCTAAAAGCGACGCTAAGAGTCCCTCTACCAGCGGCCACAGCTGGGCGTCCACGAAGAGCCCAAGCGCAAGTGGTAGAAGTATGGACCAATATATCAGCAGCTTAGAAGAAGCTGGCTACCGCTCTCGAAAGCATAAGCCTAGTTCGCGAAAACATCACGAGAGCCGCGAGCGAAAGACGCCTACAGGAGAGCACAAGGAGCATAAGTCTCGAAGCAAAGGTAGGACACGAGAAAAGTCCGACGATCGCGGTCGAGATGAGAGAAGATACATACGCCCAGCGAAAAGGTCTCCGTCTTCGCCGAAACCCATGTCACCAGAAACGTACAGAGACCCTACGAGCGGAGAAAGTCTTGATGGTCGGATCACTGGTGTGACCTCGCCAGTCTCAGAAGGTCGACACATACGGGATGATTCAAAGCCGGTCAGCAAGATTCGATCAGGCTCCAAAGCATCAGATTATTCCCACCGCACTGTTCGGCGGAGGTCTCCCGAAGGTGGTTATGACAGCCATCTGGGAAGCGAGGCCAGCTTCGGCAGGAGCAAAGCGAGCAGTCGTCAACCCAGTCCACGAGGCTTGCTTGACCCTAATGCTCGCGGAAGAAGTACGTCCAACAACGGCGGATCCACTGTGAGGTCGCCCTCATCACCACTTCCTATGTCACCTCAAGCAAAACTCTACCAAGCAAGTGACGAGGAAGATGATCCGTTGAAGCTCGTCGCAGCAAACCGGCAACGACTTCGTTCAAAGCATCGAAGCGGAAGTCGAAAACCACGAGAGCGTGGTACCTCATCTCGTCGAGACATGTCTCCAGACCGTCGGCGAGCTCACGAGGAGCGACATCTACGCAGTACAAACCATGACGATCAGCCTAGATCAGCCGTTGAACAGCGTCGTACTTCAGGCGATCCCATGTTGAGCGGATCCGACCAGCCTCAACTTCAGCGCAAAAAATCCGAGAGAACTCAGAAGAAGGAAATGGCGGCAAGAGAACTCGAAGCCCGCCGTGAGTCGCTTCTTCGAAATCCGGAGGCGCCACCGATTCCACGTCCAGATGAGGTGAATGGTTCTAGGCCGAATCCGCCATATCGTGCTCAAACGGACCTTAGTAACAGCCCGACCTCATGGACTTCTGTCGCGCCGCCGCCACAAAGGTTTCCGATGACCTCAACAACAATGGAGAATGGTGCCTTTATCGATCGTGCTTCGAGTGTGGGTCCGTATGGACTTCCTGCAACGCCTCGTGCGATGCGTCATCCTCGCTACGACAACAAAGCAAATGACATACCGGCTGTACCAGAGATTCCTGAAACAATTCAACCTCTGCCGGAAACCTACTACACCGGTCACCCCGGGAAAGAGCTGCCTCGGTCAATGTCCGCTCCGATCCCAGATCAACAACACCAACCCATGCCAGAGTCTCTACCAAGGCATCCGGCTTTCCATCGAGGGTTGCATCCTACGAAACGAAGTAACTTCTCACCCCTTGGGGATATCGGTCAACATCGACGAAGGCCATCCAGTGACGCGCAGGCAATGATGCATGCTCCAGTCACAGTTGGCATTGACGAAACCTTACATGCACACAAGGCTCGAAATTCGAACCCGACTCCGGTTGTTGAGGAGCCGCCTCTTTTGCCAGAGCTGCAGCATCTTTCAGGGGTTCCACCGCCTCCGCCACCCATTCCTCCACCTCCTCCTTTCAATCATCGTATGGACGCAGAATCCAGCTCGCTCAGCAGCAACAGCAACGTCGGCGTAATAGAAATGGTCCTCGACAACGACATCGAGAGTGAGGAAAAGGTGTTTGAGGTCCCGCCCATGGTGCCCCCACCGCCACCTCCTGTGCCAAATGCGCGATCGCCATCTATTGGCAATGCGGGTTCGCCGCCGCCTGAATTCGGGCGCGCGGGCTCGAGCCATAAGAGAGGACGCAGCGACAACCTGAAATCGGGCATCAAGGGGATTACGGATCGCCTACGGAGTAGCAGTCGCGGACGTAATACAAAGTCCCCCGAGCAGCCGCTGTCGCGAAGTCCGTATGAGAGCGTGCCGACGGATTTCTTCTGATCGCGTTTTATACCCAGAGCGAAGTGATCCATCACCATCTCCAATATTATCAAAAGGCATCCGGTATTTCTCTTCTACATACACGACTTTACGAACCACCCACCTTTGTTCGACAACCACGAATTCACGAGTTCTCTTTGATCGCATTCATAAAATACCCCCAATCTCCTCTGATCCACGCGTGGCTGGTATAGCACCCTGGATAAGTACGTAGCCTGATTGCGACGGCGGTATGGCGTGGTGGTTCTTTGATTCTCCTCTACCTTCCGCCGAAATTGGAAGCGGGACATGATGGCTGCCTCGTCTGCCTGTTTGGCTCGATCTCATCGATTCCCATCTGGCCTCGAACCTGTATATGTAAGGTACTTCTTGACGTTTGTTTCGGGGTGTAGTGAAGATGGTGATGTGCATAGGTACCTTAGTTAGCTAGGTCTTGTCTATAATTCCCCATACTGCTATTCTATCTCACTTCGACTCCAAAAATTCAGTGCGCTCGCTCTCTATCACACTTGCCCCCCCCCCAAAAAGATGTCCTGCTCTGCGAATATTGAAGGCCAAGGAAGAAACAGCCCACGTAGCAAGTTATTACAAAGTCTTGATGGGGGTTAAGTCCTACTCCTACTCCCTGTCTTCCTAATTCCTGATTTTCTAATCGACGAGGAGGTCGAAACGGTCTGTTTCTTATGGGGGGCTGTTTTGTTGTATGGAAGCCTTCATTGTTTTGCGTTGAGAGGAGGAGGAGGATGGGGATGGGGGGGTTTTTGGGTTGAATAAGGGGGAGGGGGGAGGGGAAATGTGATAGGTGTTAACAGTATGAAGCGAAGATGAGATCTTTTTTCTAGGAAGCGGCGGATTAGTGGGATGGATGGTTTTGGGTTGAATGGTTTTGGGTGAGATGTTATCTTGTTCTTGTGTTGTATTGTGTTGTCTTGAAGAGGGGGATGGGGATGGTGAGGATGGTGTAAGGGAGAGAAAGATGGGGGATGGGAGATATAACACTGGCGTTAGATGAGGCGTATTAATGATATAACTATCGGATCCGAGATCGATAAGGGATCGATATCTATAGTAAATCCCATCAAAATTTTTAATTACAAATACTCTACTAGATCCGATATAGATGGTTCTAAGGAACGGGCGATGATACTATATAATACATCCTTTGGAAAACCCACATGGTAGACGAAAGAATGGAAAACTTATGAGTACTACCATTGATTTGATTAGTATTAATAGGAATGGATTTTGGAACTGTTCTTTTGTATTACTGTTCCTGTGGATAGGATGGAGGGGTTTGTAGTGAGTGAGGTTGCGGATTGTTGGGTGGAGGGTAGGTTGGGTGAGGGAGATTGGGGGATATCTGATGGGTTTGTTTGATTTTGTAGTAGATGTGAGATTTTTATGGTGTGGTTATCTGTAGTGATTGGTTGATTTTATGCTTGTATTGTAGGCTGGGATCATGGTCAATCACGATTAAGTACTAGGTGTTTAGCAGCCATCATCCCAACGGAACTTATTCCCACCTTTTCATCGCATTCTTCACCTCGCAACACCGCTACCATCACCAATAATTACTCGCATCGCTCAACCCCGCCGCCGCCTCCAAATCATCCACATTGATGAAATCCACCCCCTCACTCTTCAACTGCCTCCAGATTCCATTCCGCGTACTGACAGGCCAACCCGGTTGATCCCAATACCTCAACATAATACCCTTCCCATGCGCCGTAGCCACCTGTGCCCTCAGCAACGCCAACTGCGTTTCGTTCAGCGACGTGCCCGGCACGGGGCCGAAATTGGCCGTGAAGGAGGTGGAGGCGATGGGCGAGACGAGGGATGTTAGGTTGGAGAAGGTGCTGTTGAGGGTGCGGATGGGGGCGTCGTAGAAGTAGTGGCGGGGGGTGATGGGTTGGACTTGGGCGAGGGGGGTGTTGCCGGTGCCGATGACGGTTACGGCGGAGGATGTAAATTGGGAGGTGGAGTTTATGGTGGAGAGGTAGCCGGCGGATTGTCTGGATGCGTACTGGGTTAGCGGCGGGTTTTATGGGCTGGGGTCTGGGTTGAGGGTATCGTCGTACAAGGGTGCCAGGGCTCGAATAACGTAAGGCCAGGTTATGGGACCGTCGGTTTTGACGTCGACGAAGAGGTACAGGGTCTGTGTGCCCACGGTATCGAAGACTCCATTGCGCGTCGGCGTTGTCAGGAAGGAGGAATTTGCATTCTGCCGGCGCAGGGTGTCGAGGATGGGGTTGATGTACAGCGATTCAAAGGTCCTCTCCTTCGTCAACGCACCCTGCTCGTGCCCGATATAGAGCGTGCCGTTGTAGAGCCAGACGTCAGCTTCGACGGAGACCGCACCGACCGAGATGGCGCTGTAGAAGGGTACGTCTCTCCAGTAGTCGTTGTGGCTGTGGATCAGTTTGGGAATGATGCCCTGGGTTAGGCTTGTTGGGTAGGTGTAGAGTGGTGGCTGGTAAGCTTGGTTGAGGACCTTTTGCAGTGCGGGAGAGACGTTCGGGTTGAGTGCTGAGACCGACGCGGCGAGTGTGAAGACGGTACTGGCGTAGGAGGTATGCATGCTGGGAGATTCGCCGATATGCTGCAGGTGATGGAGCAGTCGAGGCTGGGTATTGGATGGGTATATATTCGTACAGCCTGGTCCAGCATATGATGGCCCATCGTTTTTTCGACTTCCCCGTCAACACCTTCCAATGTTGGCATGATCGAGATGGGTGTGAATTAAACGATGTCTTTTGGGAGGTTTGAATTGACCAATGATGCCATACACGTGGGTTCGAATTTGATAGAACATGGGGGATCGCTGTCGCCGCCTTGGCAGCCTATAGAACTAAGGTAATCCTAAGGTTTGCAAGCGGGAACGGCGGAGTGGAGTAGTCGGCTATGATAGGTACGGGCTAAGGACGACGACATGTCCTGTACCACTGTGAAGAAAAAGGAGGGTTAATTGTTAGCGTGACAGGGATTATTTGGGTGTGTCCTCTCCAAAATAGTCCTTGTCGCGCTAACAATTAATATCCTGAATACATGGTATGGTACCACGGTACCTTATGACATATGGCTTCCGCTAAGACACGTGCGCGCCACTCATTCTACACATTCGTTCAGTCTCGGACCATAGATTGGGTCTTGGCGCATTACTGTAGCTCTATGATTGGTCCGTTGATTCCATGGGTGAACCGATCAACAGTCTTGGCGAGCTTCCGACTTGTCTTACACCGCTCCCTACCTCCCCACCTCCCGTGCCTCCGTACCCAAGGCGAACTATGGCACCATCAAGCCAAAGCAGCACTAAAATTATACGATTGACATCGGTAGATTAGTGAAGCCTTCCTAGATCGTGCATCGACACCGTCAAAACAATGCACGCAAAGTACTATGGCCTTAAACAGATCATTGTGGTGAGGTATCACCTGATCCCTCCGGATTGTCGACCTCTCTACTTTCCTCCGTCTTTAGTCGTTGTCGAATCCTTTTCCAGCTATGAAGCAGAGCAATAAACTTATCTCATCTTCGGCGTAGAATCTGGTCCGAGGTTTGGAGTGTCCACTCCAACTCCATTGAAGGCCTGACACGAAGTGTGTTCTCATGTCCTGGACGAACATACACATTCGAGACCTCGTCTTTGGTCCCTGTGTGTCGTGTCCATTCGGTATTCTAGGCGATTCGAGGACTCGGCTAGGGGTTAAAAAGATCTATAAGACGTGTCTTTCAAGCAGGTAAGCTCGGACGATTTATCATTTCCTCCTTCGCCCTTGAGACCTCCTCCTGGAGCAACAACGTCTTTGGCGTCTCGTCATCACTGGCTCAATTCCTATCTTTGGAGTCATTCAGCACAGCATTGTCCGTTCCGTGCAATTCGTTTTGCTTGTCTTTGAACATTCCATCTGGCGAGGCATGCGCGTCTCCATCAACTGTATTGGCCGGGAAGTTCGGAGATTCATCAACGGCACTTACTTTATTATCGCCCTCTTTGCGGACTACCCAAACCACTTCACTGTTATGTATCAGGCCTTCGTCTTTGCATGCTTTCGTGTCATCGCAAAGCTCTCCATCGACCTTGCTATCGTTGAAGAGTAATCTGATTCTTTGGGTATCCACAACTCCGCTCATCTTGGCCGCTCGACGGCGCAGCAAACCAACCTTGAAAGTGCGCTTCTCTTATTCGAGTGTTGGCAGCTTTATTGGAGACGATTCATCCAAGTGCTGGGGCTTCTGGTGCATGACAGCTGGCTGATCTCCTTGCGTCTGAGCTGATACTAATACCTTTAAAACGTCGCCAAGGCAAGTTGATCGGCTAGATCTTGCCAATTCTAACGGGGTGAGTCCTGCTTCATCCTTGATGCTTTGGTCGGCCGAGGCACCCAGAAGGTATCTGATGATATCGGCGCCTATTCTGCCCCAACCCGGGTCCTCGACCTTTTTCTCACTATCCTCATAATTGTTCTCACTACCCTCATCGTTCATCTCAATAACGTGCAAGATCGTGCAATGCAATGCAGTCTGACCTTGCTCATTCCGTAGGTCAGGCTCAGCGTAACATGATGACAGAAGGTAGTATACCCCTTCTGCCCATAGAACAGACGTGGCTTGCTGGAGTGCAGTCCACCCGCGATGATCTTGCTTATCAACTTGGGCTCCAGCAGCAATCAAGCTTTGCACACATTCAAGGTCTTTGTGCCACACAGCGTAGTGTAACATTGTTTGGCCAAAGACGTCAGATCCTAGGACGTCAACACCTTTGTCGATGAGTATATTGAACATGTACCTGTTTGGCTGCTCGAAGTGAAGTGTGTAATGTAGCGCTGTCCTCCCATCGATGTCCTTGGCATTGATGTTTGCCCCCGAAGCAAGCAGGATTGGGACAATGTCGTCCTTATCTTGTCGGACTGCCCAATGCAGGGCTGTGAGGTGGCGCTTGTCTCTTGCATCAGGGTTGGCGCCATGGCTTATTAGAAGCTGAGCAATATCAGAGTAACCCTGGGATGCTGCCCGGATTATAGCTGCGTTTCCGTTCTTAAAACGTCGATTGGCGTCGTCCCCTTTGTCTAAGAGTAAGCGTACAACATCTTCGTGACCCGAAGTGACTGCGGCCAGCAAGGGAAATCTGTGCTTCCCGCCTCCTACGTCAAATCGAGCACCCTGACGAAGCAGAGCCTTGGCCAAGTCACAGAAGCCTAGTAAACAAGCATAGTACAGAGGCGACGGACGATTGGCTTTGAAATGGGCCCAATCATGGGTGTCGGGATCATACACCGAGAGCCAAATAGGAAAACATACTTTTGAGGTAAACAGACGAACCATTGGCACCCGCAAGCAGAATTCGTCCCCGATTGAGGCATGAGTGTACCAGTATCGTGCAGCATACTGCAGCAATGGACATTCATAATCAAGTGTCTCATTTTCTGCGTGAATTGGTTCGGTGAATCGTAGAAGGTACGAGAGACACGATTCGGCCATGCGGAGATGTGCTTGAGTCTTCGAAATGCCATAATGTCCGAACCTGGTATCACCGAGATGGTCCGAGAAGAGCAGTATCTGCAGCTGTGGATGGACTAGCTTCACCATCTTCTGTGTGTAGGATCCTGGTACCTCTGCACTCGTGACAACAGCTAAAAAATCCGAGCAGATGTTTTCTATCTCCTCCAAGTCCACCGGAACAGTGTCCTGATCAACCTGGGAACTTTCTGCAAGATAAAATTCGAGAAAGTGCTCGATTTCCGTCAAGGACAAGGGTCTGAGTGTAGCGGAAAGTATCTCCAGAAAATGCTTAATATAGATCGCTACATCGTTATGATTATCAAAAATTCGAACTAGACTTTGATGCCATGAGTTTCTGATTTGGGTTGGCAGATTATCAAGGACATCTCTTGCTTCACATTCAGAGTCACAAAGTAGAACCCGTTCAACTTGGAAAACGGCCCAAGAAAACCTGGAAGTTACGTTAAACTTTCCAGAACGATCAATCGCGGAATCGAACGTACATTTCTTCAGCCCGCTGAGGAATAATATCTATTATCTCTCCCATGAAGGCTTTCTGAGGCGTTGATGATGGGCTCTTCGCTCGTAGCACGACCTTGACGTCCGCAGTAACGTAAGCCTCCTCAATTATGAAGTTGCAAGTGCTAGCGGTAGAACACGAGTCGTTTTCCAAGAATTGTCCAAGTCGACTAGAACGCCTACTTGTCACCAGAGTGCACACCCTGGGCTCCATACCCCGAACAACCTCCAAAAAGCCAGAGTAGTCGGAGCAGTGCTCTAAACCATCCATGACGATGAAGCATGCGTCGAACATGTGCACGATGGTCGTGAACACTTCGATAACTTCTTCATTCGAAGGCTGGAGATTCGAGGGCTTGTACTGGGCGAAAAGCGCCTGTAGCGGTGGTGGAGCCTCGTGATTGAACTGGGAATGCAGACACAACTGCGAGATTAACGATCGCAACAAATCAGTAGATTTAAGATCAGTATCCTCTGAATGATGCCAGTAATAGTAGGCAATCCCCACGGTGCGTGAGGCTACATGGGAATTGAGTTGCTTGATGACTGCGGCACACAACGTGGTTTTCCCACAAGAAGGATTCCCTAAAGTCACAAGTCGCGGTGTCACTCGCTGTGTCCAGTCTTTATATTCCGAGCTGTCAAGGAACCATCGAGAAGTTCCTGGCTGCCAGGCAGCGAGTGCAGTCTGATGTCTGATATTCTGGCTGGGAGTCTGCCCTTTCATCCATGAGACAATGGGTTCGGAATCTGCCATGCTAATATACACTAGATTTCCTACAATATCGATGGCTGTTCAGTTAGGATGAAGGGAAATGTGGCCCACTCAATGTTGTTAAGTACCACGATGGATTAACTATTTGACATGATGTTGCAACTGCTACCTCTATCTACCGAGGCTGAATGCGAGCTAGTTTAGCTAGGGTTTACCATAGTGAGGGTGAGACTGCTTATCAGGCGAGTCCAACAGAAGATACTTTTCTTCCTCAAAGTACCAGATGGACTGATCGTTTAGGAAGAAACGTTGCAGCGAATGGGCTTTTATGATGATCCTGCCAAGCCACTGATTTCGCTGACACAGCTCGCTTACCCATGGACTAGTCCACTTAGATGCAAGCGGCCTTGCCTAAAGTATCCTAGCGCTGTCACGCAAGGCCTGCTATAATCCCAGTCAGTGACTCAGTGTACCCATTTCCAATTTCGGCCTGGAGGCCTGACTGCTTTACCAACGCCGTCTCCCCATGGTAAGGACCCCGCAACTTTCGTAAGTCTATTGGTGCGTCGATGTACGTGGCCGTTACGGCAAGGACTCGGCAGACTCCTTTCGCAGTTACAAGAACGCTCTACAATACTCGTGAGCAGTTCCAACGTATGTAATCGGACGACAGCCGTAGATGATGTACGGAATGTGATTACAGTAGAATGGCTATTAATGAAGGAGCTGGGGATGGAGTCTGTATGCCTGAGCATTGAAGTTCTGCCTATGTTCAGTGGTTCTTGTGAGATCCATGTCCAATATTTCCCATAATATGCGACTGGAATCTGAAGACTAGATCAGTCAGATATCTGACCACCGGAGAAACCAAGCCTCAGATGATAACCAGGGTTGGCAGTTTCTAAGGACTGAACACCACACCAACAATACGTTGCTAACCATCGACAACCCCCCACGCCTCGACCTGCCCCTACCCACCTGCGACGACCTCACAGTCATAAACCAACCCATTCTGTGCCTTGCAGTCACTCGCTGCAACCTCGTCCTCAGCGTTGACGCCCCAATAACTACTCTGCGCAACCATAACATAGCTCGGATAGCTCACATCAGCCGACACAGCTATGCCCCCCACCACCGGCAATTCTCTCAAGTTCACACTCCCCACATTCCATCCCGCCTCTAGACACGCCTCATCCATCGGCGCCATAATCTGCTCATAGCAGCGTTGGAAACTCGGTGCCGGCGCTCCCTGAGAGGGAAGCCAGTAGCCAAAGGTGCAATTGTGTTTCCAGGTTGACCAGATCCACTTATTATTTCGTTGGTAGGCGGAGCCTTGCATGCCGGATATCTGGAGACACATAGTTACCATAGCGTCGAGGCATGTAGTTTGATTGAGCACGTAGCCGGTCATGTCGTTCTGACATCGTACGCCGTAGTAATTTGGCTGGTCGAGATGGGATATGCTGACGTTTTTGTGGCAGGTTGAGCGCGTGTTCCCTCCTGACGTGACGCGATCCTGGGAGGTTGGTCCGCATGGGTCTTGGTAGGCGTTATTGGGAATGCCTTGGCTTATGCCCAGGTTGTTGTTAATGGTACCGCGGGCGGCTTGGGTTGCTTCTGGAGAGCCGGGGACGATGTAGACGCTCGAGAGGCCGAGAATGCTCATCGTATGGGATGGGTCGACGACCAGTGCGTAGCTCAGTGTGAAGAGGGTGACGGTGAGAGCGAGAAGCGGGCTGGCGAGGAGCATTCTCGCAGGGTGAACATAGGTTGATCGCGGGGAAAGATGTGATAGGATGTAGTAAGGCACAAGCCAAAATTCGGGTCGAAGCTTCCCTTGATGGTCTTCCTTTGACGATTGTAACACAGTAGCGAGGCTTTCAAAGCATCCAGGGACAACACCGGAGGAGAAAAGCGACTATGGGATGCCAAAAGGTACGTCGTGGGATGACTGAAGCGGTTCCGATTGCGGCAATATCGATTTGGCGCTCCAGCAAGCGATGCGCATGTTTACAATAATCAACATTGCCGACGAAGTGAGGTAGCCTTCGTGGCCTCAGAGATACCAGAGAATCCGGAACAGGTAAGATCCAATGGAGTTTTATCACGTTGCCGTCGTTCCACTCACTACTGCCCTCACTCAATTTCCTCATCGTGGTCTTCAGCATAACTCATCTTCTTTGCTCTCGCGCTCTGTCTCTTTGGCGCTGACTTCCCGTTCACTGTTTTTTGCCGTGAGATCTCTACTCCCCTATCTCCATCAACATCAGACATTGCGTCACCGTCATCGTCATCCGAGGTTGACGGCGTAGGCACGTTCTTGACACTCTTCTTCGTTCCGCTGGCGGCTGTCTTCGTAGCTTCTTTGCGTGCAGGCTTCGGAGTGGCTGTGGGTTTCTTGCTTGATGGCGTTGACGTATCCATCGCGCTAATCGGGTCTTCCGCTTCGTTTTTTTGAACCTCCTTACTGCCTTCCTTGACCACGTCGGCGCCAGCTTTCTTCTTCTGCGCTGGAGTCATCTTTGGCTCGTCCTTTGGCTCTTTAGTCTTAATAACCTTTTTCACAGGTCGGAGCCAGTGCTCCATTCCTGGTGGCCAATAAACACGACCTTCAGGCCCGCCCATACCAACTTCGTCCTCTGCGATTGTTTCCTGGATGATCTCTTCCTCGGCCTCAATCGCTTCCTCTGCGGCGTCTAGGTCGCCTTCTTCGGCCTTGATGACCTTCTTCTTCTTAGGCGCTTTCTTTTTGGCGGTCTTGACGGGTTTGTTGTCGTCTTTACGTACATGTGGTATGATATCATTGAACCTATCGTAGCCCGGCAACTTGAAAGTCCTCATGATCTCAAAGACTGCTTGCTCTTTGTCTTTGGCCTCGATCATTAGATCCATATCTGCTGGACATGGTGGGAGAGTGGCGACGCGAGGACTGTGTTTCCTCCGCTGACGACCAGTAATAGCTGCTGGAGTGGGCTCAGAATAATGCATCTTTGGGGTTATATTCTTCCGTTTCCAGGTTGCTAGGATGCGTGGAAATATATCCACGACATCTCTCGTCCCTTCGCGGACCTGATCGGGGTCGAAGATGATATTATGGTGGTGAAAGTCCAGCACCATTGGAATATTCAGGTCTTCACATAGAGGTAATAGTTCGTGAACGGACCAGCTCACGTCATCATTTTCGAGGACTATACGGTCTTTGACGCCTTGGGGAAGCTTGGAGTAATTTTCACGGAAGCGATCCAAAGTTGCTGCTTTGTCACCAAAGACACCCCCAAGATGTAGGATCATGACTGCGTCTCTGTCTTGTTGCGGTGGCATTTTGAGAAGGCTTAATAGCTCGGCGTGGTAATCAAGATCTCGTCTGGCGTTGTCAATGACCGGCTTGCGAGGCGAGCCTAGCTGTGTATACTGTAACCAATATTAAAATGTGATAAATCAAAGCATACACATAACTCACTTGGCCAGGATGAGTGGTCAGCCTATGACCTAGCTCTGCTGCAACTTTTCCCGCCTCGGCCAGCTCTTTGGCAACAAAAGGGGCCAGCTTGTACCCATACTCTGCATGGCTTGCAAAAGGAAACATCTCACTGCTTAGTCTTAGGAATTTGATCCCAAATTTGTCGTTCCACCTGATCATTTTCACTATATCCTTCGCGTTCGCAATCCCTAGGGACTCCACGAACGCTTGACCCCGTGCAATATCCGCAGGCTGCTCCCTGTCTGGTCTGTTCTTTGTTGCATGAGGGGGCTCGTTGGGGTCTTTCAATGGATGACGATTCTCCAATATGGACGCGATGCGACAAGTTCGTGAGCTAAAGACGGGCGGATTCGAGAAGCGGAGATACGTGCATAGACAAGCCTGATAGTCGTCAGTCCCCGTTCATTTTTTTGGGTGATTAAGCCTCACGTATCCCAACCTGCCCTTCCATGGCAAAGGGAGGTAGCCGCTGTGCACAGGTGGCGGTCTACACAAAGCAGCTTGTATCTCTTCCTCATCAGCCTCCTCATCGCCCTCTGCCTCTGGATCAAGGAATCGTGGTTCTATCGCCGACTCCTTCTTGTCCTTCAAAGGTATAGCAAGCTTCGCCTTTGCGTCGGTAGTATTAGCATTCTTGCTTGACGGTAACGCCCTTGCTTTCGGCGCTTTCGGCTTAGCTTTCTTCGTCTCGACTGGAGGCTCCACCTCTGACATCTCTGATAGTGGCGAATCGTCCTCTTCCTCTTTCATCTGATTGTTCACATCCAGGCCAGCCGCGGCTAGATCTATGCGCTCATCTACCTCACTTGCGTCAGGGGAAGCTCGAAAGGCTTCTGGCGCATCGAGAACGTTCGCATTCTTGTTAGGGTTGGTGGAGCCGGTGTTAGGTTGAGGCTGCGAGACCTTGCGCCGACTGGCTCTTCGTTTCGCAGGTGGAGTTGGGTCTTCGAAGGTGGGTATCTGGATGGGAGCGATGGTGAAAGTGGTACCGTCGGCGGTCGCAGCCTGGCTTTTTCTTTTGCCCATTGCGAGGGCTGACAAATTGCGAAAGCTTTGCGATGGCAGTGTCTGATGATAGTTTATTGTGGAGGCCCGAATGAACAGGAAGCAAGCTGTAGGAGTATGCGACCTGATGATTGTATAGTAACACTTGGGTGGGGCAAACCTGAACATGCAGACCGAGCTTGCAGACACGACACGCTATGCAGGTGGCAGTGAAGTATGTTGTATCGCCATTGTAACGCAACCAGCGCGAAGGTCATTGACGTAATGCATCGCTAATAATACGAAGTATACATACCTAACCTAGCCTTCTGTAAGGCTGGTAATTTACAATTATTTAAACCCTACCCTGTTAAGATGATATACAAGCTCGCTGGCCTCCTTTAATCAGCTTACGACCGAAGCAGCCTCTCAATGTACATTTCCAATGGGCCGTGCAATTCAGTGATTCTACAATCGCCACTAGCATAGCGCTGTTTTTCCGTTGTAGAGCCCTCCTGTATCTCGATAGAATACATTTGAAGAAGCTCTACAGCCGCTCCAGTGATGACCTTCCCGCGTTCTGGGGTGATGTGGGAGGTGAAACAAGCATTGATACACTGGCCTCCCTCAAGATTGACACTCTTTCTTGCCTATCCAGTCGGGTTATTATGAGGTTCTCCACCTCCCGCCTCGTCGTTGCTCAGTTTCTATTCGATACCTTTTTGCATTCCCTCCATTAATCTATCTCAGAAAAAGAAATCCCATTGAAATCGCTTATTCTCACCCCTATATTAGCTGTGCGCCATAGTTTTACATGTTACTCATTGAAAAAGATCTACCACCTTTGCCGCCTTTCGATAGCCATGTCCATGAATTAGGATCAAAGGAAGAAGGCTATGGAATGCAGACTGGGACAGCGTAGGTGACTGGTAGCTACAAGAAGGTGGCATACTAAAGTGCTTCTAATAGCTGGGGCTCCTTCATCACTCGCTCAAACACCGTTACTACAGCTTCAAAGATGCTCCGCTCTGCGGGTAGTGAAGGCTTCGAAGGCGGTGCAATGGCCAAGAAGTCACGTTGGTTTCGCGAACGCCGCAGAAGCTCTCCAAGGTCTTCTAATCGCGACGATAATGATAACGGCGATGAAACCAAGAAGAAGGGGATCTACCACGGATGGCGCGCTAGTGTCACGGTTTGCTCTGCTACGGCAGGCACTATCCTCTCTATCAATGCCATGTTGACCATATGGGCCTCCGTCCGGTATAGAAATAGTGGAGGCCTTGCGACCATTCAGGAAGGGAGCTGCCAGAACACTAAAACATTAAGTTTATGGCTGCATCTTGCCATCAACATTCTCAGCACGATACTGCTCTCGGCTAGCAATTACTGTATGCAATGTCTTTCGTCCCCAACGCGGGAAGAAGTGGACAGAGCACATCGTAAACAGATCTGGCTTGACATTGGAGTTCCGAGTGTGCGAAATCTGCATCAGATCTCATGGTATAGAATAGCACTCTGGTGGGCTCTCGCCCTGTCAGGAATTCCACTGCATTTACTGTACAATAGCGCGGTCTTTTCTTCGCTCGCTACTACGGAATACACGGTATTCGCAGCGTCTCCCAACCTCTTCACCGACAGAAGCGTTGACTGGTCACAATCCATATACGGCGATTATAGCGGCGGAGATTTGCAGCATATCCGCAATGCTAAAAATTGGCAAAGGCTGGAAAACAAGGCGTGCATAGAAGCATACGGTCAAGAATTTGTATCAGCTTATGGAGACTTAGTGGCGATATCCACGAATCTCAACGCAACCAACCCTGCAGTCGCCATGAATAAGGTGGAAATTACAAGCACTGGGTTCAGTGGCGTCGGAACACCATACGAATGGATTTGCTGGAGCACGCAAACCACCGGAAGCCAACAGAACTGCGATATCGGGCGGTTGATATCCCAGCCCAAACCTTGGAAATTAATAGATCACCCAAGGATGAGTGACGGCTCAGGCGATGGTAGGAGCGCTCTGCCTGAGTTGTCTATTGACTACTGCCTCAGTGATCCAGTAGAGGAACGCTGCAGGCTGCAATTCAGCTTGGTCATCATGGGCATCGTCATAGGGTGCAACGTTGTGAAGACTATCTGCATGGTCCTTACGCTATGGTATCACAGATCACAGCCACTAGTGACCCTTGGAGACGCTTTGGCGTCGTTCCTAGATCACCCCGACCCAACCACAGAGAACATGTGTCTGGCCAATAAGTCCTCATTTGCGCAAAACAAGAGTGGAGATACCCTGCAAGCGGAACCGAGGCTACGAGATCCCAACGAAGGCGACAGATCCACTTGCCTGCATCTAACGAATGACAAAAATGGTAGACAACCGTCAACTTACAACACATTGGAGACTGAGACAGAATACACGAAGAAATGGGTACCTGGGGCCAAGAGGTGGCAGACTCAGTCCTATCGCTGGTTCAATAGTGCTAGTGTACGACGGTAAGCAATCTGGGCCGATTGAATCGACAATCCTTCGCGCAGAAATTTGGCATAGACCAGTCTACTCAATGGCTAGCTTACAGCCCCGAACCTAGCGTCGAGATGCTGACTTCGAGATCGTATAATGTATAGGTGGTTTGTTTGCAACATACTGTGCGGCTGCACAATATTAGTAGCTTTACTCCTCTACTTAATGGGCATAAGTGCCAACCAACTCACAAGCCACCAATTTTCGCACCTTTGGGCTCTAGGATACGGCACTGTGACATCGGAGCAGATAATTACTAGGACCAAGCTGAGAGGAAGTAATGGACTGATACTCACGATACTCATCGCCAACTCGCCACAGGCGCTTCTATCCTTCCTGTTTCTCACCTATAACGGCCTCTATACATGCATGCTTCTTGCAGACGAATGGAACGGCTACGCCCACAAGCGAAAGCCTTTACGTGTCACCAGCCCCGTTGGCGAACAGAGATGTACATATCGATTACAACTCCCATACCGGTACGGTATCCCACTACTGATCCTGTCCGGCACACTCCACTGGCTCGTTTCCCAATCTCTCTTCTTAGCACGCGTGACTGCGTTCACATCAGACGGCGCGGAAGATATTGTCGGCTCCATTTCAACACTCGGATATTCTTCAATCGCTATCATCACCGTCATTATCTACGGCACTATCGTTGTGCTTATAGGTATCGGCATGGCCTTCAGGCGATACAAGCCTGGCATGCCGCTTGTCGGCAGCTGTAGTGCAGCGATTAGCGCTGCGTGTCATCGACCGAACGATGATGTTGATGCGAGTAGGAAGGGGGTTATGTGGGGAGTTGTCAGTGTGGGGAATGGGATCGGGCATTGTTGTATCACGAGTTTTGAGGTCGAGACACCAGTAGTGGGGGAGTTGTATGCTGGATGGGATGCAAATCGTGAAGTGACCTCTTCTTCAAGGGGAAAGGGGGGTTAACGATACCTAGATATGTGGAACCACTTCTGCAACCACATCATGTGTGCAGGCTCCATAGTCTCTCCGCAATGAAAGCAGAGTGAAAGACGGAAATGCGTACTGCTGGGTCCTTGGAACTTATCTTCTATTGCGGTGATCCTAACGAGGCGGCTTTCCAAAACCATCCTGAATCCTAGAGTAGAGTTTAACCAAACAGTGAAGTTCAAAATCTTCCTAACTTTCCCGGGCTAGAGGAAGTCCAATACATAACATGACGCAACACAAGGTAACTTACCCCGACTTCAACCATCACCACCAGCCAACAAACCAAACCCCCCTCCCCAAAACCCCCTCAATAATAAAAAACCCCATCCCTCCCAAACTTTCCCCCCAACTCCAACTCCCTCAAAACACCCTTAATCCTCCCCATCACAATTCGTGCATACTCCGGCCCAGGCTCCACCCCCACAACCTGACTCTTATCATTCAACAACCACGGTACACCCTCACACCCCTCGCACGCCTCCCTCATAACCTTCACATCCCCCTCCCCATATCCACCCCCCACAACGATCGCAACCAGTTTCTTGGAAAAATCATGGCTGCCGAATTCTGCGGCTTCGGGGTCGGTGCTGGTGGGTTTTTCGCCGCGGAGGATGGCGGGGATTTCGGCGGCGCCAGCTTTGGTGGAGAGGATGGCGTGGAGGGCTGTGGGTGGGGGAGGTGGTTAGAGAGGGTTATTGGGGGTGGGGGGTGGGGGGGAGCGGACGTTCGCATTCGGGTTTTGAGAGCTCGATCATTGTGCGCATTATTATGGCGCGTTGGCCGGCGAGGATTATGGGGTAGGGTGTTGACATTTTGAGGAGGTGTTTGTGGGGTTTTTGGTGTTTTTGGTCTTCTAGTGTGGATATTGCTGAAAGCAGTTGTTATATACGAGTTCGAGGCTTCATGCAATGGAACCCCCGCAATTGAGGGACGAAGTTACGGGTAGTGAAGGTAGACAATTGGCTGGGTGAGATTCAAGTAAGCATAGCGCCCTTAAGTACTGTTGTACTGCTGACTTCAAGCAAAGTCACGTAATCAGCGTTGTCGGGATGCCATGTAATGACTGACTAATGGTCGTCAAGATTACCTCATCGGGCGAAAGCTGAAAAAGGGATTGTTGTGTCTAAATGCTCTCCTGGTCCGAAGTCGTCCGCTTGCGATGACCTCGCTTGCAGCTGTTGCAATTAATCTGAGGGAGCAACGCCACTACTTGTGGCAAGTTAAAAGATAGTATCGTGGGAGAATGAATATTTGATACATCCAGAATTGAGAACGAGCTTCGGACAACGTCCTGGGCCCGAGACCGGCATCGGAAAAACGTTTGACCGCCCTTCCACTGGACTCACTCTTCGTCAAATAGACATTCGCCTTGACCACTCGTGATTATCATCGACTGTCGTCCCAAGCAGCAGGATGACGTTTTGGTACAAGCTGCATGAAGTAGACATCACGCTTCGCATCCACCAACGTCCCCCCTTATGGATGGCTGTATCAAGCGTATCATCTCTTGTCGTAGTAGAATTTGGGACGAAGCCGTAGATATGGTGAGAAAGTTCAATTGCTAATGCAAAACAGTTGACTGACGCTATACACAACGACGAAGAGGAATACAATGGCGTATCCGTAGGTGCCGTGCGATGAGTTGCAGACGTGTGATGCTGCACTCAAAATTGTGTGTAGGAAGGATGGATGGATGATGTCGAGGTATTACCGTGTCTATACTGGTATAAGGAACGGAATGAAGAACTTCGAATGTAGACGACTCGTCGTGAATTCTGTGAGGGGCATTAAGTAAGGAGATCTTCAAGAAGTGTGGATGCCAAGCGGTTGGTTGGGTTTGGGTTTGTACCTGTCCTCCTAATGCCCTTGTTCTCCACGTGATACCATCTTCTCCAGCAACAATAGTATATTACAAAAGCAAATTTTCCGTGGGGGTTGAGACCGGTGGGCGGAATGTATCACTTCTTACTCAATCCTTTCGCCATCTCTTCCGTTTAGCACTATGTTATGGAGCGGCAATCCCTGTCTAAACAATGCCGCTCTCAATATCACGTTACTCACGATATACAACCCTGACACCTTTCCCATGTAAAATATCAACTTCCCCAATCCCAAAAAGCCCGATCTGACCCGCATTTCCATATACCTCATGATATCGTTCACAATGTCTCGCGATATGGACTGTGATGAACAAGAGAGGGTGAAATACAGCGCTCCGATGAAGAAGCAGAGATCACGAGCTCCCGAAGCGACCATTGCACGTAGTGCAATGTCGCGTATGTTTGCATAGAAGCTGAGCAGGAGTTCTGCGGTAGCTGGGGATGGTGGGAACGAATACCACGTTTCGTACTCGTAGATGATCATCCTGATGTTTGTACCGTTACCTGTCACGAGGTGGCGCTTGGAGGATGTCGTCCTGTATATCGAAAGGCTGTGCGTAGGTTCTGTTCGTCTCGCGGGTAAGGGACAAGATTTCACCTTGGTACAGTTCAAGATGTTGTTGGTGGTAGGTATTCCCTCAGGCAGAGAAATCAATGTGGTGGTTTGAGTGGCGTTAGTCAATATAAGGAGCGTGAATAGACAGTGCGTCAAGATATCCAGTATTGAGGATCGCATGATACATGCTGTTAGATAGAGAGTACAGTTTGTGAAATCTAGATATCAATCTCATGCGTCGGACCGTGTCATAGATATAGTAGTACCTGCTAATCATCTTATAATGGATCTAGATTGAACCAAGCGATCTGCCGGTCGTTTCTTGAGATGCTATGACCTACTAGAAGCACACTGAGGGTACCACAAAAGGCATTTGAGCATTGGCCCTGTGCTACCTGCAAGTATTGACACTCGCAATGAGATTCATGCTTGGAAAGATCGAGACTTGTAGGCAAGGGACCCATGTCGCGTAGGATCTCAATGCATGCCATGGCACTTATGCTCCAAATTCGCGATCAGAACGACGATATTTGGTCTCGCGTAAATGTAACGCAGATCATAGCATTCAAGCTCTGAAGAATCGCAATTTAGAGATGTCGGTCTGGTGTCGCGTAAATCTATTTACGCACAGCAAGGGATCCCTGCTCCAATTGATCGCGTTTGAAGGAAGACCCTTCGGTGTCGCATAGCTCCGTGACCTGGGCCTACAAGCGGATCTGGATACATGTGCCTGATTGCATTAGGGCCAGGCGTTTTGAGACAAACACATCACGTCAATGAAGCACACCGCGGACCCGGTATGCTGGTGCCTGACAGTCTCCATTGATGCTCGTTGACAATGACCGGGTTTGTTCCCACGCAGCGGTTCAAGGCCTTGGCAGTGAGCCTCAGATTGTAACATGTCAATGCTACTCTTTATTGACACTACATCAGACAGTAACTTACTCCGCAGGCTTCAGCCCACAGAAAGGGGTCATAGTTCCTCAGATCCGATCGCTATCGCATCTCGGTATACTGCGAAAGATACCAGGGTATCATATTTGGCCATCTGACTTCGCCGCTTCCTTCAACAGCTCCGTGATAGTAACAACACGATACCCTCTCCGCCGCATCTCAGGAAGCACTTTCCGCAACATAGGAGGAGTCCAGCTCCTTCTATCATGGCAAATGATGATTCCGCCCTGCCGTAACATACTCAATACATGTCCGGCATTGGCACGCCAAAAAGGAATTTGCGGATCGTGTGGGTAGATGCTGCCAAGAACGAGTCGGTACTTCAACTTGTCCAACGTTCTAAGCATACGTTCATTGAAGAATCCAGAGCCTGGCCGGAAGTATCTCGGAGGAAGCTTCGCATCGGCAGCAGCGTACGCGGAGTGAATTATGTCTTCGACGGACTTGATCTCATCAGTCAGGACTGCGTCGCTCAACGATCGGCTAGGCTCGTCATGCATAGCATGATTGGCCAGCTCATTGCCGTTGCGAACAAGTCCCTCGAGCGTCGACTCGCGCCCCGCGACCTGGGATCCGATGATGAAGAAAGTAGCTGTTGCACCGTTGGTAGCGAGGATCTGCATTATCTCATTGGTGTATTCGCTCGGCCCATCATCGATTGTGAGGGCAATCACTTTCGAAGAGATTGGAACGTGCCAGAGAACGTAAGGCCATCGACGCTGGCAGTATCGAATCAGGAGATTGGGCGGCTTGTAAATCATGTAAAAGGGCAAGACCAGGGTGAAGATGACAAGCAGCAGCACAAACATCGTTACGAAGCGAGACCGACGAGCTCTTTTTCGTGACCTCGCAAAGCATCGAAAACAAAAAGGGACACGATACATGAAAGACTCGACTATGGAGAACTTGCGAGCGAGGTGGGTAATTCTTCGAGCTGGCCATCACGTGATATGACTGAGCTGCCGCTAGTTCTGCTTTGGGTTAGGAGATGAGGTCTTGGCAGTTCTTGCCATCGCGACCAGATTCTTTCGCCATCAGACAAACGCTTTGTGCTCTTATCGATGCGCCATCTACATATGCATCGATATGGCTCAGACTTCTGGAATATCTTAGACTCGAGCCGTGTTTGCTTGAATCGCTTGTAATTATACCTGAACGGGATTCAAGCATGGCGACGCCTGTCCGAAGAAGACCCTCGTTCATTCATTCGATCATTATCCTTTGTTTCAAATCAATATCAGAAGAGGCTAGCGACTTAAGGTGAAGCAGAGATCGATTGTGACTTGAGAGACGGATGTTACGAGCACTCAGGTCTACTTAAGGTCTCTGTGACCGTCAATCCTAGCTCTAGGTGGAGCTCTAGGTAGCCGGCTTGCGTTCGGCACCGCATCCTCCACTATCTAAGCAAGCTGGTTTGGGCTCAACATTCATTTCCTATCCCGACTATGGCCAGATAGTATGGATCGTACATCGTAGCTTGGGTATCATGACCGCCCACCTGCCTCTGAAAGCAGACTTCGGGACCTTAAATTCAGTCAGCGTGGTCACGAAAGATATAGGTGCCACTCCACTCATTTGAGAGATCACTTGGTAGATATAGGTAAAAGCTCACTATGCTTGAAAGAAGGCCTCGAAAGTGTTCCTAAACGCTGATGGACCTGGCAGGAAGCATGACATTGTCATGACGCAGACGCGCAACGGCTTGGGTAAGGGGAAATGGTCTTTTGAAACTTTCAGGGCGATCAGTGAATAAATGGAGCGCACCAATGCCAATTGACACTGAGAAGCCGAGCCTGACCAGTGTAGAGGTTTAGCGTTGGGTCTAGGGAGGGTTTGCCAATCTCCCTCCACATGTAGTCTCAGTCATTGATTAGTGAGATGAATCCTCAGTGACAAACACAAACCTACATTCAATGTTCACCAATCCTTGATGGGGCACCAATCATAAACAAACCAAATTGGATGCCAAAAGTGAGTTTTGACCATGTTCTCGTTCATGCTACAAAGCCCTGACGTGAGACATAACCTCACTAACTCTTTACAGGTTCTAAGTACAGTGTTCATCTTCTTCCATCTCCTAGTCAATCACGCCTCATTCTTCCTTTCATGATGGACCCTGTTGCTGAGACCACAGCGTCGAACGTGGCTCGAAATCAGCTCAGCGAAGACGTTGCAAAGTATGTGGGATCCTTCATGCTTTGCTTTGCATGGTCTAACAGCAGTAGGCTGTTCAACACCGACAACTTTTCCGATCTCGTCGTCGAATGTGCCGGCGAGCGCTGGCTACTGCACCGTAACATCATTTGTTCTCGCTCGCTTTTCTTTGCGAACGCCTGCAAGGAGAATACGTTTCAGGCATGGCACCTTGATACCATCAGATCATCCTCCGAAACCAATACAACTGGCACCCTGCAGGAAGGCAATTCTAGACAAGTTACACTGTACGAAGAAGATCCGGTCATCATCAAACAGATGCTCACGGCATGCTATACCTGCACCTATGATGATTCAATGGATGGCGTCGACAACAAGATGGAGTTCAACGTAAGAATGCACGTTGCCGCCGACAAGTACATGATTCCATTCCTCAAAGACTTGGCCAAGACCAAGTTGGCCTTCCAGCTATCTCAATTTATCAGCGGCACGATTGAAATCTCCAAGTTGACGGGAATTGTCCGCATGATGTACGAAGTCACGGTAGACCAGACGCTTCGCGTCATTCTCTTCCCAGTCCTGGAGCGGCTAAGACACGAGCTTCGCGAAGACCCAGGGTTCATGGCATTGTTCACGTCCGGTTTGGCAGAGGGCAAGTTCGCAACAGACGTCTTTACCGCTCTAGCAGACCATCCGGATCCGATGCACTACTATTGTAAGGATTGCGGCCCCTATTATACCTCCAATCATACGTTACACTGCGATCACTGCAGCGAGGACATATGTCACGTGGAAGAAGCTCGTTAGGAAGAACAGGGCGAATGCGATGTATTCTGGCTGGGGAAGGTCCACAAGTCCCCTGGTCGTTACATAGGTCGGGGTTCTTATTGTGAAGGAACACCCTCAACCTTCGATACTGGGAACGATTTGTTCCACTTAGCTGAAAGTATCAACCCCTTCCCACTCCTAGCTTAGACAATGCGCGTGTTAATTGTTTGCAAAACGCCACGGACAGCCAAGCTTCCCATTCTTTTCGAATAAAAAGCTAATGTCGAGCTTTACAGTCGGCAGAACTCTCCTCGTTTTCCTAGCATCACGATTAGGCCCCAGCACTATGCTACAGCTTTGTCTGAAACTAATTACCGCAGATATACCAAGTCTGGCTCTCCCTTTTTTCTTGTTAATTCAAAGCATGAGGCCTCCTCCCCCCTCCCCTGTTTGTAGAACAACCCTAGTATCACTTCCCATAGTATAAAAGACCGCCTGTATTACCATCCACCCTATTTATTACCCTCTTTTTACGTCAACGCCAACTATAAACCCCTACTCACCACTTACTCCTTACCACCCTCATCACCACTATCTAAACCATACACTCTTTCACCCCACTCACCACCCACTACCCACTGATACAAATCCATGCCGAAGCCCCCCCATCACCAAACACTGACCATCAAGCTCCCTCCCACAGCAAATACAATCAGCAAATACACTTCAACCACCATATAAATGACTTCACGAAGACATCCATTCTAGCGTAAGAGAGTAGACTTGCTATAACATCTCTTTCAATCAATCAATTATGTCAATCCATGCATATCAGTATAGATGTCATGAAAGCCAAGCTACACCAACAACAGTACGCTGGGTAGTGCGGTGGTTACAGCTGAGGATGAATATCTAAGTTTCGTTTTCCTAATATCACTAATTTTCGCCATCATTCCGCGATATGTCAATGCTGTTACCTACTCATACCCATTTAGAAGGGGTTAGGTTACATATTCAATGCTTGGTTTCGGTCCCCGAGCGCAGGCTAAAGCAAGCAATAGACAGACAGACCCAGCGAAAAGAAGTATGAGTCGAGTATTGAGGTTAATATGTAATATGATACTGCGAATTCATCCCTATGGACGCCAGCTTACCCGCGAACAGTCCACACGGTCACAGCCATCGCCCGCCATCTTCGTGTTGGTACCATTGACTAAGATTAAGTAATAAAGAAAGCTATGTACACGAAACGAAAGGATGCTTTTATCACGACTGCAACAATGGGTATAGTCCCGGACCGCCTGCATGGAGCAAGGCATAAACTATTCACACGCACGCTTAATCGCCTGGCCAACCCCATAACCCCTTTAGTCATGATTCATATGCTTACATTTCCCAAGTCCTCCTCAACACCATCAGCTCTCCACGCCAAAGGCAACTCACAAGGTCCCTCCAAAACATTCCCACTCTCCATCTCCTCTCGACTCTTGGCATCCTCCCAGATCCGCTGGAGATACATCCGTATCGATCGCAGTCCTCGCAGGTAACCACGATCGATACCATCTGGATCGTGAGGCGGGCACGGTACGGTCTCCGGCAGCTCATCCTCGGCGGTAACACAGTTGGCAAAGTCCACGATCTTGATGAAGATGCTTGATTGTGCCTTTTTGTCTAATTCTTTCGTCGTTGCCTTGCTGTCATGTTCGACCTCAGCCTTTTGTGTCGCACCACCATCGTAGATCACAAGTAGGCTGCTAGCGTAGAAACGAAACCCTGGAAGCCCTCTGATAAGGTTCTCAAGCTTGGCGATCCTCTCGAAAAGTGCTCCGATGTGGCGAGAGACACTGGAGTACGACTGCCCATTGTACAAAAATCGTGTCAAGGCAGCCTGGAATTCGTCGCCTGCTTTCAGGTCTCGCCCGTAGTACTTGTTCTGGAACAAATACTCTTGCTCCTTGGCGTTCCACACTTGCATGCCACAAATGCGAACCCCAAGTCTTTGCGACGTTGTCACTTTGCATTTCATGCGTTGAGATCTCTTTTTCTTCTCGTTGGCATCGATACCGTACTGGCGTGTACCCATCTTTAGATCAAGCACACAAGGTCTAGCCATGCCAGCTGTGAGGTCTTCAAGTAGAAGAAAATGCTGGACTCGCTCATCTGGATGAAGCTGAGCTTGCTTCGGATTGGACGGCGCAATTAAAACAGTTGAAGGCACTGCTCCTGCGACTTCCGAGTCTCGCACCACCGAAGTCCCAGCACCCTTGATCCTAATTCGCTCACCTGGAATTACCTCACCCACACCGGAAGGCGCTGAATGACCAGTACTTGCAAAGTCTTGCTCTTCAAGTGGCGCTGTTCTTTGCTCTGAAGGAACCATCGAATCCATGTCCATTGCAAACATGTTGTCCTCTTCTTTATCGCCGCCGTAGCCTTCATCATCGTAGTACTGAAGCCCACTTCGCTCGGTGCTATCTACATTACCAGTTCGTTCTAAACCACCTCCTGAACGTCGCCTTCTGACGCGTTGTGCGTTTGGAATTGGCTTGCCGCTGAATGAAGCTGTTGGCATTGGATGGCTCTCCATAGAGCCAAGCCCAATGGGCTGCTTGTTGGGGACTGAGCCTTCATGTGACTGAGAAGACAGAGATCGATCTGGTTGGGGTTCGATCTGAATGGGAGATCGATTGCATAGCTTGCTTGTTTCAGTATTGGAAATGATTGTTTTAGAATCTTGCTCTTGTTGACCTGCACTTGAAGCAGTGTCCAATGCAGGCTGTCTACTATCATTCGCCTCTTTGACACGCGGTAATGTAGGGTGACTTCGACCATGTCGTTTATGTCGGTAGACAGGAGGAGGAGCAAATACCTCACGGAGGACCTGTTCTTGAAGCTTGGTATTAACAGTGGTCGCTCCCCAACTAGTGTTGTGCTTATGTAGGTCTGGCTTGGCGTGATTCGAAACGACATGGTCCAGTGCTATTCCAATGTGATTGTGGCTTCGAGTATCAAGGGTAGGATGCTCATGGTGAGTATTTGTGGAAATTTCACGCTTTGCGCCCCCAGCGCTGGAGGGAAAAGGGAATAGATTCTGGGGAATGATATGACGGTTATTCTCGAAGATAACCTGTGGTACCTGCCCAATTTTTTGTTGCGAATGGCTGATCGTGCGTGGTTGCTCTCCGTCATTTTGAGTGATAGACTCCAAATTCGTGCCTTTTACAGAAATTGCTTGACCTAGAGCCTCCTTTCCAGTTGGGGTCCCGACTAGATTGCTTTCCGAAGATTTAGCGTTCTCATCATTAGTTTTCTTGGTCTTCGGCGCCTTGCGAAATGTAACATTTAAGACTCCGATGTACCTGAGAAGCCGTCAGTGATTGCTGTCATCGGAGGGGCTTAATAAAAGGACTCGTAGTTTGGCTAGGATCGTTTTTTGTGTATAGATTGGTAGGAGATTGAGGATCATACTTCGGCAAGAATTTCAATAGCTCGGGATGCTGGCGTTCGACAACTTCATAGAATTCATTTTCTCTATTACTGAGCTGTTTACATACTGCTCTTTTCGAAAAGCGAAAGAGATTGGTATGTCCACCTACTTGGTGGTTGTAAGGCTTCAACTCCACGGCGCCCAAAGGCGCAGCTGGAACACGATGTGTTTTACGAGACCTAGATAACATCCATGACTTTCGTGTATTAGGCGACGCTCTGGGTGTCGCTTCTCCATCATCTGTAAGACTAGAGTCATCTTGCACACCTGGGCGCATTCTATCGTCTTGAGACTCATATTCTGACTCAGATGCCGACGACGCATCACTTTCCGAAGCCTGTTTATCTTCTGTCTCTAGTGAAAGTGGATGAGCTTTAGAGAGATCGCCATGGAAGTAGCGATTCTTATTATGCATTTGCAAAGCGATGTCGACGTCTTCAGTTCGTTCAATCTCGTTAGCCGAAGACAGTGCAGGCTCGGGCAGGTTTGCGTCAATGTCAGTTGATGCCTCTTTGATTCTTCTTGCATCATCGATACTGACATCTTGCAAGGCATCAGGAGACGGTGCTTGATGGGGATAATATAGAGCTGACGATATTTGCTCCGATTCTTCTTCCTCGTTCTCGGGATCTCCCTTGCTGTCGGCTTCTACTGCGGAAGCACGATCATCCTGATTTCCGAAGGTAGAGTCTTGACTTGGTATTGAGTTTTTCGTATCGTTCTGCTCGTAGGTAGGGTCGCGAGGCTTAGGCTGTGTAGTACGAAATTTGTCATGGACGGGAGCAGTAAGGTTATGATAATTTCGAATTTCTTCGAGCAGTCGCGTAGGGACATTCTGTTTTGTTGCATCGCTTTCAAAAGAAAGCGATGTGACAGGCTTTTTCCTTGAGTCATCCGCTGTTGTATTGGAATCACTCCGTGGCCTGGTCGGTAAACCTGCGCCGGGTCTTGAGGTTGGATTTGGTGATTGATGAGAGTCTTGAAGAGGTCTCCCCACTCCGACGACTTCATTCTCTAGCCTTCCGACCATATGTAAGGCCCCCTCCGAAGATCCGAGCTTTCTATCTTGTTGCCCTGAGCCCTCGACGACTGATCGTGCATGGGGACTTTGCACCACCGTAACATTCTCGAGCGCTGCGGAGACATCAATGGCATTGGCTGAAGCCGTTCTTGATCTCTCTTGGCCCCTCTTGCTGCTCTGAGAAGCGGTGGTTTCTTTGAATAGCCCGAGGGTATGGCTTGACTTTCGGCTGCTCGCGTGCGAGGCGGGCTCAGCATCGGCCAGTGTTGCCTCGATACGCTTTTCGACACGGCTTTTGCTGCTCCGGCTTGAGCTCCTAGCTCTCTTTTCTGAAAACGCCTCTCCTCTGGCCGAGTGCTCCACACCTGGCAAAGCATTGTCTATCTCCTGGTTCCATGTTCCAGATGTTCGCGAGGGGTGGTGAAAGCCGTTCATTATCGTGCGTTTATTGGGCGACGGTGGCTCGGCTTTCACGAATGAGCCAGTGTCTTCCTGAGTTTGCTCCAGCCGCGGAGAGCTCAGAAACTCATCTCGTACCTCTGTGGGGTCTAATGATTCCTGCGAATACCCTTGTGATGCAGAAGCTGCAGGCAATAGTGCCGAAGTTGAGCTGGTAAAGCTGCTAGATAGCGCTTGTGAGGGGAAGAAAGGATGTTTGGTTGATCGTGAGTAAGGGAGCAGAGAGACATTGTCCGAAGCCTCCAAATGTAAATCCTCCTCGTTTGGGATGCTCTCCAGATCGTTATTGCCCAGTGTGGTTGGCAGAAGACGTGGGGTATTTGGATCGCTACTTCCATTATCATGGGACCCGTTGTAGGCTTGTGGCTCGTACGGTAGTTCTGGCGGATCTCTGTTCTCATCCGTCAATTGATGTGGAGGTAATTCAGTTCTATACCTCTGGGTGGAATTTATGTTTGTTATCGCTTCTGGCTTCGGCGGGGATGCTGTGCCCGATACATGGCTGTTGTGTTTGGGCGCCTCAGAAAACCTCACCGAAGACACAGGTGAGGTGTTTCCTGAAGCAGGGAAAGAGTCTGACATGGATTGAGCATTGGTAGACGGCTTGCACAGCCTTCGTTACTGAATTGGTAGGAAAATGGACAATAGATATGGGAAAGATTATCAACATGTGGCTTGGCGGGGGAGCTCCCGCCATGAACTTCTGGCGTATCCTATTTAATCCTAGAGATTGTGTTGACCGCTTCTTTGGACCACGTTCCTGGATTTCAATGTCATTCCACCAGACGCTCTAATCTACGTTTCATCACAGACCACGTTCTTGAATGCGTTGCTCTACAGGCTGTGATCGAGGAGCACGGATGGTGATGCTCAGGATCAAGGAGGTCTCACCGGAGGACAGGGGAGGCGGCAATGACGTTCGGAAGGAACGTGACAGCGGAAGTCTTTCAGCAATACGTCTACAACAATCTGGTAAACTTGGACAGATGCTCAGACCTCTTTGAGTCGCATATCGTCTATATTGTTTCCTCATGCAAGGCTACTTGTCCTCGTACGAAGCCTCTGCTAATGGAACAACATTCCGCTACCAATCGTTTCGGAACGTGCATATCAAAATGCTTATCCCAATTTGATCGCTCGATCAATTCCATACGTAAGAACAAATACGTACCTCCTTGTTCGTACAGCATCTATTGGTTCAGACCGGAACCCTGCGTCAATGGTTCTCTTGCTTTTCTATTGGCAACGAGGTGACGCTTAGGTCACGTACGCTGCATTATAGATCTCTTCGAATTTTATCAGGTGCAATGCAAATGTCAAACGCGGCGAAGTGGATTAGGATCAGGTTATCTTCACAATATGAATGTGAAAGATCTAAAATTCCGTGTCATGAGGTTGCCAAATGACACGTTGATCAGCTTAGCATATGCATCCCTAATATATGACGAGGGTGTCTTCAGCAGACTATCAATCGCCGTTATTTTGTGTGGCTGGATTGATTCAGCTTTTCGGACTCCGGCGGCTTTTCCAAACATCTCGCTGATCGCAGCGTCTCTATCGCTGGCCTGTAGCATTACAGGGTCATGATTCTTCTCCACGAGTAGCATCCATTCGTCCTTCTTCCGCAAGTCTCACCCATCCATAGACACGTCTTCCTGTTTCGCACCTTTACCTCCAGAGATCCACAGCACGTTGTTGCATCTGCCAAGTTACCTCGTCAGCGTTGGACTGCACGAAGCGTACTTCGGCATGCTGAGTGAAGGCAGAAATTGGTTCTAGGAATCATGCCACACGAGCCACAAGCGCTTCAAGCAGATGTGTCCAACTTACCTTATCAGAACCTGGCCAAGCGTGCCTGTGCTTTTCCCATCAATGAATTCTTCCGTATTCGACAGCTGGATGTTCATGTATGAATCGACACTAATCAGGCGGCCGTGATATTCAGTCTGGCCCCATTTGAGGCGTATTATGACAGGCTCGTTTACGCTATGAGAACAGCATGTCAGCGGGCTCGTCTTGTATGGTGAAGTCATACGACGGAACCTCAAGAGCGCCATCTACAATGTGACGGGTCGGATTTGCAAGATTGAAATGGAGCGCGAGGTTACGTACAGCGATTGTAGCATGGGCCGCGGATTAACTGGGACCGACTGGGAAATATCAGCGCGTGCTTGACAGTGACTTTCAACGTCAAGCTGATAGAAATGTAGCAGAAGTGCGAGCCAGTCTACTTACTGCCATTCTGTAAAGACAGACAACCGACCCAAGGATGCTCGCAGCAAATTTTGATCGCAGTAGAGACACGGAGTAAAGTTGAGGCCATCTTCTAACAGGGCTCGAACCTAGATAACTAGCGCCGGAGCATCATTTTCCCGACAGCAAGACGTTGACGCGCGTGTAGAACTCAACCACCAGGCGGCCGTTGCGGCAGCCCATACTCCCCAACTCGCCATCATGGAGAGCCATTGAAGCCTCGTCTGTGTCGCGCTGGATCGAAATATATTTTCAACGGATTGGCTGCGCTGTGGGCGCTGATCCTCTCTGTCATGGCGAACCAAACCCCAGCCGTTGTCATGGACAAGTAAGCCCGCTCCAAAGTGCAAGAACCAATTGAAAGATCGACGGCGAGCTGACCCTGGCGTAGCGGCACAGGTTTCTCGAAACTTGGTACGCTAGGCGCATCTGTTTGGTCATTCTCCATTTTTTGAGTGCTGATTGCGACTAGGCTTTGCCGGCAACGACTCTCCGTCCTTCGTCTTTCCTACAGCAATCGCAACCAAAGCAGCGGCCGGAGGATCTGGCGGCTCAGGATCCGGAAGACCTGCTATTGCAAATAAACCTTCATTTCTTACAGGTGGTACGGGGCAAGGAGGGGCACTGTCAGCAAAAAGAGGGACTGAGGATCTGGATTTCTTCATTGGCGACGAAGCCTTGACTGCGGCTAATGGACCTGGTATGAAGAGAATAGAGACTAGATAGTGTTGGGCATTTATGCTGAACCCATACGGTTTAGGCTATGGTTTACATTATCCTGTACGACATGGGCAGGTTGAGAATTGGGTACGACGCCGAAAGGTTTGTATGGCCGCGCAATACCAGCTAATCTCCCCAGGATCACATGGAGCGCTTTTGGTCGAATTCTATATTCAAATATTTGAGGGTTGAACCAGAAGACCACTATTTTTTGCTCACAGAACCTGTACGGTCTCATCATCTCCTGATCACCCATTCACTGATGCACTACAGCCACTGAACCCTCCAGAAAATCGAGAGAACACCGCCGAAATAATGTTTGAATCGTTCAATTGTGCCGGTCTTTACATAGCGGTACAAGCTGTCCTTGCTCTGGCAGCGTCGTGGACATCCTCGAAAGTTTCGGATCGCTCTTTGACGGGCACTGTCATAGACTCCGGAGATGGAGTCACCCATGTTATCCCAGTTGCAGAGGGCTACGTTATTGGTAGCTCCATAAAAAGTATACCGATCGCAGGGCGCGACATTACATATTTCGTGCAATCGTTGTTACGGGACCGAGGAGAGCCAGATAGCAGTTTGAAAACGGCAGAAAGAGTTAAAGAAGAATACTGCTACGTGTGCCCGGACATTGTCAAGGAATTCTCGAGATTTGACAAAGAGCCTGACCGATTCCTCAAACACTCTGTCACGTCACCCAATGGTCGAAGCGTCACTGTTGACGTTGGCTATGAACGCTTCCTGGCACCCGAGATTTTCTTCAATCCCGAAATCTACTCCTCGGATTTCCTTACCCCGTTGCCAACGGTCGTTGATGGTGTCATCCAGTCATCACCAATCGACGTACGGAGGGGTCTCTATAAGAACATAGTCCTCTCCGGTGGCTCGACTTTGTACAAAGACTTTGGCCGACGGCTGCAGAGAGATATCAAGCACATGGTCGATGCCAGGATCAGAGCATCAGAGGTGAAGAGTGGGGGAAAGAAGAGCGGTGGTCTAGAGGTGCAGGTCATTACCCACAAGAGGCAACGGCACGGACCATGGTTCGGAGGAAGCTTGCTGGGCCAGACCCCTGAATTCAGGAGTTACTGTCATACCAAGGCAGAGTACGACGAGATCGGACCAAGTATTGTGCGAAGGTTTAATCTGATAGGAGGACCGGGCAGTACGTGAGTATGGACAAGGGTTCTCGTTGCTTGATGGCTTACGTTAATGTAAATCACGATTGATGAGTGAGGCCCCAACATCTGATCAGCTCTACGCTTGTTCCGGTGATCTTTAGATTGGCAGCTTGCAGCTTGCCATGTCTGCTCAGGACTCCGGGGGCTTTCAACCCTGCAAGAGCCACCGCACGCCACAGAATCTCAGATGGTGTAGACACTAGTGCTTTTTGATTTGCGTCTGAATTTGGAGCGCAGCGTTGAATGAATCGAGGTGTTTGTTGTACTACATACTTACATCAAAGATCAGTAATAGCCGACAAGTACCTTACTGTAGACGCCACCCGACCCCGCCTCACTCGGCCGAACCCCTGTCACTGATTGGGTACCTTATTATCAAGCAAGCCAACGTACTGTACATAGTATAAGCAAGTACCATTTCTTTTGGTTGCAAGGTGTAACAGAAGGCTCACGGGCTGTTTCCTGCAAGAGCATTTATGGATACTCATCCACTCTCATCCAACTCTGCCACTAACCATGCGAGAAGTCCTCTAAGCTTCTCCCGTTCCATCATGGCGATACCAATGCAGCATTGATCTACATTCCTTGCTCCACCATACTTCGAAGACAGCTGAACTTCCCAAAGGAGAATCACCACTCGTTTTCCTACTCCACACTCTGATCGACCTTCCCATTCCCCAACTTGAGTGCTCTAGCCGCCAAGATGACACAGCTCTTCAGCTCTTCGTCGAATACCTCAACATCACACAACGAGAAACGTAACTTCTCCGGCATGTCAAGCACCCCGAAACAGACTGGTGGCTCGAAAGACTTCCCACAAAAGATCAGGAACTTCTTTCGGATCAACAGCTCTAGCAACAATACCATCATCAGCAGCGACGGGCTTCCAACCCCTAAATCAGAGTCTAAGTCCGCTTTCCGACAGTCGCGTTTTCTTGGTGGCATTACTCGTAATAGGTCACAGACGGTCGCTAGCGAAGGGGATCCGCTGGAGAGTGGCATGTCACCAACAGCGTTGGCGAATCCCTACTTTGCACACCAAGGACCTCCGGCCTTAAGACATCACAACGACAACAGCGTACCTCCTTCACCACCCGACACGCCTGTTCATACTAAAGTGGAGGCAGTTAGTGGTGCAAATGATCAAGCTACGGCCGCAGGAAAAGAGGAGCTGGCAAGGAAATTACGGCGAGTAGCCTCTGCACCGAATGCTCAAGGGCTGTTCTCAAGCCCGAACTCCAATGAGCGGCCATCGACAGCAGATCTGGGGAAGGAACCATTGGTGCAAAATGCAGATGAATCGTCGTTAGGCATGGTGGATCATAACAAAGGACACCTGCTACCCATTCCCAACGCCGATGGCAAGATACCCTCCCCAGGACAAATACGGCAATCGATAGCGTTTCGAAGGACATACAGCTCGAATTCGATAAAAGTCAGAGAAGTCGAAGTAGGCCCTGCGAGTTTTGACAAAATCAAGCTCATTGGCAAAGGCGACGTAGGGAAGGTATACCTGGTTCGTGAAAAGCGCTCAAGTCGACTGTACGCTATGAAGGGTGTGTATGACTTGATATCTCCATGCAAGGTACTAATTTACTCACAGTGCTCAGCAAGAAGGAGATGATCAAAAGAAACAAGATCAAGCGCGCTTTGGCAGAGCAGGAGATTTTGGCCACCAGCAACCACCCATTTATTGTTACACTATACCACTCTTTTCAGTCCGAGGATCATCTTTATCTGTGCATGGAGTACTGCAGTGGCGGAGAATTCTTCAGAGGTTTGTTTAGCCTAGGATGCAAAAGGCACAAGCTGATTGATCTAGCGCTACAAACACGACCTGGCAAATGCGTCCCAGAGGATGATGCAAGGTTTTACGCAGCTGAAGTTACAGCAGCACTTGAGTATCTACACCTGATGGGTTTCATATATCGAGACCTCAAGCCCGAGAGTGAGCGTTGGAACAGGCCTTGAGACTCAGGCGAGCATTGCTGAACAATACCAGATATTCTCCTTCATCAGTCCGGTCACATCATGTTATCGGATTTTGATCTCTCAAAACAGTCAGGGCCTGGCGGCGCCCCGACTATGATAGTGGGCCGGAACGGAGCTACCGCGACATCATTACCCACCATCGACACAAAATCATGCATAGCAAACTTCCGTACGAATTCCTTTGTTGGCACAGAAGAATATATAGCCCCAGAAGTCATCAAAGGCTGTGGCCATACAAGCGCGGTTGACTGGTGGACTCTTGGCATCCTGGTCTATGAAATGCTCTTCGGCACCACTCCCTTCAAAGGCAAAAGTCGGAATCAAACGTTTGCAAATATACTGCGGGACGACGTCCCATTTCCAGAGCATTCTGGTGTGCCGCAAATATCACAGTACAATCCCCGTTTCTTCCATATCTTCCGAGCCTCTAACTAACGTCCGTCTTCAGTCTCTGCAAGTCCCTAATCCGGAAACTACTTATAAAAGACGAACTCCGTCGTATAGGCTCCCGTGCAGGTGCCTCCGACGTCAAAAGCCACCCATTCTTCCGCTCAACTCAATGGGCATTACTGCGCCATATGAAACCACCAATGATACCGCATCAAGGGCGAGCAATCGACACCGTCAACTTTCGCAACGTCAAAGAGAGCAACAGCAGTATGGACATGGGTCACGGCACAGCACCCAATGGTGGCGTCAGTAAGGACGGAATACTAGGTGTGCCAGGCTCCGCCTTGAAAGGCGTACCTCTGGACAGTGGAATCGCAACACCAGCGGGCGAGCTGGCAGATCCATTTGAAGAATTCAACAGCGTTACGCTACATCATGATGGAGAAGATCACTCCAGTCATCAGGATCAAGATAGCGGCGGCGGCGGCGGCGGTGGTGGTGCTCGTGGTGTGAGCCGGAGGAGGTGATGAGCATGAGTGGCGCATGTCCATTTTGGGGGAAAGTGAAGAGAGGCATTGTATCCATAACAAACCGTCCTTATCAACTGCGTAACGGGAGCGTGCTTGATGCGGGCTCTGCTCTCCTCTGCTCTGTACGAGAAACCTCTCGTCGGTGCGCGCATACGCATATGCGGAGCTTTATATACCTTTGCAGCAACGTCGGGAATTCCAAAAAGCATTTCTGTGTGAGTGTATTGGTGTACGCGTGTAGGTGTGGTGATTTGTTGCTCTTACACCCTAGCGCCGAGGCACACTGATTGGGTTAGGGAACAGCAACGATTGTGAATGGTGGAAAGAACATAGTGGCGAAAAGACATGAGACGGATCTCCACTCCTTTTACAAGCCATGCTATTCTCTAATCCTGTTCAAGCACGCAAAGGAGCTGCATCACGGATTGTCCCCCATGGGGTATTTCGCTGGTGTTTGATGTTGATGTTGATGGCGGAGTGTGTATATATATGGTTTATAGGATTAGGGTGTTCTGAGTATTGGAAGTGGCCTGGATTAGGTAGAGGTACCTTACGGTAAGGTGATCCATCTATAATTTGTGAAACTACACGCTGTCTACACGCTATGCTGTTTGAGCCCAATGGTGATTCTCCGTTCATCATATACCAGAACGTGTCATAAATCGGTCTATACTTACCCAATGCATATGCCGCTAAAAGACGCCTCGATTCCCAGATTTCCCATGCAGATAGATGACGCTGAAATACGACTTGCATAGAAGAGGAGAAGACTGTGCTTAGACCGCAATATCCCTCCTCCTCCACCCCCTCCACGCAAACATCCACAGCCCAATAGCTAGCCAGCTCGCCACCGCCATTGCCCAAAACGTACTCTGGTAACACCGGACACCATAACACATCTGCTCCCTCCCTCCATCGGGCCCCGGTCGCGACGTGTCGACACCAGCCTGGTACACAGCGGAATATACCGCGCCCCATATCGCGGCACCGGCGGCCGGTACGACAGCCACGATACCCCAGTTCGTGCCGAAGTTCTCCACGCCCCAGACTGTGCTGGTGATGATGGGGGTGAGGGTGAATATGGCGCCGTAGCCCAGTCCGATGAGGGCGGAGACGGTGGGGAACAGGGCGGGTTTTTGTTGGACGAGGCCGGAGGCGAGGAGGGCTTGGCCGAGGGAGAAGAGGAGGGTGGAGAGTAGGAGGAATGTGACGCGGGAGACTGTGCAGGTGCGAGGGTTGGGAGGGGAGGTTGTGGGGGCGAGAAGGTCGGAGAGGGTTCCGGTTAGAAGGCGGGCTAGGGTTGAGGTCAGGGCGACGATGGAGACGTGGGTTGTTGGGGAATTTGAGGTGGGGATTGGGGTGGAGGTGGAGGGGGGGTAGAGGGTGTGGATTATTGTGCCGAGGTTGTTGATGAAGGCGTCGCCGGGGCCGGTGGTGAGGAAGAAGCCGGCGGCGAGGAGGTAAGTTGTTGGGTCGGATAGGAAGAGGCGCGTTTCGGTGTTGAGGAGGAGGGTCTTTTTGAGGGCGGGTTCTAGGTTAGATGGATCGTGGGGTTTGCTGTCATCAGGAGGGGAGGTTGATGGGGTGAGGGTGCCATAGCCGTTGGTGTTTTCGGCGTCGTGAAGTGTGGATCGTTGGAAGAGAGGACTCTCTTCCAGGAGACCACTTCGTTCCAGGTCGTTGACCGCTTCGTCGATCAAGTCCTCCTCGTTCACCACCCTTAGTCCGAAGGCTCCAACCACACCTACTGCAAATAGCAGACCAGCCAGGAATAAGAAGTATCGAAATACATCAATATCCCCGCCATCCTTAGGCGTAAAGAAGTGACTTGCCACTTGGCTCTGCCACACGCCACTGAGGCCAAATGCTGCAATCGGCAAAGCCAGCGTAAGTCCCTTATGCTTTCCCCTTCCAAAGTTCTTGGCGCATGTAGTCACAGCGCTGAGATACATGCAACTGGTACCGGTTCCTACCCCTGTAAATGCCAATACCATGAGTGCGAACGGCCATCCTCCCTCGCTGTTGAGAGGTCCGGCGTGGTAGGTGAAAGCTCCTAGTAGGTATCCGAACCCGAACAATATACCCGCAACCAGTGAGAGAGGGCGAGGATTGTATCGATCACACAGGTACCCAATGAGGGGCACCGGCAGGTACATGGCCGTTGTCGCCGTCGTACTCACCAAATTGACCTGGAATTGTGTATACCGTAGGTTCTTCAGAAACAGCGGTCCATAAAGCGAGTAACCAGTGATACTCCCAGCGCAAAGACAGCTGAGAATCGCCGAGGCGAAGCTGGCATATTTGAGCACCTGACGCCGGATATTTCGGCGATCGCGCTCGATCACGCCGTCTACGATATTGGAAAAGAAGGATTCATCGTCGCGTAGGAGACCTGTGGGCGATGAGGGGCCCGTTGAGTCATGGACTGTGGAGGGCGGACGCCGGTTCGTGTCGAAGTCGAGCTTGTCGATCTTCCCAGGGTTGACGCTCCGACTGGAGCTGCGGGATGGCATGATGAGTGTGCATCGTCACCTAGGAAGGTATATGAGAGACAAAGTGAACGATGTATATCAGATGAGAGGCGGTCTACGAAAGTACATTATCGCATGATCGGATCAGAAGTCAATCTTATAGGGTTAGGGTTATGAATGCTTGGCGTTCACCTAACAGCACCTGATGAGGGGTAATTAGACTAGCGTTGGAAGCATGTATTTAGGGAGGGAAATGCCCCTATTATTCCTACTCCTTAGCAACCCCCATAGTAGCAAATCAATATCAGACAACGACAAGACTCATCCTACCTTTTCTGCACCGCACACGTTATATCGAGTTCCACGACATTTCGATGTGCTCGATACATTTGGTGACCAGGGGTTTGATGTAGTTCTACGGTACGCAGCACAAGTACGACTTTGATCCCAACTCTCAGCGTGGATAAAGTGATGATCTGACGAAGATGTCTCTGCCTTCGAACACCGTTTGCAAATATTCGGCCGGTGCTTTGAATGAAGCGAGTGGCCCAAGATTATAATTGAGAACTCAAAGGCATGATCGCGACTGACACCTTTATGCCGCCGAGCGTGACTTCATCAAGGTTGGAATTGTCATGTCCTTCGATTGTTATTAGAAGAGGACGGCGTGGTAGTGGTGTTCCATATAAAACCTCTTACATGTCTCCGACAGTATTGACCTACACTTGCAACACCTTTCAGTACTTACACAGTATTGATTTGAAGATTGACACTCACGGGAATCGTCTCTGCGGGACTCTGAATGTACTAAGCGGCAATATAGCTAATCCTTGGGGCTGCTTAAAGTCTTAACGACCTCACGGGTGAATCTCTAATTCCAGTCTCAGACTTGGTGAAATTATGCGGTACGGCCGGGTCGCCAGCTGTAGAGGTCATAGACTCGAGAGACATGTCTGTTGAACAACGCAGATGTGATGAATTTGCTTCTTAGCCCGCAATACACTCTCCCGTCGTTGGCTTTAAGGTACGTCCTTAATACTAAGTAGAGCGATCTGGGGCTTGGAAAGACTTGACCTGCAAACTTATGCTTCTAATGACTTGTATGGGAGTCAGAATTTCACACAATCCCACGTCGTTGATCTGAAAGAAATACTACGACGACCCATAGCGATCTGTCGACTAATGGAAAAAGAATGTCAGTCGGCTTTGATGCCGTCATGGAGATCTTTCATAGTGTGACATAGTCAACGCATTACGTTGTATGAATCCGTTGTGTATTTGGTAAACTACCTCAGTTTGGAATTGGTTGAATTCAACTATGTCACATGACTGGCGCGACCAGCGCAGAACGCGCTAAGCTCTGTCGCGTCCGAAACCTTTCAACCTCTCTGCTTCTGCCCAACCTGTCTCAACAAAGTTGCCTCCCACACTCAAACATTGATACCTCTTATCAAATGCCTACTGCCATCCAGAATCTCACTCGCCACCAACTACACCGATCCAAACGCGTTTCTCTCATTACCAGCAGCTCTATCGCGTCCAAAGTCTCCACCTCCCAGTCTCTCACTCTTTGGAGCCTCCACAAAACATGCAGCGCACCTTCCCCACAGTTTCCCGAAATCCGTCTTCCGCTCGCGGAATGCATCAATGCCCCCCACACGCACCTGCGCGCCCACCTCTATCCTCCAATCCTCGAGCCTCACAGCATGGTCTCACATGAGCATTACTGGTGTCAGAGTGTCGGATCGTGCGCCCCATCTCTTTCGAGGGTTGGGAAGGGTAGTGCGGGGAGGATGGATTTCGGAACTTAACCCTAAGTGTTCGTCGGTTCGAGTTTCACGATATTATAGCTGTCGGGTTCGTGATTAGCTCGCTGACGCTTTCTTGTCGTCTTCGGACAATGAGGTGCATATGGGAGTGAAAGCGGGTTGTCGACGTCCAGAGTCTGCGAAGACAGTGAGGGGATTTGCAAAGCGCCGAAATTGGGAAGATCTCTACATTGGAGACGCGCTTCGTATTTTCCGCTGGACATCATGCTCTGGTCATATTTGGGATGTTTTGTTGATGCCAATGTGGAGAATATGTTGGAAGACAGTGGGTGGGATATGCCGGGCACCTCGTATTGAGAACTGTCTTTAGGATCTTCAAGGGCTCGGTTGAAAGAATTATGAGCATGTCTATACTACCACTGGTGGTATCGCCTACAAAGGGTTACATTCCGCATGCATTTTGGCAGGAACTTCCGTTCCTGACACAGCAAAGACTCACTCGCCGGAAGCGCGTTCCTCCATATGTTCACCTGGGTTCACCCTTGAACATGGATGGATAGCACAGCGAAGTTTCCCTGCTTACAAAAGAAATGTATTGCTGCTTGTGGCCGCTCTTATGGCCCCTGCTGTTCTCAGTACTGGCTATCTAGAGCTCATGGCGAGACGTCACGCTCCAGACAGCTCTGATCCTCCTATGAAGACGTCCTGCGTACATCCCCAACACCCTAGGCCCCTCAGAAGGCTCAAGGAACCCACTGTCTACTTCACCTCCAACCACGTTCTTACACACAAGACCTGAATCAAGGCACCAGCCAGCGATTTAGTTGCTTACGCTTATCCCGACCAGTCGTGTCAATCATCTCCTCGTTCGTTCAGCCCACGAGTCGATCGATGAGCGCCGATATCATGTCGTCCATAAGATCTTTACTGGTCCTAATGAACGCAAATTCCTCCAATTGGAGATGGAAGCGATTTTTGGAGATGTACTTTGTTCGCTTCTTCGATGCCCTCCTGCTTCACAAAGACTAGGAGCGGAAATCAAAGACTTGTCTCTGAGGGTACTGCACGACCTAAAGAGAGATTTGGGAGAGAGACTAGTGGTGATGAATTAGGTATGAGGGTCTCGAAGAAAGGGTGTAGTCGGCGAGAAGGCTGATGGGGGAATGACGGTTTTTGATATGAGAGGTATGATGAACGACCGGAATGGCTGACTGGCGTGATCACGCATTCAGTGGCGATGCAAGACTCTTAGTCTAAGCTACCACTCCCACAGGGCCACTCTCGCAGACATCACAGACGTCTGGCATCTACTCCTTCTAGCACACTCCAGAGATTTCACCGCAGCCACTTTTTGTCGAGCTTGTTGAGTCACAAACATGAGCATGCGCCTATCCCGGCTTTGACGAGACATGGCGGCTTGTTAGGATTGGAAGCGCTTCTACGTTTCTGCTTGCGATATCTGACTGAGTTAAGCATGAGGATCACGGACATTGGGGTGGGACCTCTCTAGAGTGAGGATCAAAGCTTAGGCTTGTCTGTCCCTGGTGTCTGCCTTTTGCGATGCTTCTTTGGGTTTCCTGGTGGCATGGTAGTTGTGCCGATGGTCCTGCAATGTCAAAATGTCGAAGATGAGCCGCGGGTTGCTGTGCAGTTTAAGGCAATGACGACGGCTTGGAACAAGGCGCTGGGAAGAAGCTGGGTGGATATAGAGGTCTGGCTTGAAGTGGTGAACGTGATTGTGGGAATGTGGGAGTGGATGGTGGCGACGATGTCTGTTGGGTGGGGAAGTAGCGATGGAGGACCGAGGAGGTTGCGTCGCTGTCTCTGCTCTATGATCCTCTTGAGAATCATAGGGTTTAGGTGGCGACGCTTATTTTGATAAGTCTCCTACTTCCAGTGATAAAGACTGAAGCGACTGACTGTCCTGCTGGCAGGATATGAAGTTAGGGCTCAATATCCTCGAGAATCCTGAATGATCTTAACCCCGGAAATTGGCTTGTTGTCTCGTGGTGTGATTTCGGGTTTGTCTATGATGCGAAAATTGCCATCCTGAATTAACGTCGCAGTGTACGATGGAACCTACAGTATGCCTGCCAGCACGGTATTCATTATTCAGACACCACCTACACACAGACCTCGTCCCGAGATACCACCTATGTTTATATCCTCGCACACGGTTTTCAATGCATCGTAAGCTCCACCAACATCAACACTTCTTTCAGTCAACGTATGTCCGCCGGCTCTCAAAAATTCCTCGGACGCGAAATTCGAATAGCAGATTGGGGCGGGTGGCACATCCAATGTGAGTACGCTCCGTCCTTTCCATGCTTTATCGAACGAATGGGAACACTGCAATCACAAGGGCTCAACTCTTTCACCGGCAATAGAGCCTATGTAATTGTAGTCAAACAGCTGTCAAACGCGAAAGCCACCTCTGATCGTTCAATAGTCACGCCGACTGGAGGTTTGTGGGAAGTCCTCAGTGCGGGTCTTAGAGATACGGCATATATGAAGATGGAGGTCTGTTCTGTACCACGGGACATTCACTATGCAGGCCCCTAGGTAGAAAACGGGGCGAGGCTCCGCGCGCAGGATCATGATTGAGTTCACTATGGTGCTGGAATTGTCAAGCAGGGTATGGTGTGGAACGGCAAATGGACATTAGAAGATATGACCAATTTTAGGTGAACGGCAGGTCTTCTGTAGTACTGAGACCGAGGTATAGAGAATGAGAGAGTTCACGCTTTCCACTCCTGCCAGAGTGTTTGAATGATGGGGCCGCCTCTCGTAACATGAATTCTCCACAAATGGCCCAAACGCTGAAATCAATGTGAACGTAGATATGGTTGAGAATGTAAAAGACAGCGCCGAAGCTGTTGATACAGTGTCTCGATACCGTTGAGACGATGCTATCTGGTTGGTCACACCCGTTCATACAGTGGCTTGAAGCCGTCAATACGATGTAATCTAGATGGTCGTAAATGAATGTACAATTTAAGACCTTGAGGCTAGATATATATAATTAGGTCTTTCGCTAAGGTGTGGTGAGGTTATATTTTTGAATGAATGCGGAAACGTTTCCGTACATGAGCGTGATAGGGCTGATGATTAGATAAGTACTTACATGACGCTAAAATCCCGCGGTCACGACAGCAACAGGCGCTCTTCAACTACCAGGTTGAAGTTTGGATGACTGTGACTCATCCTGGAGCCGGGTATGAATGTGTCCAAGCTCCAAGATCTTCGAGGTATTCTAGTAATCTCGCTTGCACCTAAGGAGGTCTGAACTAACTCTACGCCTAGAGCTCACTCGTTACTCCGCGTCTTTTCGTCCTGTCGGAGCTGTAGCCTTGGGGAGTCATGGTCCAGACTTTCATTAAGAGACCAGTATCTCCTCTCTACTTCGAACCAATTAGCATTCCATCCAAAGACGTCCTCTGGCCTGGATCGGACGATGAAGCAGATGAAGGCGAGCGTGAGAGAAAGAGAGTACGGATTGAAGAACTGGGCAAGCAGTACCTCGATGGGAGAACTCTATTCATTCAAACTGCCGGATTACGAGGACCCTTCGATCAAGGCTGGGTCAATCCGTGGGCACGGGAAAAGAGGAAAATCAGAGAGGTTAACCACGGATCTAATGTTATCCCGAAAGGAGTGGAGGCGGCTATTTACGATCACGCTGAAGGCGAAAGTACCAAATCCCGTGCTCAGAGGAGATCGATTATCGATGCTAGGGCTGTGTCGTTAGCGGATAGGCAGGCGAGTGAGGTGAGATTAGAGGACTTTGGGATGAAAAGAAGGAGGCTTGACGAAGCTACTGGGCCAATGCGGCAGCATGCCCAGGGATACCCCAGGACTTCGGATACTGGAGCAGGAGCGAAGTCTCCAGAAGCGAGGATTCCCTTCGCAGCAACAGAAGAAATCTATCGAGCTCCTTGGCTCAAGACGGACCCTAGATTTTTGCAACTACACTCCACTGACGACGGGCCATCATCTACGCCAACGCCTGTTACGAGACCCAAAAGCAAACCGCGAGAAGATCCCGGCCCTCGCCAGAAGTCTCCGATTACAGCGATCGAATCACCAGAGGCTCAGGATGCTGAAATAAGGCAATCTATAGATGTCCAGCTGATGAAATCTAAGCACTTGCATACGCGTACAGAATCATGCGATAAAGGTGTTCCTGGACTTCAAATCACAAGAAACTTACTGAAGCCAGCGCCAATCAGTGATGATCACGACGTGTCGCACCAGAATCCTCGAACACGTGTGAGAACGATTAACCTCTCCAAGGCAGATTCCTACACGAAACACGCATATGCGGCTGTCAAACGCTTGTCTCAAGAAGCGGTCACCACTACTTCGAGCAGGATTCCTCAAGAAGCAGTAATAGGGGCATCTGAAGGCACCGGAAAGCCAACGCCAAGCCGATTGGCTCCTTATGTGTCTGAACTCGACCACAATGATGTTTCTGCTACGTCTGCGGGACTCAAGGCCGTGAAGAAGGCTCCGGCCCCCAAGCCTTCCCCTCACGCAGCGCCCATGTCTGCCAGCAGCCCGGAATTTCGCTACCGGTATTCAAGCAAAGAAATGCAGTTGAATGCCTCCAAGTCGATACGATCATTTGTACAACCATCTGAAGGGCCTCCTCTGAGGAGACGATCAGCGTCCTCATCTTCCACTGATAGTAGTAAATTTGCGAAAGAGTTCGAGGCTGCCCAGGCCAAAGCCGGCTCCAAATCGCTGGGTTCTTCGTATTCCTCCAGCCCCGTCAAGGAACGACATGAAACTACTAGCGTCAAGAAGAACACTCAAGCTTTGAGAAGGCTCACATTTACAGCCTCTGGGGAACCAAGAATAGCTGAATCCCGCAAGCCTTTGAAAACAAACTCACGATCATCAGTAGCTATTCCATCGAGTCTCTCGCCCAAATCCAACGTGGCAAATCATAAAATCTCCGGAACGAAAGATCCGGTCGGAAAAGACTCCAAGAAGTCGTCAGACGTACCACTAACGAACGGTAATGTCTCCCATAATTCCGCAGTACTTGCAGAAGCCCAGGTGGTCTCAGATGCACCTGTGCAACTTGCTCGGCTGCCTTCCGGGACATCAACGAATCTATTGGAGACCGATAAGCAGTCGCCGAAGTTCATCAGTCTTGATGATGAGGACTCATATCTTGACCTGTCGACACAAGCCGCTATGCAGAAAGCTCAGCGCTCTTTCAAGGAAGATATCATATCACCTGTGAAATTCAAAGTCCCGACGTCTCCTCATAAAAGCCCTAAGAAGTCGAGATTTTCCAAAACGGACATCACTCCAACCGCTAATGGTCGTCCATCCAGAGCTGCAGAGAGCAAGTTCGTCAAGGCTGAGCCCGAAGATGACGAAGAGCCCATGAGCACCCAAGCGATGGCAGACGCTATCTCGCCTTTCGCCATCACGACCATAAAGAAACGCCCTCCAGCATCACAAAAAGAAGCTGGCTTCGCTGCATCTCCAACACGTGAAAGATCACCCCGTGCTGCAGGAACCGCCTCACCCGATCCTTCCCCCACACACTCTTTCCACAAACCACTAAGCATGTCCACTACCCCCTCAACATCTCAAAAACCCCCATCGCCACCGAAACCCACTCCACCGATCCCCCTCTCCCGCCCTAACACGACGTCGAAACCACCATCAACCCTAACCTCTTTCTCCATCCTCCGCAACGGCACAATGACCGAATCATCAAGTATTCTCCAAGATGGACAACAGTCACCGCACGACGTAGACATCAGTCTCCCGCTAGACCCTTTGGGAACACCTTTCGGTACTGCGACTGCGAATGGCAATGGCGATATGTCAACTGGCAATTGGGACCTGGGTGCCGCGCTCGAAGACGCGGGAAGCTTTTTGGGCGATTGGAACGTGGAGGCTGAGGCTAGGAAGGAGGGGAATGAACGGAGGAAGAGGGCGGGTTGGGGTTAAAGGCATTTTGTCTGCTGGCAAGGGGAACTCGTGAGGAGGATGTAATGTCTGATGATATCTACGCTGTAAGCCGAGGTCATGACTGCTATGCCTAGGGCATTGTTGGCTATGGAGTTTGTGAGCGGTCTATTTCAGTGCTATGTAGTGTGGAGGATGAGTGTTGGTGCGATAGATACCCCATGATGCGAGTGTTCCTTAGTATGGTGCACGCAGTGAAGACTTGTATTACACTCTGCCAAATATCCTCTCGCTATTCTCTCCTGTCTCTCGTAGGCACACAACACATGATAAAAGCGCGTGAGCAAGAATTTCCCTCTGCATCGGATTCTGGAAGAAAAGGGATCGAGCAGTATTCCCTCTAGTGCAAGCTATATGAGAATTGATATAGATGTTTTCGAGCATGCGTAAATCATCGGAAGCCCACCATAATTTATGGCGTGCAAGAAATAGGGATGCGTACATCGCGGTGGAGTCTTATCACTATATTGAATAGAAAGAGTGTAGTCGACAAGGTCAAAACATAGGAAATGAAGCGCGCACAGAAGAGTGGCCATTTCCTGAAGAGCTGGATACTTTCGACGATCGATAGCGGATTCTGAGGACACATCATTATTACCAGATGATTGTTATGTGGGAAGTTGAGTAGATGCTGTTTGATATGAAACTGCCCGGGACCCATTCCACCAAAAGTTTTTTTGACTCGTCTGCGATAGCTTCAATCCAAAATAACTTTGTACAACCCTCACCTTCGGGTTCTTGTATTCGCTAACCAGGCAGCAGATCACGACTCGGAGTAGAGCAGTGAGTGCGTCCACGGGGCTGTATCGGATTTGCAGCAAACAAATATAACGATCGATGATAGTAACCCAGCGATCGGAGTAGTAGATGGTGCGAGATATGGGGTTTGCGCGGACGACGAGACGATGATGAGATGAGTGCAAATGATGACAGGGATGATACCCGACTCACTTCAGTTCTGATACTACAAAGGTTAGAGTTAGTTGGGAGTCAGGACATGTTGTATGCTGAGATTGAGGGGTCATTGTAAGGAGATTAGTCACGTGATCCGCTGTTTCAAAACACTATTCCGCCTTAATCGATCCTTCCTATGGTACGCGCTCCTGATTGAAACGCAGCCGTCCCATACTCTCATATTCATCGTTAGTCTTCCAGGAATGACTGAAATGTCTCGCATTAATATTAATAATTGGATGTGTCGCGGTCGATACCTGATCGCTTGGGCTTCAGTCGAAGGATCAATGCCTAAAGATAGGAGCTTGTCGCCTGAAGCGTGGCCCAATAATGGACAGAAAAGACTTGCATTGGAGGGCGAAGGACTTAGGTACCTGATCGAGCTGTATCAGTCCTGGAACGTCGACAGCCTATCTCCCAACTACTGCCAAATCAGCGGCAAGACTCTATTCGCCGAGGGATGCGGAGGCTAATTGCGGGATGGATATCCATAATCGCTGACGATGTGTGTCGGAATGGTGTTTCGGACGATTGTGAGGTCGACCAGCGTTCCATCAGAGATGGTGTCAACGAGCGACCCCACATCAATGGCGATGGTTCTGGAACACCACTCAAACGATCTATGCGTACTAAGTCCCGCGAGGGAGAGCGACTGCAAAAATGGCCGGCGCTTAGCCACCATATCAGCCAATGAGCTTCGATTTCCGGATTTGATGCCTGCATATGCATCCGGGGCTATGCATCCTGACGCGGGTGGGTGGCACAGTTCCAGGCTGTATGTTGTATTGGAATGTTCAAATACTTAATTCGCTCCAAACCTCTGCTCGTCAGGAGCCTTCAATTGTCTGTGATATCTATGATGGCAGAAGATCAGCGAAGAGAAATCAAAAGGCTCACCAAAAGGTTCAGAATCTCTTTCGATGGCCGCGTAAGCACGGAATCTTGGCCCTCAGTCCACAAGATACTCTTCAAGAACATACAGAAGTTGGGCGCCGAACAGTACGGAAATTACAAAGACATCAGGAAGACTAGATCTGCTGATGAGCCTTGGGGGGCCTACGCAATTCAGCGAGCCAATCGAATTGTTCAAGTCGCTAGGAGGTGTTATCAGGAAGACGTCAATGAAGCTGGTTGGAGGTTGGCGTTAGAGCCTGAAGTTTTCTCGCGCTTCAAAGTCGAAGTGGCCTGGTAAGTCTAATAATTGGTCGATAATCCATATTGCGCTGACGTGGTCTTGCTATCGGCAGCCCTATGTGTCGAGCTAGGCTATGGAGGTCTGAGATTGAAGTCGAGATCGAGAACGATAAAGGAGGTCATTCACTCCACGACCGTCGTATGCGACGAAGACCCTGCAAATGCGAACCCAATAGCCGTCAACATGATTTGTTAGTCCATAAAGTCAGTCAGGAACATTGGACCTAGTTGATCATATCTAGCAATGAGCTGTTCTCGGACCGTGCAGAGGAGGTCTTCATTCATGACCCGTTGGTCACGCTGCAATTGGCGAAACGAGATCGCCCAGACAGGGTATATGGCCTGAGGGGTACCAAGAATTTTGAGCGAGCGTTGTCCTCCGAGCGTAAATGCTCAGGCGACCGAGAAGAGACAGCAGTTGAGAAGGCCATAAAATGCAGCCCTTTCGAAATGTCTCAAGATCCGCTTTTATTTCCCTTTCTAGTTCTTGAAGCCAAATCCGAGAAGGGTGACGGATTTGCATCGATTGAGGCCCAAACGGCCTTCTCGATTCGGACTCTCTTGAAGCTTCAGGAGGACCTGCAAAATCAGTCGGATGTTCAATCCACATGGAGTGGTCCTATGGTATGGTTTCTGGCCAATAGAGGCGACTCGTGGCGAGTAGCGGCCAGCTTCGTCGATAAATCGCTTGAAGCATCTACTTACGTATGGTGTCCCCATAGCCCTCAATGTAATTATGAACCAAGCTTTTACTGATATGTCTTCAGCGTATAGTCGAGCTTTGGAGCGGAAGATTGAATTCTCACGACGGGGCTCTTCAGCTCATCCTCATACTTGACCACGTATTCGACTGGGCAAGAGACGTATACAGGCCTGCGATCCTCCACCATCTCAAATCGTTATCAGTCGACGATCTCACCGATACTGGCAGTGTGAGCACCGATAGCAACATCTTCTCGATGGCAGATCCTGTGAGACTTTGGATGAACAGGGTCCAATCTGCTGATGCTTCTGGTAACATGAATTCAAATGAACCTAATGAAAGCATGGAAGTTATTCGGCCAATGCCGAGTCTAGATTCGACCAAGGGCGTCGTGCGCCATGCAAGCATCATAGACTCCGAGTTCCTGGCACTATACATCACTGGAGACAATGCTGGGACAATGTTCCATTCCCTCAGCAAAAAAGAGCATATCCAGCCATTTGCCCGCCGGATCTTGAGAGCGCTCCTGAACAAGAAGTCATTGATATTCACCGAGAGAACATTGAATGCGCTCGAGGACATGTGGACCGGAGGCGCGTCTCATCTGCAGAACCGTTCATCTGCAGAAACCGAATTTGTAGTTCGTATAATCCTCAGATCTTCACTCACTGACAGCTGGGAACAAGTCAGAGAGCTGTCCTACCTCGCCGTGGCGAAGGCTGATTTGGATGTTATCGTGGAATTTGCCGGGTGGGACGAGGTACCAGTCCCGGACTTCAAGGCAATGCGATGCGCCCAACAATCTGTCATCGACCGCGTCAGGAGAAGTCAGTCTATGTCACCTAAAGAGAATATCGAAGCCGCGGTTCAGCGCAGTGCCTTTTCCCTGGAGTTGGACAAGAAATGTAGTAATGGTAGCATGATTGAGTTGTTGACCGGCTCGTTACAATGGGTAAGGGAAGCGAAAAGAGATCAAACCAATGCCATAATACACGACATCTATGATAAGAACAAACGAGGCTTGCGTCCGGTCTCAGAACCTTTCATCCGCGAATCTAGCCGACTTGATGGGCCACCTTCAAGCAAAACTCCAATAAATATAAGTGCTGACCGCATCGACGTCTACCAGTCACACCCAGGAGCGGCTTTCGTGGTCGATCCTTGGGCTGCTCGCGATGTCAGAAGAGAATATGGATTTGTGGTTGTCGTTGGAGAATGCGTTCAACCAGTGATCTCCAAGGCACCTTCCGCTGACGTCTGCCTCTTCTTAACGTCGACTGTTCCAGTGATGCCAAGAGCAGAAGATGTGATGAATGCTCTTCACATGATTCTCGATACACTAACGGCGATCTACATTACTCTGAGGTACGGGAGACCGCTAAGACCTACTGGAAGGCATGAGCGGTCCATGGCCAAACGACATGTTTCGATGTCAATACAGGGAAGGCTGGCTTCGAGGCCCGAGATCGAGCATAGTGTCTGTATGACGCTTCCAGTGGTCGCTGCTCCGCGATACTGGATGATCAGCTGGCGTGACATCGATTATACGGGGAGCCATCTCTTGACTGAACATACAGGTCTTCATCAATCTTCTGCTACTCCTCAAGAGACAACCTCGAGGATCTCGAATATAGTCTAGAGCATAGCCGATAGGATGCTTCGTCACAAGGAGGCAGCACTTGTGTAAGGTCGTTCGATTTGCCGGGAAGTTCTGGTATCCAACATCATAGGGTCAATTAGGATCGTCATGCGCTGATAGCGATATCTGCGAAAGAGAAGAGGGCTGCAATTCCCGCGAGATGTTTCTCGTTACATTGGGATTGGATTTACTGATGATCTTTAGACGTGCACAGAGTTGTGAGTGCAGGTAGGTAGGTAGGTAGTATTCATAGACGGATCCGGCCCTATAAGGGTCATGCCGCAGCTATCTAGGGGTACGGCTCAGGAGAGACCCCGCGTGGCTAACGAGAGACCCCCTAGCGATAGACCCCTTTATATAATTAGCTAACGCTTAGTTATTATAATTAATAAGTACCTATCTAATTAAACCTAGAAAATCCCTTACTTATAATATTAATATTATTCTTATTTTATAACTTTAATATTTAACTTATAACTATTAGAGCTATATCTTCTATCCCCTTTACTAGTTAGCTAATATAACCTTATTAGTAAATTAGGCTCCGCCTAGTAGCTAATTAAGCTATAATTAATTTTTTAATACTATTAAAAAGTAGTAGAGTAGTCCTTTTAACTTATTAATTATTATTAGAATATAACTACTCCCTTCTCTTATATTATATCCGCCTCTCTTTAACCTTATTCCTTTATTAATATTATTACTCTCCCCTTTATTATAACCGCGGCCTTAATAGGGTAGAACTTTAATAAAATTATAAGCTCCCTTAAGTATTAATATATTCCCGACTATTAAGGAGTATTTATATATAATAAATAACTTTACTTATATATAAGGTTATATAGTTAAGAAAGGGGGTAATAAGATTAATATATAAGGTAATATTTATAAGTAGTAGATCTTTTATAATATAGCTAGTAAATATAAAGATAAGGGTAAAAATATAAGTTAGCTTAAATACTAGTAGACCTTATAAGTATATTACTATTTATAATAAGTATATTTAATACTTAATAATAGGGTCTATTAGCTTACTCTTATTAATATAGTTTATAATTATATTATAATAGGTATAAATACCTACCCTATCTATAAAAAGCGGGAGCTTAATAATAATAATAAAGCTCTTATTATAAAAGAAACTAAACGGCGAATCTAATTATATAAAATAACAATAAAACTTTAAGTAAATAATTTAAATTACTTAATTAAGGTTAAGGATCTTTATAATATATAAAGGGGCGTTTAAAATAATAGACTTAATAGGCGTACTAAGATAGAAGCTCTCTTAAAGGAACTTTATATAAAGGACTATACTTAGTATACTAATATTAATAAGAATAACCCTAAAAAGAGGATCTAAGGTTTCCTTTAAATATCTTAATTATCTAAAGAGATATTAGAAGTATATTATTATATCTTCTTCCTAGATATTACCTATTATTCTAACTAGTATAATATATCTCTACTTATTATAACCTTTATAATATATACTAGTAAGACCTTTTATATAAGATTTACTCTTCTTAATAAAGAGACTTAAGACTTATTTAAATAGGCGCTTCTTAATTTTTAAGAACTCTTTAAAAGTAAGAAGATTTTTAGTTAATATACTATAAATCTAGTTATATTAATTAATAGTAATATAGTAATAAGTAATATAATCTATACTATCTTTCTTAATATATATTATATATAATACTTACGGGCCGGAAAGATATAGGATATCCTACGGGATATCCCACGTAGGATAGTATAAGACTATAGGATAGGATAGGTAAATTAGGTTCTAATCCCATATCTTTATAATAATATAGGACGGGGATAGGATAGGATTTTTTAGTAGGATAGGTTATTTATAGGACCTCTTTATAGGATAGGATATTTATAGGATATCTTATAATTACTAAGAGGAGCTTAGTATCTATAGAGAGGAGTATAAAAGGTTACGTTAAGTAAATATAATAACTAGAATAATAACTATAAACTTTTTCTAAAGTTAATATATAATTCTAGTTAATAAAAACTTCTACTATTAATTAAATAAACCTAGTCTATTCTTAGACCTTACTATCCCTTACTACTATTACTTATCCCTCCTATTCTACTTTATAATAATTATAAAGAGTAATAATAAGCTAGTTCTACTAGATAGTATTACTTAAACTTTAGTAGATAGTAACTACTAATCCTACCTCTACCTTTTTAATATCCCTATATTATTACTAGTAGACTCTTACTAACTATAAACTCGCCCTCTTAGTTATAAGAGTAAGTATTAATACTATTTTCTAAGATATATAAAAAGGGCTTATAGCCTACTTATTAGATTACCTTTATTATCCTTATCTCTATTATTAAAATAACTATTATTAAGATAACCTTCTTCTACCTATATATTATATAAAATACTATTAGCCCTTTTTACCTAATTAGATATATTAAAGTTAGCTTCTAGATTAAGTCCTACCTATTTAAATAGATTCTACTAATTTTTAGTATAAAGGACTATTATTAAGGTATAGAAAGTAGGAGGTATATAATATTTATAGCTTATATAATACCTCTTTATTATAGAGAAGTATTACTTATATATAATAGCCCCCGTTATAATAGTAAGAATATCGCGCGCTATATAAGTAATTAATAGATATTAAGACTTTAAAGCCTTCTACTACTTAAGAATAGACCCTTATTTTAAATAAGTAAAAGGAGTTATAAGAATATTAAAAAATTAGTAATAATAATAATAATAACTAGAAACCTTATTATAGGCTTTATACTATTATAGCTAGTCTTTTATAATATTAATTAAATCCTCTAATAGAGCTTCTAAGATATTATTAAGGCTAAAACTAGTATAACACCTTATTAGTATAGCCCTCTAATCTTAGCTATTTACTTTATAATTTTAATAGTTCTAAAAGGTTCTTTTAAGCGCTTACTAATAGACTTCTACTTATAACTATTAACTAGTTTTAATAACCTAATTCCTACCCTTAAATATTATATCCTTATAGCTTAGATAAAGAAGGGCTACTTAGTTATAAAGAAATCTTAAACCTAATTATATCTAGTTATAATATATAGAAAGCTTCTAGTAAGCCGCTTTAAGGGCCCTAAGAAGCTTAACTTTCTATAAAATCTACTTACGCCTTAGATACTTAAATTCTATTTCTATATAATTAAAGAGCCTATTATAAATAATAAAAATATTATATATTATAACCTCCTTCCCTCTACTTATTAATAATATAAATATATAAAAAGGCCTAATAAATTATATTAGGTATCTAACTTATAACTACTTATTATTAGTAAGCTTAAGGAAGCCTCTTAATTTTTTATTAAAATAGTATTCTAAATCTTTATAAAGTAGATATACTTATTCTAGTATATAAAAAGTTAAGTTCTAGCGCGTTTTAATATCCTAAAAAAGCTTAAGAGAGTATCTCTACTTATACCTCTCTTTAGTAATAAGTATACTATTATCTAGGATTATTATTATACTATCCTTTTATAACTACTCTTTTTATATATTAAAAAAGGGCTCCTTTTATTAAATATTTATATTAATAAAGATTATAGTCTTTTATACCTTTAATTAATTAATTAGAAGATAACTAGAATAATAACTAGAAAGATCTTACTTTAACTAGGGTTATTAATAGACCCTTCTTTACTACTTAAACTTTTTACTACTTATTATTATTAACCTAGTTCCTCTAAAATTCTTTATTAATTAGATTAATATAAACTTTTCTAAGTAGCTCTTTTAATACTAATTAGATAATATATATTATATATAAAATATATATTAGAGAATACTTAGGATTATCTTCTCTTTAATTAATAAAATTATTAAAAGGGCTTCTAGGAAGGGAGTTAATAAGTCTATTAGATAATAAAGTATTATTACTCGCGTTATTAATAATAAGGGTAAGAAGTTAATCTTTAATCTTATACTACTTAATAATTAGATTTATAACTATTATAAGTTATAGGCTATTATATTAACTTTTAAAATACTTAAAGCTTATAAGTTTCTTATATTATATTTAATTTTTATTAATAAAGAAAGTTATAATTACTATATATAATTAGTAATTAGAGGCTAACTAATAATTAAGTAATAGGGAGACTCTAATACTATTAATAGATAAGTCTAATAGAAGACCCTATTTAATCTCTTTAACCTTTATTATTAGGTAGTTCTTAATTATAAATACTAAGTCTATTTAAAGAGTAGGGTTAAAGTAGTAGAAGAGTTATAATATCTTAGGGTTATTAGTAATATTAAATAGTATACTTATAATTATAATTTAATATTAAAATTACTTAGGGAAGTCTTTATATATAAGTTTCCGCCTATTTAATATTAATCTTATATCCTTACCCTTATTCCTCTAGGGTAGATAGTAGTATATTAGTTCTACTTATTATTCTACTTATTAAAGCCTAGGAAAATATAATACTAATATACCTTATCTTAATAACTATTAATAATTAATATTTATTATAAAGTACTAAGACCTAATTTCTTAATATATCCTTTAAATAATAGGTAGATACCTATACTATTAATATTATAGCTTATAAAGGGGTAAATAATAACCTTATAATAATAGTAGTATATAAGCTATAAAGCTTTACTAGAGATAAGGGTATATTTATAAAAATATTCCTATCTCTTAGACTTCTTTATTTAACCCTAATAGATATTATAATAATTATAACTAGATTTTAATTTATTCTTAATAGCCTATACTATCTTTACCTACTAATCTAGCTACTTATCCTTCTACTTATATTAAAAGATATAGTAGGGTTTATTTTTACCCTTAGCTACTAGATTAGTAGTTAAAGTATTTATAGAAGTCTTAATTATAAAAGAGGGTAGAGTATTACTATTTAAAGAGAAGGATAATATAGTAAAGCTAATATTTTTAGTATACTATTAGATTTAAGAATTTAAATTAGGATTTATAAGCTCTTATTATATTATAGTATTTATATCTACTATTTTACCGCTAGTCTTAGTAATAATAAAGTATAATTTAATTAGAGGCTTAAAAGTAGTATAATTAGCTGCGCTTTAACCTTTCTAGTTATAATTCTAATTATTACCCTAGCTAGTTAAACGCTATAGTCCCCGCTCCTAGATTAATAGGTAGACTAAGTTTTTAGTATATTTTATAGCTAATATTAATCTCCTAAAATCCCTTATACTCTTTCTCTCCTCTATATTTAGTATATAATATATTCCCTATATTTTCTATTAATAGCCGTACTACTATTTTTAATTAAATATCTACTAGTAGTATATCTATAAAACTTAATAGTATAATCTCTAATATTAAATATCTATTAAATGATTTACTTAATCTACTACTAAATAGGTAAACCCTATTAAAACGTTAGTAACCTTAGAAGATAATAGGTAGTAAGAAAGCTATTAGAAGAAGGGTAAGGGGGAAGTAAAGGAGATAGCTAATTATAATATAGTAATAGAAACCTAGATATATATTAGGAATATAAATAGGATTAATTATAACTAATATAGTATTATAATATAGGTATTACTAGAAATTTATTATTTATAAAAAATAATAGACCTAATAATACCGCATTTATTATTTAGTCGTCTAGTAAGAGAAGTTATTATAAACCTTCTATAGAAGGCTATATATTTAATATAAATATAAGCCTCTACTTTAAGTATACTTTAAGAAGTTATAAAGGCTAAGGTTATTAATAATCTTAGTAGTATTTTATATTATATTATAGACTCTTAATATAATAGATACTAATAAATTATTAGTAACCTAATTATATATATTCTATATAAAGAGAGTTACTATATAAGTAAAGGATATAGACTTATTTAGAAAGCTACGGAATAATATAAGTCTTTAGATAGTATAAAGTATAACTTCTTTAAATAGGATTTATATTATATTATAATTACCTTTTATTATTTTAAGTACTACTAATAACTAGAATAATAACTATAAATCTAAAAATTATAAGCGCGGAACTTATCTATAATTATTAATAATAATAATAAGAAGACTAATTATAGGGACCTTAAAGAATATATTAAAGAGAAGAAGATAGATCTTAAAGAATATATTATAAAGAAAAAAAATAAAGGGGTATAAGAGTATAACTAAATTTAGTACTTAGAGGTCTATTATTAGTATAAAGACTAACTCGGAAAAGGTTAAAGATAAATCCTATTACTAAATTATAGTAATAAACTATTAATTAAAAGTATAATATAAGGAGAATCTTTAATTTATTATATCTATAAATCGTAGCTATTTATATAGGGAAATAGGCTATATCCTATAGTAGGAGGTATAATCTATTAATAGAAGGCGTAAGGTAGCTAAACTCCTAAGGCACCTATTTAAAACCCTAAATAATTAGAAGATATACCTATATAGTATTAGCTATATCTATATTAGGCTTAAAACTATTAGCTACTAGATTATAATTATTAGGCTATTATAAAGCGGGTCTAGGGAGATTAATTAAGCGCGTATTATTTATAATACTAAAATACTAGTCTTAAAGATAGCTAGCTATATTACGCTAAATAGCCTTTTCTCTATAACTAAAGTATATATACGGCGGAGGGAGGGGCTTATTATAAATCTAACTATTCTACCTAGGTTAATAATATATATAGAGATAACTAGAATAATAACTAGAATTATAGAATTAATATACCTTAATAAGTAGTAGACGTAAGCTACTAGTATAATAGTTAGGGTAATATCCTAGGTTTAAGTATTAATCTAGGTGATTTAACTTATATAATAAGCTATATATTAACTTACGCTAGACTAGCTAAGTATAAATAAATAAACTTATTTTAAAGTTTATTATATATTCCTATTATAATTAGCTAGACTTTTATAAGATCTACTAATTTATAGGCTAATACTAAGTAATATTATATCTCTTTTAATTATAAAGCGCGTCTCGCTTACGCGTAGCTTAGAAAATTAGATCTTTATAATTAGTATATTATTTAGAGAGGGAGTTAACTATATATAAAATACCTAACTTAGCCTCTTTATTATTAATATCTTCTTATACTAAGTCCCTACTATTATTATTAGTATAAATAATAGTACACGTAGTAAGCTATATATTATAACGCTTCGCTACTACTTTAATATAAATTCTAGTAGTAATCCTTTAAGAATATTAGATAATTAGAATAATAATTATAATTAGGAGAATCTTACCTTTAATTTATAATAAATTATTAAAGATAAGCGAGCTATCCTTCCCTTTCTTATATAGACTTATTATAATAAAGTAAGGACTTCTTATACTTCTTAATAGTATAGTTAATAGCTATAATATTAGCTTTCTTTACTAATTCTACTACCTTTTTACCTAATATAAAAGACTTTATATATATTCGTAAATACTTCATATATATATTCTTACTTAATTCTTTAACTACTTTATACTTTACCTAAAGACCTAGGTAGTAACCCCTTATACTATATATTAAGCCTTATATAGTACTAGTATTATTACTATTATAGGTATTAAGGCGCTAGAGGAGGGTTTTATTAGAGTCTTCTTCTTTATCTTTAATATTTATAGTAGTTAGTAGGATATTATATAAGTTTTAAAAGAGCCTTTATACTATAATCTATTAAATTAAACTCTACTACCTACTCTACCTTTACTACCTTTCATTTACCTTCTTATATTATTAATTCTAGCTACTATTATAGTTATTAATAATAAGATATATATACCGCGTACTATTATATTATAAACTATTAATACTTAAATAGATTTTAATAATATATAGAGGAAGTATTAGGTAGAGACGGGAATTAAGGGATTTATTTTAATTATAAAATATACTAGTCCCGATTAGGTTATAATAGCCCTACCGCTTATTCTTAGTATTAGTACCTAGCGCTAGTAGTAAATAATATAAATATTAATTCTTTAAGTAATTATAATTATTATTAATTATAGATTTTCCTAATAATACATTATATACTATTATTAATAGAGGCGTATCTCTATACGCTTAAATAGTATTAAATAGAGAGGTATTATATATAATAGTAGAATATTAAGTTCCTAGCCCTATAATACTAGTAGAGGCCTCCCGCCGCTAGTAGTAAATCTCTATAAATAATAATTCTATAGATATTCTAATTATAATAATAACTATATTATATTATAGGATTCTATAATAATATAATATATAATAATACTAAATATATAGATTAATTATAATCTTCTCTAGTATTAATTAGAGGAGTATAATAAATAATAGAGTAGTTTTAAATAGAAAATAGTAAGAAATCTAAGTATTTACTTAAAATAATAATAGCTAAGGATATCTTATTTAAAAGACTTAACTATCTAACTTATAACCTCCTCTAGTATTATATATACACGACTCTAGAACTCTAGGAGTATATTAATCTTATATTATATATACTATATCCTTATTATATAGTTATTTATTTTATTTTATAATAATTTAAGTTTATCTACCCTTTTATAATTAATAGTATAGCTTAAATTAATAAGATAGTATTTATATATTTCTAATCTTATTAGATATAATTAATTACTTCTAATAAAGGTATTTAATTTATAATAGCTAATATAGTAATATAGAAAGCTTATAAGACTATAAGTAGTAAAGATAGTAAGAAGGCTATAAGTCTTAAGTCTAGTACTACTAAAAGTCTTCTAGGTTTAAGTACTTAGAAGAAGCCTAAATAGAAGTATAGTAGTATATCTTTATAGCTATTATTCTACTTATTACTCCTAGCTAATAAAATATATAAGCTGTCGCTCTTTATAAGATCCGCCGCTACTAGAAAACTTTTAATCTCCTTATTCTAAAACTCCCTTTTTATAAACTTATTTATAAGATTACCCTTAATTTATATACTAGTACTAGATTCTAGACTAAGGTACTAGAGGGCTTATAAGAAGCTTTAAAAGTATTCTTAATAAATATATTAGAAAGTAAGTTATCTATTTATTTCTAATATAACTAATACTAATAATTATAGTAGTATTAAACCTATATACTATATACGCGAAGCGTATTATATTAATACTAAGGGATATTTAGTTATATATATAGATTATAAACCCTTATAATTATAGAGTATTTACTCTAATATAATTTATAAGGCCTAAACTTCCTAATAATTAGTATACTATAAAATTATAATATTCTCTATATATAATAGCTTAATAATTAATATAATAATTATAATAGTATTATTTCTAGTTATTATTCTAGTTATTATATTTACTTAATATAACTCTCTATTCTCTTTATATAGATACTAAGCTCCTCTTAGTAATTATAAGATATCTTATAAATATCCTATCCTAAAAGAAGGTCCTATAAATATCCTATCCTATAAGATTATCCCACGAAAACCTATACTATCCTAGAACGGGATAGGACTAAAATAGCTAATCCTATACTATAGTACGGTATAGCAGGCGAGACTAATATCCTATACTATCCTATATCTTTCCGGCTAGTAATAGTACTAATAGTATATATAAAAGAATATTAATAGTAGGATAGATAAGGTTTTTATTAGAGATCCTAATAGAGCTAAAATCTAGTGTAAAGAATTTAAGAAAATACTTAATACTTCTATTAAAGGGGAGTTTAATTAATTAAATTTATACTCGTATCTACTAAACTATAGAGGTAATTACGGGCTTCTATAGATAATACTTTACGTAAGGGAAACCGTATATACTAGATAAAAACCCTTATAGTTTTTTAACTTAGTATCCTTCGTCTTTATTTACCTGCGTACTATATCTGTAATAAGTATAAATAGAGTAACGTGTATATATAAAGCTGCGACGTACTATAATACCTAGCCTAATAGCTAGGTAGTAAGGGAGGGAGGAAGAAGGAGGGGGGTAAGAGCGCTAAACATGCTTAATACGCGAGATATACTAGACCCGAGGGGTATATAGCTATACTACCGCTAGCGAGAACTAGGGTAGTAAGCCTATTTATATTAGCTATTATAATATAGCTTAGGGGCCCTTACTAACCGACGTTAATATAGCTCGGAGGTTACTCGTACCCGCCCTATTAATAAGGAGTTGCCGTTAACTAGTATAGTCTAGGTAACCTATAACAATATATTTTATATCCTGTCTCCTATACCCGTATCCGTAGCTAGGTGACGAGAAGCCTAGGACCCTAGCCTTATATAAGAAATCTATAAGTCTAATTCTCGCTATATAGGCTTAGGTAAGCACCGAGCTCTCGGCTTTTAGGAGCTTGTTATAGAGGCTAAGGCGGTTATCTTATAGACCTCTAACCTAGGAGACGCTAGGGGGGTTATATTTATTAAACCTCGCCTTATAATCATCTTATATTCTAACCCGCCGCCCGGTTAACTAGCGGCGTATCTTATCTTTAATCTTCTCCTTATAACGGCTACTATCACTTCACTCGAGTTCCTTCTAGTTATTAAGGCCGAGGGACCGGAGCGCCTACTCCCCTTTCTCCTTAGCGGCTATATTAGTAGCTACTAGCCTTCTACCTCTCTTCGGTCGTAGTTTCCTCCTAATACGGGCGTTCCTAATCCTTATTACTAGGTATATTCCTTATTAAGTATAGTACCGGAGGGCCGTACTATTAAGGGTTATCTATATAAGCGTAATATATACTTCTACCTTAAGGACTCGTATTAGCGTGGCTTTATAGGCCCCTAGAATCCTCCGTAGGTAGTTATTCTAGATAACCTCGAGCTTTTATATATATGTTTTCTTCGCGTCGTAAAGACCTCCTAGTATATACTACGTAGATACGGCGTATATTATCGCCGGCCTAATAACTATATTATATACCTGCCTAGCTCGGCTTAGTATAGTACTCCACGTTAAAGCCGCGGTTATTAATAGCGCTAACCCTTAGTTAGCTATCTTTACCTAGACTCTTTTAATATAAGGGCCCTAGCGGAGCTTCCTATCGATATAAAGGCCTAGGACCCGAATTTCCGCCTTAGGTCTAGTAACTACCGAGCCTAAGTTAACTACTACCTATATATTAAATCGGCGTAGTCGCCGCGAAAGATAGATTAGCTTATACTTCTACGGGGTAAAGTTAGCCTTATATATATTCGCCTATTCTAGGTATAGCTAGTAAGCGCGTTTTAAGGTCCTATAATTTAACTCTATAGTATTACCGTACGCTAGGAGGTAGATATTATCGATAAACCTACCTACTTAGAGCCGAAGGTTAGTCCTAGAATAAGCCTTAATAAGGGGGGTATTAAAGAATAGAAATAGTATAAGCGAGATCGGTAATCCCTGCGGTATACCTATCTCTACCTACTCTACTACGCTCGTCCTAGTACCTAACGTTAAGGATATAAACCTATTTATAAAGAAGCTCCCCGTCTAATTAATAATTCGCGCGGGTACTCCCTTCTTCCTAAGGTTATAAAGGAGCCTCTAATACAAGACGTTATTAAAGGCTCCCGCGATATCTAATAATAGTAGGCTAGCTATATTATTCTTCTTATAGTCCTAGACTATATAAATAGCGTCGATAATAGTCTCGAGCGCTATCTCGCAAGACCGTTTTCTTCTAGCCCCTATTTACTCTAGGGGCAAGAGGTTATAGTCTTTAGTATAGTCGCTTAGTCTCCCCGTAACTACTATCTTAAGGGCCTTTTTAAGCGTATTTAACAGCGCTATTAGTTAATATAACTTCGGTTCCGCGTAATTCTCCTTCTTCGGCTTCCGGAGGATTATTATATTAGCCCTTTTAAACTCTTTTAAGTGGTATCTTAAATAGAAATACGTATTAAACAGGTAGGTAATCTTGCCTAGGAGTCCCCCGGAGATTATACGAATAAACCTGTTTAGTATACTATCTAGGCCCGGCGCCTTATCCTAGGCCGGGTAATAGATAGCCTTATATACCTTATACTCTATAATCTCGTCGTTATTATAGATTAGATCTAGGTAGACTACCTCTATAATATCTTCTAGATCCGCTTAAGGGGGTAGAGGGAAGAAGGTCTTACGGAGCGTGGATACCTTCTTATTAAACGTTCTAGCCTGTCTACTATCCCTTATACTTAATAGGGGGAACCTAGGTAGCGGCCGTAGCCGTATACTATCGTTTTATACCTACTTAGCTAGACTTTATATACCCTTTAGTAACTCCGCCGCCTTATATACTCCCTCTCGGAAGTACTAGGTCTTTGCTCTAGTAATAGCCTTGTCCCTCTCCTTCCTTATTCGGCGCTAGGCCTCTTCTATTAGCGCGCTACGGTCCTTCCGAAAGCTTCTTATAACGGCTAGTACCTAGCGGGTAGTCCGCGCGCATTCTAGGTTCTAGAATAATTTAGCCCGCCCGCCTGGTTTCGCCTATAGGATAGCCTGTTCGATGATCTCTTTATACCCCTAGAGCATTTATTCCAGGTAGTTATTAACCTCCGCTACTATTCGTAGGGGTCTTATATAGAGAGCTACGTCTAGGGCTTAGGTACCCTTCTCTATTTTCTTAGGGTTAGCCGTCTTCTATAACCGCCGTTTTACTTCTAGCTAGTCTAGCGCCTATATATCTAATATTATAAGGATTAGTAGATAGTTAGACCTATATTATAATTCCGGGGCGACCTTATATTCTATAATCGCGTTTAATAGGAGCGGTGTCGCGAATATTAGGTTAATAGCGCTCTCCTAACCGCGCGCCCGCTATATAACTAATCCCTCCGGTAGGAGAAGCTCTATTCCCCGTCCTAATATAAGCTCAGCTAGTTTATCTACCTCTAAGTAGTATAAGAACCTCCTAGGGTTATTCTAACTTAGGTAGTAGAGGTTAAAATCCCTAAGGAGGATAAGCTCCCCGGTATTACTAAGCTCCTCTATATCAGGGATATATAAAGGATTATTATCTATAACTAATAATAGGCTTAGGTTATAAGCGCTATAAACCCGAATAGCCCCTCTACCTATTTATAGAGTTAAGACCGTTATATCACGTAATATATAGCTAACCTCCTATATTTCTATATCGAGTCTCTTATTAATATAGAAGTATATATATATATCCCTCCCAGCCTTATACCCTAGGTGGAAGGTACTAGAACTCGGGTTATAAGAGGACTTATTCCTATTATTATAGCACGGTTCCTAGATTACTAGGATATTAATATCCTGTATCCGCTTATCCGCTAATAGGGCGGTTATTATACTAAGTTCATTTTAGATATTATATTATAAGATCTTTAAACTTAGTATCTTAGATATCCGCTTAGAGTTATACGTTTAGGTCTACTTCCATTTCTATTATACTACCGTTCTAGTATCTTAGCGCGTTTAATATACTAGATATATTCGGCACGTCTAGTAGGCTTAACGTGCCTAAGGATACGTTTAATATACTAGATATATTTAGTTTACTAGGTATACTTAATATCCTAGATATACTCGATACGTTTAATATACTAGATATACTTAGCTTACTAAGACTCCTAAGCGGGTTCTCGCTATTTAAACCATTTATAAGTATATTAATATCCCTTATTATAGTTAAGCGGGCTATAATCTCTAGAGTAGTCTACCCTAGCTTAGTCGCGGTGAACCTCGGCGAAGCGAATATTAGTAGCCTCCCTACCCTTAACCTAGGGGTAACCCTAGGTCCCTAACTTCTACTCGGGGTCCTACTACTTAATAATAAGTCGGTTACCGCCTTCCTCTTCCTAGGCCCGATTATAGTAAAGCCTTCGGCGTCTACTATTATCTACTTTATTATTTCTTGTTATATACCGTATAATAGTACTTTTATAATAATCTTTTATAAAGCCCGATGCTTCTCCTTTATTTATATCTAATATCCCTTCTCTTAAGCGGAGTGTCTAGGCTTCTTACACGCTATATAATACCTCTACGTGCCGTGTTCCTTATTATTATAACTCCTTATATCGTACTCCTTCCTATAGTCTATATAGGACGTCCTGTTAGAGCATCCACACGCTATATAACTATACCCCTAGCAGTTAAAGTATTAGAGTATACGAGCCTTCGGCTCGTACCTCTTAACCATCTTCAGCTCCTTAGCTTCTATTAGCCCCTACCTTACTAAGGTATCTACCGACTTAGGTATAGTTATAAAGATTATAAGAGACGAATATAGTTTTATTAGCTAATAGGACCTAATTAGCTAGCGGGTTAAAACTACCTTAAGGTTATTATATAGGACCTTATTATCCCGCTCGATCCTCTCCTTTACGGCGCCCTAGTCCTTAGTATTAAAGACCGAGGCTTTTATGCCGTATACTATTACCCCGAATAACTTCCTTATTATTATAACTAAGTACCACGTCTTTTTAACCTATCTTAGGTTCTTCTCGAGGCGTTCCCTATCCTTTATACGGGCTATCTCTAGTTATATATCCCCGCTTTTTAACCTCCTTAAAGTAATAATCTTCGAAGTATCTAGGTATTTAAGCGATTAGAAAGCTATAATAATCCTCTTACTCGTTATATCCTTCGTAGAGTCTCTCTCCGTACTATCTATTAGCGTGATAAGAAGCTGCGTCGTACGGCGTGTATCTGCCTAGCTTTATAGATAGGGGTTCTAGCTACTTACGGTTCGCGTCGTTAGTATTAACGCTACCTAGCTCTATAGCCCGGTATAAGAGGGGGATCTTAATCGTATATACGCGTTAGGCATATAAGATATACTTAATATATTTAATATACTAGAGAGGCTATATAAGCCTTACGCGTTATATTTCTACTCTTCCCTAAGGTACTTATTATCCTACTAGATCCCTCTTAATATAGCCTTAATTTAGTTAAGGCCGGCCTTTATTATCGCCTATTATAACGCGTTAATATCCTTATATAGTATATCTTATATCGCCGTAATTATTCTAAACGCGACTACTAACTATCCGCCCGCTACTATAGAAGGATAGGTATCCTTCTTCCTATCTCTTCCCCGCGTATTACCTCTATTATAGTATGCCTAAAATGCTTATTCCTACGTTACTAGTTATTATTAAATTACTAGGAAACTACTACGCGTTCCCTTACGTCCTCCTCTAATACCGCTACTACCACTCCTATTACTAGTACTACTACCGCTGTAGTAGCTATTATTAGGGTCCCTAGGACCGTCGTTTATCTATCCGCGTTTCTTAAACGCTTTATTACTCTATAAGCTCGCCGCCGTTAATTTCCGTCTTAAATCCATCCTCTATTAAGGGGAGTTTATTAAGGCTAATAATACCCTTATAATAATAGAAGACGCGTACTAGTTAGAGCCTCTCTATAACTATATTTACTAGATATACTTAGAAGGGAGTAAGAAACTAGTAATTATAAACTTCTAAGTTAACCGCGTAATATATTTTAGTAAAAAGGTAATATTAATAAGTAAGAGTACTTATTAAAAGCTTAAGAGATAACTTTATATATATACTAATAATATCTAGGTTATTATTAATAAGTTATAAGATCTAGTTATATAGAAGTATTATAAGATTATTAATAAATAAGAGATAAGTAAAGTTTAACTCCCTCCTAAATAATATATCCCTTTATATAGATATCTAATTAGATTTATTAGTCCTAAGGCTATTAGTCTTATATATAAATAGTATAAAAGAATTATTAGTTTATAAGGCTACCTACCTTATTATACTAAAGTTTTTAGTAATATTATAAGCCTATTATATATATATAAGTAGTAAGAAGCTTTATATAATATTTATAACCTATTATAACTAGAGTACTATTACCCCTAATAGAAGCTAGATCCCTTAGTTCCTAATAATATTAAGGTTCTAGAATATTAACTTTTATAAGAACTAAGGGTTATTAAGCGGAAATAATATAAAATTAAGTAAGGTATTAATAGTTATAATATATCTACTTAACGCGAGCTATTAAACTTTAAGATTACTACCTATTAATAGTAATTAGAGTATAATAAGAGGTAAAGAGTACTAGTTAAAGAGTATTAATAAGATACTAAAGAAAATATAATTAATAAGAGAGCTAATAAGAGAGCTAAGGCTAATATAAATAGGATTAATTATCTCTTATAAATAAACTAGGTATAAGTAAGGGAAAGGAATATAATAATTATAATTAGGAGTATAATAGGTAATATATCTATACCTATTACTAAGTATATATATAATTAGGGCCAGCGATAAGAGGCTATAATATAAGGAAGGGGAAGAGGTAGAGGTAGAGGTAGAGGGAGGGATAGAGTAATAGGTAATATTAATATACTACTAAATCTATTATAAGGAGTTATTAGGAGTATTAATTTTTTAAGGTTATTTTAATAATTAATTATATCTATAGATTACGCGCCTAGTAAGTCTATAATAGCTTAACTCCTTTAGAAATAATATAAAACTTATTAATAAGGATCTTGTATCCTTATTTTATACTACTAGTTTAATTTAAGCTCTTTAATTTATTCTCTTTATTTATTATTTTATATAAAAATTATATCTCTACTTTTAATAATAAGGTTAATATATTATTAAATTAGATATACTACTATTATCTACTATATTAATACTACCTCTAAGTAAGGTAAGAATAGTATAATTTATATAATTATTATTATAGACCTTCCCTAAGAATACTATTTAATAGAGAATAGTATTATTCTCTATTAGGGGCTATTTAAATCTTATAATTTAATTAAAACCTTATAGATTAATTAAATTAATTATAAAATTAATATAAGTATAGAGTTATATTTATATATATAAGTCTAATATTTTATAGTAATAAGTATCTTTAATTCTAGAATTTATATCTACTTATTATTATATTATACTACTATATAACTTAACTCCTTAATATCCTTTAAAATTTTTACTTTATATTTTAGAATAGTTATATATTACTTATATATAAATATTAATATATATTTACCTTCTAAATCTATATACTAGTAAAATATAAATAGGAAAGATAGTAAAAAGATAAACCTAGTATAAAAAATATTAATTAATAAGGGTTTTTTATAAAAAAAAAATTTAATTTAAATATATCTATTATATTTACTCTAATAGTACTTACTTATATCCTCTTATAATAGGCCCTTAATATCTACCTTAATCTTTTATTATAATATAGTATATACGCGAATATTTTCTTTATAATAAATATCTAAGAATAGAAGGGGTAAAACTAACTATTATACTATTAAGCTAGGGAGGTTATAAGAGTACTAGCTTCCTTAATACTAATTTACCTCTTTATTTTAATACTTATCCTACTATCTTCTTAAGTAAAAAGGGTTAGGGGTTTAAGTCCTACCTTAGACTAGTAATAGTAAGGAAATTAATAATAATAATAATAATAATAATTATATATAGAGTAAGTATAGTAGATATATTAATTAATACCTCTATTACTACGTAGATCTATATATATTACGTGTCTATTACGTATATTATTTAAGGGGTCTTTTTAAGGGGTCTCTTATTAGCTACGCGGGGTCTCTCCTAAGCTATACCCCTATCTAGTAGGGTTTCTAAGCCTAATAGGTTCTAGAGTAGCTAATCTATAGGCTATAAGTCCGGCTCTAGCATCCCCTTAAATACGCCTACGGGTCTAGTAAATTATATATAGGATATATTATTATCCTTAAAAGTCCCCTAAAAGTCCTAGTCCTATCGCCCTATCCCTCTATCCCCGTCCCTTAGTCCGTGATTAGGGGCGGTAGGACGTTCCCTCGCTATTATTATTACTATTATACTTATACCTACTTATACCTAAGATCTTAGTCGTTTATAGGTAGTTATAAGGGCCCTTCTAGGCCTAATAGTAAATCCGTACCCCTTATTTAGGGAGTCTCGTTATCTAAGTACCTTAAGTCTTCGGTCTCTATATTACTAGAGGGGTCGATAAATATATTATTAGCTAGATCTCCCTTATAAGAGGTAGCTACTACCCTAAATTATAAGAGAAGGCCTATATTTATAATAAATTTAGCTACTTTAGCGGCTAGTATAGGCTTTAAGAGAATTTTCTATATATCCCTTTCTAGTCTATTAACCTATATTTACTCCCTAAGCTTAGTTAATTCTAGGTAGCTTAGTAGTATATACTATATAGTCTACTTAGCTAATCTATAACTATAAGCCGCTAAGGGTTCCTTTCTAATCTAGTAGAGGTAGTTATTAAGGCCGATCTTACTAGTATAGAGTTAAATAAGCGCTAAGTAGAGGGTATAGGACTAGCCGTTAAATTTAGCTAATACCTACTTCGAGGGCTTCACTTAAAGCTAGAAGCTAACCCTTCTAGTATTACCTTTAGCCTATAACTACTCCTACGCGGCGTTAGCCCGCCTTAGGATAAGTATCTTCGCCGCTAAGACTAACCCTTTTAGGTCGGGAGGGATATAGGCCTTAAGGCTAACACTATTTATACTCTACCCTATAGCTTCCTTTACTACGAGGTCGGTAGCTTTATTTCCAGGGACTCCAGTGTAAGCGGGAATCTAGTGGATTTTAATCCGGCGGTCTAGGAGCCTAAGGTATTTAATAATGCGGGCTAGCATATACTATCTAGACTAGCTCTAGGGTTTATAGATAGACCTAATAGCTACTTAATTATCAGTAAAGATTACCACCGGCCCTTAGCCATCATCCCTTACGACGATGTCTAGAGCTATGATGATGCCGTAGAGTTCCCCGAAGTAGATGGTGAACTCCGTGACAGGGCTAAGGTACGCCTTAAGGCATTAGGTAAGTATCGGGGCTTCTCCGAACCCTAGGTAGAACATCGTGACCGCTGAAGCACCGATCTCGTTGTTAATCCCACTACCATCGGTGAGTTGTGAGTGCAGGACTATAAGCTGCGGAGCGAGGACTGGCAAGAGCCAAGGTAAACAGGGCTGAGCTAGTATCGAAATGGTTAGCTCTCAACGCATCGACTTTGCACTCACTACAACATAGACCGTGACAAGCTCTTAGCTACTTTGGCATCCAACCGTCTCTTCTTTCAATGCGTAACGTAGTCCAAATCACTATACTTCCTTCGTTTATCCTCTAGGATTCCACCTGCATGTTACCGATGTTTGCGCATCAATATTGTCGGTCCGGAGACCCCTTTAGAATACGGCTTTTCTATGATACAGCGACAATGCGGCTACCCATCGTAACGCGGTATAATGCATCGAAGTTGCGTCAGCTATGCGGACCTGCCAGTCTATATGCCCTGCACTGAGGCATAGGCAAGTTACGCTTAGCTTGTTCAAAGAGACCGTTTGTGTTCGTCAGAGCTATTCATTGCAGCTACCGGAACGGCCCATCATTGGGAAACAGGGTTATGGAGGATACATTAACGCGAACTCGGTATCTACGATGCGGTGACAGGTATAGCCTGCTTGCATCTATGTCTTCGGGTATTGCTAGGATTTCCCATCATTAATATTGTCTAGAGACTTAGCGAGGTGGCCGAAGAGGCAGCACGTTCGAATCTCAGTATTATCATCTCTATGGTAGCGACAAGGGATATAGTCTTTGATGAGGCAGATGTACGAACCCACTGTCAAAGACTCATGATCGGATGACTCAGCACTTTCCACAAAGCCTTTCAGCAAAGACAGCATAACAAGCATGTACGCTAGCTTTCCAATAACACGGATTGCTACATGGGTTGCGGCAGCCATTGTAAGTCACCAACCGTACCTGCGAGATGCCCGATGCCGGTACTACACGTCGAAGAGACTTCTGCTGCAAGTCAGAGGGACCCCCATCGATTCGATTGGCCTTGGGGAAAGTGAATTACGTGCAGCTTAACATCCCTTATCTGCGTTGTAAGCCGGCGAAAACGCTTCCGAGCGCGACTCCGTAGGTCGTGGCGTGAGTGACATCAACTGTTGTGATACAGGATTTATCTACATTGGGCACTCGGCATCAACAGTATGTGTTTGCTGGTGATACGTTGGTTTATTTCTCAATCTCAGGATGGGCCTATACGCAATGAGTCCCGGGCTTCGGTCTCTTGAAGGTAAATTTTCAATATGTATGACGCCAGCGTTGTGGCCGTGATATGGACAAGGACATGATGATTGATTGATTGTCTGGAAGTGAAGGGACGTAGATTTTTCCATGATGCCAAGCCACTAATATAAATGTGACGTCCGTGTTTAACACATCACTTGTTTCGTACTTCACCATACGAAGAGATTTTTCAATCTTCTCATCATTTGGCTCAAACCCATCAATGGTATGGACCGCTCCAATAACCAAAGCAGGGCCTGGACTCGTGGCAGTGGTGCTGGGGGGCGTGGATACAGGAGGGCTAGAGCAAGTGGGAGAGGCCGAGGAGGACGTGATGACAAAGGAGGCTCTCGTGAAAGACCCGATGAAACGCCTGAGCAGCATCAAGCGAAGGAAGAGTACCGCTCGTGGAAGAGACTGATCAAGCGTGCGCCTGAATCTGGGGATACTACGACAATCAAAGCGCTGTGGACCGGAGCCCTTGAGATCCTGAATGGGGACGATCGGGACTGTAAGCAGATGCTCCCGCGCGACCTTGACGACCAGGAAAATTATGGACGTGATCACATGCAAGCACTTTTGGGCATGGTGGTACGAGCACAGGGACACAGCACATTCGTTGGACTGGCCCAACCATTCGTCTCAGTCATTACACATCCAGCATTGTTGGACTGCCTGTCTGTCGATACATCAGTTGGCGGCTTGTACAATTACTTCAGTGGCAGCAATGGTTCACGAGCAATTCCATTCTTCCAGCGTCTCAGCACAGCACTTCTCGAGCAGTACAAAGTGTCGAAAAGTCATAGCTCGACCGTGGAACTGGAAACGACACTTACATCGATGTCTACCGCCATGCGAGAACTGCTTAGAAGAGAGCAACGGGCGATGTTTCACGACGACCTGCTAGACCTTGTGTCAGCCATGGAGAACGTTGTTACAACGATTAGCCTTGACCCGAACTCTGTGGCTTTCCACATAGTGAAAAATAACCTCGAAGAGCTTCGTGGAATGATCGTCCGGGCTCGTGGACTGCTTCAACATGAGGAAGAACCACAGGTCGAACAAGTCTCCACGGGGGTGGTCGCCTCCACTTACCCACGATACCAAGTCATACCTTCGGATCGCCACGACAATGATAGAGTCGACATTGCAAAGATCAAGATAATCCCGACTGAAGACGAAATCCGAAGTGATTGCCCCACGTTCCTGCCATCCACGGACTTAAACCAGCCTCACTTCCTCACCGATGGTGTAGAGCGCCACCTGGACACCCAGTTTCGACTCCTGCGACATGATGTGTTTGGCGAAATGAGTGATGTCCTCGGTGGGGCCATAGTCGCCGTTGAGAATGATCCAGCTGTTCTTGAGAACCCCAAGTTCAAACTCGGGAACGTACGTGCTTACTCGTATCCAAAAGCGCGGGTCACCTATATATCTTGCGACAAGAAAAGAGGCTTGGAAGCTCAATTATCCTTCCTTCAACCCTTTGGTGCTCGCAAGAAGTCGCCGGCCGAGAGGCGCAAGTGGTGGGAGGCGTCCAAGCGCTTAGAGGAAGGCATTCTACTCTGTTTCCTCTTCCAGTACGAAACGAGGTGCTCATGTATCTTCTTCATCGTCACACAGAAGGATACTGACCCAAGACATGACTACGGTCTTACCTCCGACGCCAATCAAGCTACCATCACGGCAAGTCTCGCTTCACCTAGTCAGACCGATTTTGATTTACTGATGCATTCGAGCTGCCACAATTCTCCTGGTATTTTGATGGAATTTCCAGGCATCATACTTGCTACCTTCTCGCCGATCCTTGAGAGTATACAACGCATGCAGCGCTCAAGCCGATTGCCGTTTCGCCAGTGGATTTTACCTGACCGGCTTTCCGAACATGAAGGAGCGTCAAACGATCTGGAAATACCACCACCGTTGTACGCTCGCGGCGTAGGCTTCAAGTTTTCAATGAAGCCCATATTGAAAGATCCGAATGGCGAGTTCTTTGTTCAGGCGAGGACTCTCATCAACAGCGATGGAACGGTTGATGAATTACAAGAACTGACCTCGCTTGACCGTGGACAATGCTATGCATTACTTGCAGCCCTCACCCACGAATGCGCATTGATCCAAGGGCCTCCGGGAACTGGAAAGTCCTATCTTGGTGTGAAACTCATGCAAGTCCTCATTGCCAGCAAGGCGAAAGCAGACCTGGGACCTATCGTCGTAGTGTAAGTATTTGCACTTATACAGCACAGAATTTACACTGACAAAGCTTTCAGCTGCTACACGAACCACGCCCTGGATCAATTCTTGGAACATCTCATCCAGATTGGCATCGATCGCGTTATTCGAATTGGCGGGCAGAGTCAGTCAACGGTACTTGAAGGAAAGAACCTACGAGTAATCTCCAAGGGCGAGTCTAGGACCAGGAGTGAGGGCTATCAGCTAGCGGTGACCTATGAAGCACTTGAGGAACACCAGAAAGCCATCAAAAAACTCCTGGGAACACTTCAAGCTACAAAGAAGGGATGCGATTGGGCCAATATTCAGAAACATCTCCTAAAGCGACATCGTCGCATTCATAAACAATTTTCTCGATTCGACGAAGACGGCTTTGAAACAGCTGGTAGGCATCCCTTTGATGTGTGGTGCGCCAATAAAAGTCCCACTCTATCCCAGTCGTCAGAGGATATGACCAATGAGTCGATAGAGCAACTACTACTTCAAGCTACGGACAACGTTCATTCTCTTCTCCCACCTCAGAGACGCCGGCTTGTTGCCTTCTGGACGCAGGTCATCCGTAGCGAAACAGCTGATCATCTATTTGAGTTGGTAAAAGGTGCCAACAGATTGCAAAAACAGTTGACCAGTGTACATGACGAAGTTGATCGACGAGTCTTGCAAACGGCCGATGTCATTGGCGTCACAACAACCGGTTTGGCCAGACGAATTGCCACTCTGCAGCACGTTCGTAGTAAGGTGATTATATGTGAGGAAGCAGGCGAGGTGATGGAGCCTCACTTACTTTCCGCCTTACTGCCAAGTGTGGAACACTTCATTCAGATTGGGGATCACCAACAGTTGCGACCACAGATCAATAACTATAACCTATCTCTTGAAAGCCAGCAGGGAGCTTCTTACCAGCTTGATCGTAGTCTGTTCGAGCGGCTTTCCGTCGGAGAACGTGGCAAGCCTTCATTCCCTGTAGCTCAACTGAATGTCCAGCGGCGCATGCGTCCTGAGATCTCGACCTTGATTAGGGAAACGATGTATCCGCGCTTGCTAGATCACACCAGTACGAAAAATCTTCCCACAGTTGTCGGTATGCGTAAAGACGTCTTTTGGCTGGACCATGACCACTACGAGGAAGGCGCACAAGCGGATGCACACCAAAGATCACATAGCAATCTATGGGAAGTGGACATGATACACGCACTCGTTCGACATATCTTGAGACAAGGGGTGTACAACAGCACCGACATTGCTGTACTTACCCCATACACTGGACAGCTACAAAAGATACGTGCCAAAACGCGCAATGACTTTGAGATCGTGCTTAGCGAACGTGATCAAGAGACACTCACAAGAGATGGGTACATTGGCGATGACCTAGGCTCGGAGAAGGGTGACGCAACCGCCCACATGGCTTCCTCAGGAAGGCTTCTCGAGAAGAAACAGTTGAGTGACCTTCTACGTGTGGCTACCGTTGACAACTTCCAGGGTGAGGAGGCCAAGGTCATCATCATATCTCTCGTTCGGAGTAATAATCAGAAAAAGGTCGGGTTTTTGAAAACCACGAACCGGATTAACGTTCTTCTTAGCCGCGCTCAACATGGCATGTATCTCATCGGTAATATCAATACCTACTCAAACCAACCGATGTGGGCTCGTGTCCAAGGTATGCTTCAAGAAGCAGATTGCGTAGGCAAAGTCCTTGGCCTGTGCTGCCCTCGGCATATCGACACAGAACTTCACATCTCGGAGCCGGATGACTTCGCCAGGTTCAGCCCCGAAGGTGGATGTCAGCTTCCCTGCGATAGACGCCTTCCCGACTGCGGTCATAAATGTCTAGCAAAATGCCACTCAGAAAGCTTACATCTCGCCTTCTCATGTCCTCAACAATGCCAGCGCCTCCACAGACCTTGCAATCATTTGTGTCAGAAATCAACGTGCGGCGAGGACTGCGGTAATTGTGAGACCAGTATTGATAATGTACAGCTTCTCTGCACTCATTTGAAGAACAATGTTCCTTGCTACCTGACGCAAGATCTTAAATTGGTAGAATGTGTTGTTCTCATTCACAAAGAGGTGCCCAGATGCAAGCATACTGTGGAAGTTCAATGCTCGCGCGATGTATCCTTGGAGTCTTTCAAATGCCCCACCCCTTGTGGGTCTGCCTTAGGGTGCGGACACCTGTGCCCTGGAGATTGTGGACGATGCAATAGGAAGGACTCTGAAGGACGACCTGTAGTCATGCATCTGGCATGCTCCAAGATCTGTGGTCGACGTTTCGGATCATGCAATCACACTTGCCCGAGGGCTTGTCACGACGGCAAAGACTGTGGTCCTTGTCTATCAGCCTGCGAGGTATGTTCTTTCTATTTTTCGCTTCCATCGTCGTGAATCAAATATCTATTCTTTGATTTCGCTCTCGTCCCTATGCTCTCTAAATTTCAAGGTCTACCAATTATTCGAATGTTCTTCGGACACGAACAGCAGTCACCAAGTGCTTTTGAAGACTGGACGGGGCTCGAGTCCCTGATATTTACCCAGTGTTTCTGTACTGCACAAGCGAACTTTTGCTGACATATCTAGGTCCGCTGTGCACATTCACGGTGCACTCTGCGATGTCATGAAGCATGTGCACCATGTATCGAGCCCTGCACATGGGCCTGCGAGCACCAAGGATCCTGCGTTATGCCATGTGCGGCCCCGTGTACCCGCCTTCCTTGCAACAAACGCTGTCCACTTAAGTTGCCCTGCGGCCATCAGTGTCCAGGAATATGTGGCGAGGATTGCCCCGAGCAATATTGCCAAATATGCTCGGACCGAAAGCAAGAACGAGTGGATCTTCTTGAGATGAAAGTGTATGGTGAGATCGACCTCAACGAGACGCCAATAGTTATCCTCGGATGCGGCCACTTCCTGACTGCAGAGTCACTTGACGGACACATTGGGATAGCAGACGTATACAAGCAAGCTATAGATGGTGAATTCACCGCACTCCGAGATGTATCAAATTCTTTGGCCCGCTCCATACCGCGGTGCCCTGACTGTCAACAACCTGTCAGACAGTATTCTACCCAGCGTTACAACCGTGTAATCAACAGAGCTGTGATTGACGAGATGTCAAAGCGATTTCTCACGAATGGCAAGGCTGAACTCCGAGGGTTAGAGGAAACGATCATACACTTAGAGCTTGATCTCGAACAGTCTCGCAAGGCACTCATCGATTCCATTGGCCAGGTCGTGGGAGGATCCACAGAAGACCAGCAGGCCATAAACGTAATCATTCGGCAATTGAATGACAGGCATGCCAGATCTCGGAAATTGGAGAAAGCAGTTCTGGGTTTCCGCGAAAGCGTTGCGGACAGGTATCAGCCTGCCCAAGTCCTCCATGATGCTACCGTCAGCGCCGCCAGACAAAAATCCCTCGACCAGATGATGACGGACTTGGATATCACAGCTTCCGTTCCGGCAATCGCACGCGATCGTCGCATTACATTTGGCGGTCGCATTGCCCAACTACAGGCCGAATGCGCCATCCTCACAGACCGCTTCGAAGTTACTCAAGCCATGAAGTCGGCCCCTTCAGGAATCTTTGCCAAAGTACAAGGAAGCTCTCCAGAAAAACTTGTCAAATCATTCTTTACTACCTGCGTAGCATTTATCGACGAGTGCAGTGAGCAGCATCTTCCAAAGCTGGCTGTAGAAGCGATACTCTACTTCGCCAGGACTGCTCGCTCGAACGAAGCGTACTGCCAGTCTCTGAAAATGTCTATCGAAGAAAGCTCGGACTACGTAGAGGTTGCCAAGGAGGTTCTGATGTGGGCCAAAGAGCTCTGTGCTCAGCCATTCCAAAACGCAAAGAGTCTAGAAATTGCCGTAGATGAATCCATCAAGCTGCTTCGAAAATCATGGTACGAGGAAGTCACTGCCGAGGAGCTCGCGGCTATCAAACAGGCCATGATTGGTGGCTCTCGAGGGTTCGCTACGCATTCCGGCCACTGGTATAATTGTATTAATGGTCACCCTGTCAGTGTCTTCCATTATCTGTACGTTCCAATGATATATGCTGACCACAACATAGTTCGCTATCGGAGAATGCGGCATGCCGATGGAGCAGGCTCGATGTCCAGAGTGTGGAGCAGCCGTGGGTGGACAGAGTCATCGGGCTGTCGAGGGAGTCACTCGAGCGACGGAGATGGAAGATTGAGGTATGCTTGGATGTCATCATCTAGAGAGTTCCGTGGGAAAGGTAATCTCCAATATCACACTGATATCACCATCTATGCTGTACTCATCATCAAGAGAGTCATGGGGGATAGTAGACCTCCCATATCACACTGATATCACCATCTATGCTGTAGTGCAATCTGTGTTGCGGCACACCCCTGAGATCCAATTTCCGATAGGCTGATGTGGAACCAAACCCGGTCAAGCGCCAATCTGAGATCTTACTTGAAGCCCCTTCAAAGCATGCCTGTATAGATACTAATGACCAGATTCTAACCTCCTAAGCCAAACTCTCGATATAATCAGCTAAGTCGTGTCCATCATTCCCAAAAATATGCCATGCCCCATAGGCTTGCTCAGAGGCCAGACTCCCTCAACTCTGAGCTATCTCTATCCGCATCCGATAAAACCGTCAACCAACTCATTCATTATCACCATTTGGAGCTACTAGATGGCACTGTAAACTTTACGCAACGCTGTGACGGATACTTCTTTCATTGCGATTTATGTTGGCGTGTGCTGGCATATCTTGGGCGTTTTTCAGTTCGTTAATTTGTATTGAGAGACGAACGGACTCGCACTCGGGTATTGAGGTGGTACTCCAATGTCTCCTGCGAACCTCCAAGCCTTAAGGTAAGTCAGGAGGTTCTGCATAATCTAGCACCAGGTCATTATCTACCTTTTCTTCGACTGAGAAGCTCGATTGTCCGATAATCACTAGATGTTCATTTTGTACAACATAAGCCGTCAAGAGTCGTCGTAGACTTGGTCTCCATTATCAACCACACTTCGTCAGCGTTGGCCGAATGGAATATCCGCATCTGAAGGGCGCGGAGCGAAGACAGCCTCTAGGTTCGCATAGATGTGAATGTGCCGAGTTGTATCATGTCTTCTCATGGAGGGTAAGATGCCATATGATGCCGTTACCCACACTATGGAACTTGCAATGAACTGGTTTGTTGTTAAGCTACTCAAAGCCTGCTTGCATCTACGTAGCTTTCATCTTGTGACAGGCATCATAGTTACCCGGTCTGAGAATACAATGTTAGGCTTTACCAAATTGGAGAGTTCGTGGAAAGCTGGAACTTCCAATCAATATATTCGCGGCTTCTGCAAAGGTAATGGATGTATCTCTTCGGATATCCTAGAATATATGGCCAGCTATGTCGGTGTTTCAGCAATGCGAGCGAGGTGGTGAAGAGTATGGATTTGACCTAGATGACCTGTGTTGACACTGTACAGCGGCCTCTCTAGGCAGGCTTTGAAAGACTGTATCCCATATCCTGGCAGGGCACTCGTTTCAGGGGTTTTTACCGAGGTACAGCCGAAACGAGTGCCCAAGCTGCCAAGATATGGGATAGCTACTTTCACGGATGTCGCAGACATCGACTGATGTGGACATGCAGGCTAAGCTCTCTGGGCTTCCTTGGATAAAAGATACGTGGTACTTCGGCTTGATGGACTGTACATATTAGCTGCTTGCGTAGGGTCTCGAAATTAAAATCTTCTGACGAGGGGTTTCGGGTGTTGACTGCATTCAAGTGTTGTACGACACTACGACATCTTGCGGTTACTTTTTATGACACCGAAATGTCCGTACCCACTCATGTCAGTCTTTCCAGATCTCAGAATTCGAGTGTTCAACATCATCTTCAAACCCATCTTCCGATCACAATCATTTGCCCATTCGACGAAAGTGAGCTATGGGCTCCAAACACTCGTCACTCGCCAAGTACAGCGCCCGATCACGAAAGTCTCACTTCGTCATCCTGTCTTTAGATGTGCTGATTCTGGTTTTCGAAGAGCTGCACAAGCTGTCGCCTCACAGATTTTCCAGATTCCGACTCGTCTCAAAACAATTCGATGCTCTTGTCGTACCGATTGTATACCGCCACCTTGTATTGACTAACGGTGTTCTTGCATGCTTTTGGAGGCCTTGCGATCGCGTGGCTCTGTTACAGGTGGCTCAAAATGTTCGTCGGTACACGAGGGGGGTGGAGATGGATTGTCATCGACTAAATTGGCGTTTGGTCGAAGAATTGCCGTGGCTTAGGGACCTCAAAACGCTCGAATGCATATGTGACCTAGGTGTCACTGAGTACCTGAGTATCATCAAGAAGCACGCACTCACATTGCAAACGTTGGCCCTGACGTATGACACTACGTCCGGCCTAGACCGTCACCCACTCTGGCACTGGCAACTTGCCAATGCATTGCTTACGATGTCCGAGCACAGTCTTCGCCTCACACACCTCACGATGAATATAGGGTTTTCATCAAGTCTGGTATGTAGGACTTCTCAGCCCCTTGTAACACAGTCTCATACTTTACTGACACCACCACCGGTCTTTCTAGGACAATGGAGACCTCACTTTGTCAACTACAGGCGCGAAAAACATCCTGACATTGTTCCACAACCTCAGAAATTTGACCGTCGTTATCATTCAGCCATATTCTACCGGTATACGTTCGAAGCTGTGCCGTGATCTTTCGACACGAAAGGCCGCCCGTGCATGGGTTGAGGGACTAGTAGCTGGAAAGATAGGTGTAGGATTTGAGAGAGTGACAATCGAGATACGACGGGTAGCCTACCCTTGCATGTGCTGTCAGGATGAGTTGAGTAATGAGGAGTGGGCGCCGGCTCATTCGTCATACACTTATGAGGGCGAGAATGGCGATGACGATAGGTTGAGGATTCGGGAGGAGAGGCATGGATGTGGACAGCGGTATGCTGACATTTGAAGTGAGAACGTTGGCTTGCTCTGAATCTGAGGCTCCTGAAGGATGGGTCGTGAAAGCTGATCACTACTATCGTATAAGGGTCTTTACCCCATAACACGATTCTCTATACGATCAACCCATCACGATGATGCTGTATGACGATGATATCCGAACGTGATAAAAGCAAATATATCTATTTCAGAGCATCTGTCAGCTTTGCTACATGCATCGTGAAGCAAAGATATTCGAAAGTAGTGCTCCTCATCATACGCTGCCATAGCTAAGCCTGTATCGTATGCACAATCTCCTTGAAGTTACTTGATAATGAATCCTATGGCCAAGTAGTGAGATTTAGAGGGTCTGATTGTAATGAACAATCGCTCATCGAGGTTGTAGTAAGGAAGACGATTACGTTGCGGGATATTTTAGTATGGGAGGACCTCTGGAGAGTATTTACTGAATGTAATGTTGAAGCGGAAGCTGTGATATATAACATACCTATAATTACCGATCTAGTAAGATATTACCTGGCCTAGTACGGCGCGGATCCGTTCCGTTATAGATTTCGACGAGGAGTTTCCGGTCTAACCATTCATTCGACGCTTGGTTGATTTACTACGCACATTCTCAAAGAATAGAAAGAGCATAGAGCTGCTGTAAAGAACTAAGTATTGTAGAATCGCAATCTAGATAGAACAACCGCACATGTTGAATGCGCACCCGAAATTTTCCAAAGGATCTACCAACCCCGTCATCGAAATCATTACTCATTACCCTCAGTCCCCCATTCATTAAAGTCGTCTATGATGTAGGAATGAAATACCGAAGTTCAATATGAAAATGAACGCCTGCCCGTAATGCCCCAACATGGTCATCATCCGTCATTGACATCCAGGAGCACCGCGTCACAACCGTCCAGAAGGAAAAGGACCGTCCATCCTTGCTGTGCAAGCCGTCCTCCTTGAATCGCTCCGTTATTACAATCTTGTGGACCGTGTATAGATATTGCCTACTAGCGGCTGCACGATAGGCATCAGTGAAAGGCGGCGGGGACTCTGTGTAGGATTTCTCACCGCTTAGCGGCGTCCATTTTGTTTTGAGCGTCTATCATGTGCTGGGGTTTGCTGTGGAGATGTCAGATATCCATTTGAACAATGATGAGGTAGGTTGACATACCTTTCGAGAAGGTCCTCGAAATCGTTCTCTATGTTCAGATCGAGACGTTTGCTGCCAGTGGATGCTTCCGGTCTGCGGCTTGAAGGTGGTTTCTTGCTGCCACTGGAAGATGCTTCCTTGGCCCCGCTATGGGAGACTTGTCAGCTTTTGAAGAGAGTAGTCGTCATCATTGCGGACATTTGCCTGCTGTGATATCCTACATTATCTTCTGATTTTTGGAGGTCTCTACGCCACGCTGTAGCTTCTCTACCTGCTTGAACCTCGGCAGTCTTTCCTTTGTAATCTGGGGCTGCCTATTTCTCATCGTTGTTTCCAGCTTCCTTGTTCTCTGGTTTGCTTTCGAGGCGTCAGCGTCGTCTGTCAGGAAGGACTAGATATACAGGTCTCGATTAGCCAACCAATCAGCCGAGCCTGGCCTTTGGAGTTCTTGACCACTCATCGTTCGGAGGGTGGATCAAGACTTTAGCTTCTTGATGGTGCGGTATTTGGATGTAGCAAGAATGGCGTCTTGTCGACACTGATGTTACGCTTGTAAATTAAAGGAGGCTGTTGATATGGAGAGATCGTGCAGTTGCAGGCTCAATGTTTGATCGATGGTAAAGAAGAGAGTTTCATTCTAGAAGATGGCCTCTCCTGTAGTGATTCTGACAGAGAAGCCCGTCCGGAATGGCAAATCGGTCGGAGTCTCCAGTATTGTCGGTAGCCAATTGCAATCCGTTTACTCTTGTCAGAGGTCATTGCTGACGTGACATGGATACCATTCCAGGAGCTCTGCGTCTTCGATCAATGAGAATGGTGCGATAAATTTTCCGTTCTCGTAACACAAGGATGGTAGGCCCCAGGAGCATTTCGGGTATTGCCAATACGGGCGAAAGGATCAGATGCTGCACACAGACAAGACCTGCCAACATCGTCAACAGATGGTTGGGCAAAGCTGTCTCATTTTGGACGATGGGAAACAATACTTAAATAAATACTCCGCATGCACAAATTTCGCACTCAGAATATGGGAGCAGTCGCAGGCGTCTTACTCAGTATTTCCGATATAGAGATATTTCATTCTCGCCCGAAGGCCCTGCTAGCTGTTTTGGTATCTTGTTCGTAGTTTTGGGTGGCCCATAAGTCCTCACGGGACGTGTTCACCTTGGGTAACGCCCCGGTCGCTTGGGCATTCCGACTCGGTACCGTGGACCCACACTCGACCACGTCCGTATTCTTGACCACCTAGACCCTGACCAATCACAAAATTAGCAGCAGAAAATATGTTCATCTAGTCTTCTCGTTGCATAGAATGCCAGTGAGGAGGCTATCCCTGTGGCAAATGGTCATAATGTTGCAGCGGCCTACTCTACATTCGGTGCAGTCATGACACCCCTTCCAAAAAATTCACTTATGGTGCCAAATTTATCTCGGCTTCGCTGTAGTGCATCTTGAAACATATCATGCCTATCTGCAGAGTCCTCTTGAGCTTTTCTGAAAGCACGGATGTTGTTGTTCGCCGCGGTACACTTTGGACACTCCGCTGCTTGGCCGTCCGTCTCATTGAGGCAGCTTTGGTGAAAAGAGTGTTTACATAGGAAGTGGACAGTCGGTAGATCAAGACTTCTGCCACATGCGGCGCAGCGTCGAGTTTGGAAGATGACAGGCTTTTTGCCCAGGTCGTCCAATTCTTTGCGCTTGGCTTCCGTCTCGGTGCGGTAGCTTTCGATAAGCCGGCGGTTCTGCAGGCATACTATATCAGAGGGGAGCATGGCTGGATGGGGATGTTAGCATACATTCGTGATTTCTTTTCTTTCCCTTTCGATGGTATCACTCAGATACTTCTTCACCATGCCCATAGTTGCAACAGGATTGGTGCTCAGTGTCTGGATGACCTGTAAAGGCGCCATTAAATCATCTTCGTCAATCTTTTTCAAAACAGCGTCCAGCTCGTCGCCGGCTTCCTCCAGAATTTTCGGACTTGAGGTGAAGTATGCCAGGGCTGCTGGGTACAGCTGCGGCTCCTCTGGACCATACTTTTTCAGCGCTTTGATGGCCCCCGTGGTGTCATTTGCTGAGGTATATGATCGGAAGATGTCAAAACGAAGGCCTTGTTGTTCCCTAACCAGTACCGTTCCGTCTTGGAAGTTCGAGAGATGGGAAAGCAGCAAAATGTTCGAAGTATCGATCGGTAGCTGCACCTTGGTCAGCTAAGTCGTTTGCGGTAGCACTGTGTTGTCCGTACATCATTTCCCTCAATGAGTTTCTTGGCTTTAGCCTCCCACATTTCCTTCTCCTCGCCTTTCTTAGTATTGGCCGTCTCAAGGTAAATCTCAAAGAGTGTCGTGTAAAGATCAGCCTTGTCATTATTCTCAATGTTCTCTTGTTCTAGGCATGCTTCTAAGAAAGTGACAAAATTATCAGGATGATCAACAAATGAGGAGAAAGCCGTTCGCGGTTTAGGTATATCATATTCGGGCGGTGGTAGAGCGGCATCAGCTTCAGAGCCATCGGCGCCTTGCAATGCAAGGTCTTTGTTCCCTGCCGTCGCAGGCGATGGATATGTACTTGCCTGACGGTATGGTAGGGGTATGAAAGAGGTCAAATTCGAGACAGCGTTTATTGCACCGTACCCTTGCGACACCTGAATACTAGGTAGAGCAACGTCTTTCTTGGGTCGATATTGACCTGTGTAGTAGTCTACGAATGTTTGGGTAGTATCCTCGGGGCAATGCTCGAGCAGAACTCTGGCGTACTTCATGAGGTTTGGGTAGGCCGTCTCTGGTTCTAGACGCCAGATATAATCCAGGGCCTCTTCATAAGATTGGGAGTCTTCGATCAGTATATCGATAACAAGCTCATGCTCTTTGTTTTTCTTCGCTAGGAATACAGCTTGGGGATAGTAGCCGCCCTGCCGGCACATACTGATCGCTGTTTCCAAGTCGAAATTCGTACCGGATTTGATGAATGTCTCAAGCTTCTCGGTATCTTTTAGCTTCGCATAACAATTTAGCAGAAGCGTTGTATGATCGACTGTGGCTTTGTTATGATCGTGCAGCTCTTCGAGGTACTCTATAAGATTATTGATTCGTTGTGAATCAAGAAACTGTGGATATAAGTAGAGGACCCATTGAGATAGACGAACAGTAACATACTTTTCGTATCACCTGAGATGGTTCTGTATTGTCGATTGCTTTCAGATACTGCTGCATCGCTGTATCGTAATCACCCTTCCTATGCAAGAAATCTCCATACCTGCGAAGTATCACATTTCGTTGAGTTGTATCGATACCAGCTTTTTGAGCGAAGTTGATAGCTAAAACATAGAGATCCCGCTGGTAGAAAATTTCGAGCTTCTGCTGTAATGACTTTTCGTGATATCGGAAGAGCTACAAAAGTCAGTAAATCAATCAGCACATTTCCGGGGACTTACTTTTCCATCAAGGGTCAGGAGAAAGAGATCGTCCCATTCGATGAACAAAGCTTTGACTTGAGAAATTAGAGTCTCCGTATGCGCTATGAACTTTAGATCGGTATCAAGTAACGCAAAGGTTGATGTATTGAGTAGATCATCGGCACGGCCAACTCCAAACGCTCTTCGGAGAACGTTCGGCTTGGTTGGGGTAGTTGCCTTGGGCGGAGACACAAGCGCGACGTAGTCACCGAATACGCTGACGAGTTGTTTGGGTCCTTCATAAGCGAACGAGGGCCCTCGTCCATTAACGCCGTAATAATGTATTGCATCGTCTCGTACCACCACTATATCTCCATTGGATTCGTCGAACGTCATGCAACCGACACCGCATCCTGTATCCTCTAAAACTTTCGCTGGCTGCCCTTGTCCTTTTCCAGTAATCGTAAGGGTGAGTATCCGCCCAGTTGTTGCAAGGTATAGTGTAGTATTTGGTCCCTCTCGGAATTCAACGCCTGTAATTGGCTCTTCTGATTCAAATACTGTCCTTTGTTTCGCGCCCCGGTCGTGTATGAGGTCCCCTCTTATGACCGTGACCGCACCATTTGCGAATCCAACAGCTAGTTGCGATAGGTTTTCAAGTATTGCGAAAGCAGAAATCTGTCTCATTTAGCGCCAGTTACATATGTTCCAACGAGGCGAGATCCTCACTGGAAACTGTTTCCTTCCATTGTGTATGCCCAATGTTGACAAGCATTTGGGTGCACCCGTCTTTTTCTCCGTTTGGTCAAGGGCCCAGACCTTCAATACTGGCTCATTTGACAAATCCTCGGATACTGTAACAAGCAGTGCCGTCCCCTTGAGTTGTTTTATCTGGGTGATTGAGCCAGTATTGTGCGCCTTGAATGTTCGTACGACCTTGAAGGCCTGGGAGAGGATGCGAACACGTCCATCATTACTACCAACAAAGAGGGTGTCCGAACCCGAGCATATACAATTCAGGTCATTGCTCTTGCCATATCAGTATCGAGCAGACTGCGGTGGTCTAAACCCAGACTGACATCAAAGATTGAGAAGCTTTCCTCGTCGTCTGGTAAATCGACTTCGGACACGTCGAAGAAGTTGAAGACTTTCCACTAAAGATGCCTTATCAGTACCTTATGATGCAAGATGAGGGGCTATGATGTGATACACACAGAGGTCAGAGCCATGTGAGACGATCATGAGCGCTTGAACCGGTTCGTAGAAGTATTCAAGCTTTGAGTCTCGAGTAGTGCCAAGAACCGTGGAATACGGCTCTATTTTAGCGCCTTGTTAGCCTACAATAAGTACAATACGAGTGGTGGTCCGACTTTTGACACCGACCCTCAGTCATCACAAAATGACCAATACGAAACCTGTGTCCGCATATGGCTTGCCGCAAAGTGTACGATAGTCAGCCATGGAATTCCCTCTGGCGGCGAATGAGAATGAACTCAATGCATAGTTATTATTAGAATATGGTGATGAAAATCACCCAGCCTTAATCTACAGCTTAGGTACCGCAATATAGGCGAGCGCTGAACTACTATAGGTGATTCCCCTTATCCCCGAATGTGCAGAAGATCTTTCCCAACTCCCTGATTCCGAATAACAAGACAGTACACCGAGTTGCCTCCCACAGCGGAAGCAACAATACTGCCTACATCAGCTAGGGTTGCATTGCCCATTGAATTGACCACTCTAGTCAAAATGCCGCCACCAGCGTCCAGTGCGAAATTGTTTGATTGCGTTTGCAGGCGAGAATGTTATTTGCCTGGAGCTCTGGCGAGTCATGGTGAAATCGCCAGTGGGATTGGAAAGGGTGCTTCTTGTCGTGGCCCGGATGAGTCGCCATACCTGGCACACTCACTGCGTTGAAAAGAGATGACGGGCATAGTAAACTGATTTAATCCGCATACCAGACGATTACTCACATACCTTCGTGTTGAAGGGCAAACTAGAGTTAGGTGGTTGATCAAAATTGTTCAACGCTAGATCGATCGGCCTGCGCTGTGGCTCTGTCTCATCTTGTCTGATATCCCCAATCGAACTTCGAGCAACTTCCCCTGCGCTGCTTTGGAGGCTTAATCGTGCAGCTAACCAATTAATAGATGCTAATGTTTTGACGAGACTCAACGTCACTAACGATAATCAAATCCACGCCTGATCACACAACATTGTAGCTTAGCGCATAATGATGCGAGCTGCCAGACGACAAGGCATACCGACCCATCTGTCCTAGTAATCACCGCAATCAGAACATCACTATTCGTATTACGACCAGGAGGGACTAGGGTGGCACTGTCCAGAGATTTAATGTCTTTCCAGATGTGAGATGCCGTTTAGTATGCGCCAATCTTAAGGCATAGATCCCCAGCTTGGGAGCCAAATTGGGATCTTGCATGAGATTATGGCATACATGTATCTCACCCTTACTGAATTAGTACGTTTCTAGGAATGCCACAGCCAGAATCGCCCCACCGCTTCACTCGTGGTGTGAGCTTCCTTGGACATCCGAACTGATACAATTGTAGCAGATATCATCGAGGATCATGTCTCCCCTTTTCAGGATCTTGTTTGAGACGCTTATGGTGTCAGCATGTTTCTTTGTTGAAGACAGAAGCCACCGACTGGATCCGAGCCCCAGCCCGGGCTTGTGAAAGCGTAACACGCCGTCGATTCTCTTTACTCCTAGGATCACTCATCAATAGCACGTTGTCTTTGTTCAAACCGTTGCTGGTCATATACAGAAGTGGTTGGGGGCCGTTTCACCCACAATAGGCGATATCCGCACGTCGGCTAGCGCTCCCCAAACCCTTAGTATCTGTTGTAGACAACGGTGTGTTTGGAAAAGTTTTCGGGCTTAGCATATAAATTGCAGTGCCCTCCGACATGCGCCAGTACGGGACGCATGACACTGGAGCGGGCTGTCCACAAGCAATGGTATAAGTATCTGCATGGTAACCCCTCCGTAAAGCACAACATAACGTCAAGACCATCTACAGCCTACGAAATCCCAACCTTCACGCAATGTTTTATTTTCCGCTACCCGCTCTCTTCCTCACCGCAACTGTCCTAGCTGCATCACTACGACCTCGGGACTTCAATTGCCGTCAAACAAGCATCGACTACAAAGGCCTCGTTCACTACTCACCCTCTTTTCCAACCTGCGCCAATGATGGCCATCTTATCGATACCTTCGGTACCCCTGCGAATGTAAAAGTCCAACCCGACTGCGACCCCGCCATCGCCACAGCCTGCGCTGCCGTCAATCTAATGTTCGATATTAATCGTAACTTGTACCCTATTAAATCAGTCTCCGATAGCTGCGAGGTCAATATATTGTTCTCTCAACAGCACGTGTCCCAGATCAAGGATTATGATCGTTCGTCTTGTACGACCAAGTTGCAAAGCATCACCGAAACATGTATGTTGATTGGTACCGGGAAGTTTGCGGCTCCGGGACAACAAGCCGGGATCATCAACTTGCTGTACGATACTATTGCGCTGGACAGGAATGATGGGCACAGGTTTGCGGCGAACGTGGAGTGTAATGATCAGCCAGCTTATTTGGTGGGGAGTCCGGGGTATTTTAAGGACCCGAATCCCTATAGTGGAGGGATCACTCAGGTTGGGAAGGATATTGGGGGTGTACCAGCCGGCAGTATCTCGAGAGACTGTTTGCTTAGTGATAACTGTGCCTAATCTTCCGAACAGAGTACATAAGTAAACAAGGACACGGTATAGTGACACTAAAAAGACCGTGCCATTCCTAGTCCCCTGAACAGTCTCCTTGCCGCTCGCCGCTTGCCGCTTGCCGCTCGCCGCTTGCCGCTTGCCACTTTATGGACAGTCTTTGCAGGACTTACTTAAATCTATGTCCCCTTTGACCGTGCGATTTCTCTCATAATGACATAAACCCTGTAGAATGTTATCATTGCTGTGACGTCCAATTTTTAACATAAAACCCCCAAGCCAAACAGATTCCATCAATCAGGCTTGTTGTATCCGCCTAAGCCATCAGTCTCAAACCCGGAATACGTATGCGCAAGTCCACAGCTTCATCACGGCTCGATTGGGTAATTGCTTCCCATCAAACCATATCTGCAGCTTCGTTGAGCTACCGTGGAACTCTATGCCGTAAAGCATTTGTCGTTCTTTTTGGGTGGTGATGGATGCTGCAGTGTTGGTTAAGAGTGGGCCATATTCCTAAGCATGCAGACGAGTCAACGAACGGACAATAGACGTGTAGGGTCGCTCTTGGTTAAGGTCATATTGAAAGGTATGCAATGGACTATTTCACTTACGACACCGATTTCCTGGAATTTCCCATTGTAATCTCCCCCTCTCCCATCGCGGAGATCAATAAACAAGAGTGACTCACCATTCAATCTTAATTAGAGTTGGATGAACAGCGCTCGAGGAAAGATACTAATTCTCAATCATCGTCGAGTCGCTGTGTAGGCACTAGCTCCGTGCACTTTGGCACGGTAGAAAGCAATGGGCGGTAGTGTAAAGCAGGACATTCTGTGGAGTCGAAGCCTGGGGTGATGGGACGTAACATCTGAAAGGACAAGCGAAGTCATTGCCACGGAAGTAGTTTTGATTTGTTCACTCATAGAGATAGCATGCATGAAAGACGATGAGGAGTAAATAGAATGGAGAGATGTCAGTGTCGGTGAAATAAAGACATCCAATTCACACCACACAAGACTACGCTCTGGCATATGCTGGCGTTTCCGTTATCAATTAGAGGCAATTGCCAGACGCGAAATCCTCACCCCAAGGCATGTACACACAGACGCGGAAGTGACAACCGACAAGGCCGCTGCAGACATGCAGTACCTGACAGTCTTACTATCTCACCCTTACACCTATCCAGCAATTGACGGACGAGCCAACGTGCCAACGTGCCAACCAGTCGCCTTGGGCTGTATAAGATGTTGAGACGCCGTCACGTGATACCGTGCAGCCAATGAAAGCGCGTTATCGCCGCTACCTCTCAATCACTTCAATGATTGGATTCTGCTTTACCCAAAACGGAATCTTGAAAGATATTTGTGTATCGATGGGTATATATGGTGGAGGCCCTCGTTCAGCATGCCGAAAAGGAAGGTGATCGAGGACTCGGACACCGAGGATAATGCTGAGATTACCCCACCACGACAGCGAGCGGTAGCTGTCCCAGAAAGCAATGTGCCCATAGCCATTGATTCAGAGGACTGTTCGGGTCGAACTGATGTACAGCAGTCCGCTGATCCGAGTACCGGATCCACAGGTTTGTCACTCGACCGACCTTCTAGTCGTTTTAGCAAGACTGACAAGCTGCAGAGCTTCTCAATCGCGATATCCGCGCTGCTCATAACAGTCTAATTAACCCATCGCCCGATGGTAGCCTTACATCTACCAAGATCGCCTCTCAGCCTTCCCCTACAATATCAAGAGCGAAAATCAAAAGGGCAAAGACCGCTGTGGAGAAACCACGGACGAAGAAACCCCTAAAGAAATACGGGACTGAATCCAATAGAAACATCTTCGATTTCCATGGCGATAGTGATGGGGACACTGAAAGGTCTATTGAAAGGTCTACGGATAAATGTATGGGCCCGCGGAACATGGCGAGCAGCTGGGGCCTATCAACCGGCCAGACGGTGGCTTTGGAGGACGCAGGTCTCTTCCGAGTCAGGCCAGAAGCCAGGGAAAAGCCAGGAGTGAGCTGTATGCCACCTCCGACATTGTCATCCGCTTCACATACACAAATTTCAGAGACCAATACGATGGCTACATCAACAGGTGAAGACCATACGAAAAGCAGGCCTTCAAAGGCCAAGACAACAGATGAATTAGGACCTCTTGCGCCAGGTTCTTCCGAAAGCCGAATGCCAGATCCAACCATGTCTTCACCAGGTCGAGGTAGAGGAGATCAAGGCCCGGATATGAACGTCATGGAGATTTCGAACAACCCTCCAGGGCTGGACAGAGATGCAAGTGAACTCGAGCCCATTGTATCACAGTCGAAAGTATCGGCCCTCTCGCCAAGCAAGACCATTACAGTCGACAGGAAAAGTCACGGCCCCCAAATTTTGATTGAAAATGACGGCCACAGTGATGACGAACCATTGACGGCACTGCCAATGCATCACGCGCCTGAGCAGGTTGAGCCGCTCGTAGTGCTACCCGAAAATTCTCTTAGCCACGAAGAGACAGACGAGCTCTCATTCCCTTCACATGGTCCGGAGACATGGAGCATAAACCAAACCACTTTGTCCAAGGCTCGGAAACAAAAGAACGACGATATGCAAGCTGACGAACCCAGCTCGGACGATATCGCAATTGGATTACCCAGGGATCAGTATCAACCCAGGCCAAGCAGGTCTAGGTCAGGCCGAGGCGCAGAGGAAGTCATCGTACCAGCCGACTTCTCTAAGAGACCCGAAGCAGCAGTAAAGAAAAAGAGCAGGGTGAAGAGGAGTAAAACAACCGCCTTTCACGAGCTACGGGCTAAAACCGAACTTGATGAAGAGGAGGAGGATACGATAGATTACAAACCTACCATGAAAACCATTGAGGAGATACCACCGATAGGATTCGAGAAAACTGAGGAGCTCGGCTTAAACAAGAAAAGTGCTAAATCCGACACGGATGAACACACTCAGCCAAACATTGAACCCATCACCAAGGCGGCTGACAAGAAGAAACAGCGAGGGAGACCCAAGAAAGGGGTCACCGAGGCGCCCGATAGTCGGAATTCGAGAGACATCGACACAGGCGTACATCATGCGGAAACGAAGTCAGATAGCGTCCAGCATCTAGCCGCAACGATCAAGGCGAAAATTAGGACCAAAGCCAAGCAAGGTCCATCGGCAATCAGCGAAGAGCTTGTGCACGATAGCGATGATGAAGTGGGCGACGAGGCTAAAGTGACTTTTGAATCAACCGATACTCTGAGTGGGTTACAAGGCAATTGTGCAACTTTGAAACTCGTGGGGAATGCCGCAAAGACGACTTCGCCAAACCACGAGACTTTAGCACCGGCCAAGATGATTGAGACACCCCCACAAACTCCACCCAAAGCTGATACGCCAGCTCAGAAGGGCTCTGACAAGCATAGCCCGATCAGTAGCGGGAAGGTGGCATATCGAGTAGGCTTGAGCAAGAGGGCGAGGATTGCGCCGCTGCTGAGAATCGTTCGCAAGGCATGAATCGGTCAAATAATGAGTCTGAGGCATGACTTGTACGAAAGGAGTCGGTGTTAGGAAACAACGGAATATACCCTTGGACTGCTGCTGCTATTTGATCGAGAGGTTACTGTTGCTACTTTGCATAGTGAACGAAATTACCATGTAAAATTCTATGCCGCTGTAATGCATGCTTACGGGTTAATCAATATCTGTGGAGCTCTATTGAGGTGTTGAGCTTCAGAAGTCGGGCTGGTGGGCTGTAGGGCTATCCTGGCATTGTCCGGACAACGCTCCCAAAACGGTATAGTGCGACCCACCGGGAAAACATTGGGCATGGCGGGGGCGCGTCAAGACAGTCGCAACCTACTGACGACCATCCACGAGGCCTGCCAGCATCGTCATTGTTACCAGTATGTCTAAGTTATCAATATTTGGTACCTGACCTCAAAGCCATCACCCTGCGACGGCACAAAGGTTTTAAACGTATGGATTAAAACCATCCACGATGGACCAATGGCTCGATTCTCTCTCGGAAGACTGGGTCTCTCAGCCTCGCTCTGACCACTCGAGCTCGGTGATCCACGGATCTATCCTCAGAGACAGTCCAAGTCCGAGGAGCAAGGCATCTCAAAGTCGCATACCCCGCTACAAGCATCGTTCGGCTTCAGGTACAACGAGCACGAGTGGGAACGAGCTCGGAAGATCAGCATCAGTGCGAAGGGGCAGCCTAATGGAGAACGCACTCAAAGAGAAGAGCTCTTCCAATCTCAATGCGTCACCAAAGTGGCAGCAAGGGCAGGTGAAGGTTCAAGTCCCGAATGCTGCATCGACGGGACATCATGGGAGACGGGCTTCAAATCAAATCGCACCTATGACACCACAAGCCACAATTCAGTACAAACAATCGCCAGCGAAACAGCAGGACTCAAATGGGACACCGGAATGGAAAAGGCGGGTACTAAAAGAGAATACGAGAGGAGATCTGTTTAGTCCTCAACAAATAGGCTTGGAGGGCGTGTTCAGACCTCCGACGGTCAAATCGACACCACATGCCAAAAGAAAAGGGAAGAGAAAAGACTTTGTAGTAGACAACATGACGTCGAGTCCGCCACAGTACCCTACGCTCCCACGACAGAGGCCTAAAGCCCCTTCAAGCGACCCCAAGAAGCCAGCTAATGTTACAACATCGGGAATAAAATCTTCAAGTGGAACTCAAATTCCCCATGACGAGGAATCGAATCAAGACAACGGACGTTCTGGCACGTCCCCGAGCGGAAATCACACAAATATCTCCCTAGGTGGTAAACCCATTCCAAGTACACCATCAGACAGCACGGAACCAAGTCTCCCCAAGTCACCGATACATCCAGCTCTTTCATTCCATCGCCTAGTATCCAGAGGTGGCGAATCCAAATTAGAGCCTAACGGTCTGGAACACAGCGCGGTCTATAGCGACAAAACTCGCAATGAAGATATTAGCCCATTCTACGTCTCTCGACATAATACAGTTGACGGGCGTATCGAATACGCAGCGATCGATATGTCTATGAAGCGGTTACGTTCGCAAATGGATCAAATGAGATTACAGCAGCAAAATCTACCGAGCTCTCGCTCAAGTGACCATGGGATTGATTATACGGAGTCTGGGCCCGCCGAAGACTCGTTGCTTCAGGAACAAATGATTGAGGTCACGAGTCAATCACTCCCAGATGACCTATCGATGGGTACAGACGCTTATGCTGCGAATGGTGGCTTCGTCAGTGTTCGGCGTGGAGGTTATTCAAATGATGGTTCTTTCCAAAGGCGACCAATAAGCCCATCATTATTACACGATTTGGATGGCCTAAGCTCAAATTTACCATCTAGTACCAATGCGCAACGGGTCCCGGCGGTTGATTTGCCTCATAACTTCTCACAGACTAAATCTCGGACTCCCTCATCACCACCACGTTCTTCGAAACCACATACGCCCAGGCACCAAAAGAATGACAGTGTTGACAGCAACGACAGGCCAAGGTCTTCTGGAAGCCCCCTGAAGCTGTTTGACAAACATGATACGTTCACCAACGAGAGATTGGTTCGGCGAATGAGCACATTCGAAAAGACCCTTAGCAATGATCTGTTCCTGGACCGCGCAGACGACAGTGTAGACGATCCGCCTTTCTCTCCATCGCCACGACGGAGACGTCAATATGCAAAAAAAGAGAGTGAATCTATTGTGAGAGCTTCTAGTAATCGCAGAATCAGTAGCTTTGGAGATGGAGAACTCAACGAGCATCAGTTTCCATCCTACGGAGAAAACGACTCAGATCATACGACTGATGATGCTCAGCAGGATGTTAGCCTTGATCAATCTCTACCGCGTCACGATAACCTTTTCCGATTCCAGCCTACAGTGACTGAGAACAAAATAAGCAGCAAATTGAAGACCCCTAAGGAGAGTAGCAGAAAGGATCCTCTGCGGGACCAAAAGCATGATTCGGGCATTGAGAGATCGCGGAAGGAGAGCATCGATGGGTTCAGGAAAGAGACTGTGGGGACGGCCACTAGGAAGCGAATGCCATACTCACCTGCAAAAGATCCTGCACCGAAGCGCCGCAGAACTTTGCGTAGTTCAGAGGAATTGGATCAAGTACATCTCCAACTTCAGGAGCATATCGCAGCACGGCGACCCTCCGGATCTTCCGGTCGAAAACGAAAAGACGCCCCTTATGACAGTGACCGCCAAGCAGCGGATCCAAGCGTTCTAGCGATGAGACAGATACGCCAGCCTAAGATGCCGACTCCGAGCCACACCATCAATCCAAGAGCGAATGGCCGCGAGAGCAGGGTAATCGAAATCACCGACCAAGCTCTTGCCGAAGTTTCAATGCAGATTGAAGTGGACGGGGATCCCGCCGTAGATCCTCCCACGCAGATTGTCGCCGGTGCTTTAGCTACTGTAGCTCTCAACACAGCGAAAGAGGTTACCTATGGCTCAAGGAAGGCTTCTGTCACTACAGCAGACTTTTTCAATGAAGCTCAACAGATAATGCAACTCATCCGTGCCAAGGGACGACCGCGAAGTAGTCATACAACCGCCGAAGGTTCCGAAGCTGGCCATCCGACTATTGTCGAGGAGTCCATCGTCTTTGAATCTACCAAAGATCAATTTTCGAGGCCACCAAGCCGGGAAGGCAGTCCTGCTGGACTGAAACCGCCTGCGATAAGCGATGCGAGGGTCATAAGCCACCTTCGCAAATATGAGGATGATCAAGACTTAGGGCTTGCACTATCGTCGTCACTCAAGACTTTGAAGATTAGTCAGTCGAATAGGATACCACTGGCCTCTGCACCAGTCCGTGAGGAAGCTGATGATGTATACAGCGGCGCGGAAAGTGATCCGCCAAATATTCGCATCCGTGAGAGTATTGTCCAAGCTCACAAGCGCAAATACAGTTCCTCAAAGCTTGATTCTTCAGTCCTTGAGCCCGAGCAACAAGTCCGATCCCAAGGTTCTCAACCGACCTCTGATCCTTCATCTGGTCGATCCAATCCTACCGGATCATCTCACAGCTCTACAAATCGGATGGTCATTGCGCCAGAAACTGTGGCGCACCTCTTGTCAGATCAAATGGCCGGCATGGTCTTTGATCGACAAAGGCAGCTGTGGGTTAAGCGTAAAAGTTCTCCAAATGTAACCGGTCTCGAGAACCTTGATCACACTCCGAGTGAAGGAACTGAAGAAGACTTCTTTGGTGACATACCTGATTTGACTGTCAACGAGATGGAAGAACTGCAGAGGGTCAAAGAAGCCGTCTCCTCGGTGAAAGCGATAGGTACAGCAATAAACAAGGTGTCCATTCGCGACCAGGCGACGCTCAAGGAGATGCAAAGCGAAGGACTTGATCATGTCAAGCAGGCGGAAAAAGCGAGACCAAGAACGGCGGAGGGAAAATCTATAGTTGCTGTGGACAATAGTTCTGCACCTTCGAAGTTTTCTCACTTTGCATCCAGCGGTCCCCAACCTGACACGCGAGCTACATCCTGGGGTGATGATGCCTTGTCATGCAAAGAGCCTCAATTACCGAGCTATGCAGTTGCAGCCGCTGGGGAACGCGATGGGGATCCACATGAGGAGCAAGTAGAACACGAGATCAGCATCTTCGAAGGTCGCGACTCGCCGGCCTCAAAGCCTCGGAGCAGCAGAAAACATCAAGCAAGAGTAGTGACCGTAGCGTTTTCTTCGCCATTGGTTGATCATAGAGAATCAGAATTCGACCATGTCCATGATCTTCACTCCGAGGAAGAGGAACTGAGCCCGGACGATTCGCCCGTACGCTACAACACTCGACAGAGGGCTCCTGGCAAAAGAACTTCTCCTCGATCAGCTGGGAAACCCGGAAGCCGTTGTGTCCCCCGCCGAATGTCTCTGAGCAACCGATCCTACCTTGCACGCCCTATGTCACGCCTTGATGAAGAGGATGAAATGTCCATGGTCCATTGCTCAATCAATACTCAACACATGAGCATGGAGCTGGCGATATCGACACCTCTGCCCGTCTCCAGGAGTATTCTGGCACCACCCACTACAGGGCGGCGATCCAGTATAAGTTTCCAACTTAGCCCATTGCCAGATTTCACAGTCAATCAGATCGACAAGCCCATCGATACCAACCGCGGTCAGGTCATGAAAAGACTGACCACAAGGGAGATCGATGATAGATTGTCGCTGTCCGCTCGGAATCTCGTAAGGAACCTGACGGATCTAGAACCGTACGAACCATACTGGGACTACATACGTAGCGTCGACCTACGAGACCGCGACCTGACAACATTGCATATGCTTGACGAATTCTGTGGGCGAATCGAAGAACTTGATGTCTCGGAGAATCAACTTTCAGGACTGAATGGCATCCCTCATACTGTTCGACAGCTCAATATTCGGGGCAACTGTGTCTCCGATCTTGCAGCATGGGACTCCCTTCGGAATCTGCAGTACCTTGACGTCTCCGGCAACCAACTTGCGGGCCTGTCTGGCTTCAAACATCTTATTCATCTACGATCATTGACAGCGGACAATAACGAGATTGAGAACCTAGATGGTCTCGAGGATCTAAATGGGTTGGTCAACCTACGTCTAAGAGGTAACCGGTTGAGGAAAGTCGATTTTGAGGACTTTGACCTGTAAGATATTTCGTGGAATAAAAAAATCCTTCTGCTAATCTCTAAACAGACGGCAGCTCACTAGACTTGACTTTCATGACAACGCGATTGTGCAAATATCCAACCTCCATCGGCTTTTAGTCCTTGAAGTCTGCATCTTGAGTGAGTACACTAAGGACCCCCTAGAGATTCTGCTAATGAAGGCAGGTAGCAACGACCTTGAATCTCTGGATTTCGCTATTTCGGTCCCTCTGTCTAGATTAGAAATCCTCGATGTTTCCGACAACCGTTTATCATTCATCGACCTAGCCGAAGTACCACACCTGAAGAATCTCAAGCTTGACAGAAATTCGCTTGCAACGATTGAAAGTGTGCGCAATTCAAGGCATCTCGAAACTCTTTCTTGGCGCGAGCAATCACTAATCCCAGCTTATGGGTTTTCGGCACAACAATATCAACACTGTCATGAAGCTCGCAATCTTTACCTGTCTGGGAACACAATCTCGACCTTCACCCCATTGACCGCCTTTCTTAACCTTCAAAGTCTCGAGCTTGCTTCCGCGGGCCTCCAAACCCTCTCTTCTGATTTTGGATTGCGGTGTCCCAACCTTCGGGTAGTGAACCTCAACTACAACGCAATACGCGATCTGCGTCCGTTGCTGGGTATCATGAGGTTGCAGAGGCTTTCTCTGATTGGTAACCGCGTTGCTAGATTACGAAGGACTGCCGCCGTAATCGACCGTCTAGGAGAGGAGCTTTTGCATATTGATTTGCGGAACAACCCTTTGACGACTGGATTCTACATGCCGCAGGAATCATCGCATACGGAGAGACGGCTCGTCCCGCGCGTCGTTTCGCAGAAATTCGTGGACGATAAAAGGGATGCGGCAGGGATTGCTGCGAAAGCATACTCACTGGGTCCGCTGGATAAAGAAGCCGACAGTGCATCACGGGAGCGATTGGATGAGGACACAAAGCTGAGGAGACGGGTTTATGAGATGCTAATCGTTAACGCTTGTAAGACGCTCGAACAATTGGATGGGCTGGATGTCGATAGGGAAAAGGTGGGAAGGAAAGATGATGTCTGGGAGCGTTTAGTCGAGCTGGGAGTCCTGAAGGAGAAGAGAAAGAGTAACGGTGAAACCGGTGTCGAATCGTTATGACAGCAACCTGCGTCTTGTTTACTGAGCGGTTAGGGTATTGATGAACAAAGCATGGAATGTGTGTATAGTAATATGGGCTTGTTTGTGCAACGATAGCACGGGCCCACAATGCTTATGAAGGCGTTGGAGGCTCTGTTGAGTTACGGCTTATTGGAAGCTCCATTATCATTAGCGTTGTAGGAAAAGAGACGAGAGATACAACTCTTGGGAATAGAAGCTGGTATATCCTTGGTAACGTGACACTTAAACTGGATGCCATTCACAGTTCTGGATACCGTAGACTTTGACTTTGGTTCGGATACCTTATTTGTAAAGTTGGTATTTGATAGCCAAGGTCATTGGTATTCAATCGAGTTACTAACCCACCCTATAACGAACCACATCACACCCTCCCTTACTTCGATATCATCCATTAAGAACATTTCCTGATAAACATAGCAACGATACCCTCTGTGGTTGCTGGGCCGTAACGCTGTGTTAGAATAATTAGTTGTGCAGCGCGCTCATCGGTCAAGATCAACACTTATGCAGCCTGTTGGCACGCTGTGAGGATGAATGCGTTATGCTAAGCTTGAAATGGGGTGTGGACGGGATGTGGGACAAGGCAGCAATAACTAGCAAGGAGCAGTAAGTCTGAGGTATCTGTCTCTGCGTATCACCACATGCTCCAGCACAGCCCTTTACCTAGACTGGTTTCATCCATAGATCTCAGAGGAGTAGCATATAATGGTGTAGGATAGATGCCGTTGGCCAGAAGCTCGTCGCTGATTCGCCGGAGCGCTAGGCCCGCACCTGCCACAAACATCTCCAAACGCGTGCCGCATTACTGCACTGCCAGCCTGCGCGATCTGGCAGGAGTATCTATTAATGGCCGCGTCTATAAGTCGGTGAGTGGTATTTGTTCGGGCATGTCAACACTCGGCAAAGACACATGTTGTCGCCGTGCGGAGATCATGAAGCAAGAAAGAAGGAGGGAAGGTGCGGAATTCTGGCCAACCAATGACGAGAATCCTTCGAGTTCGTCATGATGACCAACAACACCTGCCATGCTCGAACTTAGGCTGCACTACATTTCTGTTCAGTCATTTCTTGTGTGCTTGTGTAGAAGCTGTTTCGGTTGTCGTATCGATTCTCTCAACCCATCATGGCAGGCCGCAACGGCAGTAGCAACGACAAGCACATCGAGCGGGACTCATCTCAGATCTCTACAGCCTCGCGGAAGTCCAGTATCGCCAGAGCCCGCCCAAGGAAGCACTCACTGGTGACGCCCACCTCAGCAAAAACGCTCGAGTCGTTCCCCTCGCTGTCGCCCGATGCCTCGCCTGGTGCGAAGTCCCCGCATATGCTCGTGGCCAGTCCACAGCCTCAGTCGCGGGACCCTGGGCCTTTCAACACTTCCTCAAAAATCACCCCATCCATTGTCCAAAGCCTGATAACGAGCACTCCCTCTTTCACAGGTCGCTCAGCTCTCTTTGGAGATTCACCTACGGGCATTACACAGACGGTACCTGGCACACTACATGATGCCAGTGACAAGGAAATTCAACAGGCCATCACCAAGACTGGGGCTATCACACTAGTACGCCAACTTGCGGAAGACTTGGCCCAGCGGGATGCCGATATGACGGCGTTTAGGCGGCGGGCGGAAGCAAGGGAAAGAGAACTCAAGAAGATGCTGAGAGAGGTCAAGGTTTCGAACTTGGCTGTCGAATCGAGGCTCCATCGCATCGGCAATGTTGTCGATGGGGAGATCACCCTCCAAGACCCACCTGCCAAAGGCGGCAGGAGGAGCACAGGGGCCAGGGGCGGGAGAGGCTCGATGTCTGCTATTACAGGCGGATACGATGAGCTGATGGGAGGAGCATTGAAGGACGATATTGGGCGGATCAGTGCCGAGATTGATGAAGGCTACCTTGACTCACTGGAACCAACGGACAAGCAGGCTACGATTAAAGCGCGAAGCGTCTTCTCGAAAGGGTCGGATGGGAAATCGACGACATCCAGTCTGGACTCGCAGGGTCGGCCTAGAAGCACGACTCAAGGTTGGAGGGAATACATATGGAGTGGTAACGGTACAAGCCGGAACAGTCGAGCGAGCAGTGTGATTAGCGAATACAATGAAGATGCGCAAGGTATATCAAGCGCGAGAGGCTTGAATGGGACCAACGGGGGTCGGAAGAGACTGAACGATGATTTGTTTGAGCCTCCCACGCGAGCTTCAACAACGCAGACCTCAAGCGCTGATCAGTCACGGAAGTCATCGACATCTATTGCGTCCTGGAGTATCACCAAGTTGTTCGCTGGCGCTCAGAAGGCGAGTCGTGAAGCCGAACAGCAGAAGACCGTTCAAGGAAGGTCGGCTACTGCTGGTGGTGGGCAACCCAAAAATTCAAGGACTATATCTACCGCCTCAGGTCCAGCATCCATGTCGGCTAAAGAAGCTTTGATGAAGGTTGGAAGTAAGGAGTCCTCTACAAATCTCAAGCCATCCCACAAACCTGTCCAACCTCTCACTCTTGGATCAAGCGGTGCGCCGCACCCTAATGTCCCTCAGATCCCTACGAGTCCAACATCCGTCAGTGATGCAACCAATCTGGGACCTGTAGAAATGGACACTATTCACCCGCCAGAGTCCAAGCCTCCGACTCTGGCCCAATTCAGAAATCGTCAAGGCTCGTTCGAGCTTTTGACGGACCGATTCGGCTTCATCTACGATCAGCGTCGGAGGAAGAAGGAGATAGACACCTCGCAACGCCATACAAGAGGCAAGTCGAATGCGAGTGGTAATGTGGAGATGATTGGCAGCGGTCGAGATTCGTCGAAAATCACAGACGCCGATCAAGTGTCACAAAGGTCGAAAAGCAATTCTATTCAGCGACCAGGTACCCCGGCTTCTATTGATAGCAGAGCAGAAGAGAAGCCTACCAAAAGATGGCAGGACTATTTGAAGATCGCAACGTTTCCAACAGAGCTGCTCTCTCATACGCCGTCCGCGAAACCAATCAATCCAGTCATCACTCCCGAGCCCCCTAGTCCCAATCCTCGACTCAAACGAGCTGTGACCGGTGGTTCGTTGCCATCTACGAGTCTCAATCCCGAGCCTGAACTGTCGCCTATCACGGCAGGAAATGCTGAAATGGCTCAGTCTTCCATGAGTCCTACGGGTACCAAAACCCGGTTCTCGGCAGTCGAGGCCGAGCCAGTGAAGCTATTGTTAGCGCAACTTACCGAACTCCATGACAGCCTCCAGCGTGACAAGACCATCAAATGGAACGAATTTCTGCGCAAAGTCCGAGCTGAACGTAAGAAAGAAGGGGAAACAGTTGCAGCCACTGATGCCCGCTCGAAGCAAGCAGCCATGCCAGAAGTCTCAATTGCAGATGGCGAGATGATCGGTGTCGCGGGCCTCGGTAACAAAGGTAAAGTTGGGAGAGCCAAATGGAAAGAGCTCAAGCAGCTTGTCCTCGGAGGTATCCCGGTCGCGTATCGTGCCAAAATTTGGGCTGAGTGCAGCGGTGCTTCGGCCCGTCGCATACCAGGGTATTACGACGACCTGGTCAGCAAAGGCGTGGACGATCCTGAGATAGCAAATCAGATCCAGATGGACATCAATCGCACCTTGACCGACAACGTCTTCTTCCGTAAAGGCCCCGGCGTGGCAAAACTCAACGAAGTCCTCATAGCCTATTCCCGCCGCAACCGTGAAGTCGGCTATTGCCAGGGCATGAATCTCATCACTGCATCGCTACTGCTAATAATGCCAACGGCGGAGGATGCCTTCTGGGTCCTCACAAGCATGATTGAAGATATCTTTCCGCAACATTACTACGATAAATCTCTACTTGCCTCTCGCGCCGACCAACAAGTTCTGCGCAAGTACGTCAGCGAGATCCTCCCCCGCCTCTCGGCTCTTCTCGACGACCTGGGAATCGAACTGGAAGCCCTGACATTCCAGTGGTTTCTAAGCGTCTTCACAGATTGCCTTTCTGCCGAAGCTCTGTTCCGAGTCTGGGACGTCGTTCTCTGCTTCAACGACGGCAGCACCTTCCTGTTTCAAGTAGCGCTCGCACTGCTAAAGCTGAACGAGGCTCAGTTGCTCGAATGCGATAATCCGGCGAGGGTGTATGGTTATATCGGGAACGAGATGACCGATCATGCCATCAGTATCGATGGGCTTATCGATGCGAGCGATGGGTTGAAAAAGGTGATTACGAGGGCGGAAGTCGAGCAGAGGCGGGCGCACGCTATTGATGAGGAACGGAGTCGAGAGAGGGGCAGGCTGAGAGGAAGTAGTGATGCCGCTGGTACGACTGATAGTACTGGAGGGTTGAGTATAAGGGAGCCTAGACCCCTTGAGGATGGGTAAAGTGGTGGTGATGGATGATACTCGTTCTCTTCTTCCTCTCTGCTGGAAATGATACCCCTCGGCATCCGGTCGTGTACTACTTACAACATACTGCATGCAAGAAGGCCTTTGTCATTTCAAGCACATCATTGTCAACTCATTGCTCCAACCCAAATCTTGCTTTGCGAAATATATTCTCTTGTACTCCACTCTTTATCCTCCTTCCTTTTCACTTAAAACCCAGTCATTCCAGTCATGCCATCCATCCATTCCTATCCTATTCCCCGTCCCAATGACCAAGCTAAACCTAAACCCTCCCCATTGCCATATCCACTTTCTTTGCACAGACAGTAAAGCCCTTGATGCTGGACGGATCTCCTATACACGTTCGCTTGAATTCTTCAAAAAAAACTCCGTGCGTATCGGAGGTGTATGGATGGGATGGAATGTGATACCATTACTTACTTATTAAGAATTGGGGGAATGCGGGTAGTAGTATATTAGTATAAAGGGCTTATATATTGTAAGATCTGCAATTGGTGATATCGACTGAACGGGGCTTTTGTTTTGTTATTTATGATGTGGGAGATGAAGAATCGGAGGGGGTGGATATGAAGGTGTTGGATGAATATTCTGGCAAGGGTTAGGGCGCTTTTTGATGGGTGTTGTGGGGAGAGAGATGCAGGAGGTTATACCTATATCATGACGAGGAGGTAAGGAGCTTTATCTTTGGTTGGTTGTTATGTCTCCTGCTGAAATTTGCGGATGGTTGTTGGGGAAGGGGAGGTACAACAGTAAAGGGGAAGGGGAAGGGAAAGGGAGGGGGGGGGAAGGGAAATGGAGGGGGGATCGTTAGGGGAAGGCGGAGGCGTATGTTTGTATTTGAGGAGGGGAGGTGAGAGAAGAAAGGGGATGCAAGGTACGGCAATGAATACGTTTATAGCTTATGTGTGAGATGGTCTAGCGGTGTCGATGATTATTTTTTTCGTGTGGGGGTTTTGGTGGGAGAGATGTCCTGCTTCTGGGTTTTGGGTTGGGATTGTTATTTGGGGGGAGGGGTTTGGGGTTTGGGATTGGCATTGGCATTGGCATTGCGATTAGATTTGGGAATGGGGTTTGAGCAATGGTGGGGGTACGGTGGGGATTGTTTTGGGTTGTTTTGGGTTGTTTGGGTGTTTGGTGTTGGGGACTTGTGTTACCTAGAAAACCCTAAGCCGAGTACAAGAGTAAGGATGTCGGAATGGGGTTTCGCTAAAGAGGGGTGCTAGTTCGTTACTGTCATATTCATGAATCTGGGCGTTAAAACCTCTCTGTTGTGTAATGATTCTCCGTTGGAGTTCGGTTGTTTAGTGTTTGTTGCTGTCCAACCGCAATCAAGATGCTGTTGATTGGGGGTGAGCTGGTGTGGTGTGCTGGTCAATGCTCTTCTATTCGCGTCAACCTGAGTCTATCTGGACATTGTTCTTTAAACCTTGTTACAATCTTGTTTCAATCCTGACTTCAATCCTATCCCAACATAATCACGAATCCTGTTGGTACTTCTGCTATTAGGGTCCTACCCTATTGTATCGACGTAGCATCCGTGGGAACAGCCTCCGTACTACCCTCTTCCCTTTTGGGGTGATAGATCACTACCAATAGCCAATAATTCCCCTCGCTCTGTTTACGGTGTTCCGTCAGAATCCGTCCGGTCGATTCAGCCGATGGCGGTTCATCATCTTCTGTTATGTAAGCTCTGATCGGCACGTCATCGATGCTATGATAACGACTAAGATCAGCAGCTACATGATGTGTCGTGTCAGAGTAAGGACGCACGTCATGTTGTGCAAATAAATATGAGCATCCCACGCATTGTGAACATTGTCCAACTTGACGGACATGACGTTGTCGTCGTCCTTGAATCCTAAATCACACTGTGCGCGTGCGGTGTGAGTATCTCGTGTATTGGTGATCCGTCAGAGACTTACGTTCACGACTCCACTGAATAGGAAGAGCTCCTTCTTAATCTCATCATGAATCTTTTTCAGCCGCTCGGTGCCTATGGCCTTTTGTGATACCGGTGACTTAGTTTGTATAGTTGATGTGGTCATTGATTTAGACGTACCTCAAGCAGGGAGTGCTGCTAGTAGCCATTTCTGTGTTCGATCTATGGACCGGCGGTGGTGTTGAAGATTGAGACGCTTTTGAAGATTGGAAGTTCGATGGTGGTAAGAGAGTCTTGTTGGTATGTAAGGATAAAGGAAAGTCCACGGTCCAGCTCTCACTCTTATACATCGGCACTGCACGTAAGATTCCTAAAGCAGTACGGTGGCAAGTACAAAAGCATGGTCGTACGATCCCGATACCGTGGCTCGCCAATATTAGACGAGGCACTTCCTTTGTTGTATTCTGTAACAGGTATTCGGGATTACGTACGCATACTAAGTCATTGGATGACGATAATGCTCGAAATGCTTGGGTTCTCTTCCAAAAAAAGAACGAAAATGAACAGTTTTGGTACGCTTGAAATAAGTGTGGCGATAAATGATTCGTCGTGGGACCAAGAGGGCGTTGTTTTGATACTCGAAAGAGGAACCCAGGGCAGTGGTCCTAGCGCACCCAAACGAGCACCGCCTCTAAAAGTTGGATGGCCATTGGTCACCTGGGCTGGGTTAGCCCAAGGAACTTTTCGGTGTGCTTATTGTATTCATAAGGAGCCGTGCCCATAACCTTTTCTGAGTACTTTCTCCTGCTGTATTACTAGCACACAACTGATTCCATACTACTCCAATACCATCACACTTTAGTATTCACTACTTAGAGCCTACCCATTCTTCACTACCTTCACTAACGAAAGAATGCCAATTCCAAAACCGAGAGCGGATGACCGTCGCCGCGTTCCTGTTTACGACCAGAACGGGCACCAACTCTGCCTAGTCAACCAGATATTCCTTAATCGTCAGTATCGCCTTCAATCTGATTAGTGCGTCCGAGGGCTGACTGCGAAGAGAGCAGCTTCTGGATACGAAGTCGTATCTCTCCCACGATTCCGCGGTACTTTTGATCTTTATGGCTCCAACGGTCCAAGAGGGGAGAGCTACGCCATTGTTACCCGGGCAGATGACGATGTAGATGGCAAGAGCTTCATGGCCCGCATTTATTATGGCCATTTGGGATGGTGGCAGGGCCGGATCATGCGGATGATTTCGAAAAGGAGGAGGGAGTTGTGGGTTGGACCGATGCCTGTCAGCTTTCGTTCCGGATAAATCGACATGTTGGGGGCGGTGCTACTTGGGGACATGACAGTATGTCGAGTACGTTGGATGCTTTCATTTTTGCCCAATTCGAGATGCTGCTCCCCGGGTATGTAAAGTTTGGTGGGATCTTTCCAAGCAGATATTCGCGATTGCGTGTACAATAGTGACTTTGTTCGAATCATCGCCGTTCATACCATTTCGCTAATGAAGGACGGGTGTGCAGGATCTCCTTTGGTACCCAGGTTTACTTGTATGTCAGCAGTACGAGCTTAACGTCTAAAGTGTTGGAAACAGAGCTAGGCGAACCGTGGAAGCTTGGGAGGATATTGGCGACCAAGAGGCAGGAACGGAAACGGTCTTTGTCGAGAACAGCCGCTACCCCTTGTATGATACTCACAAGCAAGAGTCTATCGACCACGCCATTTCGCTCATGAATCCGTGACGTTGATGCTTGTATGGACGTGACTCAGCATAGCAAATGAAGGAGACATACCACCTGCTTATCACGCTTCGATCAATTGAGGAACAAGGTATTAATACGCCAGTAAAGGTGGACGATCAACAGCAAAGTCACCGTGAACCCCATCACTGATCCAAGCCCATATTTGTCGCTGTAACGAACATCCATCAACACACTATCTCCCTCAGATCGAAAAGCACACTTTCTTTCACACTTACACTATTACTTGTCCTGGCGAATTTGGCACTCGTCTCGGCTGTACCTCGGTAAAAACCCCTGAGACGAGTGCCTTTATGGGATACTTACTGCTACTTCATCGCTTCTCACTTATCGATCTCACATGTGCCATTGTTCGGGAAGCCAGAATCGACTGATTTATGTGTGACACGGTATTGCTCCAGATCCAGTATACTCGGGAGTCTCAACACCAAGCTCAGCCGTGAGCCGTCAGAGTTCATGGTACTTCTGAGAGCCTTGACTGGTATAATGGTAAGAGATGGCCAGCCATAAGTCAACGTTGAGAGCTTCGTCTGACTGAGCTCATCGTTCTTCTGGAGGAGGGGCATATCCGCGATAGTGATGACTTTTCGTCAATGCTGATAGAAGGTGCAGGGTATTCTGTTGGAGTTGCACCAATATGCGGTCCTCACTTCTTAGACGGATCTGTCACTACCCAGTCGGTGTTCTGCATGGACAGCTCCATTCAAACAGTGTCTTGTGAGAACTCCGCAGTCTTGTTTCTTGAAAGGTAAGGAAAATGGTGTAAAGTCTCCGGACATTTATCCTGCCTGGTAGAATAAATGAGGTTGAAACTAGAACCATTCTAGCGTCTTGGCACCTCCAACCTCGGCCCAACCCCAGTTCGCTCCCCGCAACCAGCTCCGCTTTCTATCGTCTCCATGCTCCCAACCGTTCAATCACCCTCTCCACATCTCCCATCATGAGCTCCACCCCTAAGCAGCGCCTCCAAGCGCTGAGCGAGCATCTCACCACCAAGTCCACCGACCCCGCCACCACCGAAGATCTCCCCAAAATCCGTCGCATCGCCCCCAACTCAGCAGGCCCGTACCTCTCTCCTCCCCCCCTTCCCCAAACGCCTACATCGCCCATAACCAACTAACACAAGCCCCCCAACAGCCGCATACAAGGCAAAGTAGCCATCGTAACAGGCGCCAACTCCCCCCTCGGCATCGGCCTCGCCACCGCCCACCAATACGCCCACAACGGCGCCCGCGCCCTCTACATCTGCGACCTGAACCCCTCAAACCTCTCAACGCACGCACACGACCTCAGCAAGCTATACCCAACCGTAGACATCCACACCCGCAGCTTTGACGCCAGCGACGAAACCGCGCTGAAAGCCGTCATCGACGACGCGATCCAGCGCTACGGCCGTCTCGACATCTTCTTCGCCAATGCCGGCATCGTCGGCACCCACACCCCCTTTTTCTCCATTTCCACCCCTGCCTTCCTCCAAACCCTCCACACAAACGTCCTAAGCGTCTTCCTCGCCATAAAACACGCTGCGCCCGCCATGCAACTCACCTCCTCCTCAAAACCCGAGTCAGGAGGCAGTATCATAGCCACAGGGTCTGTGGCGGGGATCAGAAGTAATGCGGGGAGTACGGATTATTCGGCGTCGAAGGCTGCGGTGGGGAGTCTGGTGCAGACGTGTGCGTGGCAGTTGGCTGGGACGGGGGTGCGGGTTAATGCCGTGTTGCCCGGTTTGGTGGAAACGGGGATGACCAGGAGTGTTTACGAGAGGGCGAGGGAGAGGGGGACGGAGGGGAGGGTAGGGGGGTTGAATCCGTTGAGGAGGGGGGGTGTGGCGGATGAGGTGGCGAGGGTGGTGCTGTTTTTGGGGAGTGAGGAGGCGAGGTGGGTGCTCTTTCTCTTCGTCCGAAAAACCCCTCGTTACGAAGGAAAAATACTGACCCAATCCCCACAACAGCTACGTCAACGGCCAAGGCTGGGCCGTCGATGGCGGGCTGAGTGCCGGTCATCCGGTCGTGCCTGGGAAGTTGGCATAAGAATTAAATATCAGACAGATCTCAATCTGCGTTGCAGGCCGTTCGATCAGGTAGGTGGTGGAGGGGAAGTGTATCGTGCGCATGAGATTTGAAGAGGTTGTGTGTGAGAGGGGTGGGAGGAGTGGGTGGAGTAGCAGGAGGATACGCACGGAGGGTTGGAAATGTATGTATGATCTATGATTTGGGACAACGGCTGTGGATATATGTATAGTGCTTTGTATAAAACATTAAGCTTTGTCCGAAGGCAGGAGAGACTCTCTGATCCGCGTCTTGCCTCCGACGTACCAGACGTAAGAATGGGAAGACGTAGTGTAACGCTACAGCTACATGTGCATGGGTATGGGTATAAGTCCCAACAAACCACAATACTGCACACCATCCATCCATCCCAATGGGATCCCTAATCTCACAACGCACCACCAGCTCCCCCCTCCAAATCCCTCCCCAAAACCTCAATCAACCGACTCTCATCCACCCCTCCATCCCCATTAATTCCCCTCCGCATCTCTCCATCCCCCCCACCCAAACTCCCTTCCTCCTCCACAACCTCAATCCCCCCCTTCTTCCCCCCCGCCACTTTCATACGGAAAAACTCTTCCTCGCTAATATACCCCTCCGGTAATCCCTCCCCCGGGTTCTGATGCAGTACATATATCGTCGGGAACTCGAGCACGAGTCTGTTTGTTAGAGCGCTGGATAGTGTTGTGCTGGGGGGGAGGGGGATGAGGACTGGGTGGCGGGAGGGGAGGGAGGGGTGATGGAGGTGGAAGGATAGGGGTGGGTTTGGCGGTGGTGGTGGGGTTGGTTTTGTCGGTGGAAAGGTGGGGTTGGGGGTGGATAAGCGGAGTGGTGTTTCGTTGCGGTTGATGATGGTGGGTTCGGTGGCTGGGTGAGTGTCGTTTGAGGTGGATTGGTGCTGGGAGATTTCTGGGTTGTCACCCTCGTGCCGTCCGTTGGTTTCCGATATAGATTGGTCGATATTGCCCGTTTCCGATGGCTTGATTTCTCCCATGTGCTCTTTTGTAAATCCTGTTTCCGGATCCGCAGCCTTGACGGCGGCTTCGAGCCCTATCACTTCTGCCTTCCGCTTGAGGTCAATACCTTTTCTCCAATCTTTGAGTTGCTGTTCACTGTCCATCGCGACCTGGGTTTTGGGCCGTGAGGTCGTACGCTCAATCTGACCTTTTCTTCTTCGCTTTCGCAGTTGAGAGTGTGTTAGGCCGGCCCTCTCTGGTACTGATAGCTTATCCCCATCGGGTAGTGTCACTGCTTCAGATGTCTCCGGAAGGGATTCTGTGGGATCGACATCGCTTGGTGATTTAGTAGTCGGGATGTTTTCGAAGGATGACTGTTCGATCGAGTCTTGTGATGGACCAGGATTAGATATAGTAGACTCGGTCGCTTCTTGATTCAATTTTTGTCTCTTGCTGGGGCGATCTGGATTCAACCAATTCAAGTGGGCAGTGTAGGCTTCAGAGATTGGCTGCGTCTCCGGACACATGCCTAATGCTTTGGTTCCATCGGGTTGGACCCATTCGACGGTCCATCTTAGGGTTCGCGTTCTACTCAAGGTGGCGATTACTCAAGAGCCTCTCTAAAATCAGAGACAGCAGTGTGACTCACTTTGCCGTAACCCTAGTAGCATTCAGCTTACTTCTACTCATCCCTTTCGGCGCCCTCACTACAATGACCCCACATCGCTCAAGCGCAGCCTCTAACGCTTTCTCTCCCTTCTCGTATCGGTGCTCCCTCGATGGTACATCATCCACCAAAATGACTCCTCTTGACGTGGCATTTCTCTCCGCATGGTCAAGTTCGCGCTCAATACTTGTGAGATAGTTGTAATCGTGGTCGATACCCTTTGGCGTGGCGAGGTCCTTTTGCTTGACGTAGACTGAGGGGTCGCGGACGCCATTGCATTCGGCCCATTGCTTATGACGCTTGATGCAGGGGAGTGAGCAAGTCAGGGTAGAGCAGCGCGGGCAGCGGTAATTGTGTGGTTTGACATGGCTGTTGAGAGTTATTATTAGCTGACTTGGACCTGTTTGTTCGTTTGGATAGGTTCCACTAACCATATACTGCAAAGAGAGCTTAAGAGTGGGTCAGACATGTCGATGAGTGATAGTTCGACGGATCTGTCGACAAAGAAAATGTTCTCTCGGCTAGATATCGATAAGGTCACTAGTGCCTATCGATGCACGCGAATATCGAGCTAACGAGAACACTAGGCTTGAATGAGAACCCGATGTCCCCATTATCTGCCTTTACCTTACCGTAGGCGAATTTTGGGTTTCTTCTTGTAGCTAGGTGGCTAGTCACCCAAAGCACCAGATATTGTTACTGAAACCTATCAAACGGAGAAACACAAATCTCAAACCGTTCAATCTATGTCTAATGTCTATAGTTCCTTGCGGCGTTCATGGCCTCTTTTGCGGCAGCATTTGCTCAACTCGCAGAATAGTCTCGTTGTATATGAATCTACCTACAGAAAATTTAAGCTTTGAGAGCATGGACATTCGGAGAATTCTATGGCTCTTATTTGTGAAAAGAGTGTCAGAAGGCTAGAAGGTGACTTCAGAATATCATCGAGTTGTTGATCATTTATATCCATTCGAAGACACGAAATCCAAAGGAACGTCTTAGCTGAAAATCCACCAACCCATAAATTCCATGGCAGGCGATATCGACGCCAAGGTGCAGCCTCTTCTAGTAACTCTCCCGGGGCCTGTTCCAAAAATTCAAGAGCGAAGTCACAACGCGAGGGTGACTGGCGCACCTGGTGAAGGCACGTATGCGTAGCAAGCTCGATAGTATGAAGTTGTCATGTACTCGATCCTTATTAAGGAGGTCCCTCTTCAGCAGATCCATGTTGCTTCATGCATGATTGCAAAGAGCGTCACCCCGCCGGCAACCAGGAGGCGAGGATCTGATACCGATTCTTAGGTAAAGTAGCACTTCAAGCGACGTCACCTTGCTTGTCTTTTGCCGTTCTCGCCATCTCCTCCAATACCGTGACTGCCTCGTGCTGTCTCCCCAGCGGTACGAATAAGTGGTCATGGAAGAACCCACTCACGGGGTTGACGCCGATGCCCAATCCGGTCAGCTTCTCGGTCATGGCAGCCATGAATCCTACAGCTTCCAGCGAGCTGTGTACGTTGCAGGTGATCATCTTGCATGGGAAAGCGTAATCGACGATATTGTTTTCTTCGGCCGAAGTGAGCGTTGTGATGATGGTAGTGCCCTCCTTCTCGTGGAAGACCATCTGGGCGCTTTCCTCAAGTACTCTTGGAAGAGGGGACGAGGGAGGAAAAGTGAGAAATACAAAGGTGCAGGGGTGGAGCGTCAAAGTGAGTGTGGAGAGGAGGGTGGAGAGGGATGCTTCGCCTGGTGCTGAGCCTTTGAGGGTCATCAAGTTTGTCGCAAAGAGTCCAAAAGCAGTGACAGTATTCTCAAAGACTCATGCGGAGCATACGAAGAATGTTGCAAACAAAAGAGAGAGAGAGAGAGAGAGAGAGAGAGAGCATAGGTTGTACCAGGCGCGATTTGACGGAAAATGTACGCAGGAAGACACAAGGATGAGGCAAGCGGAGCGGAGATTGGCTGAAATTCGAGGCGGACGGGGCGGGGACGGCAGGCCGGCATGCACTGCTCGCATGGACTACCTTACTGATCGACGATCTGAAAATTCAAGCTTCGGTTATCGTACTTTTGGGGTAATTATTGGAAATGGTAATGGAAATTGGGGGAATTAATTCTTTATCCCTGGTAGCTAAGATACTTTGGGGGAACTCCATTGGTCCGCTTGATTCTCAACGCCCGCCCTTTCTTGACGTAATCATACCTCGCAGCATGTGGTAATATTAGGTACGCACTTCAAAAGGTTATAGGTTATGGAAAAGTAAATTCTGGTCTGAGAATCACACGCATCGTACCACATATCTGGAGTCTTTTGAGTTCTCTTGGCACTGTATTGACCTTCAAGGTACGATAGATTAAGATAGTTGAGAAAGTGAGCACGAATGCAGGTGGAAGATCCCACCACGGCCCCTGTCCCGGCTCCTCTCAGCACCCTTGCAAGTGCAGTATCACATTTTAGCTCGTCCGTGTCAACCTTATGCGGCTAGAAGTTCAATGGGATCCTGCATCCCCGTGCAACGGCGTGCAGGCTATCGTCTTATTGGACTTCACCCCCAATCTGGAGCTGCATGGACCTTTATGATTGGGCCTTTCCTCCACTCCTTCCTCTTCCTTGTCAATCGGAGGGGGAAGCCCAAACCTTGCAGAATATGCTCTTCCCTCCCTCGACCCAATGCCATTTTTGTACAGTACCGAATACCTTAGAATACCACTTTGCACCCCACATCCTTTCTCCTCCTTCAAAGCACTGTCTCTGCGTACCCGTCGTTTCCCAAGAAATCCTTCTCGCTGTACCTCCCAGCAAACAAAATTGAGCAGGCCGTCGAAGAGCTTTACCTCTTGTACCTGCATATCCCGCGTCTATGCAAGCTATAAGCGACAGCTATTCCCCGAGCTAGACAACCACCAAGGGCGCATTGACACTCACCGATCATTACCTACATACAACTAACTAGTATCGGTCACCGCGTTGCCAATTGACCGCGGGGGACAAGCCACAGCCAACGGTCCGCTTGCATTGACGCGCTCCAATTCTTTCGGCCTTCGACTCACGATTGCAATGGGACCTTCACTCCGAGACCACACATCCTTCGTTCGACCACGAACTCGGGATAGGCAGTCGGAAAGGCCTGCCACGACAGACCATGGCGAACACTCTCTCATGATACCAAGCCGAACATCCTCCCTACATTCACGCATCACACAACCCATACCATCCACCCTCAATATCAAGCCCAGTCAACGAACGCCCAAGACTCTCACACATGCCTACATGGTATGCGGTGTTGGACGAGAACCATCACAATGGGTCAAAGCACCCCCGCCGGCTCAGGGCAAAATTGGCCACATGAAGGGGGCTATCGGCCAATTCTGGCTCCCCGAGATACTGGGTAGCAGCCCACGCTTGGAGCAGGACAATGAGATTGCAAGGGCGTTATATGCTGCCATGAGGGTAGGACAAATTCCAATATGACCGCCTGGTTGTGATGACTGACATGACTAGGCGTGCTTTCCACACGACGTCGAGGTTTGCACTGGCCGAAGCCAACCACACTGTGTACATCATTCTTTCGTCCTTCAACAAGACTCCTCACATACGTTGTACGGCATTGCATTACGAGTGTGGTCACGAGCAGACGAGAAGCGTGCAGAGACAATCCGTGACTTGAGGAAGCGGACGGAGGCAGACTACTATGGGACCTCGGATGAGACCTATTGGATCCCATACTGCTTGAGCTTTCTGTCTAGATATCCTCTCTATGATCTACTGGGTGATTACCTACGAGGAATGTGGATCCACTGGAACAAAGCTACGAACCTATTTCACGCCGAGGAGGTCTCGCGAATCCTCAGCTTCCCAGCACCACGGCTCAATGATCTCGTGCGGATAGATATGAAGGACTACGCTCTGTGTTATCAGTTTCCATCTTCACCGACTGGCTTCCAGAATTTCAGCATGTGGCCTCTATTTACTTGCTTGTCGATTCCCAATATCGTTGGTGTAATCGAAGCTGCGGTATCGGCAACGCGACGGATCATATTCGTAAGCCACTACCCGGCAATGCTCACCGTTGCGACGGAAACCATTCGTCACTGTATACGGGTCTACGAATGGAGTGGTCTGTATGTGCCCGTCGTGCATGCCCGCCACGCTAAGGAGCTAGTCTTGGAGCCGGGACCATACATGCTGGGTATAACAGCAGAATGCCGGACCCTGTTCACTGCACCCTCTGATGCTCTTGTCATCGACCTGGATCGAAACTACGTGATGACATCGGCGCCTCCGACGGTGTTGGCATCGGGACAAAAAGCCAAGATGATATCGAGATTGACGAACGCTCTGAGTGGAGATGTTGCACCGGCTGGTGTGCCTGCGCACCTACGGTCAGCATACGGAGGTGGCAAGCTAATTCCCGCTGGTCAAATCATTGTCATGAGGGGTGAAGTGGAAAGCGTGGAGAATCCGCCCTGGTGGAATCAGGACAGCGTTATGAGTGTCATGGATCATGTATGTGAGAAGCTCGGTCGCAATACTGGCATGAAGGCGATTTTCGGCAGCACGGTCAAGAAGCCGTTGATGACCAAAGTTTCAATGCGTCATCTCAATGAGATCGTCCGCGAACGCAATCAATACTCCAGAGATGCAATGGAAGCATGGCAGGACTTCATTAATCTTAAAGGCAGAATGGACGGCGAGCTCACCAAGGTCACCAAGCGAAACAACTTCCTCGTAGACGAGCTCGAAAGTTGGAAACAACAGGTATGCTCGCAGACCGTCTTAATCTATGTGTTGGTGCTGATGATGTTTCTAGTTCCTCAAATTCCAGGCCTTTGCAGAACAGCTCACAAAAGAAACCCAAGAGCTCAAAGTCAAGATCGAAACTCACAAGCGCGAAAATCGCCGTCTTACATCGCTTATCGAGCAACAGAAAGATGACGCCGCTCGCCTTACCGTCCGTCTGTCCGGCACTGAGAAGCAACGAGACGATGCCCTCGAAGCGCTTGTCCTCCAGCAAGATATCGCCGAGGAGCTCGAGCGCGAACGCAAGCGCAACAAGAAAGAGCTTTCTGCTCTCCAGCACACCAATGTCACCATCATCCGCCAGCGTGACGAGTCACAACGTGTGGTTCTTCATCTACGTAGTCTTATCGATGGTCAAACTCACCATATGGAGCACATTGTGCGCTCTCTAAACAACGCGCCAGAGCTCAGCGACTACATCGAGGAAGGCTACGAGGATGGGCCCGAAGAGGAGGACCACGAGTCATTGGGCAGCGAAGCCGGTCACCGTGTTCACAGTCTCCGCGAGGAATCAGAGTCCCGTCGTTCGTTCTCGAGATCAAGCACTTATGATGGCGAGAAGCGTGACAATGAGAAGGTCACCCCTGAAATGGAGTCCCGCTTCTTCTCGCCTCTTGTCGGTACCAAAGCAGGCTCTCGCCTCAGCATCGCCGATGTTGCCGATCGCCATATCCGAGACAAGACTGACGCCATTGCATACATCATCCGAAATATCAGCGACCAGTGCGCTGCCGCCGTGGAGGGTCTGCATCTCGCCCGGAATGCTGAAGCCGAAGATCCTGGACATCGCGGCCCAAATCTTCGCGCCTCCACCAAGAGCTTACACAAGCATCAGGCATCGGACGGCGACGCTTCGATGCACACGGATGTCAGCCAGCTGGGCGCTACTGACGATATCGAAGAACACGACAGCGGTCACGGTGGCTCCACTGGCCATCTGACACCGCATGACGAGCATGGCGGCCGGCAGAGCAGGAATTCGAGCATCCCGCCAACGCCAGATTTGATCGGGGGGAGATCCAGTACCAGTATGAGCGGCTACAGTAACAGCACGGCGCCGACTCAGAATAGGGACAGTCATCAGTGGCAGACGCAGCACGATGGCGCCAAGGGTGTTACAGTCATAGACGGTGATGAGCCAGCACATGATGAGGGGTCCGAGGTTGGACAGCAGGGGGAGGAGGAGGTTGTTAGCAAGAGAATCAGTGAAGCGAGACCAGTGACCGCGAGGTTGGCTGGTGCTTGATTTCAGAATTGGGTTTCTCGCTCGTCGTTGGAAGGAGTTGAGTTCTGGAGTAGGACTCTGGAGGCGTTATGAGGACGATCTGTCCAAGGTATTCATGGGACTTTACGAATTTGTGATTGATACCTTATTCCGATACTTTCAAGTTGTTGATTGTCGATTTTCCGTCTCTGTCATATTTTACCCATCTATCTGTGGTGTATATCAGTAGTTTAGAAAAGTTCATTCTGTACTTTTGCCTTCTATTCAACCTACTTTGCCCCTCGTCGGATCTTCTCTAACATCTCTACAACATACCTTTAGCTATGAGGGATTCCTCACCATGCGTTGTGCAATATGAAACGAGGTTCTTGGTAGTAGGTAGGTGTAGGGACGACGGGCTTTATTGCTCGTGTCGTCTATGGAGTATTTGGCGTTTGAGAGTTGGAGGTGATGAAGCATGTATGGATGGGGGAGTGGGATACAGGTCTAGTAGTAGTGATGATGATGTGGGTTTTAGAATTTACGGGGGATGAGAGGTTTTGGGGGGGTTATGTGGTATGGATAGTTGATCGGAGAGAGGCGTTTTGGATTCGAGGGAGAGGAAGAGGATCGTTGTGATGGGGATGGGGGTTTGATGAGGTTAGGTTAGGTTACATGGGTGGGGTGGACGAGGTGGACGGATGGGGTAGGGGAGAAGGTGAGGTAGACGAGATGGACGGATGGGGTGGGGGAGAAGGTGAGGTCGACGAGGTGGACGGATGGGGTGGGGGAGAAGGTAAGGTCGACGAGGTAGATGGATAGGGTGGGGGACGATGGAAAAGGATGTGGAGACAAGGTGGTGACAATTACTGTGAATAAGGATATTCTACGCTAGGAATTGCGCTCCTATGGAGTTCATGGTAGTGTTTTGATGGTGGTGGTGGTAGATGGTATGATTTAAGTGGTTGGGTTTTTTTGGGAGGTGGGATGGTATGGGTATGGTGAGGGTTGAGGTATGGATTGAGGTATGGGTAGTAAATAGGGTTTGGGGAGTGGAGAGGTGGGAGTGGAGGTGAGTGGAGAGGTGGGATAGGGGATGGCGGAAGGGGGATGGGATAGGGGAGGGGGAATGGGGGATGGGGGATGGGGGATGGGGGTTTGGGAATGGGATTGGGGGTTTGGGAATGGGATTGGGGGTAGGGAATGGGATAGGGGTTAGGAGGTGGGGATTAGACGGGACTTGGAGTTTAGATTCTTTCTTAGGCAGTTTTAGGTACGTCAAAGGCAGGTGGCTATATTATAGAGTTAAAGCGATAAAGGGATAGACGATTTTTAGGTTTTAGTTCCTAGTTTTTTAGTATTTTGGTTTTTGGTTCTTGGGTTTTGATTTTTGGAGGTGTGGATTTTAGGGGTGTGGATTTTTGGGGGTGTGGGGATGGGGTTTTAGTGGAGGATAAGGTGGGATGGGATTTATATTAATTTGGTTTGTATTGGTTGGTGATGGGTACGGGAGTTCTTCCGAGGGCTGGGTTTTTAGTGGAGATGATGGATAGGGATTGATTGGGGGGTTTTGAGTGAGAGGGGGTGACGGGCGTGAAGAGGGGAAGGGTTGAGAGGGGTTTAAGAGGGTTTAATGTTGAAGAAAAAGAATTGTGCATAGAACAAATATATTGTGGAGATATGGATGGGGGTTCTAGTGTAAGGTATATTTTCATTCTGAGACTTAAGATTAGGATCGTGGTTTTTCCGATGGTGGGGTTCGATCATCGTGGGATTATCTATCTAGTGTACCTAGTATAGGGTCTTGAATGTTGATGGATGGAACGGTTGATTGTCTAGCTATGGACACGTTAGCTATTTGTAGTCCATGCTAAGCATATAGGGCTGATACTGATTTCTAATACTCCCCTTTAGTGGAAAGACCTTATATGCTCCCCTGAGGGCCTGTATATAGCTCCTTGTAGCTCCTTTAGTATAGCTACCCTATTAACGGCGTAGCTCCCCTTAAACCCTATTTATTCTATCCTACTTTAGAGCCTTAATAAACCTGTAAACCTCCGCTTAATTTACTCGTTCTAGCGTAGAGGGAGATCGGGAAGAGTGCTATAAATAGTATTAAGATAAGGTATTATTATCCTTATTTCCTTCCCCTATAATATAATAATACCCTATTAAGAGGGCTCTAGTATACTTCCGCTTTCTATCCTAGTACTCCTAGCTAATAAGGTATCCTAAACTATCCCGTTCTAGCTATATAGCTCTGCGGTATTATAGTTAATAGTAGGAGGGAGGTACTATTAAAGACGCGTAATTACTATATTAATATTAATAAATAGTCTTAGGGATAATACTTCTAGGTATTATTCCTATTAATAATATATCCTAGGGATAATACTTCTAGGGCTATAATATATATATAACTTAGGCGGATATTAGTATAATATAAGGATAATCAATATTTCTTATAAAGGAACTATTCCTAGGTATAATAGCGCTTAGCTAGGCTTATAACCTATTAAATAGTTAATAATTAATAAGTTATCTATATATAATTTTAGGTATAGTATAATAGTATTATAATAACTAATAGATAGATATAGCTATATAGAATAAAATAACTATTACGAGAAATCTCTACTAGTCTACTAAGACCCCCTAACTAGTCCTAATTAGTAACTATTAAGGTTAACCTAGCCTAATTTCTAATACTCCCTCTTAGATTAATAGTAACGAGGTAGGCTACCTATTACTAACTACTATATCTAAATACTTTTATACTTTACTTAGAGCTAGTCTTAATTATTATCTAGCTAAGCTAAAGTTAATAGGGCTAATAGGTTTTATTAGTAAGTTAGTATATTATACTTTAATATTAACTTATTAGAGATTAATTTCTTTAGTTTTAAAAACTAGTTATTAAATTAAATAATATCTTATTTAGATATATTTTATAATAGTATAATTAATTAGGTTAGTAGCTAATTTTATAGCTACCTAGTTATTAATACTTAGGAGTACAAGTACTACTCCCTTATTATACCCTAGCTCTTTAAGTATAAGGCCTAGATATAGAGCTTCTTTATATACCTCTACTATAATAATATATTTAGACTTATATATAGATGTTACTACTAGCTTTTATAATTTAGATTATTAGATAATAGGGCTATTAAATAGTTTATAGATATACGCCCTAATAGAATAAGATATCTTATAGTTATTATAATATAACGTGTTAGTAAAACCCTTTAAGCTATTATTATTACTTAGTTAATAGATAAGACTATTATTAACTATTCCTAATAGATAATATAGTACCCTTTTCGCTATATTTATATATTATAGAGTAGGGTTATTAAGCGAACGACTTAGGTTATTAATAGTATATATAATATCTAGCTTAGTTATAATACTTAGCTAATTAAGTACTCTTATAAAGGACTAATAAGCCTCTCTTTCTAATATAGAAGCTATATAGCTATTAGGGGTAATAGTAATATTAGCCTTTTCTATAAGTAACTTTACTAGTAAATATTTTTTATACCTAGCTATTTTAATAATTAGTTAATATATTTTATTTAGTTAATCTAAATAGAATAGTTATCTAAATTTCTAATAATATTTATTCTTAAATAGTCTTTTAAGTCTCCTATATATCTAAAGTTAAACCTCTTATTAAGTTCCTTCTTTATCTAAGTAATTAGGTCTTAATTACGTGTTATAAATAGTAAGTTATTAATATATACTATAATAATAACTTTTATAATAGTATTAATAAATATATAATAGTTATACTCTAGGCGCTTAAAATCTAGAGACTTAAGTACCTTATAAAGGGTTTTATACTATTTATAAGACACTTATTTAAGGCTATATAGAGCTTTATTTAGTCTATAAGTATAACCTTATTAACTATTAATAAAGTAATAGGATTACTCTACCTAAATTTCTTCCTAGATAAGTAATTCTAAGAAGGCCGCGATAATATTTAAATACTTAATAACTAGCTTATATTTAGCTATTAGGGCTAAGAGGAATTATTATAATAATACCTTAAAGGTTAATAAGAATATTTTATTAAAATTAATCCCCTTAATTTAATAGAAGCCTTTAACTACCTACTATACTTTATATTAGCTAATTTCGCCTATTAGCTTATATTTATAGGATAAGACCTACTTACCTAGTAAGATATATACTTTATAAGGTAGTTAATATAGTTCTTACTATATAATCTATTTATTATAATTAGCTAATTCTTCTTTAGTAGTAGCGAGCTATTTATCTTTATTAGGTCTACTAAGAGCTACGTCTATTAATATTAGATAGGGACGCTCTTTAGTACTAGTAATAACGCGGGTAAGTATAGCTCTAAATCTATTAGGGTTATTGAAAGATTTTATACCCCTCTTATTTATTTAGCTATAGTTAATCTAGGGTTTATTATAAATAGAATAATATAATATATTAAGAATAATTCTCTGAGATTTATTATTTTAAGTTAATTATTTATTAATAATAGCTAATAATATTATAATAGTAATTTAGTATATTAAACTATCCTAACTATTTAAATATTAATTAGTTAATAATTCTAACTCTACTTAGCTATTTTTAATAATCTAATTATTTAACTTATTCTAACTTAATTTAGGTAGATTATCCTAATTATATCTATTTAGACTATTTAACTTACTTATATTATTAGTTAGGCCTAATATTAATTAGCTAGATAGAAAAGTTATTATTAATCTATTACTAGTATTACTAGTATTACTAGTATCTTTAGTATTATCTAATACTCCCTTAATACCCTATTAATTAGGGGTAGTTACTCCCTCTAAGATCTAATTACTACTATCTAATTAGTTAGTTTAAAGCTAGCCTAGGAGGTCTACTATATTATTATTATTATTAGAGTCTCCTTCTATTAAGAGCTTATTATTATCTATTAATAATATAGCGGCCCTCTTATTAAATACTATATATACTAATTAAGTAATATATTATCTCTTAATATCCTATATATAGTAGATACTCTTACTATTATAACTAAGGAAGTAGTATTTAATAGCCTTATTATCTAGTTTCTTCTTATTTAGTAATATATTAAACAAGTAGTACTAATATCTAAATAGCTTTAGGTATATTAATTAAGGTTTATAGCTATACTATTTCTTAAAGGGGGACTTCCTATCTTTACTAGGTATAAAGTTCTTAATATAATTAATATAATAGATAGCCTTGCCCTAGAACTCTTATAGTAGTTTAGTATTAATAAGAATTATTCTAACTTTATTAAATAGTATCTAGTTCTTCTATTTAATAATCCTATTTTAATAAGGGTTATAGGGAGCTAATAGGGTAATAAATATCCTATATTCCTAAAAGATTTATTAATATTTACGCCTTTAAACTAGTTTATTATTACTTTAAATAAAGGTCGTTTTATACCCCTAAGTTTTCTAATATTTTATTTAGAACTCGAGTTTTTATAGTAGCTCTACCCGACTAGTTATATAATCTATTTAGGTAAATCTTATTACTTCGTATATAGATACTATTATACTAGTATACCCCTTAAGGGTAATTATATAGCTTACTAACGCTAGATTAATATACTAGTATTAGCTAGGGATAGTAACTCTAGTTATTAATAACTATAAGGGTATTTAAGTAATTTTCCCTAATATATAATTCTTATATAGTTCCTATTTCTCGTACTTTCATAGGTAATTAGCGGCCTTATAGTTAATATTAGTAGTATATACTATAGCCTTTATAGCTTCTATATTAACGTGTCTATATCTTTTATACTATTAGGTCTAAGACGTATTATTCTTAGCTAGGACTATTAATTTAAGGTGGAATACCCTTATCTAATTAATTTATATAGTATCTAGCTAGTATATATAGTTATATAAGAAGGCTTATAGTACCTCCTCACCTTATTTATTATAGAATATATTCTTCCCTCTACTATTAATATATATATAGCCTTATAAGTCTAGTTATATAATAGATAGAAGGTTATATTTAATATTTAATATATAGTAAATATTAATTAGTAAGAATTTACTAACTTTATTATTAATAATTACTAGGATTTATACTATTCTAATCCCTTTAATAGTTACTAGTTTACCCTTAGTTAGTTCTAATATAGTATAATTTTAAACTAGTAAATAGTTAGTAAACTTAGATCAGTCCTAGAAGATATACTCTTAGTCCCTTAAGTTAATAATAATCTTATAGGACTTATTATTTTATTATAAGCTATACTTAAAGTAAGTAGTATAAGATTTATCCTATTTTTATTTATCTACGTTTTATTTACTTTATTAATAACTAGGACCCCTACCTTAATACTATTATTTATTTTATACCTCTAACTCTTTCTTTATTTTAGGAATAAATCCTTCTAGTCCTAGCTTTAGATTAATATACTAGTAATCTTTTATATTATACTAGTAATTATAGAATATATATTTATTATTATTATTACTCTAGCTCTTAAATTAGGCTTATTTTAATATTAGCCTTATTTTAGCTATTTACTAAAATTACTAGCGTATACCTTAGATTCTTTAGTCTTTAAAGGTATAAACCTATTAACTAATAATATAATAATATACTTAAAATCTTATAACTCCTTCCTAGATTAAGTAATCTTAATAAGGGTATAGATAGCTTCCTTTATCTTATTTAATAAGCCTCTCTTAAAGACTACTATTTAATAGTCTATTTCTAGCGGACTCCTTATTTATAGAAGCTTATTTATATACTCCTTAAATTTAGTAAGGTAGGTATAAAGATCTTTAAATTATTTTAAGTGAAGTTTATATAAGGTAAAGTATATTACTTTCTTAATAATATAGGAGTCTATCTTATATAATAACTTTAGTTTAGCTTATACTTCTTTTATTATTATTAAAGTTTTAATTATATTATAGGCTAACGGTAATATAGTAAGATAAATAGTAGTAAGTACTTACTCCTTTAAATTAATATACTTTTCCTATTTATTCTTATCCGCCTCCTTAATAGGTAGTTTTACTCCTCTAATAATAGGTAAGTTAGGGTTAATTAATAGTTTATATTCTAATTTAATAACCTTAAATACGCTGTTAATTATAAGAGATACGCGTATAATAATTTCCTATAGTTTATAGTTCTTAGTACCTTTTAGCTTCTAAATTTTATAATAGTTAGATATAATAGTACCTATTATAAATAATTCTGGGAATATTTCTTCTAAAGTAACTTTAAGTCTTAGTAAAAAGCTTACTATGCGATTTATATAGTTCCTAGGTTACGTAGAACCCGGGCTCATAACCTCTTGAATGTTGATGGATGGAACGGTTAATTGTCTAGCTATGGACACGTTGGCTATTTGTAGTCCATGCCAAGCATATAGGGCTGATACTGATTTCCAACATAGGGTAGGGGTAGGGTAGGTAGGGGAGGGGAAGGTAGGGTAGGGTAGATGTGTAGTGTAAGGTAGTTGTAGGGTAGTTATATAGGAGGGTAGGTACGCGGGAAGTAAGGGCATGTGTAAGTGCGTTCTTGCAATCCGTACAACATACTCGAGGTGGAAAGTTCTGATAGTTCTAGTTCAAGAGCGCACAGTATGGTGACGGCTTTTCCGAGTCTACGCCATGTGTTTCTCGACTCTTATGCAGATGGCGTTTTTCTATCAGGTTCGACGTGGTAATATATTTACAAAAAGATTGAATAAGAGTGCGTTCATTTAATGGTGGAAGTTTTGGTGTGTGCGGCTTTGGTTCGAGGTGTAGGATTTGATGCCTGCTGCGGATCTTGTGGGCAGATGTATGTAGATAGTCGCATGCGTCTTCTGTTATCTTTCAAATACTCGGGAGGTGAGGAGGGGGTATCGAGGACTAGATTGTCGAATATTAGTCGAGATTCCGACATCAACAGTACCCTTCCTCTACCCAAAACGATCACCACTACCCCATCTACACCTCCCTCAACAGAGGCCCCCTCCTAAACGGCTCCATCACTTTGAAGTCCAACGTCGGCGGCAACTCATCCTGACACCAGTACATAGTCCCCCATCTCAACCACCTCGCATACGTCCCCTCAACATCATCCGACCCCTCATGCCTCCGCCACAACGACCCCAACGTCTCCCCAAACACCCTCAAGATAAGCCCATGCGCCAACTTGAATCCGAAACTGCGCTGCAGACACGCTTCTACAATCTCCCTCGCAAGCGTCTGCTCTGCGCTTTCCAGTTCACCTTCTTTCGGGAGGGGAAGCGACATCAGCTCGAAAGCCTTGCGGCCGTCCCACTCGGTTATTTGGTTAATGAGTTGCGATCCTTCCATGTATTCGATACCGTAGACGTGTTCGGCTACGTATTTCGGTCCATTCCAGCCGTCTTCGTTATCGATGAGTCCCATGACCATCGTCATCACTTGTCCTTGAATGATATAATCAGTCAACATTCTACTCGCTTCCTCCGCTCCAATTGTCCTCCCGTCCTCCTCAATCGTGAAATGGCCCCCCATCAACGGAGTGCCCTTCAACAACGGACTATCGTGCATGCCCTCCGTACTCACCTTTCCACCATCCGCGGCCCACAAAGTTAGCAAAAGCCGATGACACCGTTCAAAGAATGGATTGTGCCGGCCAGACATGAGAAAGTAATTCATCAGACCTCGTCCCTCGACGCCGCCCGAATTGTACGAGAGAACTTCGAACCGCGATGCCGGATCGCCAACCGTTTCGCGCCACAGACGGTCGAGGTCGCCGATCTGCATCAATCCTACGTCCGCGTACACGCCGCCGTATGCGAGCAGTAGCGGCCACCGGACGAGATCGGACGTGTGCTGGGGTGCATAGTCGCCGCCGATGGTGCCGTCGATAAAGGCGCGGGGAAAAGTATCGGGGTTGGTGACGTCGAGGTAATTGGCGACGTTGAGCGGTGAGGAGGGTTGGCGGTCCAGAACGCGGATCGTCCAGCCGAGTTTGGAGAAGCGTCGGTGCCAGGCGCGGATGTTGCGTTGGGTGTAGGGGTGCATGTAGGTGTAGCCGGCGTGCCAGAAGAACCAGATGTTTTTGTCGTCGGAGACGGGCTTGGGATGGAGGAGGATGTTGTCGATAACTTCGTCTGGGCTCCGGTCGAGGAGGTGGGTGGGGATTGGGTGGAGTCCTGGTGGGATTGGGTAGTTTTCGGCGTCCATTGTGTTTATGACTTGGGCTGAGGACGCAATATAAGAATGAACTCGGGCGTCTTGAATGATCTTGATGAGGACGATGCTGATGATGGATCAGCAAATGATTTTTTGGCTGCAACTTTGCGATTCTTCAAGAAGGGACGCTGCTGTGGCTTATATGTGCTAGCGATGAAGTCCATTATGACTCAAAGTGATAGACACTCGAAAGGGATGCATCAACAATAAATCTTACTATCACATAGGGCTATGACTTTGACTCACCACGGCTTGTTGTAACATCTTCAAGCTAGGCCAGGAAAGGCAGGTGAAAATTGCGCTCGCTGTATCGCAAAGCCGAGGGAGGGGTCAAATATATAGTACCAATAGGAAAAAAGACTTCAAGACACTGACAAATTCGGTGTACCTGATTCATATGAAAGCTTCGTTTACAATGCTGACGACCTTGCACAACGATCCGTATCCCTTGTCTCGTGATCTGCTTATCGGTGGTATAGCTTGAGGAAGCCAAAGAGATGAGCAGATCGCAAAGGACTGCTCATTCACTATGCGTAAGTGCAATGCTGTTGATGGAAATACCAGCTACTTGTATGTTGCGGCGTAACCAAGGATGCTGCTGGGAACGACGATGGTTGTGGAAGGGTCGCTCCTGTCTGAAGTAAACCGTCGAAGTGACGGTAGATCCAAGATATCTCCAGCAGATAAGTTATGGTAAATGTAGATAGGAAGGCTATCATATGAAAGATGTACTGGAGTGGCACAGCTGGCGACACCGAGAGCGTAGATCTCGATATTCTTTGGTAATGCCGTTCGCCAAGCTGGCAGGTATGTTGTGGTCAGTATATCGAGCTCTATCGCTATGCTGTGAATGATGCATGAGCTTCATTAGGGTTATGCACGAGTGCTATCAGATTGGTGATAGAAAATAAGTAATAGGAAAACACGTCGTTTGATATAGAGGCATGAGGGTGAATGGATCGGGGCATGGCCTGCATCAAGATGTGGACGGTGATGACTTCGTAGGGCATCGCTGCGTGCAGCTTATGGACAGCATGTTTGAGGAGATGATAAAGAGTAATAATGCCGGGACAGGAGCCACCGAGGATGGGATTATTTGGAACCTATCATGCGGTTGCATTCTGCGTTATCTGCCAGCAAGAATTGGAATTAGCGAACGCTATTCCCTGTTCATTACTGAACAGTAGATAATTTCCAGAAGAGAAGAACATAGTGGATCATGCTGTACCATTGACGAGAGGACTGGTTATGGTGCTAGATGAAAAGACATATATTGTCAAGACCGCCGCTGGGAAATTGATGAGAAAGTACATTAGCGTGGCAATGAGCCGAGCGATACGAAGGTACTACAAGAGCGACATTGGACTTTCGACGGGAGGACGATTGCTATTCAAAGCCTGTTGAAGTGGATCATATATCGATTGATGTACAACCCCCCAGAGCGGCCTAAAATAGAGAAAACGCTGTCCGTAATTTATATTAGCGCTGTATGCGATACCGTGTCTTGGCAGTTTATTTCCACATTGAATCCCGCGACCTAGACCGAATCTCCAATTCATCGGTGAGCTTACAGTATATTAAAGGTTATACGGCTTGAGCTGCAAGGGATGAAGGGGGTTGAACCCAACGCGAATCGCTCATCTCGACTCCATGCCCTTCGAGTCCTCGTGATCACTGATCACGATACTTGAAGGCCAGATCCTCTTCGGAGTAAGCTACATAGCTCTTGCGCTATACGTAGCCATGTTTATCTATGTTGCCATTCGAGGTATCATGGATCTAGGATCCCATCGAGATTATGAACGCTTGTATTTGGGGCTTCTATCATGGGAATCCGACAAAGCCTCTGTTTACTGCTATACTCAGAAAGAGCATTCAAAAGAGATGAAATGATGGAAGGAAAGTCGCAATCAATTTGATACAAGCTTGAAAACGCTTTTGTATGATGTGGCGTTCTTTTTACTGCATTCGACCGATACCTAAGCATGCGGTCACTGCACTGGTTGAGGCCGAGACAAACCAGGACACTATGCGACAACGGGCATTCGGAGACGGCACGAAACTGTAATGGTATTTCGAGTCATGCTGGTTGAGCAATATTGTCTGCTCAGTACAGAGAGTAAACTCTTGGACGGGCTTTTGCATCAACGCTTTTTGGCATATGGCTGATGCTATGGTAAAGTAATCAATGTGGAGCATCGAGTCTCAACGACGTCAGCACTGACACCTTTCTGGGCGATGTTCGACATTATTGCGCCAGCGCCAGTGCTTGCGGGACTATCATCAGGGTTGTACGCATCGGTCTCCACACGCGCCATCTCGGTCTATGGATACGCATTTACAAGGCTCAAGCGCATGAAACGGAGACAGTGGATTCTGTAGGTCGCCAATAGAATTGTGCAAGCGTCTAGGTACGTCTTATTTCATGCAATGAATCCAATCCTTTCAATCCTCTGAGTATGACAGGAAGAAATGTCTTTCTCGACATTAAATATCAGCGCACTTTTTTCCCTCGCCTTCATCGCTTCGTCGACTTCACTCATCCTGCCTATCCACAACACATCCTCGATTCCAAATACTCTCCCCTCTAACAGCACTACCAGCCTTTCCGATATAGCTCCGTTGCTCGACAATGTCCATAAGCCCGTCTGCAGCGCCTTCTATTTCGGCGGTGGACTTCAGCCGGCAACTTGTCTTGAGGCAATCGGAAAGATAGGTACAGGAAGAGGACGCTTGAGTTTCGGCCCTAGAAGTCTTCGTGCCTTCGATGTACAAACGCCGCGTCGACTTAGCAGCAGTAAGTTGGAGCCATGACGCCCACGGGTGGAGCCTAAGTGAGCTTTGTTTGACGAGTATCGGGATTAGGTGACGGCACTTGCGTCATCGAAATTAGCCATAAGGAGGGTACAGCGGGTGACATTGCTAGTAAAGACGAGATCTTTTCCGCGGCGTGGGATATTTTACAAAGCTGTGTTCGGAACATGAATAGTGAGGGCGGTCTAGTGAGGGGTCTTGGTAAGCTTTGCTCGATCAAACGTGCCTGTGTTGTGCATTCAAACAAGTTCTGGCACACTGCTGCTACTAGATTTCACTTCCCCTTGTCACAGAAGTACTCTTGTTCCAGTTTAGAGAGGGGCGTGACGATTAGTCCCACCGATATGCTTACCTTTTTCATTCTAGGTCAATTCGGCAGTCTATTGGTAGGGATCCGAAGATACGACCCATCTGTCACTTGTCTTGGCTCATATAGTAGCGTTCGGTATATGAGCCAAGACTTGTTGGACAAGATACCCATCACCTCGGTACCTCAGGTATTCGGGCCAGGAGGCAAACCAAGAGCGGACGTAGTAGTGCCCACTGTTATCACGAGCGATTCGCGGACTCCATGTAAGTCTCAACCGATACATCACCCCTTAACGCTGACAATGCATCTAGCACGATGCGTGAAAAATCATCTGGCTAATGCGTTACAGCACCATATAATTGGCAAGCGAAAATCGATACCCTTGATGGTACGGCGGTCGTGGGACGTTGGTGGGATTTATGTGCTGGTGCTGTAGCCGTCAATGCGATGTGCGTCGAAAAGTATGGAAGAACGGGACAGGCTCTTTTCCAAGGTGGGCTCCGCATCGTCCTTGATCATGAGGGAAGCGGTCGGTAATGGCACACTGTCGGATCAACAACAGGCGAGTCTTTCGTTGGAAATACCGTTACAAAGATAAGTCGGAATAAGGAGCTGCTTCACAATCCTTATCGCACGAGCAGCAATGAATCAAAATATTGACCGCAATCTTGAGTTCTTCAGTGTAGAAGGACCTGGTAAATCATAGTAAATTCAGCTAACATAGACAAAAGACGCTCGTGTGGTCCAACATCCAAACCGAGACACACGTAACGATATAATCTCAACTCCCCACTTCAGCCTCTTCTCCATCGTTTTCAAGTGTCTTCTCTTCATTCCATGTCCAGACGTGTATGTTTTGCAGACTCCACATCCTCTCGTGACCGTAGTATATTGAGAAAGAAGAGGTGTTGTATTGAAAGTTGGGTCTTTTGCGGAATGGTTGAGGTTGAGGTTGAGGTTGAGGTTGAGGTTAAGGTTAAGGTTGAGAAGATGGATATAGGCTGGGTATGTTGTGGCGATTGGATTGGGCTTGCTTTTGAAAATACGGGATAAGTTTGGCGTAATGGGCGATGATGGCTAAGCTGTCTCCGGGGGACAAGAGTTTCTTTATATCCACTTGAGTTGATCAGGGTTGAACGGTCTGCAATGTGGTGCTGCTCGGCTTGTAGGGTGGGATTACGATGATATGAAATTTGATGCGAGAGGACTAGGTCCTGGTCGAAGGGCTTGAGGGGTTGGGGGGTTGTTTGGGAGGGTCGTATGGTTGAGCCGGAGTGTGATGGGACGGGATGTGAAGTGGTGTTGGGTTGAAGATGGGTGAGGATGGATGAGGGTAGGGAGAGGAGGTTTAAGGCGTTTTGGTGGGTAGAGATTCTGATGGCGATGGTAATGGTGAGGGTGATGGATAGTCGGATGCGGTGTTTCTGTAGAGGGTGTTCGTTTGGCGAAGGGGCTCGTGATGTGCTGTGAGAGATGCTTGTTTCGTCAGCAGCGGCTCAAGCTGAATCGTCTCACACGTGTTTAGCGAGGAGTATGGGATAACTCATCAGGAGAGAGCAGTGGTAGAGATGTCTGTCAGTGTAGCAACGCTATGCCGCCTCATAGAACGTGATGGACAACGCTGAAGTCATGTCGAGAGAAGATCAGGCAAGTTGGGAGAGGTGCCGGTGCTGCTGCTTAACAGCAAGCGAGTCAATTAACACAAATGAAATATGAAAAAAAGCGGCCACTGCCCTCACTGTCCACTGTCGTTGCCTCCAGCAATGTGGTATACCAAACGCCCGAAAAAGAATCCCATAACCCATACGAAAATGTCGAAAGAAAACGTAACAAGTACCCCGAATTTCACGTAGAAAACCACCACCACCACCACCACCACCTCACTCTCTCCCTCCCCCAACCCCCAGTCTCACTCCCCAATATATTCGAGGACCATGTTCTCCACCTCCACCGGCAAGAAACGGCCCATGGCCACCCACGCACCCCAGCTACCACATAAATCTTAGCATGTCAACACCCAACACGGTGAAAAAGTGAGAACTTACTGCACCACCCCAATCATCGCCTCCCTCCGCTCCCCCACCTTGATCTCTCGAGTCCGGCGCAATGCCGCCTCCTCCGCCCTCATCCCCGCCACGTACGCGTTGAGCGCCGGGCCCGCCATGTTTGGATGGTTTAGGGCGACGGTCGCCCGGCGAGACACGGCCCCGATCCTGTTGTCGAGGTTGTTGATGGCGATGGTGAGGGCCCGGTGCTCGATCCCGGCGTATATGAACTCGATTTCTGCCTCAATGGCCGAAGTGGTGGCCATTTTGGCGTTCGTGGTTTGAAGGTTGGTGAGGGTGAGGATGGGGTTAGGGATCACACGGCTTTGAGTCGGAATCGGAAGCCTTAGCGTGGGTCAAAGATCAGATGGTGCTTGCGGGCGTAGTCTCTGATATCTTTGCTGTATGTGAACTCCCCATTTTGGGGAGAGCTGTATTGTCAGTCACGACACCTTGGTCAGGTCTTTGGCTGATGTGCCATTGGATGGAGAATGAGAAGACTCTTGGACCGGAGTCTATGCTAATGTCAGTCTGGCGGAGGTGTTGGGTTCCTCGCTGCCGTGAGGTAGAACATCGCGGTGTGTTCAAGTCCTGATGCCAAGTGATGACTGGCTTATAACTGATCACCAAGCCCAGGATATCCATTACGCACAGCATAAACAAGGCGGCGTCCATATCCTGGCTGTCCCTAATCACAAGGTCAACGATTGCATCCTATATTGATCACATCGGCTGCTCGATTGATGCATCGCTTCAGACCGGAGCCGTAGAGCGCTAGCCGAATCCAACCCATAGATGATCCGCAAAAGCCATAGAGCACCATTTTCTAGCATGACGGGTGACGAATATGCTTACAGCCACTTATTATATAGTGGGTTCCCAGCCCATATTTTCCACATGCTTCTATCTCTCCGGCTCCATTGTTAGCTGTCTGTCAGGCAACTTCATTCGCGATTCTGAACTGACTGGCAGGGCGCCATAACTCTTCGTGGGGTGATGCCATAGAAAGACAAATACCGAGCGAGATGAGTGCAGTATATATAGATATATATATGATTTTTTTTGAGATTTGCAATAAGAAAAATGGAGGTGGTCCTGAAAGCGTCTCTGTTAGCTCCAAATATCCAAGGGACCTGGGCTAGCCTGAGCAAGTAGTATCGGCTGCCTGAGTTGTTGTCCGAAAAAGATCGTCGAAGAGTAGGTGTTCCTATCCACACGGTCTAGAAGCCAATGATACTGACGACTCTTGAGCGCAGATTGCTTGCGGACACTCGACTCCAGAGGGATTAACGATGAGGATGATTTTCAAACAAATTCAATCCCGAAGACAGTCAGTCGAATGGTACACGTTGTCAAAACATTACTCACTGCGATACTGATTGTGAATAAGATCACCGTTCGCACTGAGACTTTCGTGTCTCGGACGCTGAGGGACGAATTAAGAGTCCATGTCGTTGCGTCTTCTGCTTTTTGAGGCCATGGAATCTCGTCAGTAAAAGCTTGTCCCGTTCATCGAGATCTCTCCTTCACTACTATATTTCATGCATGTCATTTCTCTTCTTCCGCGGTTGCTCTCATTCGTGGTGAAGGCCACGCAGGTTGTAAGTCCTATGCCTTCGTTAAGCCTTCGTTAAAGGCAGAACTCATGGCGATTTCGAAGATCGGAGATTCCAGTCTAGCAAGTAGCAATGCTGCAGAACTTACGCTCAATGAGTGATGCACAAGACACTCAAGTAGCGACATTTTGCTTCTCCGTTCGCAGCCCAGTCCTGCGATTTCTGGTCGTGTGGTTGTACGATTGTAGGATTGATAGACCGTTGTTGCGGTTGCGGTTGCACGACCTTCTGTAGAACTTGGTGTCACAGCTTCGCAGCATCCGTCCACTGCACCATTCGATAGCAAATGACAAGCTTTTGTATTGAGTTGTGATATTTTTCGTGAGGCTGCTGGGAGCAGAAGTCAGCCAATAGTTCACTCTATATTGCGGTGTCCCAAAGTTGCGGATCCCTCCATCTGAAAGGCTGGTAAAACCGTGCAATTCTTGCAAGTCTATTCGTCGAAGTTCAGGAAGGCGGTCACACTAAAAGCTAGGATAGAGATTGTGTTAAGGCAAGAGTGGTGGTGATCAAGGATTCCTTGTGCAGACTTACTACATAGATGAGTTAGCTTTCTTCTTTAAAGATGGCTGGTCTACTTACTGACGCAATTCCTTGCCATGAACGAGATCGAGACTGAAAAAAGAACTCTGCTTGTGATATGGGTAGACATTTGGAGCGGACTTGGAAGCCTGAGGTTCAGTAGGTAAAGGCTGACAACGAGATCTTGCTCAAGCTCATGTCTTTGTGTGAAGGCGAGGGTGTCCCATCCTTCATCTCTCCCAGCACGGGTTCGGAGAAGCTGAGAGTAGCTTGAAGAATGTATGGTAGGTTCTAATTGAGGCTGCTACTGATTCAGTGGTAGCTGCTGGAGAGGAATCGTACGTTAAGAGTAAGTTTCCCCTGGGAGAGTTCCTCTTACCACGTTTTGATCTCTGTGGCACTTTTTAATCAGCACGACACCGTTGACTGAGGTTGAGAACAGAGAACGCGCCTGACTGAGTGAGATCCTGGCTCTTGAATGATTTCATTACTCTGTCGAAGACCATGGCAAACTTGGCTTGCACCATGCTGTGAGAAGGTATGTAAGATCAACACCAAAGACTGTTAGACGCCATCGTGAAGGGTATTTGTAACAGCGCTTGTGAAGGTGCGGGTAGATGTGATAGCAAAGCCGACAGGTCTACCTCTTCGCCGTGAGTGACAGCAGCGATGCAGAGGTAGGAAGCAGGATACTGAACAGAGACAGAATGTATATGTCAGAGTTCCTACCAGACACGAAATAACTTGAAGATCTTTCTTGTGTCAAATGGAGTAAGGTGATCCGGCCAACGTGCTAGCGTGGCAGGATCGTCATCTTTCCCCTTACATAACAGTGGCCCCTTGCAATAATCTAACACTCCTAGTACTCCCCATGCTATATGGCCTACCGCCTGTAATACAGCAAGGATCACCTAGCCTTACCCATAATCAATTACGGTCCTATTGACTCACCTCTTCACTAGAAAGTGAGACTGCTGCTTCAATATCCAGAATCACACTCGACGCCTATACCTTCACGACACCTCACGGCCGTCATTTGATTCATCCACGAAAGAACTTGTACGGCAGACTTTCGTCCTTATCACTATTGACCAAAACGCCAAATAAGTTTTTGGGGATGGAGATAGGGACGTACCTACGAATGACAACCATGGAGCAGAAGCTTCGTAGTTGACTTGTGCTCTTCCCGCTTGGTTTGGAGTTTGAATGGATTAAGCATTCGACGCGTCTCCATGCTGTGGCTTGTTGGAAAGCGCTTGACGAAGCGATGCTTCTGGGATCAACATCCCAGGAGGCATTGAGGGTGGGTCTGCTGGTGCCGAGTCTCTTCACCACAAGGCTTAGAGGCTATGGCAAGATAGGAAACCTGGAGGCCACCTTGTATGCAATGTAAGCATCCGTGACCTGAAGTATCGAGGGGGTCTACTCACCATGACTAGTAGCATTCCCTTCTCCTCATACTAAGTCGACCGCCTCGAGGAATCACTATTGTGTGAATGGAAACAACACCATCGCCAGACAAAGGAATGACCTGCTGTGAAAGCCAATATGATCGTTTGTGGCCCTTGCGTTCAGAGCATTACGTCGCCATAAACAATCTCATGGCATTCCTTGGATGTGGGAACGTTCGCTCGACTGACAACTTGACCGACGAGATAAGTTGGGGGACCTGCCGCCGGCGCATCAGGTCCATTGCCTCCAAGGCTTCGATGATGAACGGCAATGCCCCTGTTACAGGGACCGGGACGAAGAATCCTCTTCCGATAATCACCATCAATGCGACATCAGCACTAGAACTCATGAGTCCACTAGGGGATCGATATGATCTATGGTTCGAAGGCCGGGGACATCACTCCTGGAAGCATAGTATTCCAAGGAAATGGACCCTAGATCAAGAGCGGAGAGCGACTTGGGCGGAAACAATCGTCGAGGAAGAACATGTACGAGGAGTCGAAAGCCTGGCACTCTGGCAACTTGAGATGGAAGTCTATGGTGATGAGCAGGCTGTACGAATCACAACAGGAAACCACACAAGGAAGACACTTGCTGCAATCTCCGCGGAATTCCTAACGCAAAGGTCGCCTCCGAAGAGTCCACCACCTTCGTCATATCAGTACAGCACATGCAGCAGTATTGTCTAAGCGTTGCCGTGCTTCGAAATTTTACGGACAATTACCGTCTCCGAGAGCTGATGCAGCGTTGCCGGCCGATTTCGATGTGGCTATAGACGGCGAAAACGACAGTATAGCAGACACAATGCGATACCAAGCGGTTGTCAAGGCACCCATAGATGCCATTGGACCGGAGGCAGAACAGCAATTCGCTTGCGCTGCGAAAGCTGACCTCTGCCGGGAAAGGCATGGAGAATCATGGAGTTGAACACCTCAGAATTCATCTCTTTGAATTTATTCGATCATTTGGACGACCTCGTGAAAGCCATTAATGCACACGCCTGGGTCAATACATTCGGATAGATCACAGCTTTTGAACCGCTATGCTTCGAAGCATGTTGATTGAAATGGGCTTGTTGATCTGTGGTGGTCATTTGGTCAATATTGTTGCATTGTTTCTGAGTACTGGAGCAAATTCTATGAGCGAGATGGAAGCTTCCTTACGAAACTGTCGGACCAATGCCGTCTATCTTCCTGTACAGCGTGGCTCGTGGAGAAATTGGCCTGCTGGGAAACGACTCTTCAATCAGCCATCCACGCTCAGCGTAGAATGGGCAAGACGAGCATGAAACCCTCCTTCGCATACTTACGCATATTGTAGTCCCCGATTCTTGGAGCTCATTCAGATCTCTATCCGCCCAACAATCCTTATTGAGTGAGTAGTCTTTGGAGGTTCGATGACGAAAATCCTAACTTCATACCGCCATATATCAACATTACCGCGAATATTTTGGCCTCGTGGCGGTGGTAAAATAATTGTATGTACAACGAGAAAGCAGTCGCTCCCAGCTTTCTCCCGCCGCCCCACCCAAAATCTAGCCTGATCTGCGGAGAAGATTGGGGGCGATTTCCGCAGGGGGGATCTGCGCGCCAAGCCTACTGGTTTCAGGGGCGAATGGAGATTGAGACTAGCGCGCCCCTGAGCTTCTTAAAGTCGAACAGCTGTCTCTTCGACAAGTCACGATCCTTGTGTTACAATGATACCCCGTTCAACGACAGACTTGGATCGCTTCAGCGGGGACTGGCTATGTTGCTTGATTGATTTATGGTCTGAATAGCAAGAATCGCTTCAGCCTGCGATACTAAACGACTACGAGCGAATCCTACATATTGCACCATGCACTGCCGTTTGCCATCAGTACCAATGCTCCTGAGTATTGGTTTCAGAGATCGCATGTGCGGCTCTTTGGACAATGACGCTCATATTCCAGCGCTCCAAATAATGCAAGCGCTCGACGCGGACTCCGATTCAGGCTTGAGGCTGTGATGGAAGTCATCGTTGTCAGCGTGCATAGGGCTGGTATACTGTGAACAGGTTTCAAAGATATTCAAGGCCAATAATGCTGCCTTAAGGGTGGGTTCGTGAACTTAGATTTGGCTCAATGCCGATGAAAGAAATGTCGGTGGATTGAGGATTGGTCGAGCATGCAAGTTCTTGGATTGCACAAAGAATCCAGGCTTACGTATCTTGATACAACGGTGGCGCTCGCCTTTACTGCAATGGTGCAACGCTGATAGAATTGGTGATCATATTCCATATTCAATTAACTCTTTCTCACCTTTCTCATTTTGGTGAAGGATTGAATAATATGGTGATACGGTGATATGCTTCCTGATACAGAGCTAAGTAGACGTTCGAGATCATATACTTAAATTTTCATTGGTATGAGTTATGTTATACACGAGTCTGAGAACGTTTGACCTCGTCACCCACCACCATCAAAACCAACAGAAAGCAAAACGCCAAAACATACAGCAATTGGACTTCGCTGCTCGTCACCGACGCAATTACTATTCAACCGATCTGAACCTTGTCTTTCGCAGAGCGGACGGGATGCCGAGTATTCTTCAGTCTGTGGCCGTATGTGAGAGGAGCGTGCATAATTGGACCTATACTGATGTTGGAACGACCTGACTTTTGGTCGCGCTTTGCAAGAGAGGACGCTGACGTAATGCAGACTGAGACACTGTGGCAGACTGTTTCTCAGTACTTTGCGGAGAGTATCAAACCCTTGCACCAAGTCATTTGCTTCAAGCTACAAATTCAGAAATGGTCGCTCGAGAGACGAACGTTGGCTTCTATGAGAACAGTCAAAAGGAGTGAAAAGGACGCTCATGTTGCATGATCGAATCAAAAGCTCGCTACGCAAAAGTTGCCAGATACTATGTCTTGCAAAACGGTCGAGGTCACAGCCTAGAATGATATCTCAACCAATATGATCCAGAGGAGCAATGACGATAACAATGACCCTGCTATGATCCCTTCCTGTTTGCATAGCGGAAAGCGCCGCGCGTTCGGATATGAAGTCCTTGGTTGGTCTCACCTCTTGGGAATATGCTAGTAGTACAAAGTGCCAGCTACATCAGCACATCGGATCATATTCTCAAATTGATTGGCTATGAAGTTTACCAAAGGTTTACCCGAGATCTGCCCCTATCCGCATTTGACGTGCAATTTTCGTGCGGCTGGCTGCATTGACTCACATATATCCTGCTGTTAGTTGGATTGAGAGACACATTGGCCTCGTAAGTCGTTACTAAAAATGATGTTGATAGTATGTTTTGGAGCCCTCAACAAGTATGTTCCATGAATGAATGAGTTCTGGCCTATCTGGACGAGTTTCGCAGCTAAGACTGTACTGTTCACGGGTAGGACTATATGGGTACTAGACCTCTCGGTGGAAACGAGGCCTCGCATCATGCGGGTCGCCACTCAGACATGACCTGAACTTACCGTCGGTAGCCATGGGTCGTGTAGGAACGCATTTCCACGGTAAGGCGCATCGTCAGAGACTCAGAGATTCCGAAAGACCTTGACCCTGTTATTCCTCAGCTCACTTTTCCTCTTGGAACCCCATGCTCTTCGACTCTTCCTAGTTTTGTGAAGCGCCCATCTCCATGGATTGCGCGTGTTGTGAACGCTAAGAGCATTGTCTTCAAGTAAAAATGAAGTCTGTTGTGTTAGCATTCATCGCTGGATGTGCGTCGTTGGTTACTGGACAAGAATCGTCACCGTCCTCATCGGCGGTACCAAGTCTCGTTCAACCCGGAGCCGCATCTCCTGTTAGTACAGTAACGGTGGGCCAAGTAAAGTCTCCCGCATGAACGAGATATATCTTTAAAAACGAAGGCTGACCATATGATCACAGGATTCGAGTCAGTTCGTGCCCGACTCGTTGACTGCCAACATAGGGGACATCGTCCGTGAGCGCCCACCATCTATTACGACAATATGATTGCTAAGTTGAACTATAGAATTTCGATTCTTTCCTCCCAATCACTCCGTTGGGCGTGCGGAGTACAAGAAGCCATGCGTACCCTATGAGGATTCAGGGACGAATAAAGTTGGCTTCTGGTCGGGGTTCTTTCCCCTTAGCACGAATGACAATCCACCAACATGGAACCTGACCATTAATGACACCGAGCCGGTATTTTTCTACTGCGCAGCCCCTACTTCCTGTATCGATTTTCAGATGGTCGGTGTCATCAATCCAAACTCATCTGTATCGTTAGATACCCAGCAGCAAGAAGCGTCACAGTCAAAATTCATGTTAGCTCCTGGCGAACCATTTCTATCCGAAGGAGACTCTCCCCCGGGTTATGTCGTTTCAACAGTCAGTCCGAGTTCATCTCCAAGTCCAACTAATTCCTCGACGCCACCCCCTGCGTCTACTGGTGGCTTATCGAAGGGCGAGATAGCAGGAATCGTGGTCGGCAGCGCAGTGGTGGCGCTCCTTGCGGCAGCGTTATTCATCCTACTGAGCCGGCACAAGACGACGCTCAAATTTATACAAGAGTATCGACACCAAGCTTCAGGTCCGCAAAATCCACCCGGAGATCAAGACTGGAAATCCCCCAACCTAGACGCCTCAAATTGCCCATATTCACCATCAACAATTCCTTCCAGCGAGACTCCAGACTACCACGATGGCAAATACGCTAGCCCTCCATATACGGAGCATATCAGTCAGCACCCGGACGCACCTTTGCCGACAGCCATTGCTGAGCTTGCCTCACCCATGGACAAGCAGTCGCAAGAGTGTCTCGAGATAGACGAGCGTCCATCACAGAGGCTATATCCCGACGATCCTAACACAAGATCAACGTCACCACAGACACATCTAGCGCCGCTGTTATGGGGTAGATCGATGTCGACAAGAACGCAGTGAGTCGACGTTGTATCAGTGAGGCAAGAGGACAGAAACTGACAATTACAGCAGAGTCTCTGAGCTAGCTACAAACTAGACGTCAAGATGACCAAGTGCGACGTATCGAAGGAACGCCTATCAATGTTGATAGATGTTGAGCAGGCGGGAATAAGTTGTGGTCTCGGTGTACGCAGTATAGTTGTTTTGGGGCGTATGACAAGCGAGAATCCTCGTAGATTTCATGAGATACGTTCTGAGTATACTATGTCTGCATGATGCCTTCTTAAGATGCCGCTCATCGAGAAGCACCTTGTACCTGAGAAGTCAGCCCGCAATATAATGAATCATAACGTGCTAAGAGAGACGCGTTTTTCTCGTTCAATTACTTGTCTTGGTGCTCTTCCAACTTCCGAGATCAAGGCTTCTCAAGACAGAGATCCTAGCATCAAAACCATCTACCTACTAATGCTCCAAATCGCGAATGGTATAGGTCATAGGCTAGTATTCCATTCAGCATATGCAAGACTCTTACTGTGCCAGAGTTTTAGTGATGCAGATTTTGATAGTCGGTCAAAGAGAGTACTCCATTAATGGCTGCTTCGTTGTCCATAGCATGATGCTCCTAGTGGTACAAGGAGAACTTACCAGCAATACAAATCTTGCTAGTAAGTACGTGTTAGACGTTTAGGCAAAAACGTGAAGGTATTGAGGAGTAATCCAGCGAGTGCCAAGTAACAGTAAAGGAAACGCGGAAAGCACGCTAAATTCGGATGGCCGGTAGCCGTTTCACGTACCCCCAAGCTTGTAAACGAACTCCTCTCTAAATCCCACCCCACCCAACCCAAACCACAGCCCAATTCAATTCGCTAAAGAAATCTCCCGTCTAGCAACCGTCGGCCGTCTATATCTTATCAGTATATTGAAGATTCGGAGAAGTGTAATACACAAGATTATTCTGCATCATAAGCCGACAAAGTTTTGTTTGTGTACAACATATGTATCCGCGGAAATGGACTTTTGAGAATGATACTCAAAGTTTCTCAGTTGAATTGACCTAAATCTGGAGATGGGCGTGCAGCCGATCACTGCCTTTCCCATCACTGTCTTGCATGAGTTCCTTGTTTCACCTGATTCCGGAGGTTGGCATGGAGCTGATCACTGCCAAGCGTTCTAAAGCATAAAATACTTTATGCACTCTCCTTTTTCCATCACTGCCAAGCGTTCTGAACTATCTGCACTCTCCTCTTCCTATCACTTTCTTGCATAAGTTCCTTGTTTCAGATGAAAACGGCAGCGTATTAGTGCGTGTTCGTCTCGACTTGATCATAGTGGCTGCTAGCGGATTGCCTTACCATTCATTGCCAATTTGGTACAGTATTCGTTTGGATTTCTATCCTCTGTATGATTGTTTCAAGTGCGGTACCCCAAAAGGCAGTCCAATGATTTCAACTCCTTGATCAGCTGGATATTTCGTCTGCCACGCAAAGACCACACTTGATGAGTAGGTAAAAGGTCATAGAGCTACCTGAGCAATCAACAAAGTCGATGGCACGGCGAAAATTGAGTTTCAGCAAGGAGCACTTAAGTGCCAACAATGCAGTGTGATCAACTCAGAGCTTGAATTACTCCGCGATTTTCTATCCATCATGCAGGAACCACACTCTTCGAGTGGACAGAATGCCATGCAGACCTTTGAGCAGCCAATACCAAAGATCCCGCGGCGAGGTGTGAAATCTCCGGAAAAAGCAAAGAAGGCACTAGACGGAAAAAGCCAGAGAGAAGTATCGATAGAAGTAATGGCATCCAATAAAGCATACTGGAGACTTCATTAATCACGCAGAGAGTACAAGTCTTGTACTTCGTACCGTTCAGCTTGCCTTGTTTGGTAGTGCATTCAATAAAGCATATCAGAGATCGTCTTGGTCACGCAGAGTCCATATGTCTTGATTAAGCAAAATGCCATACACACGCTCAAGTAACCACCAAAGTCTATGTCAGAGCGGCGCGTGAAACTTCGCAAGGAGCAGAGCAATACGAAAAGCAGAAGGGAAGTAACGGTGATTTACTACATTCAATAAAGTTTATTGTCGGTGAGATCACGATCAGCTAGATAGCAGCACGGGATACGAGTTCACGGCATTAGTCATAGCAGGGGAGCAGTGGAATATATAATGATAGTCCTTCCGGCTTCGACGTTTCTTTCTCATCACGAGAATCATCAACAGTCCTCCAAAGTCTCCACCCAAGCCAAAATCTTCAATCAACGCCCTCGAAAACCTCTCCAGCCATGAAGTTCTCTCTTTTAACTCTGTCCCTCATTGCAGGCGCAGCCTTCTCCGTCGCTGCCCCGAACGGCAAAGGCCACAAGAAAGAACCCCCGGGCCCCCCCTCAGGTACATTCTCCGGAGTATCGCAGTCCTGCACTGCCAGCCAGAGCAGCATTTCCTGCTGCAACGCCAAAAACAATGGCAGCAACAAGAAGAATGTCTACTATCCTGGCGGGAACGCTGAACTGACTTGCAGCGAGATCAACGGTAAATCCCTCTAATTTGATGTTACCTTGCGCTGGTTGAAGTCAACGCTGACTGGGGGCTTTCCCATGGTTGTAGGATCGGGACAGGAGAACAAGCAAATCCAGGAGATTTGCTCTACGACCGTGGCCTGCTGCCAAGGCGATGGATGCACCGCTATTGCTTATTAGGCCGAATCTGTTTCAAGATCAGAAACATTTGGAAATGTGGAGGAGGAAACGTGGAGGATTGTAGGAGGGAGGAGGGATGTTTTGTCAGCAGGGGATGTGCGAATAGTTCTTATGTCCTGTGGACACGACGTTCTTTAACCGCGGCGACCGGGTCAAATCGGTGACTTGAGTGATTAGCGCTCTGAAGAGTTTACATTCTTTATGTAGTCTGTACGAGTGGATTTAATTCCAAGCTTATTCACTCGCGCTCATTGTTGTCTTAATGTGTTCAAAAAAGTGGTTTCGCAAATAGTACAGTGTAAAACCATCTGACGGGTTGTCTATTATTGGGTTTCTCGATACATGGCTATTCTTTTGGAAGCAGAGGCACTTGACCGGCAATTCACCATAGTTCGCATTTTTTCCTTCTGTCATGGAGAAAATAGGATTCAGGTCACAACATACGTGTGGGGTAAGGGTTAAACTGTAAAGAAGGTATGTTCTTGATGGTTTAATTATCTTAAAAAGCTTGATAATCAATATAAAACTTAATTAATAGTAAGAAGAGTTAAAGTAAAGTAGAAGAGTATATAGAATTCATAAGAGGCTTAGTAAGCGTATATAAATAAAGTCTAAAGAGGTTTATTATATAAAAATAATAAGGGATAATAAAGATTTTAAATAAATACTTAGAGGAAGGTTACTAAGATATTCTAGCTAGTAGACTACTAGTAAAAGTAGTATTTTATAAAGACTAAGTAATACTAAGCTTTTATAAGAAAACTAGTAGATTATTAGAAGCTAAGCCTTTTAAGGCTTAATAGCGAGGTAAACTAGCCTTTACAGGTTTAAGGTAGAAAATTAGCTTCCTAGGGTATAACTTAGCACCGACTTATAAGATAGTTCTTATTAGAATTCAGGCCGGGTTAACCTTAGTAGTTACTAATTAGGACTAGTTAGGGGGCCTTAGTAGACTAATAGAGATTTCTCGTAATAGTTATTCTATTCTATATAACTATATCTATCTATTAGTTATTATAATACTATTATACTATACTTAAATTATATATAGATAACTTATTAATTATTATATTATTTATTAGTTTATAAGCCTAGGTTTAGCGTAACCTAGGAACCGCGTAATTTATATAGTAAGCTTTTTAATAAGTCTTAGGATAGTCTTAGAAGTACTATTCCCTAGACTATTTATTATTAATAGTATAATAGCTAACTATTATAAAACTTAGAAGCTTAAAGGTAAGGAGAACTATAAATAATAGGAAGTTATAGTTTACAACTATCTTATTATTAATAACCTAGATCTTATTATCAACCCTAAATACCTACCTCTAATTTAGATTAAGCCTATTAAAGGAGGCGTACTACTTATTAATAAGCTATAAGATAAATATATTAAGAAGGAAAAGATAGCCCTTATTATTATCTAGATTATTTATATACTAGCTATTTATACTATAATTAAGAAGATTATAGTAGCTAAGGATATATAAATAAAATTAAAGTTATTATATAAGATAGAGTCTTATATAATAAGAAGAGTAGTCTTCTTCACCTTAATAGCCCTTTAATCTAATTAGTTTAAAGACCTTTATACTTACCTTACTAAGTTTAGTAAATATAAGAACTAGCTAGAGTAAATAGGGACTCTTTTATATTAAGATTTTCTAGCCTCTATCTTTAAGAAAGGTCTACCGGAATATATAGAATAGATAGATTATACCCTTATTAAGATCTCTTATTCTAGGAAGGAAGATATTAACTTTAAATATATTATTATATTACTTATTAATAGAGACCTAGCTAATAAGGCTAAGGATACTAAGGCTTTTACTAGTAATTTTAGTAAATAACTAAAAGTAGGCTAATATTAAAGTAATAGATATTAAGGTAGTAATAGCGAGAAGTATACCTTTTATAATAATAATTATAATATTAATACCTATTTTTACCCTTATCTAGACCTTATACTAGCGGGATTTACCTTTAAAATAAAGAAAGAGCTAGAAGTATAGAATAATTATTAATAAAATAGAAAAGGTCTTAGTTACTAGTAGAGTAAGTAAAATCTTCTAGATAAATAAAAATAAGATAAATCCTATACTACTTACTTTAGGTATAACCTATAATAAATTAAGTCCTATAAGATTATTATTAACTTAGGGGACTAGGAGTATACCTTCTAGGACCGCTTTAAGTTTACTAACTATTTACTAGTCTAGAACTATATAGTATTAGGACCTACTAGGGGTAGGCTAATAAAAGTTAAGGGTATTAGGATAATATTAATTCTAGTAGTTATTAATAATAAAGTTAATAATTTTCTATTAACTAATATTTATTATATCCCTAATATAGAGTTTAATCTCTTATTAACTACCTAGCTAGACTTATAAGGCTATAAGTATATTAGTAGTAATAGGAAAGAGATATTCTATAATAAATAAGGGTAGGAGGTATTATAAGCCGTCTTATATAATAGGATATACTAACTAGAAATAATATAGATATAATAAATAAGAGCCTTTTACCTTAAATTATCTATACTAGCTAAGAACGACGCGTTATAGACTTAATAGTATAAGTAATATAGTTATATTAGTATAGAAGCTACTAAAGTAATAGTACGTACTACTAATATTAATTATAAGGCCGCTAATCGCTTATAAAAATACGAGTTATAAGAATTATATAAAAGTTATATATTAGGGAAAATTACTTAAATACCTTTAAGAATACCTATATATAGAGTTACTATCCCTAGCTAATACTAGTATATTAACCTAGTATTAGCTAGCTATATAACTACCCTTAGGGGATATACTAATATAATAGTCTCTATATATAAGGTATTAGGATTTTCTCTTATAGACTATATATCTAGTAGGGGAGAATTACTAATAAAACTCACCTTTAGAATAAAATACTAGAAGAATTAGGATTATTAATTAGCCTTTATCTAGAGTAATAATAAACTCGCCTAAGGCTATAAATATTAATAGATCTATAAAGAGAATAGGATATAATTAACCGCGTCGGTACTATATAACTTATATTAGAATAGGATTACTAAGAGAAAGAACTAGATACTATTTAGTAAAGTTAGAATAGTCCTTATTAATACTAGACTACCTTAGGAGTTCTAGGGTAAGGCTATCTATTATATTAATTATATTAAGAACCTTATACCTAGTAAAGACGGGAAGTCCCCCTTTAAGAAATAGTACGGCTTTAAACCCCTATTAATATACCTAAAACCTTTTAAATATTAGTACTATTTATTTAATATATTACTAAATAAGAAGAAACTAGATAATAAGGCTATTAAATACTACTTCCTTAGCTATAATAGTAAGAGTATCTACCGCGCATAGGATATTAAGGGATAACGTCTTATTAGGTTAGTATATATTATATTTAATAAAAAGGCCGTTATATTATTAATAGAAGATAATAAGCTTCTAGTAGATAGAGAAGATAGTAATAACTATATTATAGACCTCCTAGTAAGCTACCTCTAGTTAGACTAATTAGATTATAATAGTAAGGTCTTAAAGGGAGTACCTCCTCCTAATTAATAGGGTATTAAAGGGGCGTTAAATAGTACTAAAAATACTAATAATACTAATAATACTAGTAGCTCTAGTAATAGATTAGTAATAACTCTTCTTAATAGCTAATTAGTATTAGGCCTAACTAATAATATAAGTAGGCTAACTAGTTTAAATAGATATAATTAGGATAATCTACCTAAGTTAAATTAATATAAGTTAGATAATTAGACTATAAGAATTAACTAAGTAGAGTTAGAAATATTAACTATTTAAAATTAAAATAGTTATAATAGTTAGATATACTAAATTATTATTAGAATACTATTAGCTATTATTAATAAGATATTAGCTAGGAATAGTAAATCCTAAAAAACTATTCTCAATTTATTACGTTAATCTAGTTATAATAAACTATAGATTAATTATAACTAAATTAATAAGTAAGGCCTAAAGTCTTTTAATAACCCTAATAGGTTTAAGGCTATACTTACCCGCGTTATTACTATTAATAAAGAGCGTCCCTATCTAATATTAATAGATAAGGCCCTCTAAGGGCCTAATAATAAGAAATAGCTCGCTACCGCCGAAGAAGAATTAGCTAACTATACTAAGTAGGAGATATAGAAAATGTTATACAAGCTACCCTAGAAGGTATATATCTTACTAGGAAGATAGGTCCTATCCTATAAATATAGGCTAATAGGCGAAATAAGTAGATATAAGGCCTAGTAGGTAGTTAAGGGCTTTTATTAAATTAAGGGGATTAATTTTAATAAGACCTTCTTATTAACCTTAAAGGTATTATTATAATATCTTCTTCTTACCCTAATTACTAAGTATAGGCTAGTTATTAAGTATTTAGATATTATTATAACGTTCCTAGAATTACTTATTTAAGAAGAAATCTAGGTAGAGTAATTATATTACTTTACTAATAGCTAATAAGGACACGCCTATTAACTAAATAAGGCTTTATATAACCTTAATTAAGCGTCTTATAAATAGTATAAGACCCTTTATAAGGTACTTAAGTTACTAGGATTTAATTACCTTAAGTATAATTATTATATATTTATTAATCCTATAATAAAATTTTTATTACAGCGTATATAAATAACTTACTATTTATAGTATATAATTAGAACCTAATTACTTATATAAAAAATAAACCTAATAAGAGGTTTAACTTTAAGTATATAAGAGATTTAAAAGACTATTTAAGTATAAATATTATTAGGAATCTAGATAAATAGTTTATTTAAGTTAATTAAATAAAATATATTATATAATTATTAAGATAGCTTAGTATAAAGAATTATTTACTAGTAAACTCGCTTATAGAATAGGCGTATATTACTATTACCCCTAATAGTTATATAACTCCCTTATCTAATAGGGAGGCTTATTAGTCCCTTATAAGAGTACTTAATTAGTTAAGTATTATAACTAGGCCTAATATTACTTATACTATTAGTACCCTAAGTTATTCTCTCTATAACCCTTTTTTATAATATATAAATATAGTAAAAAGGGTATTATATTACCTAGCTAGGATAATTAATAATAGCTTAATCTATTAACTAGGTAAGAATAATAGCCTAGTAGGTTTTACTAACGCGTCCTATTATAATAACTATAAGATATCTCGCTCTACTAGAGTATATATCTATAAATTATTTAATAGCCCTATTACCTAGTAATCTAAATTATAAAAGCTAGTAGTAATATTTATATATAAGTCTAAATATATTACTATAATAGAGGTATATAAAGAAGCTCTATATCTAGGCCTTATACTTAAAGAGCTAGGGTATAATAAGGGAGTAGTACTAGTACTCCTAAATATTAATAACTAGGTAGTTATAAAATTAACTATTAACCTAATTAATTATACTATTATAAAATATATTTAAATAAGATACTATTTAATTTATTAACTAGTTTCTAAAATTAAAGAAATCTATCTTAAATAGGTTAATACTAAAGCTTAATATATAAACCCCCTTATAAAACCTATTAGTCCTATTAACTTTAGCCTAGCTAGATAATAATTAGGACTAGCTCTAGGTAAAGTATAAGGGTATTTAGATATAATAGTTAATAATAGGGACCCTACCTTATTATTACTAATCTAAGAGGGAGTATTAGAATTTAGGCTAGGTTAACCTTAGTAGTTACTAATTAGGACTAGTTAGGGGGCCTTAGTAGACTAATAGAGATTTCTCGTAATAGTTATTCCATTCTATACAGCTATATAATACTATTGCACTACACCCAAATCACGTGCAGATAACTCATTGATCATCACATTATTCATCAGTTCTATGCTGTATACGTAACAAGTTAGCGCTTGCTTGCGGCTGAAGTTCACCTTGGTCGTTGCTCAAGAGAGAATATCCTCGTTGATGACAGCCAGGGAACCCCCGATGGCACTGGCGATAGCGGAAGCCGCCTCACTGAGGCCTGAAATCAGATTGTCTCAGGCGCTCAGCAGCTACGAAGCGATATTATTAGCGGACCAAAAGCTATCTTTCAATGCATCGCCACCAGATCCCATCGCTATCATGGCACTCACGTGCGAGATTGATCGTAAGAATGGCGGTCGCAAGACTCGTCGATATGGAGCTCGATTGACTTCTTTCTTGAATTCGGTCAAAGGTTTCACGGGCATGGTGGATGTCATCATCGGCAGTATGGGAAACCCCATCGCAGGTGCAGTTTGGGGAACCGTGAAGACAGCTATACAGGTAGGAGTGTTTTCTAGTATAATATGGACTTGATATTTCTCCTGGTCTTACTACGACATTTCCTTATTGTAATCTACATTATCTTCATTCCCTTCTTCAGCCTTACAAACATATGTACAGATTGCCTCGGATTTCGAAACATATTTCGACTCGCTTTCGACCATGTTGATGAATATTGGCTTGAACTCGCCTCGGTTTGAAAAATACGCGCTGCTATACCGTACGTCCGCCAGCCTACAGAAAGAGCTTTGCAACTACTATGCAATGGTTGTCAATCTTTGCACAAAAATTGTTTTGTTTGTGAGGAAGCCTGCCATCAAGCAGATTGCCAACGCGTTGCGTAATCCTTTCGGCGATGAGTTCGGCACACTTCAGAAAGAACTGGCAAGGCTGGGTACTGCCGTGAATGAAGAGGTTTCGCTCGCCTCAAGACAACAGCAGAATATCGACTCTGTGATGGGAGCTACCGAGCGGAAAGAAAGCTCATTGTTCCGAGCCACTGGAGCAGTGTTTCGAAGAGAGACAACTGCCGAATCAGCACAAGCCAAAAAGTGGCGGGAAAGCAGGCTGAAGTCCCGTTTTCTCAGTTCGTGTTCCACGTACAATCACGAGACTACGTTGAATCAAGCACGCAAAAGCGGATCTTCCACATGGATCTTTGAAACTGAGGAATATCAACGCTGGGAATCCGAAGCCTCCCCTTCAACGTTACTGTGTTCGGGAATCGTAGGAGCTGGGAAATCTATACTGTGCGCGAGTGTTGTGGAGCACCTTATCCTGGGCAAAGATTCGAATTGTTCTGTTGGGTACTTCTTTTGTAAAGACGACCAGGCCACTTCCCTTATAGCGCGAGAGATCATTGGGAGTCTGGCCCGACAGATGTTCGACAATATACCCACTGATTAATTCAGTAATCTGGACACCAGTATTGGCGATTGCAGGCTTAACGCGGAGCAAATCATATCTCACATGCTGGTACGACTTCCTCGCTACCAGTACTATGTACTGGTCATCGATGGGCTTGACGAATGCGAATATGAAGAAGTCAAGCTACTTATTGAATTGCTTCGGTCTTTGCTCAATTCATCAGGCCAGGTATTTAAGTTATTTTGGACTGGTCGTTCTGACTTTGCTATTAAAGTCTCTGAATTCTTCCGACCCAACTTCCAAGTACACATCACGCCGGCAAGCAATGGCCCCGAGATTTCTAGATTCATTGAGCTTGCCCTGGAGAAAGTGCTAGAGAATCACATGCTACAGCTTCGCGATCCAAAAATCATTCTTCGAATCCAGGATGCCCTTGAAGCAGGCGCTCAGGAAGCCTCGAGGATTTGCCCAGGGGCCTGCCGGCGACGTTCAGGCGAATCCTTCAGCGGTAAGGGTTTTCCTTGAATTACTAACATGGCTTTGGAAGAAGAATACTTTGGATTATGCCCTTCCTTCCAGCTTACATCTGGTATTCTACTTGACTGGCTCGATTGTACGGAAGCACGCCAGTGTTCTACATATTTCATTGTTCATGCACTTTCTCTGTAGCAGTCCCTTCTCTTAAGCCGCCTTCTGCACTGTAGACATGCTTCATAGCTTCTTTCAAATTATCGACTAGGCAATGCTAACTGCAATAGGCTGCAGCACTCGGATTTTGCCAACCCAAGTCTTGGCAAGAAGATTTTCGAGATGATAGCGGCTGCCAAAAGGCCACTGACTCTTAACGAACTTGCTGAAGCGATTAGTATCACGCCTGGAGATACTACGTGGAGCAATACCAAGCTGGTCAATGATGTATCGAAATTCTTGGAATCCTGTGGTAGCTGTATCATTGTCGATGAAGAGCTTTCTACTGTGCACTTCGCCCATTCTAGCGTCAAGCGGCATCTTCTATCGCAGCCCACAGATCTGGACATCCAATATAATGTTCATCATTACCATATAAGTTCGTCCCAAGCCGACAAGAACCTCGGCAAGATAATTGTCACGTATCTCAACCTTGACGTCCTTAGTACGCAGCTCACCATGTCAAGTGGGCCTTCGCAGCATTATTCGGCCAGTGTTCCAACTTTTGTCGCTAGATCGGCACTTCCGAAAGGTGACATGATCAACAAAGTGGCTCTAGCCATGTTGAGATCTCGAAGAGCGTCTGGAAAAGACCCTGGCCGGGATGTGGAGACAAGCGCCAATCTCATGCGTGAAAAGAATATACAGATCGAACAAGCATTCTCTCTCCTTTCATACTGCCATCAATACTGGCTCCATCATTCCAAACTTGTCCATCTTGAAAAAGATCAGACCCACAAGCTGTGGGAGCTTTTGGTGAGTGGTAACGTGAGTACAGTGGAGCTCCCCTGGGCTCCTGAAAATGCTTGTGAGCTCTCAACATCTGGTGAACTAGGTGAACAATTCGTGCGCTGGATCACTGAGCAATGCCATCCTGCATTAATTGAAAAAGCGATCCAGACCCTATGGACACACAGAGCGCAAAGAGTAATGGCTTCTGATATCTGCTATAAACAACTGGATCGATTGCTTACATTGCGCGGCTTCACCTCGGGTGCCCCGCTTTCATCGCTGAAAGCAAAGGAATTGGAAACTCTGCTATGGGTATCAACCCGGAACGGATATCAAGCCATCGTTCAACTACTCCTTCGAGAAGGAGTTGATGTCAACGCCACCCCTGATGGCGGTCACAATGCTCTTTACACGGCGATTTCAGCAAATCAAGACGCGATCGCTGAGCTATTTATCGAGTACGGGGCTGACGTGAACATCAAAGGCGGAGAATACGGTACCGCTTTGCAAATGGCAGTTGTACAAGGCAATGACCTCGTCGCTAGGCTCCTACTTGACAAGGGTGCGGATCTCAATGCTCAAGGGGGAAAACACGGCACCGCCTTGATAGCTGCTGTAGCGTGGGGTCGTGTGTCGATATGGGAATTACTGTTGACGGCAGGTGCTGATGTTAATCAAGCTGCTGATGTCTTGGGACTGCACAATCGCTTAACACCTTTGATGATGGCAATAGAAAAAAACGACTCAGACTGCGTCAAAAGGTTGCTTGATGCTGGAGCTGATCCCAATGTCCAGCCTTCGGGAGTTCATAGCCCGCTGGCGCTCGCAGCCAAGCGCAGAAATGAGGATATGGTTTCAAGTTTACTAAGGAAAGGGGGCTTGTTACGGTACGGTCAGAAGTTCCCGGACAACATAAAAGGGTTTAAGAAAGATTTGCGTACTACTGAGTCTATAGCAGTGACTCTTTTCCTCGCTAGCACAGGGGACCTCACGACACGTGATAGCGAGTACGTAGTGATTGAGGAGTGACTGTTGGACATCCCCAAAGCGCTCAAAAGCAAGGATATCGTGATCTTCGGGCATCATTTGCCATACCCATCGCAATGAATATATATCCATGTACCTAAAGATATCAAAGCAGATAAGGAGGATACGTAGAATGTTAGCCCATGAAGCTAGCTCTTCGTCAATATTACGAAATAAGAGGGTATACGTCCCTCCAATCCCTCATAGTAATATAGGGTAGTATCTCCAGAGTCCCAATGGGCATGCGGAGGAAGGAGGGATAGACTGTAGAAGTATGGAGTACAGCTCCCTAAGTCTAAGGAAAGTGATATGTACTGCCCAGTGTCTGTTCCTGAGCACGAAACAGCATGACGCACTGTCAAAGGTAAAGGTTCACGTCAGGGGATGATTTTGAGAAGAGATATAACTTTTGCATGTTGGGGTCATCGATAGGTACAACGTGAAGTGTAAAGCCTCATCCAAGACATGTTGGCTGATCGGAGCGCTGAACAGGCACGTCGGTGACAGAATAATTCGGACACTAGACCAGATAGAGAACCGCGCCAAAAATTATGTGCAGTTATTCCTCCTACTATTAAAGGTTTCCTACCAGCTATTATAATAGCTTTACCTTCACATCATGCGACGAGCTGTAAGTGGCATATGCCCTAACCCTACGCTGTCGTGGCTACCAGACTCTCGTACGTGATATTTTGCTTCAACTTTAGTGGGGTTCTCTATCTGGCCTAGTGTCCGAATTATTCTGTCACCGACGTGACAGGGCTGTGGCTAAGCTTCACGCTTCACGCAAAGAGCCGCGGGAGGCAGACGGATCTCCGGGTTTCTCATAAGGAAACGCGGAATCGACTCATCGAATCAGGGGTAGGCGCTTCTTCTGGCAGACTACCTAAGTAGGCTAGCCCTTGCTTTTTAGTGATCTTTTTAGTAATCTAATCCAAGCAACTCAGTATGACATAGGTATGTTGCCCCTGAATCCGGAGAATTGACCGGGCTTGGTATTCTACGGAGTATTTCCACACGGCAGAAGAAACCGTTGAGACTTCGAATCATGCTATGTGTGTGGCGCGATAATCGTCTGCTGAATTGCCACGAGGACGAGTGATGTTGGAAAGTCTGAAATATCTCAGTGGATGGTTGGGAGGAGGATTCCTCGTAGGAAAGGAGGAAGAGAGTTGTTGATGGCCGCCAAACGATCGCATATTCTAGGCGAAGAGTGATCCCCTAATTTCCGGAATGTAGAATTGTTTCAAAACCGCGTAGCCAGAGATGCTACATGATTTTGTTCCGAGTCCGATCAAAGAGTAAAGCATATCCCCAGATCCATCATAGAGTCGTATGAAAGGAGATTATGGTGTTCTAGTGTCCCTGGCTTGGTGGCTGCATTTCATCCCCTGTACGGAGTACACTAGCTCCTTCTAGCCGGGATTCACCCGTTTGGGTGGCCGGTTTTTACTCGTGAACCCAAAACACTTTTTCGAAACACTCCTCTTACTCCCAATCATCTCTTTCACCAATCCAAGGCCTTGTATTCGCCGTGTGTCCTTTGCGAAAAGAGGATCCCCTCGCTTGCTGACGCAAAGCAACATCATCTACGCCTTTTACCACATTGCGACGAGCCAGATATATTGTTTGCCAACCTCGGAGCTGCCCGTGTCTGCAGGAGCATTCACCAACCGATCCAACTGCCCAAACAGACCACCATGCAAACAGGCGAAATTAAGGAAACAATCAAGTCTCCAGATTGAAAAAGAATTGCCTCACGTTCTGATTTCAGCCGGGTGGCTCAGGAGCGATGGCTAGCTCACCGCCAGCTTCTCCGCCCCCCGCGCGGCCAATGAGCGCCGTATTTCAGCAAGGGAGGAGTCAGAGTCGAATGAGTGTAAGCAGCAAGCTTGGAGGAGGAAGCAGGCTTTCGGATGAGGATGGAAAGCCTGCGGTGTCGGTCAAAGTTGGTATGTTTACAATCTGCATTCCTTCGCGGCATTGAAGACTCAAGGCTTACACGTCATGCGATTACAGCTGTCCGAGTGCGTCCGCCATTACGGCCCTCCGATCCGGGATTCGACCTTGTTCCTCAGCGATTTCAACGATCTATGGTCCACAATATCTCCCCGACTAGTCTAGCAGTCGATTCACATCAAGGCCGGAAGCTATTCATTTTCGATCGAGTATTTGGCGAAGACGTTTATCAGGAAGGGGTCTGGGAATATCTACAGGAGAGCGTCAATGCTTTTGTGCAAGGATACAATGTCTCGGTTCTCGCCTACGGACAGTCTGGCTCGGGCAAATCATACACGATGGGTACTTCAGGACCTGCCGAGCAAAGTGATGCACGCCTTATGGGTACGTACGCACGTCCATGAAAAGGCCTGTTCTGCCAGCGAGGATGAAATATTGGAATATCAAGCCCTAATATGAGCGACTAGGTGTGATTCCCCGAGCTGCCGCATTGCTGTTCGATAAGCTTGCAGGCCCACCTCCCCTGAATCGAAGCGGCTCTTCTGGCCTGCGAACACCAACCCGATATTCCATGCACTCTTCCCAAAGCCTGGCACAGCTAGCGACGGCGAACGCTACAGCAGAAAAAAACTGGCAGATGAAGGCTACATATGTAGAAGTGGGTCCAACTAAAGTATGGTCCATCGTATCCGGCTAATCTCACATGATAGATCTACAATGAGCAATTACGAGATCTTCTCGTCCCAGAGTCGGTGCCTTTAGCCGAACGGATGACAGTGGCGATCAGGGAAGACAAAGGGCGCATTTTACTGACAGGATTACACCAGATTGACATCAAGTCAGTTGATGATCTCCTCGGGGCTCTCAACTTTGGATCCTCCATTCGACAAACCGACGCGACTGCGATAAATGCAAAGTCTTCCCGTTCACATGCAGTATTCAGCATCAATCTCGTGCAGCGCACAAACAAGGCAGCACCTGCTGGAAGAGAGAAACGATTCTCGGTACCCATTGAAGCAATGTCAGGGACAGAGGATTGGATCACCGTTGACAGCAAGCTGCACTTCGTGGATTTGGCGGGAAGTGAAAGGCTGAAGAACACTGGCGCCTCGGGTGATCGCGCAAGAGAAGGAATATCCATCAATGCAGGTCTAGCAAGCCTTGGAAAGGTCATCTCTCAGCTCTCAACCCGACAAGCTGGAACCCATATTTCATACCGCGATTCCAGGCTTACTCGGCTGCTTCAAGATTCCCTGGGTGGCAATGCCATCACCTATATGATTGCTTGCGTGACCCCAGCCGAATTTCATCTGAGCGAGACGCTCAACACGGTCCAGTATGCACAGCGAGCCCGAGCAATTCAAAGCAAGCCTCAAATTCAGCAGACATCCGGGGAGAGCGACAAACAAGCCGTGATCGATCGTCTTCGCGCAGAGGTATCCTTCCTTCGAGATCAGATTCGTAATACTGAGCGTGGCACGAGTGCGCCTCTGGAGAGACTAGAGCGGCAGAATGAGCGTGAAGTAGAGCTACAGAATCACCTGCTTGATGTTCAGGAAAGCTACGGTAGCTTGAGCCAGCGTCATGCTAAGCTCATCTCGGAAATCACCAAGGCCAGAGACACGGTGTCCGGTGAGGAGACGCCGACTCTCTCAGAAGTCATTGGGGATTCCGCGGTGGAACGTCTGAAACGATCGAACTCATTTGCCGAGGCTGTCGAGCAAGTTGTCCTTGAATATGAGAAGACTATTCAGAGTCTTGAGAATTCGCTCTCTAACACTAGATCCACATTGGCCAGCACAGAGAGCACACTGCTCGAAAAAGAGAACAGATGCGCGTATGTGGAGACAATCAATCAGCAGCTCCAGGATCGTGTTCACAAGTTGATCGACAGGGATGCTGATAATGAGCAATATCTACACAACCTGGAAGCGAAGCTCGATGGGCAAAGCTCCGGTGATGAGAAGTCAGCCGCACTTGTCTTGGAACTGCGAAAGGAGATTGCCAGGACACGCGCAAACGAAGCTCAATGCGAAGACTATATATCCACATTGGAAGAGCGGCTTGCCGAAGCAGACCAAGATATGGAACTCAAGCAACGCGAACTGGACCGTCTTGAGCAGGTTGTGGAACGTCAAAGGAGTCTTGGAAAACTTGATAAACTACTCTATGAATTCGATCACCTTCAAAGTAACGGCAAGATGGAAGAGCCTCAACTTGCGCCTAAGCCTCTGACGAATGGCATTTCAAAACATACAGCCATCCCAAAATCTCTGCTTCAACAGGCTGTAGAAACCGCCATCCCAGAATCAGACGATGACGATGACGATACCACCATCAGACCTTTACCCAACGGCCCAGCTGGAAGGACCGACCATACCACCGCCGGATCCCGGGATACTAGCACTCCCAGAGCCCGCCCAGTCCAATCATCAGTTGCAATCTCCCGAGAGGATGAGCGTCAGAGCCCTGCTCAATCTAGGATGGTGGCTGACAAGCTCGAAGACGTCAATCAAGAGCTCTTCGATCTTCGGATCCAGCACGAATCGACCGTGACCGACCTTGGCATGATGTCCGCAAAGTACGAAGAAGCCCTGCGCACTCTTGCGGCAATGCAGGACGCCGTCGACGAAGCTCGTCATGAAGCTCGTCGATCGGGTGAGCCGCAGAGCGCTACATCACCGACGATATCGACTCGTCCGACGTCTTTTTTAGGGGACGCGAGGGTGAACGAGCTAAAAGATGGGGGACATGTGCCATCCTCGCGATCATTATCTTCGGAATTGTCCTTGGCTGGGGATTCGAATACTTCCCTAGATCAATCAATCGACGAGAGTCCTCAGAAGAGGGTCTTATCTGGGGATCTGAGACGAACGTCACAACGTGAAGATTCGCTATTGCTGGAGATTGAAGCACTAAAAAGGGCACAAGCCGAAAAGGACGAGGGCATACAAACACTGAACGCTCGTTACACGGACCTGCAAGAGCAGCACGGCGAAACGTTGGATGTTGTTGAAGAGCTCAAGGCCGAGGTGCAAAAGGCGAAGATGAGAAGTCCTACCTCTCCTAATTCTCCAGTCATCAAGAGGAAGTCGAGCCAAAATGTGATGACGATCGACCGTGCGCATCGCTCATTCGCATCACTGAGAAATATTGCAGCGGACAATCTCGAAGACAAACCTGACACCATGCAGAGCTTCGAGATCAATCTGAATACCGCTATGCATGAACTCCACCAACGATCTGAAAGGGTACAGCTTCTCGAAGCTGAGCTACTGACTTTAAAGAAAGATATGGAGACTAAGGCAACTATGATATCGGGTCTGACGCGCGAACGATCAAGCTTGAAGACCTCGTCGCCAATCGACATGTCCGTTGTTTCGACTATTCACGGGCAGCTTCTGCAGAACGAAAATCAAACAAAGATGTTGCAGGAGCAACACGCAATTCGAGAGCAAGAGCTACTGGCCGAAAATTCCTCTCTCAAGCAATCGTTGGAGCAAGCCGAAGCAGCAAAGTCGGCTATGCCAGGATTTTTCCCGGAAACCCCTGCTACCTCATACGAGTCAAATGACAAACAGCTTGGTGTTGGGTACGTACCTCCCCAGGAAGTCGCAAGACTCCAGGGTGAAGTGTCTCAATGGCAACAAAAGCACAACGCCGCAGTGAGCTCGATGCAAATTTCGGAGAAGCGACTCATTGCCACCGTTACCGATCTGGAGGCGTCAATGGCTAGTGTAAAGGCTATGCGGGAGGAAGCAGATGAAAAGGCTCGCCAGTCGGAAAGCATGTCGGCAAATGCAGCGAGCTTGGAACACGAAAAGTTAGATCATGTGCATATGATTGGATCTCTGAAGAGGGAGATTGATGAGCACAACACTACGATCGGCTCTCATGTCGACAACATCAAACGATTGGAGCAACTACAAATCGTAGCCCAGGAGCAGCAAAACGAGGCCACACGCTTTAGGAGCGACACTGAGAGCACACTTGAATTACATCGACAGCATATCTCCACGCTTGAGCAGCAGATCCTTGAAAGTCAATCCGACGTTGAGTTCCACAAGCATGGTCTCAAATCGTTGCATGATTCACATGCTCGGGAAATTGATGGTCTGCGCTCGACTATTGACAATCACGTTGCTGGTAAAGCAGGCATGGAGCGTAAACTAGAAGAAATGAAGGGCGTTTACACAAGTCAGATCACCAGGCTCGAGACCGAAGTCATTGATCTTAAAGACCAGCTGGAAAAGGCTCGAATTGGGCTAGCGAACGAAGTTCGGCAATCAAAGGCAGCTTGTGACGAACTGGAGGCGCAACGGAACCAACTTCAAGAAGAAGTCAACAACCTCAAAACTGAGATTGCGACAGCTGCAAAGTCCAACGAAGAAAAGATTGCCGAAATGGAGTCGATCAAAGCGGAGAAAGACAGAGCAGCAAGTCTGGTTGACGAGCTTGAAGAGCAGCTTCATGCCTCCTTCGATCAGCAGCAAGCAAACAACAGTAGGTTATCTATCCTCAGCAATAGTCAGGCCCATAATTCCAGCCACTCCAACATTGCGATCTCGGTCCTGGAGAAGCAATTAGAAGCTTCCCAAAAACAAGTGGAGCAACTGCAGGTATGGCATGTTTCCTTTCCATTAAAGAGACGCGCACTGACATTGTTCAGTCCCAAATGCGCGGAAGCGTGCAATCAAATTCGCCCGAACGCAACGCCTCCACCGTCCGTAAGAGCGCAGCGATCACTACCTTGCCATCACCCCCGCCAGCTATCCCACTTCCTCCACTACCAACCTCCGTCACATCGCCAATATCGCCCAATTTTCCATTCCCAGCTCCACAACACACTCTCAATCCCGAAGTCCTCGCTACCCACAACGCCGCTCTCGAAGAAAAGGACTCCCACATCCGACAAATGGAAAAGCATCTCTTCGCCGAGAAACAACTAACCGCCACGCTCGAAGAAGCTCTCGTCGACCTCGAGACCCAAGGCAACAAGATCAAACTCGACATGGAGGGCTGGAAGAAGAAATGCTGGGGCTACGAGGACGACATCAAGCAGCTGATGAAGGAAAAGGACAAATCCAGGTTTTCGGTCCAAGCCGTCGAACAGGAGAAGAACATGAGGGTCGCGGCCGAGCAGGCGCGGGAGAAGCTGGAGGAGAGGATGAGGGCGGTGGAGAAGAAGAAGAAGGGGAAGAGTGGCTTCAATTGCTTTTAGGTGAGCAACGAAGTCGAAACATGTCGTCGTCTGATGAGGCGCACGGAGCTCGGTTGCTTGGGTTTTCGGTCTTTTGGGGGGCGGGGATAATAGCGGGATATGTGCTGAAGACGTTACGTTGCGTACATGGCTGGCGATGTGGTTTCGGTGGCAGGATCTTTCATTCCTTTTCTCTTCCTCGATGTCGTTGGTCTTTTGCTTCTTTCTTTCCTGCAGAACACGCGATCGGAGATACCCCCCCTAAGTAGTCCTATTTCTTGTCATCTAGACTTATGGCTTTCTCTTCCACCTTTTACGCCAGTACGCATTCATTTTTCACACAATGAGCTTTGATCACTTTACGATTGAAAACGGGTGTTGTCGTGGATGATAGAATCGTTGGACTTCCTGACGTTGCTATTCTCGATGCTTCCCATTTCAGGACCTTGGAAAGGGGACGGTGAGAGATATTTCCGATGTTGTTGTTTTGTCGTGGGTTGGTTTGCGTTTGTGTTTGGGGTGGGGGTGGGTTTTTGGAATCTGGCTTTTGTAAGGGGGAGTGATTTGGGGAGGTGGATATTTTGAATGGTTAGGGAAGGATTGCAATGGGAGCTAGCTTTTACTATCCTATTCCTTTTCGTTATGTTATAGGATTCTTCCCTCCTTTTTCTTTAAAAATGTCACTCGCTTGCTTGCTTACTCCTTGCTTACTCCTTGCTTACTCGCTCTTTTACTCGCCCGCTTGCTGGCGTACTACATTAGCTTGATACAAGGCTAAATGATACATTTTCATGGAAATTATACTTGTATACTTGTATACTTGTTTCGATGTGTGTTGTATGTGTGTTGTATGTTTGTACATGGTAGGTGGATTGGGATTGGATTGGATTAGGATTGATACTTTGACCTGGCCTGGTTTCAGTGGAAGTTGTGAGGATGGTGGTGAGGGGGGGAACTGGGGATGGGAGAGGGGGAGATCTGGGCGGTGGGTTTTGATTTGTGCATGTATTGATTGCATAGAGTGGTTGGGGTTGCGTATCCCCAAGGACGCGGGGAATACGATGGGATGGGATATGATACGGGGGGAGAGGAGAAGAGAGGAGAGGAAGGTGGTGTTGGTGGATGCATCATGGACGAGAGGTAGTAAGTAAGAGAGGGGAGGGAGGTGGTGAGTCAGAGTGAGAGGTAGTAAGAGTAGGAGGGTTCCTATATGCCTGTGTAGTGATCTCGTAGATGAGTGGGAGGGGTGGGAGATGAATTATAGGATGGATGCGAGGGGTTTTTTGGGGGTGTTTTTGGGGGGGGGGGGTGTGAGGTTGGTGGAAGGTTGGTTGGTGGTTATGGCCAAGGTAGGTAGGTAGGTAGGTAGGTAGTGCCTGGCATGTATGTTGTATGGGATGGGATAATGGCGTATGTTTCTAGGCTTGTTCCTTAGCGATGGAATGTCTTGGATAGGATCTTTAGTATTAGATGTTTTGGATGTTTTGGATAGAGGTGGTAGATAAAGTAGATAAAGTAGATAAAGTACTTGCAGGTGGAGATTAATATTTGGGTGGCCCATATCCCATATCCTAGCAGCTTAGTTGGGCACTCGTTTCAGGGGGGTTTACCGAGGTACAGTGGAGACGAGTGCCCAATTAAGTTGCCAGGATATGGGATATTCGCGTGCTTCATATATATGGCAATCTATCTATCAGGGTGGAAGGATGGGTGAGTCTTGGCTGGCATGGGTAAAGTATATAACGAAAATTCTAGGCTAGGCTTGTTTGTTTGTTTCTACTTTTCGTTTCTGGCTGGGATCTTGGGTGATGGATCGTTTGGATGGGGGTGGATTGGATAGAGGTTAGTGAACTCAATACAACTGCAGGGAAGATGCGAGAGATGGATATGGTATAAAAGCCTAAGTAAAGCACATCGAATATGTACATGCCGCCACTGAGCGGACGTTTATAGAAGCAAAATAAGGCCGGGCCTAGCCCCTCACATGATCTTCCAGCTGGGTTTTCAGAGCAATTCACGTATGGAACGTATGTGCAAAGATCATCGGACATAAAAGCTCATCCTGCGAGGTTTGTGGTAGAAGTAAAGATGCGTTCTCGTTGTCGTAGGTCGTAGCCGTGCTTCGAAACGTGAGCAATGCGTGGTCAGTATAGGCATCTCAGATAGCCACCACGTTCCCCTGGTACCGATTGAATTGCGATACGATTTCCGGACCTTCCTTGTCCACAGTGATCCCATTGACTGGACGACTGGCGGTCAAGGTTTGCTTGCCTAAATGCCACGGAACCGTTCCCTTGCTGACGCCCGCGGGAGCGTCCATCTGCCATGGGCTGCCTCCGGAACTGAGATGCACCGTTGCCGGGGATGCCAAGAAGGGAACGATGTAGACGTTGTCCTGGACGCCGGTGACGTTTTCGGGAAGAGGCCAACTGTCAGCGTAGCCGTTCGTGAGCGCAGGCTGCAGGCGGTAAAACATGAAGATCTCCTCTTCGTCTGGCGTGACGGTGACGACTTCGTCTCCGGCTTTGAACGCTTTGATGAAGATGGCGGCCATCTTGAGGAAGGCACTGTGATCGAGATTGCCATAGTAACCACTTGTGGAGGGTGAAGCTAGTGTGGCAGCCGGAGTGGGGTCCATAGGGCCGATGTAACTGGACTCGCCGAAATCTACGAATATTAGCACCACCAATGGTTTGGAGAGTCTATAAACTTTACCGTTCCAAGTGACGATCTCAATGTAGTTTGGCTTCATCTTGAGCAGGTTCATCCACCTATCGACCCACATGTAGGAATCCTGAGCATGCAGCCAATTCATGTCGGTACCCATTCGCTTGAAGAACCAAGGTGCCACTCCTGCCATCCATGGTGCGCCATTGCTGTGGCGCACATCGGAGAATTGTGTGTCAATGTCGCCCTCTCCCGCCGGGTTGCTCGCTGGGTGGATCCAAGTGAAGGGACCGAAACCTTGGTTGAGCGACTCGGTATAGTTTGCGTCTTCCGAGAGGGTGCCGGGAAGGAAGGAAACGGGCGCTTTGATGTGGTTGATGACATCCGTCTGCCAGTTCCAGGGCGGAGGACCTGTCTCGAAGGAGCTGAGGAAGATGTGGCCGTTTGCGTCCTTCAGTTGGGCAGGGCTATCGGCGTAGAAGTTGGTGAGGTTGACGACCATGGCAGCGTTGGGAACGCTAGTCGTGTCCATGCAGAGGAACAACTTGAAGTTCAGCTGTTCGGCGGTCTTGTACATGATGCTGAGATAGTGTTCGAAGTAGGGCCAGGAGGCGGCCCAGCCTCCGTAGTTGACGGCAAAAGCGTCAATGCCGGAGGCCTTGGCGAGCATCATGTCGTTGGTGTAATTGAGGTCAGGGGGTTGGAAGGAGATCATGAAGTGGGCAAAGACCATAGGTGTGGTCGTTGTTGCGCGACGTGCATGACCTGGGTGATGAAAGGCATCATGCTGGCTGGAGCTTGTCACCACGTTCGTGAGTGTCGTGAGAAGGACGGCGAAGATGGCAGTCACAGTGAAGGTACGCATTGTAACCAGAGCACAGGATTGAATTGTCAACGTCTTGAGTTGCCTTCACAGCTTGCGAGTGTATGTGGATTGAAGTTCTTTCAGCAGGTGAAAGAGCGAGTTAAATGGCTGAAACGGATTTGTTCGACCGGCGAAAGAAAGAGAGTGTGATGAATGAGAATAGATGAGCTTGCCGTAATGACTGTGGTTCAAAGACTGCAATACGAGTCTTTGAGTGAGATGTAAGATGTGTGGAGAAGGAAGGAGAGGAAAGGAAAGAGAAGAGTAAAGTGAGAAGTCTCCTCCGAGATGTTTCTTACCTTGCCGCCCGGAGTGGGATTACTCGGCTTCAGGCAGGATGAAGGGATTCTGTGATGATGACAGGGGCTCCGTATGAAACACCAAAGGAAATGATAAATTGATAAGGAAGCGCCTAGCCCTCTGTACCCCTGCATCATGACGCTTTTTGACGCCCTTGCATTGGTTCGCTTTCGGGTGATATGACTTAGCGTACCCGAGCCCGCTGCAGATAAAGTAGGTAGAGATTACGCGGCTTGGCACCTTGGCTCGCACATGGCTCTCCTACTACACCCCCGAGATATTCCAAGTCGCCACATACCAGCAAAGCTTATGGACGTAGAGCAGAACAGAAGATAGATATCTAACGCCTGTGGTAACGACGTAAAGTAGAATGCGACAAAGAAATCGAGACCATTGTGGTTCAGGGGTATACCCGCGAGCTTGGTTCGAGCTAGTCGTGGAATTACGGTACCTTCGGCTTGGCGGCATGCAATATTAACGTACTCTACTCATCCCAACACAATCCAACTCACTCACGAATGGAACGACGTATCAAAAAGCCCCAGTATCCTCCACCCCCTACCCCCCCCAAAAACATCATCTTCCTCCACCCCGACCTCGGCATCGGCGGCGCCGAGCGCCTCCTCATCGACGCAGCCGTCGGCCTCCAAAACCTAGGCCACAACGTAACAATCTACACCTCCCACCGCTCCCCAGCCCACTGCTTCGACGAAGCCCGCGACGGCACCCTCGACGTCCGCGTCCGCGGCGACTGGCTCCTCCCACCCATCATCCTCGGCCGCTTCAAGATCCTCTGTTCCATACTCAGACAAATCCATCTGATACTGTCCATCACATGGAGTGGCGAGCTGGCGCGGCTGGAACCGACGGCGTTTTTTGTCGATCAGTTGTCAGCGGGTATCCCGGTCTTGAGGTGGTTGTGGAGGGAGCAGAGGGTTTTGTTTTATTGCCATTTTCCGGATCTGCTGCTTGTGCGGGGGAGGGGGAGGTGGTGGAGGAGGGTGTGGAGGGTGGGGTTCGATTTGTGGGAGGGGTGGGGGGTGTGGGGGGCTGATAGGGTGGTGGTTAATAGTGGGTTTACGAAGGGGGTTGTGGAGGAGGTGTGGCCGGGGGTGGGGAGGGAGAGGGGGGTGGGGGTGGTTTATCCATGCGTGAATACTAAGGAAATTTCGGAGAGCGGGACGGAAGCTGGGACAACGCTGTGGAAGGATAAGAAGGTGTTACTTAGTATCAACCGGTTTGAGAGGAAGAAGGACGTTGGGCTTGCGATTAGAGCTTTCGCTGGCCTCACATCCGAGGAGCGGCAAGGCGTTAGATTAGTGATCGCAGGTTCGTGCCGCAGATTTCGCTCAATAACATCAAAGGTGACAGTTGTTGATAAATACAGGTGGCTACGACACCCGACAACAAGAAAACGTAACCTACCACCAAGAGCTAGAATCCCTCGCCGACTCCCTCGCCCTCAGCCACGCCACCGCCAAAACCCTCGTCTCCGCCCTCAACATCCCCCAAAACATAACCATCCTCTTCCTCCTCTCCGTCCCCGCCCAGCTCAAATCCTCCCTCCTAAACGCAGCCCGACTCCTCATCTACACCCCCTCAAACGAGCATTTCGGCATCGTCCCCCTCGAAGCCATGCTAGCCGGCGTCCCCGTGCTCGCCGCCAACAGCGGAGGTCCGCTCGAGACCGTCATCGATGCCGAGACCGGGTGGTTGCGCTCGGTGGAGAAGGTCGATCAGTGGACGGATGTGATGCGGGAAGTGCTGCATAGGCTTTCTGATAGCCAGCTTAGGCAGTTGGGCGAGAATGGGAAAATGCGCGTAAGGGAAGAGTTTTCGGAGACGAAGATGGCGCGGCGACTGGATGAAGAGTTTGAAGCTATGGTTAGGGGCCGGCGAGTTGAAACGGTAGAGCTGGGTGATGTGGCGATGAGCATTCCAGTCGTAAGTTGCTGTCTCGTGGCTATAGGTGCCCTCGTAAGAGCAGCTCTTACGAGCGAAAAGCTGCAGCTACTGGAGATTTGCGCGGGTATTGCGGTAGCTACTGTGGCTTCTGCGGGCATCTTCGGGGTCGTTCATAGACTATCGCAAATGAGGTGAGGGTGTAAAGATATTGTCGGCCGAGCATCCGTCCCTGGGCAACCATTCGACATTGGCTCTCTACCCTCTAATTCACGCTCTGTGAGACATAACATGCGTGGTGCTCCTTCTTTAGGCTATCGAGCTCATCACTCCGATTCAAGGCAAGCCAAGGTGATCGCTGTTACATGATGCGGCATGTGACAGCTTGATCGCAGGGGCTACCATAACGGATGATTGATTCGCGAGGGTTCGTGAGGACCGTAGACTGTTCACTCATAGCCCAAACTGAGACATGCTACGCACAATGTTTTGAAAATCCTCGTCCGATTTGCCTTTAGAGGATTTGGAGTCGATGGTATTGGGCCCCAAAGTCGGTACGATGATCCGAGGCGCCGTGAAACTATCTCGAGGTTGTGACACCGAAGCCCTCTTCAGTTCCTCCTTTGGGGCTTTTGAAATTTTCGGATTCGGTCTCGGTCGTTGCAAAGACGTGCGGTGGGCAACGAGGCGTCTCCACGGGAGAATGCTCACATATCTAAGTCCGAGGACCGAGACACTGACTCAAGATTAGCCACGAAGCGGCGACAGAGTAAGGCCATTGCCGTTGGTGGATTATATACGGGTAGGAATGTATGTGTGCAGGGGATTGGAGCCAATGGGCACTGTTGGCTCCTCGGTCGACCCAGACTGCGAATACGCAAGTATGTAGGCTCAAAGCCGCCCTCAGTGATGGTGATGTATCACAAGAGTAAGGTAGAGATCGGACGAGCATATTCGCGAGAATTCCAAGGGGGAATTGATCTCGTATGAATGTCTTACTGCCATGCTTGCGATTCAAGAAGAGATTTCACGGTCGAATTTATGTACCTTGTTTGTGGAACATGTTATTCATACCAAGACATGCCAGAGAGACGGTCTGGCACCACTTCGATGATGGAAAGGGAAGATGTTGCCTTGTTGGTTCGGTACATGCTCCTTGTTAGATGTGAGCAGTGGACAGATAATAACTATTCTAGTGAGAGAATTGCGCTGGGTGTAGAGGACAAGCTCATGTTGGCTTTTTGGGAGGGACGTTGTATTAGGAACATGCTACGAAATCGTACTCTAACGTCTTGATAATCTGAGAAAGTGTCTGAGCGAGGGACTGCTATGTTCGCCGATAGTGGTCGCTTAGCATTGGATGCTCGGATTCACTTGAGTGCAAGCCTAGCTTTCCTGCGAAAGGAAACCTGATGGCTAACATTGATGAAACATTTGAAATTTGAGATACGACAATGAGTAGACGATTAAACATGGCTAGAATGAAAAAACCTTACTTTCAAGTAAAGTAAGTTACAAGTCTACGTAGCACGTGACCAACGCGTTTGCGCTTCCACCGCAGGCGCGTCACTCTTGTATTCCCAGGAGATCAAAGTTCGGTATTGATGATGTTGTTGCTGTTGGCTCCCAGTGCCTCGCATTCTGGCTACTTCGCTCTTTGCTTGCCCGCTATGTGATTTTGCTTGCCCGCTATGTGATTTTGCTCTCGGCTTTTTGGTCTATTGTAATTACCTTCTAATGAACCGGGCCATATTTTAGGCTAGCACTGATCTAAGCAGATGAGGAAGGTACGACTCACTACCGAGAGTGAATGAAGCGCTCAACGGAGATTTACCATCGTACCTCAATGTCAATGGCCTTGCCCAAGTAGGTACTGCCCGACTGATCCTACCTCCGAAGCAGCTCTTACCGCAATGGGGTCCAATGGAGTCATCAATCTTCTCAGCTCGGACGACGAGACGCCATCAACAGCTCCCCGCCCCCCAAAAGCCGTCGCCCCTGTCAAGTCCAGACGTACTCCCGCCTTGTCAATGGTGCCGGAAGTCTACGACAAATCTGTTCGACTCTACAAGGATTGGAAGGAGGCACCATCAAAGAGAAGGAAAGTGAGCCATTCACCGAGTGGAGATGATACCTGTGTGCTCCCTGAATTGCCTCGCGCAGGTACAAGATTTGCTTCAGAAGGATTCGCAACTCGGACGATACCACAAGAGAGGCAAGGTGGCGTTTCGCTAATTGAATCCGACCCAATTGTGTTCACATCATCGCTGGGGCACAAGACCCTGCACGCAAAGAGGGGAACTGACGATGTGGACGCTTCTGATGACAGCCTTCCGGAAGACCTCTTCCGCGCGACTTCATCAGCCGGGCTCTCAGCACTTTCAGCCCGCACTGCAGCGCTACTTGACAGTCTTCCGCATGTTCCCCCTCCAGCCAAGCTCTCAAGTGTTGGCAAGCAATCCGACGATCATCGTACAAAAGGTGGCAAGGGTGGCTCCCGACGCTTGGTAGATTTCGAAGACTCCAGCGGGCCAGAGGGCGATCTGGCGGTACCTAGGAAAATCACAAAGGTGTCAAAGAAACCCAAGCTCACGGACGAGGCGAAGGCTGCCCATACACTGGAAAAGGATCGAGAAAAGGCTTTGAAAGATAAAGAGAAAGGGAATGCGAAAGCTGCCAGCAAGGAGCGCAAAGCCAAGGAGAAGGAGGAGGAGCAAGAGAGAAAGCGGCTGCTCAAAGAGGAAAAGGCACGAGAGAAACGCATTGCGGCCGACCTTGCCGAGGTCAACAAGTCAAAGTTGGACAAGAAGGACTCCACCTCCGAGATGATTGTAGATCTGCCTGCATCAATTGATGGTCAACGGATTGACACCCAAACTAGGGAGTTCCTCAAAAACCTGGGAGTGGACACCACGCTCTATCAAAGCCCGGTACCCAACGTTATCAAGTGGAGAAGGAAGACGAAAGCACTCTGGAATGCAGAAGCTGATTACTGGGAACCCCTCGAGTGCATGGAAATACATGAGGAAAAACATGTCTTGTGCATAATGTCCGCTAAACAATTCATTTCGTTGTCTATGGTACAGGAGGACGATGAAGATATTGAAACCCATGTGATGAAAGTGAAAAGTGCCTATAATGCTTGCACGCCCATATATCTCATTGAGGGTCTGCACGTATCAATGAAAAGGAATAAGACAGCCGAGAATCGAGTATATCAAGCGAAAGTCAATTCGCTCTGCCAGGCTGAAGAGGTATCCGCTTCCAGTCAAGCCGCTTCGAAGAAGGCAAGGCCTGCAGCTCAAGTCATAGACGAAGACTCCATTGAAGACGCACTTCTCCGACTACAAGTACTGAGTGGCTGCTTGATACACCATACCGCTACTCCGGTCAAGACTGCCGAATGGGTTGCCAACTTTACGCAGCATATCTCTACCATACCATATAGGTACATCATACGAATGACACCGAACCCTGCAGTCAACTAACACTCTTCGTAGAACACAGCGCATGAACTTGGAAACATCCTTCTGCATAGAATCAGGTCAAGTCAGGGCTGGCGAAGATAAGGATGATACCTTTGTGAAAATGTTGCAAGAAATAGTCCGAATAACACCTCCAATTGCCTACGGTATCGCATCAGAATACCCAAGTGTTATCAGCTTAGTCAAAGCCTTTCGACGGCATGGACCAACCGTCCTCGAAGATCTGCAGGTATGTTTCAAATTTCCCCAACTTATGGTTATGGCCAGTTGCTGATAATGTGTATTTCAGAAATCCGCCAATAGGAATGGCGCGCTTACAGACAGGAAAATCGGACCCGCGATAAGTCGGAGACTGTACAAGGTATTCACAGAGCTGGACCCAGCATCTACGGACGTCTGAAAACACATCTGGATACTATCCGAACGAGAACTCCATCTTTCTATGTAATCAGCCCCATGAGTAATAGGTTGCATGCGTTCCCTTTACGATCATAATTGAGCTGTGCAGGTATGTACACTATGTCAAATTACCTTCCCATCAATACCAGAATATCACCCTATGAAGTACAACCTCCAACCTCCCTGTTCCAGCCCTCGTGCACTACGTAAATAGATGAGCTGCAAACTGCGCTTTGATAGCCCCCTCGACATAGCGCGTGCCGTTTGCTTCCTCGGTATTGCATCATCCCACGTTGTAGTGGGCCATAGTTAATTTTAAGGACGCAATAAATAATCCGTCCACTTCTTTAGTCGAAGGGGGCACTGGGCAGGATGATCATCGTTGAGCTATGACACGGTACTTACTTTATGTTTGGACACAATGGTGAGAACTTGATTTCAGAGGCTAGCAGGATAGAGCATTGACAGAGAACGGGAAGCGTTGGGTGTGGCTTTTCGTCAGGAAATGATGATGTGTTCGTAGTGATCTTCGCTTTCTATAGTGGGACTTACTGTTCCTATCCTTTCACTATTCGATTGAACCTCCCATCCTACCACTCGCTTTACGTGCCATAACGCTTTCACAAATCCTGACAGACCTTTCCTTTACGCAGCTACTATTTCCATACCTTCCTTCCATTCCCCTTGACACATCATATACTGCCACATATATTACAAACGTCACTCGCCAATGCCAGCAACAATCTCGCTACCCTCGATTCTCCCTTCCTACAATTGCCTAAATTCCTCGCCGAGCCGCCACCGACCTCTGCATCCGGACCCATCGAGCGGACGCTGAGGGGTTGTATTCCGCTGCGAATTTGTTGTTCTGTTCGTATATTAGCTGGATTGTGGTAATCAGTGCACAAGTTCAATAGTTCTAAGGGGTGTTATTCCATGATGAGTAGATTGATTGAGAGATAACGTCACTTCCATGGCACCACGAACATGAGAATGATTTGCTGACATACTCATAGAATCAGTCATATCTTTGGCGCACATAGACCAAATTCTATTTATTTTCCAACGTTAGATCCCGTGGAATAAGACGTAAGTTATCGTCTATTTAGATATGTATCTTAAGTGTAAGTTAGATGGTGACTAGAATACAGTCGTAGAGGCATAGGCACAGGATTTTGATGTTCTTCCGATGTTAGGCTATTCCAAAAGTGGTCAAATGGAGGCACTTCTTGTGTAACGTATGTATTGATGTGATTGGAACATTACTTACGATAACATCAAGCGACGAGCCGTTGCAAATTCGGTGTTATCTTGCTGCTGCAATGACCTCTAACGCTACGTCTCGATTGCGCAAGTATTCACTACCTTCCATCAAGGGTGCTAGTACTGTCAGTGGAATCCTATACCTTGACCCACTTCAAAGATCGAGACTCACGAGATACAGACTGCGAAGGCAGTGGAAGCTCGCGTCAAGCCTGTCGCCCTGCTGAACTGGAAAGAGATTCATGAGTCATGGTTCCCAAAAGATCATTCAAGTAGACAATATGGCCAACGCTTTCAAAGCCTCCTGGCAACAGTGAGTGGATTGTCAGACTTTATCTTTGATATAGCTCAACAACTGACAGTCAGCAGAGACAATGAGTACATTCTCTCAAGCTATCGGTGGGCAGCTTCATACGACAAACCAGCTGGATCTATGTGCTGACTCCACGTTACCCCAAAGACCTGCTGTTGCATCTTTACGCCATTATCTTGGTAGCCTAGGATACATGCATAATGAAACAGGTATGTGTCACCCATAACTGTAGGAAACTGATCGATCGGCTAATTTGTGCACTACTTCAGTTAATATCTACTCCCATCTTTTCGGCTCCTTCCTCTTTGCGACTTTACCAGTATACACCTACAAGAAGCTTGCTCCTTTGTACCCCAGCGCTCAGCTAGCAGATGTACTGGCCTTTTCAACCTTCTTCTTTGGCGTAGCAGTTTGCTTCCTTCTTTCGGCAACGTAAAGCACCACTGACACGGCGAATATCTTCCATACCGAAGCTAAGAAAGACAGTTTTCACATAGTATCAAATCACAGCAAAGATGTCGCCGCTTTTGGTAACCAGCTCGACTACCTTGGCATCGTGGTCCTCATGTGGGGGTCCACTATTCCCACTGTCTACTATGGATTCTTCTGTAACCAGCAGTTACAGCAATTTTACTGCACGATGGTCAGTAAATAAGCAGCTTCATCATGGCAAATGCATCACTACGTAGACTCAGCAAAAATGGCAATCAACAGATATCCCTATCAGCGGGAGCCTGCGCCATTATCACTCTTAATCCGAGATTCCGCCACCCTACTCTCCGCCCTTATCGAGCTGCCATGTATGCTTGCCTTGGACTATCTGCTATCGTGTTCATCGCTCATGGCGTTATTCTCTACGGCTGGGAAACGCAGAACAGTCGCATGAGTCTTGATCGTATGGGGCTGATGTCGCTGCTCAATCTTACCGGAGCTTACGCTTATGCGGCAAGAGTGCGTTGATACTCTCCAAACAACCTTTTGAGCCAACCTGACTTCTATACAGGTTCCCGAAAAGTGGTACCCGCGAAAGTTCGATATCGTGGGCGGAAGTCACCAGATACTTCACTTCATGGTCATCTTCGCAGCTTTGGCACACATGGATGGGCTACTGCGGGCGTTCCGCTTTTCACATTCGCAAGGCGCTATTTGTGACTGATCTCTCGATCGGTTTTTTACATCGACGTCGAGCAACTGCTGCTGGCGCATTTGGTTCCATCATTGGACTCTTCTCCCTTATAGGCCAGGAAAAAGTCCGCTACGAAGAAATCCAACGTGTTTTCTGACGATATACTGAATGATCAAGGGCTGAGGTACGTGAATGCGGTTACGGAAGCGTACGTTGCGTTGTCTGATCAACGAGTCAGCAGACAGCTCATACATGGCGAGGTGCACGGCAGTGATAATAGGGAAGCACTAATCGTCTGATTACTAGGGGACGGCTGTGACGGTAACATGGCTGACGTGGCTGAGTACATGAACGACAGGAAATGTTATCATTATGGTGACAACACTTCTTCCCCTTTCTTTTCTCTGCGCTCCGTAGTCGGTGTTTCGATTGAAATAACTTCTATAACTTGTCGATTCGAAGAGGATATACCTATGGAAATTACCAATCACCTAATGAATGAGGTCAAGGTTTTATGGGTTCAGACCACAAGAACAGTTGGTGAGTGTGTTCAAGAACTGCGGTGTCCTGATATGTAAGTATGTAGTACCTGAACATACCAAATTTTAGCGCAGGGCAAGTGCCAAGACGCTAATAAAGGACACCTCAGTAAGGGGGCGCAGGCTTGATGTTGATCTTCAGCCCCCTTGGTGAGTACCATCTCGATGTCTTCTTCGCCTGCATTATCTTTTGCCTTCTGCAAGGTGGCCAGCCTGACGAATGCAGCTTATCAGCTGGCACAGTAACCGTGCATGATATCATGCTAATTATCCAAGCAGCTCTATATCAACGAATCGAGATAGAGTCGAGCACAGGGATCTTTCAGCCCCTCCGAGGATAGTATCATCCGTATAAGCTAAGCTAAGTACTACGTAGTATGGCTTAGCTGCGGTATCAATGTGCACCTACTGGCGAATCAGAGGGTCCCTATAGAGGGCGCGGCGATCGCCTTCGAAATATGATCCCAGCCGTTCAAAACCTGATACCAAAGTTGGGGAACAGATCATCGCCCAGGCAGGATTAAGCTCTCGTGTAACATGGCGCTGGCTCCCGCTGTCAAAATTGGCCCCTAACTATCCACAGCCATCCACTCATTTGACCGGCAGCCTGATTCGTACTGTATAATAACCACGGCTCCGGGCAGGTCTGGAGTATTCGGTTCATCATTGCTTAACGTCGCAATGTGATACATACTCGACAAAAGTATCAACGTTGCAACTAGATATTTTGATCCGATAAATCGAATGGCCCCAACTGAATTGCTAGCCCAGTATAACTCTACACCAACGGCAAATTCCAATGAGTTGGCACGCGGCTGGGTTCCCCAGCCAAATACTCGTGGGACACTTGATATCCTGGAGAGCTGTTTGATCACGATTATCCTATGCAGTTGGTCGATACTATTCTTGAACGTCCCAGCGGGTCACGAAGGACGATGGGACATGATTCTGATCAAAGCGCGCTGGATGGTCTTCACCATCTTCTTCCCTGAAGTGGTCGTAGGCATCGCTGTAGAGCAGTGGAGATCAGCTTGTCAGTCTGTCGAGGACTTCGCCCAATTTGAAAAGCAATGGGCAGCAGATTTGGCATCGTCTCGGCCGTCTAAAGGAAGTTCTAGAACCCGCAGCAACCTTGATCGGCTTCGAAGCTCGCCATGGACCATGCGTCACGCTTTCTTCGCAGACATGGGTGGTTTCCTCATCGACTGCCCTAACATCCGACCTTTCCCAGTGGACGGGCACCAAATAGCCTACTTAATTGAGAATAACCATATGGAGTACCCGGAAATACAGCCAAAAGCCATTTGGGATAGAAACAAAGCCGACACTTTCGCGCGTTTCCTTACACTGATGCAGATTATTTGGTTCTTAGTACAAGCCATCGGACGCCGCGCGCAAAATCTTGCGATATCGACAATCGAACTCACGAGTCTTGCATTCATCTTTTGCACAGTAATCGCATCGTTCTTCTTCCGACATAAGCCTCGAGATGTGGAGACACCGTTTGTTTTGCTATGCGACGCTACAATTGCGGAAATTCAAGAAACAGCTGGCGAGCGATCGCGCAAACCTTACATCGAAACCCCATTAGACTTTGTCAAGCCTCCTATAACCCGAACAAGCCTCGTTGCCCCATTTTGGTTCGGTGTTCGGGCCTGTTTTGAGTGGAACACAGATCGAGACTTACCTGTGAGGACATTTGGGAACAGCAAGACGACGCCTCCGAGAGGCATCAAGATTTTAGACATTGCCTACACTACCACTATTAACATTGCATATTTTGGTATCCATCTTGCTGGATGGAATTTTGTGTATCCTTCAAAGGTAGAGCAGGTACTCTGGCGTACATCCAGTCTGACACTGTTGGGTTTGCTGCTCTTCTACCTAGTTGCTGTTGCGTTGGGAACTATGATGGCAGGCTGGCTTGCCAGAACGTTTTTCAAGAATAACGAGGAGACAACCGTCTTAGGCGTGGCGGGCTTACTACCTCGGTGGGCAGCCATCTTGGTGCATGGGCCTATCATTGGAGCCTATGGTCTTGCACGCTGCTATATCCTTGTCGAGGGTTTCGTCAACTTGAGAGCTCTCCCGGTCTCTGCTTTTGCAATGGTTGACTGGTCTAATTACCTCCCTCATTTCTGACCAAGAACCATACACTGGAGGGAATGCTACTACTTCGTTGGATTCCTATTCTCCTGCTTCTTGTCTCTCAAGCACGACTGTCCTTTGGCGCTATACTAGCCCATGGCGATAAAGTCGAAAATGCTGGTTGGCAATCATTCCCAAATGTCACGGAACCTTCACTCCCGTGCAGAGTTGCCTCGTTTTGACCGTTTGTGTCTATTCGGCCATGCACCTCAACGTACCTCCGTACGTGGAATTAATTCTCCAACCTTGGCTGAGAGACATCAAGTAGGTGTTACTGGGGAACTTCAGGCCCAGTTGGCGATCTTCGTGAAAAGAGCGCAGAACAGATTTTACGTAAGAAGATCAATTCTGCGACGAGAACAGATGGAGAAGCAACTGCTATGGCGATTCTCTCTACTGTGTGTCAATCGACTAAATGTTCTGCGCTAAGATGACGGTATAGAATACGTGAACTAGAGCATAGGGTTGCGAGGATTACGGTAGAACGATGCGCGGTCGTCTGGCTTCTGCGACAAGACTGAGTCGGACGGGCTCTCCGAATCTATAGCATGCGTACAAGCCGCATTGATGATGGCGCACGTCATGGTGGTTGAGTCTGGGTCTACGATTCACGCTCCTGGAGATAAACACCCTCGGCCATGTGCTATGTGCTCTTATCGTTTTTATCCTTTGGTGGCACAAGCCACGCATGGTCCTGGGGCCCACAAAATTCGACGGTAACTACAATGGCCTTCTATGCACTTATATGCACACGAGCAGCCAAACAGTTGGCCAGACCAGGCACTCGGCGGGGACTTTCAAAGATGCTGCCATCGTGCCCGAAATGTCCTCGATTGCCTTCTTTCCTGGAAAATGGTGCGAACATTCTGTCAATAGCGTCAATGGGTGTTGCAATATCACCGCCCCCGAATTGTCCGATGGTGCCTTGTCCCAGTATGACCAAAACTCTGAGCCGACTCACATCTCCGTCTCGGGACCGGACGCATGCTCAGTCGCTAATGGAGCTTCGACGCTCAACGGCATCATCAGCGGCTCCTTTAGACTACGACTGATATCGCTAGATGCTATCAAGGGTCCCCACAGCGAAGTCGATCGCACAAATTATGTGGATCAAAGCCTAGACATGGCCGCGGGACGTTCATGACGCTGGTGTATGGCCGCCGAGGCTGTGCGCAATTATCCTACAACAAAGCGACGCTTCAATCTGGTCAATGATATAGACTCCGCGGGAATGACTATACCATTTTACACAAGAAAGCCAGCTAGAGGAGCTTTTGGAGGAAAACTCCAGTAATTTGTCCACCAAAGGCCTACTATCTGGCCATTACGGCTTGGTGGTGGGTGTAGCCTTGTGGTTCGCAAGCATGAACTCTGGCGGCAGACATGCGGCCGTATGGAATGAACACTTTCCATCCGGTGTCGAGGCGTGGAGGTGGCGTTGCTCGGCCGCATATATAATCTGGTCTGGGCTCGTGTGGCTGCTGATCAACTCTGTTGCACAAACATCCAAACCTTTCGATGACTATCGGGACCGAACTCGACTGTCTCATGCGCCATTCGCTACTTCAATGCCTCTTATCATCGTTGGTAGGCTATGTAGTTCATCATATACCTTTGCGCGGATGCATCTGGTTATTATGGCGTTCATTAGTATTCGGACTGACAGTACGTCGCATTCTTTAAATCGCCTACCATGAAAGGATATGCAATTTCCTCTGCGTCTCTCACAAATCTTCATCAGTGGGGGCTATGCTTGCAAGTTCCCCAAAGCTGTCAACTGCGATGCGTCTGATATCGCGAGCCATGTCCAAAGTGCGCACACCCGCTTCTCACAGGAAATCATGGTACGAACAAACAATCGCAATATTCACCAACCAGCATCGTGGGAGGTATTCTTGCTAACTGAGAAGAAACAAAAACCCTGACTCAAAGGCCCCAAGAAGTCACATGTATGCTTGAAGACTTCATCACTCACTGGAACGGAAGATCCACGACCTCGAGCGACCAGCTCGGGATTCTCTAACATTTACCTAAGCTCCTACCAAACTCCCTTCAAAACCTATTACATCGATATCACGTATCAGGAGAACCTTGCTGTTTCGAAGATATTGATCGGCTCGAGGCTGATAATACTCTAGACGTCTCACGGACGACGTCTATACCTTCTTCTTCCAGCTACTCTACTGATACTTGATCCGGTTCCTTGGATGAGCCGCCGCTACAGATGCGAGGGTCTTTTCGTGTTTGGTGAGCTGTAACCATGCTGGCCACTATAATTACGCAAGGGGCCGTGATGATGAATGACTTCGAACATTCTGCGTATTCAACTTCCGCCATGCATATAGCCTAACGATAGTGTAATATTACATATGCTCATTACCAGTCATCCACTAGCAGTCTACCGCCCAGCTTCAACGAGCCGTAATAGCACCAACATTGATCGCCGTAGCGGTAGTATCATTCCGACCCAACGACCCCAACCCCCAATTATCCTCCACAGTCTTCATCAACGAATAATGATCATACCTCGTCCCATCCGTATTCCCCCCCCCACTCGCCGCAACCGCATCCCCAATCAGCGCCGCATAAACATGGTTCGGCGCCCCATAAGTCTCCGCCTCATCATACGTCATCACCATCGCCAAATCCCTCGTGAAATCCTTATTATTGAACCTCGGCACCCATTCCATTTCCAAATAGTTGGCGACATATGCCGTGCTGGTATCATGCCCGTCGTTGCTGAGATCCGGCACGTAATACCACCATTGCGGCAAACTGCCACTGTCGACATCCTTCTGGAACTGCGTCGCGGGCACCACGTTGGCGCAGCGGGCGGGATTCGTCGTGATGGCTTTGAAATAGACCGCCGGGACATGTTTCGCGGCGTAGGAATGCGGCACCCCGTTCGTCGCGGCGGTCGAGCAACCCCCAGGATATCCCTCCGCATACATCTTCCACGTCACACCTTTCTTCTCCAACAGATCCAGAACGGTAGGTCCGCCGAAATTATACGTCGTCGGTGAGCGGTCGTCTTTGACGCCGAAAGTGGTACCCGCGATGCTGGCGATGTAGTTTGGCAGCGAGGGGTGCTCGACGCCGTAGTATTGCGAGAGGAGGCGGTTGGTGTGCAGGTTCTGGATCTTTTGGAAGGTCGGGTTCGCGGCGGCGGTGGCGTAGTCTGTGTTTTCGAGGATGAGGAAGCCCCATTTTTGGAAGTTCTTGCCGGTGACGAGGCGTTTTTCGTTGGTGGGGGAGGGGAGGGCGAGGGCGGTGGTGGAGAGGGTGAGGGCGAGGATGGTGAGGAGTTTCATGGTGGTGATGTTTGATGTATCGAAAAGTTGTTTTTATGATCGGAATGTCAGAGACAAAGTCTTGCTGCGTAGCACAAGGAGAAAGTAAGGAGGACGCAAGGGCGATTTATACTCCTCCTTCTTCCCACCTATTCATCCCCCTCCACGCACCTAAAATCTTCTCGAAAACTCCACGTTGATACACCATTGGATACCAACATCCCACACAACTATCCGCATCCTCACCCACGAGCCGATCCCCGAGCCCGCCACCGGTAACACACCACAGAAATCGGAACACCGCCTCAGCAACCCGTTGCTCACACGTGCCCCCAGCGTCCAGCGTCACGCGTCTTGAACTTCCCCAAATGGCAGAACGCCGGTGGGAAACGCATGTCATTGATCGACCTGCCACTGAGCCACTCCGGGCGGACGACGGTTGGAGGCGCTACTATGGCTTAGCGTCCGCTCGTGCCTGGCTAGGGGCACCAATGACATCAATTACGTAGCTCCGCACTCTAGAATAGCACGCAGCTCTACGGCCAATAAAGATTTAACCATGGTAAGGTTCGTAGTAGGAGAAACAAGTTTTCGGATTATAGGCTTTGAATGGATTTTGGGGCGAAGGGTTTCCATAGGCGCACGCCGTGGTCACGCTACGGAGTACGTACTTCCCCAGAAGGAAGGTACCTGGCGGTTCGGCGGGCGCATGAGGCGCAAGCCTCTCCCGTACCTTGTTTGTGTCAAATTATATCGTGTATCTGCGTTCTCCACATTGCTTCTATATTGATTGGTCTTCTCAAAACCACTTGTTAGGCCTGTGAGTAGCAACGATCATCAGCAGTCCTGCCTAGTTCTTTATAGGTTGCGAATTCGAAGACATTGACGAAGAACCTTAACAAATGCCTCACTCGCATTTGGTAGCTCACGATGTTGTGTGGTTCGATCATACAACGCCACCACCCCGGCGCACTCGCTTGATGCCATCAACCAGCCGTTGCACTCATGCTCCGCTCAGGTAAGCCAGCAGTAGGAGGCTTGCGTAGAGAACGTAATACGTAACTCGGTAATGAGCCGTGAAATCCTGACCAGCAGCATCCCAGAAGCCACGCCAGCAGAACAGTACCGTGAAGACGAAGAAGAATATTCGATGATGGGTATCGCTAGTAACGCCGAAACTTCTGAGGTATATTCTGTTCGACTATGGGCATCGCGTCGATACGCTCCTGGTATTCTGCAGCGGCGTCCATTTCGTCATGCTTTTTGAAGTGGGCAATGTCTTCGGGATGCGTGAGGTCTTCTTCCTTGGTGTCTGTTGCGGATCGCTCAAGTTAGTATACAACTGTAGTATGGAGGCCAGAGGTGGAGGGGGAGGAGCGACTCACTTTCGTCGTGGAATTTCTCAAAGTGATGAATCTCATACTCATACTCGTCGTCCCCGTGATGCCCCGGTCCTGTCTGTAATGACGAAATGTTGTTAGCAGATGCACTCATAGTGCCATGGTTTCTCGTATCATTCTGGGGAGATGCGCCCCTCCGAACAAGCCAGTTCCCGTTCGTGACCCCATGGCTAACGCCCCAATGACACGAGCCCACGAGTCCCATGGTTAAAAGGTGTCCGTCAAATTGATACCAGCTCCATACAAACATCAGGCATGACCTACACCAAAGTCCGGTAATCTCTTCCCATCCTTGACCCAGCCATCAATCCACTCCTCCCTGCTGATCATCCCATCCCCGTCCCTATCAAATATCTCGACAATTATTTTTATGATATCCTGCTTCTTGCCGTCGTCGATCTCCTTCGCGGTCTCATCATCGAGACCGTATGTGCGCCGTATGTCGTGCGCGGTCCACATGCCGCTATTATCGTAGTCGTGGAGGGTGAAGAAGGCGGAGGGGTCGAGATTCGCGATATGGTGTTCTTCTAAGTATCCGATGGTGGTCAGCACTTAGGTAGTGTTCTATTTGAGTAGGAGGGTGAGATACCAGCCATGTGACGCGTAGCCCAGTCTGCGTTTGGGTCAGACATAGGCACTTGATGCCCATGGCCAAATGCTCGAGGAACAGCGGCGAGAACGGCTAGGGCCGAGAGGAGTCGGGGCAGCATGATAGAACTTTGAAGTACGGGACTTTATGACATGCCCCAGGATACAATGGATAGGTGGTGAATTTGTTGATGCTATCAATCGGTTGGCCGGATTTTAATCTTATATCAAAATGCTTATTCCGGCGCTAACGGAAGAGTCCCTAATCTCTCCAGCATTCAATACTTTTTAGGCCCGGAAGCCGGCACTTAGGAATCAGGATCCAGAGGCGCTAGTGCCAGACGTTTCGGTCCCTAGGTAGCGCCAATATATTCGAAGACTTTTGGTGCCGACCTCCGTACAGCTTAGACTTCAGGACCAACGGTGATAAGCAATTACGGACGTGAGTCTATTCGCAAGTTACGGAGATATCTCAGAACGGAGATCAGGACGTTACAGAGACAGCTTACGATCTAGGTGCATATTTGTTGAACAAAAATCGCAGAGTCGCGGATCACGATGACCATCTCTGTCTTCCAATCATTCTATAAGAGCCCACACCGTAAGCGCAGGCTTTTGGCGGCCTAGCGACGGTGGTGAGTAGCTAGTCATTTTGCACAAGGATATGTTCAATTTGCATTGAATGGAACAACGATCGAATCATCGGTGACTTCTTCCTGTCTTTTGAAAAGTATGGACATCGGCAGCCGGAAACCAGCATACGAAGCTGTACAGTCTATGCAGTCTGCATTATTGGTATCGTTATACTTTCAGTGATCATACGATCTACTGGAAGCGAAGACCACTTTTGATAACGGTTTGGAGCTGATCTAAGAGACGTTTGTTTAACGTTTGTTCACCTTTGACCTGTGCATGGCTGGTACTGAACCAATTCTGACCATACCAACGGGTCATCGCAATATGACATCCGCGGTTAACGTTTCGGTCTAGAATCTCTACTCCATCTCGTGAATCCCCTCGAACATCAGAGTGGTATTTGGAAGGATTCAGAACGACATCTGGAAGAGGCGGTGTCACAGTCAGCATTTTTGGTCAGTGCAATCACACAAGTGACTACTCCAATCGCAGGATCGAGCGGTGGAGTACCCAATGCTGGTCAACTTATGTCAGTTCTAATGCACCAAGATTGACAGCTGTATTGACTAGAGGGAAGTATTGTGGTCCTTGGATGGCACTTCTACGCATTATAAGGATCAGAGGCTATACCTTGAAATGAAACGCCGCTAGATAATTGCGCGAGCATTGTGCGAGTACGCTACTGGCATCTTTGCATTACGGTCTTATACGATGCTGGGGTTTACGATTGCCGGCTTCGCAACAACCACGCATTGCGGATTGTTGACATCAATTCCAACAGCAACCCCGTTGCCAGTGGGTTCCCTTTGGTGACGACATCTTACTGAACGAAAGACATCAAGGTCCAATCAGCCTTCGTTGCTTTTACTATCCTGGCTTGGTAGTTTCAATAGCAGACTGATATTTCACCAATCATTCACATACGCAAATTGGGAAGATCGCACGTTAGCGATTAGTAGGTGATCGGTGTTGGAATCATCTTTTCTCGATCGATTCTTAGCGACATTGAGGTATCGTTTGCTGTTTTGTACATGGTAACGCTCATTGGTCAATGAATTGTCGGTTGAAGGGGTTCAATTACGCGGTCGTCATCTAGAACGCATGCGGGTAGTCACAGGACAGATGGCTCACGTAAGTCTTTGGGAGTAGTGTATTGGTCTGCAAATAGCTCGATTTGTCGTCCCAGGTCAGCAGCTCATCATATACCTTCCTGGCAATTGAGAACGGTCTAGCAGTGCTTGATACGCATTGTCTATAACAGTATTGGACAAGATGGCCGTCAGCGATGGAACCCGTATGTTTCAGGCATATCACAGCCAGTGACTATTGGCATCTTAGGCACATGCAACAATCATACTCTCCGATCAACGGAGAGAAGCGGTGTGAGACGAGAGAAATCTCATGCGAATCTTCCCTGTCTCTGTACCAGCGGTCAAGCGCCGTATCGACAGCCAGACGAAATGTCTGGAGTTCCTGGGATTGCAGCGCCTCTCAGCAACATTGTGCGGTCTGCGAAAACTTACCTCGTATCGAAGGAATGTAGGCGATCGTCGCTGTCGCCGTTGCTGTTGCTGACGCTGACGCTGACGCTGATGCGAAAGACTCTAACTCGTGCGTTGCAGAGCACAGTATCTAGTCCCAGGGTCGAGACAGCTGTACTTGCTGACGGCCCACGATCGATGAAGGCGTCCTCGGTGATATATTTGGTGTATCATATAGGTACACTAGCTTCCCGAGAGGCATTCGGGATGGCATAAAAGAAGACTGTCCCCCATATTTCATAGGAGCATCAACCTACATACCTTCTGTATTACTCGACCTCCATTCCCTCGTCAATCATTGATCCAACCTATCGTTCATACTTCCTGCTATCATCATGGTAAACCTTCTCAACTCCCTTGGCCTCTGTGGCCTCGCCATCGCCACAGTCTCAGCAGTGGCGCTCCCCGAAACCAGCTCCAACCTCGCCAAACGAACCACTTTCGACTTCGCATTTCGCTTCTGTAAGTTCACGGCCCACTATCCGGAAAGGAGCCTGCACCACTGATGCGAGCAGACAACAGCCCTAATTGCAACCATAGCGACAATCCGGCTTACGAGTATCCGCACGGCGGCGCGCCGTGAGCCTCGATCCTCTGATCCTCCATCTATGTCGCTGACTTATGCGCGGTTGAAGTCTTGGGGGTGATGTCGGACAGTGCTATGATGCACCTGTTGGCGTCAATTGGCAGAGAGTCGAGACAGACAACGGAGGGAGCGGTTAGTATCTTATTCCAATAACCCTGAAGCGAGTGCGACCGAGTACACACAATCTGACAACATACAGGCCACGCTCTAACAACCTTCTGCAACGTCAATTGCCAGGGTGCAGCTACCGCGCCCCAGTCAGGCGGCTGCTATGTCCCTCCCGCGGGCTGCGCGGTGGGATCGTTGTATGTGTCTACCTCTCCAATTCTGTGTTGCTCCTCTGCTGACGAGATACCTAGCCGAGTCAATTAAGACATGCGACGACGTCGAGCACGAGACACAGGAATCAGACGTAGGTCGAGAGTAGTAAGACTTTCGCGTTCGCTCTTCTCACTAGCTAAGGACAGACAAGCATGGTTGGCGAGGGACAGTATTCAACATCATCAATTTCCCACCAAACAATCCACATTCTTTCACTCCAGTTTCCATCATACACTCCAAAAACCTCATACCAAAATGATCTGAACCACCATCCAACCCCATCTATCCCCCGCAAACCCAAAATCACAATGCCAAACAAAACTACATCCCAGCAGAGTTCAGTGGAAAGCGACACCCTCTACGACTTTGTAAATTGGCTAGGCATATTCGACCTCTATGGTGTCAGAATACTAAGTGAGAGATACATGCGTTCTTCGCTTCGCAAAGCCCGAGAAAATCTATACTGTTGTGGCGAGTTCTAATATAGATACATACCTTGACGGTGATTGCAGAAGACTGCGATTTTACGGGTAATGTGTCTTAAACACACTACAAAATCCAGGAATGACAAAAGACCTAATCATACCCTCCCCCACACGACCTTCATTTCCCCTTCCCCTTCCCCTTCCCCTTCCCCTTCCACACACCAAACCCCCCTCCACAATCAAAGCCTAGAACCACAACATACATACCATCCTCCCACCAACCCCCCTCTAAAACCTCAAATCCTACACCCCTCCCAATCCATCTCTCAAAAATAGCGCAGACGAATCTACGTTAAATATTTTCAGTCTCCGAAACGTGAATTTATCAGTAAGGGGTTCAGGTTAGTGGTAGGTGAAGGATTGAGGGACAAGATGGATAACTATATATAATATCTATTAGATAGATTATAAATGCATTATATTATCTAGCTACGCGGCTTCCTTTATACCTGCATCATTTAACATTAATGCATACGAGATCATGTAAATAAGAAGTACTAGAAAAGAACAAGGTGGGAATATCGTCCTGCGGGTAATGCTACCACTACAGGGTCAAACTGCTAAGTAGGAGGACCTAGACTTTATCCCTCCCTAATGTAAGTTACTAGAACCTTTTCCCGCAACGTCTTAGGCTGCGCACCAGAAGTGTGCTAGGCGGAAGTGCCATAAGAGCAACAGGCAACCTTCAGCGAAGCAGTATAGGTACGTTAGAATGGCACGCGCGGATCTTCAAAGACAGTGTGAACATGAACAATTGGGCCACGATATTAGCCGGGTTCAGCACTCCTGTTATGGCCCACTCATCTTGTCTTGAAACATCAAAGCTAGCTAAGCGAATTATCGCAACTTCTTGGTGCCGGCCACAGCACGAAAAGAAAACATTTGGATTACCTCGACAAGGCCATATGAAGGCTTAGGTCTTCAGCTTAGTCGGACATGATTGCTCCGGCGGTTGGGCTCGACCACAAGCCACTTTCCTGGACAAACTGTAAAGTTTTGCTGGTACCAGGCCAGATTGAACCCAGGAGCAAGGAGCTTACATATTTCATAACCCTAATACACCCGCTGCAGGTATGTCCATAGAATACACATTTCTTCTGATAAAACATCAAGAAAGGTCTGGCTTGCAATTAACCTTGCAGACGATCTTCTGGATATTTCGCACAGAGCCGTTTCATCGAGTCCATGACGTCTTCTCTATAGCCTCCACTATATATTGCGTAATGGTTCATGTAGTGATATCTTTGAAAATGATCAGTAGGGAGAAACAAATCCAGCAAGGCCAGTTTATTTATACTCACAGCTCGTATAGTTCCATACGGTCGTCATAGTCCGATTTCGGTTCCGATTTCGGGACCAGATGGTGGTACTCGTTGAAGAAGCCCGCCGAGAAACCCCCAAACATACGCATTATCCCCAATTCGAATTCAGAATGCGCATAACAGCAGCTGGGATCGAACGTCACGGGCTCGATACCGTCCTTGTCATCGAACTTCCCTTTCGCTTTATTGCCCTCCCACAAATCCCCGTGTATGAGTACGGGTGCCACACCCTGTTTCCCACCTAGTCTTCCATTACCAAGAAGCCGTCGTACGACTACTCTGATAAGCGTGTCCAATAAATCTGTCAATTCCTTGTCTGTCCCATGATTCTCTTCGATGATCCGACAGAGAGCACGCAAGCGATATTCTGAATAGAATTTCGCCCAAGAGCCGCAATAGGTATTGTTCTGAGGCGTAGAGCCACAATAAGTGGTGATGGGAAAGCCGAACACTGGTCGAGTTTGCCCTTCAGGTACTGGAGCCGGAGTTGTATGCAGTTTTGCAACCTTTTGGGCCAAAGTGAGACCCGTACCAGGCCCGGCTCCGCTGTTACGGGTCTGTACATCGATCCACTCTGTTACGAGATAGTAAGTATCAGAGGTTGAAAATTTTCCCCATGCTAGTGGTCGTGGAACCAGAGTAGGGACTGTATTATGGAGTAAGGTGAGCGATACATATTCACCTACACAGTCCATTAGCTCCTGCAAAATTGAAGCATTTTCTCCGACTCACTTTCAAACATCTCCTTGTTCGAACCGGACTTTATGTAGAAGAACTTTGGTTTGCCATCCATCATAGTGGTGATTTTCTCGGGGACAAAGAAGCCGGCTGCTTGATGAGGCTGAACAGTGGAAAGCATCGGATCAATGGACAAAGCTTCGGCGACAGCAATATCTACAGTAGGCAGGTCTACTGGTGTGGTAGTACTTTCGGAGAAAGCACTCAGCTCCGCCTCTCTGGCTTTGAGTAAGCCTGCCGTGACATCGTGCTCGTTCGCCTCAGCAAGAGCGCGAGGACTCTGCCCATGTTTATCCAAAGCTGTTGGGTCTGCACCTTTGGCTAAGAGCAGCGTAGTGATCTCCTCTTGGCCACTACTGGCTGCTTGATGAAGAGCAGTATGCCCTATACTATTCTTCTTATCGATATCCACGTCTGACGCCAGCAAGACTTCTGCTATCGATACGTGACCTCGCCATGCAGCTTGCTGCAACGGGGTTTCTCCTTCTTCGTCCTCGGCGTTGACATCGGCCCCTGCTGCAATGAGCAGGTTAGCGACATCCGTTTGACCAGACCATGCAGCGTGATGCAGGGGTGAACTGCCATCGCTGTTCTTGATATGAACGTCCGCCATGAGCTTTAAGAGCAATCTCGCTGCGTTAGAGTGACCGTTCCATGCAACACTGTGCAGAGCTGTCCAACCATTCAGGTCTTGAGTATTGACATCAGCCTTTTCATCAATGTGCATTTTTATGATTTGGGCGTGTCCGGCCCACGCGGCATGGAGCATAGGAGTCATCTGTTCTCGGTCAAGGGCATGTATCGATGCGCCTCTCTCCAGCAGAAGCTTTACAACGTCAGGCTGGCCACTACTTGCACTTCGGTGAAGTGCAGTCCAGGTCGATCCGTCCAGCTCCTCGATGTCTGCGCCCAAGTCTAGTAAGAGTCTTACAACGCTTACGTGGCCATTATAAGCAGCTCGATGCAAGGGTGTCCAATCATTCTTGTCTCTTGTTTGAATACTTTTTTTGCCATCAAACAAGAGCTTTACAATTTCGCTGTGACCATTGCCAGCCGCCCACTGCAGGGCGGTCATGCCTTCATAGTTCTCCGTTCGGTTATCTGCCCCAGCTTTGAGTAAAAGTCGCACACAGGTCTCATAACCGTATTTTGCAGCCCATAGCAAAGGTGTGTTTCCCAATGAATCTACCATAAGAAACTCCGAATTCTGGCTAAGATCAAGTAAGGTACCCACGAGACAGGGAAGCCCTGCATAGGCAGCGAGATGTAATGCCGTGATCTCTGACGGCCGAACTTCCCACTTAGCGTGCATTTTCGTCCAGTACAAGTCAAACCAGGCTTGCCTTAGAGTGGATCTTGGTTGAAAGAATTCATCTTGAAGATCGAAACGTTTCGCAATCGCCATAGGAGCATGTCTTGTGTGATCAGTCCAAAAAAGCATCGGATATTCTGCCTCCGTCTCCTGCGTCTCAGCCTCGTGTAAATAGGCAGTCCTTGAATGGTCTTTGGCCAAACATCTGCGCACGTAATTAAAGCAGTTCAAAGCTATGAATTCGTGTTCGGCTTTGAGGTCCGGCGAAACAATTCTCATGCTGTCCATGGAGAGAATGTATGTTTTGGCTGAAAGATGTACAAAATAAACTGTATGTTCGCGTACAGTTACAATAGAACTGCACTGATTCACGTATTCGCTGAGTGCTGGGACATTATGGCGATGCTCCTCTGGAAGATTTGCCGCTATTGCTAACTCGCTTAGCGTCAAAGGCCTGAGTGCGACCACCATAGAACGGAGGATGGATTTCGCATACTCTACGAGCTCTTCATCCTCGAAGTTGATAATCTGGTCCATGATGCGCTCGTAGAGAGGCGTGATACCAGAAGGCAGCCTCGATAGTACTTTCGTGGTAATCATAGATAACACGGTTGGCTTCGAAAGCTCGCGGCAGGCTAAAGCGACCCAGAGGAAAGTTCCTTCAGCCTTTTCTCTAAGATGATTCTCAACATGAATTCTAAGATCGGTGTCATAGCCCTTTCGACGTTGTAATTGACCTGACTTGACGTTAACGAATTTTCGTACAGCGGCGTCAACGTGCGTATGATTGGTCTCAAGGCTTATCTCCAATGAGCCAGCCAGCATCTGCTTGATGAAGACTTCGTTCCGACTCGTAATTAGCCATTTGACCTTTTCCGAAGCATTACGGTTAGGCGTGGAGAGGTCGTTGTGGAAGGGCTTCTTTGGCTCGGAGTCAGAATCTGGGTCCAAGAGCGTCAAAAGCGTCTCGATAGATTCAGCCTCACACTCATCAAGCGCATCAATGACTATAATGACATTTTGGAGGCTCGCATGCCTGATGATGTCCTGAAGAATGCGCCAAAGAGATTGGGCAGCATTGGGGGATGAGAAGAGCTGTTCCTTCTGTTTTTCGTACTGATCGCGCAGATAAACGCACAATTCTGGCCGTTGGCAGATCAATTGGTAGATGAGACCACGGAGAAGAGTAGTACAAGTCTTCCTCCGAGAATCTTTATTGTCGCAAAAAAAGTAGGCAAGAGCCGTTGAAGAAGCTGACCCTTGAAGCCTGATCCGGTCCGACAGATCTGTTACCAGAGAGATTGCAAGCATGGTTTTGCCCTTACCGGGATCACCGCGTAACCAGAGCAAATGCGCCGTGTCATCGTTCAGCCACTTGGTGAAAGTCGAATCACTTAGCATCCAAGCGCCAGTGTCCTCTAACAGTTTATCCTGCTTGTTTTGGATCTTCTCCATGTCATCGGAAGGATCGGTTATGAAGACAGCGCGAAGGCATGCAAGGTCACGTTCTTCATTGATTGCTGGAGCACACCAGTCGGTACAACATGGCGGATCGTTTTGAGGAAAGTAGACTTACATGAGGAGTTTCGCACGATTGAAGATGCTTAATATGACCGCTGCTGTCAGCTTGGATGATTCTAGATCGAACAATATAGACATACAATTGAGCCGGCTCTGCACCCTTCTCGGTCCTTCATTCACGATCTTGGCGATCTCCCCACATACAAGGCCAAAATTTGGATCTTGCGGCTCTGAGAACTTGCATATCTGGAAGTGGTCACACGCAAGGCCCAATTTCGGAAAACCGTCGATACAGCCAGAATTTTCATCAACCATCATTTCCTACAGACTCATGAGTACCGAGTATGTGACGAATGTATATACGAACGCGCAAACCTACCCTATAGGCAGGCAGATATGAGCCTTTGGGCTTCACAATCTTTGCGATATCTGATTTGTGCTGTTCGAAGAAGCAGAACAGCGGGATGGATGCGATATTGATAGTCCGTGTGAAGTCGTAGAGGAGATCATTCAGCATTTCCGAGTCCTTTTCCACTGCTTTCAGCAGAGCACTGTCTTCGCCCCAGCCCAAAGCAAAGACGATTGATGCGAGGATGGCAGCCTTGGATTGCGAATTCGAACCACGATGAGGCGTCCCTAAGAAGACCACTCCCACCGTAGACTGCACAATCCCAGGAAAATCCTCATGATGGAGTTTTGCGGAGACTAGCGCCTGTAAAGTACGTTAAGTCAGTAATGTCGATGGGAGGACAGCATGAGAGGAATGACGAGCCTTTTCAACCACGAGGCCTCCAAAGCAATGTCCAATGAAGACGATAGGTCGGTCAGGGCACGTCTGTAACCCTATTTAGTTCTCATCGATGCTTAGGGGGGGCAGCCAGAGTTGCCAACCTTGCGCAACCCCATCAGTCCATGCAATAATTGCTCGGCTACCAAAGGCAGCCTCTGCTGTATCGCCTCCCGGCCAAACCATTCCGACTCGTAACTAAATTGGAATATTCGCGTGTTCGGGATGCTATCTGGTAGCATTCGTTCATCCCGTAACCAATCAACGCCCTGGGTCGTCCATGCCGTGTGCGGACGCGCACCGATACCATGAACTGCAACAACAATGCGATCAAATCAGCATCACAGCCGCCGAGATGAGACTTCTACAACATACTCGACAAGTGCTTCAATTTCTAGGGATGTAGAGGAATCGTATAGCAGCCTGAATCCATGCTTGTATGTCGCCTGCTCTGTCAATCAGCTTGATGCCTCGAAATACCGCTCTGCTTACTCGCTCGATCAAATTGGCCGTCCACACTGACTCAGCCTGCGTCATTGCGAAGGCAGAGTTCTAGCTAATACAGTCCACAAGGGCCTGAATTGCTCAGGGAGCTGTAAGTGTGGGCCGCACTGTATGAATATAAGCAGGGAAGGTAAAAGCATGTCGGTATCCGTATCTAAGCATGCAGACTCGTACATGGCAAGTCGATAAGGAGATATCATGTACTGCAATGGATGACCAACGTAGGCGATACTAGAAGTTCCCCATTGTATGCGGGTTCGTTTGGCAAAATGATATACTGCCTGATCTCGATCAGAAACTGCATGGCTGGTTTTCATAATCCATAGCACACGCATCTCGTCGTCTTTCACATCTCTAATCGTTACTTTTTCTGTCACGGACCACTAGAAACCGTCCAACCAAAGCGCGAGTAGAGTGCATGGGATAAGGGTGGCCACTAGAAGCAAGATCACACGCCCTGTGACGCCTCGTGTTTTGGGGAGCTGTAAATCCTCGTCTAGCGCCGGTATCTGGTCCAAAATTGTAACAATGATGGGGGCCATGCGGGAGCAAGAGGACCGCAAATTCAGCGCGCCTCAGCTTCGAATTCATCCGTGTTAGATATCTATTATGTATTACAGTGGCCAATCACTGCTCGTAAGAGAAGCAAAGGGGCTGTGACCAGAGTCGGGCGATAAGAGGAGTTTCCCTAGGGCCACCAGCCAATGGAGCTTTAAGCACCGTTATTAGCAACGCTGTTCATCCACTGTCTTACATATGGTGATCACATCGAGGCCCGGCTCGCTGGGGCTCCCGCCAAAAAGTTTGAACTTTGGTCTGGATTTCGGGCGCATATCTGCATCCAACACGAGAAGCCAGAGCGCCCAGAAAAAGAAGGCGCATGATCTGCGGTCTGGAATCAGCGTGTGCAGTTTCAATGCGATTGGCGTGCTGCAAGACCCCGACCCCGACCCCGCTAGAAATATCTGGCCATAATCACTGATTTTGTTACGCCTGTACAATTATACTACGGCAAATTACGAAAATACCACACTTTTCTGGAATATTTTCCAAAAAACCACCCCCATATTTTAAAATACCACACCTAGGATATTACGTATCCCGGAAGCTGGGCGCATCAGCAGCCCCCGTGAGTTAGTTTCCGGCACGTCCGTCCCTAGGGTATAAGCAGGCCTAGAGACCTCCTATATAAACCTCCCGACCGTCGCTATTATTATAAGGAATAATATTTTTAGTAGTAAAATATAATATCTTAAGGGACTTATCCCTAGAGCTTAAGGTACTTAGCGCTCTTTTCTCCGGCTAGGTAATTGCGTAGGGAGCCCTACCGAGGTAGCCGGACTACGGCGGCTGCTACGGGGCCTCCTACAAGTCTTCTACCCCGAGCCCTAGGCCTGAAAGCGGCCCTGGGACTAATGCGCCCTGCTTCCAGGGTGGAGGTATGGTATTTTCGAAATATAGGGGTGGCATTTTTGAAAATATTCCAGAAAAGTATGGTATTTTTGTAATTTACCGACTATACTACTTAATATTTAACGCTTACAATATATATTTAGGTAGGCTAAAAGATGTGTATAAGTTTATAATATCTAATACCCTTGAAAATATATTAATATGTCCCTTAGTAATAAAGATATAATTAAATCCATAAGTTTACCTACTAAATCTATATATCTTAGTACAGCTTTACCCGCTTTGCCTGTGTCTACCTCTCATGATAAATTAGAAATCCGTCTACGTACGTGGAGGATATGACTGATCTTAGGAAGTACGTCCACTATGTAAAGCGTGGGTTGGGGTCGGGGTCTTGCAGCCGGCCAATCGCATTGAAACTGCACACGCTAAAAGACGTGTGGCCCTCCAATGATCACTCCAGTATCATCATCGGGCTGGATAGCACGGGATGCAAACGCCCGATTTATGTGATGGGATGCCTTAGGGCGAGGCCGAAGCTTCGAGGTATGCACAATCCGCGTCGGTGCCTAGTGATACTATTGTTGTAGTTTCCAGGATGCTGATTGGTCTTGAAGATGACTTTCATCTAAGCGATGGGGGGTGTGATCATCAAAACGTGGCAACGCTTTCATGTTATCATCGCAAGACAAATAACTCCGTGTCGTGAGTTCCCATGTCTGTGCAAAATTCCTTGCCGATATTACTGTGCTTTTTCGTCCTACTTTTCACGCTCCAGACTTATTCATCTGATCAGATGGCCCTCAAGATACCGGCTTCGGATCCAAGGAATATCGTCATTATTGGTATATTCTACCATCTACAAGTGATTCATTCCAAAAACAATCTCGTTGATGATTACAAATAGGTGGTGGTGTAATAGGATGCTCGACTGCATACTTCCTCACACACCATGCATCATACAACGCCAAGCTTCACTCCGTCACGATCCTTGAGGCCAGCAGCATTGCGGGTGGCTCTTCGGGCAAGGCTGGTGGTCTACTGGCTGGTAAGTGACTTGGATGGACTTTTCGTTGCCACCAGCACATGTTCAAAGTCAAGATCAACACATTTCTTTTGCAACCATCTGTAGGTAAAAGTCGTCGTTAGACTCATGATTGCCATTGTGGTTTTGAGGAACAAGAGTTAATGCCATAATTTTGCAGACTGGGCGACCCCAAGATGTCTGGCACCTTTGAGCTTCAAACTTCATGCTGATTTGGCCAACAAACATGAGGGAGATAAGATTTGGGGCCACAGGAATGTCTATTGCGCTGATGTCAAACTCCAAGCCCAAGCGATTGCGGAAGGACAGGCGAGATCAGGCGTGTCCTCTTCGTCTCCCTCTCTTCCCTCTGGGTTAGACTGGCTCCTCCCTGAAAGTGTCAAATCGTATCAAGAATCGGGAAGTCCCAACAACTCTGGACAAGTTAATCCCTTCATGTTTACACAGACTTTGGCCAAGTTAGCAGAGGAAAAGGGTGCGGAAATCATCTTTGGGTCGGCAACAAAATTCAATTACAAAGATGACGGCAAGAGTATTGAATCAGTTGTCTACACCAAAGAAGGGACCTCCGATACCATTACAGCCACTGATGTGGTCATAGCCGCCGGCCCTTGGACAACAAAGCTATTTCCCTCGATACAATTGGGAGCACCACGAGGACATAGCGTGGTCGTACGGCCATCAAGGGACTTGTCACCATACGTCCTGTTCCCCAAGATCGAACCGCCCGCTAACGGGAGCATCAAATCCATTCTGTCTCCCGAAATCTACCCTCGGCCTGGTGACGGACTTCATTCGTTCGACACTGTGTACGCATGTGGCCCTGATGATTACAGTGTTCCGCTACCCGGAACAACTGAAGAAGTAGAGGTTGACAAGAAAAAGTGCGAGGACGTGTGGAATGCTGTGAGCAGTGTATCCAGGGAGATACATGATGGCGAGGTCATCACAAATCAAGCCTGCTACAAGCCGCAGATACGTCCACATGAAGAGGACGAGGAGGTCGGTCCAATCGTTGGGCCTGCGGACATCAAAGGCGTGTGGCTGGCTACCGGCCACGATGAGTGGGGAGTGTCAAACTCTGTCGGCACAGGTCTTGTCATGAGTGAAATGATTTTGGAAGGTGAGGCTAAAAGTGCAGACTGCGAGTCTCTAGACCCAAAGCATTTTCTGCAATCACATCCTGCCGAGAGCGGCAAAGGGGTACTCCAAAAACTGTTCGGATCGGTTCTTGGCCAGTAAGAACAATCTGGAATAGTCATATTTTGGTACAAATTATCTATATAGCTTGAACCCTGAATTTGTATACAAAGCTCAGATCTGTAGATTGCTAGACACCCGGCGTCTCTACCTAGCACAACGATTTGCTGTACCGGAAACGGCATTTGAACGTTGCTTCATGAAATATGACTAGAGTGTACAACGAATAAGCAATTCCTCCCTTCATTTAGAAATCCACTCCTGCAATTGCTATTTTAAGTACGGCGCTTCCAAAAGGGGGGTTACCACCCAAACCAACCCCTAGCCATTCAATTCAATCACGTCTAGCGTAGAGTAGTAAGCCAGGGGAGATGGATCTTGTAGGGTATAAATTGAGGCCAAGTTCTTTATCACGCCGCTGTCTTCTCAGCTGCGCTAGCGTTGTGCCTTCTGTTACTCTTCACCAACCTCTTGTATTTCAAGATATTCAGACACATTGCCCTTGACACGTGGCGGGCGTATGTATACGGAATGTTTGGCGAACCCTTTCCAAGAGATGTGGAACTAGAAAAAGGTCTTCAACTACGAGTACCTCACAATGCTACTAAAGTCGACGGTACCTCGGAGGGAGACCCTACTGTCGAGCACATCGACGACAATTACATGCAACTTCCTGGCCAGCCATGTATTCCTTTATCTTCCCAGGACCCGCAAGACATCGCGAACTATCTCTTCGACGAACTTCTCACACCAGATTTAGATCGTCTGGCGCCGCATCTTTGGTTGGTAGGCATTAAACAAAGCAGCCATATATCGACACTTCATCAGCAGCTTGTGAAGGGGCGCAACATCACAATCACCGAAAATCCCGAGTTACACTGTACTTGGATCTACGATCGTGTATTCATCAAACCCGTCCCTGCAACTTTACTATCATGGGCATTTTGGCAGTACTATATCCTCTCCGATGCCTCGCCCTTGCCCTTCGCTAAGCGTGGTGAGATTAAAAGAGCCGCCATGGGATTCCTTAGGACTTACCATGTCCTCATCAAGCACCGTTCAGACTTTCGTCTCGCAAAACAACACAATCTGCTCCCCGAAAGGACAACATTTGAGGAGTGTTGTGCCTTCTTCTCCCGTTTCGGCGACGTCTCCGACTCAGAAGTGTCCCCTCGCTATGAGTTCGGCGAGCTGCGACTAGGACGACTCAATTTCTGGGCGAAGGTATTTCTGAAGCGATTCACGTTCCAGAAGGTGCAACTCCATTATGGATACAACACCTATTTCACTCGGTTTTACGGCCCTATGCTCTTTCTATTTGCTTTCTTCTCTGTGGTCCTAAGTGCAATGCAGGTCGGACTGACGGTCGATCCTTCAATTGGCGTGAATGACACCAGAGGCTGGAAGAAATTTGAATCAGTTTGTAGCTGGTTCAGCGTCTTCTCCATTACTTGTGCATCTGCACTCTTCGCTGCTCTCATATTTCTGTTCATGTTCATGGCGGTCAGAGAAATCAGTTTCGCTGTGAGGACAAGTCTCCGCAACAAGAGGCACAAGCGAGTAGGGTCTATGGCTTGATACTGTAAGATTATTGATGTTTCAAATATAGAGATGTATACTAAAGTCCCATGTTCGCATAAAGCCAGAGGTTATTGGAAACGTTTAATATTGAAAAAATATCTTCAGAGTACTTGCCGATAACACGTCGTGCTGTACTTATCATTTACGACGATCTACCGATTGTGTAATGTTAGCATGGACATACTCCACTCTCAACCTAATAGAGAGGCATCTGCCAAGTTCCAAGCCTTATACGCAGGACGGGGACAATGATAGGATGTAGCGTGCTCTAGACCATTAATATCATTATGATTCTCTATCTCTTTCTTTATTATTAATCGTAAAGTATTCTACGCTTAATTGACGGTATAGCTTATTAAATATATAATAATTAATAAGTTATCTATATGTAATTCTAGGTATAGTATAATAGTATTTAATAATTAATAGATAGATAATAGTTATATAAAAAAGGAGATATAAAAGAAAAATCTCTTCTAATATCTATTAAAATATAATTTATAATTATTAAGATTTACCTAAGCTAATTTTTAATACTCCCTCTTAGTTTAATAATAATAAGGTATAGTCCCTATTATTAAGTATTATATCTAAATACCCTTATACTTTACTTAAAGTTAATCTTAATTATTATCTAGCTAGGTTAAAGTTAATAGGACTAATAGGTTTTATTAGAGGATTTATATATTAGGCTTTAATATTAACTTATTTAAGATAAATTTCTTTAATTCTAAAAACTAGTTAATAAATTAAATAGTATCTTATTTAAATATATTTTATAATAATATAATTAATTAGGTTAATAGCTAATTTTATAACTACTTAATTATTAATACTTAAGAGTATTAGTACTACTCCCTTATTATATCTTAGCTCTTTAAGTATAAGGCTTAAATATAGAGCTTCTTTATATACCTCTATTATAATAATATATTTAGACTTATATATAAATATTACTACTAGCTTTTATAATTTAAATTACTAGGTTAATTAACTAATAAATTATACTTATATCTATCTAAACTATTAAAAGATAATTACGGGGGCTTATAAGTATATTATAGTTACTATTATAGTAGCTAACTTATAAGGGAAACTATATACCTATACCTTATAAAGGCCTAGGTAAAAACCCTTACTATTCTTATCTCTTTATAACTTCTAGTTTATTTCTCTTTATATTATATTTAGCTCTTTATACCTAGTACTTATATTTATTACCTTATTATCCTAGCTCCTTAGGGCTAGATTATATATTATAATAGTAGGTATTATTTTAATAATAAGGACTTATATCTTAACTTAGTTTTAATATAACTATATTATTATAAGTAAGAACTAGCCTAGTATCCTAGTTTAAATTGTCTATTTTACTACCCGCTTTACCCCCTTTATACTTATAAGTATCTTATAAGTATTTAATATCCCTAAGGTATCCCTTAGCTCCTAGTAGTAGTTATAAAACCTAGGGTAGTTAATAAGGATATATCTTATATCCTACTTATATTAATTATACTTATAACTTATAAATATAAAGCTAGGGACTTTATATTAATATAAGAAGGTAGCTAGCCCTATCTTCCCTATCCTTATCTATATAAGGGTAGAGCTCTCTACCTTTTAAAGGCCCTTATAAAGGGCCCTCCTACTAGTCTATAAGCCTTTAAGCTAGGTAGGGGGATAATCCCTAGCCCTTAATCCTATCTAGTATTCTCCTTATATTACCTCCTAAGAGGACTTTCATTAATAGTATATCTTCTTCTTTATTCCTTAAAGGTATTAAGTTACCTCTTTAGCTATAACCGCGTTCTAGTTATCTAGGTATAAAAAATATAGAGCCTACTTATTCTTCTCCTTTATAAGGGACTCTACTACCTTTCTCCCCTTCCCTCTCTTAGCCTTAAACTTCCTCTAAATATATCTATTCCCTATTACTATTACTAAGTAAATTCCTTTTAATATATATTAATAGAGAACTAAGTAGTTTAATATTAATTATATAAGGGCTATCCCTACCTTTACCTTTAATACTTATATTAGGGTAGCTTTATACACCCCTAATATATATCTTAAGTAGCTATTTTAAATAATTTTAAGCTTCTTTATATATACCTTCTTTATTTCCCTTAAGCCTTATAATATATATTATATAATAGATATATAAGTTATTACTAACCTTACTACTATATTATATACCCTCCTAGCCTTATTAAGGGTAGCTCTTTATATTAATATTAATATTATAAAAAGGGCTAGGTTCTAAGTAGTAAGCTTTACTTATACCCTCTTTAAGTATAAGCCCTATTATAATTTACTATTAATATATAATCCTAGGACTTAGATCTCTATCTAAGGTTTTATTATTATATACCCTAGACTAACTACTACGCCTATATTAAAGTAATAGGGGTAGTACGTAAAGTAAATTAACTTATACTTCTAGGGGGTAAAGCTTACCTTATATATTAAAGCCTATTCAAAGTAGATCTTATATATTAATTCTAAGGTTTTATAATTTCCTTTTATAGTTTTCTTATATATTAGTAGATAGATATTATTTATAAACCCTTTAACTTATAATTATAACTTAGTAGTTATATACTCCTTAATAAGTAATATATTAAAGAATAGGAAGAGGATAAGAGAGATTAATAACCCTTAGGGAATCCCTATCTCTATTAGCTCTATTCTACTTATTATCTTTTTAATAGTAATAGATAAAAACCTCCCCTTTAAAAAGCTTTCTATCTAGCCTATAATATAATAGGGGATCCCCTTTCCCTTAAGGTTATAAATAAGTCTCTAGTAGGAGATATTATTAAAAGCTCTTATAATATCTAATAAGAGAAGGCTAGTTATATTAGCCCTATTATAATTTTATATTATATATACTACTTTTATAATAATTTTTAATACTATCTCTATTAACCTCTTCCTTTATACTCCTATTTATTTTTAGGGGAGGAGGCTTTAGCTCTTAATATAATTATTAAGTTACTTTATAATTATTAATTTTAAGGCCTTCCTAAGGGTACTTAATAGTACTATTAGATAATATGCCTTAGGTATTATATAATCTTCCTTCTTTAATTTTTTTAAGATAATTATATTAGCCTTCTTAAACTCCCTTAGGTAATAGCTAAGGGAGAAGTATATATTAAATAAGTAGGTAAGCTTCTTAAAGAGCCTATCTATTATTAGCTTAAGAAATTAATTTAGGATCCTATTAATCCCTAGGGCTTTATTCTACTTTAATTTATAAATAGCTTACTAGACCTCCTTATATATTACCCCGTTACTAAGGTCTACTAGTAGTAGTAGGTATTCTATCCTCTTAATATTATCTAAATTAACTTATAAAGGGGGTAGAAAGAATATTACTTATAAGACCTCTACTTTCTCTTTAAAGGTCTTAGCTACCCTATCCCTATTATCCCTTCTTAAAGGGGGAAACTTAGGGAGGGGTTATAATAATAAGCTATTATTTCTTACCTATTTAATAAGGCCTTATATATCCTTTTATAATTTAATAGTATTATAAACCTTCCTCTTAAAGTTAATTACCTTTTTTATTTATAATATCCTATCTCTCTCTTTAATAGCCGCGTTCTTAGCTCCCTTTATAATGGTATCCCTACTCTATTAAAATACCTTTATACTTTTTATAATATTTTTTTATAATAAGCTAGTACTTTAAGTTCTAGAAGGTTCTCCCCCTACCCCTAGGCTTTACCTAAGGGATTATCTCCTCTACTATCCCCTTTAGACCCTATTAAAGTTATAAGAGGTAGTTATCTACTTAACTTATAATCTTTAATAGCTTAAGGCCTAGCCTCTAGCTTAATATATAAGCCCTATTCTTAATCTCTCCTAGGTCTACTATTTTTTATAATCTCTTAGGCGTATATTACTATTCCTCTACCCTTAGATTAAGCTCTATATATATAGGAAGGTAGTTAGAGCTAAATTATAACTTAAGGCGTACCTAGTAGGCCTATACCGCGCTACGGAGCCTAGGTATAATAAAGACTAGGTTAATTATACTTTTTAACCCCCTTATCCTCTAGGTAACTATCCTATCTAGTAGAGCTAGGTCTATCTTATTATTAGATATAATTCCTACTAGCTAGTCTACTTTAAGGTAGTATAAAAAATATTCTAAGTTATTCTAGTTAAGGTAATAGAGGTTAAAATCCCTTATAATAATATATTCCCTAGGGTAGCTAACCTTTTCCTTTATTATTTAAAGGCTTAATAGGTTCTTATTTATTACTAGTAATAGGCTTAAGTTATATATATTATATATCTAGAGGTATACTAGGTATTCCCCTTCCCCTTAAGTATAAAGTTAGAGCTTAAGGGTATTAATAATTTTTATAAAGAACTCTATATCCTAGCTATTTATCTAGAGTCTTTTATTAATATAGAAATATACTTATATACCTTACTCTACTTTATATATTAGAAAGAATACCCTAGAGCTAAGGTTATATAATAAAAAGTTCCTAGTATTATAATATAATTCCTAGATTATTAAGATATTTATATCTTAGATAACCTTATTTTCTAGTAGGGCTATTATTATACCTATTTTACCCCTAATATTATATTATAATATCTTTAGGGTTAATATACTAGATATCTAGGCCTAGGGTACTACTACTACTACCTTCCTCCTATATATCTATTTCTTCTAAGGCGGCCTATTTACCTTTTCTAGCTAGGTAGGTAAGGCTACCTACTACTACTTTTATAAGTAACTTATTAATACTATCTAATAGCTCCCTACTATTACTTATTATTACCTCTAATATTTTCTAGCCTAGCTCCTTTACTAGGAGCCTCCTAGAGATAGGTAGTCTCCCTAGCTTATACCTAGGTCTTTATAATCTTAACTACTCCCTACTACCTAGTATATTATATATTACTTAATTAGTTATAACCTTCCTCTTTTTCTTTACTCTTATAATTATAAATCCTTTAATATTTATAACTACTATTATACGCTCCTATTTAATCTTATAAAATAGGGTCTTATTTATAACCTATTATTTAGCGCGTTATCTCTCCCTAGCCCTTATTAAATATTTATTAGACTAGGAGGAGTAGCCCTATTATTTATACGCGGTATACCCTTATAAGGCGCTTATAACCTTTACCTTATACTTTATTATATTATAACCCTAATTATAATTAATATATTATATATTATTAGGGTAATTATAATATATATAAGGAATAGGGTACTAAGAACGGAGAAGGCGATCGACTTTAGAAGAAAGATTTATAACGCTACTAAGTCCTGAAAGGGTATATAGGGCTTCGCCAAGTAGGCGAGGAATGATAGCTCGTCGCTACGGCCCCTCCCTAAGTTCCCCCCTCTAAGGAGGGGTGATAGGGAAGGGGTAGCCGAGACCTTTAAGGAGAAAGTAGAAGTCCTGTAGATAATATTCTTCCCACCCCCCTTATAAGCCGACCTAACAGACATCGATAGTATAGAATACCTACTACCGGTAGGTAATAGTAGTAATATTATAAGCGAGGAAGTCTTATAGGCTATCCGTAGGCTAAAATAAGATAAGGCCCCGGGGATTAATAGGATCCCGAATCGGTTCCTTACGCTAATAGTAGACGGGCTCCTTAGGGAGCTTACTTATTTATTTAACGCGTGCTTCTACCTTAACTACCACTTAAGGGAATTTAAGAAGGCTAATACGGTCGTCTTAAAGAAACCGAAGAAGGAGGACTATACGGTACCTAAGGCGTACCGTCCGATAGCGCTACTAAGTACCCTTAGAAAGGCCCTGGAATTAATAGTCGTAGGGCGACTTAGCGATTATACTAAAAGTCGAGGCCTCCTCCCATAATAATAAATAGGGGCGCGAAGGAATAGATTAATAGAGATAGTACTAGAGATAATTATAGACGCGGTATATACGGTATAAGACTACGGTAGAGGTAATATAACTAGCCTCCTCTTACTAGATATTATAGGAGCCTTTAATAATATCTCCTACCGGAGGCTTATTTATAACCTCCGGTATAAGGGGATCCCTCGCTATATTATAGGCTAGACGGAAAGTTTCCTAGCGGAAAGGTCCTCGTCTATTATAATTAGGGGGATAACGAGTAGGATAGAGCCGGTAGAGATAGGGATTCCCTAGGGGTCGCTAATCTCTTTTATCCTCTTCCTATTCTTTAACGCGCTACTTATTAAGGAGTATATAGCGGCTAAACTATAGTTATAAGTTAAAGGGTTTATAAATAATATCTACCTACTAGTATATAAGAAAACCACGGAAGGTAACTATAAGACCTTAGAACTAGTACACGAGATCTACCTTAAATAGGCTTTAATATATAGGGCGAGTTTCGCCCCCTAGAAATATAAATTAGTCTACCTTACCCGTTACCCCCGTCGCTTTAATATAGGTGCGGTTATTAACCTAGGGTATATAATAATAAAGCTATAAATGGAGATCTAAGTCCTAGGACTATATATTAACGGTAAATTATAGTAGGGCCCGTACTTAAAGAGGGTATAGGCGAAACTCGCTACTTAGAGCCTCGCCCTATCTATAACGACGGTATTAACCTAGGGAGCTACCCTTAGTAGGGTAAGGAAAGTATATAACGCGATAGTACGGCTAGTTATAACCTACGCGTCCGCCTTATAATATATATTATAAAGACTAAGGGATACGAAGAAGACGCACGTAAGGAAGCTTAAAGTTATCTAAAATAACTACTTAAGACGCGTACTAGGGGCATATAAAGCTACCTTAACGCGAGTACTAGAGGTAGAGTTAAGGATAGCCCTTATATAACTAATACTAGATTACTTAGTTCTCCGCCGGTATACGTTAAAGGGAATCTACTTAATAACGGTAATAGGGAATATACGTATCTAAAGGAAGCTAAATACTAAGAGGGGGAGGAGGAGAGAGGTAGCGAAATCCCCCGCGGAAGAGAAGAACGAGTAGGCTCTACGCTCCCTAAGCCTAGATAACGGGGGCGCGATCGTAACTAGGGAGGTAGCCCGCCCCCCTTAAAGGATCGAGAAGATAATATACTATTAGTAGAGGTCCTCCTAGGATACTATATAGGACGAATACTAGTCGGGACTAGGAGCTAGGGATTACCCCCCCGCCTAGCTTAGGGGCTTATAGACCGGTAGAAGGACCCTTTATAAGGGCCTTTAAAAGGCTAAGAGCTCCGTCCTTATATAGATAAGGATAGGAAAGATCGGGCTAGCCGCCTTCTTATACTAGTATAAAGTCCCCAGTTATATATCCGTAAGCTACGGGTACGGCTAGCGTAGGCAGGATATAAAGTATATCCTTATCTATTACCCTAGGCTCTAGGACCGCCGCTAGGAGTTAAAGGATACCTTAGGCGCGGTAGACGCCTATAAGATGCTCGCGAACGCGGGGGGGGGTAAAATAAGTAGTAAGATAGATGATCTAGACTAGGCTACTAGGCTAGTTCTCGCTCGCAGCGAAGTAGTTATACTAGAGCCGACCTTAGATATAAATCTTTACTACCGGAGCGAATTTCGCTTTTATAGTATATAAGCCAGCCCTAGGGAGCTAGACTAATATAATAGTAAATATAACCGCCTATTACTATAAAGGACTAAATATAATATAAAGAGAAAACGGAATAAAAGTTATAAAGAAGGTAGGAAAGGTAAGGGTTTTTACCCGCGCTTATACTTAGTATAGGTATACGGTTTCCCCTACGAGTTAGCTACCGTTATAACGACTATAAAATACCTATAAGCCCCCGTAATTATCTTTTATTAGTTTAGATAGACGCGTGTATAATTTATAAATAAATAAATAAATAATATATATACTTATATAATTAATATTTAAAGTATTATATTAATCTAGCCCTTTATTTATATTACTTTATAAGTTATATTTCTCCTACCTTTATTAAACCCTTTTTAATTAGATTATCTATTATTATTAATAATATAATATTTATTATAAAGGAGGAGTAAGCTTTTTTAAGTATATATATACCTATTAACTACCTCCCCTCTATTATATTTAAATTAGAGTAGAAGGCCCTATTCTCTTATTAAATCTTCTCCTTAATTACCTATTTATTTTTTATATTAAAGATAGATATTTATACCTTATATACTATTATATTAAATAATTTCTTAACTACTATTATAAAGTAGTATATTATATTTACTTATAACTATTTCCTCTTTAATACCTCCCTTACCTTTATTAAAGTAACTTATAATAGTATATCTCTACTCTTTATTTAATTTACTACTATAATTTCTAATATATATTTATAACTAGAGGCTTAAAATATTATAACTAGCCTTTTACCTACTACTCTTACTACTACTTCCCTTTCCTTCTTATCTTTTAATACTATTAATATTTATTAGACCCTCTTAACCTTAGCTACCTTTAATATCTATATATATAGCCCTTATAAGGGGGGCGGTAGTATATTCCTTATAAAGGGGTTCCCTTACTTCTATTAGCCTTATAAGGAGCCTTATCTTATTAAAGTACTAGCCTAATTAGTAATCCTAGGCCTATTAAGGTCCTATACTCTCTCTTTATATTCTCCCCCTTTTTATTAAAGTTCTTTAATATATATTTATATTAAGTTAATACCTACTATTAAATTCCTCTATTTAAACGCGTTTAAATCCTTAAATTATATATTCTTAATAGCTTTAAAGGCTACTATTATTATAATAGACTAGTTACTTAGCTTATTTATAACTCTTATAATATATATATATTATAATCTAAGTATTATTATATTTATTAAGCTTATAAGTAGAGTAAAGGCCCTTATAACCTCTACCCTAATATATAACTCTCTACGCTCTCCTCTCTCTTTAGCTCTACTACCTCTACCCTTAATAGTCCCCTATTTAGGGCTAAGGCGCCCTACTACTCCCCTACTCCCCTCTTATACGCGTTTCTTAAATGCTTTACTACTTAATACTTACGCGTTTAAGCTATTCTCCGCTATTTTTTTAATAGGGTCTTAATTTAAGAGCCTTATTAGAAGGGTTATAAGAGCCTTTAGTAGGGTTCTTACTAGGTAATAGGGCTATTAAATAGTTTATAAATATATACTCTAATAGAGTAAAATATCTTATAATTATTATAATAAGATATATTAATAAAACCTACTAAGCTATTATTCTTACCTAGTTAATAAATTAGGCTATTATTAATTATCCTAGCTAAGTAATATAATACCCTTTTTACTATATTTATATATTATAAAGAAGGGTTATAAAGAGAATAACTTAAGGTACTAATAATATAAGTAATATTAAGCCTAGTTATAATACTTAATTAATTAAGTACTCTTATAAGAGACTAATAAGCCTCCCTATTAGATAAGGGGGTTATATAGCTATTAGGAGTAATAATAATATATACCTATTTATTAAATAACTTTATTAATAAATAACTCTTTATACTAAGTTATCTTAATAATTATATAATATATTTTATTTAATTAACTTAAATAGATTATTTATCTAGATTTCTAATAATATTTATACTTAAATAGTCTTTTAAATCTCTTATATACTTAAAGTTAAACCTCTTATTAAATTTATTTTTTATATAAGTAATTAAGTCCTAATTATATATTATAAATAATAAGTTATTTATATATATTATAATAATAACTTTTATTATAAGGTTAATAAATATATAATAATTATACTTAAGGTAATTAAATCCTAGTAATTTAAGTACCTTATAAAGGGTCTTATACTATTTATAAAATACTTATTTAAGGTTATATAAAGCCTTATTTAGTTAATAGGCGTATCCTTATTAGCTATTAATAAAGTAATATAGTTACTCTACCTAGATTTCTTCTTAAATAAGTAATTCTAGGAACGCCGCGATAATATCTAAATACTTAATAACTAGCTTATACTTAGTAATTAGGATAAGAAGAAGATATTATAATAATACTTTTAGGTTAATAAAAAGGTCTTATTAAAATTAATTCCCTTAATTTAATAAAAGCCCTTAACTACCTATTAGGCCTTATACCTACTTATTTTACCTATTAGCTTATATTTATAGGATAGGACCTATCTTCCTAGTAAGATATATACCTTCTAAGGTAGCTTATATAATATTTTTTATATCTCCTACTTAATATAATTAGCTAATTCTTCTTTAGTAGTAATAAGCTATTTCTTATTATTAGGCCCTTAAAGGGCTTTATCTATTAATATTAAATAGGGACGCTCTTTACTAATAGTAATAATATAGGTAAATATAACCTTAAACCTATTAGGGTTATTAGAAGACTTTAGGCCTTACTTATTAGTCTAGCTATAATTAGACTAACCGCGTCAGGCTAGTACTTTAAACTTAAGTTAGGTACCTAACTTAACTCTTAGCGAGTTAATACTAAATTCCTAGCCTAAGTATTTAGGTTAGTACTAATATTTAGTACTAAGTATTTAAGTTAATATTATAAGGTAGTACTAAGTATTAATACTAAAGTATTAACCTAACTTACTAAGACTTTAGTTTTAGTAAGGGTATTTTACTAGACTATAATATTAGAAATACTTTATAGTAATATAAAAAGGTAATATAATTATTTAATAGTCTTTAATAGGTAGCCTATCTATTTAGTTAGATATCTTTATAACCTTATACTTATAATCCTTCTATTCTTTACTATCCTCCTTATTATTATTATACTTACTATTATTATCCTTACTACTACTACTAGTCTTACTAGTATCTTCTAGCTTATATTCCCTATCCTCTTCTTTATCCTCCTTAGTAGTATACTTAATTTCGTTCCTATAAGTATTAACTTTAATTAAGATACTCTCCTTATCTTAATTCCTCTTTATAAGGTTAGGTATAACGTGATCCTTTATATTAAATATATTAGTATACTTTTATATAAACTTAATATAAGTATTTATAATATTAGGGTCTTATATATCTTTTAACTCCTTTAGACCCTTATAATATATAATCCTTTACTTAATAATTTATATAATTAGTAGATTAAATCTAGTAAATTCTAGCTTAATAGTATTTATATCTTCTTTAAAAGTATTTTAAAAGTTAAATTAATTAGAAGATAGAATTAAAGACTAATTATATATTTACCTCTTTTATAAAATTAGTTATACTATTTATATTCTTTATATAATTTACTAGTTTATCTAGCTTAGCTTATTCCTTAGTAGCCTCTTTATTATCTTTAAGGTGTTACTCTATCTTAATATATTCTATTATATAATATTAACTATTTAGGAAGTATTATATTACTTAATTTTATTATTATAAATCCCTCTCTTATATCTTTCCTCCTTTATAATATCCTTAACCTTAATTATAAGCTTTATATAATCCTCTTTAATAGCTATCCTTTATATATTTAATTCCTTTAATTTTTTAATCCTTTTTAATACTACTACGCGGTTATTAGATACTTTTATATATAGTAGCTTTTTATTATTATCCTAGTCTTTTACCTATTCTCTACTTATAATTAATTTAGGATTCTAGTTATAAAGACTTAATATTATTATAATATTATATTAGCTTATTTATCTAATAATATATTTAGGTAATATAATTAGTAATATATATTTATTATATATTAATAACCTATCTTACTATAATATCTTAAGTATATAGAGGTAGGAGGAGTTATAAAGAAGATTTTAAGGGGTAATTCTACTTATAATTATACTTATAATTATATAGAATATTCTACTTAATATTACTTTACCTTATATTAAAACTTTTAAAACTTTTATTCCTTCTTTTATCTACTATTATATATATTTAATAACTTTAATAATAGCTTATATTAAGTAGATTAATAATTTTATTTTATAATATATTTCTTACTTTATATATTAATAGGTAGATAGTATAATTAGCTAATAAAATACTAAAATTACTAGCTAGAGAGGGTAAACCCTTATAAGGTAGAGGAGTAAGTAAACCGTTATATAGGAAGGGAAAGGTAATATAAATAGGTAATATATTAAAATATAATTAAGTAATCCTTTATAATTAGTAGTACTAATATTAATATTAAAAAGATAAAAGTATAAGGTTAACTTAGGTCTTAGAACTCTAAAGGAGATAAGATAATATTAAAAGTCTATTAATAACCTTATCTTAAAGCTACTATTTAGTTATATTATAAGAGAGGTTATAATAGATATTATAGGAGTTAGTATAAACTTATATTAAATTTAAAGTTTAACTTTAAAAGTATTATAAGATATTATAAAAGTATTTATAATATCTTTTCTCTTAAGTAAGTATATTACTATTTTATATTACTATTTAATTCTTATAATAATTACTTATTAATATATCTTATAATATAGATTTAAATTTACTTTATATTTATACTAAATATATTATTATAATATAAAGGGATTTATAACTTATAAGGGAATTAATAAAGAGCTTTAATATTATACTATTTAGTACTTAAGGGTAGTAATAGTTCTATAGTATTAGGAGTAAAGGGTAGGTCTAGGATAGTATAACGCTTTTAGTATTATAATACTCCTAGTATTATAGCGCTTCTAATATTATAATACTCTTAGTATTATAGTACTCTTAATAAGATAAAGAATTATATTACCTTCTTATATTACCTTTTATATTTATATATAGAAATTAAATCTACTTTATAAATATACTACCTAATTATTAATTAACTTTAAAATAATTATTATTAATCTATTTATCTTAAGATATCTATTAATTCTAACTTAAAAGGATCTTTACCTCTATTAATACTTTAATTAGTATCTTCTTCCTTTTAAAGAATATTTTAAGGCTTAGTAAGAGCTTCTTTAAGGTCTAAACCTATAATATAATTATAATACTTTAGAAGTATTACTTATTTTATAAACTCTAGTTCTAATTATATATAATCTTATAAATATACTCTTTAAGTAAGATTAAAGACTCTCTTAATACTTATAAATAATATTAAATATAAAAGGATATCCTTAGCTATTTATATTAGATTTAAATAAGTTAAAGTATTATCCTTTTAATACTCCTAAATAAGAATATCCTTTAATAGACTTTTAAAATAAAAGTATTAAATAGCTTTACTTTATAATAAAGACCTATAATTTAGATATTAAAGTAGACTTCTCTTTACTCTTATTAAAGGCTATTACTAGTTAATATAAATATAAATATATTATTATATTATATTACCTTATTAATACTTTATATATCTTATATATTAGTCCTTCTAATAACTAGTAATATCTTATAATACTTATAAAAGTATTTAGTAAATTTATTCTTATACCTCTCTTTATAAGAGGTTAAAGTATTATTATTATTTAACTCCTCTTATTTATCTTAAGTTTTATATAGACTTAGTTTTATAAAAGGGTCTAGAATATTAGTAAGGTTATATATTAATCTACCTTTACCTTCTATTCTAAAATAATACTTAGCGAGTTTTATTAAGGTTACTTTATAAATATAAATAATACTTACTTTACTAATAATCCTACTATTATATATTATTATTTTAGTATTATATAATTAGAAATCTAAATATATACTTATATTTATTATCTAAGAAACTATTAAAGTAAGTTAATAGATAGGATTTAATATATTATTAAATAGTAATATAATTAACTATTTATATTTATTAAGGCTAATTATACTAATTTTTAGATTAGTTATATTTTAATCTATCTAAGTATTAATAAAGTTATATAGCTAATATATATAATAAAGTATTAAGTATATAGAATTCTAATAAATATAAATATCTTATATAAGTTTTTAAGGTCTTCTACTAGAGTTTTTCTATAATTATAAAAAATAAGCTTTTATTAAGGAGATAAGTTAATTACTATTATAAGAGTATAGATCTATTTAAAATATTAGTAAGTATATTACCTATTTATATTACACTTATAATATTATACCTTCTTAATAATAGTTAATAGACTTATATTTACTTAGATATCTTTAACTTAAGTATCCTCTAGTAATACTATAATATTATCTAAAGCTTCTAAGTCTAGGGCTTTAATAAAGTCTTATATTATAAGGTTAAAGATATAAGTTATATAGGAAATAGAGTTTTATAATTTATCCTATTAAATATCTTATTAAGCTAGAGATCTCTCTAGTTTATCTTTTAAGGTTCTATTATTACTAGTATTATTAGTAATAACCTTAAAAAGCTTATCGTTAATTTTATAAAGGGTTAATATCTTTATTATTTCTACTATAAGTAAATACCTAGAATACTAGATATTAAGTAGTATAAATATATAATATTTAATAAGTTATCTATATATAATTCTAGGTATAGTATAATAGTATTTAATAACTAATAGATAGATAATAGCTATATAGAAAAGGAGATATAGAAGAAAAATCTCTTCTAGTATCTACTAAGATATAATTTATAATTACTAAGGTTTATTTAAGTTAATTTCTAATATAGCTACCCTACCTATATTACTAGTAATTACTTAAGAAGCTTATAGAAGGACTTATAATAGCTAGTATTAGAGATTAGCCTTATACTTAGTATACTTAGTACTTAAACCTCTTTATAGATACGTATTATCTTCTTAATTTATTAATTAATTATATATCTTCTTACTATAATAGATTATATAGAAATTAGAACCCTAACCTTATTATAACTTAAGGAGAAGTAGAAAGAAAGGTAGTTAGGGTATTAAGAATATATCCCTAGCTATACTAGGATAGTAGAATAAAGAGGAGAGATCTAGGAGATAAGAGTTAGTCTTTATATAAGACTAATTAAAGCTAAAAGCTTTATAAGAATTTAATTATATATAAAGAAAATAGGACTATATACTTTCTTATATAAAATAAGGGTACTTAGAGTTAATAATACTAATTATAATTATAATTAAAGGTACTAGAATATAAAGTATATACTTATATTCTATTTTAATTATATAAAAGAAAGGAAGATAATACTTTAAAAGGCGGGGTTAAATAACTTCTACTAAATATTATTAACTTTAAAGAAGTTAAAGGTAGTAATTAAATAGGTTATTTAATAAAATATACTTATCTAATATATACTAATAAGAGAATAATACTTTAGAGTTATATAAAAGTAGATAAGCTTTAATTAGAAGGTAAAGAGGTAGTTAATTCTAATAAAAGATAGATATATATAATAATATAAAGAGTATAAGATAGTATATAAAGGTCTTAAGGCGGAGTTATTCTAGGAGAAGGTAGAGGTCCTCCGGGGGACCTTCTTCCCTCTACCCCTAAGGGTAGATCTAGGTAATATCTAGGGGTTTTAGTATAAGATACCCCTAATAATAAATACGGGAGTTATTAAAGAGGAGGTTTATAGGGTAATTAATAGGCTAAAATAGAATAAAGTATTAAGGATAGATAGGATCTTAAATAGGTTCTTAAGGATAGTAGAAAGGAAGCTACTACCTAGCTTTATATACTTATTCTAGGTGTACTTAAAAGTTAGATATTACTTAATAAAGTTTAAAAAGGCTAATATAATTATTTTAAAGAAGTTAAAGAAAGAGGATTACTTAGAGTTAAAGTTATACTATCTAATTACCTTACTTAGTACCTTAAAGAAGGCGCTAAAAGTAGTTATTATAAAGAAGCTAGGTAACCTTATAAAGGAATATAAGCTATTACCCTTATAATAGATAGGGGTAAAAAAGGGAAAGTTAATAGTAATATCTCTTAAGATAATAGTAGAGGTAGTATATATAATATAGAATTATAGTAAATTTAATATAATAAGTATACTATTATTAGATATTATAAGGGCCTTTAATAATATCTCTTATAAAAGGTTACTTTATAACTTAAAGAAGAAAGGGGTCTTAACCCTTATTATAAGGTAGGTATAAAGCTTCCTAATAAAAAGAGCTATAATAATTATACTAGGCTAAGAGATAAATAAGATAGAGATAATAGAGACTAGGATCCCTTAAAGATCCTTAAATTTTTTTTTTTTTTAACTCCCTACTTATAAAAGAGTATATAAGGATAAAACTTTAAGTATAAATTAAGGGCTTTATTAATAATATTTACTTAATAACTTATAATAAAAGTATTAAGGAAAATTATAAGATCCTAGTAAAAGTATATAAAATATACCTTTATTAGGTAAATATATATAAGGTAGCCTCGCGGTGTCTAGCAAGTACTATATTAGTACTACAGACCTGTACTAGATATAGCTGTAGTAAATAGTTCGAATCTATTAGAGGCTCGCCGCCGTCGCGTTGCGTTAAGCCTTCGGCGTCAGCTAGGGGTCTTTTCACGACGTGGTAATAACAAGGGAATTATCCGATACGTATTCACCTAACCCGTATTTAGGCCTGAAGCTAGCCTCAGGCTAGTAGATATAATATCGTTCTAACTACGCGGTAGGATACCCTTAGGCTCGACTCTATTCTAAGACTATTAAACCGCCCGGCGCGGCGGAATAATAAGGACGGGAAAAGACGCGATAGCGTACCTTATTCGTACTAAGGCCCGAAGCCGCTACTAGGGATAGAGGTAGCGGTAGATACGGTGCCGCTTATACTATCGTGGAAGAGCTTAGTTAGTAAGAGTTAGGAATAGATACACGGCTAGGGCCCTAGGGTATATAGAAATATCCACTCTTATAAGATACGGTCGGCCTGAACTAGCTACGACTAGTAGTTAAGGGAGACCTTTATAAGTAACGTGAAACAGGCTTTCTATAGAAGGCTTATAAGGCGTAGTATATAATAGTAGTAACCGTAGTTAAATATAGCCTAAAGTATATATATATAGCCCTAGGGACCTTAACCCTTTAATAGGCTCTAACCCCTAGTAGATAGTCGCCTCCGGCGGCTAGATAGTTATAAGTTTATAGGAAGCTTATAAAGGGATACTATCTATATAGCCTAAGAAGATAGATACACGTATTAGGGAGAGAGAGATACTAGGGCTATATTATTAAGACGGGTTAATAGGAGACGAATCGTTAAGACGCGTCCTCTACCTCTTAGGGGTTTAAGTCCCCTTACGTAGTTATTAGCTAAGAGCGGCTAGGAGGACGGATACGGGTACCCTCCTATCTCCTTATACGGGTACCCCCTAGTAGGGGATAGATTAGAAAGAGATGCTAGGGCTATATCGTTAAGACGGGCTGATAGGAGACGAATTATTAAGACGCGTCCTCTACCTCTTAGGGGTTTAAGTCCCCTCACGCAGTCATTAGCTGAGAGCGGCTAGGAGGACGGATACGGGTACCCTCCTATCTCCTTATACGGGCACCCCCTAGTAGGGAAAGGGCTAGGACTGGGTTTAAGGCCTGAGACGCGTTGGGTCGCGCCTAATATCTATAAGGGAAATCGCTTATAAAAACTACCCGACTAGTAGCTACTACGCGTCGTCGATATAGGCCGAAGCTAGTCTCAACTAGTAGATACGCTAGACTACTAGCTACTAGATAGGGCACCCTTAAGGTATATAGACTACTAGATATAGGGAACTTATTAATACCGACTCTTATACCTCCTAGGGGTTTAAGTCCCCCCCGCGTAGTTACCGGCTAGGAGCGGAATAAAAAGTGGGTTTTAATATAGGCACGCTAGAAACCTAGTATAGCGTACCTTAGTTAGTAGGGTGGAAATACCGTATTATACTACCTGGTTAGGGGCTTAATACTAGTAGTCCCTACGAGATATAGACGGCCTAAATAAGGGAGACCTCTAATAGTAACGCGAAGTAGGGGTCTTAACCCTATAAGGCGTGGTATTTAATAGCGGCTACTACGGAGACCGTCTATTTAGCCTAAGAGGATAGTATACGCGTGTCGGTACGTTAAGCTAAGGGAATAATCTACCTAAATAGGGCCTGCGGCGGAGTAGAGAGCAAGCTAAAGCGGTAATAATACCTAGATCCGCTTAGGAGATATGCTTAAGGAGTAAATAAGGATTGACTTAGGTACTAATAGTCCGCCTCCGCCGGAAGTATAAAGCCCCCCTGCGGGCGAATAGTCCTAAGCTCTAAAGTAAAAGGTAACGCCTGTAGGGAGGGGTAGAAACTAGGGTAAGGACTTGAATAAGTAGGATGCTGACCTTATATATCTATCCTTAGCTTAGTATAAAAGGGTAACCTAGTAGGAGGGAGATAGGACCTCTATAAGGGCCTAAAGAAGCCGGAGAGCTCTGTAGCGGTCTAGTTACGTACGGACAAGATTAGGTTTAACTACTTCTTATTTATTAGGAAGGTTCCTAGGATCCTAAGTCCTAGCTACCTATACGGGGCGGCGAGGTAGACCGGTAAATATATCCTACTATTCTATCCCGACTATTATACTAGTAGGAGTTAGATATTACTAGAGGCTAGGTTAGAAGACTATAGTACTATTCTCTTATTACCGATAGGGATAAGGGCGGCGGCGAGGTAGTTAACTAGGTCAGGCGCCCTCTACCAGTTTATGCTAGTAAAAGAGATGTTGGCGAGAACTAATAGAGAGGAAGGGCTCCGCCCTAACTAAAGAGAAGAGAATATAGTCGACGAAACCTTAGTATTATAGACGGTAGACCCGACCCCTCGATATACCGCCCCGATGGTAGGCCTATTAGGGGGGGGAGGGAAGGAGCCGAATAATAGTATAGCCTGTAGATAGTAGGTAGAGTTTTTATCCCTTAGCTAGGTTTCTCCCCGAACGACAGGTACGCTAGGCGTACCTCCTGAAAAGTCTACCCTTATTAGCTTTAGCTAGTATAGGAGTATAAATAAACAATTAATTAATATATAAGGTAACTTTTACCCCTTATAAATATAAGCTAGTCTACTTATTAAAGAGCTTAAAGAGGTTTAATATAAAGGTAATAATAAATCTTAAAGTAGTAGTAATATACCTTAAAGTATTAATATAAGTCCTTAGGCTTTATATTAATAATAAATTAAGGTAGAGCTTATATATTAATAGGATAAAGTTAAAGATAAAGATATAAAAGCTAGCCCTATTAATTATTATTAGCTTAATATAAGATATTATATTTAATAAGGTAAGATAGATATATAATATTATAATCTAACTAGTAATAACTTATATAATAAAAATATAATATAACTTAAAGGGGATATTAAAGGTAAAAAAGATAAATATTATAATATTAAAAACTATATAAAATAGGTATTTAAAGATAATATTTAAGGCTTTTAAAGTAATTAATATATAAGTATTAGAAGTAGAGTTAGGGGTCTTATTAATAAGGATAGGCTTTAATTAGTTAATTTTATAAGTATTAATAATATAAAGGATCTACCTATTAATTAAAGAAGGGAATATAAGGATCTATTATAAGCTAAAAGGAAAAAGGGGAAGAGAGAAGAGGGTTATAAAGACTTTAATAAAAGAGAAGTAGTCCTAGGTAAGGGTAGCCCTTTAAATAATAATAAGGGGAGGGGATATTAGAATAATAAATTAGAGCCTTATATTACAAGCATACCGAATAGTTCTTGTACTACGCCTAGCGAGAGTACTTCTCGTCATAGACAGGTGGATTACTAAGCGATCAGGCGAACTATATTACAGGTAGATTACTAAGCGATTAGACGAACTATATTACGGGTAGATTACTAAGTAATCTACCGAACTATACCTCTTAGTAGGATCTCGTATATCTATATAGAAAGCGTGTATTCCTGCTTAGATAGAAGCTTTATGCTTAACTCATATTATCTACTAGACTAATCTCCTAGACACTAAATATAATTCTATACCAGACTAGTTTAGTATAAAGCCTACTTGCCTTCTCCTTAATACTCCTCTCTACGAGATCTACCTTAGACCCTAACTACCTCTAAAGGTTACGGGTCGTAATACTTTAAGTACCCTCAAGATAAGTACCTTAGGAGAAAGGAACCCTACCCTAAGTAAACGCGGGTTACGATAGTTAATAATAGCTGAAGCTAGGGATAGTATTAAGATTACTAAACCGGACCTGTATTATAGCGACCGGGACAAGTTAGAAGAGTAGTTAGTATAGATACAGCTATACTTCTCCTTTAACCGGGACGCTATTAGAATAGGTAAGTAACCGCTATTTATAATGACTTATATAAGAGGACGAGCCTAGAGGTAGGCCGCCTTATATCTTAAGCGATATATAGAAGGCCCTGATAATAGTAATAACGTCGCTATTAAAGCATGGATAGAAAGCTTTACACGCTTCTATATTAAGATAAGACGAATATTTAGACCTTTAAATAAAGAAAGTATAGCTATACGAGTTATCTAGCATTTAACGTAGAAGAAGTTAGCGTTAGAGTATTTAACTTAGTTTTAATAATACTTTATAAGAATAAACTGGGATAATAACGCACTTATAATAATATATCGAAGAGGATTAAAGGATAACGTTAAGAAAGAACTTATACGAGACGGAGTAGTATATAATACGTTAAATACACTTATTAAAGCCGTAGTAAGAATTAATAACTAACTCCACGAGCTTACGATGGAATTACGTTATAATAGTAGTATCGCTAGACTTAGACGAGTAGGGATCTATTCTAGAGGATATTATAATAAGAGACATGTGTAATATAATCCTTATAGACCTATGTTAATAGAATTAGACTTCACTTAGTAAAAAGGAAAATTCAGGGGTAAGAAGTAGTAAGGGGATAGAAAAGTAATGAAATGCTATAGCTATAGTAAACCGGGCTATATCGCTAAAGACTACAGGTTGAAAAATATAGTAAAACGACTACAGTTGAATGTATTAGAGAGAATACTAATCAAGACGACTAGACCTCTAAGGGATTAACTAGAGGTAGAATACGATAATAAAGAGCTAGACGTAATTATAGAAGATTTACTAGTACTTATCGATCGGCTAATAGATAAAAGTATCAAGGAACTAAAAATCAGAGAAGAGGAATTACGCGAAGAGATTACTAGGAAAGAAAGAAATATTAGAAGAATCGAAGGAAGACTCACGCGAATTCACGAATAGTTAAAAGAACTAGGTTCTAATAATAACGGTGACGGTGGTTAGGCTTAGAAGGAACATCCTAAGTAAGGCCGAGAAAATAATAATTCGGACTAGGAAGATCTCAGCTATAAACCTATAAAGGGCAAGGGGAAATACCTTAAAGAATCTCGCGCCTCCACGTTAAAAGATCTATAGATAGAACTTAAGAAAAGAATAGAATTCTATTAAGAGAAAGTGTTAGATAGACTCCTATAGAAAGAATTTAGGAATGACTTAATATATCTATAATATAGAGTAATATATTAGACGGCTTATACCGATATAATATACCTAATCTATAATTAAGTAAAGAGAAACTTAGGAAAAGTAATTAGGATACGCACGTATAGAAAAGTTTAGACGGCTTATAATAACCTAAGCTATAATTAGTACTTAGTAATAAAAAGAAGTCGTAAATAGTTTTTAAATTATAATTAAAGATGGTATAATAGTCTTTATAGACACCTCAAGTATAATACCGATATAAAGGAGTGTTACTTATTAGAATAATACGCATGTTTCCATGACAAGTGTAAGAAACACATGCGATAAAAAAGAATTACCGGATTTCTCCCCGAATCAGGAAAAGAGTAATCCCTTGTACTACGGGGAAGTACAAGGAGATTAATGTTATAATCCCTAAAACACGATAGTTATACTTAACGGAGTATATAATACACGTAAATATACCGGTTAGAATTAATAGTTAGAGAACTATAGTAATAATAGATTCTAGAGCATCTGGAAACTTTATTTCCGAAGCGTTAGTACGGTTAGTAGGCCTACTAATACGAAGGAAGAAGGACTTATATAACTTATAAATAGCCGACGGGTTAAAACTATTAATAGGAAGTATAGACGAGGAGATAACCTTGCTACTATTTATAATTTAATAATACTATAAGGAAATATCCTTTAATATAGTTAGGATAGCCACTTATTATATTATACTAGGTATACCTTAGTTAGAAAAGTATAACCCAGCGATTAACTGGAAAAGAAAAGTACTTAAGTTTAAGCGAACTGGTAATATCGCTAGATTCTACCCTACACGCCGATAGAGGACGACGGTAGATAAGAAATTAAACCGAAAGACGGTTGAGGTATATATTACCTTAATTTCGAAAAAGGATGGCCTTAAAGAATAAGGATCCGGCTTAATAGATACTAGCGAAGGTCCGTAGGGTTAATAAGTTAGAGTTCTTAAAGTAACTAATAGTACTCCTAATATCTTATAAGAGTATTAAAGATAGAAACGCCTCTTTATAAAAGAGATAATAGTAAAAGCTCTACCTAAATACTAACCTTAGGATTATAAGATCGAACTTAAACTAGGGAAGGAACCGATATTTAGACCTATTTATACGTTATTTAAAAAGGAACTCTTAGTACTTCGCGGGTACCTAGAAGAGAACCTTAAAAAGGGATTTATTCGAGAATCTAAATTACTAGCAGGATATCTAATACTCTTTATAAAAAAGAAAGACGGATTACTACGACTATACGTAGACTATTAAAAGTTAAATAATATAACGATTAAAAATCGTTACCCGCTACCTAATATTAGCGAGCTGTAGGACTGGCTAGCTAAAGTAAGGATCTTTATAAAGTTAGATCTTAGAGGAGCTTATAACTTAATTTAAATAAAAGAAGGTAACGAATAGAAAATAGTATTTAGAACTCGGTATAGATATTATAAATACCTAGTCATGCCGTTTAGCCTTACTAACGTACTAGTAACCTGTTAAATACTAGTTAATAATATTATACAAGTATATTTAGATTAAATAGCGATCGTATACCTTAATAATATATTAATCTACTCTAAGACTTTTAAGGAATATATCCTTTATATATAAGATGTATTAATATGCTTATCGTAAGCGGGACTCCTTTTAAAGCTAGAGAAGTACGAGTTTTATAAGACCTTAGTAGAGTTCTTAGGGTTTATAGTAATAATAGAAGGAGTTCGTATAAGCCCTGAAAAGATTCAGGCTATATAGGACTAGCCTACACTATATAATATTAAATTAGTATAAGGATTCTTGGGATTCGCTAACTTTAACAGACGTTTCATAGAAGGCTATTCTAAGAAGGCCTTACTACTAATAGAAATCACAAAGAAAGACACGGGATTTCGATGGGATACTAACTAAAAGAAAGCATTTACTAAACTAAAGCAAGCTTATATAGATCTACCCGTACTTTATACGTTTTATAGCGGAGAACCCGTACGTATTAAAACGGATGCTTCGGACCTTATAATTAGAGCCTGCTTATATTAATAGAGCAATGACAAATAGTATCTAGTAGCTTACTATTCACGAAAAATGATAGCTATAGAATAGAACTACGATATATACGACAAAGAACTCTTAGTAATTATCTATACTTTATAGCATTAGAGAGTATATACTAAAAGTTATTCTAAGCTTACTATCTTTACTAATTACAAGAACTTAGTCGGTTTCATAACGACTAAAGAATTAAATCGACGACAGGTTAGATAGGCTAAGCTTCTCGAATAATACAAGTTTAAAATTTAGTACACCCTAGGAAAAGATAATAGACGAGTAGACGCTTTAAGTAGACGGTCTAACTATATATAAATAAAAGACATCACGATATAACCTATTTTAAAACAAGAAAACGATAGATTATTAGTGTTAATAAAAGATCTAGCCGCGACTATACGAGTCACGACACATGCTATCCCGAACCTAAGGGAAGTATATATTAGAGACACCTTAGCCAGTAAGCTTAGGAAATAATAACCTAACTAGGACCTATTATAGTACAAGTAAAAGCTATACTTACCTCTAAAAATAGTTGAGGAAGTAATTAAGAATTACTATGATAATCCTCTGCTAGGACATCTAGGAGTATCTAAAACGTTGGAACTTATTCGAAGAATATATACTACGCTAAACCTGCGAGCATTAGTTAAATAATACATTAGAGAATATATATATTATTAGTAGAACAAGTTTATAAGACATGCTAAATACGGATAAATCTAGTTTACTAAAGTTCTAGACACGTTATAAAAGGATATTATAATAGACTTCGTCGTGAAACTACCTCGGTTAGTTAACCCGGTAATAAATGACAAGTACGATTTAATAATAGTAATTATTAATAAACTTACTAAGTATACTATTATAATTCTATATAAAGAAACCTATAATGCTAGTTAGCTTAGGTTTATATTATTAGATAGACTTATTAGAGATTATAGCATACTAGAATTAATAACCTTAGATAGAGACAAGCTCTTTACGTTAAATTATTAGAAGACCTTAATTATATTAATTAGAATAAAATTATAAATATTAACTACGTATTATCCGTAAACTAATAGGTAAACTAAATATATAAATTAGATAATAGAAACGTATCTCAGATACTACGTTAATAAGAGATAAAATAATTAGGTTTCGCTACTCCTAATAGTATAATTAGCATATAACGATAAAAGATCTAATACTATAAAGCTATTACTATTCTTCGCTAACTACGGGAGACACGCGAATTTATTCCTGGACCTAAGACGAGGACTAGATACTAAAAAAGCTTTGGTGCTAATATTAGATATGAAACTCCTGTATAGAGAAATATAAGGAGAGATCCGTAAAAGAAACAGTTTAACGGAAACAACGGCTAACAAGAAAAGAAAAAATAGGCCTCAGCTAAAGAAGGGGGATAAAGTATACCTCCTTATAAAGAACTTAAAGAGTATAAGACCAAGTAAGAAACTAGACTATATTAAAGTCGGACCATTTTTAGTAATTTAGGAGAAGGGACCTGTCAATTATAAGTTACAGCTTCCACCTAATACTAAAATCTATCTAGTGTTTCATGTCTCTATATTAGAACAAGTAGACTCTAATACTCCCTTACAGGAAACCTTCTATTTTGAAATAGAAGAAGAAAATGAATTCGAAGCCGAAAGAATTCTATTACAGAAAGGTTAGAGTTACCTAGTAAAGTGGAAAGGATATAAGGACTCGGAGAATACCTAGGAGCCAGCTAAGAACCTTGTAAACTACTAGAGCCTCTTATAGTAATTTCACTATCACTAATAAAACCACTCCAGTCGAAGTCTAAAGGAATTTTAATCTACTTAGAAGATATATTAAAAAGGAAGTCGTCGGGGTTAATAGCGGCGAGCTACTCGTCCGCCTCCACTTTATTAATATTCTTTAGTTCTCCTTTAACTATCTCACGCTCTTATTTCTTAAGAGTAGACACCTCCTTATTATAACGTATAAAATAAGCTAGAGCCTCGTCTACCTTTTTCTTTTTCTCCTCCTTTTATTCACGGATCCTAGCCTAGTAAGTAGGAGAGAAGGGCGCGAGATTATAACTACGGCCTTTACGGGCGCATTTAATATATCGGTCGGAAGTACTACCGACCTTATACTTCTCCGGACTACGTGCCTTATTATAGTTTTAATATACGCGTATTAGATTAGTAGGGATAAAAGAATTTATTAATTAATAATAACGGAACTTAGTAGGAAGATAATATCTATTAGCAGGCATAGTGTTATAAGGTTTTCGGGACGAAAACTAATAAGAGGGGACCTAATATTACAAGTATACCGAACGGTTCTTGTACTACGCCTAGCGAGAGCACTTCTCGTTATAGACAGGTAGATTACTAAGCGATTAGGCGAACTATATTATAGGTAGATTACTAAGCGATTAGACGAACTATATTACGGGTAGATTACTAAGTAATCTACTAAACTATACCTCTTAGTAGGATCTCGTATATCTATATAGAAAGCGTGTATTCCTACTTAGATAGGAGCTTTATACTTAACTCATGTTATCTACTAGATTAATCTCCTAGATACTAAATATAATTCTATACTAGACCAGTTTAGTACGAAGCCTACTTGCCTTCTCCTTGATACTCCTCTCTACGAGATCCACCTTAGACCCTAACTACCTCTAAAGGTTACGGGTCGTAACACCTTAAAGGTAGGGAAATAATAAGGAGGGATAATCCTACCCTTAAAGAGATTAAAAAGTAGGTAAAGGAGAAGTAGAAAGAGAAGTAGCTAGGATATTAAGAGGATATCCCTAGTTATATAAAGGTAGTAGTATAAAAAGGGGAGGTTTAAGAGATAAGAGTTAACTTTTATATAAGGCTTTTTAAAGCTAAGAGCTTTATAAGTATCTAATTATATATAAAGAAGATAGAACTACGCGCCTTCTTATATAAGAGGAGGATACTTAAGGTTAATAGTATTAGTTATAAATATAAATAAAGATATTAAGATATTAAGTATATACTTATATTCTACTTTAATTATATAAAGGAGAGGAGGTAGATACTTTAAAAGGCGGGGTTAAGTAACTTCTATTAAATAATATTAACCTTAAAAGGGTTAAAGGTAATAATTAAATAGGTAATTTAATAAAGTATATTTAACTAATTTATATTAATAAGGAAATAACTCTTTAAGGTAGTATAAGAGTAAATAGGCTCTAATTAAAGGATAAAAGGATAGGTAACCTTAATAAAAAAAGAGAATAAAATAATATAAAAAATATAAAAAAGGGTAGTATATAATATTTAAAGATTTAAAAATATAATAATAAATAGAGTAAGGGATAAGGTTTTCTTTTATAAATTATAATTTCCTCTAATAAGTTAGATATAAACTGCTCTTATTAGCTCTAAGTAGCTAGATAGTAGAGTATAAAATATAAATATAAATATAAATATAAAGATAGTATATAATATTTAAAAATTAGAAATATAATAGTAAATAAAGTAAAGGATAAGGCTTTTTTATAAGTTATAATTCCCTCTTTAATAAGCTAGATATAGATTACTCTTATTTACTCTATATAACTAGATAGTAGAGTATAAGATATAGATAAAAAGATTTACCTTATTATACCTTATTAGTTAGTTAATAAGTACCCTAGATTCTTTTCTAGACTAGTATAAATATTAGAACTCTAATAATTCCTTATATTCTACTTATATTTATACTAATACTTTATAATACTTTTTAATTAAATAAAGTTATATTAAACTATTATAATATAATATATAAAGGGAGTAGATTATAGTAATAATAGCGCTACTAGAAGATAAGGAGGTATAATAGATAGATACCCTAGCTATCTAGGAGCTATTATATTACAAGGATTAGTTAGGAATATAGTACTACTATTAACGTGGTATCTATAATACGTAGTAGCGCTGTACTACCCCTTTACTTATAGTATATAAAGGAGGGAATTCCCCTTAAAGGGAAGGGTAGTAATTAGTCTTACTATTAATAAGAATAGAGAGTTCTATATATATATATACGTACTATTTATAATACTTAATAGCTATATTATTATATAATACCCTTATATTCTAATTACTCTATTCTATTTAAGGGTAGTAGCCTAACTATTAGTAAGATAAGTAGAGAAGGGTTATTATAAGTATAAGGTAAAAAGGTTAGTTAACTAATATAAATAACCCGCTTAAATATAAAAGATTAAGCTTATAATAAAAGTAAGTCTTAAGAATTAGTTAATAAATTAATAATAGATATATTATAATTATAACTAACTATCTAGGGGTAGCTACTAGGCGTATAAACCTAGTCCCTACTACTTAAAACCTAAGAAGTACTATTATAAAGGATATAAGAACTTAAAGAAGAAGTCTCTAAGAGGTAATAGATATAATATTTATAATAATATTTATAAGAGTTAAAGCAGGAAATATATATTAATAATACTACTTAAGTAGGTTATTACTACTACCTATTATTAGTAAAAGAATTAGAATTAAAGCGTCTTTAATATAAAACTTATATTCTTAGGCCGTAGGACTTATATATATATAATAGGAAGTTAATATAAGAGTATTAAGAATAGTTTAATAATATAGTTAATATAATTAAAATAAATATAACCTACTTTCTTAATAACTTTATTTAAAACCTAATACGCGTTATAATATATAGCCCTAGACCCTAAGGTTATATAATATAAGTATATAAAGAATATATTAAAGGATAAATAGTTCTAGGAATACTTTAATAATTTCCTAATAGATTAAATAGAAAATCCTTAAAATTAATACCTTATAATTAATAAGTACTACTTAGAAGCTAAGTAAAAGAGATATTAAAAGATTATAAACTTTATAGATTATTTTATTAAGTTAAAAAGATAACTTAAGCTATTAATAGAGTATATACTTTATAATAACCTTTTAAATAAGTTATATAAAGATCTTTATAATTAACTTATAATATAATCTAATATCTTAAAAATAAGGGATACTCTTATTATATTAATAATCTAATTAGAGCCTTATATAATATTACTTATATATAAAGATTTAAGGGATAATACTTCTATCTAAGGTTAATATCCTTAAAGAGGAAGAGGAAATTTCTAAGAGTAAAGAGATAATAGCTTATATATAAAATAAAAAGGGTAGGGCGCTATTAATATATTATTATACTTTTATTAAAGGCCTAGGCCTAACCTTTCTACTATTAAGTATTATAATTATTAAAAGAAGGGATATATAACTAAGAATTATTAGAGCGTAAAATTAATAGTTATAAGTATTATAATTAATAAGCTTATAGCTAATAAGATATTTAGTAATAAACTAGTTAGAAAAGGCTTAAATTTAAAAAAACCCTTAAGTATTAAAATTATATCTACTATTATAATATAAGGGAAGAAGTAGATATAACGACTTATTATTATAATATAAGTAGAGCTTAAGAGCTTATAAAGAGACTTTATTATATTAATTAACTTTAGAGTAGATATTAATTATATTAATATACACTTAATAAAGGAGTAGGATTAAGAAATAGACCCTAGCTCTAATAATATATTATATAATAAAGTTAAGAACCTAATATTATTACTAAGTTCTTATATAAGAAAAATTAAACTTATTAATTTTAATAGTATTATATAATATTATAAGGGTACCTTTTATATAATAGTAAACCTTAATTATAAATTCTACCTTAAGTATTTATAATTAGAGGAATAAAATCCTTAAGTAGATTAACTTATATAAAACTAATAATTCTCTATTTAAAAAAAATTATTAAGGAGTACTTTAATATTATTAAAGCCTTAGAAGAGTAGCTTAATAGTATTATATTTATTATAATATACTTAGGAGTAGGTAATAAAAGCCTACTACTTAAAGTTAAGCTCCCTCTAGAATTTTAAGAATTTTAAGATATCTTCTTAATTAAAACTACTAGGGCGCTACTAGCTTATATATATTATAACTATTTATTTATAAATTTATAAATTATATACGCGTCTATCTAAACTAATAAAAGATAATTACGGGAGCTTATAAGTATTTTATAGTCGTTATAACGGTAGCCGACTCGTAGGGGAAACTATATACTTATACTAAGTATAGGCGCAGGTAAAAACCCTTACCTTTCCTACCTTCTTTATAACTTTTATTCCGTTTTCTCTTTATATTATATTCGGTCCTTTATAGTAATAGGCGGTCGTATTTACTACTATATTAGTCCAGCTCCCTAGGGCCGGCTTATATACTATAAAAGCGAAATTCGCTCCGGTAGTAAAGATTTACGTCTAAGGTCGGCTCTAGTATAACTACTTCGCTACGAGCGAGAACTAGCCTAGTAGCCTAGTCTAGATTATCTATCTTACTGCTCGTTTTATCCCCCCCGCGTTCGCGAGTATCTTATAGGCGTCTACCGCGCCTAAGGTATCCTTTAGCTCCTAGCGGCGGTCCTAGAGCCTAGGGTAATAGATAAGGATATACTTTATATCCTACCTGCGCTAGCCGTACCCGTAGCTTACGGATATATAGCCGGGGACTCTATATTAGTATAAGAAGGCGGCTAGCCCGATCTTTCCCGTCCTTATCTACGTAAGGACGGAGCTCTCAGCCTTCTAAAGGCCCTTATAGAGGGTCCTCCTACCGGTTTATAGGCCCCCGAGCTAGGCGGGGGGGTAATCCCTAGCTCCTAGTCCCGACTAGTATTCGTCCTATATAATATCCTAGGAGGACCTCCACTAATAGTATATTATCTTCTCGATCCTCTAGGGGGGGCGGGCTACCTCCCTAGTTATAATCGCGCCCCCGTCGTCTAGGCGTAGGGAGCGTAGAGCCTACTCGTTCTTCTCTTCTATAGGGGATTTTACTACCTCTCTCCTCCTCCCCCTCTTAGCGTTTAGCTTCCTTTAGATACGTATATTCCCTATTACCGTTACTAGGTAGATCCCCTTTAACGTATACCGGCGGAGAACTAAGTAATCTAGTATTAGTTATATAAGGGCTATCCCCGACTCTACCTCTAGTACTCGCGTTAAGGTAGCCTTATATACCCCTAGTACGCGTCTTAAGCAGTTATTTTAGATAACTTTAAGCTTCCTTACGTGCGTCTTCTTTATATCCCTTAGTCCTCGTAGTATATATTATAGGGCGGACGCGTAGGTTATAACTAGCCGTACTATCGCGCTATATACTTTCCTTACCTTACTAAGGGTAGCTCCCTAGGTTAATACCATTATTATAGATAGGGTAAGGCTCTAGGTAGCGAGTTTCGCTTATACCCTCTTTAAGTACGGGCCCTACCGTAATTTACCGTCGATATATAGTCCTAGGACTTAGATCTCCGTTTATAGCTTTATTATCGCATGCCCTAGGTTAATAACTATACCTATATTAAAGCGACGGGGGTAACGGGTAAGGTAGACTAATTTATATTTCTAGGGGGCGAAACTCGCCCCGTATATTAAAGCCCATTTAAGGTAGATCTCGTGTACTAGTTCTAAGGTCTTATAGTTACCTTCCGTGGTTTTCCTATATACTAGTAGGTGGATATTATCTATAAACCCTTTAACTTATAACTATAGTTTAGCCGCCGTATACTCCTTAATAAGTGGCGCGTTAAAGAATAGGAAGAGGATAAGGGAGATTAGTAACCCCTAGGGAATCCCTATCTCTACCGGCTCTATCCTACTCGTCATCCCCCTAATTATAATAGACGAGGACCTTTCCGCTAGGAAACTTTCCGTCCAGCTTATAATATAGCGAGGGATCCCCTTATACCGGAGGTTATAGATAAGCCTCCGGTAGGAGACGTTATTAAAGGCTCCTACGATATCTAGTAAGAGGAGGCTAGTTATATTACCTCTACCGTAGTCTTATACCGTATATACCGCGTTTATAATTATCTCTAGCGCTATCTCTATTAATCTATTCCTTCGCGCCCCTATTTATTATTATAGGAGGAGGCCTCGACTTTTAATATAGTCGCTAAGTCGCCTTATAACTATTAATTCCAGGGCCTTTTTAAGGGTACTTAGTAGCGCTATTAGACGGTACGCCTTAGGTACTATATAGTCCTCCTTCGGTTTCTTTAAGCCGACCGTATTAGCCTTCTTAAATTCCCTTAGGTAGTAGTTAAGGTAGAAGCACGCGTTAAATAAATAAGTAAGCTCCTTAAGGAGCCCGTCCGCTATTAGCCTAAGGAACCGATTCGGGATCCTATTAATCCCTAGGGCCTTATCTTATTTTAGCCTACGGATAGCCTATAGGACTTCCTCGCTTATAATATTACTACTATTACCTACCGGTAGTAGGTATTTTATACTATCGATATCTATTAGGTCGGCTTATAGGGGGGGTAGGAAGAATATCGTCCGCAGGACTTCTACTTTCTCTTTAAAGGTCTCGGCTACCCCTTCCCTATCACCCCTCCTTAGAGGGGGGAACTTAGGGAGGGGCTGTGGCGACGAGCTATCGTTCCTCGCCTACTTGATGAAGCCTTATATACCCTTTTAGGACTTAGTAGCGTTATAAATCTTTCTTCTAAAGTCGATCGCCTTCTCCGTTCTTAGTACCCTATTCCTTTCCTTAATAGCTACGTTCTTAGCTCCCTCCGTAGTAGTATCTCTATACCTCTAGAATGCTTTTACACTTCTTATAGTATCCTCGGTAGTATGTCGGCATTTCGAGTTCTAGAAGGTCTTTCTCCTACCCCTAGGCTTCGCCTAGGGGACCGTCTCGTCTACGACCTCCTTTAGGCCCTGTTATAACCGCGAGAGGTAGTTATCTATTTAGTTTATAGTTTCTAGTAGTTAGAGACCTAGTTTCCGGCTTAGCGCCTAAGCCCCTTTCCTAACTTCCTTAGGGTCCGCCGTCTTCCACGACCTCTTTAGTGCGCTCTACTACTCCTCTACTCTTAGGTCGAGCTCTATATATATAGGAAGGTGGTCGGAGCCGAACTATAGCTTAGGGCGTACCCGGTAGACCTGTACTGCGTTAAGAAGTCTAGGCGTGGTGAAGACTAGGTCGATCGCGCTCTTAAACCCCCTCGCCCTTTAAGTAACTATCCTATCCGGTAAGGCTAGGTTCATGTTATTATTAGCTATAATTCCTACTAGCTAGTCTACTTCTAGGTAGTATAAGAACCGCCCCGGGTTATTCCAGTTAGGGTAGTAGAGGTTAAAATCCCCTACCACGATATACTTACTAGGTCGCCCGACCTCCTCTCTTATAATCGGTAGGCTTGACGGGTTCTCGTTTATTACTAGTAATAGGCTCGGGTTATATATATTATATAACTAGAAGCGGGCTAGGTATTCCTTACCCTCCTAGGTAGGGAGCTAGAGCTTCAAGGTACTAATATCCCTTATAGGGAACTCTACCTCCTAGCTATCTACCTGAAGCCTCTTATTAATATAGAAGCACGTTCGTGTATCCCGCCCAGCTTTATATACTAGGAAGAACGCCTCGGAGCTAGGGTTATAAGATAATTGGTTCCTAGCGTTATAGCAGGGTTCTTATATCGCTAAGACATCTATTTCCTAGACGACCCTATCTTCTAGTAGGGTTATTATTATACCTATTTCGCTTCTAATATTATACTATAATATCTTCAGGGTTAGTATACTAGATATCCGGATCTAGGGTACCGCTATTTACTTCTCGTATATCTATCTCTCCCTAGTTAACCTATTCGCCCTCCCTAGTAAGGTTAATAGCGCTATTTACTACTATTTCTATAAGTAGCTCGTTAATACTATCCGCCAGCTCCTTTCTACTACTCGTCCTTACCTCCAATGTTTTCTAGCCTAGCTCCTTAACCATGAGCCTTCTAAAGGCAGGCGGCCTCCCTAGCCTATACCCGGGTCTTTAAAGCCCTAGCTACTCTCCGCTACTAGGCGTGTCGTACGTTACCTAGTCGGTTATAGCCTTTCTCTTCTTCTTTATCCCTATAGTTGTAAATCCTTCGGCGTCTATCGCCGCTGTTACTCGCTCTCGCCAAGGATAGATATATAAGGTCAGCATCCTGCTTATTCAGGTCCTTACCCTAGTTTCTACCCCTCCTTATAGGCGTCACCTTTTACTTTAGAGCTTAGGACTATTCGCCCGCAGGGGGGCTTTATACTTCCGGCGGAGGCGGACTATTAGTACCTAAGTTAATCCTTATTTACTCCTTAAGTATATCTCCTAAGCGGATCTAGGTATTATTACCGCTTTAGCTTACTCTCTACTCCGCCGCAGGCCCTATTTAGGTAGATTATTCCCTTAGCTTAACGTACTAACACGCGTATACTATCCTCTTAGGCTAAATAGACGGTCTCCGCAGTAGCTACTATTAAATACCACGCCTTATAGGGCTAAGACCCCTGCTTCGCGTTACTATTAGAGGTCTCTCTTATTTAGGCCGTCCGTGTCTCGCAGGGACTACTAGTATTAAGCCCCTAACCAGGTAGTATAATACGGTATTTCCACCCTACTAACTAAGGTACGCTATACTAGGTTTCTAGCGTGCCTATATTAAAACCCACTTTTTATTCCGCTCCTAGCCGGTAACTACGCGGGGGGGACTTGAACTCCTAGGAGGTATAAGAGTTAGTATTAACAAGTTCCCTATATCTAGTAGTCCACGTACCCTAAGGGTGCCCTATCTAGTAGCTAGTAGTCTAGCGTATCTACTAGTTAAGACTAGCTTCAGCCTATATCGACGACGCGTAGTAGCTACCAGTCGGGTGGTTTTTATAAGCGATTTCCCTTATAGATATTAGGCGCGACCTAACGCGTCTTAGGCCTTAGACCTAGTCCTAGCCCTTTCCCTACTAGGGGGTGCCTATATAAGGAGATAGGAGGGTACCCGTATCCGTCCTCCTAGCCGCTCTCAGCTGATGACTACGTGAGGGGACTTGAACCCCTAAGAGGTAGAGGACGCGTCTTAATGATTCGTCTCCTATCAGCCCGTCTTAACGATATAGCCCCGGCATCTCTTTCTAGTCTATCCCCTACTAGGGGGTGCCCGTGTAAGGAGATAGGAGGGTACCCGTATCTATCCTCCTAGCCGCTCTCAGCTAATAACTACGTGAGGGGACTTGAACCCCTAAGAGGTAGAGGACGCGTCTTAATAATTCGTCTCCTATCAGCCCGTCTTAACGATATAGCCCCGGTATCTCTTTCTAGTCTATCCCCTACTAGGGGGTACCTGTATAAGGAGATAGGAGGGTACCTGTATCCGTCCTCCTAGCCGCTCTCAGCTAATAACTACGTGAGGGGACTTAAACCCCTAAGAGGTAGAGGACACGTCTTAACGATTCGTCTCCTATTAACCCGTCTTAATAATATAACCCTAGTATCTCTCTCTCCCTAACACGTGTATCTATCTTCTTAGGCTATATAAATAGTGTCCCTTTATAAGCTTCTTATAAACTTACGGCTATCCGGCCGCCGGAGGTAACTATCCGTTAAGGGTTAGAGCCTATTAAAGGGTTAAGGTCCCTAGGGCTATATATATATACTTTAGGCTGTATTTAACTACGGTCGCTACTATTATATACTACGCCTTATAAGCCTTTTATAGAAAGCCTATTTCGCGTTACTTATAGAGGTCTCCCTTAACTACTAGTCGTAGCTAGTTTAGGCCGACCGTATCTTATAAGAGTAGATATTTCTATATACCCTAGGGCCCTAGCCGTATATCTATTCCTAACTCTTACTAACTAAGCTCTTCCACGATAGTATAGGCGGCACCGTATCTACCGCTACCTCTATCCCTAGTAGCGGCTTCGGGCCTTAGTACGAATAAGGTACGCTATCGCGTCTTTTCCCGTCCTCGCTATTCCGCCGCGCCGGGCGGTTTAATAGTCTTAGAATAGAGTCGAGCCTAAGGGTATCGGGTCAGGTAAATACGTATCGGATGATTCCCTTATTATTACTACGTCGTGAAAAGACCCCTAGCTGACGCTAAAGGCTTAACGCAACGCGACGGCGGCGAGCCTCTAATAGATTTAAACTATTTACTACAGCTATATCTAGTATAGGTCTGTAGTACTAATATAGTACTTACTAGACACCGCGAGGCTATTAGATACGTTAGTAAGTAGCTTATATATATAATAGTATTAGCTATATTATATATATATACTAATATACTAATTTAGATAATTATAATAGTATTATATACCTAATAATAAGACGGATATTTCCTCCTATTTAAGCTAATATTAGATATATTAGTAGGTAAGATAAATAGTAGAAAGTATATTAGATATTTTAGCTTATAAATACGATAGTATTAGCTTTATTACTTTATAATATATATATCTACCCCTATTATTCTAGTTTAAATAATAAAAGTTAAAGTCTCTTATTAATATATATTCCTTAAGCTAACTTAACTACTCCTTTACCTTTAATAGTATAAAAGGGCTATCTATTAAGGTCTTAAACTCTAAGCTAAGGTTATATATATTATATATCTAGAGATATATTAATACTCCCCCTTCCTTCCTTATAACTTATATCCCTAGGGAGTATAAGTCTTTTAATATAAATTTAACTCTCTATTTATTAATATTTTAGCTTTATTTATAAAGAAATATATTCTTATATCCCTCCCTATTATTAAGGACTTAGGCTTTACTATTAATAGGGGGAACCTAAGATTTATAAGAATAATGGCGGTAATAACAGGCGAATAAGCGTACGCGTAAAGACTACAGGTAACGTACTAGGCGTTATATGCGAACTCACGGGAAGGAGACGAGAGGGGAGAAGGGGACGGAGGAGGTGGTAGAAGTAGTAGTAGGAGGGAAGTAAGAGGGGATACTCTTAGGGTCGCGATAACAGGACCCTTAACACTACTAAAGTCCCCGGAAATTAGGGAAAAAGAGTAAGGGAGATAAGGCTAGGAAGGTTAAAATATTATAGAGTCTATTATAAAAGTAAGGGATATAATCTAGGCGATCTAGAGTCTCTAGTTCGGGGAGATAATAGAGGCGATATAGGGCGTTACCTAGGTCGCCCTTTATACTATAATAGGAGGCTTTAAGGCTGCGGAAGCACGTATTACTAAGCTAGAAACGCGTCTAGAAAAAACGGGGAGGGATAGAAACGCGTTGGTAGGGTATAGCAGAGGGTTATAGGCCCAGGTAGCTGGGGCTAGCATAGGGACTAGGTCCTAGCAAAGCCTGGGCCCGAGGATAGGACCGGGCCTAGAGGGGGCGCGAGGTAGCCAGCTACTTAAGTAATTAGACGTTTAGAGGATAAGGGAAGTAGTAGTACGATTTAGAGATAAAGAAGGCTATAAGAAAGCGAGTTAGATAAAAAAGGAGGAGCTTATTAAAAGCTTTATTAACCTAGTAAATATAGTTATAAAGAATATTATCGGTGCTTATACTAGGGGTACGACAGACGTAGTACTATAGACGGCGACGGTTAAAGGGCGTAAGGCCCTTAAGAGAATATAGGAGTAGGCGAGCGTAGCCTACCCTTTAGTAAAGGTAGTAAGGAAGACCTTCTACGTGGCGGCTAAAGGGGCGTATATAAACCTCCTTAATAAAAAGGAAAAGGAGAAGGGGCTAGCGAGAATTAGGGAGGACAATATTATTACCTACCTAAATACTAACTTTACTAGTTTTAAGTAGGCGAAATATACGGCGAGACTAAGGTAGGATAGGAGTAAGAAGACCTACTTAACCCTAATTATCGGAGTAGTAACACCGGAGGCGGTAAACCGCCTAGTTCGAGGAGGGATAGCTCTTAGTAGTAGTCTCTTAGTTTATAAGAGATAGGAGCAAGGAGTAGAGATAAGATAATACTTTAACTGCTATAGATACGGATACTTTACGCGAGAGTATTAAAGGGAGAAGAGGTACGGCTATTATATAGGTAGTTATAGCTTAGTAGACTACGTTACGGGCGAAGGAGTAATGATATACGCTGCTTATAGAGGAGGCTATAAGGCCTAGAGTAAGGACTGCCTAGTCAGGCGAAGAGAGTACTAGAGAGTAGTATAAAGACGCCGGACTAGGCCGGCGTTCTATAATACGTAGGGCTTACGGGGAACTAATACCCGCAGCGAAGAGGAGATAGACGTAGACGGTTTCAGGATAGTCTAAGGTATATTAAGGAAGAGGAAGTCACCGGTATAAGCGGAAAGGGAACTACTAGACCTAGCCCCTCCCTAATAAAGAGGGCGGCCAACCACGATAGTCTAAATAGCCCGAAAGGAGGTAGGATAACAGGTCCTCCCGCTACCCTAGGGAGTACTAATTACCCTTGGGGGCGCTTAGGCTACAGACGACTAAATGGTAGTAGACTCTAGCCTTATACCGACTATATAGTAGGATAACCGCTTAAGATCCTATAGTATAACGTACGAAAAGAAAAGGACGGCGTATAAATACTACTCCTAGAAGATACTAAAGTCTAGTAAATGGATGTCTTAGTAATATAAGAGCTATAGACTAACCCGAGGACTAAGTTAACGTACGACCTATCTTATAGTAGGTTCTACCTAGTTTATAGAGCTAAAGAGAATACTCGGGTATGCTTTTATATTAATAAAAGAGTTGATATAGAGAGCTAGAAGGTAGACTTCTCAAGCGGCGACTACTACTCGCTGAAAGTTAGCCTTAGGAAAGGGTAATAGGGAATATAAGCGGATAATATCTAGATATATAATATTTATAACCCCTCTCTAACGACGTATAAGTTAAAGGACGGCCTAATAATAATCCCTTTAATAGCGGAGGCCTTAAAGAGGCTAGGGGGATATATCCTCCTTAGGGACTTTAATCTCCACTATCCCCGGTAGAATAATAAAGGGAGAAGTATATACTACGTTATAGTAGATATATTACTAGGCGAAACGAGTAAATATAATATAGAAGTCGCCCTACTAGAGGGTACGGTAATATAGCGGGGGAGAGGTCTAAAGTCGGTAATCGACCTAGTCTTTACTACTAAGGGTACTACTAACGTACTCCGAAACTACGGCCTAAGGGCAGACCTCTAGTATAGATCTAACTACCTCCCGGTATACACGGAATTCGAATAGAGCTAGGAGAGCTAAACCCTAGTCTAGAGGAGGGCGTAGAAGATATTTAAAGACAAGGAGGTCGCTATAAATATAAGGAATAGGGCCTAGTAGCTTAGACTTTCTCTAGGGCTCCCCTAGATTAGATCCGCCGGCGAGGCGGACGAGTACCTAGGGTAGATACTAGATAGGTTCTAGGCCATTATATAGGAATATATTCCGTAGGCGAAGTCGTCTAGTAAGGCAAGGTCCTTTTAGAACTCGGCTTATAAGGACATAACGTAAAGGGCTAAACGGGAACTAAAGGCCTACTACCGGTGCCGTAATACGGAGATAAGAGAGACTCTAAGAGAAGTAGAAAGGGCGAAGGTAGCCACGATCTAAAGAGAGAAAACCCTCTACTTCCGGGCGGCTATATACTAGGCCTTAGAAGATCCTCGGGGGGTATAAGTACTAGCCCGGTAGGGGAAGAATAAGAGTATATCGCCAAGAGCCCTACCTAAGTTCCCCTCCCTAAGTAGATAAGACGGGACGCTGGCGGCTACCTTCGAGGAGAAGGTAGAACGCCTTCAGGAAACCTATTTCCTAGCCCCTTTAGGGGCAGATTTAGAAGATATTACCGAGGTAGAATACCTAAGCCCGATACTAGGGGGAGGGGATCTAATAGAGGCGGAAGTCTATAGCTCTATAAGGAGACCGTTATAGGATAAGGCTCCCGGGATAAATAGGATTCTAAATAGGTTCCTACGGGCCGTATATAGTAAACTAGAGGAGGAGATCCGCTATCTCTTCTAGGGGTACTTCGAGATTAGATACTACCCCTGGAAATTTAAGGAGGCTAATATAGTAATCTTAAAGAAACCGTAGAAGGAGAATTATACTAACCCTAAGTCTTATAAGCCGATCGCCCTCTTAAATACCTTAGGAAAGATATTTAAGACGGTAATAGCGGCTAGGCTTAGAGATTACGCGGAGGCTAACAACCTCCTTCCGGAGGAATAGATAGGTATAAGGCAAGGAAGATTAGTAGAAACCGCGCTAGAAATGATTACTAATATAGTCTACACGGTATAAGGAATAGGGAAGAGGAATATAGTAAGCCTCCTCTCTCTAGATATCGCCGGAGCCTTTAATCACGTCTCCTACTCCAGGCTACTCCACACGATAAAGATAAAGAGGGTCCTAGAAAGGATAGTATACTAGACGGCAAGCTTCCTTATAAAGAGGGCGACTTCGATTACCCTTAGTAGGAGGACGAGTTAGATAGAGTTAGTAGAGACAGGGATCCCCTAGGGTTTACCTATCTCTCCGATATTATTTCTATTTTTTAATACTCCCCTAATTAAGGAGTATAAAAAGCTAAAGCTACTAATTTAAGTCGGCGGATTTATAGATAATATCTATCTACTAGCTTATAATAGGAGTATTAAACGGAACTACGAGGTTCTAGATAAAGCTTATAAGGTATACCTACGGTAGGCGAAGACTTATAAAGCCTCGTTTATACTAAAGAAGTACGAGCTCGTTTATATAACCCGTAGAATAAAGGGTATAAAGATAGACGTAATAGTTAAGCTTAAAGGAATTAAAGTTAAATTAAAGATATTAATTAGGGTCCTAGGACTTATACTTAATAGTAAGCTAAATTAGAACGTATACCTAAGGAAGGTATAAGCTAAGATAGATAACTAGATTCAGGCGCTCTACTACGTCGCTAGCTTAATATAAGGCGCGGTTCTACCGGTTAGTAGGCTTATATACGCGGTAGTAGTAAGGCTTATAATAACGTTCGCGGCGCTAATATAGTACAGCCCTAAGAATACCCCCGGGGTAGTAGGGAAGCACGTGAAGACCCTGATAACGATCTAGAATAAAGGACTACGTAAAGTGCTAGAGGCGTATAAGGCTACCCTAATTCCGGTCCTCGAAGTAGAGGCGGGAATCCCGTCGGTAAGAGACTTCCTTAATAAGGCCCTACTACGGAGTAAGATCCTTTAAGGGATATATAAGATAGTCTTAAAAGGGAACGCGAAGATTAAGTCTCGGTTATAACTAAAAAGGGGTAGGAGGCTACGCCCTCCGCTACCCCCGTCAGCTAAGAAGGAGTCTTAGGCGAAGCGGTCGCTAAACGGGGTACTTAATAGCCCGACGCTATAGAAAAGGATGCTAACCTAGTAGGAAGGCCGGTAGTAGGGCCGGTAGCGCCACTACTAGCGGGGATTAGAGGGCCGGAACACGAGCCTAGCATAGAAGGGTGACCTAGTAGGAGGGAGATAGGACCTCTATAAGGGCCTAAAGAAGCCGGAGAGCTCTGTAGTAGTCTAGTTACGTACGGATAAGATTAGGTTTAACTACTTCTTATTTATTAGGAAGGTTCCTAGGATCCTAAGTCCTAGCTACTTATATGGGGCGGCGAGGTAGACCGGTAAATATATCCTACTATTCTATCCCGACTATTATACTAGTAGGAGTCAGATGTTACTAGAGGCTAGGTTAGAAGACTATAGTACTATTCTCTTATTACTAATAGGGATAAGGGCGGCGGCGAGGTAGTTAACTAGGTCAGGCACCCTCTACTAGTTTATACTAGTAAAAGAGATATTAGCGAGAACTAATAGAGAGGAAGGGCTCCGCCCTAACTAAAGAGATGAGAATATAGTCGACGAAACCTTAGTATTATAGACGGTAGACCCGACCCCTCGATATACCGCCCCGATAGCAGGCCTATTAAGGGGGGGAGGGAAGGAGCCGAATAATAGTATAGCCTGTAGATAGTAGGTAGAGTTTTTATCCCTTAGCTAGGTTTCTCCCCGAACGATAGGTACGCTAGGCGTACCTCCTAAAAAGTCTACCCTTATTAGCTTTAGCTAGTATAGGAGTATAAATAATTAATTAATTAAATCCCTCCCTATCTTATATATTAAGTAGAATACTCTTCTACTTAAGTTATATATTAAGCTTATCCTCTTTATATATAATAGCTTTTAAATAGCTAGGATATTTATTTATTATATCCTTTTATCTTTTAATAGTAGTATTATTATTATAATCTACTCCCTTTATATATTATATTATAATAATTTTATTATTTTTTATATTTTTATAAGGATCCCTATTAAATATTCTTTATAACCTCTACTCCCTTAATAATTAAGGCCTCTTATATTAATATTTCTTTTAATATCTATTAACTTATCTTTATTACTTAGAGAGTAATTAGGCTTCTTAGCCTATTTTATAATATTATTATTAATAATAGTATAATTCCCCTCTCCTTTATATCCCTTTAAGAATCTATTTATATTCTATTTATAATATTAGTACTTAAAAGTAACTTAGAATAACTTTAAGCTACTTATTTATATTCTTATCTATTAGAAATATTAAGTTAAAAGGATTTTATAAACTTTTTATTAAATTATATTAAGGATCCTATAAATAGGGAGTTAAATATATATTAATAGTATACTAATATATATTAATACCTAATATAAATAATTTATAAGTTTAAAATATACTTAATATCTTTAGAAGTCTAACTTCCTAAAAAAGTTAAAAGTAAGTAGGTAATAAATTTATATATTAAGCTTATTAAAGAGCTTTAAATTACCCTTATAAATTAGGGGTCTCTACTTAATATAAGAGATAAACTCCTATTATTAGTAGTATACCTTAAAGCTAATATTAATAAGACTAGAGGCCTTAGTAAAAAAGGCTAGTAAAATATACTATATAAGTACGCGGATTATAATAAAGGTGAAAAACTATAAATAAATAAAGATAATATTATAAGAGGATAAGGAATAAGTAGTTATAATAGTAAGAGTAGTTATAGTAAACCTAAATTACGCGACTTATTAGATATTACTTATTAGAATTATAATAAGAAGGGCTACTATACTACTAGTTATCTTAATCTAGTAAAATAAGGTAGATTTTAAATAAAAGGAAGATACTTAAACCTTAGTATTATAAGTAAATAGGGCTAATATATAAGTAAGGAGTAGGGAAAAGGCTAGACCCTATTAAGGATTCTAAATTATTAGGGGAGAGGTTATAAGGAGTAGAGGTTAAACCTCTAATATTATATTAATATAAAGTTAAGGTAATACTAAAGTATAAGCCTCTTAAGTATAAGGGATATTTTAATTATAATTCCTAGCTAAATATTATCTTATAAGCTTATATTATTAAAGCGAGCTTAAGATATATTAAAGATATTAAATTATTATATCTAAGCTTTATAAATAATAAGCCTATCTTTTATTATAATATATATAATATAATATATTAAAGTATTAATAGTTAGGGTTCTTCTTATTAATATACCTATATTTTTTATTTAATTAATAAAATAGGATTACTACTAATTATTAGTAGACTTATATAATATATAATAGGTATTAAGGTTAATATAAGTATAAGGAAGTAGTATTTTAGAATTAATAAGTTATTATTTTAATTAAATAATTTATAATAGTTTATAAAGTTCTTAAAGAAATAGCCTACTATCTATATACTTCTTATTTCTAATATTATTAATCTAGAACCTATATAATTAAAACTTAGAGTAGTAGAAGTAAGTAATCTAGATAAGGAATATATAGTTAATTTATATATATTACCTCTAGAGTTTAATAAGTTCTTAGATATATTCTTAATTAAAGAAGCTAGATATCTATTATCCTATTAAGGAAGTAATTATACTATTAATATAATAGGTAACCCGCCTTATAAACCCTTATATAACCTATTAAATATAAAGTTAGTAGAATTAAGATACTATCTAGATAGAGCCTTAATAAAAGGATAGATTAGGTACTTTAAGAGTCTTATAAGATTACCTATCTTATTTATCTTAAAGAAGGATAAAGGCTTATATTTATATATTAACTACTATAAGTTAAATAAAGTAATTATTAAGAATAGATATCCTTTACCTTTAATTAATAAAATATTAAATTACTTAAATAGAGTAAAAGTCTTTATAAAACTTAATCTTAAAGATATATATTATTATATTTATATCTAAAAGGGAGATAAGTAGAAGACTATATTTTATATATAATAAAGTTATTTTAAGTATTTAATAATACTATTTAATCTTATAAATACTCTAGTAACCTTTTAAGCTTATATTAATAAGTCCTTAATAGGGTTACTAGATAAATTCTATATTATTTATCTTAATAATATTTTTATCTATTTAGAATTATATATAAAGTATAAGGATTATATATATAGAGTATTTAAGCGGCTTTAATAATATAAATTATTTATTAATTTAAAGAAATATTAGTTCTTTATAATTAAAGTAGAATTCTTAGGATTTATTATCTTAATTAAAGGCGTTACAATAGATTAGTATAAGGTAGATACTATCTAGTTATAACCTAGGCTAAAAAGCTTTTATAAAGTATAGATTTTTCTTAGATTTATAAAAAATATTATTATTTTATTTATTAGTATTTATAAATTATATTACCCTTAATAGGACTATTAAAGGGTAGTATAAAAGGCGCTAAGATAGGTCCTTTTAATTAGCCTAATAAAGTAGAGTATATATTTAATATACTCTATTAAGTATTTTTTAATATATTAATATTAAGATATTTTAGTCTTATACTACTTATATAAGTTAAGATTAATATATTAGATTTTAGACTAGTTAATATTCTATTATAGCTCTAGGAATTAGGTTAATAGTATCTTATAACCTTTTAAAGTAAGAAAATAAACTTAGTTAAAGAATACTATAAAACTTATAATAAGGAGTTACTTATAATAGTTATAATCTTTAAGTAGTAGAGATACTACCTAGAAGGTAGTTTCTATCTAGTTAAAGTACTTATTAATTATAATAACCTAAGGGGTTTTATAAATATAAAGGCCTTAAATAGTTAATAGGTAAGATAGGTAATAAGACTCTTAACCTATAACTTTATTATTAAGTATAGACTAAGTAAGACTAACCTAGCTAATATACTATTAAGGCGCCCTAATTATAAAAGTAAGGGTAAGGTAATAAATAAACTTATCCTTATATTATAATAAAAGCTATTAATAGTAGTAGGTTTATTAAACCCTATTTTCTATATTATAATAAAGGCCTATATATTTCCTATTCTAGGATAGGGCTTACTACCCTTTAGTAATAAAGGTGAACTTACTATAATATATAATCTATATATAAGGTAGTTATAGATACTAGTATTAATTATAAGATTAATACTACTAGGAATTATTAATATAACTATTAAAATAATAGTTTTAGATAGAGTATATCTATTAAGGCGTAGGGACCCTTAACCTAATAATATAAAGAGTATAAGTAAGATACTACCTTAATATACCTATAATATAGCTAAGAAATAGCTTAACCCTATTACTAGAACTATTAGTTATAAATAACTTATTCTATATTTTCTAGCTAGTATAATAGTAGAGAATAAAATAGTATATACTATAACTTTAAAGTCTATAATTAAATTAATTGAAGTACTTTAATAAGAAGATATTTTTATTAGCTAGTAATACGTAGGCGAAATAATAGATAGATAAGTTAAGAAAGCTAATTAATAGATATTTAATAATTAAAGTTTACTTAGATATAATAAGAAGTTATATATTCTTAAAAACTTATTAGTTTATAAAGAGCTATTAAAATACTATTATAATAACCCCTTAGCAGGGTATTTTAGGCTTAATAAGACGCTTAGTCTCCTTTACTAAAAGTATACCTAGATAGGTATAAAGGCGGATATTAAAGAATATATTAATTCTTATAATATTTATTAAAGAGTTAAGGTAAAATAATATTAATTATATAATAACTTAACTACGCTTCCTAAGCTAACTAGGTTATAAAGGTTAATTATAATAGATTTTATTATAGATCTTCCTTTATATAAATAGTATAAAGGTATTTATAATACTATCCTTATAGTTATTAATAGGTATATAAAGATACTTTACTACCTTCTTATATAAAAAGATTATAAGGTAATTAATCTTATAAATATCTTATTTAAAGAAGTCTTCTTAAAGTATAATATACCTAATAATATTATATTAGATTAAGGGAGTCTATTTATAAGTACTTATTAGTCTAACTTATATTACTATTTAAAGTTAAATTATAAGCTAAGTATACCCTTCTATCTATAAATTAATAGTTAAATAGAATATTAGAATTAGATATTAGAATATTATTTAAGAACTTACTATAATAATAGATAAGATAATTAGGTAGAGTTATTACCCCTAGCTAAATTTATATATTATAGTATAAAGAATATAATAATAGGTTATAATCCTTTTAAGCTTTATTATAACTATTAACCTAAGATTCTTATATATTTTAGGGATAGAATTTATTAAGAGGAGGTACTAGATATAAGATAATATATCTAAAAACTTTATAAGTTATATAAAGACCTATTAAGTTAATAGTAAGATATATTAAAAATATAGGTAAAGTTTTATAATAGGAAGTATAAGCTAATATCTTTTAATTAAGGAGACTTAATTATACTAAATATAAAGAACTTAAAGTAAAAGTAATTAAATAGGAAGTTATTATATAAGCTTATTAATCTATTCTATATCCTTAGACCTATTAATAAGTAGGCGTATTACTTAGTATTATTATTAATATATATAATCTACCCTATTTTTTATATTTCTCTCTTAGAGCCGTATACGCGTAGGTAAGGTAATACCTTTATATCTAAGCTACTACCTCTAGAACTTATTAATAATAAGAAGTAGTAGGAGTTAGAAGAGATTTTAGATAAGAAAATAAAGAAGGGTAAACTCTAGTATCTTATTAAGTAGAAGGGATATCCTCCCTAATATAATTAATAGGTTCTAGAAGAAAATCTAGAAGATATATAAGAAATACGCGAGGACTTTAATAAGAAGTAAAAGTACTATTATTAAAAGTAGGAGTTATAAATATTAAGATAGAATTAATAAAGGTAAAAATAATATTTAATTAGTTACTTAAAAGTAAGTATAAAGGGTATTAATCTCTTTTATCTTACCTACTAAGAGTAGGTAAAACGCCCTAGGGGCGCTAGTATATAAGGATAACTTAGGAAAGAAGTAAAAAACTATCTAATTAAATTAAGAGAAGGGAACCTAGTATTAAGTAGTTAAAGCTTACTTAGCTACCTATATAAGTATAGGTAATATAATATTAATATACTAGGTACCTATTCCTTATTATCTATATCTATCTTATCCTCTAGGCTAGAGGTTAAGGGCTTAAGGCCTACTTAAAGATATATAAGTAATAATTATAATAATTAATAAATATAATAAAAGTATAAGGAAGTATACCTTAGCTTACTTAATATTATAAATACTTATAAGGGTTTTACTAATATATTCTATTATTTAAAGAATAGTAATTTATACTTCTAATATACTTATTAATTTCTTTTTATTATTAAGATATCTTATAATATAGTTATAAGAAGCTAGCTTAAAGTAGACTATAATTATAATATTTATAAGGGTAACGCCTATTACTTAAAGCTTTAATTTATCCTTTAAAGTATCTAGATAATTAGTATTATTAATTAATTAATAAAGCTTAATTACTTTACTATAAACTAGGATTATATTATTAGGAATCTAGAAGTTAAGGAATTAGTATATACTATAATTATAAAAATAATCTAAGGAAATAGGGAAAACCTACTAGTTTATAAGGGTAATAGACTTTTATATAATATTTATACTACTTAAATATTATCTTCTTCCTATTAATAATTATAAATATAGTATTACTTATATTATTATTATATATACTAAATATAATATAATTATAATTACTTATACTTAATAGGTCTTTTATTAATATAATAAATATACCTCTTATATATATTTTATTTTAGATAGGGAACCTTATAAGAACGCGTAGCTAGGGAAGTAGGTATAAGAATAATATACTACTTTATATTAGCTATATAGCCTAATTATAACTAAGTACTTACCTCTATAAAAGAGGAATAATAAGTAGGTATAATAGGATTATTATCTAGGCTAAAAGGATTATTAATACTTATAATAAAACTAAAGTAAGAAGCGGGCTTAGGGATAGGGTTATATAAAGGAGGAGTAGGCTCCTTAATAGGATTATTAATAGGAATCTCTATAGGATTTATAATAGGAGTTTTTATAGGATCCTTAATAATTAAATTACCTAACTAGGTATTAAGATCTACTTCTACTTCTATTATAAAAGCTAGGCGTATTATATATATTTTATATTAGATTAAGCTACGTTATATTAGCTATATTTACGTAAAGAGCTAGTAAACTAATTTATAAATAATACCTAAGATATTAAGATATTAGATATTATATTATATAATTAGCTATTATTATATATATTACACGTATTATATATATATAAAAAGAGAGGGCGCTAAGTACCTAGAAAAGATATTATTAATAGTTATAAAAGATAAAGTATTAAGGAAAATTTTAGGTATTATAATAATAATACTAAGGCGCTAAGATTATATTAATATAGCTATTATTATTATATATAGAAAGTTATTATATATAACGCGCGTACTTTAGATTATAATATCTACCTGTAATAAATAGCTACGTTATAATATAGAGTTATAAATATTATATATTATAACTACTATATAAGCTATAATCTTACTTTATTAAGTTCTTTTCCTTATATCTTATACTAGGTTTAAAGGTTTTTATTAAACTTAATTAAATAGGCTATTTATATTAAACTCGAAGGCGAGTTTCTTAGAAGAGGAGGTAATTATTATAACCTACTAAATAGGTTATACTTTATATGCGCTTAGTATATATTACGCCCTTATATAAACCTGTAAGGGGAAATAACGTATAAGGCTTACTAGTCTCTTTAAGGGGTTTATTAGATCCCTTATAGAATAATTCTTAGATTTCTTAAGAATTAGTCTTACTATAAAAATAGACTGATTTTATATTACTATATAACCCCTATAATTTATAATTATAATAAAAATATATTTAAATAAGATACTATTTAATTTATTAACTAGTTTTTAAAACTAAAGAAATTTATCTTAAATAGGTTAATATTAAAGCTTAATATATAAACCCCCTAATAAAACCTATTATTCCTATTAACTTTAACCTAGTTAAATAATAGTTAAGACTAGCTCTAAGTAAAGTATAAAGGTATTTAAATATAATAGTTAATAATAGGGATCCTACCTTATTATTATTAATCTAAGAGGGAGTATTAGAATTTAGGCTAGGTTAACCTTAGTAGTTACTAATTAGGACTAGTTAGGGGGCCTTAGTAGACTAATAGAGATTTCTTATAATAGTTATTCTATTTTATATAATTATATCTATCTATTAGTTATTATAATACTATTATACTACACCTAAATTATATATAGATGACTTATTAATTATTATATTATTTAAATAGTAAGTACTAAGGTCTCTTGCAAATATCATACCTCCTACAGCTATCCTTATAGCTTACGGGCATAGCGATACCGCCATATAAAGAAAGCTATGATCGCACCCAACGCGGTCGTTAGGCCGAATACTATGCCTAAGATTAGTCCCACGCTTAAATGGAATCCGGAGGGTGACGCCCCAGGAGTTTCGCTGGGAGGGGCGAGAGAGGATGAGCTGGGAGTGGCGAGAGAGGATGAGTTGGGAGTGGCGAGAGGGGATGAGTTGGGAGTGGCGAGAGAGGATAATGGCGCCGTGAAACGCGGTCCTGTTGTCTGAATTGACGTAGCAACTGCCGTCGTTGAGAAGCTCGGTCCTGTTGTCCGACTTGACGTAGCAACTACCGTCGTTGAAAAGGTCGGAGAACCCAGCATATTTATCAAGGTTGTAGGTGCAAGATATTCATTCTGGATATAGGAACTGCAAACGGTGAGGGCCTAGCAAGTATACGATTAGCGGGATCTTCTATTTACGGTTAATGAACAGCCCAGCCCTTCGGGCAAATTTTGACTGTGCATAACAAGGTCATACCAATTGGGTTCTGCAGAAATCGATCACAGCCAATTGCCCCATCAGCGCTACTCGTTTCTGTATTTCGAGGAGTGCAGAGCTCTGAGCAGTGGCCGCACTTTTGGCTACGCTACTTGCTGTAACAGCGATATTGTTTGCTGTCATAGCGATATTGTTTGCGGTCAAAGCCATGTTGCCCATTCTCGAAAGTGCATCAAACATCGAGCTCTGCGCTGCATCGTTGCTGCGGTTCCCCGATGCCGTAGCCTCGTAAGACAATGGAGCCCAGATACCGAACACGATCGCAGCAGCCACCGCCAAGATGCCACACGTCCACTGGATTATGAAGTTGATAAGGGTTTTATCACGGGATAGCTTCTGCTTTAGTATAGGCGATGATGAGCTTGTGCTCTGCTCGCCTGTTAACGTTTCGCTCGGGCTGCCGCTATGGGCTGAATGATTTGGATCGGACGGGACGTTGAGATTGGCAGTATTTCCAAAGTTCGCTTGAGAAGCATTACTAGTCTGGGTCGCTGAAGTCATCTTTCGTGGAAATTGATTGAGTTTTTGGACCCGGAGACTTAATCGAGGCTATATAAGTGGGATGAAAATGGCGAGGCTGAAGATATAAGGTGTACTAGTACCCTTCTAGCGAATGATAATATTACTATTTATAGTAATACTTCAAGTAAGGGAAGGAACGTACCGCCTTTTGCGAGGATTCGTTTTTCGATTTCGAGACTGCTGGGGGCTGTTGGAACGAGGAGTGAAGCGAGGGTGGTTTGGGTGATGAGGAGGAGAGTAAGCAGGGTAGTGATGGGGAGAGCATTTCTGTGGCAGGGTTTGGGAGGGTTTTGAGGGTTTGACGGGGACGTAGGGATGAACTTGTGGTGTATGGTGTAGAGAGGGGAGGGTGGGGCTATTATGGTTGGGTTACGGATGGTGATGGATTGAATTTTGAGTGATGATGTTATGCTGGGTGCGGTAGAGATACAATCGAGAAGGCGCGGGATAGAACGATTAGTGGAAGGCCTTTCTAAAGGTTGATATAGTGGTAACGGTATTTTGCAATGGTTGTGCCGAGATGGGTGTTTAGCTCTGAGATGATATTGTAATTCTTCTGCGTCGAGAGGCGTCTGTGTCGATTCTGTTATGGCCTATGTCATGGCATTGGCCAATCTCACGAGGAACAAGAAAACTTCTGCGCCGATGCTCATAGGCGACATGTGAAGATGGCTATCAGCCTCTTGAGGAGCTCTAAGGCTCTGCTTCCATGGTCAGCTCATCCAAGGTTAGGCGTGGCCAATCTCCTGGAACCACACGGACTAACGATACTCCATTTGATGTCTCTTACCTTCAAAACGCGGAAGATGCTGTACAAATAGTGATCGACGTTCGAGTCGAATAAATACCTGCTCGTGTCAGCTCCAATTCTGTATATACCACCAAATACGCAGTTAACCATCTTATATATCAGTTGCTGCAATGCAGTCTTTGTACTGTTGACTTGGAGAACGGCAGTCATTGATTGCCAAAGCCAAACGCTATTCAGTCAGACTTCACTACCATTCAGTCCCAGCATCAGATTCCCATCTATTCCAAAACCGCGCCAACTTTTCGGGACTCATGAGATCCACCCCGGTCACTCTTCTCGTCATCCGTTCCCAAAACTTTCCACCCATACCTTGACCCGTCACAGCTTCATCGTCCGTAGTCGCAAGCCACACGGCAGTAGCTGCGCCCTGCGACACATCCGTAGCAAGGACCGTCGACGTCTTCAAAAACCAATAGATCGGATCTTTCAAGATGGCCGATGACGTGATTTTGCCAAAGATGGGAGTCATGGTGAAGCCTGGAGAAAAGGCGTGCGCAATACGGTTGTTGATAATCCCCTTTTCTTTGGCCGCGGCATCCCATCGGTTTTGTAGAAGCTTGGCGAACGTGACTTGCATATGCTTAGTATTTGAATACATGGCGCTGTCGGCTGCGACTCCGTTGGCTTTGACAGCTGCTCTGGGCGCATGAAAGCCTGGCTCTAGTTGATTCCTGACTGCCTCGAGCGAGAAATCAGGAGTAAAAACACCGCTGTATTGGCCAGTGCTTGAGGTGAAAATAACGCGAGCGTCGTTTGACAGATGCGGCTCGAGCTGTTGCGTCAGCGCAAACGAGCCAAGTAAGTTAGTGGCGTAGATGACAGGAAAGCCATCGGACGTAAAGGGTTGTCCAGGGGGCTTTGACCCGATACCTGCGTTATGGACGAGAATGTCGATGTTGAGTCCCCCACTCTTCCAGGTTTCGGCGCATTTCCGCACAGAGGAGAGTGATGAGGTATCGAGCGATAGGATCTTGATGCGGTCTGCACAGTCAGGGACTGCAGACGCAATCTGGGAGATAGCTTCTTCTGCCTTGGCAGAATTGCGACACGCTAGATATACAGTCGCCTTCTGTCTTGCCAATTCGGTTGCGATTTGACAGCCAATGCCGCTATTGCCGCCTGTGACTATTGCGACCTTACCAGTGAGATCTACGGGCGGCGGGTGCAGCGTAGGGTAAAGTCTGCCACAAGCAAGGCTGCACATTGCCAGGGACATATCATGGTAGAGGGCCTGGTGGGAATCTGCAGGTGAAGACATGCTCTCTAGGACGATACCGTTCGCAAGTCACTCGTCGTGAGAGTGTGGGTAATCTCTCAGTGAAATGACTGACTTGAGACGAGACTGTGTGTGAAGGTGTGTTCGATGGATTGAGCAAGGTTTTGATGAAAAGGTTTAGTCTCAATGTTGGGATACGTGAGGACGAGATGAGCTGAAAATGAATTCGTGCTTCACTGACTATATGATGTCCATGTCGTAGTGAGATGCGTTGGTGCTGGATATAAGTAGAGTTCTCTGCGGAGTGTTCACTTGGTCCGGCAGCTGAATGACGAGTCTGAAAGGGCGCAGTCTCCGATTACCTGGCGAGGAACGAGTGGCAGCAGAAGTTTGGCTCGATAAGTTCCATATTGGTAGAATATATAGTAAAAGCGTATTCGTGTCTCTCGTTTCCATTCTTGGTGACGTTTCGAATATGCGGATCCGCCAAGACATGTTTAGCGTATGCAAGACTCTTGTATAACTTGGCACTTGTGAGGGATTACTAACCTTCGTGTACAGCTCGTGCCAAGCTTTCGCAAGAGTTTTGCACACGCTTGGCTCAATTAGAAGCGGATGAACTTTTACGCCGACGCAGCATATTTTACCTTTCAATTTGCTTTTGATGTAAATTGTCTACATGGATGATTTGTACCATCGAAGTCGCTTCTCTGCAGGGCTTATGGTACCCGTACGAAACGCACTCGAGTATTCATCCGTTAGGAGAAGAGGACAGAGCCTTTGATACGCTATCAATTATTATGAACATTAGTATATTTGACTAACCCCCTGATGTCTCATCCAGACAGAATTAGCATCTATGTAATCCATCCACGTTCACCTTTGCGGGCAACTCACTCAAGGTCTCAATCCTCCTCTTGTACGCCATCACTGAACCCACATCGTTAGGAATGTCGGAGAATTGCGATCCTAAGATGATTCTGTGCCTTGCTATCTCTGATCAAGTCCGAAGATTCCTATGTAAGCTGCACAAATGGCGTTTGATTCCGCTACCGAGAAGATGCGGTACGGCCGTCACTGCTGAGAGCAAGGCGACAGCTTTCGTAGTCCGCCTTGATGATATACGTCGCCTTGCTGGTATTACACGAAGTCATCAGCTTAAAGCCGCCGTCCCCCAATTTTCCTTTTCTTCCCATTCACGAAAATCTGCTCTCTCACCCATCATACCGATTGACTCGAAACCAGAGCCACCATCTTTGACTCCTATTTTCCATCTCGCGCTTCGGACACAACCGAGAACCCGATACAAACCCAGATACATCCTGCAGAAGGGTACCAGGAAACAACATAATAGCTAACGACGAGCACTTTGAAAAGGCGGACAACAGGCTCCTCAAAAGTTCTCAGAATTCGCGCCAGATCTCCTCAACACGGACAAATATATCGATATGGCAGATAACATGAGGAATCCTACTTGCGGCAAATATTACACACCACCTGAATGCCCTGGAGATCACGCAGGAAATAACAACAACGGCTCGGCACCTATTCAATCTCCCTCGCTCATGATCCCTGCCTATCGTTCGCTTAACGAAGACAGCATGGCCAAAGACGCGGGCATCGTGGTGCCCGAATTTGAAATCTGCCCCTTTTGCAACAACTCCCCACCGGTACCATATCAGTGCGCATACTGTGGCAGGATAGGGACGTACGGCTAGGCGAGTGCGAACGATATGACGAATACGAAAGCTGAGGCAATCTGTATGGTGATGCGGAAAGGCTAGGAGGCATGCAGATTTGGTCAACTATAGGGATACGATCAGACTTACAGATCATGGTCATGACGTGTGATGGAGATAGACAGGTGGTGTAGAACAACGGGTCGAATGAAGAAAATCAAATTCCATACCTAATACACCGACTTTGCTCTATTATGTCTGCCTCGCCTATTCTATAAGACTGCAAGTTTCGATTGCAAATGTTTAGCCCCCTCATACGTCAACTCGGAATTTTGTGTTACTGCTGGAGCAAGGTGACGAATCCTTTGCGGAAACCCATACCACCCTCGTTGCCTCTTGCTTTGTGCAAGTTGTGGCCTCTCTTATATGCTTTTCATCAGATCAGGCTCTCAATGGTGCCGATGGATGATCATGATCGTGCCATGGTTTCCAAACAGCGCGTAACGACTGGGACACTACGAGGGTGCACGAATGGGGTTCGTTCCGTATCCGAAAGCACTTGACCAGACGATGAACAAGGCGACCAACGTTTCGACCTCAGCCCAAAAGTTTGGGTGCATTGTATATGATGACCTTCAACGAGGTACTGCTCCTCCATCCTTTGCTTGCGCAGTCCATCAAGTACAGGAACTTCGACATAACATACCAAAGAGTCCAAAAGCAACGTCAACCATATCTGTTTTCCAACTACGATCTGTTACTTCCAGCCTATTCACAGCCTCGAGCATGCCAGGATCGCGTTACACAGCCCAGGAGTATGTCATCCTCATGTATTTCATTTCCCGCGGCATGTTTTTCGACGTCATTTCAGATGTCATCCATAAGATCATCGGTACGAACCGCACAGAAACCGCACTCGCACATACCTCATGGAGAATTCGCCTGAAGGAGCTCGAGACTTCCCCGTTTGATCTGTTTGACAATGATTCAAACCTCTGGAATCTTGAGCTGGTAGATTACTGGCTTGTTCATCAACTACCCCTTCACGAGGTGCAGAGATTGATTCACATCGACCAGGAGTTGTTGGAGATCATTGCAAGGGTAGCGCTTTCCATACTTATTCATCCTTCTCACTGATCCTGTGATTAGAAGCAAGACCCGAGGGACTTCGAAGGAAGCCATATGGATTTACGTGTCTGAGACTGCTTGTGCGAGCAGGGAACCGGTACCTTGATTTCAAGAGTTGATGGCGGATATCTAAGGCAATTTCGGTCAATGCATATTCATAGGCCCGGTAGCGATATCCAAAACACAATGTATGACCTCCGGAGCATAACTTTTGACAGGGACAATGCGCTCACACTCTACTCTCCACCGATGATGGAATGTTGGCCCGCAGTGCTTGCTCACCAAGCCCGTAAATATTTTTATGATTTCGTTTTTTCTACTCTCCATGTCTTTCTTGGCGATATTCTCGTGTACGTGCACCCAACCTCCCAGGGTCTTATCGAGGACTTCGATTGCCACATCCCAGCTGGCGTTTGAGCTAGGGAGAAGACCACAGTTCACATGCCTTATAGGCGGAATGGTATGTCTGATCTTGTTGACCCTCAAGGCAGCGTGCTCATTGCTCTCTTCAAAGATCAAGAAACGCTGATCCTCTCCAGCCGGTCCCTCGCATATCTGATAGTTTTCCACAGTCTGAATGGCCCACTTATTTTTACGAGCACCTCTTCTAAGGCCTTCCACACTCCATGGATTAATCTCCCAGCAAAGAATCTTCGCCACGCCAGCCTTGGCATAGCTGAAAGCGAAATAACCGATTCCAGCATATAGATCCACAGCGCTAGTTTCTTGGGGGTCTACTCTCAGGAGTGCTTCCGTCAATGAGTCCAACTTCAGGATCCGAGCTTTCTCAGAGATGTTGCCACGCGAAAACATTGTATAGCGAGGGGCCCACGTCTGAAAGATCCCGTTCTGTTGAACATTGCACCAAAGAGCTGAAGAGAAGTCGTCAGAATTTGGAGCATGATCCACTGCGAGATTAGGGCCAAAGTCACCGCAAAGTGGTGTGAGGCAAGTGGGCGAGCGGAGAATATTTGGCTTGCGATCACAGCTAATTCCGTGTGACTTGATTGTTCCCTGATGGGAAGCATCATCGGTGTTAGGGGCTTTCGGGATGCTCTCTGGAATCGGAGCATTGAGGGCGATATGGGTGATCTTAAAGTTTTTGCAAAGTAGAGGATATAGAGAAGACAGATCGCAAGGTACTCTTAAGCTAGTAAGGACTATCGACAGATTGGAGAAGGTATTGGAAGGCAGCAGCAACAATGGCGGGTAGACCGTATAGAACCAATTGTATGAAAGTAAAACTTTGGGCATTGACTGTCCGCTGCAATCGGCGCCAGGACATGGACAGATTTGGCGTATCCAACAGTCGAGCGTGCTGGCAAGTAAGTTCAATCGAGAGCCGTTGCCCTGACTATCAGCTGATCGAGGCAGTCGCACGAGACTGATACTAGCCTTATCTGATCCAATTCCAATTACGTCGACGAATTCTGACAGCGGCTCGATGCTGCAACGGTCGTTCTCTAGTTTCACGTTGAGTGGAAGGACGAAAGTGCCCTCTTGGATGTTGCCCAAATTTCCATCAACGACCTCAAACGGGCTCTGCCTCAAGAGAGGCCTGATTTTGTTGGCCTTGTCAAGCAACCCATGAGCCTCTAATGCGACCTTCGTCACTTTGACTAGAAGTTTTGGCACGGCGAGGGCAAGGCAGGTCTCGACTGAGCCTTCCATGAGATGGGAGGAAGCGTTCAACCGATGGGTGTCCGATTCAATGAATAAGGTATATCAGGTACATATCAAGTCACATCCGGACCTTCGGGCATGATTTCTTGGCCAATGTCTTGTCCGGTTGACAGACTGTGAGGCTCGACCATGATCACTGTACACTATTAGATATGGTCGCACCGCACATTGCATTTGTAAGCGCCAAAGCTTTGGTGAATTACATCGGTACTCTTTGCTATTCGAGGTCGATGTTTGCTCCCAAGACTTTCCTTGCCTTAGCATACGTCCTACCTCTATAAGAATCGTCCTCTATCAAGTAATCTCACAACGGCCCCTCACCGTTCAACATTGCGCTCTATATATTATAGCAATCCCTCCTTTAACGTTGCTCACCATGGCGACACGCAACGCTCAACTTCCCTCTCAACCTCCCAGCAAGTCATCTTTCTTCCAACAACGCGACGCGCTGGTCGGAGAAATCGCTGTCGTATGCCTCCCTTTACCCCCACATAGAACTTTATCCTCCAACCTACTAACGTCTCCCCAAGTCTCTCGAACACGTGCTGCAAAACATCAACAAGCTCAATCGAAGTCTGGAGGGCGTTATTGCCGTACGCTTACCGTTCACTACGCATTCGTTTCAATGGCTTAGGGAGATACGATGATAGAATACTGATAGAGGGGACCAGGTTGGCGATGAGTTCGGCGCTGTAGAGGCGTTGTGGAGTCAATTCGAGGGTGTGATGGCTCAGGAACCTGAAGAAGAGAGAAAGGAGGGGGGCGAGAAAAGTAACAGTGAGGAGGATGGGGCGGATGAAGAGGCCGTGGGTGGGGAGACAGAGTGAGGCGATGGGGAGAGGAAGAGATGAATAACGGGTTAAGGAGGATCGGACCATATGATGTGCCGACAATAGGGAGCACTTTCTCCCGCAAAGACATGCGAAGCTCGATCTGACGTCGCGAGGGAAAGATTGAAGGACACCATGGTGAAGATGAAGATCGTTACGTTTGTGCAAGCTATGTATGTTTGTACTGACACTGAGAACTTTGTGCTATCGCTCGACGAAAGAAAAAGATGAGACACATGAAGAACCTGACATGCCTGAGTGCTGGACTAGGTGTACGCTACCATTCCGAACGCCACGACATGCAGGATCATTACAGCCCGTTGAAACACTTCGTCATACGATAATGAGCATTTAGAGAATTGAACACGGCCCTCTCCTCTTTGTTTTTTTGAATCTTCCACCACCAGTCGCTCCATAATCTCCGTTGGACTGCTGAGGTACGGACCTTCGCTCCTTCATCGCAATCTCATGCCCCACAGCTGTATTGACGGCCATGTCGAATATCTCGTGCACGCCGTTCATCTCTTTACTGCTGCACTCCACGTACGTAGCGCCCATCTGCTTGGCAACGCTTTGGCCCTGCTCTGGCGTCACCGGCGTTAGACCTTGGGTTTTGAGAAGATCGATGCATGCGCGCTTCGTGCGGAGGTCAGATTTGAGGCCGACGAGGACGAGAGGGGTTGTGGGGCAGAAGTGAAGGACTTCCGGGTACCACTAGTTGAGCCCGTTAGAGGTATACCCTTCTACTGAATGGCAGCTGGCATACCTTGTCCATAACATTCTCTAAGGAGTTGGGGCAGTCAATGGCGAAGCAGACGAAGAGAAGATCCGTTTCAGGGTACGAGAGAGGTCGCAGCCTATCGTATTCTTCTTGACCTGCAGTATCCCAGAGAGCTAGCTCGACCGTCTTGCCGCTGGGCTTGTGTTCTGTATGGGTGATATAATTCTCGAAGACTGTGGGGACGTATTTCTATTCCCAGTTAGAGATATTTTGAGAAGCCAAGATGGAATTGCTAACCTCTGGAAAGTAGCCTTGGCTATAGCTGATCAAAAGACATGTCTTGCCGCATCCTCCATCTCCGACTACAACAAACTTCTTAGAGTAGGCGGGTGGTTGTGTCACATTTGTAGCGGCCTCGGAAACCTCGTCTGTTGAGCTCGCAGCTGTGCTCGAGGTACCGCCGCTGTTCCTGGTACTTTGTTGCCGCACGGGTTTCCGTGTAGGTGAAATCGAGCCTGTCTGTGATGCCACAACACCGCTCCTCCTAGACCCGCGGCGCAGGAAATCGTAATTTTCGTATGTGCCTTGTTCAGTCATGGCTGCGCTTGTGCTGTACTTGGAGTGATGCGATGAAGTTGATTGTGAAGTGTAAGGTGCGCAATATTGAGATGTCTGCACTCGAAAATATACACAGAAAAAGGATGCGCTTGTACAGTTTGGTGGTTTTGTTGTGTAATTTGTTCGAGTTGAAGTGCTGATTCCAATAGAGTCCAATGTTTACTATCCACTATCCGTTGCACCTGGGAGACAATCGCGATAACGCTAGCGTTAGCCTATCCGCGACAGCCGAACATCGATCTCCAATCCGCAATCACATATTCGCACCTCATAAATCATGCAATCCCATGCGAGATGTGGAAGGATCGGTGATCTTCCACCTTGACTGTGACCATTATGACGTCCAACAGTCTACAAGCGATCACTGCGGCTCCGCAACCAGATAGCTTGCTGGCTCCGCTCCCCAATCTCACCCTGGTACAAAGTGTAGGAAAACTCGACGCTGGGCTACGAAGCTTAGATCACTGTGAGCAACTACTATTTCGCGCCTCACGATTACGCGTTATTGATAGCTTTGCAGATAGGACAAAACTGCCACTATGGCGCTACATACCTCGTCAGCAGCTCATTCCCTTGGTGCGCTGGGAGACGCCGTACCTTGCTGCGATACAGAAGGCCGTTAGATCTCCAGCACTCGATACGTACTTCTCAATTACAGCCAATCTTGGAACACATACATGCTTCATGGTCATGTTGCCAATTCTATTTTGGTGTGGCTATACAAATTTGGGAAGAGGGTATGCATGCTTCGGATTTGGGGGCGGGCATTGATGGCTGACTGCTGAGTCAGTATGGTACACATTCTTGCGTCTGGTGTCTTCTTCAGCGGTTTTATCAAAGACATGTGGTGCTTACCTCGGCCACTTTCACCACCACTCAATCGCATTTCAATGTCGCACTCCGCAGCTCTCGAGTACGGATTTCCTTCGACGCATTCAACCAATGCAGTATCGGTAGCGGTGTACTCATTGTTCCTCCTGAACTCGCCGGACTCGAGCGTCAATCCAAAGTTCACTCTACTTTTGCAGATAGCAGCATGCTGCTATGCTACGTCCATTGTTTTAGGTCGACTCTACTGTGGAATGCACGGCTTCTTTGATGTTTTGGTAGGTAGTGCACTAGGTGCCCTTCTTTCAATCACCCAGTGCCTCTTCGGCGATGAATTTGATCAATTTGTTCTCACAAGCTCGTGGAAGCCACTCGCCATCGTTGCGCTTATCATACTCGTCCTAGTTCGAATCCATCCTGAGCCAGCAGACGATTGCCCATGTTTCGATGATAGTGTTTCGTTTGCAGGTGTCATGATAGGAGTTGAATTGGGGAATTGGCACTTTGGTCAGAGCGGACTCGCGTGGAATGAGCCCGCCTTTGCGACTGTGCCATATCGACTGGACGCCTTGGGCTGGCCCCGGACAATCACACGCATAATCATTGGTGTCGTAGTGATCTTCGCTTGGAGAGCCGTCATGAAGGCGATCTTGTTAAAGTCTTTGCCGCCAGTGTTTCGGGTTATCGAAAAACTAGGGTTGAGCTTGCCAAGGAAATTCTTTGTGCAAGCTTCGTAAGTAAAGAGACATTAGCAGTTGAAGCAACGATCGCTGACAAAGCCGCAGTCAGTACAAACAAATACCGGCGCAACTTAGAGACGACAATGTCATACCATCAGTTTCAGAAATTCCATCACTATTCCATTCGCTCCGCCATCCTCGGCGCAGTCGCTCAATCTCCACGGGCCCTCAGTCGGAAGCCGACGCTTACGAGACTCTAGCTTATCGGGAAAAGCGCCGCAGAGAGAATAGATCAGATACCGCGTTGGGGTTACCCCGAGTCGATCAATTGGGAGGCATGCAAAAAAGTTCGCCTGACTATTTTGGTGTTACAACATCGACAAGGGCGTCAAGCAGAACTCTGACGATTGGCTTACCAACGCCAATACCTTCCAGCTCAGATCTGTACAATTCAGTGACAGGAGCTGAAAATGTATGTTATACGCCTTTGACACCTGTCAGTCTTGTCAGTGGTAGCGGTAATACCAGTCGCCGTCCCAGTTCGGAGAGGAGACAGGACGAGAAAGAGACAATAGAGATGTTCTCGAAACTTGAAAAGCCTAGGGTACGCTATGACGTGGAAGTCATAACCAAGCTGGTGGTTTACGCTGGTATTGCCTGGATTGCGACAGAAGGCGCACCCATCTTGTTCAACATCGTTGGCCTAGGAGTGGTAACACCACCCGGCTGAAGCAGCTAGCGCGGGTGCCACGATAGATGCTCGTTAACTCGTGGCTCAGCTGCACTTGCTCTTGGAACCCAGTTCCATTATTGCCAGACCTCAATAGGATTTACGCTGGAAGCACGGCTCTCAGATCATTCCGGACCCGGCAGAACGTGAGGCTTACGAAAGTCTTGCTTCTCTCCCAGCAAATGGCTACGATTCGCTTACGAAATGAGAAACCCCCCCCCCCCCCCCCCAGCTATTGAGGGCAATTGAAGCTCTATACTCTTGGGTTTCAAATGGTTAGGTATTGCATACCCGACCCGTCTGTGACACTCGTACTCTGGAGGTGAATCTTTCAAGGCTCGAGCTAATTCAGCTGCAAGGCGATAACTCAGGATTCGGCTGTAGTGGAATCGTGTTTGATACGTGTGGCTGTTTTGAGCCTTGGTAAATTGAGAAGTCCAACGGAAGAAGAATTGGAGACTGGAAGGAAATCTGTTTGGCTGTGTCTGTCTGCTGGAGACTACGGTGAAGTTTTAGCTGCATTTGAGTAAAAGGGTGTTGGGGAGAAAAGGTAGGATAGTCTTGTCGTCTTCTGATTTTGTCTTGCTACTAAGGGGGTTGCTGAAGAGTAGGAAGAATAGGGGTATCTCCCTCCCTAAATCTAAAGACATCAATCCAACGCTAGTCCAATTACCCCTCATCAAGGGGCTTACTTAGAACGAGCATGAAGCTTTATACTGTTGTAGCATTCTGCGTTTGATTTAATAGTTCTAGACAACAAATATCACGACGGAGACCTCGTCATCATTCAACACCTCATCTTCTCGCGGCCTCCAAGATACGACTCATCTTTATTAGTACCTGATGATGAGACCGCGGGACTGAACAATACGCGAGCGCTAGTAAACGCGACTAAACTTTTACAGCATACCTCTTGTATTATCCCTAGAATTTGACAAGAAACTGGTCAGCCTTGATTTCTCGCCTTTCCTCGTCCCTGAACCGCCTCAATCCGACCATACATAGGCCTGATCAGCTATCTCCCACCAAGATGGCGACCCCTCTCGTCATCACTCTCGGCCTAGCGTCCTGAAATCGATGGCATAGCAGACATAAGCATCCGAGAGAAGATATTACTTTCCCACCAAGTAGAAATGATCAACGAGGCAGCGGAAGCGAAAGTCCGCTTCCTAGAGGCCTCCGCACGCCACTATGCCTCATCCGCACTCGAAACTTCAGCCCACCTTATGGCACAGCGTAACGTGGAGGCTAATGATAGCTGCATTGTGTTAAAAAACAAGACTAGATCTAGCGGCAGCTGTAATGCTTGTGGTAGCATCTTGGTGCCGGGTTGGACGTCACGAACTAGTATTGCTAGGAAAGGTGGGCGGTCAAAGGCTGCATTGAAGAAGAAGAAGCTGCGAGAGAGTGCTTCCGATCTGCTCAAGTATCTAAGGGTTGACTGTCTACTTTGCTATCGATACGAAGAGAGGCCTTTGCAGGAGTCGATGCCTAAGAGTAAGGACGCGCTGAAAACATCAACGACGCAGGCTGTCATTGGATCTGAGCCTCAGCATCCATCTTCTCAAATCCATGACTCCTCAGCAGCTTCTACAAGCCAGGTCCAGGCATCTCAGCCACTTACGACGAACAATAGTAGCAAGAAGCGAGCCAGGGCAAGGAAGCAGGGCGGACTGCAAGCCATGTTGGAAAAATCAAAGGCTTCGGACAGCCCTTCATCTGGCTTTGGCCTAGATCTTCTCGATCTCATGAAACCCACATGATTCGTTGCTGTACGAAGCAAGCGAGTCTCAGGCTGCTTCGTAGCTCGTTTCCTCACCCTTCTCTAGTTCCTCAATCCGGATCAGGATTGCTTTCTTCCATATCTGATAATCATGTCTTCGGTCATCGCTGAGGTAATCAACTCGATCTTGCATCTAGTGAATGGTTAGTCTCAAAGAACGGTTGGAATTGCTCCAAGCTTACCATTGTTCCCAGACCAGCTTGTAGGTAAGTTTGATCTGCCGACTCTCGCGTATCAAGCTTTCTCCTCTTCACAGGGAGAAGCTGTACGGCATTTGCGTCTTCATCGCTGGAAGCATCATCTACGGCCTCTTCTTCACTTCCGCCAATGCCTGTTCCTACGGGTATATTTGCGAACCAATCCATCTTCGTCCATTGCCGATCTCGGATTTTCGCCATACAATCATCGATATCAGCTTCCTCGGCATCTTGAGGTGCCAGTTCCGACTCGACCAGTTCGTTCAGAGTGTTCAAAACATAAGTCCGCTGCGTCGAGTATTCCGCTGGCTTCTTCTCAACACCCGCCAAGCGTGTCGTGATCAGAAGATACAATGCAACAATCAAAGCGGGAATCTTAAGGTCATTCACATCTTCGTTATCCTCCGATTGAAGTATAGAGGATACGGCGGCAAAGATATGGTGTGGGGCAGCAGGCGTCGACATCCTCTTGCATAACTGCCGTATTGCAGGCATCACCCATGCTGGCACCTCTCGAATTGCAGTGGCTTTTCTTTGAGCTGTCTTCCTCTTAGGTATATCTGGTCTGACATGCGCTGCTTTGGCTGGTGTATATGGTTTGGCAGGCGAGGAATTTGGTATTGAGGCCGAGTCATGCAGTCTACTCGCTCGACTGCTCTTCCGTATCCCAGCCGGTAGAGTACCGTCTAAGTATCTGTAGAGCTTCTGGTACACCTTCGGAGGGCATGGTGGGCGTGCCTGGATTTTTGGCAGAGCCAACGCTTGCTTGAGTCTAAAGGATGAGCCAGCTTATACATAATCACACTATTCTATTCTGAATGCCTCACACCTTTCGCAAGCTATATTGGCGCAGGCATAAGATCTCGCGATCTCTTCATCTGCCTTGAGACTGCTTGCCTTGTTGCGAGATTGAGCGAGGAGGGATGTAGCAAGCTCGACCAACTCAGGCGGTAGCGGACCACTCAGCGATGGAACCAGGCCGTTTAATGCTTGGACTACCGCCCGGTCCATAGCTCAAGTTGTTGGAGAATGAATGTTTGAGTCAGAATAATGCCCCAAACTAGTAGTCCTGTAGCGCGCGCCAGATGCGTCAATTCCACTCCTGGTGCACAAGCACTTACTCTAATGTATTGTATGTACGGTAGTCGAAGTAAGGTGCCTTTGTTCTGTCGCCAGCAACACTTCCTTTCTCTTTGCTCTGTTGCGAAGTTACTTCGTGAACATTGAGCCACAATGTTACTTCGCTAGTATCAAGGCTTAAAGTCGGCTTGTCAATGAGTGTTATCGTAGCACTCCTCGAGAGCATGGTGTTAGACCAACAAAGTACGATTTACTTATTGAACTGTCCAATTATGACGATGCAAAAAGCACTCGGACCTTTCAAGTGCCACAGCTTGCGCCTTTGGCACATGCTGTGACCGGGTCTTCACTGGGTCTCCCTTCAGCTCTCCACGAAACTTTCCCGAACGTTCTACTACTCAAATTACATTGATCCAATCTTTATTCAATCAAAATAAATCACACCTCAGAGGATTCGGTAAGTTTGACAGTGCATGAGGTAGCGCATGGAAAAGTGGTGGCTGCATGACCGTTGCGTAGTGAAGTGAATCCCTCTAGGTAGGCCTTACATATCACGCAAGTGAAGCAGCTACTCTATTACCGACTTCGTGGCACGATAGCCATCATCAGCAAAGAGAGATCAACCAACACTTTACTTTCACACCTTTACCGATGTTTGCGATTTAGTCTCAAGGAAATGTATCACTCTTCTACCATCATATCACGCGGTTCTCTTTATCTGTGCTCAACACTATGCCTGAAAAATCAGAACTCCACAAACTCTTCAAAGGGCTTCTTGACGAATCTCCCTCATCGGGTACCGAGGACAAGGACGTCCCAATGATTACACCCTGCGAGTACTATCATAAAACAGGACCCATTTGGGATACAAAGTCAAATCATGTTCTAGTCAAACATAACGATCTGTTGTCCAAAGGGGCAGAAATGGCAACAAAGCGGGACTACAAAGACATTCCACCCGACGCTATTGACGCCACTGGCAAGCCGATAAAGAAGGTGAAGACCATAGATCTTGAAAACTACGAAATGGAGGAGACAGGAGGAAATCACCAGAGGAGTCTGCCAAGTTCTGTTACTCATCAGCCAAGTGTAACCAACGAGGGAGGAATGCAGCACAGTGATAGCGATGCAAGCATGGACACCGACCAGACGGACGATACCAAACAGGAAATTGGGGAGCTCATGAGCAGTAATGTTCCTACGGCCGTTGGTGAAGACATTGTGCAACCAAATAGCAGTAGTCAATACTGTCCTGAGGCACCCAAAATCTGCAGCGACCAAGAACCCCCACCTGAACCCCAAATCAATCACGTCTTTCTCAGTCCACTCAAGCACAATATAGGGAAAAGAGACAGTGAAGAGATGGATACCATCGAAAAGGAGGGGTCAGAGCCCGAAAATGATGATAGCAGCCAGATCGGTTCACACAAGCTGGACAAGACCGTCATGCTCAAGTCTAGACCCGACTCTGGCCTTGTCATTGAACCTGAAAAAAGTACAGATGGGGATCAAGGAATCATGAATTTGATCGAAGAAGCTGTGCAAGTCGACAACCATACCGATGTCAACTTCAGTACACAGGACCACGGCGAGAAAACTATTCCTAAGCCCAGCATCAAATCGATTCCTTCAATCCAATCTGCAGTTAACGTCAGTTCCGATTTAGAGGATGATCTTGAGGACAATCGGCAAAATGATATACGCAGGCCCAAGTACAAATCCTCTCTACCAGTCAGAAAGGGGTACGTGTCATGGTGGAGTAATGCCCTGGGCAAGGGGCAGATCATGGAACGCCACACCAACGAAGTGTACACAATTAATTGGTGGCAACTCAAGCCCCATTACGGTGCTCTTCATTCAGGCGTTTCGGTCGAATACCAGAGGGAGTATGGAAAGTTTCAGAAATTCTGGGTGGTGCAGGGAATGCCTTATGTGCTGTACGTATATTCCCCAGTCTTGGGGCCTCAAACCCGAGCTAATCAGAGACAGCTACAATGAAGCAGTCGACAATGTAGAGGAATATCCTTACATGAGGGCAGAGTATGAAGGCAAAGGATGAGCAGCCAAAAAACGACAGTAGGAATTGCGATTGGCAAAGTAAGGGCATGGTATCGTGCAGGCGAAGAACGGGCGGGATTGCTACTGCAGAATGTTGCCATAATTGGTGAAACTGCTGCGGTTGCCACTCAACGATCCCGTCGGCTTCACCGAATCTAATCTAGCCAACTCATGTTATCGTCCAACGTCAATAATCTACCTGTGTATCAGCATTTACAGAAGCTTTTTAGCTTTCGAGCTGGTAGTAACAAGAATCAAGCGACTGACTGAGTATCTTTCGCCCGGCTTAGAAAATACACATTCGTGTTAGAGGAGTCTGATTTCATTTGCAGCTGTTTGTCTCACCCATTGTTCGATACACAGCCTCGTAGTAGATATCAAGAGAGAAGCGCATGTGGATGCTTGTAAGATAAATGAACATGGAAGTGGAAATATTTCGAGGGAGTGAAATGCGCTCGCAGTCGCCGTCGCACTCAGTAGCAGGAACAGTAGCCTACTGAATACGACTAGAATTACACCGACCTTCTTCATCATATAATTCAACTTATCGAGCGCTAGCAACATGACCTAGCCACTACCTCCGTTGACTCTTATGGGGCAACTGCTCTGTAATGAAGTTATTGGGATGACTGCCCTCATCATGCAATGATACGAAGACCATGCGTAGCATCTACACTGTTAGACACAATCAACGAGCATGAGGATCGCAATTGAAGGCTGCGTAAGGTTAATTCCATATAGCCAGGTGACCCAGTTGTTCCGTACTGATGATAGCACAGGGTCATGGAACCCTCCACGCCATCTACGCCTCCATCAAGAAGTCCTGTGAAGTCAATGGTTGGAATGGCGTTGATCTCCTCATCATTGGAGGTGACTTCCAGGTCGGCTTCTCCCTCACTGATGGGCTCTACACATGTTGATAATCTCAGGCAGTCCGTAACTCCTACGACCTCAACACCATGTCCGTACCTCAGAAGTTTCGTGCCATAGGTGACTTCCACGAATACTACAGCGGAGCTCGTCATGCGCCCTACCTCACTCTCTTCGTGGGTGGTAATCACGAAGCCAGCTCGCATTTGCAAGAGCTACACTACGGGGGGTGGGTGGCACCCAATATATACTACCTAGGTGCTGCGAACGTCGTCCGCTTTGGAGATCTTCGTATAGCAGGGCTGTCTGGTATATGGAAGGGCTACAATTACAACAAGCCACATTTCGAGAGACTGCCGTACGACGAAAACGAGATCAAGAGTTTATATCACGTACGGGAGATCGATGTGAGGAAGCTACTACTGCTAGGAACACAGGTAGATATTGGGATCAGTCATGATTGGCCAAGAGGGATCGAATGGCAGGGCGATTATAAGACGCTCTTCAGGAAGAAAGATCTGTTCGAGGCAGACGCAAAAGCTGGGACGTTGGGGAGTTCTGCAGCGAAATATGTGATGGATCGATTGCGACCACCGTATTGGTTTTCGGCACATCTGCATTGTAAATTTGCTGCTGCCGTAGCCTATGGTCAGGTCGGCGAGCGTCATGGTGTGACTAACGGCACGGTGAACACGGACGAAATTGGGATCGAGCTTGGCTTTGACGGGGAGCAGTCTCTGCAGAATCCGAGCCAACCTCCAGCACCCATCAAGAATGACGATGAAATCGATATCGACATCGACGAGGATGACATTCCCAGAAATGCCCCAAAATCTACGCCGACTACCGCACCGCATTCAATCCCTCAATTACCCTCAGAATCCGTACCTATCCTCTCTGAGATCCGATCCCAACTCCCTGCCGCATTTACCAGACCCCAATCACTACCACAAGGAAAACCGCAACTACTTCCACCACCACCAGATATCATCAATCAACGTACTCAATTCCTCGCTCTAGACAAATGTCTCCCAAACCGCAAATTCCTCCAGATCCTCTCCATCGACCCTCTCAACCCGTCCACCCCTCCCGCGCCCCTCCGCCTCAGCTATGACAAGGAGTGGCTCGCCATCCTCCGCGTATTCGCCTCTCACGACCCCCACGAGCCGAACCCATCCAATCGAGGCGAAGCAGCATACGCACCTCTCATTACTAAAGAGGAAGAATGGGTGGAAGACTACATCATCAAAAATAACGACGCAGGCACACCGGGAACTTTGGCAATACCAAATTACTTCGAGATCACGGCTCCTGTCTATGATGGAAAGGCGATTGGCAGTGTGGGTAGGGAACAGCCGAGGGAGTCCAGTAATCCGCAGACGCGGGTGTTTTGTGAGATGCTGGGAATTGAGAATTGGTTTGACGATAGCGAGGAGGTTAGGGAGGAGAGGAGGAAGGTGAAGGGTACGTTAATTGAGAGTGAGAGGGGGAGGGGCGGGGGTAGGGGTAGGGGTCATTTTGGTGGGGGAGGTGGAGGGAGGGGAAGAGGAGGCGGGGGTAGAGGAAGGTCTAATGGTATGCTGGGAGGGGGAAGAGGGCGTCGGTGACAATGCTTCCTTCTTTTCATAGAAAGAAAATTCACCTATAATACTAAATAAGATATATCGGAACTTAAGTCTCTAGTATCTATAAGCTGGTAATAGACTAACCGTCGAGTTAGGAATCGGTTCCAAGTCAGAAGACGACAAGACAAAAGCCACCTTCTCTCTACCTTAACTCTTGTAGGCATATGGGTGGCGTTGTTTCGCTCTGATCCATACCCTATCAATCTGAGTCTACCGGGGCTATTCTGAGGTACAGCGGGTAGACTACTTGCCGACGGGAGGAAGACATGCATAAGGTAACGTACCTGCCTCCCCCTGCTGGTTGATACCCATCAAGCGGCGTTTGCTGGTCCACAGGCATCTCAAGTTAATCCCTCAATATAGCCTAGAGTCCTTTCCATCACCTTGGCTTGAAGACCTTCTGGAATAGCCAGCCTGTGGTTGTTGTATACGCTCACAAAAGACTATCATGCTTCCTCCAGATTCGGATATTGGTTCCTCATTCCAAATGCATTGGTTGAGTCATGCTACCTTACGTAGCCTCTCAGCACTCGCTGTCGTCACCGTTGTTATCCTGTTATGGAGGCTCTGGAGATTCACGATCTTGCCGAAACTTCGTCCAAGGGAGCCTAGGGAATTACCATACTGGATACCCTGTAAATCATCCCCGGACATTGCAGACGATGATTCACTGACATATGGTCGCGGACGTAGTCATAGGTAAATTTTCAGGAAAGCATACGGGACTAGCTGATGGTATTCTTCGCGGCCAAAGGTCATGCAGTGTCATTCTTCAAAGATTCCGACAGGACCTTAACCTATGGCAGGTTGGACGCGGTCCATCAAATTCTCCCCAGTAGTTTCACTGACTTATGGACTTTGCAGACTCTACTTTGGCAACATTCGAGAGCCGTGGAGTCTTACTGTGGCTGGCAACCAGATCTACATCATGACTTCCGCGAGGGATGTCTCAGTTGTGTACAAGAACATCGAGCAACTCACATTTGATGACTATATCCAAGACATGATGCTTCATTTCGGTTCTTCCAAGACAGCTGTCCGCACAATGTTTGCAGTTCCTAATAAGGCAGACCCAACACCGACGGGCCTCCAGCCAAATCCCTCGCACAAATCTCTGATCCATCTCTCCGAGTCATTCTACCGTCAACAGCTCCATCCGGGGAAAAAGCTGGACATCCTACAGGATTCATTCCATGGGAACATCCATAATTCGCTCCAGTGGGACGTTATGTCCGCAAAGATCATCATGTCCTCCGGGCAAGAAGACCGTACGGTATCCCTTTTGGCATGGACCCGAGAGGTTTTGCTAGACGGTGCAACCAGGGCTTTCTTCGGAAACCGACTTATTGAACTCGAGCCTAAGCTTTTCGAAAGCTTTTTCTATTTTGACGACAACAGCTGGAAATTGACTTATAGAATACCCCGGCCTTGGTCAAATGACATGTACGCCGCCAAACAGGTGGCACAGGATGCCATGGAGGCGTATTTTAAGTTGCCTAGAGAGCAGCGGCAAGGGGCAACCTGGCTCATACAGACCTTGGAAACGGAGATGAAAGCTCGAGGGATTGGAGAGTCTGATATTGCGGCCTTGCTCATGATGATCTTCTGGGTGTAAGTCAACCTCCCTTGCACATCACTACCAGAGGCCTTCTTCGCGTCATTTTCCATGGTCAAATCAGCTTACTTGCGAGCCTAGGATCAATGGCAATGCATACAAGCTCTGCTTTTGGTTTCTCACTTACATAATTCACGACTCTTCTCTATTCGCCGCAATACGTGCAGAGGCTGTCTCCGCAGTCCGCTCATCAACCTCCCCAAGAGACCTAGCAAATAGCCTCGAACAATGCTCACGCATCAACGCCGTTTTCTACGAAACCCTCCGTATGACCTCGTCATCCATGTCAGTTCGGAACGTGCTCGAGCCTCTCACTGTTGGCGGGAAGGACCTCCGTGCGGGCACCAAAGTTCTGATCCCCTATCGGCAACTCCACTTCGATGATAAAGTGTTCGGTGCTAATGCCGCGGTCTTCGACTCAGAACGTTTCCTTGCCAGCAAAGAATTGAGCAGGAGCTCGAGCTACAGACCCTTCGGAGGTGGCACAACTTATTGTCCTGGACGTTTCATAGCCAAGAAAGAAGTGCTTACGTTCGTAGCATTAGTCTTGGAGCGATTCGACATTGCATTACCTGAGCAGAAACTGGGTTCAAAGGCCTCCTTTCCTCAGATTGAGGATGGAAAACCGTGCTTGGGAATAATGGGGCCGAGGAATGGATGGGACACGATCCTGAAAGTGAAAAAGAGCAGCAAGTCCCAGTAGAGTCTTCTATAACTCATGGAGCAGGTCGAAATCTGTGAATCAACATCTGTGCTTCTCGTTCCATCCCAAAGATCACAGAAAGAGCTTAGCCTTGCATCGTTCAGCGAACAAGGATCTGTACTTCAAGATCGTGACTTTTTCTGTTGCGAAGGACGAAGTATAGGTCAGCTGATAAAGCCGGAGGCCGTCCGGAATAATAAGCAATATAATGGCAGATCTTATCTATGGAAGTGATACTTCTTACCAGCTTATGGGAGACTAAGGTAGGAGAGGGAAGAGGGCGTCGGTAACGATACCCCCTTATCTTAATAGAAAAGTAATTTAACTGTAGTACTAAACAAGACATATCGCAAAGTCGCCGGTACGTGCTATGTATGATCCGGCCGTAGCTGCGATGTATACTACGTATCTCAAGGTTTGCTGTCTGCCTATGCGCTGATCTAGGCGATCGATCCTACCAGCGGCAAAACATATGCAGTCCATCCATCCAATATACAACCAACCCTCCGTCTCGAACCATCGATACCAGAAACGCCAGCCATGAGACATGCCCTCTGCTCTAGCCTTCCGGTGAGATCCAATGCGGATCCAATGCGGATCCAATGCCCATCAGTCCGTACAGATGACGCCCGCCTGATGCTCCAGCCATTTGCCTGAGATGGCTCTCTTCCCCCCACTCCACCCTAAGTTCGACGAGGAAATGAATAGTGATAATGGGAACGTGGGCTGGAGAATTGCTAGTGCGTTAAATTGGTGTTCATGAATTTCGGTTTCATGGATGTGGATGCTCAGGTGGTACGGGGAGTGAGAAGGGGGGAGGACTCAGTCATCATCGATGACGATGGCGCCATCGCCGTTGCCGTCATCGGCGATGATCATGTTGTTGCTTCCGTTTGCGGTTGCTACGGGGTTGGGATGGTGGATCTCGGCCTTGCTGCGCTTGGGCTCCTGCTGTATGATATCTTCTGATTCTTCGCGGTCGCGCTTTCGCTTGGTGCTGAGGCCGTTCGTGTTCGCATGGCCGTTCGTGTTGCCGTTGGTCAGAGGTACTGGAGAGGCTTTGGGTTTGCGGGCAATTTTGAGTTTCGTGGGGAGGTGGACTGGATTGGCATTTTCGGGTATGGTCTTTTCGGAAATGGACAGGGATAAGTTGACACGAGGATCCTCGTCGTCGTCATCGATGATGGTTAGGAAACTGTCGGCTTTCACGCCGAGCTCGCTGAATTTGCTTCCTAGATTGTCGTCCAGATCGGGATCGTAGAGCGTGCCAACCTCGTTGTTTATGCTGAATTCATCGCCATAGCCCAGCTGGTTCTTGAGGACATCTTCGACAAGGTCGTTTAGTGTCGCACGAGCCGGGTCGACGATCAGTCTCGATTGCATCACGCCGCAGACACTGCAGTTGGGGTTGGGTGGCTTCAGAGTATCGCTGTTGATGACGCGGGCACCCGAGCGCTCAAGGAAGACCATCTTTGCTTTGCTCAGATCTTCTCGTAGGACTTTGAACGCCTGTAAGACACACAGTCCAGCGGTCATGGCGTTGGTTGTTGCGATTGCAGGTATTATGTTACCTGCCATCTGTTTGATATCGAACTTTGAGCGTGTCTCGATGCCGAAGATGAGGGAGCGAAGGTTAGCAGTAGCTGCTACGAAGTCAAGAGTATCTTCGTCATCCTTGTCGAATGTGAGCATCAGTGGGACAGCATCTGGATCATCCTGCGCTTGGCATCGCTGAAGTCGATAACTCAGTCGCCGCACACTTCGCAACATTAGCCTAGCTGTTCAAGCGTTAAGATCGCGAATCTTACCTATCGCGGAAGACAGTAAAGTTCTCAGCCTCCGACCACACCTTTTGATCTTGCTGGGCCATCGATGTGCTGATACCGCCAGCTTGCTTAGCGAGCTCTTCGAAATCGAGAGGTTTAGGCGGCCTTCGATTTTTCCACATATCATCCATGCTTCGTAATCGATTGATGTCATCTCTAAATACTTTTTCAAATACTTTGCGAGCGAAGTCTTCAGATCCCATTGACTGCCGTATGTTGTTTAGCGCCTGAGCCTCCTTCCTTAGATTCTCCAATTCCTTCGCTGTATGGATATTAGTGATGACAAAGGATATCGACAAGAAGGAAGTACCATTCTCCGAGTCCTCTGTATGGTCGAATTCGGGGGCCTCGTCTTCGCTCGTCCCAAACATCTCACTGCGCAAAGTCAGCGAAGCGGTCGCCGAGCAATTCAGTAGGACGTACGTAAACAGGTAGCTCTTCGCCCATACTATGCAATGTATCGGCTGACTGGGTGTGCTTCTGATCGTGCAAACAGGAAAACTCTTTGGCACCTCTTTCGTATTGCAGTCGTAGCATTCCGTATTGCCCTGCCTTGATCAGCGAATAACCCAGACAGGGATCAATGTAGAGTCCACCTTCTTTATCACTTGCACCTGCCCGTTGAAACCGGTCGTACCGCTCTCAATCAGCGGCCTTCCTGCTGCGAGACACATTCTATTAACATGCCGCCGCGCTTCGAGGTTGTCTAGCGCATTGAAGATGAGGTCGAAGGTTTGAAACCAGTCGATATTGAACTGAGGATCTTTGATGTTGGCATGATGCGCCTCAAGCTTAACGTGAGGATTGAACTTCGCCGCGCTCTCTTTGGCGACCTGGTGGAAGTATGAATAACGGTGCCCATATTGATAGAAGTTTGATAGCCCACCAAAGCCTTGGATTTCTTGATATGTTCATGACGAAATAGAAATTGACGATTGAGGTTACTGAGATCGATTGTATCCAGATCGACGATATGAACCTCGCCGAAGCCGGTAAGGACAAGATTCTTGAGTAGCTCGCACCCAATTCCTCCCGCGCCGACCATCAAGACTCGTGACTGGTACGATTGGTGTCAGCGAACGCGATGTAGTGGCTGGCGATTGCGCATACCTTCCTAACTTTTGTGTGCAAGACCCCTAAGGACTGCTTTGCAAACCGGTCGCGGCCCATGCTTGCGATGTACGTCTAATTAGTGCGAAGAAGGATATGGAAGGACGAGAAGAGGAGCGCGAAGAGGAGGCACATAAGTAGAATATGGGGACGACAGCCGGAGAGGGTGAATTGAGGTGAAAGTGATCGCGGAGTTCTGGTACTTTACGAGACCCTGAACAACTGCTGAGGCGCGACAAACACCTTTGCCGCGGGTAAAATAAGCTGCCGAGCTGCATGCAACCTTATTCCTTAGCGTAGTCTCATCCTTGTTGCCTTGCGCCAAAGTATGATATACCTAGGTTCTTAGTTCTGTAGGGATCGATAAAGGTCCTATCCTGCTTGCTCAAACGCTCTTTTACTTTCCTATAGAATGTGTTCTTAAGTCAAAAGTCTTTATATGGCGGCTTTCTCATTATAACTTTTCATTTCTCAGGATGGCTTAGATTTACTTTGTTCTGCATTTGGAGACTTTTCTTTCGGGTGCTTGCTTGATTTCGGAAGATATTCTGGAGTAGCTGCATCGGCCTAGTCTATTTCAACAGTTGGCAATACTCTCCGTCTGTTTTCGGCATCGACTCATCAAGAAGATGTCAGACGATGAGGTAGATGAGGATCTTTTGGAGTTGCTACGCACTTCTATGGGCATTGGAGCCAGCGATGCTCCCAGAATTGCGAAGACGGGTGTTATACAAGATGCAGAGTACGTCCATGACAACTCTACCGATGTTGCCTTGGACATGCGAGGAACCAAAGCAGCCGCAGCGTCCATATGGTCTTCGATACAAGAAAAGGACTACAGCACGAGAGACTGGTCGAAGCACGAGTTGCACCCGAAGGCGAAAGACGAAAGCACTGTCAATTTCATTTTCTTGATGGATCTAATAAATTTTTCATTTTGGTCAGAAAACGAAGCTGTGACGCGAAGGTTCGCGGTCGAGTTTCGGGGGAAAAGATGGATGGGTTATTGGAGTCTTGTAGCTGCGATTCAACGAGCGCTAGAGGAGGGTATCCCAATTACCAGTCCAGGATTCTGGGTCAATGAAGCAGCATGTACGGATGAGGTGCTCAGACATGTTTTTAGGTCTGCGACTGACGAGGACATGCCTCTATTGGAAGACCGGATGTACTGTATTCGAGAAGCGGGATACGTACTTCAAGACGTGAGAGCTTACGAGGGATTGGATTGCAGGACCCGCTGACAACCAACAGAGATTCTACGGTAGCTTTATCAATTGCATAGAAGAAGCCAACGGCTCTGCCACTGCTCTAGTGAACCTCCTGGTTGACAATTTTCCCTGTTTGGATGACAGACATCGTTTCGAAGATATGACTGTTCGATTGTACAAGCGAGCACAGATCCTCGTTGCAGATCTATGGGCTTGCTTTGAAAACGAGCAGTACGGCTCCTTTCTTGATATTGAAACTATCACTATGTTCGCAGGTAAGCAAACCGCGCTATCGCTTATAGTATTGGGAGCTGACCAATGTCTAGACTACCGAATACCTCAGATGCTTCACTCACTTGGATGTCTTCAATATAGCCCATCTTTGGAAAACCACATCCGGAAGTTGAGACCTATTCCAAGCGGTCACTCATGGGAAATCCAGCTTCGAGGCTGCACTATCTGGTGTGTCGAGCTGATTCGGCGCGAAATTGCGAAGTCACATCCAGAATCACAGGTCAATGCCATTCTCATCGATTATCTCCTATACGACACCGCGAAAGAGATGGAATCTAATGGACAGGAGTGTATCCCTCATCATCGTACAAGGAGTATCTGGTACTGAACAGATGAGGTATAGCACATCAAGGCAGAGCATAGTTTTGCTTCTCGCGCTCAGCTGTTTGTGCCCCCTGCTTTCAACAAATAATGTTTTGTGTACGAAGTCATCCTCGATGAATCTATGAGCATGGCACGCATGATGTACAGGCTGAGGAGCCGTATCGGATACTGGTGGGAGCCTCCTATCTGGTATCTCCAAAAGGCTATTCAGTTGTCCGTCATAAGCAGCAAATCATCGACTATGCTGAACGTATTCACGGGGTTCCTTCCTCTGGGTACACGTATCCATAATCTCTATAAACAAGACATATTCCAATCGTACGTTGAAAGTGGTGAAGCCTGAGTGCAGACTTTGCTTTATCTGAAATATGTCTCGGCTGTGGCTGAGAGAAATAAGGTCACGTGCAAGCGCGAAGCACTAGTCCCCACTTCTTTGCCCGCAACTCCACCAAAGCCACCTCAACGTTCCACCACAGTCCCGCGCCTCTCCGCCGCAAGGCATGGCTTCCACACCATCGCCATATGTGACTCTGATCTCTAGCGATGGCTATGAGTTCATCGTCAGTAGAGACGCCGCCTGTGTCGCGGGCACAATCAAAAAGATGCTTGACCCTCAGAGTCAGTCAGCAACCCCACCCCCACTTCCACACGGTCATCCCATTCTTCATAATCATTTGATTAGGAGCTAATCAAAGTGAGTATTGCAGGTAACTTCGCGGAAGCCAGCTCTGGCCGTTGTTCATTCGGTACGATCAAGTATGAGCTCGATTTATAACGTCCGAGTTTAGTAAGTTGCTGATCAGATACAGCGGGGTTGTACTCGAGAAAGTCTGCGAGTATCTTTATTACAATCTGAAGAATAAGGATTCGAAAGATGTGCCGGATATGGAGATACCGCCAGAGTTGTGTTTGGAGCTGTTGATGGCGGCGGATTACTTGCATGGTGAGTGTCCATGTTGGAAAAGCGCTCTTGAGGAAGGCAGGGAAAGGAGCCGATCCAGCTCTTGCGTGACTCAATCCGGGCTGACCGCACTTTAATGCAGTATAGCACGCTGCACCGAAGTGACGGACCGTTAGAAGCCAGCCGAGCAGAAGCATAGCGTACATTATATACCCCGAATACGGAAGTTCACGGATTGCATACACACATCCAACAGCACAAAGCTGTAACGGCTTCTGATTCATTCCACCGTAAAGCATCTACCCATCTGAGCATATGCGTTCATCCCTACCTCCTCCATGGGTCGATCGTCTATAGATGATGGTATAACAACTCTCCCCTCTTCATTCGAAACCTTCCCAAATCCCATGAAGGTGCCATGTCGATAATTGGCGGAGCACATCATCATGTCTCACTGACCCCTTCCCCTACCACGTCCTCTGCCGCCGCGCATGCCCCCCCGTTTCCCTCTTCCCTTCCCACCTCTTTCACCACGCTCATACAGCTTCTCGTTCCCAAACCCAGCATCTGCCACCCTCAGATAGCTGACAACGCCCTGGTCAACGATCGCCAACAGTACGTTGCGGTACCCGTGTTTTAGTCGTTTATACACCTGTCCCTCCGTTCCCTCCGGTGGTGGGCTATAAGGTACGGTCTGCAATAGGTCATCCAGCTGTTCAAGCACCGGAAAGCTCTCCTCACGAGCGTTAATGACTGCAATCCGAAAATCTGGCGGGGGTGGATTGGCTTTCTTGAAAGCGGATGTGGGTTTCCAGACATGAAAGGAACAGCGAATGCGAGGGTGTGTCGGAGATGTAGGATACCCCATGCCAGCGCTCGATCGTTGCGCCTCTCGATCCGTAGGAAGAGCCGGATCATGAGCGGGTATCATAGTAAGAAGGCGATATATAGAAGCATAGCTACGATACAGCCCCGGCGCAACCAATGGACCCCGTGGCGGTCGTTCCGGAACCTCGGCCTCAAACAAATACCCGTAGAGCTGCGCAAAGATCCCCAACCTCTCAAGCTGTCTCGGCGGCACATATCCCCTATCGTAGTCTTCAGGATACCACTCTTTAGCCCTCTGCACCACATACCCCAACCTCTTCAATCCCGCAAACACCATATACCTCTCCAGCGACAACCCCCTCTCCCCCAGCAGATAACAATACGCAGCCTGCAAACTCATCGATATATCCCTCAACTCCCCATTCCCCCACCTGAGATCCATACTCCCCCTCTCAACCAGATACAGCGCCTCCTCAGGCAACAACCCCAACCTCCCCCTCGCATCCCCCTTCCCCAACGTCCGCAGGTTCTGCCCCTTCGGATGCTCGATAATCGTAGTGCCGTCCTCGGGGTAATGATGACCTATAATCACGGCTTTCGGATTGTGCGTGCGGGGCACGGAGAGGGCGGCGTGCATGGCATGGCGGGAGGCGGAGAGGGTGGAGGTTTGGAATTGGGTGCCGTGGTGTTCGAAATCTTTTTCGCCGCGGCGGGGGAGGGTGGTGGATTGGGTGAGGTGGGTGAGGTAGCGGAAGTCGGGGGGTTCGTCGCTGGGGTCGGTGTCGGTGGGGTCGGGGTGGGGGAGGGTGGGGGTGTCTTCTTCGTCTAGGTCTGCCATTTTGGAGGGGGAGGGATGGGATGGGATGGGGTGGGGTGGGGCTGTCGTGCTTTGGTGCACCTGTAATATAGTGGTAAAGTGCTTTGATGGGTAGGTAGTCGCGTGGGGACTAATCTACCTTAGGCTCCGGACGGCTATTCCCGTAGTGTCCCGCTGGCGGCGCGCTGGGATAGAATAGCGCACACTCAATTCAAGCCACTTTACCATGTTCCATGTTCCATCAGCATATATATGTAGCTCCTCATCAGACGTGTAAGAAGAATCATACTCTAGCGGGAGTCATCGCGCCGAACAGCCAACGGTTCGATCTTCGATAGTAAATCGTACGCTGGAAGATTGCGTTCCACAATAATCTCCGTCATTCGCAGGACACACTTTAATTCCCAGCACTCATTATTGCAATTGGAGTGCTGAGCAAAGTTGGTTTCATATCTCGCAAAGGCTTATAGTGATCAGTGAACGTGCCGCCAACAACACCCGTGGTAGTCAATACGAGATCCACAACAACGGTACATATTCAGATGCCAAATCCTGCCAGACCTCTTTGCACTGACATTGTCCAGCAGACACCTCTTGCGTATACCGCGCAGAGACGGCTTACCTCGACGCACACCAACATCGCAAAAGCACACAGAACCAGGAAGTAACACATACAGGTGCGAAAAGGGACTGTTTCCCATCATCGGATCTTGCATGTAATATGTTCAAGTCAACATGATGGACCGTTGATTTCATGATTGCGGCTTTGCATACTGTGGTGACAGGGTGGTGCATGGTCTGTGCATTGAAAAATCACTGGCAATCGGTCATTGGAACAGTATCCTTGGGAGCATAATGTCACGCAACGGTTCAAAGTCTTCCGTACCGTGGTCGAAAAGTCTTTGGCAGGGCAACCACTTTACCTGTGAAGAAGAGCCGGGGTCCCATTCGATGCGAGAGAATTTAACAACGAAGATAGCGTGGATTAATACACATGTCTCAACTGGCTAATTGATGGTATCTAGAGTTTCACTAGGTGGAAGACATTCCGTGAGGCTGTGACTAGACACATGTAAACTGAGATGAGGTTACTATGTCAGCACATGCTACTGGAAATATTGACTGAGATGCTCTCCGAGAGAATGAAACATAGCAGCTCCTAGAATTCTAGTCCATCCTTCCTCTTTTGCGAACACTGTGCCACCTTCGAACGCCGAGATTAGCTTCCAGTTATAGACTGTACTGGCTTTCCCATCCGGGGTGCTGCATCGAGCCTGTAGACATTGAATATGTCAAGGTTCTCGGCAAGACCATATGCATCTGCAGGAGTGCCCTTTGCTATCATGTGTAACCGCGGCTTTCGGGCACCGTGCGAAGCACAGCTGTAATCTAAATCGTAGATGCGTAATTGAAGAAAGTTGGCAAATTCATGGGTAGAATAATGATTCACTCCCATCATGACGTTACCATACGTCAGTGCGCCAAGTCCTAGGGTCTTCAAGGCTGGTGTTGAGTCTGTTTGCAGTCTCGAGTTGATGAGATCCAGTAGCATACTGGCTAAGCCGTCAAGCATAGTCATTTGGTAGCCAAATCTTGATCGTTGGCGCTTCGGGCAGATTTCTTATGTTCGATGTCTGAAAATGCCTGAGTTTTGCGAAGTATGAGCCAATCTATGACGCGTGAGTATATGCAGCCTCTAGGCCATTCTGCTAGGATGGCTTACTCTCGATTTCGCATGAGCGCTATCCGTTTCTGTCAGTTCTTGCCAATCTAGTGAGATACCCAAGGCTCTAAGATTGGTGCAATGCTTCGCGATGTATTTCAAATCTAAAGCATAAGGCGAAGTAGTATCCAGCTTTACTTGCGTCCTGGGCGCAGACCTCTCATCCCAGATGAGGGACTCTAGAGAGTTCCCATGGGGCTTCAATGAATGTCCTAGAATATCAGCGTAGGCGTCACCTTTAACAAAACGTGAAGGGTGGTCAGAGGACGTAGCGACACCAGGATTTCGTTGAGGCTCCGCATGAAGACGCTATCCGCATTTTCATGCCTTATGATCAAAGTGCGAAGCTGTAAAGCGCCCATAGTCTCACGCCGCGTAACGTTCGGGCCCATGAGCATTGACAAGGCTTCATCCAGGCCACTGCACGACTGGATGATGAGAGTGCTAAGGTTATTGAAATCAATAAGCGGTGCAGGTAATCCTCGAACAATGACGGCAAGATCAAAACCAGATAACGATAGCGAATCTAGGCGTAACATGAGGACATCTGGTTTATACAGTGCATCATGCTCGGTTATGAGCAAATCCGCCAGATGCTCTGTCACAGGTCGGCGCAAGGTGCCGCGTGGATCTAAGGTACCTCTTTTACAGTAACGCCCTGCCATTCCCGTCTCGTTGCTGAGCTGTAAAGCTCTTAGATTCTTACAATTCTTTGCTAGCAGATGGATTGGCCATTTGCCTCCCTATGCGTCTAGCGCAGCGATTTTGAGAGTGGTGAGGTTGACCATGGCCATAGCTGCAAAGTTGGTTTTCCTCCATTCAGGAGTATTCCAGGTTTTGCAGAGCACCTCCATGATTCTCGAGTAAGATGGCAAGCGTCAGCGTGGCTAGTGGGCATTCATGATACCATCTAATGACGGCAAAGTATGAGTGTTTCACAATTGCAATAATAGAGCATCATTAGGTTCCGACTATACACGTACCGAAAGTCGCAGAGCTGCTGCCTCGACAATTTGAAGATGAGCAGACGTACCACAGCGTTCAAGGCATTAGATGCCCATCTTCCAGGATGATATAGTCTGAATACATCGTCCTCATCGTCTAGCTCGCTCTCCTCATGTTCTGCCTCCTCACTGAATGTCAAGCCCATATTGTCACGGCTTCCATAACGGTCATCTTTGATCCGAGCTTGCTGAGTCACTATATGCAGACCTCGAGTATACCGTAGGCCTTCGGGTGACGTTGCCAAAAGCTGTTCGAGCGATGCTAGTCTATTCCATCTTAATGGGACCTTGAGCTCAACTGTGCAATAGAGCTGTGGGAGAGCAATTGCTTTGAGTGTCTTGCATGACAGAGAGAGACTGTTTAGGTCTCGATACTGCACAAGCTGTGAAATCACCATGTCAGACTTGGATCACGACCCTCCAAAGCACAGCGTTGAACATACGTTGCTCACTATTAAGCAATGGATCTCTGATGGTAAGGCCACTAGTGACGCCGGCGCTGAGTACGCACGATCGGAAGCTTGTGTCCTTGCGGCACGCATATCTTCAGAATAGTGAGGTTGGACCGGTATGATGTAGAGTCTGTAGAGAAAGATTCGGCTAGTGAGTCTTGTGAGTGTCTCGCGCCGCTATGGACACATGGCGCTACCTGTATCAGCTATGCCAAGAGACTAGTCTCCGGTTGGAATGAACTAACAACTCAAAGCTTCTGAGATCGAGCGCATACTCTTTGCCGAGAACATACAAAAAGACAGGTTTGACTCTTATTGACGCTGATTCAATGGTGGTGCTTACGCCTTTTGGTATACAGCAACTCACTCAATGGTGGGACTATGTGATCTCCCTACAGAGTTGCAACATCACATTGTCCTCAACCTTCATCCCTCCGCTGCAGTAGCGCTGAGGCAGACAAATCGCTGGTTCAATACCCATATATCCCTTCACAGACTCGATCGTACGGCAGTTCATGAATACCTTCATCATCTAGAATATCTACCTAAACGTCTACACGACTTCGCGTGCTTCTCCTGTCTGTCCTTAAAGCCAGACACAGCCTTCCCGTCGACCCAACTTAGCGCAAAGGGCCGCTTTTGCATAGACTGTGGCGTCAAGGATGCTAAATTCGAACCTTATACTAAATTCGATATAGGATGGGACGGTGGATGTTGGAAGGTTTTTTGTGGCGCTTGTTCAAGTGTGCAGCCCTTATTTTGCACAGCCTGCTGTTGTTGCTGTGGGTGTCTTGCGAAGGCGAGGACCTGGACCGGAATGGCTGCTCTTCGGCAGAAGCCAGGATACGAGAAGCTTTGCGAAAGGCACTTAAGATTCTAGTGCGTGACGATGACCACCACGCGGCAGAGCGCACCTTACACATGCAGCAGATCATCCGTATATGTCGCCACCATCGCTTTCTCCGATCAATCGAGCCGAGCTTTAAACGCATACACCAATCCTCCATTGTCGATTATCTATATTCAATCACGCCTATCGACACACCAAGTAGGGTACCGGCGCCACTATATTAAAGACTCGATCGCCAATGACCCGGCCCTAGTGCGTGTGAAGTGATCCGCGACATTTCAGCAGCATAGCTAGGCAGTTGCCCTCTTCTGAACCTCTCGACTTGATCTGGTACGATAGCCTCTCACCCATCATTTGGAAGTCAAATCCTGAGGTTGCGCATTCGCATATGTGGGCGACTCTATACCTCTCGGAATGATAATGTTTCAGATTTATCATATCCAATGTGCTAGTGAAGAGTAAATTCCGGGTGTTCATCCGTGGTTCCCACGGGGTTCTTGTAATGTATGTTGTATCCCAGTTCACCAGGAACTTTGATACTCGATTTGTTGTCAATTATATTGCCAAGAAACCCGGCGAGCAGTGCTGCCTTACTAGTCACCAGGCCAAAACCGCACAGCAGATGAGTAGCACAGAGGTCCTGCGATGTGAGGAAAAAGTCCGTCCCGAATGGGTAACGTTGGCTCCACTATAATTAGATTCGCATCAGCTATGGAGAGGTCTCTACCCGGCTTTGACTCGCGGTCTCATCGATCTCTTCGCAACTGTAATTCCAATCTAGGTTATCACTCGGATCCCCGGCGCTGAGGTGTTGATAATGACACCGTGGATCTTACGATGACTTTTCGGGCAACCAGGGTTCGAGGGTCATGCATCCCTCTGCCTGGACAACCTTCTACTTCATCTACACCGACTCTACTCTATCAGCTTTGACCGTCTCGCGCTTTAGCATGTGTATCGCAGATAGACATGGAAAGCATCTAGCAAGCCAATCGAATCTCAAGCAATCAACAAATCTTCCTATCTGTCAGTTCACAATCATGTAGTCAGATTTAGCTTAGTACACTAGGCACCCTTCAGTCTTGCTTGAGAATAGTGGGTATGCCTCAGCACGCTGAACGTCTTCCACCACTATCCTCAAACAGCGGGCATGTAAACCAAGAATTAGGACAAAATAGAATTCATGCGCCTCAAATCACAACATTGAAGACTACACCATCTATCCCACCTCTTCATTCGTACTAACTCATACCCGGGCTTTTGACAAACGTCCTACCTCTGAAGCGAACGCGAGGAATGAACAGCGTAGTCGCTCACGAACATCGTGTAGCCCAATCTAAAAACCCAAACTCTAGAATATACTCTATATCAAATCATCAATAATAAAATGCACGAAGCCAAAATCACGTATCCGAGTAATCTCTCACCCATAGCTCCCGTAGCTTCCCCCGTCCTCTCAATCTCTCCCCCAAACAAATCCCATCTCCAATCTCCCAACCCCCGCATAATTTGAAAACCATCACATACCAAAATACTCGATGTTCAATCTCCATGGGGCAGGTGGCCGAGTGGTTATGGCGCTACGTTTAGGCAAATGTACACGCCTTCATCGTTTTGAACCGTAGTTCGAAAGAGCGTGGGTTCGAATCCCACCCTGCTCATTATTTATTTTGCCCCTTGGGTTGTTGTTTTGCTCTTTGGTTTGTTGGTTTGCTCTTTGTTTTTGGTTTTTGTTGTGGAGGGCGGAGGGTTGGGGGTTGAGTTTAAAGATGGGCGGGGGGTTGGAGGGTTAGGTGGCTTGGCGGTGTTGAGGGTTTCAATTTGATGGATATGTTGTATAGCGTGAGGACAGAGAAGGGCGAGGATAAAGTGGCAGATGTTGAATGGCATAGTGAGGTATCTGCGAGGACTTATCGGTTCTTAGGATACCTCGTTGTAAAATTTAAGCCTGCGATCTACGATAATTTTATTGGGATATGCATTGGCTGTCGGGACATTGTGAGAGACTCTCCCAGGGAGACACGACTCCTGGTTTACTCTCATGCCTCATACATCGTATAACGACTAAAGCTATGGTAGGTTATCCAGCAGGAAATGATACCACTTGGTGTCCATATCAATACCCATATTCTTGCAATCTCGAAGAATGCTCACGACGTTGTAAGACTCGAGGACAGCGTGCATACCATGTCCCTCGATCGAGAGACGAGTCTCCGCAGCTTGAAGTATAGCTTTGGCAGCAAATGAGATGAGAAGTTTCGGTAGCTTTTCTGTTAGATCTTGCGGTATACCGGTAGCCACTCCGCTTGAGGCGGCTTCAAAGAGTTGTGTGGCTTCGCTGGTCCAGTGATTTTGGAGGCGGAAAGCACGATATTTCGACCACCAGACTGGGATGGGTGGGGTTTTGTTGCCTTCATCGCTGTTTTCGGGCCGTGCGATGAACGCGTCTGTCAGAATTTTCACCACTTCATCCCTGCTGTCATTCTTCATCTGTCTATATGCAATGCATATAGGTAAATCGCCTGAAGAGTCCACGAGCATTGGATCTGCGCCGTGGTCTAGAAGATTTATAAGAGCAATCTTGACGCTTCGGAAGAGTCTGAGTGAGGAGACTACATCGTTGGAGAGTAAGGCCTGGATGGGGCGCTTTCCTTTACCGTTCGACTGGTTAGGATCGGATCCTCGATAAAGCAAAGCCTTGGCTAGTTTGAGGTGGGTCTGGTCGACTTCTAGATAACTCACCCAGGATCTCATAACACAATGTAAGGGAAAATCCCCTGTAACCGAGGGGGTGTGTATGTTGGCAGTCTTGCACAGCTGCAGGGCAACATCGTCAAGTTCGGGAATATGCAACCCTATGGATTTATCTAGCATAGCGTAAATAAGGCTTTCCCCGCCCGATACTTGTGTATTTGGGTCTGCTCCCTTCTGAAGGAACATCAGTGTCTGATGACTCCAAGCATGTTTGCGGGTCCCAATATTGGTTAAAAATATAGCAAACGACGACTCCCCAGCATGTGTCAATAGATTGATGTCAGGGTCGTGCTCGAGGAAGAGGGAAGAATGACAATACTCGGGTTTCTTCATTACCATATGAAACGGCGTGACTCCAGCATGGTTCATTGCGTTAACATTGGCGCCACGACGGAGCAATTTTTCTATAACACCACCATCTCTAGGTATTTTACTGGGAACCCGACGTAGCGCGACGTGAAGAGCTGTATCACCATCGTTATCAGAAATTGAAAGGTTTGGATTGGCGGCGAGAAGAGCTCGTAGAGCCGCAGGAAGGCCTAGGGCCAAATGCACGGGAGTCTTCCCATCCGAACCCTGGGCATTCAATCTCGCTCCATATTTCAACAAGTATCTGATGATGTGGGGATAATTGCCGATTACAGCAAGATGCAGCGGCTGATTGCCGTCGTTATCTTCGACGTCGACTCTGGCCCCGTTGACCAATGCATCCTTGACATTGTTGAGTTCTCCAGTTGTTACCATGCGGTGTAACAAGGTCCTTCCCAAGATGTCTTGTTGATTTATAGCGTCCAATTCAGATCTTGATGGAGTGTTCTGCCGTGAGACCTCGAAACCATGCTCGGCCTCGTGCGTTTCGGGCAAATAATCCTGTCCGACAGCACCCAGTTGAAAAGACCCTGGAGTATCCCAAGGATTGCTGGAACCAGAACTCCTTAGCTGGCCAGACGATACAGTAGGATCGAGAGCTCTACGCTTCTGAGCATCTGGTCCATTTTCCCGGGTAGGCCAGATATCCTACCTGAACTCAGAGTCCCTGACCACCGCAACAGAAGCGCCAACATCGTGGCTGACAACTCTCTGACCATTAGTCGTGGTGTTTACTCGCCGTCTCCGTGGTCGTCGTCGGATGGTTGCTATTCGGCCACCTGCAATTTGATTCGTTCTCCAACCCCATTCTGGGATTTTATTCTTATATGCACGGTCTCTACGGAGAATCATCAAGAGGCTAATATTAACACGGGACATCACATTGAACTTACGAGGCCACAAAGTTGTACTGTCTTATCATCACATCTCTCACCTCGTCGAGACTCTGCTCTTGCGTGACGTAGAGGCGATGAATGATACTCTTCACGCTGTCCCAATTTTTCACCATCCTCACTAAAATATGACTGGCCTCACCGGACACGTTGTATCTTGGAAGAGCCAAGGCTGGTAAATGCTTCTTTTCCCAGACTGATGCAGGCGGTACTAGGTGGTCGCAAGAGGCATCTAGCCGCATCTATACTAGCGTCTTGGCATGGATCATGTGGAACAGAATTCAACGCCTTGTTCTGACCTTCTATATAGTACTGTGACATCTTAAGGTTTGGCCGCCAAGCAATGTACCTCATGTGATCTAATTTCCCCAGGAACTTTTCTTTACAGCATTACCTGCAGTAAGACAACAGCATGGCTACAGTATGGCTATAGTATGGCCTACAGCATAACAACAGTATGGCTACAGTATTGCCTACAGCATGGCTATAGCACTTATAGCATGGCTACAGCATTGCCAGCATAGCTACAGCATGGCTATAGTATTCCCTATAGTATGGCTATAGCATTCCCTACAGCATTCCCTATAGTATAATAACAGCATGGCCTATAGCATAGCCTACAGCATGGCCTTACAGCATGATAATAGTATTCCCTACAGTATAGCTATAGTAATGATGGCCTACAGTATAATAATAGTATGGCTATAGCATTACCTACAGCATGGCTATAGTACTTATAGCATGGCTATAGCACCTATAGCACTCCCTATAGCATGGCTATAGTATTACCTATAGCATAGCTATAGTATTCCTTATAGCATGGCTATAGTATTCCCTATAGCATGATAATAGTATTACTAGCATAGTTATAGTATAGCTATAGCGTTACCTATAGCATAGCTATAGTATTCTCTATAGTTTAGCTATAGTATTACTTATAGCATAGCTATAGTATTCCTTATAGCATAGCTATAGTATTCCCTATAGTATAATAATAGTATTACTAGCATAGCTATAGTATAACTACAGCGTTACTTATAGTATAGCTATAGTATTACCTATAATATAGCTACATCGGTAAACTAGGAACTAGTATAGAAAATCCGAAACTGGAAAATCCGCTAAAAGCGCATTTTCCAGGCATGAATATACTAGAAATAAATAGGAAAATTTTAGGTTTTTTTTATTCTAGCCTAAAAGTCCTAAATATAGAAAATCCGGATTTAAGGCCTTAAATCCGTGATTTTCCTCTAGCGCCGGGAAGAAACGGGAAGCTCGCTAGAGTTATAGCGGCTATATTATTAACGCTAGCGTAATATAGGTTTTAAATATAGTCGATTCACGTAGTTTATATACGCGTAAAGTACTCCCTCTAGCCTAGCCCCGTATTCTATACCTATATTACGCCTACTATTAATTCTTGCTAAGTACTACTACTATTAACTATTAACTATTAATAAGACTTAGTTATATTACCTAGTTAGTACTAGCTCTATATAGTTATTATATTATAGCTAGTTAGTAGGACTTATCTCCTATTAGTCCTATTACCTTATATTTATAAAAGTTACTAAATACGTATTTAGTAACTTACGATGTTATTCCTAGCCCTAGGGCTGATATATAAGCGCGCTAGTCATATACGTATTTTCCGCATATTTCTATATTATTCTATCTTCCTAGTTTGCTGATGTATAGCATTCCCTATAGCATGGCTATAGTATTACTAGTATAGCTATAGTATTACCTATAGCATTCCCTATAGTATAATAATAGCATGGCTTATAGTATAGCTTATAGTATAGCCCTATAGCATAGCTATAGTATTCCTTATAGTATAGCTATAGTATTACTTATAGCATAGCTATAGTACTTATAGTATAGCTATAATATTACTAGCATAGCTATAACATAGCTACAGTATTACTTATAGTATAGCTATAGCGTTACCTATAGCATTCCCTATAGTATAATAATAGTATAGCTTATAGTATAGCCCTATAGTATAGCCTTATATAATAGCCCTATAGTATGGCCCTATAATATAGCTCTATAGTATAGCCCTAGAATTAGCCCTAGTATAGTAATAGTACCCCTAGAATTATAGATTTCAGGCGGTCCTAGAGAACTTAGCCCCTTAGTATTATAGGTCTTAGCAGGTTTTTAGGGAGCTTAGCCACTAGAGTAGTTAGGTTTCTAGGGAGTATATATCTAATAGACCCCTAGCTTAATTACTAATCTTATACTAAGATAGTAACCCTCTAGTCTATATAGTACTATAATATTTTAAGGTTTAGCTACTAAGTAATATATATTATATAATTTAATTTCCCTAGGAACTTTTCTTTCTAGTATTATATATAATATACCTATAGTATAGTATTTCTTATAATATAACTACTATATTCCCTATAATATAGTTATAGTATAGGTATAGCAGTCCTTATAGTATAAGGTATAGTATAGGTATAGTATAAGGATAGTATTAACTACAGCCTAGGGTATAATATAGGTATAGTATAGGGTATAGTATAGGTATAATATAGCCTATAGTAGTCCTTATAATATAGCTATAGTATTAGCTAATAGTATAGTTATAGTATTACCTAGAGTATAGCTATAGTAGTCCCTATAGTATAACTATAGTATAGCTATAGTATTAGCTTTAGTATTAGCTATAATATAGCTATAGTATAGGTATAGTAGTCCCTATAGTATAGGATATAGTATAGGTATAGTATAGGGATAGTATTAGCTATAGTATTAGTTATAGTATAGGTATAATATAGCTTATAGTATAGGATATAGTATAGGGATAGTATAGGGATAGTATTAGCTATAGTATTAGTTATAGTATAGGTATAATATAGCTTACAGCAGTCCCTATAATATAGCTATAGTATTAGCTAATAGTATAGCTATAGTATTACCTAGAGTATAGCTATAGTAGTCTCTATAGTATAGCTATAGCATGGCTATAGTATTAGCTATAGCAGTCCCTATAGCATAGCTATAGCATAGGTATAGCAGTCCCTATAGTATAGGGTATAGCATAGGTATAGTATTAGGGTATAGCATAGGGTATAGTATAGGGTATAGTATAGGTATAGTATAGGGATAGCATTAGCTATAGCATAGGTATAGTAGTTCCTATAGTATAAGGTATAGTATAGCTATAGTATAGGTATAGTAGTCCTTATAATATAGGAGATAGTATAGGGGATAGTATAGGGATAGTATAAAGATAGTATAGAGATAGTATTAGCTATAGTATAGGTTATAGCAGTCCTTATAGTAGTCCCTATAACAGTCTCTATAGCATTAGCTATAGCATAGGTATAGTAGTCCCTATAGTGTAGAGTATAGCATAGCTATAGCATAGGTATAATAGTCCTTATAGTATAGGGGATAGCATAGGGTATAGCATAAGTATAGTATAGGGTACAGTATAGGTATAGTATAGGGATAGCATAGGGATAGTATTAGCTACAGCATGGGTTACAGCAGTCCCTACAGCAGTCCCTATAGCAGTAGCTACAGCATTCCCTATAGCAGTCCCTACAGCAGTCCCTATAGTATTAGCTATAGCATGGGTATAGTATAGGGACAGCATTAGCTACAGCATAGATACAGTAGTTCCTACAGCATAGGGTACAGCATGGGGGACAGTATAGGGGACAGTATGGAGATAGTATAGGGATAGCATAGGGACAGCATTAGCTATAGCATAGGTACAGCATGGGTTACAGCAGTCCCTACAGTAGTAGCTATAGCATTCCCTACAGCAGTCCCTACAGTAGTCCCTACAGCATAGCTACAGCATGGCCTACAGCATTAGCTACAGCATAGCTACAGTATAGGTACAGTAGGGGTACAGCAGTCCCTACAGTATAGGGTATAGCATGAGGTACAGCATAGATACAGCATGGGGTACAGCATAGGTACAGCATGGGGGACAGCATAGAAGATAGTATAGGGGATAGCATAGGGGGCAGCATAAGGGATAGCATGGGTATAGTATAGGTATAGTATAGGGGATAGCATTAGCTACAGCATAGGTATAGTAGTCCCTATAGCATGGGGTATAGCATTAGGCTATAGTATAAGGTATAGTATAAGGTATAATATAGGCTATAGTATAGGGTATAGTACCCCTAGAATCATAGATCTTAGCGGGTTTTAGGGAGCTTAGCCTCTAGAGTAGTTAGGTTTCTAGGGTATATATATCTAATAGACCCCTAGCTTAATTACTAATCTTATACTAAGATAGCGACCCTCTAGTCTATATAGTACTGTAATATCTTAAGGTTTAGTTAGCTATCGTTACGCTAAGTAATATATATCACGTGATTTAATCTCCTAGAGAACTTTTCTTTACAGTATTCCTTATAGTAAGATAATAGTATAATTATAGTATGATAATAGTATAATTATAGTATAATAATAGTATAATAATAGTATAATAATAGTATTACCTATAGTATAGCTATAGTAAGATAATAGCATAGTTATAGTATTACTTATAGTTACTTATAGTATAGCTATAGTATTATTTATAATATAGCTATAGTATTCCTTATAGTATTACCTACTATAGCTATAGTATTCCTTATAGCATAGCTAGAGTATTCCTTATAGTATAGCTATAGTATAGCTATAGTATAGTTATAGCATAGCTATAGTATTACTTATAGTATTCCCTATAGTATAGCTATAGTATTACTTATAATATTACCTACTATAGCTATAGTATTACTTATAGTATAGTTATAGTATAACTTATAGTATAGCTATAGCATTCCCTATAGTATTAACTACTATAGCTATAGTATAGCTTATAGTATAGCTATAGTATAGCTATAACATTCCTTATAGTATAGCTAGAGTATTACCTATAGTATAGCTATAGTATTACATATAGTATAGCTATAGCATAGCTATAGCATAGCTAGAGTATAGCTAGAGTATTCTCTATAGTATAGCTATAATAAGATAATAGCATAGCTATAGTATTACCTATATTATAGCTATAGTATAACTATAGTATAGCTATAGCATTCCCTATAGTATAGCTATAGTAAGATAATAGTATAGCTAGAGTATTCCTTATAGTATAGCTATAGCATTCCCTATAGTATAGCTATAGCATTCCCTATAGTATAGCTATAGTAAGATAATAGTATAGCTAGAGTATAGCTATAGTATTACTTATAGAAGGGTTTACTAGGTAACTATTTATACTTAGTAACCGTCTAGCCTTATAGGGTTAGTACCTTATAAGGCTACCCTAGAATATTAGACTTTATAAATTATAACTCTCTATAACCTAAATATTATAATAATACTATCTACTAATCTATTTAATATATTAAACGTACCCCTATAATTATTTCCTCTATTTTAGGAGGCTGAACTAGGTAGGAAAGATCGTCTAGATCGAGGCTAAGGGACTAGGTAATAGTATAGAAAGCCGTTATTACCTTCTTAAATAGACTTAGTCTAGATATCTTTAATCTAAAGGAAAAGCCTGTTCCGAAATTACGTCCTACTCTAAGGAAGAAGCTATTACCTCCTACTATTAGAACCTGTAATAGTTACCCCTTTCAGGTCGCCTATAGCCACGTCCGCGACAGCGATACTAGATAGGATAGGAGTACCTCCGACCGCGATATAGGAAGTAATACTAATGAAGGTAGACTATACAGTTATTTAAATAACGACTAAGCGACTGAAAAGACTCGTTATTAAATACTAAGAAGGGTAACTATAACTAAGTTAGAATAGGGGCTACGAAGATAAAATAGCTAGGAAGGATAGGAAGGACAGGTGACTAGAGGAATCAGCTAATTAGGGCGAGGTATACGGATAAGAAAACCTCGATATAAATAGCTTTAAATAGTTATTTTATAGATTTATAGTAAGAAATAGACGTTTTAGACTATAATAGGATAGGCTTATAGGGGACTAGCCCTATAAGGCTAGACGATTACTAAGTATAGATAGTTACCTAGTAAACCCTTCTAGTATAGCTATAGTATTACCTATAGTATTACCTATAGTATAGCTATAGCATTCCTTATAGTATAGCAGGTATTCCTTATAGCATGGCTATAGTATTTCTTATAGTATAGCTATAGTATTAGTTATAGTATAGCTATAGTATTCCTTATAGTATAGTTATAGTATTCCCTATAGTATAGCTATAGTATAGCTATAGTATTCCCTATAATATAGCTATAGTATTACTTATAGCATGGCTATAATATTTCTTATAGCATGGCTATAGTATTTCTAATAGTATAGCTATAGTATAGCTATAGTATTCCCTACGGCATAGCTATAGTATTAGCTATAGCATAGCTATAGTATTCCCTACGGCATAGCTATAGCATAGCTATAGTATTACTTATAGTATAGCTATAGCATTCCTTATAGTATAGTTATAGTATTCCCTATAGTATAGCTATAGTATAGCTATAGTATTCCTTATAATATAGCTATAGTATTACTTATAGCATGGCTATAGTATTTCTTATAGCATGGCTATAGTATTTCTTATAGTATAGCTATAGTATAGTAATAGTATTCCTTATAGCATAGCTATAACATTCCTTATAGTATAGCTATAGCATAGTAATAGTATTACCTATAGTATTAGCTATAGTATAGCTATAGTATTACCTATAGTATAGTAATAGTATAGTAGTAGTACCCCTAGAATTATAGATCTTAGGGGGTTTTAGAGGACTTCGCCTCCTAGTATTTAAGGTCTTAGCGGGTTTTTAGGGAGCTTAGCCCCTAGAGTAGTTAGGTTTCTAGGGAGTATATACCTAAAAGACCCCTAGCTTAATTACTAATCTTATACTAAGATAGTAACCCTCTAGTCTATATAGTACTATAATATCTTAAGGTTTAGTTAGCTATTATTATGCTAAGTAATATATATTATATAATCTAATTTCCTAGAGAACTTTTCTTTATAGTAATACTTATAGTAAGATAATAGTATAATAATAGTATTACTTATAATATAGCTATAGTATAATAATAGTATTACTTATAGTATTACTAGTATAGTTATAATATAGCTATAGTATTCCTTATAGTATAGCTATAGTATTAGCTATAGCATAGCTATAGTATTCCTTATAGTATAGTTATAGTATAGCTATAGTATAGCATTCCCTATAGTATAGCTATAGTATTTCCTACGGCATAGCTATAGTATTAGCTATAGTATTAGCTATAGCATTCTTTATAATATAGCTATAGTATTACCTATAGTATTAGCTATAGTATAGCTATATTATTCCTTATAGTATAGCTATAGTATTCCCTATAGTATAGCTATAGTATTAGCTATAGTATAGCTATAGTCTTCCCTACGGTATAGCTATAATCTTCTTACTATAATAGAAAATGCGGAAATTAGGACCCTGAGCTTATTATAGCTTATCTATTAGTTAATAAGTACCCTAGATTCCTTTCCTAGACTAGCTTGAATATTAGAACTCTGATATTTCTTTATATTCTACCTATATCTACCTCTATGCTCTATAATATTTTCTACTTAAATGAAGTTATATAGCTATTAGCTCTTATTCCGCTATTTAACGCTTTAAAAATAATTAGAATTAATGCGGTACTTTAAAAGATATATCTTAAATAATAGATTTCCCTACTAATATTAGTCTAACTATTAATATCTTAGTATATTCCTACTGCCTAACTAATTTTTTCTTCCTACCTCTTTAATATCTAATTATAGATGTTATTCCTCCTTATTATAATCCCCGCCTTATAAGTTATACTAACCGTCTTCGAAGTATCTATTATTACCCTTCTTATACTAAATATAGCTCCTCTAGCTCCCTAATAATACCTTCTAAGCGCGTAGCTCTTTCTAAGCTACACCTTAATACTATTAATAAGAGGGTTAGATCTTATAAGACTAACGGTATAGGGCGTACTAGATGCCTAAAGAAGCCTAATTTAGGCACCTAGGTTAGATCTAGTAACCCCCTAGTAAATCCTAGAGATATTACCTTAATAGAACCTCGCCCTAGAGAAATACTATTAGACACTCGCCCTTATAGCTACCTCTATAACGTTATTACTCCCTAGTAGCGTATAGCCCTTACTAATATAACTATTTAAGTAGTTATTCTACCTAGGAACCCCTAGTAACCTACTCCGCTAGCCTTTAAAGAAGCGCCTTAAGAAATTACTCCCTAGCCTCCCTCTAAATACTATTAACGTACCCGTCGCTAGTATACTTAACGGGAGGCTAATATAGAGGATAATACTAAGTACTAACCCCCTATTTAATAAGGCTTATACTAGCGGCAGAATAATATATATTAGGGGCGGACGCTAGGCTAGGGATATTAAGTATATAGGGATCCTTATATAGTAAGATATATAGAGCTTTATAAGGTTAATAAATTATTTAATATCGCTAGTAATATATTTCCCTATTATAACGTACTATTATAGAAAAATAAATATAGTAACTTAGGGGACGGTTAATAGCTATACTATAATAGTAGGAAGAATAATTAGCCGTCCCCTAACTAGTTATATAAGCTAGCTAATATTAACTTATTACCTAAGGGGCTTTAAAAGGAGGCGGAGCTTAGGGTATAATTTATTAATAAATTACTTAGCGACGTAGATAATATTATTATTAATAGATAGTTTATAAGAAGGAGGACTATACGTAGTAAAGAATTTTTAGATAATATTATTAGCTATAATAATTATCTATCCTTTACTAGTAAGGGTATAACTAATATTAATACCTATATTAGTTAAACTACCTTCTAGATCTAGGGGTCTATTTATTATCTAATAGGTCCTCTTATTACTAATAATAGCCTTAGGCTAAAACTCGCCTAGATCTCTATACTAGATAGTACGTAGGAGTAACTAGATATTTACTATTAATATTTTAATAATTTAAATTAAGATACCCTTACTTCTACTTAGTATACCCTCCGGTCTATTAGCTTATACGTTTAGGGGTTTAAATCCTACTATAACCGCCTTAAGGGAGATAAACTATAATATCCTATTAATATTATAAGCGTCTATATCTAATAGCTAAATCCTAAATAATAGGATAAGGGTACTTATAATTACCCTACCTTTATAGAAGTTACCTATATTATAATAATTCCTAATAACGCTATAAGAGGCCGGATTAAGCGGGATATCTATATTAAAACTATTAAAGGGGGCCTTATATTAATCCCTAACTAGTATCCATCTTATATAGCCCTTTAATATCCGCTCCTATTTCTATTTAGTAAATAGTTATAGTATAACCACCTCCTATTAGCTAGCTATTAGCTTCGAGGCGACTATCTACTATATATATCGCGACGGAACTGTATTACTAGTACGCTTACCTAGTATACCTTAATTAGTAGTAATAATAAACTAGAGTAGGAAGATAGTAGTAACTTTAAGTAGGAACTAGACTAGTACATTACCGGCGAGTATATACCTTAGGGTTATAGTAGGTCTTAGCGAGTAACGAGACGTTAATTTTATATAAAATAGATATAGGTAAGACTATTTAACGTATTTCCCTAGTTATTTTCTAGACCTAAATCCGCTTAGTTATAAATAGTTCTACATTATTTAGATAATAGCTAGAGGGTAGTTAATATAATTTAAATAATCGGCTAATTAATATCTAGATCTAGCCCGATTTCTTTAATTATACTATTAATAGCGGATGTCTATTTAACTACTAGGCCACTAATATCTAGATATTAATAGAGCTTAATAACCTAAATTAGTATTATTAGAATTAATAGACTATTTAGGCGGACTACTACTCCGGCCTAATAGATAGGCTTAGCACTAATCTAGATATCTCGCTTAAAGATATTAGTAGCAAGGTAACTATCCTCCTATTAATAATACTAGGAAGCCTACGTACTATAAAAGCGAGAATATAAGACGCTATAATAATAATCTAAAAAAGGGGTAAACCTAAATTTTTTATTACCTTTATATATAATTCTAAGTAGCCTAGTATTTAGAGCTTACTAGAACCTAGTTAGATATTAGAGTACTATTATAATCTAATTACCTATATCTTTAATTAGAAGCTCCGGGAGCTAATAAGGGACCTCCTTAAGTAATATATCCTTAGTATTTATATAGGCTACTATTATATAATGAAGTTTTAGAAGCGAGGTCTCCTATATACTTATATTCCCCTTATTATATAGGAAGAGGATTAGATCTAGATAGTTAGTAATATTAATAGTATTATTTAAGTATTTATCCCCCCTTAATAGGATAATAATACGCTATATAAGTTAGTCTTATAGTATATAATTTATAATCGCTATACTAGGGTCCCTAGTAATAGATATTTTAGTTAAGAGAAGAATAGTTATAATAAGGCTTTTCTAAAGGATTTTTACTAAGAGACGTCTTTTATACCTAATAGGAGTTATCCTTTCTATAAATATCTAGTCGGCCCGCCTAAACCTAATTCCTCTATTAATAATAGATAGGTTATCCCCTATAACTTATACCTATTAAAGAAATACGGTGCCTATATTAATATTAAGATCTACGGCTCTATTAAGTCTATTTTCTATCTATATAAATATATTTATAAGGGACCTAATTAGGCTAATATCTCCCTTACTAGGAATTATACGCGTAACGATAATAACCCCGCTCCTAATAGCTAGCCGCGATAGTAAGGGGAGTTCGTAGATAAGATTATAAAGTATTAGTCTACTTACTAGATTAGGTCTACTAAGGCTATCTAGAAGATACTCTTATTTAGTATAGGTATTATAAAGCCTTATATAAAGCGTCTATAAATCTACCTCCTAGACTAATAGTATACCCTTTTTAAGCCGGCTGATAACTAGGCTACTAATAAGGCTACTAAATAAAAGCTAATAGATAGTAATAAGCTCCGTAGGACTATATTAATAGAGTTTTTTAATATAAACTATCTTACTAAGGAAGCTTATAATAATAGTTAGCTATTACCTTTTATGAAATAGAACGGGAAACGTCTAGCTATTATAAGGGATCTACTTAACTATCTATATACGGATTTTCCTAAGTTCTTTACGTGGAATAAAAGAAATAAATAATAAAAAATATATAAAAAGGGGGAGACTCTTAGACGTATTAATTTTATTAGTCCGAAAATAAAGGATCTCTACTATTACTAACTACTCTTCTATTACGTTAATAGGGCTATATTATTTAATAACCTCCGGATAGTAGACGGCTAGCTAACAGGTTAGAAGGAGGCCTATATAAAGCTTAGGTTAACTAAAAATAATAGATATACTAATAAGATCTTTAATAAGGGAAAGGATTTTTAGGGAGGTTATAAGCTACGTAGTCTTTTTATATTAGTATTAGTTAAACTCTAACCTACTAACGCCCTTACCTTATAGAATAAGTATAAGGAGTATATCTTAAATAACTACTTATACCTCTTATAACGGGATTTTTTAATGCTTTAGATCCCAGATGATTACTATAAGTAATAGTTATTTATTAAATAGTACGCCCTTTACCTAATTAACGGCTAATTAGAATATTAATTAACCCTTAAATATACTAAGGATCTAGCCTAATATAGCCTACCTATTCTAACTATTCTATTTAATAATTTTAACGACATTCTAAATAGACTTTTACGGGAAGAAATATCTTACTAAATTACCTCTAATAAGGCCGAGGTCTTATAGAATAGGCTAAATGCTAACTAATACTACGCTACTAATTAGATCGTTACCGCTATTAACGCTAATACTAATAATGAATTTAGTACTCCAGGTATACTATTCTTCCTTAATAGTACTAGGGGGACTAGTAAGATAATAGTTTAAAATACTATTATAGAAAGGCTATATTCTTAGTAAAAGGTTACTTTAGCTATAGCGTTTTCTAGTATTATATTAATACTATTATAGGGAGGTTAGACTACTTACTTATAGTTTAAGATACCCCTAGACTCTAATACTACCTCCTTATATAGGATTAAGAAGGAGACTAATCTCGCTAAGCTAATTAAGCGAGCTTATATTATCTTTTAAGATAAGTCTCCTATATAAAGTTAATATAATATAGAAGCTATTAGTTATAGCCTTTAAGATATTTATAGTAACGACTACGCTTATTTTAGGGGTAAGGTAGTCTACTTTTATAGTAACTTCTAATAAATACTCCTAGTTATTCTAGGAGGATCTAGTAGCTAGGTTATTAAGGCGTATCTTTAGAAGGCCTATTTCTAGAATAAGATTATATATTTAAATCTTACTATTAATAAGCGACTTAATAATCCTAACCTAATAGATATTATACGTTATAAAATAGGACTATTTATAAGTAATCTCCTCGCTATTAGTAATAGTATTAATATCCGGAAAAGCCCTACTACTAATAAAGATGTATTATATTAGAAATATAGTTATACCCCTAGAAACGCTATTAATAATTTAGTTAAGAATATCTATACTAATATTAGGATAAATATCTCTTAGAGGGTTTATCTATTAGAACGGGTTATTCTTACTATTACTAATAAAGATATTACTAGTATTAATACTAAGATAATATCGCGTATCCCTAGCGATATAATAATATACTAGAGTATTAATTATACTATATTAGAAGAAGATAATAAACTCTTCCCCTCTAAGTACTTTTATAGGTTTTATAAACCCTCCCTACCGTTTTATAAGTTATACGTTAAGCTAGGCGTACTAGTTATACTACTAAGGAACCTTAATCCGTTATATCTATATAATAGGACCTAACTACGGGTAATAAGATATAGTAAGTATATATTTAAGGGGGAGATTATAGGTAGTACCTATAACGGCGAGAAGGTAATACTATTTAAGACGCCGTTATAGTCTAAAGAAAATAATAGGTAGATTCCTACCCCCTTTATCTATAAGTAGTACCCTATCTAACTAGTATTTACTATAACTATTAATAAATTATAAGGCTAATTAATAAAGTATATAGGTATTAACTTATAGACTAGGCCTACTTTTAGTTATAGTTAGTTATACGTAGCTCTATTATAGGTAATAAGATAGGGAAACCTCTATATTATTAGGCCTAAAACTCCTAAATATATATCTAGCCAAATAATAAGAAACGTTATATATAAGTAGGTACTATTAGATAATAGGTAGACTACCCCTAATATATTAGTTATAACTTATTATTAACGCCTAGATCCTATTAATAGCTACTTAGCGGCTTATAAGAATACTAATTATAATATTAGAAGTATAAAAACGGCCTAATACTATACTTAGTTATATAGTTTAGTCTTTATATTAGACTGTAATATTAGACTTTCTAATAATAAAAATAAGCTATTCTATTATTTAGTTTATTAAATACTACCGGTTAAACTTTAGAGGGCTAGATGAATACTAGGCTATACTAACTCCTACGTCTAATAAATTCCTTTATATTAACGCGATAAATCTAGTAGGACTATTAATAGTTATTACAAGAGTATAAAAGATACGTTATAATATAAGGGATACGATAATTTAAGAATTACGTTAAATAGTCTAGTAACGTAGAAGTTATTAGTAGAATAGAATATTACTATACTAGATATCCCGTAGTTAGTCGGGTACCTAGTAGATAGCGTTAGTCTTTTAATACTTCTATCTTAATAATAATAACGTCTTTTCCTAATAATAATTAATATAATAAGTCGTCTAATAATAGTATACTTAGTTATACCCTATTAGTTCTAAATAGTAATATTATAGTAGAGTTATAATATAAGTAGGCCTAATAACTATTCGTTAATACTCTAATACTAGGTAACTATTATAAATAATCCCTTAGATCTAAAATTAATATTTTTAGTAATATTTACCCTATATCTCCTATAATACTTAAGGGGGGTCTTAGTATCTATAAAAGTTCGTACGAATATCTATAATATTTAGACTTTAATTTACCTTATTACTATTATTACTTACTAATAAATAAAAGAATTACACTTTTAAATATACTTTTCCTAAGTAAAAATCTTGAATTTTTACAGGCATTTTCTAGTATAGCTATGGTATAGTATTCCTTATAGTATAGCTATAGTATTCCTTATAGTATAGCTATAGCATTCCTTACAATATAGCTATAATATTAGCTATAGTATTCCCTATAGTATAGCTATAGTATTACTTATAGTATTAGTTATAGTATAGCTATACATCGGCAAACTAGGAACCCGCGTAAAATAAATAAACCTGCTAATTCCGCTAAAAGCGCATTTTTCAGGCAAAATGCAGGTAATAAATAGGAAACTTTTAGGGTTTTTTTTATTTTAGCCTAAAAACCCTAAATATAGAAAATCCGGATTTAAGGCCTTAAATCCGTGATTTTCCTCTAGCGCAGGGAAGAAACGGGAAGCTTGCTAGAGCTATAGCGGCTACGTTATCAACGCTAGCGTAATATAGGTTTTAAATACAGTCGATTCACGTAATTTATATGCGCGTAGAGTACTCCCCTTTACCCTAGCCCCGTATCCTATCCCTATATTACGCCTGCGATTAATTCTCTTACTAAGTACTAGTAGTACTAATTATTAATAAGACTTAATACCTTATTATAATTACCTAGTTAGTACTAGCCTAATATAGTTATATTATAGCTAATTAGTAGGACTTATCCCCTATTAGTCCTATTACCTAGTATTTCTAAAAGTTACTAAATCTAGCTAAATGCGCATTTTACAACTCACGGTGTCATTTCGAGCTCCAGGGCTGACATATGAGCGCATTAGTTATGTACGCATAATGCGCATATTTTTATATTTTACAGGTTTCCTAGTTTGCCGATGTAGTATTCCCTATAGTATAGCTATATTATTCCCTACGGCATAGCTATAGTATTAGCTATAGTATAGCTATAGTATTCTTTATAGTATAGCTATAGTATTCTCTACGGCATAGCTATAGCATAGCTATAGTATTTCTTATAGCATCGTTATAGTATTCCCTATAGTATAGCTATAGTAAGATAATAGTATAGCTATAGTATTCCTTATAGTATAGCTATAGTATTATTATAGTATAGCTATAGTATAGCTATAGTAAGATAATAGTATAATAATAATATAGCTTATAATATAACTTATAGTAAAATAATAGTATAATAATAGTATAGCTTATAGTATAACTTATAGCATAGCTATAATATTACTTATAGTATAGTTATAGTATAGCCTATAGCATAGCTATAGTATAAGTATAGTATAGTAATAATACTATAATAGTACCCCTAGAATTATAGATCTTAGGGGGTCCTAGAGGACTTAGCCCCCTAGTATTATAGGTCTTAGCAGGTTTTTAGGGAGCTTAGCCCCTAGAGTAGTTAGGTTTCTAGGGAGTATATACCTAAAAGACCCCTAGCTTAATTACTAATCTCGTACCGAGATGGCGACCCTCTAGTCTATTGTCCAACACCTTGTCCAACACTAGGCAAACTAGGCAGCCCGCTAGCTCAAGCCATAGCCGCGTTAGCGTCACAGAAAGCACCTAGTGTGATGCACATACAGGGATAAAAGGGCAAAATGCACTTCTAATCTGCACTTTAAGCTTGATATTCCGCTGCCTCTTGGTTGTGACGGTACCTGACAGTGGTCAAAAGTGCACTTTGCCCTTTTAAGCGCGATCTGTATGGTCAACGTCAATCCACATTATGTCAATTGATCAGGCATATCGCTCAAGAGACGCTCATCCTGCCTGCCGAACATGGGATCCACTGCAGTGATTGGATGCTTGGATGGAATGTCCAGGCCAGATCTGACATTCGCTAATCCAATTTGATGGGACCTTCTTTGCGTGTGCGGAGTTGGTGGATACTGGCGTAGTCTCTGCAATGTTTATAAAAGCTTTGATTCTCAGCTGTCTGATTTCCCGTTCCTGTCTTTGAGCGTATCACGCAGTATCTGAATTGCAGCTTGTATTGTAAAAGAAGACATTGGTCTATTGATTCATTATAATACTTGCACACGTACTCTGTATTACCAAAAACAAGCTTGAGCCCTCATCATGTCTTACCTCCCTGCTCCCGAAGCCTCAAATGTGCCCTCTGACCATGGAGGGCAAGAGTCTTGTCAATCCTCGTATGACCTGACTCTCTTGATCTTGTGTTGCAAAACCTATGTGCTGATTTAATGATGCTTTCCTTACCAGCAACGTCTCTCATTGCCCCTGCTCAGGTCACTCAAGCTCCACTCGAGCTACCCAAGCGCATACCACGGATTCTCTTGACGACCATCAATCAACTTCCTCCGGACATCTCACCATCGCCAACTTAGCTGAGCATGACCGCCAGCAGACCTCCGTCAGCATGACAGAACTCCAAAGCGTCGAGACAACGGCAACACTGGATGACGCTGCGCGCAGCCTTGGGATGACTGCACTCGGGCTCTTCGAAGAGGAGCGTGAACGTACACGAGGCATGACACCAATGGACAGGTTCTTGGCAGAAAAGAAGACAAGCACACTAGCCAAGCCCGTGGTGGAAGAGAAAACCAAGGATCATGATCAAGACTTGATCTCTCTTGATACAGATGGCATGATTCTCGGAGCCGATATTGATGAAGACATGACTCGCGGCTCTTGATTGGGTTGGAAAAGAGGAAACGGCAAAACATTTGTTGCTGCTCAACCGAACCATCCAAAGGAGATGTACGGCAGTAATGATGTAGAAGCATATATGATCTCGCGAAAACGTTAAAAGGACATCAATGATATAGAGGACAGCTAGGTAGAATCATGAATGGTAGACAGAACAGTGAAACGTTTTGCAGACAAGATAACCTTGAAGCAAATCAAGGGGAAAATGCTGCAACGTGAACAGACGAGGGAAACATTGCCGAAATACGGGCCCGGGCTCCACACTCAGTCACACGTTCAGCACCTTGTAAGATTTGGTGAACTCTAGCTGCTCGTACCCCAGCGGCGATAAACATATGATACTATGTGCGACCGTAAAGCTCCATGCCTCCAATTTATGCAGTCAATCATGTCGTAAGTTCGTGGATTTCCACTCTTACCTGATATTGAGGATATAATTGCGGGGCGAGAGCACTGATTTCGAGCGCCCTAGCAAATGTTCCACACTATCGCAAGACCTTATGATTGTGAGCGGCAGGTTATTGAGAGTAATACTGCTGTCTTCCGTATGTAGGTTTTATTACTTGAGGTTCCATCTGGCCGTGGTCGTCTCAAGATCGATGGTGATGGCCCGCACTCAAGAACCCTCATCCAGCAATTGGATTCGCATGCATCGTGACCCTTTCAATCCTGACTTCCTCCCCTTTCATCCTTCCCTTCTTGTCCGTCTCCCTCTCTTCCAATTTTGACAGAGTCCGCAGCCCTTCGTCTCCAATGACATGACCAAACACAGAATTCTTCCCATCCAAATGCGGCGCCGGCCCATAGAGGATGAAAAATTGACTCCCATTTGTCCCAGGTCCTTTGTTGGCCATGCTTACTATGCCACGCGCGTTATGCCGTAGCGAAGGCCGGATCTCGTCGTCAAAGTCACTGCCCCAGATTGAGGTAGATACTTTCGGTGTTGCAGCGGCGGGGCTGCCGGCTTGGACCATGAACGTGGGGATGGAGCGGTGGAAAGGTGAGCCATTATATGCAGCCGAGGCGCAAAGGGCAAGGAAATTCTTTGGCATGTCAATACGTCAATACAAAAGGGAGCTCGTAAGACTCACTTCGGCTGTCTTGGGCACAGATTCGCAAAATACCTCTATCTTGATGTCACCGAGGTTGGTGTGTAGCGTTACAGACATGGCGTGAGGCCACAATACGTATTGATCAGCCCATGACGGAAAATGAAGGATTGAGAAATAGATTAGCGAACACATCGTACATCTTGGCCTACTTTAGTTATCTCATAAGATCTAATCTAGCCGCCGCATGCGCTAGTATAGAGCTAGAATTAGTGAAACCTAAAGAAGTAATACAGGTAAGTCTTGGCAGGTGGTCAATGCAAGAATAGGGCAACCAAGTTTCAACAACAAGCAAAGGAACTTAAGCGTGTAACCATTTTCTAATGATACCTCCTCTCATCGCAGTCGAAACTCATCGGCGGAGACTTCTCATCTTCTTTTGACTGCTTTGTGATCTACTAGCCTTGCGGTATAACAAACACCACCGCATGCGGGCATCTGCGCTAACTGGGGAAAGCTAAAAGGGCATCATACCCAGGAGATCCCCAGGATCGCTACACAGGATAAGAATCACTGCAAACATTCCTTGCAGAATGCTATGGGCGAGTCAAGCTATCATCTGAGCCGCAATGACAGCCTTCGTCCGCGTCTGTGGCCCGCCAAACAGTGCGTTCCTGGTTGGATACCCTGGCATATCGGCGACACTGGTAAGCACCCAATTCCGTCATGACTGAACTTTCTGAGGATTCCTGCTAAGCTCGTATTCCTACAGCCCCGAATAAAAGGTACAGTTGAGATCCGGCCGACCATAGGAGTCTCTGCTCCAGTTTCAATCTCGCTAGTCACAATATGTCTTCAACGACGAGAGACGATACATCCCTCTGCCGACTCCGTTACAAAAAAGCACCTGGCAGCGCCGCGAAAGGAAATTACGGATATAGTTGGAAGAGAAATGCTGCTATTCCACAGTCCAGTGGGCAAAGAGTACGAGAGTGTGTTCTCGATGGACCTACCATTCGTGATATTTATTCCCTACGGAAAAGGGGGTGAAGAGACCGCCAGGAAGGTACCTCCTGCAAGCCTACAATTGGCGAGCAGAACGGTGGAGACATACTATGAAATGGTGGTCACGGTTCAACAAGGCCATATAGAGCAGAAGAAATATGCGTTCCCCGTTCCCTTAACGAGATACGACACACTCTCTACATTTGGCATGTACAACAGACCTGAGTCAGCCGAGCGTATAACGGACCATCTGGTGACCCTGGGGATTTCGCTGCCGCGCTGGTCATACGGCCCTCTGGATCCCGTCAGTGTCTACATCAAATTGTCTCCGAATCCAGACTGGTTGATCAAAGCTAAAAGAGTAACGATCAATAAAATAACGATAGGCATAGACGAGGAAATCGTCTACAATCACGAAGGAGATGAACCGCAGCGCAAGGTCAAAACGATAGCTAAGCAGACTCAAACGGTGGGTGTGAAGATGCCGGAGGCTGGTTACTTCACGAATTTGGGACTGGTATTTCCGGCCAAGGATTCCAGGGATAGCGATGGCATATTACCGAGGGGAAAGCAGGCTTTTCCCATGTATTCCGTGACCGGATTCACGACAACGGGGAGCTTGTACAAGATCGAATATTTCCTGACTGTTAAAGTACGTCTGCAAGCACCACCAACTTTACGTACATGGAAATGTCTGCTAACGTCCTGCAGGCTCATATGACTTCAGCGAAAGACATTCTCCTTCGTCAACCCATCATCGTCTGTCCCCTTGACCACACCGCTTGCAAAGAGGAAATGGAAGCTATCGAACAGGCAGCGAAAGATGCCGTGGGCGTCAAACCGGACAATCCCATGCTGCCTGCGCCAACCATCGTAAGGGTCAACGATTACAAAGCATTGCATACGCTGGGTATGACCATGGTAGGGACCACACGGAAACCATTGATCGAATGAATATCTACGGTGCCAGCTTACTTACAGCTGGGTGCAACTATTGAAGGGATGGAGGTTTGGCGCCCGGCAGCGGGGCCCGCTGGGTCTGTATTGTCACTCAGCTTTCCCATCATCCACATTGACGGCGTTATGGCGATTATGAAGAGACGATTTCCATGGACGGAGGGATAAAGGAATTTGAGCAGGCGTTGCACCGAATACCAATGTCCGCGGTTGGGTTCCAACATTGCACATATTGCCAGAGGCCATTTTATGTCCATTTTCAGAACAGTGAGAATTGAAATACCATTTCAAAGATAACTCAACAGAGTTTCACATGTTTACAACCGTTGTCCTTTCAAGATGCAGCTTCATTAGCGGTACATTTCATGGGACGTTGTTCCAAAACCATTGATTCCATCTTGGTGACGATGTCATCCTCCAGAACTGCAGGAACAGTGGCCGTGTTTTGCAAGTATAATAGTGCTGTTTCCTTGCAGATCTGGAATTGTTGACCGTTTTCGCCCCATGTATATTTGGCATTTCGCAGATTGGTCAGGATCTATGGTAGCGTTCAGAAGGTTCCTTTGTTGAAAGAAGGATTGGGTGGATGATCATACAATTTGGGCGTCTGCTTGGATTTGCAAGTTGGTGGGCTGGGAGGTCATTGATGGATAGGAATTGTACGGCTCAGATGAGTGGGATGGGAAAGAGGTTCTTTATCAACAAATTCTACGAATAATTAGGATATTGGACTCTTGATCTGCATATTGCTGCAGAAGGGTTTCCGAGCGGTGATCTTACGATTTGGGCGTCCTTTTCCGCATGTAAGTCGGCTGACGTGAGGCCTATGGGTGAATGCGAGCTGGACTTAACTAGGAATGCTTTGACGGACCTATGAACGAGAATGAAAGAGGGTACTGGATCGATGTCCCAATCGTCCAATCAGAGCCTACCATATCCGCTCGCATCTTGCGGCTCGGATATTTTATCAGCCATGGCATCTGCCCCACTTTACTTACTCTACTGTACTAGAGTACGAAGGCTGACAAGATACAATGGCAGTTCACTATGTTTTTCCATGGTGCTGATTGGTAGCTTTTATGGCGCATGCTGATATCAATACTGAGCTGAAACCTTCAGAGACACTAGATATCCTTTCAAGAATTGGAGATATACCGATGAGCCATGTCGCAAGTCCAAGATCAAGTGCGACCATTTTCTCTCAAACTGTAGAGATCATGGCCTGTGAGACTATTCGGACTCATGTTCATCCTTGGTAAGACAAGGGTGGGACCAAAGAATCTCGAAGCGTAATCAGGCTCAATAGAGATGCATTCAATGGGCCTCCATCGCGAAACTCCGGCTGTCGTTACATCCCATCTTTTCATCCAGGATTGTAGGAGGAAGGAGGTATTATGCAGGAGCCTACAGAGGCGACAATTCACTGACTGAATACTCCGGCGTCAAGCTACCATTCGATAGTACTTGACAGAGGTACGGAGTAGGCTGCCACCTGCCAGGCACCACAAACGATGAGCATTTCGTTTCCCCAGGCGCGACAGACACGGTGACACGCTAGAAGGAACGCGTCGGTCTGAAGCGAGCAGCCGAAGTTGAGCCGAAAAGTTTTCTTGGACTCCAAAAATCCGACACAATCAAGGGATATCGTCTTCCATTTTTCAAGTCACATTACTAACCTTGTCTCTTAGATACAAGATGCGGGAAGATGGAAGTGAGGGTATAGTAATTAAGTATGTCTCCGCTCCGAGTACCCCAGAGCAACGAAGCACCAACACCCAACATCCCGGATAAAAATGTGCTCTCCGATGGTTCACAGGCGGCTCCTGTAATCAGCCTTCCTGATGCAGGCTCCAGCAATCATACTTCCGCCTCCCAGTCATCCAATATGTCTGTCGATGGCGGTGTCGCAGAAGCCTTGGCTGTACCAGATTGGCGATCTGAAGACGAATATGCAATGCAACTGCAATTAGCCGACGGGACTGTATATCAAGGATGGGGCTTTGGTTCCAGAAAGAGCATAGCCGGAGAGCTGGTCTTCCAGACCGGGATGGTAGGCTATCCCGAGTCTATCACAGATCCTTCATATAGAGGCCAAATCTTGGTGGTCACGTTCCCATTAGTGGGCAATTATGGGGTTCCGTCCCGAGATACTAAGGATGATCTTTTTGGGGACCTACCCGCGCATTTTGAGGCTTCTCAAATCCACATCTCCGGCCTCGTTGTGGCGTCATATGCTGGAGAAGATTACTCTCACTACCTTGCAACATCCTCTTTGGGAACATGGTTGAAAGAGCAGGGTATTCCTGCCCTCTACGGTGTGGACACCCGGGCCTTGACAAAAAGAATCAGGGACGAAGGGAGCATGCTCGGCAAGATGGTTGTAGAAGTGCAGCAATCTAATGGGATGGCCAATGGACATACTGGGAGCAATGGTTACAGAGGCCATCGTGCGTACGAACACATCGACTGGCAAGACCCAAACGTGAGAAACCTCGTTGCTGACGGTGAGGGCGTCCCGCCTACAAAGCAACAGCTTGGCCGAGTTTTGACATTCCGTTTTAGTCTCAATTCGAGAGCCTCGTGTTTACACACCACCCAACAATACCGCTTTGTTCCATCCCTCTGGACGTCCTGTTAAAGTCATTTGCGTGGATGTTGGACTGAAATTCAACCAGCTCCGTTGTTTGCTGTCTAGGGGAGTAGAGATGCAAGTAGTGCCTTGGGATTATGATTTTCCACGTCTCGCTGGCCAAGACTACGATGGGCTTTTTATCTCCAATGGTCCTGGAGACCCTGCTACTCTTACGACTACTGTGCAACATATAGCTAAGGCCATGCACGAAGGCAGGACGCCTATATTTGCTATCTGCCTCGGCCATCAACTCCTCGCTCGTGCTGCAGGCGCCCGTACTATGAAAATGAAGTTTGGTAATCGAGGACATAATATTCCGTGCACACACTCGATGTCTGGAAAATGCTATATCACTTCACAAAATCACGGCTATGCAGTTGATGCTATGAGCCTACCCACTGACTGGGAGGAGCTTTTCGTGAACGCTAATGACGGGAGCAATGAAGGTATCCGGCACGTATCACGTCCTTACTTCAGCGTTCAATTTCATCCTGAGAGCACTCCAGGACCACGAGATACGGAATTCCTCTTCGATGTTTTCGTCACCGCCATCAAGCAAAGTGTTGCGTCGATCGAGGCCCTTCGCCGACCTGTGAGCTTTCTGGGTGGTACGGCGCATGAGAACGAGAAACTCCATCCTAGAGTCATTGCAAAGAAGGTTCTGTTACTTGGAAGTGGAGGCCTCAGCATTGGCCAGGCCGGCGAATTTGATTATTCCGGCAGCCAGGCCATTAAAGCTCTGAAACAAGAAGGAATCTACACCATCTTGATCAATCCCAACATCGCGACCATTCAAACCTCAAAAGGTCTCGCCGACAAGGTCTACTTCCTTCCAGTGACTGCCGACTCCGTACGAAAGATTATCAAACACGAGCGGCCGGACGCTATTTACGTCACATTCGGTGGGCAGACGGCGTTGCGAGTTGGCATCGAGTTGAGGGATGAGTTCGAAAGCCTGGGAGTACAAGTGTTGGGGACTCCAATAGACACCATAATTACCACGGAGGATCGCGAGCTCTTCGCTCGAAGCATGGAGACAATTGGCGAGAAGTGTGCTAAGTCAGCATCTGCAACCTCGATGGAGGAAGCTGCTCTTGTGGTGAAGGATATTGGCTTTCCAGTCATCGTGCGGGCAGCGTATGCACTTGGAGGTCTTGGGAGTGGCTTCGCATACAACGAAAAGCAACTCCTTGAGTTGTGTGACAAAGCCTTTGCAATAAGCTCGCAGGTGCTCATCGAACGAAGTATGAAAGGCTGGAAAGAGATCGAGTACGAAGTTGTACGAGATGCTAGGGATAACTGTATTACCGTCTGCAACATGGAAAACTTCGACCCTCTGGGCATCCACACTGGTGATTCTATCGTTGTAGCGCCATCACAGACCTTGTCGGATGAGGATTACAATATGCTTCGAACGACTGCCATTAACGTCATCCGACATCTCGGTGTTGTTGGAGAGTGCAATATACAATATGCGCTCAACCCACTCTCGAAAGAGTATTGCATCATTGAAGTCAATGCAAGGCTCTCAAGGTCTTCCGCCTTAGCATCCAAGGCTACCGGTTACCCTTTAGCTTTCATCGCCGCAAAATTAGGTCTAGGGATACCCCTGAATGAAATTTCAAACAGCGTCACCAAGGTCACATGTGCTTGCTTCGAACCATCTTTAGATTATGTTGTGGTCAAGATACCACGATGGGATCTCAAGAAATTCACTCGAGTATCTACGCAGCTCAATTCCTCAATGAAGAGCGTAGGGGAGGTCATGAGCATTGGAAGGAATTTCGAAGAGGCCATACAGAAGGCCATCAGATCCATTGATTTTCACAACCTTGGCTTCAACGAGACGGAAGCTCTGATGTCCATCGATGCGGAGCTCCAGACGCCGTCTGATCAGCGACTCTTCGCCATCGCTAACGCTATGCATTCTGGCTACACTGTCCACAAGATTTGGGAGATGACACAGATCGATAAGTGGTTCCTGAGCAAGCTTAAAAGATTAAGCGACTTTGGGCAATTCATGAGCACTTTCAAGAAAGATACAGTGCCTCGGGATCGTTTCCGCCAGGCGAAGCAACTCGGCTTCTCTGACAGACAACTCGCTAAATTCTGGAACTCCAACGAGCTGGCTGTACGTCGCAAGCGGGTAGAAGCTGACATCACTCCAGTCGTGAAACAGATTGACACCGTGGCAGCTGAATACCCAGCCTTTACAAATTATCTATATATGACTTACAATGGTACCGAGCACGACATTAGTTTTCAAGACCATGGGGTCATGGTCCTTGGCTCTGGTGTGTATCGAATCGGTTCATCAGTCGAGTTTGACTGGTGCTCAGTGAGGGCTATTCGAACTCTTCGAGAACAAGGTTTCAAGACTGTCATGTTGAACTACAACCCGGAAACTGTTAGTACCGACTACGACGAAGCAGACAGACTCTATTTTGAGACCATCAATCTTGAGACCGTCCTCGATATATATCAGCTAGAGTCATCTAGTGGTGTCATCATTTCTATGGGTGGTCAGACCCCAAACAACATTGCTATGCACCTTCACCGTCTGAATGTCAAGGTCCTTGGTACGTCGCCAGAGATGATCGATATGGCGGAGAATCGATACAAGTTCTCTCGTATGCTGGATCGCATCTATGTAGATCAACCTGACTGGAAGGAATTGGCACGTATTGAAGACGCCTATCATTTCTGCGACGAGGTCAAGTATCCGGTTTTAGTACGACCATCATACGTCCTTTCTGGGGCTGCAATGAACACTGTAGACGATAAGGCTGCTCTGGCGCATTATCTTGCTCAAGCGAAAGAAGTATCGCAAGATCATCCCGTTGTGATCACCAAGTACATTCAAAACGCAAAGGAAATCGAGATGGATGCAGTCGCCCGTAACGGCATTATGATTGGTCACTTCATCTCTGAACATGTTGAGAATGCCGGTGTACATTCAGGTGACGCTACTTTGATCTTGCCTCCGCAAGATCTTGATCCAGTAACAATCAGACGTATAGAAGATGCTACGAGGAAAATAGCCAATGCACTGAACGTGACGGGACCTTTCAACATCCAATTCATTGCAAAGGATAATGAGATCAAGGTCATTGAATGCAACGTGCGGGCCTCGAGATCGTTCCCCTTCGTCTCGAAAGTGATGGGTGTGGACCTGATTGAGATGGCAACGAAAGCCATGATGGGCGTCCCTCTCATCGAGTATCCACCAGTAGATATACCTCGTAACTACGTTGGGGTCAAAGTGCCCCAATTCTCCTTCTCGCGACTTTCAGGGGCAGATCCTGTCCTTGGAGTAGAGATGGCGTCGACTGGCGAAGTAGCTTGCTTTGGCCGTGACAAATACGAAGCGTATATAAAGGCGCTGATCTCCACTGGCTTTCGACTACCCAAGAAGAACATCCTATTATCTATTGGCGGTGAGGAAACTAAGGAGGAATTACTTCCCTCCATCAGGAAGCTCCACCGACTAGGCTACCACCTTTTCGCCACTGTCGGGACGGCGGATTTTCTCAATCGAAGAAACATTCCAGTAAAATACTTGGAGATTCTGAGTCATGAGTCCGAGAACCAAAGATCCGAGTACTCGTTGACGCAACATCTAGCAAACAATTTGATTGATCTCTACATTAACCTGCCTTCCACCAATCAGTATCGCCGACCTGCCAATTATATGAGCCAGGGTTACATGACCAGAAGAATGGCTGTAGATTACCAAACTCCGCTGGTCACGAATGTCAAAAACGCGAAAATTCTAGTTGAAGCTATCGCTAGGCATTTCGATTTTGAGATTCAAAGCATCGACTATAAGACAGGTCACCGGACTGTAGTCTTGCCGGGTTTGATCAATATTGGTGCTTTTGTCCCTGGCATTGTTACAAGCGGCAGTCATGACTTCAACATGGTCAGCAAGGCCTCCATTGCAGCAGGGTTCAGTATGATAAGAATCATGCCAATGGGGACTGAAGGATCCATTACAGACGTTCGCTCCCTCAAAGCAGCTCAACAAAACAGCCGTTCCGGATCTTTTTGCGATTACAATTTCTCCGTGGCCGCAAGCTCCATTAACTCGGAGCAGATCAGTCAGTTGACGACTGATGTTGGTTCCCTATTCCTTCCTTTCAATCATCTTGGCAGGAACATCAGCAAGAATGCCGCAGTGACTTCGCATTTTGCTTCGTGGCCAAATGAGAAGACCATAATTACGGATGCCAAAACTACGGACCTAACCCTAGTACTGTTGTTGGCAAATCTACACCGTAGAAAGCTACACGTTACTTCTGTCACTACTGAAGATGATATCAAGTTAATAGCCTTGAGCAAGTCCCAAGGATTCAGAGTGACTTGTGATGTCTCGATCTACTCATTGTTTTTGTCTCAGGAAGACTTCCCGTCGTGCACTTGTTTGCCATCTTCGAATGACCAGAAAGCTCTTTGGGAGCATAAGGGAATAATTGATGCCTTCTCTATTGGAAGTCTTCCCTATCAAGTGGCTATAGAGACCGGAGAAGCCCCAGCACCTACGATTGGCATCGCCGAATCACTGCCATTACTATTCACCGCGGTCGCTGATAGTCGATTGACAACGGACGATATCATTGCTAAAATGCACGACAATCCCAAGGCGATATTCGAGCTCCATGAGCAGCCTGGAACATCAATCGAAGTCGAGGTCGATAGGCCATACGTACTACAAGCCTCCCCAGTGTGGTCGCCATTCGTGGGGAGAACACTGACAGGGTCAGTCCAACGGGTTATCTTCCACGATAGAACAGCGTGTTTAGATGGCGAGATGATGCTAGACGCAAGCTTTGGAAAGGACATGTCATCCCACTCGATGACTATTCGATCACCAGCAGCCCAATCTCCAGCAATAAGACCTATAGAGTCCCCGGCTTCTCGCCCGGACAGCTCCCATGATCGGAGATCTTCTGTGTTGTCGGCGCGGCCTTTGAGTCGGCTACGGCAGCTAGATGGCATGGCACTAAGCCCACAGCCAGTCACTGATGCTCAGTCTCCAGTCGCTACTAGATCAGCCATGGCAGTAGACCTCGACCCTCCGCCCCTGCTTTCACTCCAGCCAACAACCAATAATCTTCACAGCCTTCTCTCCAGCTCCCCTTTCAAACAACAAAACATCCTCTCCGTTACCCAATTCACAAGACAAGATCTCCACCTCCTCTTCACCGTCGCTTCCGAAATGAAACTCGGCACTGTGCGTCACGGTGGCCTCGACGTTCTCAAAGGCCGCCTCCTCTGCACCCTATTCTACGAGCCTTCAACACGCACATCCGCTTCCTTTGACGCAGCCATGCAGAAACTCGGCGGTCGCACAGTCGCGGTTGCCCCCTCCCTCTCCTCAGCGCAAAAAGGAGAGACATTGCAGGATACCATACGTACACTCGCTTCCTACCACGACGCCATCGTGCTCCGGCACCCTGACGCCTCAAGCGCAGCCGTCGCAGCGAAATTCTCCGACGTGCCAATCATCAATGGCGGCAACGGCAGCGTCGAACATCCCACCCAAGCCTTCCTTGACCTCTTCACCATCCGCGAGGAGCTGGGCACGGTCAACGGCCTCTACATAACCTTTATCGGGGACCTCCGATACGGGCGCACCGTACACTCCCTCTGCAAACTTCTCCAACACTACGACGTACACATCCAACTCGTCTCCCCACCTTCACTCGCCCTCCCGACTGAGGTTCGCCAGCAGCTGATCGGCTCGGGCCAGCTCGTGCTCGAATCGAGCGAGCTCACCAAAGAAATCGTCGCGAGGTCAGACGTGCTATACTGCACACGATTGCAGAAAGAGCGGTTTGATAACGTGACGGAGTTTGAGCAGTTGAAAGGGAAGTTGGTGGTCGATAATTCGGTGCTCAAGCATGCAAAGGCCCACATGGCCGTTATGCATCCGTTACCGAGGAATGATGAGATCAGCGAAGAGGTGGATTTTGATCCGAGGGCGGCATATTTCAGACAGGTATGTTTTACCCAACTCTTCTGTCTTTCTCTGCCTGATTCATGCGTACTCAATCGAACATCTGCTAATCCCGGGACGATTTAGATGAAACACGGTCTCTACGTCAGAATGGCATTGCTAGCATTGGTAATGGCACCCTAAATTAGAACGGCAGTTTTGCAACTCGGAGGAATCCATTCCATCTGGAGGTTCCATGTCATCGATTAGATTGATAAGTCCCAAGCGGCGTTTGAAAATACCGGCGTCGAAAAGTTCATCGTAGAATGCATGCATTACTCTATAGCTATAGCTCGTTCATAGAAATTGGATAATAGTATAGAGAGCTAATAATCTCAAGGTATAACTACTGTCTGGATTAAATATTTCGTACGAGAGTGCCCGATTGCTATCAATGAATGAATCAACTGCTTTTATCTCCCCATTCGAATGATATTTGTTCTATTCCATTAAAACAATCTCTTCTCTAACTTATGCTAGTTACAATAGAGGACCCAATACGACTACCATTCTCGTAACCCAACACCCTTCTTTATCCCAACCGGCGCAACCCCCATCAAAGGATCAATTTTATCGTCTCATTTTACTCAACCAAAGTTCGTGACTGAAAGAAACTTGGACCAGGCCCATGTTGGGACTCTGGCTTATTCACCAGTGGCGGCAGAGTGAGGGAAATGTTAGTCATGGGTGAGAACTCTGTCGGTCGTTTCAGGACCTTCGTCATATGTTGGATCAGGACACACTTTACTAGGTCATGTTCTTAAAAAGAGGACACTGTAGACCTCAAACTATCTCAAACATCATGATAACATAATGACCATAAGGAGTATAAAGTAACCGCTGTTGTATTGACCTGAAAGAACCATCTAGCGAAAGCAAAGCGAAGTACGATGGTCCACATGGACATTTTATTGACTCCTTGGTACTCTTTAAGCCTCTAGTAGGAGATCAAAAGTAGGGCCCATTCTCGCGCTGAAACGGCTGAGGCTGGGAGAAGCGATGGGCGGATTGATCGTGGGGATCGCCTTGACTCGAATGATAACCCCCTGCCAGGCGTGAACCTGGTCTATGTCAGTCGTCACTACACCAGGAGAGGCCAACAGTGGTTGTGGGGGCTTTGAAGCTCACCTCCCTGCTGTTGGCTGACTTTCATGCCTGCGCTCATACCGTAACCACTCACACCGGGTCTGTTGACACTGTTGGTACTCAGAGTACCGAAAGGTTGTCTCTGAGCGGGGGTATGGCCTTTGGGGCTTCTGTTCATGCTGGCTTGATTTCGAAGGCTCCCAGACCCTAACCGGCCAACAGGCTGAGCGGTTGGTCCAAGCTGGGTACGATGATTTGAAGGCGTTGGCATAGCATTTGCTGAACATACGTCAGTATCCTAGGCGCACGACAGAAAGCACGCTAAGACGCACCATGACCAAATGTACTGTTGATGTCCTTAGGCCGACGAAGAGGTGGAGGAAGCATCTTACCACCACTCCCTTGGCTATTGTTGCTGCCATTCCTTCGGTGCGTTTGTACCTGCTCGATCCCGTTATGTTCGACATGGAGGGATTGAAAGTCACGTTGATCCTGTATTCGAGGATTTGGGTACTGATGGGAATACATTGATGCTCCAGGTGCTGCTCGGGATGAGACATTGCCAAGGACCTCGTCCACAGAGTCGAAGGCTGCAGACTGTGTTGCAGCCATCATTTCCTTTCGCTTTAGACGATCGTAGAGGTCTTGAGTCTGTTGGTACTTGCGGTGCTTCTCACGAAATGCTGCAGCAAGGTCTGTATTTTCGGCCTTGAGTCTGTCTTGGTCAATCTGCATATCTGACCCATACATCAGCTGTAGATCGACAGAGAGTGATCAGGCTCATACTGTTCAACTTCTGGTTGAGGATGTTGAGCTCCGAATTGGCGTCATTGATAACTTTGTCCATCTGTACATTGAGGGTGCTGTACTTGTCTGTCAAAGTCTTAGCGAGATACTCCTGGTAAATACTAGCACTTGTCAGCGCGTGGGAACCAGATCGATACCTACCAACGTACATCTCTTGCGTTGACTGATAGCTCCAGAATGCTAGTCCTCGCGCAGCACATTCCATGATGGTGCTAGGATTGAGGCCACTCAGAACACTCGTCTTATAGTCCTCTGTAGGCTGTAACAGAGTTATGGCAGCATCGTCGGGTTTGTCGAGCGATGTCTGACATGCCGGGCAGATTCTGTTGTTGCCAGCTGCTGCATTCAGGCCTAGAGCGTCGGTACATTGATCGCAAAAGACGTGGCTAGATGAGTGATTAGCAGTAGTGTGAACGGAACGGACATTGCTCGAATTCCACCTGCAAGTTGTGACCACAGCACTCTCTGTGAGCTGTTTCCGGCACTTGAGTGAGTTGCAACGAAGAGTGAAGTCCATTGTCGCTGGGCTGATTGAGGTGCTTTGTTGAAATTCAAGGCAAGACTGTCGTTCAATTGGAAGAATGTTGACAGAGGAGTACAAGTTGACGTTTTTAGAAGGAACCGAGGGAAAGGCTCTTGCCTGAAGGGGTGGACAGCATATGGTAAACAAACCCCCTTCTGTCCCTAGATGGCAGCTACTATGCCTGATTTCTCAATACTGTTGGGCAGTGCTTGGTGAGAATTTGGGTCTTTCACATAGTGCATAACAAAATGCCCACAGTTTCTACCAACCTAGAAAGTCGTCATTGACAGGGTATCCTATAGGTATATGCCGAGACAGCCTACTGATGTATACGCTACTAGCTCTCCAGTTCAGCCGAAGAAAAAAGCATTTCCTTCCGCATCCTTTCTCACATCCTTCGTATAATCCTTGGTCGTGTCAAATTCTTCCCAAACACTCGCTGGAAAGATGTGCTTGTTCCGCTCATACCAGCGCCGATCCACCACCTTCGTGAAGTTCGGGTCATCGTTCACTCCTTCAAGGTTTCGATCTGCTGGCGTGACCTGTCCATTGTTCACCCGCTTCCCTTTGGAGGGAACGGAGACGGGGTCGTAGTCATCGGCAGCAGGCGACGACGCGCCGGAATCCGAAGCTGAGGCAGGAGCTATCGTAGAAGCATAATCGAACAACGGCTTTGAGCTGGGCCCCAGCGTCTTATTGACGATGAAGTAATAAAGCTCGTAGTGGTGTGGTACAATGATCTCCCCTCTCACAAGCATTAGGTCATCTACACCTACCCTTGCCCACTCATTCCTACTTTTCGCCTTCTCCCCACCTCCGACTCCTAATTCTGCACCAACTTTCCGACTGCGATCGAGGAACAGCCACGCATAGTCGCCTTTCTTGACTTTGCATGCACCTCCTGGTATATTCGTACCATCATAAAACACGAATGGTATGATGATCTCGGTAGCCTTCACAGCTTCTTGCATAATGATGAACTCTTTCCGCAGCTGATCTCGCGTCTGAGCTTCTCGTAGCAAGGCTGATTTGGTCATAGCTTTGGGGGCAACACTGAGATTCGCATTGGGACCGAGTCGCTTCTTCTCGATCGCAGCAGCATTTTGTGGCGCCGATAAGGCTTTTGCAGACCCGTCTCTATCATTCGTGTTTGTCCTCGAAGTGTCTGCCGCAGACGCCTGAACTGTATCCCCAATCTCCTCTTCTTCCTTGTCATCTGCACCAAAAGACAGCTTCCCTTTCGCAACGGTCTTCCGTTTCTTTTTCGGCGGCGGTCCTTGAGGCGTCGAAACACTGTGCTTTGGCCATCAGAGTCTGCAGATCGCGCAAGCTACTTCTCGTACCTTGCATTATCAGACATAACTTACCCGTCGGCATTGCTATTTGGAGTTGCAACGCTAGAAGCCGTTGAAGAAGCCGGCGCAAAGCGACCGTAGCTCCCTGATTCTCGCTCTTTCTGCTCGAGCGCTTCTGCGCGTCGTTTTCGGAAGTCGGAAAGGTGCACCAGGCCCACAGTTTGAGATGCTAGTAAATCTGCGGCTGTGGAGGCTTGCATGGTGAAACGAGAGTTTGAAGTTGCAGCTCCAGATGGAGAGGTCGACGAGGTATTCGAGGAAGCCATGTTATCGTTGCTTTTGCATGAAGAATCGAGAGAAGAAAAGTGTGGAGTTAATACTGGCCCGCCACTAGTGATGCGCCAAGAGTTCTCCGCGTAGCATGCCAGCTCGGAAGGGGTGATCCAGCTGGGGTCAGTGGAAGTTGTTGAACAACGTGTTGGCAACGTGATTATGGCTACCTGCATAGTACTCTAGGGAGGTAAGAACAGGGAGTTGAAAACTCTGTCCACATAGACCATGCCAAGACGCTAGCATAGATGGGGCTAGACACCTATTTCTAATACTCCCCCCTTATACGGAGGTTGACACCAAAAGTCTTGAGCAAGCGCCAAATTTACAGGTACTGGGACGCCTAAGAGTTTAGGCCCAATCCTTTAAGGTCTAAGTACCAGAGGTGCGGTTCCCGGGGTAACCTGTTCCGCTAAGTCCCTGAGGAATCGGTGCCACTTCTGTTAGCGCCTGCACAAGACTTTGGCAACCTCCGTATAGTACTATCCAATGCTAGATTAACAGTGATAATAATCTAGATAAGAAAAAAATATTCCTTAGAGGTAGCTAAGGTATTAAGCTTAAAGTAAAGGTACTATTAAAGTAATTCTAATATATAGTTATTAAGAGTTTATATCCTAAGGAAATTCTTAGACTAACCGTCGAGTCGGGTTTTAGTACTATGAATTAATACTAACCTGAATACTTAGTACTACCTCCTAGTACCGACCCGAATACTTAGTACTAGTTTCTAGTACTAATCTAAAAAGCCCTCGGTACCTTAGTAAGTTAGGTTAGACCGACCTAACTCGCTAAGATACCGCTAAGACGTTAAGCCCCTAATAAAATAGTAAGGGATACTAATTTTTTTCTAGAATTACCCCTATTCTAAATTTAGAATTTTTTTAATTAGAATTTAAATCCCCCCCTTAGTTCCTTAGAGATATATATTACCTTTTTTTATTACCTTATTTACTTCTTAGAAATACCTAGGTAATAATAATAATAATAATAATTAATAATATAGTAGTAAATCCTATATATAGTAAGAGATACTACTATAAATAGAAAATATTACTAGGTAAAAAAGTCTTAGTAAGTTAGGTTAATCTATATAGTACTATAACTAGTTAAGGTTTAGCTGCTAAGTAATCTACCTTATATAATAGAACTTTTCTTTTTCCTCTATATATATCCTATTTATATTATTACTCTTCTATATATATCTTATCCTATCTCTTTCTTCTTTATACTAATCTATATATCTATATATAGATATTATAATAAACTTATATAAAGTACGCGTATACTAAGCCTATTACTAACTTCTTAACCCCTAATTAGTCTATATTAAGACTTTATTTATATTATTAAGTATTACTACTTCTTACTACTCTATCCTTTTCTTTACTAACCTACTCTAGGTCCCTTAGTAAAAGAGACCTCCTCTATAAAAACTTAATCTTAATATAGTCTTATAGCTAAATTACTAGTCTAAATATTAATATATAGCTATAGAATAGTTACTTCTAGCCTTAAGACCTACTATTCTATTATATACTTAAAGGCGTAATCCTCCTCCCCTATTATAAAGCCTATTATAAAGCCCTTAGATTTAATTATAAGGCCCTCCTACTAGCCTTATACCTAACTATACGCGCTTAAAGGGCCTAATATCTAATTATAAGGCGGAAATATATACTTTAAGACTTATAATAGAATAGTACTTAAGCTATTCTACTTTATACTAGAAGGAAGAGTATAAGGCCGGCCTTATACTATTTATAACATATTACTCGCGGGGTAATAGTATACTTCCTCCTCTACTAGAGCCCTTATAACTCCTAAAAGAGCTACTTTAAGGAAGTATACTATATTCTAAGTATTTTTTAAAGAACATTTATAGATATAATAATACTCCTACCTTTATATCTTATAAATATTAATAGGATACCTAGTTATAGGGCTATATTAATATTTAGTCTTTTATAATTTATACTTTATAAGGAACTTTACTACTTATAAGACCTATTATAACTTAATACTTACTCTATTCTATCCTTTACCTAATTATACTTCTATAATCCCGCCTTTATAATAATATCTTAATTATCCTATTATTTAAATCTTTAGTAATCCCTCCTTAAAGAATTTAATAGAATAATACGGGCCTATAATAACCTATTTATTAAGATATACGCTACTATATAAGAGTAAATTAAGTAAGTAAGGGTAATAATAAGGCCTATCTAAGTAGTTTTAAACCTTTACCTTTAATTAGTTATAAAGGCTAGATCTAATAAGAGATATATAAATCTACTAACTACTTTAGAGGTTACTACCTTTATTCTAGATAAGTATAAAGACTATTACTTTTATAATATTATTATTATAAAATATTATAAAGATAGTAAAGAGCCGCTTTTCTATACTATTAATTATAATAATACCGCGTACTTTTTATTATATTATATTCTCCTTTTCTTATAGGGAAATCTAGGCTACTACTAGGCTCTACGGCTATATAATAATAATAATCGCCGTACTATTATCTATTACTCTAAGTATATATAGTTACGCTATTACCTCTTTTAATATCCTAGTTAGTACTTATTAATTACTTTATTATAATTAACTAATAAAGACTTAATTTCCTTTATAGGAATTAAGATACTATCTATAGCGAACTATACTAAGGGGTAGAAGATATAATACTAGCTAGTAATAATTATATAAATACTTTTAGATACTATACTATTCTACCTTCTAGCTTTAGTAGCGGTAATTAGGCTATAATATAAAACTATAAGGACTTCCTAGCTATTTAATATTATTATAGGAAGCTAATACTCTTTATAATAATAACTATAAGCCCGTACTAGCCTAAAATTAAGGCTACTATCTTTAATAACTAGACTACTAATAATTAGGCGGAAATTATTATATATATCTTTTATATAAAGAAAAAGGTATTATTATAAGACTTTAAAGATTAGTTTAAGTACTATCTTAATACTATCTAAATTATTAAGTATTAGAAAAGAGGTCTTTTATATATTTATATCCTCCTTTTTCTATATTAGGATAATAGCTTCCTAGACCGTTTTCGCGTTAATAATTTAATCTATATAGAACTACCTAATCCTACTATTAATTTAAACGGCTCCTTATATTAAATTATCTAGGAGTAAATAACCTATAGCTCTTATAGGTACTAGAATCCTAAGTTATTATATATAATTAAAAAACTATATAGATCTAAGTAAATCTATCTAAAATATTTTTTAAAGAAGTTCTAGCCTAAAATATTAATTATAAAAGATAGCTATCCTATATACTACTATTATAAGGATAGATATATATAGATAAAACAGGTATATATATAAAATCTTAAGATAGATAATTACTAGGTAGTCTTATATAATCTCTAGCTAACTTATAAATATATAATATATATTAATATTAAGGTCTACGCCTCTATTAGTATTATTAAGTATATATATAAGTATATATATAAGGGCGCTAACCGTATAACTCTTAAGCTAGTAGATAACTAGGATAAAATTATACGCTACTTAAATAGTTACTATATTAGTCTATACTAGGCTATATAGAACCTTTTTAAATTCTATAACTATAATAAGGATCCTCCTATTATATAGCTTACTTTATACCTCCTTAGCTAGTAATAGGTATAGTTCTATAATAATAAGACTAACCTTTTACAGGTACTTAATAGGGCTAAAATAATACTTATATACTTCTTAAGGTATAATATTAAAAATTCTAATAGCTATTATCTACTATACTATAATTTTCCTAAGTACTACATCTACTATAGTAAGAAAGGGGAGCGGCGGTAGATACCTTAATAAAGGGGATATATAATTAAGTATATATATAATTATAGAATTATATAGGGGGAAAGGTTCTACTTATAAGTCCTACTTACTATTATTTATAAGCCTTCTAGTTTTAAAGTAATTTATACGGTTAATAGTATTCTATATCTAACCTTCTAGGCTATGTATATTACCTTAGGGCTCCTTAATAATAATAGTAAGTAGTTTATATACTTTAAAGAATCTTAGTACTACTTTTCTAACTACTTCTTATATTTTTTATTTATATTTATACTTTATTATAGTAATATAAGTAAGCCTCTTAAGCTTTAAGAAAAGTTCTATTATAATATCTATAATAATTTACTACGCTATATTATTAAGGACTTTCTAGATATTCCTATTAATATTATAAATATATATCTTAATTATAAGTTATTCTTAGTCGCTAAATAGTTATAAACCTAGGGTAGAAGGCTTAGGGACTTTAATCTACCTATACCCCTCCTTATATAATCCTGCCAGGACTACCCTCTTCTAATTATATCTAAATTAGAGTATAATATTAAGGAGTAAATAACCTTATATAACGCTACTATTCTAAAGTTAAATATTAATTAATACTCTACTTATAATACTATCCTTATAGCTATTATAACTTTATTATAAACTATATACTTCTTTATATATAGTATTATAAGTACTAGGAAGACCTTTCTCTATAAAGCTCTTTATTATTATTTTTATATATAAGGATATATTATACTGTATATTACTTCTACTAATATTATATTAATATTACTACCTAGTAGCTATATATCCTACTCTACTTTTAAGATCTTAATTATTTATAATAATATATCTATCTATTATATCCTTATATAATCTAATATAATAGAGTTACTCTATTATATAACCCTAATAATATAAGATAAGGTACTTATATAGAATAAAAATAATTTTACCGCGGTTAATATAATATTATATAATATCTATAAAAGTAATAACCTATTTAGTAGGCTCCTAATAATTATAGGTAGCGACTTTATATAGACGACTCCTATTATTTAGAGAGGTAATTAGGTTATATAAGTTAGTATTAGCCTTTATAACTCCTAGGTTTAGCTAAAGCTAAATATACTCTAGCTATATTAAAATATATAGCTCTATGCTAGATCTAATAACTAGGCGTTTATAAGGTAGATAGGCCGGATATTATATAATATATTAATATATAAGATAATAGGTCTTCCCCCTAAGGTAAAATATTAGGATATAAATAGATATACCTTTATAGAATATATCTTTCCTACTACCTCCCTTATATAGCCGTTATTACCGCCGGATTTTTTTAAGAGTAGAGCTATACTATCCTTGAAAAATAACTCTACTACTATTCTAAATAATAAGATCTTAACGCGTTTATATAAAATTATATAATACCTTTTATTAGCTAATAAGTTATTATCTAATAATAATAATAATAATAGACTTAGCTTAAAATTCCTATAATCCTTAGAGCTATTTAGATTTCCCCTTTCCTAATTATACTTAAAGGTTAGGGCTCTAATTATATTATTATAAAACTTATACCTAAATAAAAGTATATATAATAGGACGCGCCTAATTATTATATATCTATCCTAATAGTATATTCAAGGTTAGATCCTTAGTAGAAAGTAGTATAAAGGGATATACTTAATTCCTTAAATTAAATTAACTAATAAGGAAGGTAACTACCTTTACCTTCTTATATATAAGTAGTTTCTAGTCTAGCTCTATTTTATAATAACTATTAATAAATCCTAAGGCTAGTTACTTTCTACTATTAAGGTAGATTTACTTTTATTATATTTTAGTTATAGTTAGCTCTATATTATACTATCTTATATAAGAGATATATAGAGACTTTTAGTCCTCTTACTAATAAGTTTAAGGGGGCGTATAAATAATATTATATATCTAGAGGTTCTTTTAAATCCTATATAATTTAGTTAGATATATTAAGCTTTTTATTAATATTATTCCTAACTTTTATATTTAAGTCTTTATAAAATAATTAAATTTAAAAAAATTTATAAAATTTATAAAATTATTAGAACTATTTAAACTATTAGAACTATTAGAACTATTAAAATTATTAGAATAGAACTATTAAAACTATTAGAATTATTAGAACTATTAGAAATATTAGAATTATTAAGACTATTAAGACTATTAGAAATATTAGAACTATTAAAACTATTAAGACTATTAAGATTATTAGAACTATTAGAATTATTAGAACTATTAAAACTATTAGGACTATTATAACTATTAAAAATATTAAAGCTACTAGGACTATTATTATTATTAAAATTAATAGTTATAAAGTTTAATATAAATAAAGTTACTATTAAAGTTGCTATTAAAGTTAATACTTTTATTAAAGATATAAGACTTATTTAAGTTTATATTATTATTATTATTCTATATTAATATTTATTTACTTAGTTTAATCTTTATTTATTATTATAATTATAATTATATTTAATTAAATTTTTAATTCTTAAATTATATTTATTATTAGGCTATATAGGTTTAGTAATTTATAGGTATAAGTTATTTTATTTTATTCTTATAAATATAATTATATTTATAGATCTTTATAGATCTGTAAGACTCCGAAGGGCCCCGTATAATCTATAACTATAACTATCTATATACTACTAGTATAGACGACTATAGACTTATATAGAGGTAGTATACTCTAGTACGCCTAATTATCCTCCCCTATTAATTTATCTAGCCTCTTAAAGTCTTATAAGTAGTTATATAGATCCGCCTACTTACTATATATATTTATAAGCTTACTATATACCTCCTTATATCCTATTTTACTAACTTTACTAGTCTTTTATTTCTTACGGGCCGTTATATAGATTAGTAGATAGGTTATAAGGATCTATAGATAGATATATTAGTATCTTTAGATTTCTTATATTTATAAGCCTCCTTTACGCTATTTATATAATATAAGTATAGATAAATAAGGATTAGGATAGAATTTATACTAACCTAGAATAAAGCTATAATACTTAATACCCTCTCTAGATATATTATAGTTATTATATATATTACTATAGATACGCGTATTATTCTTATAGGTATAGAAGGGTCTATTACTATTCTTATAACTAGTATACTTATTATTACCTATCTTTAAGGTTCTTATACAAGAATAGTATAAAACTAATTTAGGTCTATAACTATAAGTTTAGGCCTATAACTATTAGTAGAGTTTAGGTAGCTTATAAGGATTTATATTAATAATATTATCCTCTTTCTTATCTATATAAAGCTTAATATTTAAGAGTAGATCTATATAAGTAATCTCCTTAGTCTTTATAAGATATTTTTTAGTTATAATAACCCTTTTAGCCTAGAGTAGAACTACTAATTTCTTTTAACTTAGCTCTCTAGGCTAATACTCCTTACTAATATATATAGGTATTATATAGCTAGTATTAGGCTCCTCTTTAAGAGTTATATAAGGTATTATAGATTATAATATATTTATAAGGAATTATATTAATTTATATAAATAGAAGAGATTTTAAGATAGAGATATATATAATTATAACAAAACCATAACAATTAGCACAAAAACAGTAGGAGACTATATAAACCTTTTTAGAGGTTATAGTATTTATAGATCTATAATAGTAAGTATAGAGGTAGGGCTAGGGTTAGCTAGGGATATAAGTAAAGTATTAATCTATACTAATCTATACTAATTAATACTAGCTTTTATAGAATAAATTTTAAAATTTCCTTACCTAATAATATATAGGTTAGATAGTTAGATTTAGTAGAAAGAAAGCTTAAGACCTAGTATTAAAAGCTATTCCTAATTAGGATCTATATAGCTCTTTAATTATACTATATACCTACTAATACTATATAGATCCTTATAAGCTTATAATAACCTAAATATATATCTAATCTCGCTTTAAGATAGCGACCCTCTAGTACTTTAGTACTAATACTTAATACTACCCCTTAGTATTAACTTAAATACTTAGTACTAATTATTCGTACTAATCTAAATACTTAGGCTAGGAATTTAGTATTAACTCGCTAAGAGTCGAGTCGGGTACCCGACTCGAGTTCGAAGTACCGACCCGACGCGGTCAGTCTAGGAATGAGTTGCTATCGTAATTGACCTTCTCTCGCAGAATCGTACGCAATTATCATGTCTCACTGGTCCCGTTTGCAGGATCTACTCAATCATTTTGCGCCACAGCTATCCATAGCTTGGTTACTATCCTGATAGCAGTAGCTCTGCGCAAAGACACTTCCATTGTGGTCTGCAAGAATGCAACTCAATGTCTTGAACTATGAGAGCTGAATATGCTAGATATTGGCGGCTTTTGATTACTGGGATCAAGATCTTATTTCATGTTCTGGTAATAATGGCAGCAAACTAATGTTTGGTAGATGTGATGACGCAGCGGACTTGCTAATTTCTTCCAGATTGCGAGAACCTTTGAATGAATTGCATAATACTGGCGGGCTTTTGCGCTCTGGAAACCGCCGAGAACAGTTTTTACCTAGTATGGAGATAGCTTTTACATAATTGCAATGAGCCTGAGTATGGAGCCTCGTGGACTGGCAATCTTTATAAAACTTGATATTTTTCATCGCTTTTCATACGGCAATCCTCTATCTGGCAACATATGTTGGCTTCTCCACTCGAGTAGCTATTCTGTCCCCTTTAAGATGCAGCAGGTCCCTCTGATACCTCCCAAGACGGGTCAGTATCTTACACCCTCTGCAATACTTCCAAGATCACTTCCGGGATCGCCCCTACCTGGTAAGGCCGAAAGAGGACAAGCTTCTCAACATGTAGCCTTGTTCTCAGGACCGCGCTCTTGCTAATGATTTGGTCGGAACAGAATCTAACGCTCAATGGGGGCTATTGCTCTAAAGTCGGTTCGTCAAACCGAAGTCCTTCGCCAACTTTCTCACGCCAATTCCAAAACCAGCATCAAGAAATTGAACATTGCCGAGCCTTACAGCTTGATTGATAGTTCTCCGTTGATATGGAGTATCAATGCACCATGAATTGTTGCAGAGTTGTAGATTCCAGCCATCCGTAACCGCGCCTGTGATACTCGGTCCTTCGAGAGGCTGCGTGCTGTTGCCAAGTCTTTCTTTATCCCCCGAAACAATTTTGGCGGTCTCCAAGGGAGCGAAACTCTTAGAAGTCACCATAGGAGTACTGACATTAGCCTCTAGGCCAGTGGGCTCTACAAGATTAAAGTTATGGACAGCTGGTAAGGTCATGGAAGCGATTGGATAGGTTGCCAACAAGCTCGACATGAATGATGACCACCTTGGAATTTCATCTGGGAACTCTGCAGCTCTTGGATGCAAGGCTGCCGTCGGGATAGAAGCGCTGACTCTGTTCGCTGCCGACTGAAGAACCTGATTTTGATTGATAATTCTATCCGTCATCCACGTCTGATAATGATTGGCCCACTGCTGTCCAATGGCTGCGAACGCTTGTCAGATGCGCCTATTCGTAATTTCGAAGATCATACGGACTCTGTAGTCGTTCAGCAACTGTAGTGCGATTGCGAAAATTGCAAGCTGATCCTTGTTGCTGTCGACAGCGGATTTTCCGGGTCCTTTTTGATATCTTATAGGCGAGTTGTTGTTGTTGAACCCGGAAGGCCTCCAGATCAACGCCTTGGCTTGATTGACGCGATCGTCCATGCCTACGAACTCCGGGTTTGAGTACTTGGGCAAATTGGAATATAGGTCTGTTAGCCTTGTGCCTTCTATCCCCTGTTGGTCGAAAACTTGCTGAATGTCATCACAGCTCAAGCCTTTCTCATCAATCAAATACAAGAAAAACGTGTCCAAGAGCTTGATCTCGTAGAGGTGATCTATACTCACAAAGTATTTGGCTCTGCCGCCTACAGCGAAACCAGGCATATCACCGTCAGGGTAACCGGCGTCCTGAGTAGATACAGTCAGCTGCCACCGAGGACAACGAGTTGATTCGGTCGGATAGCGGTCAGCTAATGTCCAGTACTTCGCTATGTTGAAGAAAGGTCTCATCTCTCCCTGTTGTTGCGCTGGCAAGATTTCGTTCCGCTTCACGTCCTCCACACTAGGATAGTCCGGCGTGTAACAGAAGGAAATCATTTGGCATCTAGAGTTACCCTTTTTATCGTGTCCCAACCCGGTTCTGTAGTCTCCGCCTGCACGTTTGACCAAATTGAAAGACTTCGGAGCTAGTCTCTCGTGAGGGCCATACGCGGGCTCTTGACGGACATGAGTGTCATTGTTAGACACGTACCAGAATTGATTGTGATTATTAGCATCCGCCCTATCGGAATCACATGCACCGGCAGATCTATAGTCTTGTAACGTCCTCGAATGTGCTAGTATATTACGGAATCTGTTGGAAATGCTACCAAGTGTCTTAATGCTAGTGGATGTGGCGTTGAGCCACCAGGAGCTACTGTCGTTGATCTGCGTCGAATTCGTAGTCTTTGCTGGGTTGTGGTGTTCATTGAAATAGGGAGACGTATTAAAGATGGGAAACGTTGTTGCCCAGACGAGATTGACCCAAGAGACGAAGCAGACAAAAGCCGAGAGTGCGAGTTGAAGACATCGCATATTTCTGAATCACTGGCCAAGTATATTACTAGTCGACAATGTGTGTAGGTTTGAGGGCGCTATCGTTCCCTTTGGATATTGAATGCTATAGGTGAGAAAGGTCGGAGAGGAAGTCGCGAGAAATGTGGTCGTACCTTCGAGCGCTACTATATGTTTATTCTCAGCGAACATAAAGTGGAGAAAATGCTGTATGTCTAATGCGCAATGGCCGGGAAGCCCAAAGGTGGTAGATAACGCTGGTTTTGTTTTAAAAGTACGTCTAGAAGCGCACCACAAACGCTAAGGGGAAGAATTGCCTGATCCCAACCACGAAAAGCTACAACCCTACGAGGATCGCGAGAGCCAGGACGTAATTAGGGACATGTGTCGTAGGTCAGCGGAATTGTTTTGATAGTGGCTTTTGATCTGATTCCATTGCGAACATCGATTATGATAGCCGCATTGTCTACTACAATCGCGAGAGTAATGTAACCAGCTTGGTATATGACCGGACTGGACAGCATATCAGAGAATGGAGATGGAAAAATAGGCTTCCCGAAATTGCTCTATATTAATGATTTATGCTCCATTCTCTTACGTTACATATCGCTGGTCATCGTCTTGAGATATGGGTACCGCTTCGCCGCTTGCGCACAAAGTTGTATAAGTCGTTGATATTTTTCTCAAGACTGATCCTGACAAGTCCCTCATGAGGAGATGACCGCCGAGTACGTTCACTCAAAAATATATTCGGCACTGACCGCTCAGCCAAAATCATGACCAACTCGTATGAAATTAAGCCTCGAAATTGCGGAGAGTACCCATGCTGGATGCGATTTTGACTGAGATCGAGAAGACTGTGTTATCCACTGTCGACCTATTTAGTATCTTATATCTTAATATAGTAGGCCGCCCAGCCTGAAGCTTACCTGTATGATATGATTTTCCGGGTTGACTGTTCACTGTACACATGCCCACAATGGAGACAGCACTGGCCCACAAGTCATACCATTTGACCTCGACGGCTGGACCCCTCATGATGTCAACGGTTACGGCGCACCTAGATGCAGCTTTAAAAAATGTCAGGAACATGGCGATACATAAATTGTAATGTCTTTCATCGAGCAGGACTTACTATCAGGAAAGGTTTTCGGAAGCTTCACGGCTCCGGAGCTCTGCGGGGTCTTTGAAGCTGGCATCATGTTCAGCGCATCTTGACACGGTCTTATCAGAGAGCTGTCCAATATGCTCTGCCGATGCCCGCACATGACCTTAGGTTTGAAACTACCAACGGTCAAGGTGAGCTGGCTTTTCAGCCCTATCCGTGTTCATTGTAAGCCAACCAGTATCTATATGACAACTCTAATCGGCAATACTGAAATCAGGAATGTTCTCACCTAGGCCTGTAGCGATACCACCCCTTGGATGTTCGTAAAAGGTACACTCATTCAGAAGGTCCCATGCTACGTCACCAATCTCACTGCTTAGTGCTGTCTCTGTAATCGCTCGATCCGCTATAGTTTGGTCGATTTCGATGCTGCAAGTGCCATCACCTAATGATAAATTAGTCTTCGGAACGTCTACTACTAAATGACTGGTGCTACGTGTACTCACGGCTGATGAATCGAAAGGGGAGAGGTACATCTGCTGAAGTTTCACCCCGTGTTCCGAATGTGTATTCAACGTCTGGAAACGTCGGAATGTCTTCCCACGCTTGTTTGCAACTATCTCCACTGAGATCGCCAAAGAGTGGGCCATAACATCTAATACGCACATCCTCATATCCTGATACATTCGTTGTTTGATTCAACTGCGGACCTTGTAGTGATTGGTTAAGATTTGTACCTCCGCGAAGCAATGGCAGTAGCAGAGAAGGTTGAGGAGAGTCAGGGAACGCTAGATATTACGTTCAGAGGTCAGTCAACACCACTGTAGATGACTCCGCGCTGAGTCTAGACATACCTGGTAGACCTTCGACAATGGACAAATAAAGAGTAGAGCAAAGCGTGGCCCACAAGGCTAGAGACATCTCCACTTTAGTAGCCTGTCACACTAATCATGAATGCTGCCGCATTCAACTGATATATTTCAGAAAGTTCAAAGTCGGAGAGAAGGCACTTATTGTATGTTCCTGCGTGCTTAGATGTATGACCCAAGCGCGCAGGTGGTAGACAAAATAAAAGAAGTTGCAGCATTCAGCATGTGGACTCGTGCGCACTTGCACAAGCGACGAGCCTTCTCGAGGTTCGGGTAATATTATAGGCGCGCACTGACAGATACGATCTCCCTACCTAGCACATTGTCAAGACTGTGCACGCATTCCTTCGGCCCCGATGGTTTGAAGGTCGAGTATAATAGTGGCAAGACGATTGCCGACGTCGCTGTCGAGAAAGGTGCTGAATAGCACCTTTTAGTAGCGATCATCTCGTCCAGATTAAAGATGTGTATGAGGATGGTAATTATGTCGTTATCGTTTCTAAAAAAATGGATGTTACCCTCCGACAGCTTACTAGCATACTATAAGGCCCGTCAAAAGCATTCCAAATCGCTATAATCTGTAAGGAGGTTAGTGTTAGAATTCAGGCCGGGTCAACCTCGGTAACTACTAATTAGGGGGCCTTGGCAGACTAGTAGAGATTTCTCGTAATAATTATTTTATTCTATATAGTTATATCTATCTATTAGTTATTATAATACTATTATTATATTTATATTTATATTTTATACTCTACTATCTAGCTACTTAGAGCTAATAAGGGCGTTCTAACTCTAGTTTTAAGAGGAAACTATAAGCTATAAAAGAAAACCTCTCTTACCTACCTAATTTATTATACTACTTCTACGCCTCTAGATATTATATACTATCCTCTCCCTTATACTCTATACTACTCTAGTATTAGATCCTAATATCTATATACTCCTCTCTTAAGCTAGGGCTACGCCCCTTTCTCTACTCCTAAAAGGTTTATACTCTCTTAATTACCCTCTTACCCTTCCTTATATAATTTAACTAATACTAGTAAGTACTACTAGCCCTCCTACTATTCTATTACTACCCTAGCTACTCCTCTCTTATACTATCTAGTATTAAGATATCCTTCTCTCTTAAACTTATAATATATAGGTCGCTACTATTACTAGCCTAGTAGAGGGCTTATAATACTCCTATTAGGAATTACCGCGTATCTTTTCTATTATATATAAGAGGGAGCTATTAGGGTTATTAAGGGGGGGGTATAAATATACTTTATTACCGCCGTTATATTACTATTTCCTAGTACTAATTTATATAATAATCTACTTATAAGAGAAAGTAGATTATATTAAAATCCCGCCAGCTATACTTATAATTATAGGGTTACTACTCCTACTCCTACGCGTAGTTATAGTCCTCCTAGCTAGAGGGGGCGGCTTTAGCTATTATTCTAACTTTTCTACTTAGTATAATACCTTCTATCTCTTGACCTAGAGTCTCTTATATATAAAGCTAATACTACTAGCGGGAACTAAGGTAGGTATTATTATATATATTAAAAGCGCGCTTACTACGCGTATAAAAACTTTATATAAAGAGCTCTACTATTATATAATATCTTAGTTTTATTTTAATTATATTTAGACTAGAGATCTCTTAGCTCTATTAATAAGTAATAGGTTCGTAGCTAGTACTACATATAGGTAGATCTCGTCGCTAGCTTATAATACTGTTATATTATACCTAAATTATATATAAATAACTTATAAGTATTATATATTTTATTAGGTTATAAGCCTAGGTTCTATATAACTTTAGAAACTATATAAATTATATAGTAAGCTTTTTACTAAGACTTAGTATAAATATTATAATATAAATTAGAACTTATTATATTCTTATAATATCTCTAGAAAAGTATATATATTATATACTTATAAGTAGTTTAGTATTTAATATAATATTAATAGAATTTAAGTAAGAGATAAGATATCTAGTAGTTATAAGACCTTAATATAAGTAATTAAAGCTAGATCTAAGGTAGCTTAATTAGACTCTAATATACTATACTCTTATACTACCTTAGAAGAGCTTAGATTAATTTAAGTCTACTTAAATATATTCTACCTTTATTTATTATTTCTACGGATACGGAGGTTACTAAGCAGGAAGTCTATAGGGCGATTAATAGGCTAAAATAGAATAAGGTACTAGGGGTAGATAGGATCCTAAATAGGTTCTTAAGGATAGTAGAAAGGGAGCTACTACCTAGCTTTATATACTTATTCTAGGCTTATCTAAGGGTTAGGTACTACTTAATAAAATTTAAGAAGGCTAATATAATTATCTTAAAGAAGTTAAAGAAAGAGGACTACTTTAAATTAAAATTATACTATCTAATTACCCTACTTAATATCTTAGGGAAGGCGCTAGAAGTAGTTATTATAAAGAAGCTAGGTAACCTTATAAAGGAATATAAATTACTACCCTTATAATAGATAAGGGTAAGGAAGGGAAGGTTAATAATAATATCCCTTAAGATAATAATAGAGGTAGTATATATAATATAAAATTATAATAAGTCTAATATAATAAATATACTATTATTAGATATTATAAGGGCCTTTAATAATATCTCTTATAAGAGGTTATTATATAACTTAAAGAAGAAAGGGGTCTTAATCTTTATTATAAGGTAGATATAAAGCTTTCTAATTAAAAGGGCTATAATAATTATACTAGGCTAGGAAATAAATAAGATAGAGATAGTAGAAACTAAGATCTCTTAAGGGTCTTTAATACTACTTATTTTATTTCTATTTTTTAACTCCCTATTAATAGAGGAATATATAAAGATAAAATTCTAAGTATAAACTAAAGGCTTTATTAATAATATCTACTTAATAATATATAATAAAAGTATTAAAGAGAATTATAAGATCTTAATAAAAGTATATAAGGTATACCTTTATTAAGTAAATATATATAGGGTAACTTTTACCCCTTATAAATATAAGTTAATCTATTTATTAAAGAGCTTAAAAAGGTTTAATATAAAGGTAATAGTAGACTTTAAAGTAGTAGTAGTATACTTAGAAATATTAATAAGAGTCTTTAAACTTTATATTAATAAGGTAAAATTAAAGATAGAGATATAAAAATTAGCCTTATTAACTATTATTAGCTTAATATAAGGTATTATATTTAATAAGATAAGATAGGTTTATAATATAATAGTCTAGCTAGTAATAATTTATATAATAGAGATATAATATAATTTAATAAAGATATTAGAGGTAAAGAAGGTAAATATTATAATACTAAAAACTATATAAAATAAGTACCTAAGGATAGTACTTAGGGCCTTTAAAGTAACTAGTATATAAGTATTAAAGGTGGAATTAAGGGTCTTATTAATAAGGATAGGCCTTAATTAGTTAATATTATATATATTAATAAAATAGGGGATCTATCTATTAATTAAAGAAGGGAACGCGAGGATCTATTATAAGCTAAGAGGGAAAAGGGGAAGGGAGAAAAGGGTTATAAAGACTCTAATAAAGGAGAAGTAGTCCTAGGTAAGGGGAACCCTCTAAGTAATAATAGGGGGAGGGGATATAAGGATAATAGCCTAGGGCCCTAGGGGTAAAGGAATTATAAGGGGAGATAGCCTTACCCCTAAAGAGATTAAGAGGTAGGTAAAGGAGAAGTAGAAAGAGAGGTAGTAGGGATATTAAGGGAATATCCTTAATTATATAAAAATAGTAGTATAAAGGGGAGGAATCTAAGAGATAAGAGTTAATTTTTATATAAGGCTTTTTAAGGCTAAGAGCTCTATAAGTATTTAATTATATATAAAGAAAATAGGACTACGCGCCTTCTTATATAAGAGGAGAGTACTAGGGATTAATAGTATTAATTATAAATATAAATAAAGGTATTAAGATACTAAGTATATACTTATATTCTACCTTAATTATATAAAAGAGAGGAGGCTAATACTTTAAAGGATAGAGTTAAATAACTTTTATTAGATAATATTAACTTTAAAGGGGTTAAAGATAGTAATTAAATAAGTTATTTAATAAGGTATATTTAACTAATTTATACTAGTAAAGGAATAACTCTTTATGGTTATATAAAAGCGGGAAGGCTCTAATTAGAAGGTAAAGGGATAAGTAACCCTAATAAAAGAAGGGAATAAGATAGTATAAAGAGTTTAAAATAAAACAATATATAATATCTAAAGATCTAGAAATATAATAATAAATAGGGTAGGGTATAAGGTTTTCTTTTATAAATTATAGTTTCATCTAGTAAGCTAGATATAAACTACTCTTATTAGCTCTAGGTAGCTAGATAGTAGAGTATAAATATAAATATAAATATAAATTTATTATTTCTTTTCTAGTATTATAATAAATATATAAATTAATAGCAAGATTTATAAGTTTATAAGAGAAAGGAAATTATTTTTAAGTTTAAAGAAATTATAATTAAGGTTAAAATTTTCTAATATTAAAGTTAAATTACTAAGAAGTAATAAAAAGGTAGATAAAGCTAGTAATAAACTAATAAGTAGCTAAGTCTAAGTAGTAATTAATAGAGCTTAGAGTAGATCCTATATATTATATCCTTATACTACCCTAGCTCAGAATTAATATAAAATAAAGGATATTCTAAATTTATATATATTTAGTAATACTCTAAGTAATATTCTAGGTAGTACTCTAAGTAGTATTCTAGATAGTAATCTAGATAGCTAGTAGGTAATATAACTATTAAATTATCTTAAAAACTACTACTTAATATTATTAGCTCGCTTATATATTCTATGTACTAAAATTAACAAGTGAGAACGCCGCTTAAAATAGCGCCTAGACTATCTTAAATTAGATACCTTCTTAGGTTTAACTCTGGATAGTTACCCTCCCGTAGTTACCTTCTTACTAAGTATTATACTATTAGTTAATTTTCTCGCTTAGTAGCTATATTTTATATTTTATCTAAACTATTACTTACTTACTTATTTACGTTCTTAACTATTCTGTATTATAACTACCTTATTTAAGAAGATCCTATTAGTTAAAGAGAAGAAAAGACTTACTATCTTAGCTATTCCTAATACTTACTAACGCGCTCCCTAGACTAGTAAAGTAGTTAATAGTAATAAAGTTAGGAGGCTCCGCTATTAAGATTATACTTTTATATAAGGCTTTACTATAGTAGTAGCTAATTATAAGATTAAGAAGTAAGAATATATAGTCTTAAAATATTAACGCTATAGTAAAGGTACTTATAATATACGGGGTCTATTAGAATAGACTTATTAGTACTATAATATAAAGATAAGCTTCTTTAAGTATCTATATAAGATTAGGATTATATATTATAAGTATAAGTAATTATAAAGACTTATTATAATTAACCCTAAGTATAATTATAAGATACTTAATAACCTATTTAAGCTTAAAGAGTACTATTTAAGGGATCCTATCTGTAGTTAAGCTTAAACGTATATATAAGGTCTTTAAGAGGCTAGCTAGCTATATCTTTAAGTAAAGAAAGTACTTAAAATATAAGGCCTATATTTAATATAGATAGAATATAATAACCTAAAGTGAGGGAGCTATAAATAAATAAAGGAAGAAGAACTCTAATTTATATTTAATTCTCTAGAAGAGATAGGCTATTATATATATATAAAAGAGAAGTATATTATTAAGAATAAAACTTAGTAAATATAATAAGTTAAATACTTCTTCTTTTATAGCCTAGCTTAGGTCTAAATAGTAAGGTAATTTACTAGTAATTTTATTATTATTATAGATGTAATATTTAATATTAATAAGAATAAATTACCTCTATTAGTACTAGTATATATAATAAATACTCTTTAGATATTCTTAATTACCTACTACTTTATTACTTCTAAATTAGCTAAAGCTTTTACTTTTATAAATACTTATATAAAGAAACTATTTTTTTATAGGTATTACTAAGGTATAAGAGTCTTATTAGGAGACTTTATTATAGGATTAACTATAATAATAGTAAAGAAGAAGAAAGTTTCCTCTTTAAAAGTAGCCCTAGAAATAGTATAGGAGCTAATAGTATAGATTAATAATTAGGGTAGTAATTATTTCCTCTAGCTATATAATTAGCACGTAGTTAAAGCTATTAAGGTAAGACTTATTTATAAAGGCTACCTAGCTAATAATAGGAAGGCGCTTTATAATAAGGTATAGGCGTAGATTAAGTCCCCTATAGTTAAGGATATATCTATTAACTATTAGTATCTCTTAGACGCTTTATACTCTAAGGATTAGAATTATATATAGGAATTTTATAAGCCTTAGGTATATTAATTTATTAATATATTTACTAGGAAGTAATTAAACTATAGATATTCTTCTACCTAATAAGGTAAAGGTATATATCTAGTAATTAAGGGATTTATTAATAGATATACTCTTATAAGAATATTAGTTACTTTAATTACTAAGGAAGTTAATAACTTTATAGATACCTATCTTAAAGAGATAAACTACTAGAAGAAAAACCTCTCTTACTATATTAATTATTTTAGAGAGGTATTTAAATAGATTAAGTTATTACTTACTTATTAAGCTATTAATCTAATAGTATATAAGTAGAATAAGGCTTAAAAGTAGTTATTTAAAGTAGAAGATAGAACTTCCGTAGCCCCTAAGGGAGATAGATATTCTTTAGATTATAAGACTTTAATAAGATATAGTCTCCCTTATAAATACTAGTTATATTACTATATCTTTACTAGAGAGCCTATACTATTATTACTAGTCTATCCCTACTAGCTTTTTAATCTACTTAAGGTAGTAGTAGGGTAGTAAATATAGTTTAATCTAGCTATTACTTAGGCCTAGTATATAGCTCTAGATAGATCTAATAGTAGCTCTAGCTAATTAAGTAATAGCTTAGGTAATAAGGATATTTATTTACCCCTTATAAAGCCTACTACTCTAAGTAATAAGTTTAATAGATAAGGTCTTACCCTACTAGAGTTTATAGCTATTAAGGTAAAAGACTTTTACTAGGCTATTCCTAATACTTATAAATAGGAAGAATATATTTATAATTATATTAAGCTTATTAATTTACTTAATATTAAGTATAAGTAATAGGTTAAAAGTATATTACCTATTATCTTTTTAGAAGTATTAACCTCTAAGTACGTTTAATTTCCTAAGGGTACTTAGTAATAGTAAGGCTATATAGACTAGAAGGTTATAAAGGCTATTAAAAATAATAAAAGAAGATATTAATATACCTAGGAGGTAGAGTTATAAAAATAGATATAGTATTTAAAGTAAATAAGATAAGATATTATATAATAAAGTAAATTTTCTTAAAGAAATTTTAGTATATAAGTAACTTCTTATATAGAGAGGCTAGACTAGTCTCTAGTCTTAGCGGCTAATAATAATAATAAGCTAATATTTTTATACTTAATTCCTTATACTTAACTGGTTAAAGGGGAGATAACCCTAGACTCCCTAGCGTCTTTACTATATAGTAATAATTTCGAGGATATTAATAAAATCCTTAAAACCTAGACCCTAGATTTAACTAAGGATCCTCTACCTCTTATCTTAACTATTATATAATAAAGTTAATAGCTTACTACTTCTTAACTACCTAATCCTACCCTATATATAATAATAAGGTTATCTAGGGGTATTATTAAAGTAAAGCCTAGGAAGCTACTAGAAGTAGAGTAAGATCTAAAGTCTTAAGAAGGCTATAAGGCTAGAGTTAAAGTAGAAAGGTAGGTAAAAAAAGAAGGTAGTAGTAAAGAAGAAAAAAGTAAAGATAATAAAACTAAGAAAGGAAGATATAAGCTAATTAATTAAGTAGCTACTTAACTTATTAATTTAATCTCTATTAATAGGAAGGGAGTTAAGATAAGGGTATATAACTAAGTAGCCCTTTATTAATAGTATCTAAACTACCTCTAAGTCAATTATAAGGGTTATAATCTATCTTATTATTATTATAGACCTACCGGTAATAATATATAGAACGGAGAATAATAATCTTCTCTATTAGGGTCTTATTAAGTTATTTAGTAGGCTTAAATTAATAAATTAGAATAAATATTAGTACTTCCTTATTATAATATTAGTCCTTCTAAGATTTTATAAGGAGGATATAAAAGGATTTCCCTAGTAATAGGTATTCTAACTTTAATAATTACTTTAATCTTATTATTATAATACCTTACTATTAAATCCTACTTTACTAAAAAAAAAACTACTAAAAATAAATTATTTTACTACTTATAAGAATTAACCTATTAGCTAATACTCTTCTAAGATTAATAAGGTATATCTTTAAGGATTTAGGTATAAAATTAGTAACTTTAGAGGTTATCCTCCTAGTTATAGGCTTAGGGAAAGTGTTATAATTATCGCTATATAGCTAGTAGCTTATAGCGCAGAGAGCGGAAGCCTTCTACAGGCATATCTTAGGCCTGCGAGAAGCTTCCCTTCTCTATAACCTTTACTACTTTACTATATTATTAATCACGGTTATAATATATGGTAGTAACACCGTATTAGCTACTATTAGTACTATTAACTACTAATAAGCCGTATACGGTCTACTAGCTATTATAGTACCAGCTATCTATATTATAATACTAGCTTTTATAGTACTAGCCTTAAGGTATAAGTCCTTATAAGTCTTCTGTACGCTAATCTATTTAATACTCGTTTAAGTAGCTAAAGAAGCCTTCTATAACTAATACTATAAAAGCCTCTTTAAAAGTCGTGATTAATAAGAGCCTTATTTATTATATATCACTACCTCCTAATAGTATTAGGATTTCGTTAGATTATTAGGATTTTTAGAGAAACCTCGGTATTTTACTAAGTAAATCTAGATATTTCCTAGATATTTCCCCGCTTACTACTTACTACTTATCCTAGCTACTAATAGGGAAACCCTTATCCTTACTTTTTAATTACATAATTTTATTGATACTAGATATAATTATACTATTATTATTAATAATATTAGCCGTTTCCTAATAATACTTATTATAAATAGGAATCTTAGACCTCCTTAGACTAACCGTATCTCTTCTGATTCCTTACGAGAATAATAGTACTATACTAGGTCTTTATTATTAGAGCCTAATCTCTTTAATGTAAATAAAATATCCTAGCCTTCTAATTAGGCTATTAATAAAAGCTAACTCTATATAATAAACTATTATTTTAAGAAAGCTACTATATCTATAAGGTACTATTTATAATAGCCTCCTTTAATACCTACCTCCCTAATAGGGACCTTAATCTATTTACTACTAAGGTCGACTTTACTAATACTAATATTAACGGAGTCTATTCTATCTTTAGCAGGTATAAGAGTAACCTTAGTAGAAGAGGCTATTTACGATCACCTAATAGGACTAGAACTTTCTAATCTACTAGAGCCTTTAGATATAGCAGATAATAGGGGAAATAATAATAGTAATAGTAATAGCTAGGCTAGCTAGGCGAGTTTACCTGTTAGAGGCTTTACGCCCGAATAGTTTAGTATAATATCTACCTTTTTCTAGAGTATAAATACTAGGGTAGGGGGTTATTAGACTTATTAGCCTACTATAGCTATAGCCCTAGCTCTTATAATTAGTACCCCTTAGTTTAGGCCCTAAGATATTAGGTATTTTAATCTAGATCCTAATATACCCCTAGTTAAAGTTAAAGATACCTATAATATCTATTATAATATTTTTAGCTTTACTAATAGAGTTAAAGTAAAAGCTACTATTATAGATCTAACTCTTATATAATTAAATCTAGAATTATATCTACTTAGGAAAGCTAATAATTTATTTATTAATTAATTATCGCGTACTATACGTATTAGGCTATGAAATAACCCTACTAGTATTACTAAATAGTATATAGCTTTATAGAAATATTTTTAGGACTCTCCTAGTAAATCGCTTAGTCTCCTTAAGGTAATCTAATATATAGTTAAGGATACTCGTAATTAGTAAGATCTAGCTAATTATATCTCTAGTATTATTCTAAATAGCAAGAATACTAATATAGCTACTACTAAAATAGCCTAGGTACTCCTAGTATTTAAGTATATAAATAGCTAGTTACGCTGAGACTTATTACTACCTACTAGCTTATCTAATATTCTAGACCTACTAGAAGAACTTAGGTATAAGAAGAATACTTGGTTTGATATTTATAGGAATAAGGGCCTTATTAAGAAAGGCTTTAAGATAAAGTAGGATAGTCGCTATAATAATCGACGAGATCCTCGATTAGGTTAGTATACTTCTCCTTTAAATAATCCTCCTCGCTAATTTAGCGGTAATAGATAGGTTTTATAATCCCGATTTTAAGTTATTATTTAATATTATTTAATAGTTAATAGCTATATCAGGCTATAGTATTTACTAATTATATAGATTATTAAGTTAGTAATTTAATTATTAAATTACTAATTTATTATAAATAATAGCCTAATTAGGCTATTATTCTAACGTCCTTTATAGTTAATCTATTACTTACTTATATTTATATCTATTCTATCCCTCTTATAACCTTCCTCTACTATTACTAATAGTTATTTTATACCTCCTAGGCGTGCTTTAAAGTCTTCTAAGGATATCCTAGGTACTAGTACCTTTACTATTACTATTACTAGCACGCCGGATCCTCCTATATCCCTATAACTAAAGATCTTAATATAGCGCGATAAATATATAATTACTATATATTTATATAATTAATAGGAAGATATTATTACTAGCCTTTATATAAACGTGCCTCTTATACCCTAAGAACCTTCTAATAATAATAATATCCTTCCCTTATATTCCTCCTAACCTACCCCGCGGAAGTCCCCTCGTAAAGAGAAAGGCTATAAGAAAGCTAGGCTATATAATATAGAGCTATTATAGTATTTAAGGAGGTATAAGAGAAGGGGGACTAGGAGCTTAAATATCTTATAATTAGATAGTTATAATAAGAAGTATAGGAGAGGTAGGTAGAAGGGATAAAGTATATATAAAGGAACGCTTCTTAGTACTAAAGAGATAATAATACTTATTAATTATACGCTTACTAAAGCGGGTATATATAGACTTTCTAGTATAAATTTAGAGTAGAAGGATATATAGCGGTACTTTAAGATATATACCTACTATTCCTACTCTTAGAATAGTTATTAATAAAAGGTAGTAGTACTACTTAAATAGTATAAATATAAGAAGGAATATAATAGGAGATTTAGGTATATAATAACTAATAATAACCTTATATAAGTACTAAATTAGTAGTAACTAATAGCTAATAAAGTTTAGGATAGAAAATATAAAAAGAAGTAAGATATAAAAGATAAGAAGGAGAAAATATAGGATTATAATATTAAATAAGATATACTCTCTACTTACTAGGGTAAAAAGGTTATAAGGGAAATAGAGAATACTAGTTCTAATAAAATTCCTTCTTATAAAGAAAATAATAAATAAGACTCCTCCTTAGAAGGCTTACCTATCTTACTCTTATTTATAATAATATCGCTATCGCCCTCTAGTATAAGTATTATATTAAAAGGTTCCCCCTACTAGTAGTAAAGCCTAAGTCCTTAATACTAGAGTAATACTAGCTACTAAAGTAGTATTAGTATTAAGAGTAATCTTAAGGATAAAGCTAACTCTACTAATAGTATTATCTATTAGCTATAGTAACTATAATAGTAGAATAAGAAAAAGAATAGGGGGATAAAGTTATAAAAGGATAGGTAAAGACTTAAATAAGTATAAAGGTCTTATCTAACTTAGGATATAACTACTATTTTAGTTAATTTTATAAAGTAAAGTTTAAAATTCTTTAAATCCTATAATATAATAACTCTAGCGATAATACTTATAAGTATTAATAGGCTTATATTAATAAGTAGTACTTAAGCCCCTCTACTTATTAATATTAATATATCTATAATAACTAGTACTTAGGACTTAGCCTTAATTAAGAAGCTAGAACTTATTTATAAGTAGTAACTTAATACTAACGCGGAACTTAAATATTTAATTAAAGGAATATAATAGACTTATAATATATTAAATATACTTTATAAGGAGTTATAGGCCTTTATAGCTCTATTATAGAAGTAAATAGGGGCTTAAGAGGACCTTATCTAAACGCTCTATATAAATTAAGTCTTATATTAATAGTACCTAAGTAAAGAGATAGAATAAATATAAAAATACTAGAAAATATTACTAGTAAGATTAGTCTTACTATCCTTATAGATAATAATATACTAAGCCGTCCCTAGATATCTAATAGAAAGGTTATAGATATAGTATAGTTGTATATTAATAGGCTTAATAGTATTAAGGATATAGATTAAGTAAGTAATAGTAGAGACTCTAAAAGTAATAATAATAATAGTAAGTAAAGGAGAAATACTATAAAGGATTTTTATATAAAAGTTAATAAGAAGCTTAGTAAAGACGGGGTTAATAACACGTAGTAGGAATACTATAAGACTAGTAGATATAATACTTAAGTATATTTTATAGCTTTAACACGTGAAATAATATAGAATAATAGAATAACTATTAGTATAAACCCCTGATATTTAAGCGACTTAGAATCAGGATATTTTAGAATAAGAAGTAGAAAAACTAAATAGAATATAAAAGCGGAAACTTTAGGCGAGAATAAAGAAATAAGGCCTTATAAGATACTTACTATTTTACGGTAATTATATAGATAGGTTATATTACTTAATAAGGGCGGGTTTCCTATATTTCTTATATATATTATAAATTTAGGCTACTTTATAACTTATCTCTACGAGCTTCTCTATAATCTTAAATTTAATAACAAGCTCTTTATTAGTAATATAGTCTATAAACTAACGGCGTTATAGCGTTAGAGTTAGGTAATTATATATAGATTATAGGCTTATAATCCCTTTAGTTATACTATAAGGCTTTATATAAAGAAATATACCTAAGTAATTATTAGGCGGAGTTAATTACCGATAAATATTAGTAGATTATTAAAGGCCTTATTCTAAATTAACTAGATACTATATTTCAGCCTTATAAATAGGTAAAATAGTTTATTAATAGTACCGCCACCTAATAGATATTATTAACGGGTATTAGCCCTAATTTTATTCTATACTTAAAGGTATTTATTACCTAAAGTATCTGCGTTATCCTAAAACTATACTTAATAGTAATCTATATACTAGCTATTCTTCTATTAAACTTTCTCTTCTATACGTTTAGGTAGCCTATATATAGTAATATAATAAATTCTATATACCTATAAGCTTTATTACTAAATAGATCTAGAACTCGCCGCCCCTAGGATACTTAATATAGCTGGTCTTATATACTAGAAGTTCGTAGTATTATTAGGTTATTCGCCTTTCCCTTAAATAGGCTATATAATATACTAATTAGACCGTCTAAGTATGTTACCCCTAACTATACTATACTATATACCTTTTTATATGTAAAGTAGAAGAACCTCTAGTCTTCCTTTAGTTAATAGAAGCGCCGAAATATTCTATTAATAAACCCCTAAACTATAGACCTCCTATATATTTTACCTATATATTTAATCGCCTTTACGTACCTCTAGATCCTATTATATTTAAGAATAGGATACTAGCGTAGGATAGGATTATAATAATCACGTAGGTACTTAAGGACGTCATTAATTACGGTAGAAATAAAGGAGGGAGACCGGCCGAATATTATTAATAACTCGTTTAGAGGACGTAGGTATAAGAATTTTATTAGAATAAGATATAGAGTAAGCTCTAAGCTAGGCTAATAACTATATTACTAGTTAATACTTTTAAGGTTAAAATAAATAAGTAATTAATATATCTTATCTTTAGTAAATTTAAACGTCCGCCTTATTTACTTAGGTAGGAAATTATTAAGACTTTACTCCTTACTCTAATACTTAACTAGTAGGATATAGGCGTAGCGCGGGACTTAGCTAATATAATATAAACTAAGGATAAGGAGGGCTAGAGTAGCTATATATATAAGTTCTTTATTAAAATTAACGTCTATAGTACGTTATTATTAATAATATAGATAAATAGATAATTACTAAAAGGGGTTTTACGGGTAAGTCCTAGATAGGTAGGGCTAAGTAGCGACGGCTTATATTCGGGTAAATTTAGATTAGGGTTAGCGTACAGCTAGACCCGTGCAAATTATTAAATAAATGTTGAATAATCTTACTATAAAACCTGTCTAATAGTTTCAATTACAGTAGTAGGGCTTTAAGGCCAAACTACGCCCGACTATTTATACTATTCGTACCGTATAGAAACTATTAAGGTAACTTTAATAATAACCCTTAATAGGTATAAATCGCTAGTCCTTAATAACCCCTATAGATTATAAATGGAAACGCGTCACCTAGGTAGAGTTAATACTAGAACTATAACCTAGGTTAAGGCTATCTACTAAACACTTTAAATAGTAATCGCTTATATAAGCCGTATAATTAGTTATAGTAACGGCTTTATACGTACTAGGCTACTATTAAGGATAGAAATCCTTAGGAAGAGCCCTATAATAAGTAGGTAACTTATAATACTTATAAGGATAAGTACTACTAGTCTATAAACTAGACTAACCCTAGTCTAGATTAATACCTAGATAATTCTTAGGAATATAATTAAGATCCTAAGAGTTATTAAGATAATAATGTTATTAAAACCTGTTTCCTAATAATCTAGCTATCTAATAAAGCCTTTAGTTATTAGAAATATTCTAGGATATTCCTATCTAATAATACTCTATATAACTATATCTATTATAGTAGCTATTATAAAATAAGGGCCTTAATAGCTATAACGTCGTCTAAGGTAGCTAAAGCTAGTAGTACCTACTAAAGCCTTCTATAGGCTATTATTTAGAGTACTTCTAAATAGACTACTTTAGGAGGATATAACTTTAAAGGCTATTATTTTATTACTACTTAGATTAGGTTTACCCTAGACCTTAACTATCCTCTATATAAGCTTTATATAGATATAAGTTATACTATAAGCCTAATAGATAGGAAGTTTCTATTATAATAGTTCCTATAAGCTAGAATCTCTAAAATACTAACGCCTATAAAGGTGAGAGGTATTAGTAGTAAGAATTATAACGCTAATAAGTATACTAAGCTACTAATATATATCCCTAGGGGTAATAGTACTACTTTTATTAAGAGAGAATTATATATTATTAATAACCTTTTAGTAAAGGTATGAATTAGGGTTAATATCCTTAAACCTTAAAGTATTATTATTAACCTTAAGAGGAATTTAATAATAATACATTCTTATTAAAACCTTAAAGTCCCTATTAAAGTCTCTAGTAAAGGAACTTATACTAACGCTATAATATTTAGTTAGGTTAATATTATTATCGGCCCTTATACTAATAAACGAGTTTAAATTATAGGTCCCTATTATTAGTCTCTTAATCTTTTAAAGGATTAAGACTTAATCTTTAAGTTAGATAAGCTAGAAGACCTCTCTATCTACGCCTATATTATTAATTATAGGATATCTTATATCTTTATTAGGAATAATACTAATAATAAGATTAAGTTAGCTAAGAATATAAAACTTAGCTAGGTTACTAAGTATAATACTCCTAGCTATTTCCCTATAAAAGCCTTCTATAACGACCTTACTACTAGGCCCCCTAAAAGGGCTAAGGTAGCTAACTAGGTCAAAACTAATCTCTAATATCTTATTACCGCTACTATAATATTTATAGTAATAGTACCTACGGCCTTAGAGATGGAATCCCCTTACCTATTAGATATAATAGTCTACGGTACCCCCTAAATAAGGGCCTTATTAGGGGACGTCGTTAATAAGTACCTAAACCTATAATAAGATACTAGGACTATAGCGTATATCCTAGAGTCTTAATAGATAGATATCCCACTTATAGATAACTAGCTAGAGATCTATAAACCTAGCTAGGCTAGGGTTTATCCTCTAGGAAAGGCGGATAAAGAAGTTATTAACGATAAATTTAATAAGCTATATAAATAAGGTAGAATAGACTAGATAATAGAGTTAACTCCCTTTTTATTTCTATATTTTATTATCTAGAAGTAATCTATAGACGGCTTTTATAAAGGCTATATAATAGTAGATATTAGGGCCTTAAATAAAATTATAATACTAGACGCTTATCCTATTCCTTTATAGGCTAAGATATTAGCTCTATTAAAGGGTACTACCTATATTAATAGTATTAATACTATAAGTTTCTTTTATTAGTAGTCTATTAATAAGTTATATTATTATCGTCTTATAATAGTAAGTTATTAAGGCTAGGAATTATTTAATATCCCTATTATAAGATACCGTAACTCTCTAGCCTATATATAACGAATAATAGATAGAATTCTCTAGCTATTTTAGCGTTTCTATTATATATATATTAACGATATTATTATCTTTTTAAAATCCTTAGAAGAATATCTTAATTATCTTAATTAGGTATTCTAGGCCCTTAATAATATAAATATCTACTTATTATCTAAGAAATTATTCCTTAGCTTCCCCTTAGTTTATCTACTAGGATAAAAGGTAGATGCGTTAGAATTAGTTATAATAGAAGAAAAGTTAGCTACTATTATTAATCTACGTTTCCTAGTTAATTTAATAGTACTTAAATAATATTATAGGTTAACTAGGTATCTATATTAATATATTACCTTTTACGTAGCTATTATAAAACCCCTCTAGTTATAAAAGACTTATCTTAATAAGTCTATATAGATATAATAAGGGCCTTCTTCTAGTATTTAGGGTAATACACGTAGAAAATTAGCCCGTAAAATATACCTAGGTAAACCTACCCTAAAGGAACTTAATACTTTTTATTAACTCTAAAAGCTGTTTACTAGCCTAACGATTCTATATTATTTTAATAAGAAACTCTAACTATTTATAGATCTTAATATAAGTAAGGAATTTAGGTTTAAAGCGTATATATACTATATTATAGGTCTAATAAAGGCTTTTATAAGTGACTTCCCTAGGTAGAAGTTATAGCTACTAATCCTTTTCCTTAGCTATCTACTTACTAACGCTGAGACTTAATACTAGCTAATAGAGCTAGAGATTACTAGGATTATCTAGGTAGTAAAGAAGATTAGGTATATAATTAAGGCTACTAAATAGGTAACTATTATCTATACTAATTATTTAGCTGCTATATTAATAGCCTATTAGATAAGTCTAAATATAACCTTAATAGAAAAACTAAACTTTTATCTTATCTATACCTCTAAGTATTTATAATATTTTCGACTAGATATCTACTATAAATCTAGAAAGTCTAATATTATTCTAGATACTCTCTCTAAGTTAGTAACCCGTAAATACCGCCTAGCTAATACTAGGGACTTACTTAAAGTTATACTAGTAAAGGCTTTCCTAGTTAGTCTAGTAGAAATAAGCCCTAACTTTAAATAATATCTAATTAAGGGCCTTATTAAGCCGCGTTAGGTATACTTAATATTAATAGTAAAGGAGAATAAAGCCTTAGGTAGTAATGCTACTAAGCTATTATATCGCGTAGTTAATAAATTACTCTATATTAATAATAATAAAATAGGCCTTTATTTATATATCCTATCTCTACTAGAGAAGGAAGTCTTCTAACTTACTTATAATAAGATAGGATATCTAGGTTATACCTAGACTTATAAATATCTAATTAAAGGACTTTATATTTATAATATAATAATAAAACTCTATAAACTTATCTATTATTATCTATATTATTAATTAAATTAGACCCTAAGATATTAACCTTATAAGTCTTTATAACTAATCTTAATACCCTCCTAGCTATTCTATATACTTACTATAGATTTTATTCTAGCCTTACCCTATTTAAGTAACGGGTTTAACTCGATTATATTAGTTACTAATAAATTCTTAAAGGTAATTACCCTAATTCCTAGTAAGAATATATAGTCTAGGGAAGACTAGGCTATTAAACTAATTAATTATCTCACCCTACTAAACTAGGGCGTACTAAGGGCTATTATTTCTAATAGGGACTATAAATTTATTAGATAAATATAGAAGTAAATCTTCTTAGTATTAAAGATAAGCTTACTCTATTTAATAGCTTAGTATCCTTAAGCTAATAGAATATTAGAATATATAAACTAAACTACTAAAATAGCGTTATAGTATTATATTACTACGCTAGATAATTCCTAGTATTAGCCGTTAATTATTAATAGGATATTAGCCTTACTAAATAACTCTACTAAATATAGCTCTACGCGCTTAGCTCCTATCTAGATCTTATATAGGTTTAAGACTTAGGAATCTTTAGATCTCCTACGTCTTAATAACCCTATTAAAGGCTCTTATAACCCTTTTAATAAGGCTCTTATTAATAAAGCCTTAGTTATACTAGTATACCCTAGCTAAGTTATAATTAATTATAAGCCTTTATATATTAACGCTAAGGATACTATTACCTTTATAACTATAAAGATAAAGGACTACTATAATACCTACTATACTCTAATATACTTTAAGGTAGGAGATATAATATATCTATAACTCTACTAGGGTTACTATATTCTAGCTATTTAATCTAGGAAGACTAGCTAATAATTAGTCAGGCTATTTTAAATAACTAGACGGGTTAGTTAATTAGCTTATAAACTCGCCCTACCTAATAATATAAGGATTTATAACATTATATCTATTACCTACTTAGAACCTACTATAGACCCTATTAATAACCCGTATTAATATTACCGCCTAGCTATACTAGTTATTATTAAGGGGTAAGATAAGGAGGAATAGGAAATTAAGAAGCTAATTAATAAGAGATAGATATATTATAACCGCGGATAGGCTACTAAATACCTCGTTAGGTAGAAGAACTATAGCCCTAAGGAAGACTACTAGATATTAGAAAAAGAGCTAATTAGGAATACTATTAACTTAGTAATAGAGTTTAATAATATTAATAGTAATAAACTAGCTATAGTATAAAGGGCCTTATTTAGGACCTAAGTTATTATTTTACTAATGTCTTCCTATTACTATTAGGATGATAGTATTATTTATTTGCCGGTATCTATTACGATTATCGCTATGTAGCTAGTAGCTTGTAGCGCAGAGAGCGGAAGCCTTTCGCAGGCATATCTTAGGCCTGCGAGAAGCTTCCCTTCTCTACAACCTTTACCACTTTACTATATCATTAATTACAGTTGTAATAGAAAGTTAGGGGAAGAGGGTTATTATTATATTATAGTAATAATTCTAGAAAGGGAATTCTACTTATATTAATTAGACTACTTAACTAGTAAGGCTTTTAATTAATAAGTTATATCTTATTTAATTACTTATTCCTTATAGTTAAAGAAATTAGCTAACTAATTATAAAATAGAAATTATACTTATATAAGATAAATAGATAATAATAATAAATAGTATAATATAATAAGTATAGTAGATATATTATATAAGCCTAAATTACTACGTAGATCTATATATATTATATATAATAAGTATCTATTCTATTATATTAATTAGTATACTTAGTAAGAAGGTAACTGCGGGAGGGTAACTATCCGGAGTTAAACCCTGCCTTCTCACCTATATACAGAATATCCGCGTCCTCTATGCTTGAGCTGGCTTGTTGAGAGCCTTCCGTTGCGAGCCTTCCGTTGCGATACAGATACATCTTAGCATAGTGTTCAATGGCCTGGACCGGTGCCTATGCTCACCCTGCTGTTAAACATCGCCCTCTGATAAAGAGTGGAAGTCTGTAATCTATCCAAGTCTAATAGTAAAATTATGGGGTCTATCGTCTTCAAAGAAAACCCTCCCCCGTAGATTAAGCAAGCTTTTCCGTCCTCGGAGACCATAGACGTTAAACCTCAATCCCATACCTCCCGTAATCGAAGGCTTCTAAACTCTCCACCAGGACAGCCCACCCATCATCTAGTCTCCCCAACCCACCCTTACCACCTCCTCTAATCGCTCCTACCTCGTCCATCACGTCGTCAAGCTCATCATCTCCATCTCCGTGCGCTACACCCGCCAAGACCTCCCTCTCCCGTCCTCGATACTCTTTCAGCACCATCGGATGCGGGCACCAAACAACCCTCATTCCCGCTCTTCGCCCTGCCTCAACGCCAGGTACCGAATCCTCAAACACCAGACACTCACTTGGCAGGATCTCCCTCTCCCCCTTCCCTCTAAGCTCCTTATTGATTGTCTCCAGCGCAATCAGATATATGTCTGGCGCGGGCTTGCCACAACCAGGCGGTATACGTGGGTCGTCGCCCAAGATGCGATTCTTTTCGGGGAAAGCGGTAAAGAGGCCTTGGTTGAATGTTGATTTTAATTTAAAGTTCCGAGCGTGCGAAGAGGTGGCGAGGGCGAGATGGACGCTTGAATAGCGAAGCTGTTTCAGCAAAAGAGGAACACCAGGAAGGGGGCGCGTGGTAGGGAAGTATTGCGCTTGCAGGGCAGCTTGTTGTGTAGTGAAAATTGAGCGTTGTACAGGGAGTTGAGCCCAGGCATGGAAGATCTCGGAAGCCTGTGAAAGGATCAGTTGTGAGGTCTTTGTAAGGTAGAATGGAACAGACTTCTGGTCCAGGACGACCTTGCATTTGGCATTTGACTTTCCAGGGGAGGTTTGGTCGCCCGTACTGTTTACAAATAATGTTGTTGCAGTAGGTGTAGATGTCTTCAGTATCAAGAAGGAGACCATCCATATCGAAGAGACAGGCGCGAACGCTGGGGAATCTGGAGCGCGAAAGTCAGCATCACTACGTAGTAGTACCGTCAATGCGCACATACTCAGGATTTGCCATTATCATGATCGAGGTTTTGAAGCCGAAGCTAGGTTCCCCGATAATTAGGTAAATTATGAAGAGACTGTAAGTGTGGAGAGATAGATGCTAGCTGTCCCTGAAGCTGGGGGTGCGAGGAGAGCAAATGTGTGCCTTGAGAGTTCAGGGTCTGGCGGGTATAATGCTCACGAGCTTATCAGATAGAGAATGAGCATATGCAGCTGAAACGGACACCTGCATCCAGTTGCGTTATCAAGCTGGAGTAATCAAGGAAGATAGGTGCATTGGGCCGACGTATGAGCTTCTGGGAGCGCGAACGTGTCACTTCTGCCCATGCTCCACCAGCTCACGGACCGCATGTCGTCCATCGTCTTGATTGATATCCCTTGCTTGGTATCCGTATCCGGTATTTCCATACTCCCGGGTTAATCTCCTCATGCTTCATGCTATCGTTAGTCCGAGCCACGAGGTGTGTTGCGCTCCGCTTCGTTTTCGCTTGCACGATTGCTAGATCCCTGAGAAGTCTCGTGTTGAGATTAGGAGGAAGAAGAAGGCCGCGGCTGTCGCTTAACGCGCTGTAGAATAGGGACTTGGACCTAATCCCGGCAGAAGCTCTAGCTCGGTACTAGCTTCTAGGCAGTCGGTACTCCGTGCCACGCTATGGCTATCAATTACCGGCCTTGGGCATCGACGATGTTTGTGGGAATGCAGTTATGATCGAAAGTCTATTGTAATTATAGGCCTTGTGGAGAGATAGATGGGGATGGCGTCCGCTGTCGTACCTGGCGAATCTGGGGCCCCGGATACCCCACGTTTCAGTCCTGATGAAGAGAAGGTACGCTAAGCTATCATTGCATAACGACGTAATCCATGCATCATGCTTACGCTGACCAGGCGTTGCTAGAAGAATCAAATATCAAGAAAGGAGAAGCAAACAAGTTATTTGCTTCATCACAATATTCGCAAGCGATCGGCGAATATGACAAAGCCCTCTCGTCCTGCCCCAACTATCTCGAATACCACATTGCAGTCTTGAAATCGAACATCGCCGCCTGCCATATCAAGCTGTCAGACTGGAAAGCCGCCATTGAAAGTGCCACGGCAGCCCTTGACGCACTCGGTCGCCTGATCCCAAAGGGGAAAGCCGACGAAAGGAATGGCGCGCAAGAAGGGGTCGAGAGCAATGTCATCGAGATCGACGGCGAAGATTCCGAAATCGCAGCCCAGATGGAGAAATTAGAGTTCAGCGACCAGAGGAGAGACGACATACAGCGCATAAGAGCCAAAGCACTGATGCGGCGAGCGAAAGCAAAATCGGAATCTGGAGGATGGGGCGATTTGCAGGGTGCGGAAGAGGATTACAAAGCTCTCTCGCAGATGTCCAAGCTGCCACCGCAGGATAAACAGATCGTGCAGAAAGCGCTTGCGGACTTACCTCGGAGGATCAACCAGGCCAAGGACAAGGAGCTGGGCGACATGATGGGGAAGCTGAAGGAAGTGGGGAATGGTATACTGAAGCCTTTCGGGTTGAGTACGGATATGTTCAACGTGGTCAAGGATGAGAAGACGGGTGGATATAGTATGAATGTGAATCAGAGTGGGTAGACGGTGCATGCACGTAGGGATATGAAGCATTACCACGCTTCACCATCAGCATTAGCATTGGCAATTTCAGGTCTATCCATTCTCGTATTGCACGGCAAGATGTTGGCATCTTTTTCGAGGTACAATTTTGCATTCAATCATGACGGGCAAAGGGCAGATTCGTCATAGGTTGAGCTTCCTCGCTCCAAATCCAGCGCCCCTGTTGATCGGTATATCCATGCATGCTACTTACAGAGTTGTATGAAACACTCCATCGTAGGTTATGGTATCGCATGCTGGCGTGACATAACACGACAGGCCCGTCTCTATATCTAATGCTCGGTATGGACAGAATTCCGCTGCCACTTTTCGCTCCGCTTCGCTTAACATTGCTGTCTATGCTGTAATATCGAAGTTGACAGTCTATGTTTTTGCTGCTGGTAGTGATGCTTTTGGTGGGGCCTGTGCCAGTGCATGCATATCATGCATGCGATCATGAGGAAGGAAAGCAGATCATCTGGAGGCGTCCGAGTGGTGGTATCGCCAGATGTGAAGTTGGTTCTGTCTGAGATGATGATAAATGGAAAGGGCGAGAGAAAGAAGTGAAATTGCATCTTGTTTGTATCCAACCCGGAAAGGGGCCATTGAAGGTACCTGTCGCGAAACGAGGCTGGGGATGTACAAAAGCCTCATTCGGCTCAATGTGCTTCGGAAGGATGAAACATTTGGTGCGTCGCCCCTTGCTTGATACCATTGGGATCCTTCTCGCTATGTGCATGTTCCATGAATTCCTGATCGAATGATGGGGAATAGCCAGTATATTGCTGGCTAGGATGATCGAATAGCAGCCCATGTTGCGAGTAGAGCCCTCCACTGTGGTCTATTTGCAAAGATGCTGGTGAGGTGGCGGTGGGATCATATGGATGGTAGCCGAAAATGTGGGAGTTTTGATGGAATTGGGGCTGCTCAAGACGTTGAGCGGGAGAGCTGCGCATTGCGGGAAGGTAGCTGAGAGGTCTACTTGTGACGTGGCTGTTGTAGGCTCGATCAACTGACCGAGGCATATTGATCATCCGGTTGTTGCTGGTGTCTCGGTCCATGAAATCAAACTGGGTTCGCTGGGACCCATCAACCGGTTCATCCTCATCCGTGTTTTGATACACTAAGCGACTTCTCGTTTTCTTTTTCTTCTTGGCGACTGGAGAGTCATCAACTTCGTCGGCATAGGTCTTCTTTGTGCTGTTGCGTGCGCTCCTACGGACACTAGGAGGCTCGGACTTGACCACTGGGCTGTTGAGTTCGTCGTCCATCGCGAAAACATCATCGTCTTCAGAAACTCCACTATCCTCCGCAGCGTCGTCAAGTAGATCTCCCAAGCTATCTTCAACAGCTTTAACAGAGCTTCCGTCCAACTTTCGCAGTCTATGTCCCTTGCCTCGGCCCTTAGCAAGGCCCATGGCTCGGCGACCCAAAGTGATGGCTGTTCGTTTTTGACCGTTCACGCGACGGTTGTTCCGGACTCTCTATGCTCTGTTAGCAAGCATATACGAGGACTCTGCAGAATTAGACCTACCGATGCTGCATATGTTGGGTCGTTGGCCACGGTATGAGAGTACGGTGCCTCCATTAGATGTTTCCCAATGGTCTTTTGGGTGCGTGCCGCATCGCAGAACTCCTGGAAACGGTGTTCAAAATCTCGATATGAGTTGGCAGACGTCTTATCGCCAAGCTGTTCATTTACAGCACGCTTGATTAGACCCAGTACCTCAACACACATTGGGCGGATCTTATCTGCTTTCTGGACGAGTATCTTCTTCCAAGTCTTCTTCATCCCGACGTTGTCTTCAGCCTGAGACATATCTGTCATAGCATCCATCAAGTCACCGATATAATCGCTGTCAGATTTCGAATACTGTACATTGTCGACATCCAACGATTTAGTGACCACGCGAGTTCGGACTTTGCGAATCACTCTTTTAACGGGAATAAATGGTGACCCGGCCGAAGAGCTTTCATGCTTAATATTGTCGGAGCTCGAGTCGGCGTAGCTCACGTTACTTTCGCTGCTGCCCACAAGCGATGCATGTAGATTTGGTGGCGTGCTAGGTGGTCTCATGGCGAATTCCCGAGGCCTAAGCAAAGCTTGGAATCAGTATCGACCGTTCAAAGTCTGGTCTGAATAACATCATATACTTCTGATTTAGGAGAGGGATCTGAAATTTCTCAGACGACAATACCAATGACATACCATGGTGTGGCAACTGTGTGTTGTTTGATAGGCTGATACGAATGTCCAACAAGAGACGAGGGGCTGATGGGATGTTGAGCATAGGTCTCCGGATCAGGATATGTCGGTTGTTGATATTGCGTCATCTGATTAATACTAGTATAACCAGGGAGCTGCGGAATCGATGATCGTAAGTTGCTCTCTTGGAAAGGTTGTAGAATTTGAGATGATCCTGGACCCGGTTGCAACCCTTGTTGCGGGCGTAGCGTATATCGCGATGGAGACGAGGTATAGACCTGCTGAGGATGGAGGCCTGCCATTGGAGCCTCGGCTTCTGTGCTTGGAAAGTACTCGTTGCGAAGATGCGAGAGTTTTCGTGAATGTTGTGGTCGCGACGAGACTAGTGTGTTAATTGATAAATTTGACGCGGACGGAACGACACAATAATGATCATTTAAGAAAAGAGTCTCGTTGTTTTGACCATACCCGGTCTGCAAAAATTTTGATGCGAGCGAGTAATCGGAATTCCCCTCAAGATGCCTATTGAGCAAAGAGTCATCCAAGCCACTTGAGGTAAAGCTCCCAGCTTCACCAAAAGGATTAAGACTCAAAAGATCGCCTGCCACCTGACTGTCACCATTCCCAAGCGATTTCATGGCACTCTTCTCAAATTCCCCAGAGTTGAGCTCAATCTCTGGGTCGAAAGTCGTTATATGGCTCACAAAGCCATCGTCCAGGTATTGGTCCGCGACACGTGAGGAATCTTGGGCGCCTTCGCCATTCAAGTCAACGGCGTCCTGCCCTTCGACAATATCGAAGGGCGATTCACCTGAGGAAGTCATGGACAGTGGTGATCTAAAATGTGATGATAATTTATTCAGCAAGAGGCTCCCCCAATCATGGAGCAGACGATAATTTTCATGCAGCAATGAATAGCAGAAGCAATTGACAAGATCTCAGTACTTGAATGTCCAGTCAAGCCGGCCTGACGATAGACTCCCGGTTGTAATCAGATCGAAGGGCTCTACGTCCACCAGCTTTGTCGGTTGGAATTCAATACTCAGCGATCTGGGATTAGCTTCCGAGATCTCGTTCAAGGTACATCTGGGAATTCTCCACTCCGATTTCAACGACAAGTTTCACCTAGGGCATTGCTTCGGAGGTGTAGGTACGGATGGAGGCTATAGATCTGGAGGGATGAGGTTGAATGAGGCCACGAAGGTGCAAGGAAAAGCTAGTCATCTACTGTCAACGCTGATCTTTCCGGTATGTTATAGAGAAGAAGGCGACCCTTGTCCGCCAGCCGGCGTTGCCTATAACGATCATGAGCGGAGCGCAGTGCGACAAATGGGGAACTGACCGAATACTGTCTTCAGAAGGCAGAATCATGAAGAATAAATGGAGAACATTTGAACTGTGGTTCTCCAATGCGATCGGATTGGATTGTTCCAATAGATTAAGCTCCAATGGATTAGGTTTCGATTGTGAAATGACAATATCAATTGAAGACACCCTTACGACCTTAGTCGATCAACATGTGATGTGACAGGAAAGAGATGTCGATTTAAGGCTGTTTTATGACCGAACGTGGTCCGGAGAAGTGACAGAAACCACGAGATAGCGTGGGGCCTTCACTAGGTATTGTCCTCAAATGGTGAAGAGTGAATAGTCCATCAATACCTTTTCTAGCCTCCAATCGATTTTGCATGGATAGATCGGTTGGCCTCGGCCAGCGGATCGTTGACCCTGGCTGGTGATAATGGGTCCCGTCGAATGGTAAGTGAGAAAAGCGATAAGCAATATGGTGAAATGCGGAGAAGCCTGACGACCCTGAGTATCCACTATCTCGAGATCAGTTGACTATGAAGACTTGCGTCACTGCCGAGTTGCTGGACGTTCCTATTACGGTATTCATATCCGACGGTGTCAGTCCATAAGACCAAAGACTGGAAACGATTGTTGCACCCTATTTTCATTCTTCTGGTGCCTACACAGTTGGGTGAAGGAAAGAAGCAAATGCAGCAGTGTCGCAGAGCTGAAGCAAAGCCATCGAAGAGGTGGGCTACTGACCACCTATGAGCATTCCTATATAGAGAGGCCAGACCTACAGCATACTAGCCACTACCATGCGAAGAGGAATAAGACGTGCACATATTTCCCATGCAATGGCAGCCTCAGCGAAGCGTGTCAGATGGAACAAGACAGATCTCGAGAGACATCCCATGAAGCCCTTAGATGTCAACGCACAGTTGAGGAGCATCCTGCCTCCGCTGGAGCTGACATTATTCGAGATACGAGCCCCCATGAGATGCGAGTCTCGCTATTGTACCCGATATCGCCAGCTTGCCATTCCTCATCTCTATATTGCAATGCGTTCCCAAGAAGAAATTCATCACCAAGCCATCAACGCAGCGAGGGACTTACATTCACAGTCACTTATCTCATGGGCTTTATTAGTAATTATTCATAGCTTTGTGTTATCATTGTAGGCACCATCAGATCAGACATTTGCTTTTGGAGGGAAACCCACGAGATTTAACAGAGGATGCGTAGAATGCTCTTCCGTCTCAAGTACAATATCGCAGAGGGAGCTACCTCACAATTTCTCAGCGTCAGGCGTCAGCACCGAGACTCGACTGCGGAAGCAATTATCATTATTAACCTTGATGCTGTTGTACTGACTTGCCGACTTACGTACAGGCTGAGTTGCTCAATTGTGGGTATATAGGGCTCTAGGGTTTCAAGGCATGTTGGTTGCTGTCCAAAAAGTTGGCATAACGGCTCCAAAGATATAAATGCTTTGGCAGGCGGCGGGCAGGATATGCTGAGGTCTATTGCCTGCTGTCGCCAACAAGTATCTAGGTACTTTATTCTAGAATATCTAGTGAGCGCCAAGACTCTAACTAAGGTAAGGTATGTTAGGTTGTACAACCTACCGAGGGCATAACTACAGCATTCCCCATAGAAGATGACAGCGCATATTCACATAATAGTGCCCGCAAACATCTCGATCTTTGGATCTTGTTGAGTGTTCTAAATAGTGGAACTACCACCGGCGACCTTGTCCACGGCCGCCCGCATTGCGACCTCCACCGCCGCCTCCCCCATAACCACCACCACCACCTCCTCCTCCTCCGTACCCCATATGCAGTTGATTCTGACCCTGTTGGCTATATCCTTGTCCGCCAAAGGATTGATTCGATTCCCCGCCAGCACCCGATGCTCCTTGCTGCATCATTTGCATGACAGTAGCTGGGTCCATTTGCATAGGGTCGATGCCCTGGGCCATCATCTGTTGCATCATTTGCTGCATCTCTGGCGGTAAGTCTGCTGGCCCTCCCATAGCTGGCAGACCCGGTGGGCCACCCCCTGGTGTAGCTGTCATTCCTGGCATCGGCGGGATACCACCGGGCATAGTCAGGAAATTCTGCATCTCTTCCATTTGCTTCTTAGAATCTGTGACCTCTTTTCGCATATTAGTCTGCTTTAGGCAATAACTTGCCCACGTGAATTCGTCGAACCCGTAGTTGAAGTAATCTGTCATATCTGTGCCTGGCCGCCGCCACGGCTTATCGTCCTCTGGAAAATCTGAACAACCCCTCTTAGCCATGGAATACTTTCCTTACGATGATATTGCTCAACACACCAGAGTCCATATCTATTTCTGTAATCGTCTTTCCCTTGGACTCGTAGACAGGATTTGCATCGACATCGAGGGTCGAGGTTCTCAACGCTGGGTATGAAGATCCCGGTCTCGAAGTAGCCTCTCTGGACTTTATAGTCGCTTCGGCTTTATTGGGTAGAGAGCCTCTCGGAATGGGGGCTTGATCGGCAGTCGGCGTCCTGGGTAGGGCTGCTACCTTGAGAGAAATGGTACGTGGCGGTTGTCTGCAATCTTCATTATTCAATGTCCACAGCATAGTCATACAGCTGTCAATACACAGGTTCCGTCTTTTGGTCGCCGGTCCGCTCAGTAATTATGTCTATGTCCTAAGGTAGAACGATAAGAGAACTGTAAGGTGGAGGATTGAATATCGCACCGACCGAGTCGCTCTCCTCCTCCTCTACCTCTTCACCCTCTTCCTCGTCCTCGCCGTTCTTTTCTCCTTCGTTTTTGACTGCTGCATTGCCATTGACTGTTCGTGGCACTGATCGCGACACACTGCCCTCATCAGGCGCATAAATATCTTCGTCGTCTCCCTCGTCCATACCCAATCTAGTACTAAGATTCTACTTGACGTATAGATATGTTGCCAAGTGACAGGATAATTTTGGTGATGCTAGAGTTCGAAGAATAATTTACACTAAGTAAGTACTTTACTTTACTTACCTTTTATTCTTGGCATCCATGTCTTAGCGTCTTAGCGCTTGCTCGGGATGGACTTGATTAAGTAATGTCTTGAATGGGTGTTGATGGTATTCGATAAAGGTAATGAATGGTGATACTATTGCCCCTTCTACAGTACGATACTATACTAGGACCTCAGAGCTGTAAAGGACATCCTACGGTGTAAATTACCATACATGCTAGGTAAAGTGTAGAATACACGCTAAGTACTTTACGTACCGCATAGAATACCGCTTGCATTCCTCGGCTCGTCACATTATTTAGAATCCAATTCAACGGAACAGAACGATGTTCGGGCGATCACAAAGTGGTCCAGGGGGTCTCAGTATCAATACAAGCGCGGCGAACTCCCCATCGTGAGTGGGGTCAACAGTCAAACGTTCTTTTCAAAGCCGCCCCCACTGACTGGATCGGTCATCAACGGCAGCTTCAACCTGGGATCTCCATCTGCTAGCAAGCCTGCGACCTCCCTCTTTGGAGGCTTGACTTCTACCTCGACTCAGCAAACTCAGTCTCAACACACAAGTGGGTCTACTGGAAACACCACTTTACAGCTTCAGCAGACTGGAGGTTTGTTCGGCTCCTTAAATCAATGTGAGAGTAGTCAGCAACAGGGTAAAAGCACGAATATGTTCGGTGGAAGCTTGGGTACTCAGGGTACAGGGGCCGGTCTATTTGGAGCCCAACAAAATTCGCAACAGACAGGTGGATTATTCGGATCTACAAACGCACAGAATTCACAGCCCCAACAGACAGGTGGATTATTCGCTTCATTGGGACAAACTCAGAGCTCTGTTCAGCAGCCGCAGCAGCCGCAGCAGGGTAAAGCGTTTGGCGGGTTCGGCAGCCAGAATAAGACGTCGTCACTGTTGTACGTAACGTCAAAACGTACCGACCCAGAGTCGTTAACAGGATCTGTTATTGCTGACATCTGGACAGTGGAAACCCGCAAGCTCTGGCCCAAGGTCAACAGACCACAGCGCAAGCACCTCCTCCATCTCTTTTCTCGAGTCAGATAGGTCAGTATCAGAAACAACAGACTGTGCCTGGTGTCAAGATCACACTCGACGAACTCAGACCTACGACACGCTTCAATGATCTACATGAGGAAATTCAGAATCGTATCGAATATGCTGATAACATCATCCTGACTCAGATTCGCAAGCAAGAAGATTGCTTTGCTGCGAATGGAACGCTTGCGGACATGTCGTCACAGATGCCCCCAGACATTGAATATTGCGCAAAGGCGCTTGAAACCATGCAACAAGCTCTCGAAAACGATGCTGAGTCTATTGCACTTGCCAAGAATCTGGTAAAATCGGATTTCGATGATGCGAAGCTGAGTTTTCAAGTCATTCAGAATTTGAGCTTGCCACAACAGTTTCATCACAGTGCCTTACGAATTTCAACTGCAGCACCTCGGCCACGGGTTTTGTTGTTTTCCGATTCAGGCGCTACAGAAGGGCCAACTAATATCGTGGACTACTTTGACAAACAGGCCGAGGAGATGTCGAAAACCTTGGATACTTACAATCGTAACATCATCGAAGTTGAGAATTACTTGAAAGGTGTTGAATCAAATACTTTACAACAAATGCAAGAAACAATGTTTACGCGGACCCGTGATGGCGGCCAGAAGCGCGCGGAAGATCAAGTCAGAGAATTGGCAGTTGTTCTCAGGGAGTTTGGAAATGGTATACTGGGTGTCGCTGCGAAAGTTGGTGATACTAGAGAGAAGATACAAGAACATATGCTAAAATCATGAAACAAAACTGGAGGTATGGAAGGTACGTAAAACAATATGCTGTTGCTGAGGTCTCGACAACTGGCTAGAGATGGCCGGCAAACATGTCACTCGCGTGCAGGCGGCCTCTTCAATATGCCAGGTGACTAAGACCTGATGAAAGAAGCTCGGCAGATATTTACGGGAGGAAAATGGTCGGAGGACCATAGCAGTACATCCATACATCCTTGATGCACGACGCCTTGCGTCGATTGTGCATTATTCGAGCTTCTGTGGAATATTCCTGGATAAGATTGTTCTTTGAACATAGCATTGCGAACAAACATACAAAAGTCGGCCAACTCAGCGATAGTGGCAAGGATCTTACTAAGGCCAAAAGCCCAAATTGCCGCAGCCGTCTGCGTTTCGTTGAAAGCCAAGAGAGGGGAGGGATTTATGAGATTTTGTGCCGCCGAGTGACCGGAGACGTTGAGCCTCAGACCATTATCAGTGCGGGCCTAGCCTGATATGTAAACCACGTCCACCTTTCTCATTCTTCAGATCTGTTTGATCCTCGAATTCTGCATTCTGACTTCTATTTACCTCCAAGCTTGACTGGATCAGCGGTATCAAGCACCCGACTACTTTATTCCCAAGTTTCTGCTGGCTCGTCTACTCACTCACTACTTCCCTAACATGCTAAAACATGCTATTCGCCTGCCGGCCTTACCAGGTAGCAGGGTTAAGTTCAAACCAGGGCACTCTGTGCTTGAAGCGTTGATTGTTTTCAGGCACGCATGTGTCTGTGCAATTGTGCGCTCTCTTTGCGTTCAGTAGGCTGGAAAATTGCCAAGGTGAAGACATGTTGGCGCATTCGCAAGGGACCATTCCTATCAGCAGGTCACAAGAAAGAATAACAGCTCTACGCAAGCTTCTCCAGAATAAGGAATGCAAAATTATAGATGTGCGGATTCTTGGATCGAACTTGCAGCTCGTTCAGTACCAACCACTAGAGACCTCAAGGTGCAGAACACCCTGCAACTTTATTACAGCGCAGAGGTACAATGGCCCTGAACCAGCTTCTGAATCATGCTGCGAGTATATGAACCACCTGCCCTGCAATTCCATTACCGCAAACACTTCAATCTCATGCAAAGATGCCCGGGGGTCCAGTTGCAGGAGGCAATGTTCAATTGCACTAGGCAACGAAGCCTTGGATCGCGATTAAAGAGACGCTTTGAGTGCTGGCTGGCGAAGGTCGTTTGAAGGTCCACTCGGATCTTTAAAAGATACTGAGCAAGGGCCGCCAGAGATGTTTTGCCCGCATCCCAAAAGGAATGTGTGGACTGGATAAGATCTGGAAGCGGAAGCGCACCACAGGCAAAGGAGCGTCAAACAATGTTTCAGATTCTATCCTCCAAGCGCGCTTATGACGAAGGTTTCCATGCGCGATCGTCCCTATGGATCATCACTTCACGAAAAAAGCTCGGCCTTTGTTGACTGTTGACGCATGTAGGATGACGGAAAGTCTGTGTCCTACCATGGCTGGCTATAAATAGAGCCGCAATGGCTTTCTCTCCGAGATCTATCAGCAGCTCTGGGCGAAATTGAACGTCGAGGTCAGATCATCACCTTGCGTTTCACGTGGCTCATCCTCGGGAAACACAGTAGCTTCGGTATCGTTACTAGTAACCAACGGCACGATACGATTAGGGTCTACGAATGTTCACAGCCATTGACCTAGCTTCTTATGAAGCTCATTAGTGACTCTCTGTGAAAGGGACTCTACGACACAACCAGACTGCGGCTGCCAAACTGTCAATTTACCGCATTCGCTCAAAGCTTAAGTGTTGCGGTGAAGATGACGGTTGGTCCGTCATACTTGAAACATGTCCGTCTGACCGGGGAACAGCTAGCCAGGGATATCTGGTCAAGTCACCCGAATGCCTATGCTTTCTATCATCACTCTTTGCAGGTCATGCTCACCACCCTAGGAAAGCTCGAGGCTCGAGCATTGCGCTTGGGAATTATTCCCCGAAAACCATTGGGATATCGGCTATGCATCCTTTCCGAGACCCGTTGGAGCCATGTATCGTGCTCTTGCTGTTGTTTCTTGCCCAATGAGTGGATCACAAGATAATCGTCGATTAATCCTATGTTTGGTAAACATTGTCGCGTAGCATATTCTTTGCTCAGCGCCAGAACAACAATAATTGCCCGATCATTTTACTGGAAATACTTGATGGCGCGTGAGCCGAGGAGCCTCACACCCTTGCGATTCGTCAGTCTCGTAGACTTATACCGCTCAGTGATTGATCCGAGTACAGATAATAGCCTTTAGGATTCAAAGTGCTTGGACGGGCCCTATGCTGAAGATGTCTTGATTTTGACAATAGCCGAGCGCAGGGGTTTGAGAACTGTTGTACAGGACATGCTTCTTATCATAAAACGTCGAACCAGTGGCTTGCTTGAACCAGAAATCCAACTCGACCGCGATATCTCTGTATCAAGCTTCAACATCTTGGTCCTCTGAAGAAACTTCGAAACCTTACAGACGCGATATAGCCTGTGCTTCCTCGCACTAGGAGATTAGAGACCTCCAAGCTAGGTTGGTTCATGCTACTATATTTGCAAATTCGGCGCCTAGCTGTCAAACGATCTTTCCTCTGGCGGACTAAGCTGGCATTGGTCGACTTCAAAAGAAAATTTACCAAAGCACAGTCACTCGCTTCAGCTCAATACCATGGAATCCCTATACAACTCCAGAAACCATGGCCATCAGGTGCTTGTGCAGTCTCCTAGAGATATGTTAGATTGTCAGGCATTGTCGATTCACCTACCACCTCTCGGCGGCCAAAGACGAGACTCCACGTCAGTTGACAACTACATGTCACCACCCATGTCAGCTTCTTGGGACCGCACCAAAGTTGATGATCGTTTCTCCAATGGCAAGCGGCAATACTCGGTAACGCCTCCGTCTCGTCCGTCAACCTCATCTCGACCATCGACATCCGGCAAGATCAGTCCAACTGATGTGCGAACACTCAATTCAAATAACAAGTCAATGAAGACTGCACGAGGAATGTTGACTCCAAGCAGCACGGACGCGGAAGCATCAGGTACTTCGTTGAGAATGGACAATGATACGCATGGACAGCGGGGTGATTCTAATGAAGACTTGTCATCGAATGCTCACGACTCCCCCGAAGGACAGCTAGTGGCTGGGGCTCCCGGCATTGCACGGAGGGCAAAGGCCCACGTCCCCTCGGCATGCGTGAACTGCAAGAAAAAGCATCTGGCATGTGAGACGAAGCGCCCTTGCAGTCGTTGTGTGCAAACCGGGAAAGAAGTGAGTGAACACAAGTCAATGCCTCGTGACCTCTACAGAACGCTTACCCATCCCAAGAGTAGCTGCATAGACGTTCAGCACAAGAAACGAGGAAGACCTCGGCTTCGGGAAGAGGACAACCTTCGCGAAGTGGCCTTTGGGACCGAGTTTCCAAATGGCGAGCTATATCCACATGCTAACGGTGTACTTCCCGACTCCCAGGCTGGTCGCCGAAGGTCCAAAACATATCGTGAGCTACGCTCCCAACCAGAAGCTCCCTATAGCGATCAGCGTCCAAGGACATCCGATCCTGCTTTTTCACACCAGGACTATTCACAAGGCTCAATGATATACCCATCTCCTCCCAGCAATACGTACCTTAATGAGAGCATTCCAACTGTACTACTTTCGCCAGATTTCGTTGTCATCCAGCACAACCGTGCTTTCAGCAATGCTTTGTCTCTATCTTTTACGGCTAGAGCGCAAACTCTGTTGGACCTAGTTGTTCCCGCAGAGCGAGAGAAGATACAGCGACTCCAGTTCGTGATGCGAGCTGAGCTTCGCGAAGCAGTACAGATGCGAGGCGGTCAAAGCTCCCATGCAAGCATGCCAGCTATCGAACAGCTCGACATAGCTCAAGCTACAGCCGGCTTTCACACTAGATCCGAGTACTGGTCTTTTCGCCTGCCTCGCGAACTCACGCGCGGTTTTCCGATTTCCATCTCCCTCGCGAAGGATGGTGCACACTTTGTCGTCCTCACCTTGGTCCAAAGCACCAGCTCCTTACAAGCACTCCATTCGACGCCTATGCAAAATCTTAGCCGTATTCCACACATCTTGCCGTCTTCGTCAGGCCGAGGACCTCAGCAAGCTCAAGCCACTCACTTTCCCCTGAACAGCCACCACCGTAATAGCCCACCAGATGCTGCACTCCCTTACCTCCTGTCCACAAACTCACTGACTTACGAAGAACAAATGATGCAAATGCAACCTTCGCACAGCCTTGCGCAGTACAAACAAGCCTCGCCGCCTCGTGGGTATCCTACCATGCCTTACACCACCTCCCGTACAGATTCCGGCTCGAGTGGTAGTTCGGAATATCCACGCAGTTCTCCGAGCCTTCAACACCAGTCCCTCAACCGAGATAGTCTGAAGCATCTTCAACTTCCGCCGATACGTACAGCACCGACCAGTGATCCTTCGGCACAGAAAGCGGACTCCAGAAGGCGACACCAGGCTGAGGCGCCGACTTCTGGTAGAAGCAGCCCACATAGTATGACTAGCAGCAAGAGGAAGAAGAGGAGGAGGGTAGATATTGAGGGTTTGTTGCGTTGACCAAAGTGGGCCATCTGCCGAAGATGTTGGCAGGTTTCGAAAGATTGTCTGGCACCATATGCTGCGAGTAATGAGTCATTGATTCATTGCTGCTGTTCACAAGTTCGGCAGTGAGTGGTCAGACTGAGGTAATCTGGTCGGGTTCTGGGACGTACGGAAGTCCCCAATACAAGCGCTTTGGGGACAGTAATGGAAAACCTGCAAGTCCCAAAAGAAGAATCGGAGCGAGCTATGGCAGTATCAAGGGCTTTGATAATGGACATATCATATTATAGAGACACCATTAATATCGAAAGGACACACGGGGGGCGGGCTAGGTACTTGTAATGTTAGAAAGGGGGCTTAGGCCGGAATGCAGTCCCTTCACGTCAATAGTCTGACGCTCTCCTCGTTCGATTTGTCTTAGTATTGATCAATAAATAGGTACAGGAGGCTGTGCTGAACTAACTGCCGTGTCATAGGTCTAGTATGTCGGAACAATGCGAGTAGCTTAAAACAGAACACACCATCCCACCACCCTATCATGGATTTTTACAACCCTCCATCGCTTGAAATACCCGTGCTCCATCTCAATGCCCGAAAATGCCGTGTACACAGCCCCATAATCATCACTACCCCTCACCCCAAAACCTTCATCTTCTTCTTCTTCTTCCCCGCTCCCTCCCCCTCTTTACCAACCTTGGCCCCCTGCTGGAAATCCCGCCAACTCCCAATCCTCCCCTCCCTCGTCTGTTCCCACGCCACCTCATGCTCCCTCCTCCTCTTCCTCCCCTCCACCTCATCGTCCACCTTCCGCTGCTCCCTCCCCTCCTCCTGCATCTGCGCCTTGACCTGCTTCCTCCTCCTCTGCTCCCCATCCACCAACACCTCCACCGTCTTCGCCCGCCACGCCGTCTTGAACTCCTTGTCCGGCGCTTTCACTTCTGGCGAATCGATGGTGAGTTTTCGCTCCCGCATGAGCAGCATGCGCGCGTCGGCGATGCATTCGTCAAGGTGCTGTCGTGCTTTTTCGTCCATGAGTGTTGTTTGGGCTTTTTTGAGGCGGTCGAAGGCGTCGGGGGCGCGGGGGTTGGTGCTTTTGTCGGGGTGGATCAGGAGGGATTTCTTGCGGTAGCATAGTTTGATTTCGGATTCGGGGACGCCGGGTTGGAGGTCTAGGACTGCGTAGCTAGGGTTTGGTAGGTTAGTGGAGCTAATATGGGATGTTTGTGAAGGGAACGGGACTCACGAATCGAGTTTGAAGGCTTTGATTATGCGATCGATTTCTGCATCCTGTGGATAGATTATTAGGAACGTAGGTCGACGAAGGACTGGAGGGGCGTACTTGGTTGAATTCTGCTGCTTCTTTTTCGAGGGTGTCTAACTCGTCTTTACCTCCGCCATCCTCTTTTACGTCTTCCTTGAGCTCCTCCTTGATTGCCATGGCCGATTGACTACTTAGGAGGCTCCAGAAGCAGTGCCATTGGAGGGCGAGGACATCGGATGTTGAAAGCTTATCTTATCTTAGCGTGGGCACGATATCTAACTTTGAAAGTTGAGTTGAAGAGTGGAGGCGGCTGCACCTTCGCTGCGTTCCCTGACGTAACAATTGAAGGATGGCGCCTGTGCTTAGTGGGCGTAAGAAATCTTCAAAGGGTATTGTAGAGCGACCGCCAAAGAGGAAACGCGAAGGAGAAGACTTGGATTCTCTTATTCAGCGAGTTGAGGAAATCGATATCAAAGAAAATGACTTCGATACCTTTACAAGTCTGCCACTGTCGCAGCCTACAGCGTCTGGGTTGGATGCCTCTCATTTCAAAGCACTTACGGACATTCAAAAGAAGGCTGTACCGTATGCGCTCAAAGGATCGGACATCCTAGGTGCAGCCAAGACTGGCAGTGGGAAAACACTCGCTTTCTTGGTACCGGTGCTGGATAATCTGTACAGGAAGAGATGGACGGAATTGGACGGCCTAGGTGCTTTGATACTGTCGCCTACAAGAGAGCTAGCAATACAAATTTTCGAGGTTCTTCGAAAGATTGGACGCTATCACACTTTCTCAGCCGGCTTGGTCATAGGTGGGAAGAGTCTACAAGAGGAGCGAGAACGGTTGGGACGGATGAATATATTGGTATGCACACCTGGGCGTATGCTACAGCATATGGACCAGACTGCAGCTTTCGAGATCGACAATCTACAAATGCTTGTATTGGATGAAGCAGATCGGCTCATGGATATGGGCTTTCAGAGTACTGTGGATGCTATTGTGGAACATCTACCCAAGGAACGACAGACTCTGCTATTCAGTGCCACACAAACGAAGAAGGTATCAGATCTGGCTAGGCTGAGCTTGAGGGATCCGGAATACATTTCTGTTCATGAGGCTGCGAGTAGTGCGACGCCATCAACTCTGCAGCAAGATTATATCCTTACGCCATTACCAGAGAAGCTGGATACGTTGTGGAGTTTTATCAGGTCCAATCTCAAGTCCAAGATCCTGGTCTTCTTGTCTTCCGGTAAGCAAGTACGCTTCGTATATGAAGCGTTTCGCCATATGCAACCTGGTATACCTTTGTTGCATCTTCACGGTCGGCAGAAGCAGACCGCAAGATTAGATATCACGAACAAATTCACTGCCACCAAGAATTCGTGCTTGTTCGCCACAGATGTGGTCGCACGAGGTCTCGACTTCCCTGCGGTAGATTGGGTTATTCAATTGGACTGTCCCGAAGACGCCGATACTTATATCCACCGGGTTGGGAGGACTGCACGTTACGAGCGTGATGGAAGAGCAGTGCTCTTCCTTGAGCCCAGCGAAGAGGAAGGTATGCTGAAGCGTTTGGAGCAGAGGAAAGTAACCGTTGAGAAGATCAATGTGAAACAGAAAAAGCAGCAGAGTATCAAAAATCAGCTCCAAAACATGTGCTTCAAGGACCCGGAGCTCAAGTACTTGGGTCAGAAGGCTTTCGTGTCGTATGTGAGATCAATACATATACAGAAAGACAAGGAAGTCTTTAAGCTTAGTGAACTACCTCTAGAGGATTACTCTGCCAGTATGGGCCTTCCTGGTGCACCCAAGATCAAATTTCTCCCAAGTGATAACGCTAAGAGTCTGAAGAACGCACCGAGGCAGATGGCGTCTTCATCGGAAGGAGAAACTGATTTAGATACTTACCGCGATCCGAAAGCAAAGAAGAAGACCACTGCGAAGACTAGATACGACCGGATGTTTGAACGCACAAATCAGGACGTGTTTGCTGATCATTATGCCAAACTGGTCAACGAAGGTGACGGAGATGTAGCGAGGGGATCTGATGACGCGGACGACGACAATGGTTTCTTGAGCGTCAAAAGACGACTGAGTGTGGAACCCAGTTTAGATAGTGAAGCAGAGAACTCCGCCTCCAAATCCCTATCTCGAGAAAATCCCATCAAGCCACCTGTCGTTGTCGATTCTAAACGGAAAGAGAAACTTCTCAAATCGAAGAAAAAGCTTCTCAAGCTAAAAGAGAAAGGCACGAAACTCGTGTTCGACGAAGAAGATAACCCCCATCAGATCTACGAGCTGGAAGACGAGGATCAATTCAAACAACGCGGCTCAGCCGATGCTCAGAAAGACAAGTTCTTGGAAGCAGAGCAGAGTAGGCTACAAGTTGCGGATGTGGCAGACAGACATGTTGCAAAGGAAAAGAAGCAGGAGAAGAAAGCGAAGAGGAAGGCTAGAGAGCGGGAAGAACACGAGGACGGTGGGGATGAGCGAGTGGCTGTGCTGGGACCGCCTAAGAGTAATGAAGACGGGGAGACGGATGATGACATCAAGGAAGCCAGTCCTGAGCCTGTCAAGAAGCGACCGAGGAAATGGTTCGAAGACGATTCAGGCGATGAGAAGAAGTTTAAGCGGAAGAAGGAGACCAGGACGTCTTTAGAGGAGCCTGAGACACTAGAAGATCTGGAGGCTATGGCATCTGGATTCCTGGGCTAAAATGCCATGCAGAATGAATAAGATACCACATCAAACTGTGGAACCTCAAAGGTGGTGGTCTTTTCACTGATGGAGGCAATGTGAATCTGGAACCCGAGATAACACACGACGAGCCTGTCGACGCAGGGCACTTCGCAAACGCAGTCTTTTACTCTGCAAACATTCCCTGCATTAGTGCTAAAGAGCATCTCAGGCTGCTGCCGTCTCTTTGGTATCTGAGGAACTTAGCCAGATCAAGCTCTCCGGATCGTATCGGAGAGAAGGTCGATAGGATCGGTCTTGGCCAACGGTTCAAGAAACCATGTCAATCGTTCAGGTAACGCATGAGACTCATTCAAGGATAACGGAAATCGATCGAAACAGGAGCACCGAAGTGATAGCCATTCAAACGATCGATCTCTTAGCACTGACGAGGCAACTCTCGTTTTGAGGCTGCAATCGAGATCCCGGCGCGTGCATCTATTTGTACATTACTGTGAAAGTCTGTCCGAACCAGTCATTTTCTTCAGCTATACAGCAGGTTCGCCACCTGGGCAATGGTTCCTTGGCTTGGTACAGTCTATTTTGCCCGGCTCGACATGGACATGAAACGACTCTGGTCAGGGGGAGCTTTCTTTCGGCCTCTGGGACAGCTTGTACAACCTGACAAGGGCTTTATATACTCCATACGGAATGGAAACAGGTTCGCAGACTCTCGCCTTGCTACCTGCCCCTTAAGCTCAACCAATCGAGATCGCCAGCGAATTGCATCTACTTCGAAGTAGTACCACGAGCCTGGAGCTTGGCTTTGCCTTGCTGTGTCTTTACGCACGAAAAGCAGCTTTCAGCAACTACTTAAACCTTTCCCTCTTCTCCTCCTTTCACTCTCTTCTTATCTCATCCGTCTCTTTATCCACCTCTCATTCAATCAACCACTTCCTCAATAATTTAGAGCTCCTTGAGAAAAGTCCTCATACACCACCGTCAACAAGCACAAGACGCCACCCTACTACCACCTACTCGCGAAGAATAGACCAAGCTACCAATGGCCACCAACGGCAATCCCACGTCCCCTTATCCCATTACTGTCACGGTCGGCTTTAATGGTAACAGCACCCGAATGCCCAACAAAACACCGAACTTCATCGAATCAGCAAAAAGTCACGACGACCATGCTACCTCTCACAGCAACACGACCGAAAGTTCTGAAGATACGGTATGTCTCATCTTACCCTACCAGTGTCACATCAAAAACGTGTCTGAAAGTAAAAGGTCGACAGGGTGATGAACACAAGCTAACCAAACCAAAGGCCTCAGACATCACAAGATGCAACAACAATAACGATGCTTGCCATGCTTGTGGAGGAAGTCTACCTCCGGGGTCCTACTGCTTCACATGCCGCACGTGGTTTTAGACGTCGATAGGCTAGTCGACGTGCTAGACACCTACTTTATGATGATATTACCTAAGCATGCGTTGTGTCGGATTTCGTATGCATGCATGCATGCCATAGCTGGAGAGGACTGCCGACCATGCTCAGCTTTGGGGTTTGCTTGCGCTCTGTTTACGAAAAGATGGTATTTACACGAAAGCATGCGGAAAGGATGGAAGAGCCATAAACTTCCATTCGATGATAATGCTAGGAATTAGATAATGGAACCCAGTACAGCATACAAACCAATTGAATGCCCAATATCCCCATCCACTCCCCTCATCCATTTTCAATATCCTGATAACGCGAGACATTGATATCCGAACCACTTTCCCAACGTAGCATAGGCCTCTTCCATGATTAGAACTGTGAAATACCTTCCGACGACTGTTGGTCTGATGGCGTGATGCATTGAATAGCGACTATGACTGTGACTTGGCGAAGCAATTGCCACGGAAGAGAGCAGGTGTCGGGCACGAAACCGTACCAAGGCTTCTGAAGACGAATGGAGACTATCAAATAGGTAGTATCTAGTAGGGATATCGAGCCATTTCGCATGTGACGCATGTCAGATATCAAATATTGTACCTGCATCCTCAGCAATAATCATGAAAAGACCCCAATGCTCGCCTCCCTTCTCAAATCGCCGTACCGACCATCCCAACACCATTCCCGTCCTTCCCTACCCACTGCTTCTCCTCTCCGTCACAACTGCAGCCATAGAGCATCCGGTATTCGATCGGCATCATATTACCCAACATCTTCACCGCATTACTGCTCGCCTTGACTTTGGCGTTCTTGCTGCTACTTGCTTGGCCTTCTGCGATGATCTCGTCGTGTACCATGAGCGCCGCGATGGACGTAGGGGCACCGCCGGGTACTATAGATGGAATCTCGCTGGCCATGAGCCGGTAGTTTGTACAGCCGAAAGTCATGCTCATTAGGTGGTGGAGGTACGTCTAGGTCAGAATTAGGAGGTAATGCTTTTCGAGAGGGGTAATTGTGGGACTTACGGTTGGGTGATTGTTTGCGAAGGTGTCGTAGATTCTCATGTCTTCAAAGAACCATCGGATATGCTGGTCAAAGAAGCGCTCGACTTCTTTAAAATTGAACTCCGAGTCGACAAAGATTGCACCTATGTATGCTTCAACAATATCGGATAGAGCCTAAGGGTAAGCTTAGAAGTTTGATCCCCACATCGTTGGGAATCTATTCACCTTAGGAGGCTGTTTAACATTCATCCAGTAGTCTGGAGTTCCTTTTGCCTCTCGTTCCGCTTCTTCAAGTTCTCCAACATACTCTCGGTTCTGACGTTCGATGGCTGCACCGTTCGACCTGAGGTGTCTGTGAAAGCCAAGTTTGACAGACAAAGCAGCAAGGAATTTGTTTGATACCATGGCCATCTGAACGAACATTAGTGGCTGCTATATCTCCAAGCGAACCTCCTCATTACCTTATGCTCAGTAAGCCATTGCGGGTCCTTATCCGGATGACGGTAGAACAAGAAATTGATAGATGCCATGTCCAGCAATGCATCACCCAAAAATTCGAGTCTTTGATAGCATGGGACCTTCTCCGTTGCGAAGGGGTAGGACGGGTGGATGAACGCTGACCTCAGTAGCCTGGCAGATTCAAAATGATAGCTATGCACGTGCCCGATCTGCGATGCAAGATCTAGCTGCGAGGCAGTGGGCTGAGCCAACTGATATCTTGGCTTTGTGTATAATGGATAGTAGTCCGCCCATCGTGAAACAGCGTGATCTTCGCTGGATACCAATGCTGTGACCGCCTTCACAGCCTCGTCCATATTACCTGTGTCCCTGTATGAGACAAGAGAAGCCCCGATCACGGCTTCGCAAACATCTGCAATAGTCTTACCGCCAAGGTGATGCTTCTGCACTTGGACTTCGGTGACTTTAAAGCCTTTTCCTTTGAGCAGCTTGATTCCTTCTGGGTACCACAGTCGTCTATGAAAGTTAGCAATATTCACATCAGAGAAAGGGGCTCGCTATCAGAAGAGATCGCAGCCGTCTGGCTACCACTGTCCACCGTATCAAGTGTTTTGGGCTGCCGAAGTTCGTTTGTTGCAGACATGCCAACCACATGCCAATCAATCGAACGACCAGTAGAACAAAAATGATAGTGCATGATAACCATGTACTATAAGTCGAGCTCATGATGTTCATGGTCCCTCGTAACTGCGACTTCTTTTGATAGCAAACCTGAGTCTGAACATACCTCGAGAAGGCCATACTCCGAATATATTCGTGGATCTTAATTGCTTGAGCCGAATGGAGCAAGTTTTTGTTGCATATCATTACCATTCGCCTCACATGATATTCAAATTCATTATCTTCAGGGTTCGCCGAGAAGAGGGTGATCGATGTAGCCATCTTCAGAAAGCAGTCTCCGATAAACTCCAGCCTCTCGTAGTTCTTACCCATGCCTCGCTGTACATGAAGCTGCTCAGCTCTGTGCTCCTCTGTGTTGTCGGAGTCTTTGGTGAAGGCCTCAAGAGCCAGTTCTGGCTTTACCTTGAGACCTAAAAGCTCGAATCCCTCCAATGCGACGAGGATCGAGTCTATTCGCCACATGATCGCCGAGAAGAACTGAGCCATGGTAACAACACTGACAGGTAGCTAAATAGCATTAATTCAGAATCTCGCGTTGGGATTCGCCAGCTTACAGCAGATATATGTAAGGGTTGAGGACATAGATAAGCCCTGGTATTTATGTCCTTCTCCTTTGCGCCGTGCTCGTCTAGTACATTTAGACGATAAGAGACTTTCTCAGCTCTGATTATCGGCTGGTCTTTGCACCAAATACTAGCATGCCTTTTCCTTGATTCTTTCGCTAGACTAACGGTGTAATCAAGGATGGTGTTCCCAAATTTCGTTGTCTTAGATGGCGTTGCATCTTCAGGAACGGGGTCTTGAGGCCGCAATGTCGGCTCAATCGCTAGAGAGAGGTATCTTCTCCCTCCATCCCATGGGTCAATAAGATATCGATTGAGGAGCTGATCATTGGGTGTATCGACAGACCACCTAAGACCTTCCGGCTGTTTTGAGATATAGGACACGAGGTCCCAGTCAATGAGCCGCTCGGGCGATTGCTTCGGTGAGCGGTGTCCCCAGTGTTTCACAGCCGGTGCGAGCCAATAGGTCATCTCCGGCTCATTGTGTTCAAATTCCTTAATATATACGTCCTTGTAAATTGTTAAGGTGAATACTGTTAGGTCGGTCAATCTTTTGGCGTCCACCTCGATATGTATCGATAGCGAGCTAGTCAAGACCTCGGAAGTTTTGCCGACGTCCACGTGTAAACGAATAGAGGGTAAATCCGGTAAATGTGTGCGCGTCAACAGTGCCAGTGGTTGACAGTCTCGCCCAACGTTCCCGGGCGTGTCTAGCTCAAGGATTGTTACAAAGAGCCGCTCTGGCCGGGTTCCACGAGTCTGCTCCCATAGTTTCGGTTTTATCATCATCGCATATGACGAGGTTTCCTTCGAGTTCAAAGCAAGATGAGCACTTCTCATCTGAGGCAGGTATTTCTGATAGATCGGTACAAAGTTACCATCGAGAAAACCCTTCTGGTGGAGCATGAAGCATGCTTCGAAGGCTGCTGATCGTTTGGCCGTCGACTTCCTTGAACAGGGTTTACCGATCGCGGAAAGTACGGGCGAATTCTCTGGAAGAATAACCTCGCATACGTAGTTTCTGTTCTCCACCGACACTGTATACGTTGCCTGCTGGACACTCTCTTTGTTGTGTGGCTGTTGTCCATTAGCGAAGTTTCTTCCATTCCCACGGTAGAGGGCTAACTCACTAAACGAGATACAAAATGAGCGAGGACTACCAGAGCGGAAGCATATGTCAATAAAGCCGTAGTCTTCGGATCTTCGAACCTTCTATGTAATTTCTCTTTTGCCAGGGCCGTGTTCAGGTCATAATCCTCGCCCTGTAGCAAGCGATCTGCTGGAAGTGCTTCACAGAACTGTCGCATCACCTGCTCTCCAAGCCGAACATCTTCGACAGCCTGATAATGCATCTGATTGCCCTCCTCCACCATGTGAATATACTTGGAATTTAAATGGCGGGCCCTTCCTCGGCTTTGAATGTACTGGATCAGGGTGTCATAAAGATCAAATCTGATGACAATGTTGCAGTCTGGGATATCGAGCCCTTCCTCAGCAATTGATGTAGCAATCAGGCAATTAATGTCTCCCCTCTTGAACCTCATGAGGGTGAGAAATTGCTGGCGGAAGGAGTAGTTGACATCGCCAACCTCGCCAGGCCTACTTCCAATCAAGAGATCGTGTCGCATATTCGGCGACCCCATCTGGGCGAAGAGCTGCCCGAGCAGTCGGGCAGTATATCTTCGTTTTACAAATATGATGCACTTAGCATCAGTAGGTTTCTCGAAGATTAGACATAGGTAATTGTGCAAGAGCATGACCTTGGAGCTAACACTGTTGCATTCAAGGGTCGGCTTACCAGCAGTCGAGTGAACTACGACATCCCTAGCATCCTTAAGGCGATCCAACTCTTTGTTCAGCAATTCCATCGGCTGATGCTCTTGGTCACGAAGAAATACTCGTTCCATCTTCCGCTCGATTGTCTGGATCGAAGCATCCTCTGCTAGAGCGATCCGCCACAATTGATCCGCACACCATTGGCCCAAATGTGGTGCAGCTTCTTTAGCATTCTTGAAGCTCTTGGACAACGCCTTCAGATCTCCAAAGCTGGCCTGTAGTCTTGAGCAAAGCGGGGTTTCATATGCATATTCCAGGCGTTTGTAGATCGCAATGCTCTCATATGGCCTACTGATAGAATTGCGCACTAGCGACAGGTCTGACGTGGTCGCGATTTGGCAGTCCAGCATTGCTTCCAATTCTCTGTACTGCGGTCAGCATTCTAATAGGTCATAGGAGGGACCTGTAATTACTTGGCAGCTTTTACGACGTCTACTCTGGCATCAACTGGGGAAGCAGTCATGCCAAATATTTTGGGAACCTTCGCCAGGTCCTTCCGGGGCAGGTAAAAATCTTTAATGATTCTTGTATATTATTAGTCCCAATAGCCTCCTCACGTCCAGGCTCACGTACCGTGCATAAGGATGATTCCTCTTCGTATGATGTGCCTCGTCAAAGATAAGAAGATTAATCTGATCCATAGAGATGAACGCATGCATGAGGCATTGATGCAGTATTTCTGCAGTACAAACAATGACCATGTTGTCAGCAAAGATCTTGTCCCATGTTTCTTTCACCCAGAGATCGCAACCCATTTCACCACAGAAGCGTTCGACCTTCTGGTCTAGATTGCATTCAAGTACAGTGAATTGCTGGAAGACGAGCGTTACACAATCGACCTAGGAGTTCATCAGCGTCAGGACTACTTGAGGTGTCATGTGGTACTCAAAAGAAAGAAAGAGATTCGATGCTTTTTGCCCATCGCTCGATCCTCAAGCTCTTGATCAATCAGATGTTTCAAAAGCAAGACTGCAATCAGGGTTTTGCCGGAGCCTTGGACCTGTCAACAAGACTATTTTGTGTCTGGGTTGAGAAAACTAACCAGTGTCAAGCACCGCTATGATGTTTTGCTTCTTTGCCCTTTCGAAAAGCTCAAGCTGGTACTCTCTTGGCGAGGTTATGATGGCATTAGCCCCCTGCTTTGCCATAAGGCTTCGGATAGAGAGGTTCTCTTCGCCAGCATTATCAATAATGGTTCGGACTTCTTCCTCGGTAATCTTCTCTGTTCGGCGTGTCAACCAGTCCGAGAACTTAGTGTTCTGTACACGTCGCCTCTGTGACCCAGTTGGAATCGTGGCGGCCTGTTGTTGCTCGTCTTCAGAATCTGTATCGCTCATGGAGCGGTCTGGCTCATCTAGACTCTTGATAGGCAGATTGACCCCTGATACTTTCAGGGGTAGAGCCATAGCTATCGACGAAGAAGTGATTATTGGCACGATGAGGTGCCTCTTGCTGGGGAAGTGGAGAGAATTTGACGGAGTAGGCGAGGTTTAAACAATAACAAGCAAGTACCCGGAAGTACTTTGCTTGAGTAACAATCAACAGTACAAGTCCATAGCAGCGAATCAAGACGCATTCACAGGCCAATGTTCGGCTTTGCAAGAAATATCAAACATCTTGAGAAGGTGAATGAAGAGAGGTTGGAGTGTCACATCAGTCGTGTAAAATAGAATCTCGTGACTGCCATTCATATACAATTGACCTGCATCCTTTCTTAACAATCTCCGACCTAAGTGGCATCACTGTTGGTGTCATCATCCAGCGCACGTAGCACGAGCCTAGATTGTGCAAGTCTTGTTGACACGTAAAGAGCTTCACAAGATTGGATGTCAAGAAAGTCCGGTCCCTCTCCGTCACCTCCTTCCCCTTTTTGCGCCTCCATCAAAACCTAGCATCTGCACTGCCAGTATAAGATGGAGCCCGAATCCAACATCCGTACCCTCTTCACCTCCGCAAGGACCCAGCGTAAACAACTCGAGTCCTCGCCGAACCCTACTAGCGCCCTCTACCAAGAGAATCTGCAGTCCGCTATCGCAGCCCTGGAGACATGCCGAAATTTAGCGGATCGGATATCCCTTTTCAGCCAGAATGAGACCGAAGAAGACATCTCCTCTGGGGACTTACAGTAGCCGCCACGCTCAAGCTGGCAGGCTGGACCAGCATGGCTGACTGTCCCCAGATACCTCCTCATCGACTACTATCTGGCAGACCTGATACTGAAGGATAGCATAGCCCAGCGAAAGATTGTACTTCGCCGTGCACAGGAGGCGTACGAGCGCTATCTGAGTCTGTTGGATACCTACGTGATGCTCTCGACGGGTGATCGGAAGCTCTACGAAAGATATATGGAAAATCGAGACGAATTCTCGCTCATTTCGAGCAACGACCCGGGAGCACGGAGAGATACAAAGATTGCTCGCTTCAAGCAGGAGAACGAGCTGAAGCTGAAGCTCGAGGTAAGCCCATCCACCAATCACGACGGGATTCTCGCTAAGATGGAGGCAGTTCCTCTCCAAAATCCCACTAGAGCTACACGGCGACGATGCCGCTCTCCGAGAGATATACCTCGCTGAAATCCAACTCTGTGTCCACCACACCTTTCATTCCCTTGACCAAACGGCGCAAGAGCTCCAAATCCTGGCACTTATGCCGCCAACACCGCCTGCAGGCCCTGGAGGCCAGGAAATGGACTATCGAGAACGCAACGGCCAGCGACGAGATGACTACTCAGACCGTCTTGACCCCTCAGTCTCAAGTTTATTGAACAGAGGGAAGGCAGGCCCCATACTCAGTAAGGACGGAAAGCCCCTCAAGCCTTTCACGTTACTCGACAACCGGCAACGTTTACGCGATGGCGTTTTCAGACCGGATCATAGTCTACCGACCATGACAATAGATGAATATTTGGCGGAGGAAAGAAGGAGAGGAGGCATGGTAGATGGTGGAGATGAACAGTCTGGCAGGTCTGCCGAAATTGATGAGGATAATCTCGTGAAGGCGGACGCAGAGACCATGAAGGCCAGGGAATGGGATGAATTTACAGAGGCGAACCCCAAAGGCAGCGGAAACACCATCAATCGTGGCTAATATGAGTGATTTCTAACAATCAATGGTTTAAACTGCTCGCCTGCTTATGCCGTGCATGATACCTATGCAGTATGCCCTTCATTCATATCTCATATATCATATAAGTCCTCACGCTCGTCATGTGTCTAGATGCGTGTCATCACATCACCAATCCCTCCCGAGCCTCTCATCCGCATCCTCCACCAACTCATACGCAGGTCTGTACCTGTCCACCTCATCCCCCTTCACCCTCAACGCCGGATTAGGATGTGTATCGTTCGTTCCGCCCAGACTCGTATACCCCTGGTCATAGAGCTCACAGTACGGAATATCCAAATGCCGCAAGAAGGCCCATACCTCCGCATACCGCCAGTCCAGCACGGGATGCACCCTCATGAATTCCGGCCATCCTCGGTCCGTCATGTCAAATGGCCCTAATTTCCCACCATGCGGATCTGTACGACGGGTCCCGACCAGAATGGCTTTTATGTCCTTGCCGGTGCCGTCGAGGTATTCGCGGAAAGCGTCTTTCATGCTAGGTGAGGAATAGCGGGATAGTGAGAGGTGGTATTGCTTGGTGGTGGCTTCGATGAAGGTGTCGACTGCGGGAAAGGGGTGGGGTGGTGGGATCAGGATTGAGTGGAGGGATTGTGGCAAATTGGGATGGACGTCGAGGCAGGCGAGGTAGAGGATTAGGAGGACGAGGCAGTCTTTACCGCCGTTGTAGGAGAGGGAGAGGGTATCGAGTCTTGAGTAGGGGGTCAGCTGTGTTCATGAAATTGATGTAGGGAGGGTTTCAGCCGTACGGATATCTTTCTAAGGCATCAGAGAGGATGTTAATGGTGTTTCGGCATTGAGCTTGCACGTTCATCAGGATCTCCGTCTCAGCTTTCTGTTGAAGAAATGTAAGGACCTTCTCGTGGACTTCGGAGCATAGAGAGCGGAGTGAAGAGGATGTTCCATTTGCTGACACCTGTGGTTGACCATTGATTTGTGCGCAGGCATGGGCCTCAGTCTCTGTCATTTCGAGACTGGCTGCGAGGTCTCCGATCCATTGATGAGCGTTTGAAGGCAATGCTGACGCGAATACTGAAGATATACCTCGGGTCGTTTCGAGAATCCATCCTCACCTCCTGTGCGGAAGTGTTCCGCCCGAACATGAGTGACTCCCATGACCTTCTTGAACAGGATACCTAATCTCAGACGATATGAATACTGGATACTTGGTATTCTTGCCATTGTCCTTGGCTATGATGATCGCTTATATTCTATGCTTACGAGACAAAACTCCTCCAGGTTTGTTCCAGGTATCAATATTTCTTGCAAGTCTGGCCATTGATTTATCAGTCAGTGACTCTGTTCATAGCCGTCACGTTCTATATTCCTTTCCAACATTGTCTTCGCAGTCTCGATGGCTTACCCAAGGTAGTGCTGGGTTTTGGGAGCCACGCAACTCAGTGGCAACCTTCTGTCTTCCTTATCAAGCGATCCCCAACATATACACAGGCTTCTTACTTTCGTTAATATGACAATTTCCGTTCGCAAAACAAAACCCAACCTCGCCCATTATCATCAAAAGCCTCGCTGTTCTTTTTGATCCTTATCGCTCGCTTGTCAGTATCTTACCATCACCATGATTTCTCCTTCGCTTCATATATTCATGACACGGCTGATTTTCCCTTCTCTGCTCGTCTGCCATCCTTCCCCAGTGCTAGGAAGTAGAAAGACTCTTTTCGGAATTATGAAACGGGCATCATAGGATCATCGGTTATCGGTCTCTCGGCTCAGCTGTAAATGATCTTCAATTTCGGCGCCGCACCCTTGCTTCCATCTTCATTTCCAAAGAAACATCCAGCTTTCACCAAGATGCTGGTCGATGTCTCCTGACCATGCCACATGATCTCTACTCGAAACCGCTGGGGGTCGGATGTGGTCTCTCCATGGCGCTAGGGCACCGTCAAACGAGGCGTGAGTCTGAGACGAGGCAAAGCCAGCACTAACGTACATCTTTTCGAAAAACAGCTCTCCAAAGGAGCAGCCTTGTCTAAGCTCATACTGTCGATTGGGGTCGTTACAACGCAGACCTTGTCGCGGACCGATCCATGGTCTTCTTTTGCTTTGTCTTTGCTGCCTCGGTACTGGATATCAATGTTTGTCCTTGGCGTGGTTTCTTTGCGATTATTACATCTTACAAGGCAGAGGCCGAGATGATAACACTTCTGTCATTGTCTATTGCTAGCTTTGAAGAGTTGCTTACAATGCATTTCTCATGTCTTCGGCCACAAGATGTCTCTAGACCTGTAACAGAAAGCCTAACGCCGTGTTAGGTTACGTAGAACGGGTCCGTGTGGCCGGTAAGATTACAACAGCATGTCTCGGTAGCAGGATCTCTGCACGGTCCGAGGACACCCTTTAACCTTGATCATCCTCGAGTATCAGACCGTACGTGCCACATGATCGACACTACCTTCAAGATAGGAGAGCAATTTGGTAACACACGATTTGCTTCAGGACTGTACCCGTTCACGTTGGTGGATGCTGACACAACGATCTCACGGCATTCTTTTCAGCGCCACTATGGCGCAGAAGCTTCGGCCTGCCCTCCCGTCTTCGCAAGCTCTTGATAACAGCGTAACATTGACAACGCTGATTCTTTTCATCCCTGTCGCTACGCCATACAGCTCTTCAGGCAGAGGTAAACACGCCGCTCCAAAGCATGTGTTGGATTCTTCAGACCATTACCTCAAGATGTATACAAATAGTCCCTCTTACTGCTCGTCTGTTGCCCCATCCTGTTCCGCAGCGTCCACAGCTCTCACAGCTTCTGCGGCATTGCGACCAAGATGGGACTCTCTTTCATCGCCACATTTTTATTATCATGTATCGCCTCCCCGCTAAGCGTCCTGGGCCAGGGTGGTCAGTGGAATGGCGGTGGCTTCTCTCATCCGGGTGCACCACAGCCTCGTCCGCCCCCTACCACCCCTAATACTGGCACTGCAACCGAAGCCACAACTACTGCGACTAGCCCGACCAATACACCTACCGACGCTACCGTGCCTACGAGCACTACAGCCAATACAGGCACGGGCACCACCACCGCTACTAGCACCACTCCATCATCTACCGGCGCCGGCTCCTGCAGCGGGTCTGGAATGTCAATTGAATGGACAGGCGACATAGTCAGCTACTCATGGTCAGGCGGTAGCGGCACCACAACAGGCTGCACCAACCTCGGACCAACGTTCGAAGGCCAAGTCGCCGTCGGCGGGTCCGGCGGCACCATCTTCGAAGGCAACCCGAGCGGCTACTTCGACGTCAGCTACATCCTCGGCTACTCCGTCCCCATGCTCTGCTCCGCCAACGGCGCCAGAACAGGCTGCAGCAAAGATCTCCTCGGCAACGGCGGCAAGGCGGGGACCGTCCACAAGAACCCTACGGGACCCGGCGGCGCCCACGACCCGGGATCGTACGCTGGATGTGCGACGTGCACGCCGTGGTGCTACGCTTGCTCGGCTGCTGACCCCTTTTTCGCACCCTGCGCTGGCTCGGCTTATACGTACCCGTACGATGATGGCGCGACTGTGGGTCCGGCGTCGGGTCCTATCACTTGCTGTATCGGTACGGGCTGTGGTTCTACGGGGCGAGAGGGTAAGACCGCGAGCGGACATCCGGAGTTGACTCGTAACCCTCCTTGCGGTATGTGTGCTGGCGGTAGTAAACGCAGTGTTGACGAGTTGGAGGATGTTTTCAGAGGATATGAGGAAGGTGTCCCGGCTCACTCGCCTTCATTACTACCACGTCGGAAGAAGGTTCATAGGCGTCATGGCGCCGCTCATGATGCTGCTAAGATTGTCTCGTGATTGTTACTAATCTGTGGCGATGTACTTGCTGGCAATGCGTCACTCTTTCCTGTATACCTCATCCTCATCACCTATCATAGGCATTAAGTTCACGCTACAGAACCACATAGAAAACAAGCGTCGAGACTACATCTTTGCGCTTCAGATTCATCCTCAAAAATACTGTTATAGTAGCTCTTGCGAAACGATACGGCATGGTACGGTAATAACCCCTGTGTTTCATAAACGTATGGGCGGGGTTTGCAGAGAATGGCAGAACGGCACTATCTATGATGTTGGTGGGCGAATGATGGAGAGTGGACTCTAGGATGTTGTGTGACGGTATCGTTTTTGGGAATAGGGATGATGATCTTGATGGATAGAGATAAGGGATGGGGATGGAGAGGTGGAGTTTGGAGTAGAGGATTGGTGAGTGGATTGTCGATATGAGTCCGTGGTGCCCTAGAAGTATTCAAGTCCTAAGCTTGGTCGTGACACTGGATGCCGTGGTGCCTGGATGTCTGGCAAGTCTCGAAACCATCATCATTCTGACTATACGAATACTAACATCGCCCATCACAGCGAGCTCAGAAGAAGGGATCCTTGACATCGCGGTAGAGACGTCGACCTGGTGTAGAGCCAATCTTGTACTCGAGTAAAGTCCCACATATTCTACCTTTAATGGATATTCATCCTCTCCTAGTACTTAGGTAAATGGTCACGTGCGGAGTAGAATCTCTTTCGCTTCTTACTGAGAGTTGGGCTACATAGAGGCTTGTAGTATGATATACTAAGAAGAGTATAGACTCCACGCTCCAGCTATTAGGTACTGGGTTGGTGTAGTGTAGTCTGTTAGAATACTACATGAACGATGGGCCAAGCTGCCTGAATACGTCACGGGAGTTGTGGCTATGGTGGCGGGATTCTATGGCGCAGCGTAGGTAACGGAGGAAGAGGTCAGCCCTGTGTATGCAAAGCGATTATCGCATTTCCTGCAATAGTATTCTACGGCTACAGCGCCCCCTCACCACCAGCTTTAGCTGTAGCTGTAGCCTAGCGGCCCTTATTCTAGCTGCGGGTGTCCGAAGGTCCCAGCCAGTGAATATCCTTTACCTCCAAGTCGGCGATTAAAGCCTCTGAATTTGCAGGGGTAAGCTCCCCTCTACCAAAGATTTTCACATCGGTATCCATAGAGTGATCTAAGGCGACGTGATTGATCCTATATAGGTTACGGGCGCCCCAGATTCGATAGGCCACCTGGCTTGTTGATCCTTAGGGCCTTATCAGCCCGGGGTTTAGTTGGGCGATTGGGGTGTTGAGGATTGGCGGGTTATGATAGAGGCTTCAGCCCACAACAACCCCATTCCTTCCCCATCCCTCCCCACAACCACTCCTCCCCATCCCTCCTCCCCAAGTCCCCGCCCTCAGCACCCATTCCTCCCCGCCTTTCGCACCCACAACCCCCCATCCAAAACCCCTCCAAAACCCCTCCAACCCAAAGCCCGAAAACCCAACCCCTCCAAATCCTACAACATCGCCACAACACGCGCCTGCAACTATACCTTACCCAACAGCGAAAAATCCATGACCTAAGAAACAAGTGCATATGCGATGGCATTCCTATGTTACGATTGATCGGGATGTTATGGTTTTAGTCTTACGAATGTGTGTTGTGAGAGGATGGGATCCATCCACATTGTTTCAGCGGCGGAGGGCGGGCTGTGTAAGGTAAGGTAACCTGCCAGCCCTGCCAGCCCTGTGACACGGTGTAAAACCCACACTCTCACACTGAGACGCCGTGATGGGATCGCTATGGATCGGGTGAGGGAGCCCCGAACTCTGCCCAGACGGTGCGCGTTGCATGTTGGTTTGGGGGAAAGGAATACGTAGTAGAATAGACGTGACGTTTGGAAAATGTTTGGTGCACTTAAGATAATGTTTGAGATCCCATCTGGCCACCTATTCCTCTACTTAAGTCCCAGACCCCGCTCTCCTCCACCTGGTCTTTCCGCTACAGACAGATTCACATTCATATCCCATCTATCATACCTCCAGAAGTGTATGTCCCAAACTTCACATTCGTCATCCACCATGGATCGCAACCTCGCAATCGACACCAAGACGGCCAACGCCTCGGCCGGAAGAACGCGTACCATATCCGATGCCTCCACATCGTCGACGTCTTCTTCGTCCTCGACCTCCACCTTGCTGTCGAGCTCGGGCTCACTCTCCCGTCGCAAATTCATCCGCGACCGCTACAAACGCCCCTGGCAGCTCTTCTCCGTCATCGCGGTCTATGAGGAAGAGGCGCGAGTGCGCAAGGGCATCAAGAGCCCGTATCCGACACCGGGCCGGAGGAACTATGACAGGGTTTGATGTTGGACTGAAGTGATGACTTATGTGGGAATGAAAGGTGTATTGGTGCCGACCATCTTTTTTCGGCGTTTTTGGGTGTTCCAGTTTGTGTGGAAAATGTGGCGTGACTGATACTCTCATTTGGCGATATTCTTGTGCGTCGATAGTCCATGTACTCATGACGCTCTTCGGAAGAGATGAGAGCATTCCAGCGTCTAGTATACCTCATAGTCTCAGTCTATCACTTGTTACAAAGAAGCGAATGTAATAAACCTCATCTTCAATTCGCAGGCCTAATGCCATTCCAACGTGGTGGAGGGTTGAAGTTCAGCGGGGGCACCGACTGCGGAGAACTTGGGCCGGCTTGATCCAGACCCTGCTCGGGACCCCAACTGAAACCTCTGGAGATACTCTTGCGGATTCGGCTGGTGACTGTTGTCGCGTTGCTGCAGTCCGACTCACCAGACTCTGACAGAAGAGAGACGGATGGTGTGTGCTTGAGGCCTCTTGAACTCTTCTTGCGAACCCTCCTCGTGGCATTCGATCTAGTGCTATTGGCTGAGTGAATGGACTCGGACAGAAGAGACACGGCTGGCGTGGGTCTCCTTGGAATCTGGTCACTGAGACGGTCATCGTTTGCAACGTACCATGCCTCGCGCCTGGCCATTCCAGTCAAGGACGAGAATTCCTGAGGGCTGAGATCCCTTGGGGTAATCGGGCTGACAGGGAACGTCGGCGACGATACTTTGCTCGACCTTACGCTTGGTGAGTCACTGGGACTGCTGATGCCTGCACTGGTCTGCGTGTTGTGGCGCGATAGCCGATAGTGTTGACTCTGTCTGGCCGGTATGAATGCCGGAGGTGCGAATTGAACTTTCGGCGCTGTTTCTGGCTCGAAGTACCCCCGCGCACTTGATCGATAGGGCAACTCAACCGGCTTCTCGGGATCATGGCCGATCGCACAGACTGCATTATCAGCGTGGCGCTTGCGATCGGCTTCCTGATATGCAGGAACATCAGTGGCCCCAGTAGTGCTTCCCTCTAGCTCACTATGGAAAGACTTTTCCGGCAGCTCTGTGATTGCTCTATCATCAGGAGCTTCGAAAGCCCATACAGCTGCCCCGCCAATTTCTGTTGGAGCATCGGGAGACGGCAATCGAAAGAGCCACCGAACGAACCTGCTGTTCGAGCTCTTTGTCTTTCGCGAACGTTCATCACTTCGGTAGAGGTCCTCGCTCTTGTCTCTGATATACCTCTTATTTCTCCGGTCTCGATATAATCGAAAGCAGAGAACTCCAATAACCACTATTAAGACAGCGGCGACTAGCGCCCCAACAGCGATACCAGCTATCTCACCTTTGCCCATCAGGGGCTTTTGGGTGATTCGTGGGCCCGCCATGGTGCTGTTGCGAGGCCTGGTGATGTCACGTAGGTCAATGTTATTAGGATTGAGCGGGTCTTTTGGAAAATTCGCCTGATACAGTGAGAAATTGTGCCTTTCATAATCGACCATGAGAAAAGATTCTTGCAGAAATGATCTTCCGATGGTATACTGGGTACTGTCCTTGGCCTTCCGAAGTGGAAAATAGTTGACGGGACCATCGGTGGCGTTCACTCCTGTGAATGGATACACGAGTTGTAAATCGAACGTCTTGTAAGGAAAAGAGAGGACAACGGTCCTATCAGATGCTGACGTATCTGCGATGGTAAATTGGAAAGTCATGTTCCAATTTACCAGGGTCTCGTGCTGACTGGAGTTTTTGCCAAATGTGTACAGCTGAAATTTTTCATCGTAGGTCAACCCAAATGCCTTCTCAAATTGCACGCAGATCGACTCTGGTAGCCATAAGTATGGGGTTGTCGAGTCTATCTTGAAAACATTGAGATCCAACACTTCAACCTCAGGAGATCCCAGTAAAGTCATCGACCCATCAACCCAGCCCGGGCTCTCCTTCGAGGTTTTCAATGGCTGTGCGGTGACCATAACCTTCTCTAGGGCGACTGCTGGACTTTGAGCCACATCTAGCTCAAAGCTCACATCGTGGGGCACTAATCTATTCGCATCATAGCCACCCAAGGTCAGTGATGCAGGGACGCTTCCAAGCCCTGAAACGGTTAGCTACGCAGTCAGGCCGTCGGTCTTGGGAATGGGAGCTTACGATAGTGAGCGCCAGCCGTGTAGCCGTAACTATGGCTCGGAACAAGACTCTGGTTTTCCACCATACTATCGAGAAAACTTGGCTTATCGATGTTGGTGAAATTGGTGGGCTCAACACCAAGGCCGAAGAACCCGAGCCAGTAATCTGTCGTGTTGAAATTGATGACCCCTACTGTCTGGGACGGTACAGATATCACATCGCTGAGTGCAATGTTGTCGTATCCGTATGTGCCATTCCCATCGAACCCGAGCTGAGAATCTAAGCCCAGAGTATAATCTTGCAAGCCTTCCCATGATGTTGAACTGCTGTAATTGAAGAGGCGTCCGCGCTTTGCGAAGCACTCGGTGTCGGAAACGTCGCAGCCTGCGGTGCCAATGACCAATGTTTCCTGACTTGCCGTACTGACAAAGAGGTCGACCTGTTGCGGAAATGTACCTATGCGTACAGAGACTGGACTCCAGAAGCCATCAATGCCATACCAGGTGGCTTTCACCGGTACAGATATAGCTGTCGGCTGTGGTGTATTCGCTGAAGTCCCAGTTGCAAATCGACCTGCGAGGACCGCTGTGACCAACAGATGCCTGATCCTGCCCAAACACATCATCACAGATGCCGAATGAGGCTGAAGCCCTAGGAGGAATCATTCACTCGACACAGATCAAGGGGTGAAAACGAACATCGTCGAAACAAGGTGTGACAGCGACAACGAAATCCAATAGTTAATGCAAATGGAGAAAGCCTTTGTTAGTTGCACCGTTCTCGATTTGTAAAGTTCTTCCATTAGATCGAAAGGTGCGATTGCGCGTAGGTAGGTGCGCGTAGATAAAAAAAGAAAATGAGGGAAGATGGGCAAGATGCAAAGTGTCTTATTGGTGAAGGGTCAAGTCGAACAGCCGATTCGACCTCGAAACCGTACCTGGCACTTTATCATGACAAGCTAAGCTGTCACTAGAAAGCACGGACCATATAAGCATTGCAGAACGTCAGGAATCCGTAATCGAACGCATGAAGGATCCCTCTACCCCGTGGCTTGGAGGTCACCATTGTTTGAGCACACAAAGATGGGTGCGTTGCCTGCACCTATGACGTTCGCACCTACTCCCAAGTGAGGCAAATGAACAGTGGCATCCACGCCACGAAGGCTCCCTTCCACACTCATACCCCTGCATACAGAGGGGAAGCTACACTTGTAGTATGTTTGGCATATGTCTGGTCGCTTATTCGCTTCTGGGGAGGCGTTCAAGCCGACCCGATTCGTCACTTGTTGCTGCTCAGTTCGTGGCCCCATCTACCCGCACGTCTCCCGTGCAAGCATCTTCGTAAGCGCTTCATATTGCTTGGACCATAGTAAGCCTTGGTATTGTTCTGCAGAACTCATCAGCCACTCTGCCTTGAGGTTGCGATGGCTCCCGTGGCTGTCTTTTCCTTCTCACAATGCCCGTAACTGTTTATTATAGCATAGCTTGTGAGATCAAGTCCAAGAGCATATGGTACAGATTGTAAGACGGTCGTAACATCTGAAGACTCCAAGCACGGCAGCTAATCACACCAAAAATAGATACATGTGGAGTTTCAAGATCCCGTCTCATTGGATGAAGAAATGATATTCTAAGGCTGAAAGATCTTCTTAGGGAGGATGGGCTCAGCCCTACCAAGCTCGACCTCATCCCTTCATTCGCGCTCTTGCAACGTGAAACCGTCAACCAATAGGGTCTCCTTCTAGTTCGGTGTTGGCAATCTCGACGGTCTCTAGGACATCCGTGTTGGCCGCAATGCGTGTCATACGGTGGGTAATGATCTCTGAAGACACAGATACGGATTAGATGTACGGAGGGCAAGAGGAAAAGCAGACAACATGGCTGACAATGATTGTTGAAGCCAAGTGAAGTACCATGGCTGCCTTGGTACGATGGCATGATGAATGCAGGAACATGTATTGGTAATCCCGGAAGATAAAACAGCTGTATATGCGAAGTATGGCGCCGAGGCGGGCGGGATGCCACATCCCCTAATTCTCCATGATGGTCTGAGGACATCATCTACGCGCAATTACTACACCTTCTCATCTTTCACCTTGATCACACTTCACTGCCATTTCATTCGTCCTTCCTTCCAGCAATCTAATCTTTATCTTGTCCATCGTTGATTCTAAACACGCATTGAGCCTCCATCATTGAAGCTGCCTGTCATTACAGAAAGCTTCCGGGTCCGCCTACTCCAAAAATCCGTGCAAGATTATGTCATTACGCTGATGTATAGTTGTGATGGTTTATTCGAGGTGGACAAGGTCCCCTGCTGCAGATGATGGCCTTGCGCCAGATGCTCGGCCTGGCCTGCCTGGCATGCTATTCTACACTGGCTATACCTGCGTCTGTTGGGGAATTGAACAAGATGAACGATTGTAAGCTATCGCACGTTCAATGCTTTCTATTCGCTGATCATCGCAGCAACACACTCCTCCTTCAATTTTCCATATCATAACTCAACCGATCCGAGAAATTCGAGCAGGAGCGCGTTCTCGACCCCATCAACAGCCAACTCGCTGTCTATTCAATCTGTTACCACGCCCCCGAGCTCATTGTCCAGCTCAGGGGCGCTATCGAGATCTGACGATGGCTCTTTGAATGGGCTAGGACCGTTCACAAGCGGCTCGGCTTCTCTGTTTTCCACTGGAGCCTCGGGACTTCATGATACAAAATATAGTACAGCGTCGAGTCCAGTATATATGTTCAACACACCTCCGACAGGTCCTACAGGGTCAAGCGTCCCGTATCTTACCGTACCCAATACTAGCTCAGTTCCATCTGAAAGCAGCCAACCATTCTCCACTCAAGCGTTTCGAAGCTCCCACATCTACAATGCTACTTCAAGCTATGTTTTCTCCAGTGGACATGGCCACTATACTAGCTCGGTCTCCCCACTGTCTCCTTCAACCACGAATTATGCAAGCCAGATGTCCACCCCTCCAATACTGGACACTACCAACATAGGAACCGTGGGAAGCCCTTTGACCGGTGGCGGATTTAGGGCAAATGGGACAAATCTCATCACGAGTATTCTTCCATCAGGTACAGCAGTGGAACATGGCAAACTGGATTCATCAAGGATAGCTCTCACTACTGGGAGACCAGGAAACACGCACAATGAGAACAAGACCCATGCGCACAACGCAACTATACTTGGTATCAAAGGTACTTCGCCGATCATCATCAAATCAATTTCCGCCACTTTGACATTCGCCAATTCGACGATAATCGATTCACTGTCAAGTAATTTGACGTCAGATCAGTCAGCTCCGACCCAAGCATCTCGCGCCATAATAGCTTTCGAGAAGCCAAGAGTCACGGACTCAAATGCTTTACCATCAAGCAATCTGACCCTACGGCCAGCAAATTCGACCTTTAGTAACATGACTAAGAGCGTTTCTACAATAAATGATACAACGGCAGTACATCCGACCATGAGTGTAGTCATCTCAAGTAATTCGACATCGAATATTACAGCGCCGATCAACTCAACCCTGAGTGTCTCGACCATGTATAATTCAACGTCACCTATTCAGGGGCTTAGTGACCTGATCTTGACCAATCCCATGCTCAACAACACAGAAATTGTATATCTTGATGGGAATAGACGACCAGTCTTTGCAATAGGTACCGCTCCAATCCCAGATATTCGCCACAATAAAGGAGTCACCCTTGATACAAATACGACACATGACGGAACCGGTCAATGCTCAGGCATTATGACCGTGGTCCCCGGGGTTAGAACCGTTACATTTACAGCCGTCGAAGTAGTCTATCAACTAACAACAGTCTTTGGGAATGCCACTACGCCTTCTCCTGAATACGTCCTACCATTGAAAGCTTGCTCAACCTTTTCCTCCGCCGCGAATGCCAATACGGATAGGCCGGGCGAAGGGCAAAGCGTCTCAAGCGTTTTGCTCGTAACCAAGAAAATACCTGTCGTCGTTCGTTCACCGCAAACTGTTGGTCCTATCTACAACCTTCCCACGAGTTCAGCCCAACCCGTACAAGTTCAGCCCACGGCCGACGCCGGCCAAGCTGGAGATCCTTCGGCGCAAAAGATGCAGCAATCAGGCGGGGAAGATCGGTCGGCCGGAAGTGCTCCACTTCAACAGGCGTTTGCATTGGCGGACAATCTCGCATCCTCGAACTCCTTGAAGACAACCTCAGCGAATGATGAGGCTAGCCCTGTGTCTGTTGTTGCAAGCTCTGTCACTGAAGCGGCTGGCTCGCGTTCTAACCCTCCAATCCCAATTTCGAATTCTGGAGGCTCAGGCTCTGGTACTAATGGAGCCAGCTCCGGGTCTAATACAGCAGGCTCAGGCTCCACTGGAGCAAGCTCAGATACCAACGGAGGACAGTCTCCGGGGAACAGTCTTCAGCCTGCTATTGCGGGACATGCACCTGGAGTGGATCGCCAGACCTCGAGTGGAGGACAGGCAACTGGTAATGATGGTCGAATAATGAGTGGAGGGCAGAGTCCTAGTGAAGGTCAAAAGGTCGGCGGGGATCAAAATTCCAAAGGCGGGGAACAGGCACCTAACGGCAACATAATTTCTGGGTCTGGGACTGGAGATCAATCAGCATCGACTAGTGGCCAACCACCCCCTGTCTCCAGTCAGCTCGCATCTGGTCAGACTGTCCCTGGCCAGTCCAGCGCTGTTGGGGCCGACACTGGCTCGCAGAATGTGGGCTCGGTAGCTAGTAATCCTACCAGCAGTGATGCTAAGTCTGGCGCGGGAAACTCTTTCGTCGCTGGTAGTCTTCCGTCTGAAGCCAATCACTACCCTGTCAAAGCTGTCGACGTCAACAACATACCAATATATATAGACAGCGCGGCCGTCATTGTTGGTTCGCAGACAGTCAACGCTGGATCTCCACCAACTACTATTATCGCCAACGGTCAGACCGTTACTATTGATCAATCCCAACTTGTTGCTTCTGGGACAACGATCCCCATCGAAGCTGCCGTCGCTTCAAACCCCGCTAGTTCTATCACCATAGGCAGCGTGCCGGTTGTGCTGCAGCCCAGCAACGTCGTCATTGGTTCAAACACATTCAGCCATGGCTCATCTGCTGCTTTCGCTGTCTACAATGATCAAACCTACAGCTGGGACGCAAAACAGTTCGTCGGTCCTGGTGGCACAATGGCTACGTTCCCTTCAGCGACAAGTGTCGCTCCTCGCATCACCGCTGGCGGTCAAGTGTTTTCTGTAGTTTCGTCGACACTGAAAGCAATCGGAACGGATATAGCTATCCCTAATAATCCTTCGGCATCTCCATTCATGTATCAAAACCAAACATTCTTGGTCAACCCTTCTCAGCTTGTAGCTCCGGATATGAGCATCACAGTACCTCCAGCTACAACACAGCCAACGCCGTTCGTTTACAACGAGCAGACTTTTTCCGTTGATAATTCACAATTCGTTGCTCCCTCAGTTACTATACCCCTCTCTTCAGGGTCGGGAACTGTGAGATACGGCACAACGGTACTTACTGTTGACCACACCCAGATCATTTGCCCAAATACCACTATTACACTAACGAGCGTGCCTCAAGCTGGTAGTCCCGCGACGCCTTCAGCTATCACGACTGGAGGCCTTACCTTTTCTCTGGGGCCTGCAGCCGCAGTAATAACTTCTTCTACATACTCATTTTTGCCAGGTCAACCCCCAGCGACAGCCACTGACCAAGGCCAGACTGTCACCCTCGTTTCGAGTGGTGTCCACTTCGGCAGCATCCATGTTCCAATACCCACTCCATCACCAGATTATTCTATAGTAACTCAGGGCAGCCTCACATTCTCAGTCGCTCCGTCAGCCGTGGTTTTCAATGGCCAAACAGACAACATTCAGGCTGGAATGTCTCCTAGAACAACGACCGTGAATGGTCAAGAGATAAGTATAGGCGCACAAGGCGTGAGACTCGCAGGTACCATATTACCACTACCAAGCGCCACCAATCCTTCGGGGTATTCAGTCGTTTCCCAGGGTGATCTTACCTTCTCAGTCGCTCCTTCGGCTGTGGTGCTCGATGGCCAAACCAATAGTATTCGATCTGGGATGACTCCTATCACGACCATTGTGCACGGCCAGACAATCAGCATAGGCCCACAAGGCGTGGGTATCTCCAATACCACGATACCGTTACCCGCTCCGCCTCCAGCGTTTGCCATAGTCACTCAGAGCGATCTGACGTTCTCCGTAGCGCCGACAGAAGCTGTTGTCAGAGGTAGCACATTCGGAATCGGGCCCAACAAGACCGCAACTATTGTGTTGGACGGCCAAACTATTGGTGTGGGCCCCAGCGAGATAATGTTTCCCGGCACCACAGTCAACCTCCCAAGTGCTACCAGCAATCAACCGCCAGCTGAAGTGACAGCCGATGGCCTTACTTTCGCCGTTGGACCTACAGAGGCGGTCGTTGGGGGTACCACTTATGCCATTGGCAGTGGAGCCGTTGCCAAAACCATTGTAGTTGGCTCCGAATCAATTAGCCTTGGACCAAATGGCATCGTACTTCCCTCAACGACAATTCCCCCACAGCATATACCCACAGCGGTCACGGCAGATGGTCTCACCTTCTTGGCTGACGCCACAGAAGCGATCATAAATGGTACAGCGTACGCTATCGGCAGTGAAGCGATCGCAAAGACCATAGTATATGGATCGGAAACGATAGGATTGGGCACCAAGGGGATTGTTTTTCCTTCGACGACAGTTGTGCCCTGGGGCAATGCGACACAAACGAGTTTGTATTCCATGTACAGTGCGTCAGGTGCTGCTGTATCCAGTAGCATGTCGCTCATCTCGGCCGCGGCGGACAAGGCCAATGCGCCTCCGACGGGATTGCCGGTATCTTTTCCTGGAGGTACCAAAAGCGATATACATCGTGGAACAGGGCAAGCACTTAGGCCACCTACGATCTTGATCTTGGCGGCTACCTTGGGCGGATTGATGTTGCGCCTTTGGGCATGCCTATGATTGTTATGATTCCGAGGCGTATAGTTGTGGACTTGGCTCTTGAATTTAGAGACTTGTAGTATAGCAAGACAGGAGCTCTCGGCAGGAGAGTCGGCATTCACTGACCGGACAAGGTCCATCACCTTTCTTTGTACATATTTTCAATAGTCGATGGAATTTTAATCATGGTGTTACAAACGTCCCGCCAACGATCTTCATCGGAGTTGTTCTTTGCAAAAAGAGACAAGATCTGGATTACAGTCTATAATGATGAAGCGAAGAGCTGGGTCGAAGTTCGGTAAATCTAGCTCAGCGCAAGTGCGACATTGATAACAGCATGCAAGGCATGGGAAGGAGGTGGGGCTCAATTTCAACTGAAGTAAGCCATATGTGTGATAATATACTATGCTGTAATTTACATCCTGAGCCTAGGGAATTCCGCCCACCAGCCGGCCGTACCCCCAGTCCTCTCAGGGTCAACTTTAAGCAGATATGTTGGAAGGATCTGGAAGGATTCCGGGGCTTGCTCTTAGGCGGGAACCTCCGAGGACCCCTTTGCATCGGACGTCACGTTTGAGCTTCCTCGAAGCCAACAGGAGATATATTCCATGTCAGGCTGTCTAGGCCAAGGTACCTTACATCCCATCATCCCACGGTGCTCTTCTTCAGATTCTGCACAGGGAGGGTACGGAGAGGAGCACACCATGGACGGCAACGGCAGAGAGTCGCACGGCGAGATAGCGCTCTCGCAATGGAATAAACTGGAACAACTGATCGGGGCAAGTAATGAGGGTCTACCGGTCACCTCGCTGAATGGCAGCGGTGGCGTTCGGCTCAATGGCCGAAGCTTGGACCTGGCGAGCGTTGTTGCGGTTTCAAGGTACCCAAGTTGAGCAATGCGATAAGGTACCGAGTAATGAACACGAACGTTAGATATGGTGTGCAAGCACTTCTTGACGAGGAAAGCCTTTCTAGGCTCACCGATAGTGCTGAGAAGCTTGAGGAGAGCCTTGGGGCTGGGAAAGTTATCTATGGTTAGGATCTTCTTCTTTGGTCGGATACAGAGTCGCTGAATGTTTGCACTGGGTACAGGTGTCAACACAGGCTTTGGCGGCAGTGCAGATACACGCAACAGCCAGGTGAATACGCTTCAGGAGACTCTAGTTCGTGAACTCCACTACGGCATTCTTGTGGATCCACCGACGACGAAAAAACCCATCCCGCCGAAGGGGAACGGTCATACCAACGGTCAGTCGAATGGCGGTTTGGTTTCATCCCTAGCGAGCTCACCATACGAGAGAGCGTTACCCCTAGGCGATCCGGTTGCTGCAACATGCATGCCTGAGTCGTGGGTACGGGCGGCTATACTCATCCGCATTAACTCGCTCGTCAGCGGTCATTCTGGTATTCGTAGAGTTGTAGTCGAGAGGATGGCAGACCTTGTAAAGCATGGTATCACTCCACGGATTCCCCTTCGCGGGAGTATATCTGCTTCCGGCGACCTGAGTCCATTGTCCTACGTCGGAGGCGCCCTCCAAGGGAAGATCACTTTGACAGTCTGGGCTGAAGATCCGAATACAGGAGTTCGGCGCGTGACAACTGCACGGCAGGCGCTCGTTGAGCGTTCTCTAGAACCTATTAAATTTGAAGCTAAGGAAGGTCTTGCTATTGTCAATGGCACCGCAATCAGCTGTGCAGTCGGAGCGTTGGCGATACACGAGGCTCAGAATCTGGCAACACTATCACAAGTCTTGACAGCAATGAGCGTGGAAGCGCTTCTAGGAAGCACGGAAAGCTTTGACCCGCTGTTCGCAGCAGTACGCCCGCATCCAGGTCAAATCGAGTCCGCCCAAAACATCGATCACTTTCTCTCCGGGTCGCAACTCGTTGCTGTCAATGACGGAGCAGAAGAAGGAAGTCTTCGCCAAGATAGATATTCGATTAGGACTGCGTCGCAATGGCTGGGACCCCTCCTAGAAGACCTATCTTTGGCGCATCAACAAGTGGCCATCGAATGCAATTCTGTTACCGACAATCCCTTAATCGACGATAAAGGCAGAATGCTCCATGGTGGTAACTTTCAAGCCAAGAGTATCACGTCGGCAATGGAGAAAACGCGACTTGCCCTTCAAAGTATTGGCCAGATGCTGTTCACACAGTGTACCGAGTTGATCAATCCCTCAACTAACAGAGGGTTGCCACCAAACCTCGTTGCGGATGAACCAGGCGAATCTTTCATATTCAAAGCGGTAGACTTGATGAGTGCTGCGCTCGAATCCGAGTTGGGCTTTCTTTCCAATCCTGCTGGGACTTATGTGCAACCTGCAGAAATGGGAAATCAGGCGATCAATTCTCTGGCCCTAATCTCGGCGCGATACACGCAAACAGCAGTGGATGTCCTGTCACAGCTCGCGGCTGGTCATTTGATGGCTCTTTGCCAGGCGCTTGATCTTCGGGCCATGGAATCTCTGTTCGTTCGTAGTTTTAAGGATCCTTTCGATGCGTCTGTTGGTGATACCTTCGGCGACTCAATGGATGATGCAGACCTGTTGAAACTCTGTGACACTTTGTGGAAGCAATTCAATAAACAGGTCAGTCAGACTATGACGATGCATTCGAGAAAAAGATTCCAAGCAGCAATAAAGACGCTGCAAGCCACTATCCTTGCCGAAGTTCCCACCGAGAAATGTGACATCGGCAGATTGAAGGCTTGGGGCGAACGTTGTATAGAGTTGGCATCGTCATCACATAGAACAACACGGGAAGAGTACATCGCAGATCCAGATGCGACTCCTCTCCTCGGGAAAGCCTCGAAGCGCATGTATGACTTTGTGCGGCGTGATTTAGGAGTGCCGTTTCTTTTAACGAAGATGTTGTTGGACATGGAGACTCCACAACCCCCCGGGGATGCGTTGATTGCAGATCATAAGGCCGATTCTTCAGCAGATCCAACGTTTGGTTACGCTTCCAGGACGAAGCAGAGATCCTCCGAGAGCAAGCGTAAGGCGGATTACTCAGAAGACCGTGCTTCCCGCGAGAGTAATCGCCCGAAGTCCAATGATAGTTTCACAGGAACCGGTGACACAATGGGGACTCTGATTGGGAAGATCCATGGCGCGATTGCAAACGGGAGACTATATGCTCCAGTCATGGCTTGTTTGCAGGAGGGCGGAAGAAACGCATAGGGTATCACACACGCAGTAGGTACTTCTTAGAGAATTAACAGACTAGCAATCTTACGAATCTCGGAAGATGTTCGTTTGGTGATTTAGTAGAAGTACGATTTAGTTAACAAAATCTGGCGCTTACCAATCAGAAGCTGGAGAAAAGGTGGTTTTTGCTGCTATGGAGCTTGAAGAACCGGGTCATTTGCATTCTTTCAACGCTAGTCCATTTACCCCTTATCAGCTCCAGAAAATAAGTATATATGATCTCATTATAATCGAATAGGATATTGTAAATAATATTAGCTAATCACTGTATAGTTTTTACATATAAAATGGAGAGAAGGGGAAGGGGTTTGCACCCGCGGGAGAGGGAGCGCGGCAAGACCCGAGACTGAACCGCTTGTTCTTCTCCCATAGTCATACTGTAACACACCTTTTCGATGCATGGAATCATGCGTTCTCGCCGCAATCATCTTCCTGCAAGAGATTCGCTCCATAGTCGTCCTGGCACCTGTATAAGTCCGAAGTACAAATCTTCTTATGTGCGCTATAATATCTAACGCTATCCGGCTTCAAGCCCGGACGACGGCAAACAACAAAGGAACTGAGTGACAGTGCAACCTTGAAACAGTCCCGACAGGCTCAATATGGCTTCAAAGCCCAATACTACGTCCCCTACCGGTCCCTTCCCGAAGGATTTCGTGCTTGCTGTCCCCCGCATGATGGCCCGAGCAGGTTCTTTCGCCTTTGATAGCATGCTTGGGTTCAGATATGGAGGGACTGTGATCGCCGAAGCCACTGGAAACAGGACCTGGAGTATGGTCTCAGAGGCTCTTTCTTCCGGCTCTGTCGCGAGTACAGCTGCTCCTATAGCCTCTGAAGCAGTAGCAGCAGCCGCTGCTGCTGCAGACGACTCACCAAGAGGTCTCGGCCTATTCGGCTTTCTTCAAGGCAGAAACTTCGGAGGCATCTTTGCATACATGACGAGCAAGTGGGCGATGGCATGTTTCACGCTGGTCAGTCTACAATATGTGATAGGGCCTACAGAAATATTCACCTGGGTTAGGGACTAATAATCTATAGGCCATTATCCTTAATCGAACTCAAATCTACTCTGCCGCCCGCCGTCATGTCCATCTCACTTGGCCGTTGCGATTGGCTCTACGGATAGCACCAATTCTTCTGTTCCTACACCACACCTTGCGCCTTCTTCAGGCTATGCGCTGCCAGACCTCGCCGAGCTTCTCCTATCTCAAGTATGGCAAGGCCAAGCATGTAGACCTAGACTTCTCCGAGGATGGTGGTCTACTATACTACATAAGCTCAACGCTTCTTTTGTGGGAGAGTGATGCGGATTCATGTTTGGCCGTCGACCTGATACCATCGAGGTCCGACAACTGGGGACGAAGAGGCTCATTGTCTTTGCTCTGGCCTCTATTCCGATCTCTGTGTCTCGGCCAGTTCGTCGAGACTATGTCATGTGCAGTGCAAGGGAGACCACTCATGACGGAGACAGGAATGTCTATCTTCGAAAGTTCATTAGCATTCGCGGAGGCTGAGGCTATGATTACTAGTCGGCTAGGCTACACCTGGTTAGGAGCCTCCAAACTTGGTCCAAGCAGATCTGCCTCAAGCGGAGATGGATTGATACTCAACATGATCCCTAGTAATAGGAGCAAAATCCTCAACATGTTGAATACTACACCCGAAGTCCTGCTTATGGGAGCGATCTCAGCCCTCAACAATCTTGGTAGCCATTTACTGGGAATCGTGGACATGCAAGCGCGATATCGTTTGTTAAACACCGGATTTTGGGGCCTGTGCTTTATGAGCACCTTCATCTGGGGTTTCTTCAGCTTAAGACCCGAGTCGGGCCCCGAGGCTATCATTATGCGGTTCCCTACAGTCTGCATTGTCGGGTTTTTGCCTCATATGCTCATACTTGTTGGCATCATAATCTGTGCCTCCATCTACTCCCTTGCGCTGCTGCTTTGCTTTCTCTCACCTCCCACCGAAGGACCAGCACCGCGATCATTTTCAGACCGGTTCAGATTGGCACGAGAGAACATGCAGGCCAATGCCCAGCTCACTAGTATACGATTAGACATGCAAGAAGACTTCTACACTGCACTTTTGAAGATCGGATTTTCCGCTCTTACCGTCGCAAGCGATGCTGTGTATCTGAACGAGGGACAGCGTATCAGCGTGGCACGATTGACTTGGCTGGAGGAAGAGCGGATGAAAGAAGTTGAGGCTTTTGCATCATCGAATGACCCATCTCGCCGCTTGGGCGTCCATCTAGAGAGATTGAAGCCGGGTAACTTGTACGAGGATGGCTCGATGAGGCCTTGGAAGAGCGGCTACGACAAGGCGACAAGCGTAAAGGCCGTCAGGGGTCTCCGTTTTCCTGATGCGAGAGCTGGAGCAGACGGTGTTGGCCACATGCAGAGAGGAGGTCGGTACTTGGTGGCCGGGCAATTCTTCCGCGGTATCTTTTGGTTATGGATTAGCTGGATTAGGGTGATAACTAACAAGGCTTTGAATAGAGCTGGTGTACGGCAACGGCCAGAATGGCTTCAACACTCAAAAGGAGGGAGTGGTGACCAGAGTACACAAGCTGGGCTGGTGCAGACGTCTGCTCCGAGTTCTTTGGATTTCTGGATCTTGTCAGATGAAGGCGTCCTCGAGTCCCCTAAAGATGGCAATGTTGACGTGGCTTATGAGATGAGGAAACGGCAGCAATCTGACAGCGAGCACTGGGGTGAAAGGGAGGAGCGAAAGCTGGACTCAAGCACATACGACTGGTGGAAAAGTGGCGGCTGGTGGGGTGAGAAGGATGGGAGTGGCTCGTACCAAGCATCTACCAGGGACGATGACACCACAAGCGTGACTTCGACGTCAACAGCTGCAACCGACACAGACGATGAAGAATCAATCGATATTGGCTCGGGCGCCAGCACACCAACCCAACGACATCCTTACCCCTACCATTCCCGGTCCAAAAGTCCAACGCTTTCCAATGACCATGTCGACAACGTCCTCGATCCCAAGGATCTAGCTCGGCTCCTCGATCCACAAGACCAACAAGCACGCAGCGAAGCCCGGATGCTGTCACATCATCTCGCTGCCACCCGCGTGACCACTCGCTCCCAGTACCGACATGCGCAGACCTCTGCGAGTACTAGACTCCTCACCTCGACGCGTTACCGACCTTCAGTCTCGTCTGTCCCTGTCACCGGCCCCTTGTCTGCGGAAGAAGAGGCACAATTGCTCGAAGAAATGATTGTCAGTCGCCGATCGAAGCCTGTTGACGCGAATCAAGCAGGGGATAGTTGGCGCGACGGTGCTGCAGGGATGGGCCAGGGCGGCCCTCAATGCGTGGTATGCCAAAGCGCTCCCAGGAGCGTGCTCGCTTGGCCGTGTCGATGCTTGAGTTTATGCGAGGAGTGTAGAGTCTCCTTGGCGATGAACAATTTCGGAACGTGTGTTTGCTGCCGGCAGGATGTGGTGGGCTTTTCGAGGCTTTTCGTGCCGTGACTGGAAAGCTATATGGATGGGAAGGTCCATCCGGTTTTGGCGAGATGGTGCATTGGAAGGATCTGCATAGCGAGGGGGTTTTGGTATCTTGCATTTCACGGCTTGCAGCAGGTGAGGTCTGCATGCTCCTGGATTCGATCCTGTTATTATGAATAATGTGTATTGAATTCGTAGACTTTTTCTCATTGCAAAGGTTTACTATTGGTGCTAGATCCAGTCAGTCGAGTCATGCTGGTCTGTCTATAAGGCCATGGCTGGAAATTATATTTTCAAGTAAACGCCTCACACTATGCCCAGCGAATGCACGTACTATCAACTCCTTCGCACCACCTTGATTCGGCTGGAGTCGAAATCACGACTTGGGTCCAACTGCTCGGTATCACTCGTTTCACCGTCCATATCATCATCAGTCATCAGCGTTGTCTCTTCAGCTTTCGCTGCTTGTTCCCGCTCCAACCTCTCCAACTCATCAAATTCCTCTTTTCGATCGATCCACCGCTCTTGGACGTCGCCGACAGTCATCCCTTTCATACCCTCTCTCATCGCAACCTGCCACACCGTATCATTCGCTCCCTCCGCCCCACCAAACGCATACCCTCCCGCTCGATCAATCGCCTGCAGCAAAGTCATCATGCTCCGCTTGTCCTCCACCGCCAGGGTCTCGAACCCTACCAGACCGAAATCTTCCACCAGATCCACGACTGCGTTGTTGAGCCCTTCGTATTTCGGATGGCGCATCACTGGATTCTCGTCCGCTAGATGGGGGAGCAGGTAGGAGAGGTCCTGCACTTCGGTGTAGTAGTCTAGGTTGAAGGGGAGGGGACCGTAGCTTGCTAGCTTGTCGATCTTGGTTAGGACGTTTAGGTGTGAGAGGTCCATTTGTAGCATAGCTCGCAGGGAGAGGAGGAGTGTCGATATGTATAGAGAGGGAAGCGTCAGGCAGTACGAGTCTGTCAGATGAAGCGCTACTAGCTGTGCAGTCGCGGTATGTCAGCCTATGCTCAGTAGCTGCAAGACGTTTGTTTGTTGGCATGAAGGGAATAGCGGACTCTGTACCCAAGCTTCTGTATTCTGAAAAACACATTCCGAAGACTCGAATGATGCGTGAACAGTTCCACCTGTCCGGGACAGTCGAACAACACGTAGTCTTCTCCCAACCCTTTCAGACCATCTTCCAGCCACTGTTTGTTGTGTTCCAACTCTTCGAGAGCGTACAGCACCCCACCATTTGGTCCCAGTTCCTCGTCCGCCATGATCTCCTCTAGTGTGACCAAATCCCGTATGTCGAGCGCGCATGGGTAGGAGGTGCGGTCGTTGGCTGGATCAAGGTTGACGACTGAACATTTGCGGCCAATGGCGGAGAGGAATTGGTGCATGCCATCACAGTAGGTAGATTTCCCAGAGCCCGGAGGCCCGATGACTAGCTGAGCGAATGGCATGATAAATGATACTGAGTACTGTAATGCAGATTATAACCATGGTGATTCTACGACGTAATTGATAAACGCGGAATTCCGCCGCTGTAGTGCAGACAAACACATTGTGCTATAACTGCAACCCCAAAACACGTCAATATGATAACTCGTAAGCTCCAGATACTTCCCTATTGTTGGAGTGCTAGACTAACGAGTCATAGCACAGTATGAGCTCGCCGACCCTCCAACAGATGCCATCGCCGCAATTCAATTCGCGCCCACTTCCCTACGCCTACTCGTAGCTTCGTGGGACAAGCACGTGTACCTCTACGATACCTCCGTGGCTGGTGGGCAACTGCTAAAGAAGTTCGAACATCGAGCTCCCGTTCTAGATGCTTGCTTTGGGGAGGATGACAATGAAGCGTATACAGCTGGATTGGATTGGGATGTTAGACGGTTTGCTCCACTACTACTTGGACAAAATGACAACAGCTGATGTGTCAAAGGATCAATCTCTCTACCGGCGCTCAAACCGTTCTCTCCTCCCACAACGCAGGCGTAAAATCCGTCCTCTTTGCCCAGTCACAGAATCTACTCATATCAGCTTCCTGGGATTCAACACTCCACATCCACCACCTCTCCGACCCTTCCAAATCACCCGTCACAATTTCCCTACCCAACAAGCCCTTCTCCCTCTCTCTCACTGCCACCAAGCTCGTTGTGGCCATGGCTTCTCGCGCTCTCCATATATATACGCTCGCAGACCTGGCGTCAGACGCGGCAGCCCAAGGCATTGAACCCTGGCAACGGCGCGAGTCTTCGCTGAAGTTTATGACCAGGGCCGTCGCTTGCATGCCCAATGATCAAGGGTACGCGTCTTCGAGTATCGAAGGTAGGGTGGCCGTCGAATGGTTCGACCCGTCACCAACCTCGCAGAGCCGCAAATACGCTTTCAAATGCCATCGTCAAGCATCACCTGAAGGCATCGACGTCGTGTATCCAGTCAATGCCCTGACCTTCCATCCTGGTCATGGCACATTTGCTTCAGGGGGCGGAGACGGATTTGTAGCCTTGTGGGATGGGGTTGCGAAGAGGAGGATTCGGCAGTATCAGAGGTATCAGTCTAGTGTGAGCGCATTGAGCTTTAGCAGCGATGGGAAGTACCTAGCCATCGCTGTGAGTCCTGGATTCGAGGACGGCAAAGAGGGAGTTGGGGAGGGAACCATTGGCGTCTATGTGAGAGAGCTAGGTGAAGGCGAGGCAAAAGGGAAGGGTATGAAGTGAGTGGAAGTACCCATCAGTGTGTCAAAGTTTCCGATTGGGATACATAAGTCACTCTTGCCGGCCATGCGTCCGATAAGACGGAATGTATTGGTAGGAAATGGTGCAATGCCGGCTACATTCCGACTTGGAAGAAGGTGTGGGCCCCTTAATGCTTGATAATCACTAGTCGTCGAATGATATCCTCGAGAAGCCTCGACATGGTCCAAATTTGGGGGCTATAATGGATATGGCCTGCTCCTCGCGACAAGAGTACAGATTCCTTTTTCAGCCCTTAAGTTTTCATTGGCTCAGCGAGCTAGGACGTGATCACATCACACAGCTTTAGTCGCCGTGTCTTGGACTGAAGGATGTGGAGCGACGCATACAAGATATATCAAGTGCGCCTTTCGTCTCAATTATTTCTTAATGCTTGCTCTGGATCCCATAACCACCTTCGATCCTACCAGCCCTGCCAATCGAATCGAACTATCAGGCAAAGGAGCCGAGTCATGGCAAGGCTCCCACCAGGCGCACCGTGCCACGAGTCGGCACGGTTCGTGGAAGGAGTTCGCTGCCGCTTCGCCTCCACTGTTTCTTCGCCGGCCGCATTCTCACGCAAAGCTCCCCTCTATGTTGATATTTGACACATTATCACCATTTCTTCATCATTATCACGGCTTCAATGCTATCGTGGCCGGGCAGCAATTGGCGGGATCTGTTGGAGCATGCAGTGTAGCTTAGCCAGAGCCAATGGCCACACACCACGAGCTGCGCTGTCGCAGATCTTCGCCAAATTAAGATGCGGCTCTGTGGTTTTCTGAGAGCTGCTTAAGACAGAGGGATACACGCACCGTGGGCTAAACCTTTGCGATGGCGATGGACTAGGGCTTTGGTACACCGTCATGAAATATCCATTCTGTCCTTCAGTCCCTACCTTAGCGTCTCTATCCCACCGTTTCCTGCCATTCCCCAGTTGCCGACTTACTTCCTCACCGGCTTTATCCATTTATTATACACAAGCTTCTCACCGCTTAGAACGAGCTTCAACGCAGCTACATTGAAGTCCACTAGTTTCTTCTCGAACCAAATCCCCACATACAGCCCTCCGCAACGAAGGCCGATTCACCTATAACAAGGAATATACCCCCAGCGTATCAGTGAGTCATCAGTGAAGCTTTCAAGTGCCCGGAAGGTCCGCGCTTCGTCTCAGATCTACCATGCCTCCCGAAACCCTGACCGAGCCGGAGACGAGGCTGCAATATTTTACGCCTAACGCTTCAACGGTATCGCCCACGTCACAGCGGACCACCCTTTCGTGCGAACAAGTCGCCTCCGCAAAGCTCCTGAGGCTCGGGACGGAACCGACTTCACAGGACTCCATATATGTGCAAACAAAACGTATAGACTCGGACCTTGAAGCTCAGTATGGCTCCGACTCCATACATTCTTGGGGCTCGGCGGAGTCATCTTCGAACAGCTTGGACGATTCGAATAAAGATCTACCACAACCTACCCGGGATCTCAAGATGAGATATATAGGCGGTCATTTTGGCGAGGTTATTCCCCACTTGGACGAGGCAAGGGCGTTTCCCAATAACGATACCGAGGATCGATTCATGAAGGACAAGACCGAGAGGGCTCGTAGTAAGCTTGTCATGTCTGATGTTGCTGGCTTGCTGCTGTACTAAAAGCCCATGCTAGCTACCACTCGTGCGGCCGACAAATTCGAGTCGCACCTACTACCCGATGCGGAACCGGAATTGTCCCTACATCGTGATCAAATATCGGGATCGTGGGTAAAGAGGAGGACTACCAACACAGTCCGCCGTCGGTCGATATCGAAGAACAACAACATCACCGCAGGAGGCATCACGACACTAAAAAGATCATATTCGTTTTAGCCATCGGTCGTGGTCTTTGTCATACGGTGTCTCGGTCTATATCCCCACATTTGCATGACATGATCGAACATGATACGGTATTATCGCAGTGATTAGCGTTCAAGCGTCGTTTTGCCCTTTGACATACGTTCGAGATACCCTTAAGCTAGGGAAGGCGTTGTCCATCATCCATGCAGCGTAGGCGCTTTGGAGTCGGCTGTTGATTTACGGTCGTGGATTGACAAAAGGCCACTAGATGATGATGATGAGACCATCGAAGATTACGAATACAATACTGCATTGCTAAATACTTCTCGTATACAAGAGCTCCAGTGTTTGTCCAAGATAATGATCTCTCATTCGTTCAATCATTCCAGGTACCAAACATCCAACCCTATCGTCCCAGCTCCAAGTCCGGAAAAACTCACTTGCGTTACCGCCGCACGCCAAACATATCAGCTCCCCGTCCGGAAAGGCTCACATGCATTACCGCCGCATGCATAAGCTGCATAGGACGTTAGGATCCCAAAAGCTCCTCCGAGATGGCTTCCCCTGTGGCATGGATATGTCATCCCCATCGCTCACAACCAACCAACCAACCAATCAACCAATTAGTCCCCATCATCTACCATTAAAACACTCACATATACACGCTCACATATTAACACCACCTCACACTTATATATTTCGCTCGTTCATTCATTTGAAACCCACTCTAAACCACGCCTCCTCCCTTACATATCAACACCGAATCACTCCACCTTGTTACTTACCACTCTCACATCTTCCATACACCAAACTCTATTACATAACCTCACCCTAAACACCCCGAACCCCCTAAACCCCCAAAATCCTGCACAGCCGGCATATCCTTCAGCTCTTTAATGCGATTGCCTAAAAGCATTAGGACTATACTAGAACCGCTGTCTACATATACAAACGCAAAAATATAGGAACGCTATTTTTATGTTGTTGATTGGTAGGAGTTGGATGGACAGAGAGTGATTAGCGGCTTAGAAGATGGAAATGTTAGGGTTCAATTGGGTATTTAAGGGATGGTAGTTATGGTGGGGATGGAATGGAAAGGGTGGGTAGGGGTTGTGGTTGTTGGGTAGTGGGAATGGGAGCAGGGAAAGGGGCTGTGGTTGTGGTGGTTGTAGTGGTGGGAATGGAAGGCGTGCTCGGAAATTGGCAGATGGTGTTGGAGAAACCGGGTGTATGCAGAGTCTGGATTCAGGCTTCAGAGGTACAAATCGCTACTGAAATATTTGACTGGAATTCTAGCCTGCCGTTTTGAAGACTGGGGTTTCGGGAGAGTTGCTGAGGATGAGGATGAGAATAAGAATGACTTTCATATCGATAGGAAGCAGCGGTGGGATGGACGACTAACAATCCTGATGGCAAATTTCGTTATAACGTGCTTCCAAAGCTCTGTGCTTAGATAGATAGCATCTAGCTAACATCCTGGCGCGTGCTTAAAAGTGAAATTCAGATGGCGAAATGGTGGGATACATAGCGTGCAAGAGCCGATGAATCATAAAAGAGAGCAAAGCTTCCCTACCAGTGAGCATCCAAAGCTCTACTAACCCTCTCAAGCAGCTTCCGTCCACCCAGCAAGGGCTCAAACCTCGCAAATCTCTCCTCAAGAGACATCTTGATAAACGCAGTGAGCCCGAACGGCAGGGCGCCACCTTCTTCGTCCTGATCATCTGCCTTTAGAGAGCCTAGGATTGCTTGAGCGGCGGAAGCGTTCATGCCTGCTCGCCTCAAGAATACTTCCCATAACGTCTCATCCTGAATTGGCTTGAGATCTGGGTCGGTAACACCATGCTTGACCATCATAGCCACGATCCAGTTCGCCAGATCATCAATTCCACCAGCTACAAACGTGACGTGGACGTCGGATTGCAGCGTCAAGCAAAAGCTTGTAAGCTCGGCGAGAGCTTCACAGTCCCTCTCATCGACCTGAGAATTACCATCGGCAACAACTTCGAGCGAATCTCCCGCCTGGCGATCTTCGTTCACCAAGACTAGCAATCTTTCATACCTTGGAGCTACCTTGCTAATCCGTTCCTGGACGATAGATCTAGCAACCCGCCCAGGCAATGAGCGTTGTTTGATCTTCTGCAGTGTCGTCCATATAAGACCTGTGCATGGGGAAAGGGCTATGTCTGCTTCGTCTGCCATCGTGCTTTGGGTTGTGGAGCATGCCTTGAGCTTTGGTGCAGGTCTCTGCTGCGGATCCAGGTAGAGGTTGAAGTCTCGCTCGATGAATTCTGCGCAGGGGAAAAGGCGCTGGATTTGACGAGCTAGCTTTCTGTTGCTCAAAAAGGAAGTTGAAATGACGAAGGGAACCGCAATTGTAGGGACAATAATTGCTGGTGATGGCATTGGTTGATTATCTGCTATAGTGGCACGAGAGTCGGAATTAGCAACCTGCTTAGGCGAGTTGGTGTTTGCTACGGGCCTTTCTGTCTGGAAATATTTGTCTGCGGTCAACTTTGGCCTTACAATTTGGCCGTTTCTCACGGCCATGTAGCTGTTCAGCGAATTCAAGGCCGAGAAGCTAGCGAATGGTATCCCAGGGTCTCTTGACTGTGCTTCAGCACCCTCATTGGGATTTCCTGTCTTTAGTGCTTTAGGATTCAGGTTTTTTTGTAGCAATTCATCGTTAATATATTCCAGCTCGAATTTCCTTTTCTTTACGAGCGACTCGATGTCTTTTTCTTCTGGAAAAGTCCCCTCTGTAAGCTCCTCGTCTAGTTCAGCGAGCTCATCCAATATGCGTAGACCGTCAGGCTTCCACGTCAGAGTCTCGACATCGACTCGATCGGGTTGCGTGAGATACTCATCCAGGACGCCATCATCGGAAATGTGCTCTCGCGTCTCTATTCTTCCAAGGGCGGCAGGAATAGCTGTCCATTTGAGCTCTCGTTCGAGCTTTCCACTGACAGGCCAGTTGTGCTCACTGAAATGAAGGGACTTCATCTCACTAAGAGCTTTCTTATATAGATCCTGATCCTTGGCCTTCGGGTCTTGGTGAATAGCATTCCAGGGAGCAACAGGCAGTGAGAAGTCCATGATTGGTACAGGAACTCTAAGCGTAGTGTCCACCTCCTGCAGCTGCTCCTGCTCAATGCTGCGTTCGGCTTTAATGCCTATTGGACGAATGGTCTCCTCAAAGAACACATCAATGTCGTCCGATGATATATTTTCCGGTTTGGGGATTGGCAATGGTATGTCATGCATGACTTCTGTCAAAGACTCCCTCCAGGAGACACTTTTTCTCTTCCATGGCGGAAGCTGCTCTGACGTTGGCGGTGATAGCAGCAGGTCAACTTTGCGATCTTGCAATGATCGTCTTGGGGTTGATGGTAGCGATGGCGGGTTTGCGATGCCTTTCAGCGGACTATACAGATCACCAAGCGTGTCAAGATCCAGCGCCACCTGGCTTAGATCTTGCGGGCCCTCTTCTCCTTCCTTGGTCGCTGCTCGGAAGGCATCGTCGTCGAAGATCCTTCGCTCTGCCTCCTTAGCCTCTTCTCGGGTCGGACTGGTATGGTCGGACAACAGCTCGAACCGGCCAGTATCAGAGGAAGGTATGAACGGCAGGGTGACTGGGGACATAGGCAGCAGAGGTGGCGATACCGGCTGCACCTTGATTTTCTGTGGTAATGTTAGTATTCATTGACATCCATCGGTCGTACATACCCTAGTGTAGGGGGTATCGACGTTATCGAAGACTTCATGACTGCCGCCCTCTAGATCGATTCTCAATGTCTCATGAAGGTAAATCAAAGCTTCTTTTGGGAGCACTAGTCTTTCGGCCTTTAATTTCCTATGGTACTCATTGGGCCAGTCATGACACGTCGAGGGCCACCCAAACCCCTCATCTGCCTCTTCATCAACAGTCTCAAACGGCAAGAATTCTCGTTCCAGATCAGGCACAATCTTTGGAGCAAATCGAAGTAGGTCAACCTCTGGATCTGTGCGTAGTAAAGGGAGCTCGTGTTTCAATCGCCTCACTCGATGAACGTCGAAATCATCATCGACGTCGAATGGTTGTGGTGGATGTTTCGCTAATGCCGCGATCTCTGAAAGTAATGACGCAGTATCTGCGTCGACCTGTATTCGGTCCTCAGGAAGCTTGACACAGTCGCTGCGGATTTGGAATAGATCAGCGGTATCGTCGAGCTGCGACAGGAAGTCATGCGGAGCCGCAAGGCCTTGTAATGGATTTTCTTCGAGATGGTCATGGATTAGGCCATGAAAGCGTGCGTATTCTATGATTGAGGGTTCCACATCTTGCGACATGGTCAGAACGCAAATCCATCTGCCGTGCCTCGCATCTTAGACTATCGTACAATCTGGGTATGATCTAGGGAAGTCAAGGATTGGATCAAGAAAGTGGTGATGCTTTTCGCCTTTCCATCATGCCAAACTATTCGACTAGTCTGAACTACAGAATCCGATTCTCAAGGGACTCACCCCACATCGTATGAAGACTGAGTAGTGGCCGTACAGCACACTTTTTATTGCGCCAATCCTATGCGAGGCCTAGTAGTCTTGCGTCGATCGTAGCCTATGCTGACCGTAGTGTACTGATGTGTAATCACTTTATCGCATAACGAGACAATCAGTGATGAGAGCGGAAATACACACAAGCAACTTCTCAACCGAATCATGCTGCCGAAAGTGAATTTTCCTATACTCAGTCGTTGGAGTAATCTTGACCTGATCCGATTCTGTTGGCCTTAGTAGATCGTAGCGGGCGTTCATCTCATTCCCTGCGACGTTCGAGCAGAATCGAAGATCGAATGTTCTGCCTGCCCTGCCATCTGCTAGCTTAGGAAGACCGATGTTATGAATCTCGGTGCCGATTCTGAGATCGTAGCTAAAGATATCATTTACATCGGCAACGAGGTCGCGCATATGAGGGTCGCCTTGAAGCCTCCTGACATAGTAGGGCAATTCGGTCAAAGGTCCTAAGCGAACATCAGGAAAGATTGGTGAACTAACATCTCATACTCATAATATTACTGTGTTTATGTCCGACTAGGCTTATGCCAATATTTTCTTTGTGGAACGTAGATTGGGGTTGGTACTTGGTCCTTCAAGGACAGGAGCCAGAATGTGTAAATGAAGTCTATCATGCAAGTGCAAACAGAGACAAGAAAGGGAATGACCTGTCTGAAATACGGTAGTGATAGAATACACTGAGCGGTGTGATATTGCCCGTATGAATCACCGATCTGATATCGAGGTGAATAGTCATGCTGGTTGCGAATATTACGCACGCCACGGAGTTGGTCGACTATATTGTAATAATCTTATAGGGATCATCTTCTTGCATTCCGCATGGCAAAAGTGGTGATATGAGACTGATTTCTTTGTTCCAGACCTGTTATCCGCATCGAAGTCCAGCCGTTACCGCCGTCGACAAAAACGCTCGATGGCGGTGGAGCTTGACCGGACGATTGCCGCAGTTTGGCCGCTGCTACCTCCACAGCTCCTTTGATTGCGCTAAGGCAGTCGTATTGCAAACTTGCCGTCTAGCTAACAAGAGCTAGAGACGGTCGTGTCAACATTGAGCTGAAGTTGGGTGCTGCTGTCTTCACATATCTACCTCATCCCTCACAGAGTACACAATTCGATCAGACATGCGTTAGGCTTGTCGAATGCAGATTCCTTGGCCTTATTGCTGTGCTTCCATCCTCAAGATCCCTAAAAACTCAACTCATCGACCCAGCTAACAGCCCAAGACAATGCATCAAGCAGCTTGCTGCAAGTTTGTATCACAGGAGAAACCTTGCAGGGTCGCAGATCCCATCAGCATACGCGGGATATGACGCTTGTTCTTTGACTTGGCACCGTAGTATCCGGTGCTGTGGAATGCAGCGTAAAGCCCGGCCCTCCTGAACCTTTGGTCTTCTTATAGGAGGTGGTTCCTTGAAGATGAGTAAGCCCGCAAACGACCGCGCGGGACATCCTGATCTCTTCGAAGTCACATTCATACTCTGCTCTGTTGGCCCATAAAGGTATGAGGGTCTCGATGAATACCAATCTTTTCGGGCTCTTACATCTTTCTTGTTTCGGCGAGGCGTATTGAATGCCATTTATCTGCTGTCATTATGCTAGAAGACTGAATCCATACGATGAAGAGACGACCTTCCGCCACACCAGGAACACTATCCAATCAACCAAAACCAGGTGAAGATCCAGTCATCAACTAGCCTACCCTGCGGATATGGATTGATTGCGGCGCCGCAGAAAGATGGTCATCGGGAGCAGACGACTGAAGAGGCGATAACGAACAGTGATGATACCATAAGTTATCTTTCAGCACCAAGCAAGCCTGTCCTTTCATCAGCCCGGTTTCCATTTCCCGGCTCCGCGTAACCATTAATAGCTGAATCGTCCGTTCTACCCTCTGCGTGATTTCTGTTCCTCCATTTCCTGATCTCGAAAGTGAGGGCCATCCCTAAGAGACACCCTTGGAGTACTCCGGTCACCAGATATATTCCCCATGTACTCCATCCCTCCCATCCAAACCTTGCTGCCAGGCTTGCTACCCAGACAAAGCTCCCAGGCGTTTGTATGCACATCATTGGTATGCTCAAACTGCCTATCGCTTGCAACTTCCATGTTGTCCATATCTGTGGTAAGAATTGTATTGCAGCAAGACAAGTGCCGAGTATGCCGAGGAAATGGGCCCAGCCGGCGAGATGAGTGGGATTTCGATACCAAATGGTTGCGGATGCTGTAACAGTGACAACAAGGTGCAGGATGCAGATGAGGAAAACAAGAATGGCAGTGCGGTAGGTGGGCTGATTGTGGGATTTTGAGGTGGATGTGAACGGCGTCGCAGATGGGAAAAACAGCAGAAAGAGCAGCAATCTAGAAGCGAGAAACGACAATGTAAGCGACTGAGTTCTGGCTCCAACAAATAGCATATCACTAGAAGGACTTACATCACCGTAAAACAAGCCCACTGTACACCCACCTGTGCTATGCCTAATAACCCTGCCACACAGTCGAATCCATTCAGCTCCTTACAGCATGCTAGATCTCGCTGACTAGGCGGCAGGGTGACTATGTTGGCGAAAGCGCAAGTGCCGGATGTAGTGCCTAGCAAGACGAAGTAGGGAGAGATGCCTTCTGAGGATCGCCGGGAGATGATGCGAACGTGTTGGGGAAGGTAGGATACCAGGATACCGAGGAGAATAAAACTTGGGGAAGTGAGCAAACCAACTCCAGACAGCATGTCGAGCAGTACAAACATAGAAAGCCCAAAGTTCCAGTAACTCGGTGACGAGCGTTCGTCACAGCGTGTGCCACCGTAGAGCTCCATCCTGTAGAGCTTCACTGAAGATAAAAGCGTCAAAGTAAATTTTCCTTCTGCTTCAGCGCGAAGCTTTGTTGATGATTGATCACCCCATGATCTTGGATGAAGCAGGCGTAAGGGAAGGTAAACAAGCACTAGGCTCGTGATTTGCGGAGAAAAGGTCAGCCTTGCGGAGCAAGCGGGGCACTGGGGGTCCACCTTCAGTACCCTTTACCCTGTAACCCGGACTCGGTGTTCATCGACAAGCATATCGCGATGGACTCTTTCCATGCGACTGCTGGCGATGCTGATGGCACGGTTTCGCTGACATTTAGTCTGTACGTCAGCCAATTGTATAGCTATCATCAAGCTAACCAAGCATTAGCTTTTCTCGAGGCATGGCATGAGTACCGGGCTCTTTTCATGCTTGGGGCAATACTACTTGCTTATACTACACACCGATACACGAGCTGGCGATCAAGAAAAGAGAAGGCAACAATCTCTCCTCTTGACAGTGAAATATGTACAACACCCAGATACTCGGAAACGGTAGACTGGCAGGATCTGAAGCCTGATACGGATCCTGTTCAGGATGGAGCGGTACGATCGCTTGAGATAATCAACCAGGATAAGCAGACTGCAGGAAGGCCGTCGATCGTGTCCACGCGTTCGCGTACAGGACCGAAACGGGTGATCGGCTCAAAGCGTGACAGGTCATTACGCACAGAGACAGTGCAGGATGAAAAGATCCAACCTCTGGTATTTTTCTCATCGCTGAATGGAACAACCGAGAACTACGCAAGGCGATTGGCTCGCGATTTGGAGGTGTCGTTGAAAGGGTATTCTTCGACTCTTCTAGAACCACAAATACATGATCTATCGTACATTGACTACGATGACTTCTTCGTATCGTCACCAAAGGACTCTAAACTCGCCCCAAACCATCAATATTTCTACCTACTATTACTGCCAACCTATAACATTGATACGACGCTGGACAACTTCCTAGCGCATCTCCAGGAGACTCACCATGACTTTCGAATTGATACTGCACCCCTATCTGGTTTAGTCGGCTATTCTGTGTTCGGCTTCGGCGACAGAGAGGAGTGGGCTACGGAGGAAGAGGGATTTTGCTCCCAAGCAATTGAGGTTGACAGATGGATGGCTAAATTGACGGGCAAGAAAAGAGCGTTTCCACTTGGGCTAGGGGATATCAAGTCAGACGCTATGAAGAGGCTGGAGGAGTGGAGGGACGGTGTAATCAAGGTGCTGCTTGATGTTGCAGCTCTTGGAGGACTTGGTGAAGGCGTCGTGGGAAGCGGTGACCCGGTGGAGAGTGACGAGGAAGAGCTTGTTGACGAGATTACAATCCCAGAGCAACAGCCAAGAAGGCCTGCGAAACGAAGACGACGGCAACGAAGACCGGATGTTGATGATCTCGAAGATGTGGGAGGCAGGGCGGCCCCCGAGGTCCTTGAGCTTTCCACTCAACAATCTTCATCTCTGCCGGTCCCAATTGATTTCACCACCACTCTATCCGTCCCTCCACGGAATCATCAAATCCCCAAGGCCATGGTTCCCGTGTCTTCCCCAACCTACACTGCTCTCACAAAACAAGGTTACACAATAATCGGCACCCACTCCGGCGTCAAAATCTGTCGCTGGACCAAGTCCGCTCTCCGTGGCAGAGGCTCATGTTACAAGTTCTCCTTCTACGGCATCAAATCCCATCTTTGCATGGAAACCACCCCTTCGCTCTCGTGCAGCAACAAATGCGTCTTTTGCTGGCGCCATGGTACGAACCCAGTAGGCACTACGTGGAGATGGCAAGTTGATCCACCAGAGATGATCTTCGAAGGTGCCAAAGAAGGGCACTACAAGAAAATTAAGATGATGAGGGGTGTACCCGGAGTCAGAGCGGAGAGATTCCAGGAAGCGATGAGGATCAGGCATTGTGCTCTAAGTCTCGTGGGAGAACCTATCTTCTACCCCCACATCAACGAGTTTGTAGCAATGCTCCACGAGGAGAGGATATCGAGTTTCCTGGTCTGCAATGCACAACATCCGGACCAGCTTGCTGCGCTCAAGCCCGTAACGCAGCTCTATGTGTCGATCGATGCCAGCAATGCCGAGTCCCTGCGCAAGATCGATAGGCCTCTGCATCGGGACTATTGGCAGCGTTTCACCCGTTGTTTAGACATATTGAAAGACAAGCGGTTCAGGATGAGGACCGTGTTCCGCCTCACACTAGTCAAAGGCTTCAACATCGACGAAGAAGTAGAAGGCTACGCCGACCTCGTCGCTCGCGGCCTCCCATGCTTTGTCGAAATCAAAGGAGTCACCTACTGCGGTACTTCCTCCTCCGCAGGCGCAGGCTTGACGATGCAGAACGTACCCTTCTACGACGAAGTCACCGCCTTTGTCGAAGCGCTCGATGCAGCGCTGGAACGGAGGGGTTTGGGATATGGCATAGCGGCCGAGCATGCGCATAGCTGCTGCGTGCTGATCGCGAGCAGGAGGTTCTTTGTGGAGGGGAAGTGGCATACGCTGATTGACTATGAGCGGTTTTTCGAGTGCTTGGAGTCTGGGGAGGAGTTCTCGCCGGAGGATTACATGGGTTCGCCGACGCCGGAGTGGGCTACGTGGGGGCGGGGAGGCTTTGATCCGGCTGATGAGAGGGTTGATAGGAAGGGGAGGCCGAAGGTCGCTGGGAAAGCGGTTGATGTTTTGAATGGGTCGTGAGGATAGTGAATCACTGCATAAGCAGCTCAAAAGCAAAGGACAAATATCTGCGAGGCTTGCGCTCCAGGCCCATGGAGGTCAAGATAACCAAATGCCAGCGAACAAAAGGACCAGACACGTCAAATTGACTGAATAATATTCAAGTCATTTATTTCATCCCTTCCTTAATCTATTCTCCTCATCTGGAATCGTGATCATATCCTCCCGTGCAGGACCCGTCCCTATATACTTGACCTTGACCCCCACAGAATCCTGAATGAAATTCACATACTTCCTCGCATTTTCGGGCAAGTCTTGAAATGTCTTCGCTCCTGTCGAGGGAGCGTTCCATCCGGGTAAGGTCTTGTATATCACTTCCACCCTCTCCAGTTTCTTCAGATCGGCTGGAAAAGATTCCAAGGTTTCGCCGTCGAGGTTGTATTCGACGGCTACGGGAATTTCCTTGAAATCATCCAAGATATCCAGTTTGGTGAGGTTGAGGTGGGTGTAGTGGTTCACCATGTCGCTGTATTTGATCATCACGAGGTCTAACCAGCCGCAGCGCTGGTAGGGCATCAGGATCAGTATATCACATACAAGTGTGCCTTCCCGTTCTTCCCGCAGGATTTGAGGAGCGGGGAATGAATGCTTACCCGTTTCCGGCCTGTAGTAACTCCAAATTCTCGCCCGATAGTCTGGAGTTTCTCTCCGTCTGCATTCAGCTGTTCGGTGGGTAAGGGGCCGTTGCCGACCCTGGTCGTGTACGCCTTGACGACTCCGATGGTCTCCTTGACCTTGGATAGGTTGAGACCGAGGCCGGTGAAGACCCCGCCTAGACAGGTGTTGGAAGCTGTGACGTAAGGATACGTACTTGCAAGGACAAGGTCAGTCAACGTTCGGAGACCAGGTGTCTTGCTCTAAAGATAGATGCGACCAGAGCAATAGGCTTACCCGTAATCTACATCCAGCATCAGAGCATTGGCCCCTTCAATCAATAGATTCGTTTCGGGCGATGACTGAATCTTGTTGATAAATGGCACTGCATCACGCACAAATTCTTTCAATTTGCCACGATATGTGTCGAAGCTAGCGATCTCCCGTTCCACATCGTACTGCAAAATCTCCCCATAGCGCTTTTGGTAACCTGCTGATAATGCACGGAGTCTCCGGTCAAACATCTCTTTGTCAAATATGTCCGATATTCTGACCCCTGAGCGATTGCTTTTAGTGCTGTAACACGGGCCAATCCCCTTTTTGGTTGTCCCAACGGCTCCTTTGCCCAGTTCCTGCTCTTCCAGACCGTCGACAAGTTGGTGCAAATCAAAGACAACCTGGGCTCGGTCGGATATGTATATCCTGCCATTGGTGTCGAGCCCCTTGTTCTTGAGATCTTCCAGCTCTTTGAAGAATGATGGTATGTGAACTACAACGCCCGAACCAATTAAATTGGTACACTTAGGATTGACCAATCCAGACGGCAGTATATGAAAGTCATAAGTGACACCATTTGTGACAATGGTATGGCCAGCATTATTTCCTCCTGCGAAACGGGCACAGTAATGGGCGGAGGCGCATAGTATGTCAACGAGTTTGCCTTTGCCTGCGATTGCGTGTCAGCCTTCTGTCCGCAACTAGATCTTTTTTTCCGCCAATGCCTGTAAAAGCAGGACCAATTGGGGCCTTCAGAAGGGGGCCGCTGTAGGTTGCTGCCCCTTGAACTTCCGAACAGATATGGTGGCGATTCAACTTCCTTGTGTTGGGAGATGAACAGTGTGTGAACGCTCGTCGACGGGTCTAATACTTACCCTCATCACCAAATTGGCTGCCCAAAACTATGGTAGCCATCCGTCGTATATCTCCTCTTAGGCTACTGCAATGCCATAACTACTCCATAGGGTCACCAACAATCGATTGAGAATGACAGTAGAGTGGGTGCTGGAAAGAGTAGAGTCATAGAAGTGGCTCGCGCAGTTGGCGAATGTCAATTGACTCAAGATCCTTGCGAAGCTTCGAGCGCGAACCGTCGTTCCGTCTGGAAACCCGCGAAATTTTGGGTTCAACGTTCTGGGGATCTCTAAGGGCGAGAAAACAGTTGCTCGGGGATCATTTGGGGACCTTACGCCGAAATCTTAGGCTTACCTGCGGGTATCGTTCGGCCGTTGCGGCCCCTTTCAATGTACATCATCGGCGGGAAGGCCCGTACTAACTTCGAAGAGGACCTGTTTTTCGGCTCATACGTGCATTCCGGACTAGTCCTGAGTCAGACTAGCAGCTTGGAGCCCCAGCCTGTCTCTGACTCGGACTTCATCTCGACTCTTCTATGGAGCATGCCCGCGCAATCATGTACCAACGATCACCTCCGCTGACCAGTGAGGAACTTATACGTGCATCGGCCTCTCAACTTGCATCTCCCTCTCAAGGCTCTCCCATTCAGCGATGTGTCAACCATTGGATATGCTGCAAGGGGCAACGAACCTTTCGCGCTGACTTGTTTCAACCATCACAATCGTTTGATCAAGTACTGGAGAGCCTCGGAGCGATCCAAGACTCTGCTTTGCTGCAAGGTCAAATCTTGCGTCTCAACACTGTGGAAACAAAAGTATTCAGTCCCCACTCACAAAGGGGTTATCTCCCTTAAATTTCCTTGACAATGATGTTTGGTGTATGAGGCCGAAATTAGATGAACCCCATGAACCAAGTAAATTCGTTGGATGAGGAGCAAGGCCCAAGATGGCCGAAGATGGCTTGCATCTCCCCTAACACCGGTGTTCTTCAAGAAGCCCACATAGTACTTATTCACTTCTTGTGGACGAATATCAATAGGCACATCTGCTCCAGATTTGTATCATCTACTTCACTTCCTACCGCGGGACGGGAATCATGGCGCGCTAAGGGTCAATATAAACATTCTTTTTCAAGTAACACAAACAGTCGTTACAACAACTCTCTTCACCTTCCCTTTCGTTCTTACACATTCTTTAGGTCTCTCAAGACAGGCATCTTGCTCTTCTCAATTCTATGCAGACTTTTGCCGCTACGAACTTTCAATCAATCCTTGCCATCTGTTGATCGAGTCGCACGCTGCGAAGTAACGGATCGAAGTCAGATCAACAATCACCAATATGCGTATCTCCATTACCAATATCGTTCTGCTGACAGCTGGTACTGTTCATGCTCACACGGCTTTCACAAACTTCTTTGTCGATGGTGTTGACCAAGGAGATGGAACCGCAGTCCGTATGAGTAGCAATCTCCCGAAAGCAACTTTTCCTTTATCCAGCATCACTACGCCCGACATGGCTTGTGGGGTCAATGGCGAGACAGGTGTAGCTCGCGTTGCCGCTGTCAATGCAGGATCTACTCTCACCTTTGAATGGCGTGACTGGCCGGATGGATCTCAGCCCGGTTCCATCGACATTAGCCACAAAGGTCCTTGTGCCGTGTACATGAAGAAGGTTCAGAACTCTGCAGCGTCGAATAACGCGGCTGGCGATGGATGGTTCAAGATTATGGAAGATGGCTACGATAGCTCAGCCGGCAAGTGGTGTAAGTGACCTTTCGGAGTTATTGTTTTTCTGATCTATGCAGCATTTAGATTCGCGAAGCATGTTTAGAGAGTATTGACATCAACGTTTTTACTTTTGCTCAGGCGTTGCCCGTCGAGTACCCTGGCATGCTTCGGGTGTATTTGCATCATATCAGTCCTTTTGCTCCCCTGCTCGTTGTAAGTGTGAGTGCTAAGCCAAAATTGTATAGGCACCGAGAAACTTATTCCCAACAACGGGCATTTGGGTGCCACAATTCCAAAGGATCTCGTTGCAGGCTACTACCTCGTCCGTCCAGAGCTACTCGCGTTACATCAAGCGGATAAAACTCCGCCGGACCCACAATTCTACGTTGGCTGCGCGCAAATATTCCTCTCGTCTACCGGCTCGTCTACTCCTGCGGACACGGTCTCAATCCCTGGTTACGTCAACATGAACACACCAGCAATGACATACAACATCTGGAAGGTGCCACTATCTCTGCCCTTTCCACGATTTGGCCCATCAGTGTACATGGGTGGCAGCTCTAAGCGCGACATATCAGTTCGCACCACCACGAGTCAAACTATCGGGCTCAAGCCCGAAGGATGCGTCATGACCAATGCCAATTGGTGTGGTTTCATGCCTCCGGCATACACCGACCAGAATAGCTGCTATACCGTAAGTTCGCCTTACAGCGCGGCTGCCCAGGCTAGTTCTGATAAGGTCGTTATTTAGTCTTCGCAAAATTGTTCAACACAGAATACGGATTGCTACAAGTCGGCTGGTCCAACAGGCAGCAAGAATTGTCACAACTGGGAAAATTTCTGTACCGAGCTTCGTAATGGCTGTGCCTCAGGTCCTTACAATGGCCCACCATCCCTTTCTAGCTTCATGCCAGCCCCGTTGGAGAAGCTCGACATGTCCAAGGTTGTCGTTGCGACTGGGCCGATGCAATCATCCGGGCCATCGTCGCCTGGGTCACCGACGTCTGCATCAATGCAAGCATATACTCCTACAACAATTAGTACCTCTACATCAAGCAGCACTTCTTCCGCCGGGCCAGATGACTCCATGGCTAATGGATCTATCGATTCCTGCGGCAGCAATGGAGGTCAAAATTGTAAAACTGGTATGTGCTGTTCGGCGCACGGGTAAGTTACACACTGAGTTGACTCAAGCCTCCCGCGATGCTCATTGATTTATAGGTACTGTGGCGCATCCGATGACTATTGCGGCACCGGATGCCAAAGCAAGTTTGGTAACTGCTTGGGAAGCTATAAGCACAAACGTCGTGCTGGTCACCGTGGACACGTTCTCCGTGGTCTGATGAATTAAGTTTTTAGCGATGACAACTCTCCAGGAGCAGGCCCGTCAGATCCTTGGTTGGGATTATTCACATGTGGTATGATAGATGTGTACCTACCTTCTTGCAGGACAAGAAACGTAGGTAATTTCTGTTCTCTGTAGAATGCAGGATTTTGTAGCAAAGCAAGATTCAAATATCCATCAATGCCACCTTGGATTTACGTGCAAAATATATGGAGAAGTGATACCAAGATAGAGTCAAAGTACTGCCTTACGATAATCGCGCGGTCGACGCCAGTGTTTACTCAATCCAATCTAGCGCGTTCAATCACCATACCCAGACTTACTCACACACAAATCTTAAGTCTGTACCGCTTCGCCCTTGTCGTTCTCTTCGCAATTCCCGATCACTGTCAAGTTTGTATCACGCCCTCACGACACCGACGCTCGTAATGCCTCTTAATTTCAATCGTCTTATCCCTAATTTTGGTGGGGAGCGGCCCTCAGGCTCTCGCCAGGCACCAACCTCGTCGTCCAACGCCCCAGTTGCTAGTCAACGCAAGACTTTGGGAGGCAAGGGGGTGATCGGCGGCGGCAAAGAAAAACATGGCATGGGCGGCAAAGGATTGGGTAAGGGTGGTCTTAAAAGACATCGGTATGTGAGGAGCCTTCACCATATTTAGCGGAGAAGCACCACACCATTGGAGCAGAGAGAATAGAGGTTACATCCATGCTGACACATATCTCTACACAGGAAGATCATCAGGGACTCTGTACGCGGCATCAGTGAGTCGCAATCATTTCGCACCCAGGAGCGACGCGCGACGGCTGACTAGCAATGCCCCAATAGCCAAGGGAGACATCAGGTATACTCCCCCTTTCAACTCTAAGATTTCCATTCACGAACTTACACATCACCAGACGCATGGCGCGACGTGGGGGTGTCAAGCGAATTTCATCAACAATATACGACGAGGTACGCGAAGCCATCAAGCACAAGATTAAACTGGTAAGCCATTTTCGTCATACAATTTACTCCTTTGTTGACCAGCGTGTGATAGATTCTACACGACTGTACCGCTTTCGTGGAACATGCCAACCGGAAAAGTAAGCATTGGGCAGGTGTTCGATCTTGAGCGTACAATGACACTGACTATTATGCCCTTCACTTAGCTGTAACAGTTTCTGATGTAAGCTTTTTTCTCAAGCCTCCAATACATTCGATGGGCATGAACTGACTATCACAGGTGATATTCGCTCTCAAACGGGTAGGTCAAGACCCAATCACATTCCAAGCTTCTCAACAACATTGACTAATATTTGTTCTCTCCCGTAGCAAGGACGGCCAATCTACGGTCAGTGAAGACATCGTACTCGTCGCAACAATTCATGCTCACAAATACAGGATTCGACCCCAAGTAAAGATTCTCTAGCAGATCTACTTCGTGCAAGTTCATTTGTTTATGACTCGTCTCGCATCTTCTTCATCACCTTTAATAGATATGGGCATCTACCGATTGAATACATAACTATGGTCTGGGTGGATTGGTGGGAGAGGAGTGTTTCTTAGCGATGATACCCTTGTGCTTGCGGTCGACCTCAACGGCGAAGAGTTCGAAGCTTTGAACAGTATCCTCTAGAGGACGAACGGCGTTGGCGATGTTGGCGTTCAATACAGAAGCGGTCAGTCCTACCAAAGCTCATTCATCTCCTACGATCGCTGACCTGGAGTAGATGAGAATTATGATATCATTGAGCAAGAAGGAGTTCATTCGTAAAAAGCACGACGGACTGCCGAAATTAGGAGTCATCTAATGAAGAAGACTAATAAGAAATCGATCTATCGGACAAGCTGGGTATCATTCGTTAATCATCGACTACTCTTCTCTCGCTTATGCTGTGCCACTAGATCCGTCAACAATAGTCCTGCCCTAGCCTCTTGCTCATCGAAACCCCTATTGAACGTCTGCGGCAGCACACGATGAGAATTGGCGTGTCTGGACTCCAACTCCATGACTCTCGCCCCCTTTCCCCACGCAATTCTTACGCCCTCTTGGAGCAAGCTCCTTCCGACCCCTTTGCCCCGATGGCTCGAGTCAACGGTCCAAGCTCGAACATACCCCTTGCGGTCACGCTTCGCTACTCGCAGCACAAGTGCTGCAATAATCTCTTCGCCCCACCTAGACACTATAACAATCGGCTCGTCTCCTTTGAAGCTCTTTTTCACACCACTGCCAATCCCATTCCCATTATCACCAACTGCCTTCGATGGGCCCTCAAGCCAATCCCAATCCATCTTCGCGGCACGGGCTGCGTAATCTCGTGTAACCCAGTAAGTCCCAGCCAAAAACATTACCACGAGTGTTGTCGATATTGCAAAGAGGGCTTGGAGCGTGCACCATCGGGCCAAGATCCCCGTAAGTAGGATGAGTGTCGCGACAGAATAAGGGTGCAGAATTAAAGCTTTGGCGGTGGCCTGTCTCTGCTGAGCCACCGAGTCTCCGATCAGACGAAGGGCTTCGCTGCGTTCGTTCACAGCTGATGATGGAACAATGGATGTTGTCAGTGTCGGTAACGGTATGGGCTCTGGTGGGCGATAAGCGGTAACCTGAGGGGCGGTCGTGCTGATTGAGAGAGGTGACGGTGCAGGATAAGCCAACAGAGTGGTGGAGGAGAACGCAGAGGAGGTAGGCGTCGAGACGAGGCTGCTGTAGGGAGAGTCGTAGGGGCAGGTGGAGAGATGGAGGTTGGAGCGGAGGGTCGTCAGGAAGGCTGGTCGAACGGGTCAGCGTCGTTTGTACAACGAACATTGTGACTCTGCTCTGTCATGGAAAGCGAACGCAAGGGATTCACAACAGTGAGAGGGCAGACACAGATGCTCGGGAAGAACCTACTCGCACTGGACCGATAGCCCGGAATACTATCCCCAAACGCCTTCACATTCGCAAAATCCCACTCGGACAGCATCTCCATATCCGAGACTCGAATCTGTGGTGCCATACCCTTCTTCATCATCATCCGCTTTGTATGAATACTTTACGTGAAGGCTTTTCAGATGATTATTCCACCATGTATACCGTTACAACCCTGATAGATACAAAAGACAAAGATAACGAAAAAACCCACACAAACCAACGGGGTCTAACACTTCCTAAAAGCTCGGACCCTCCCACTCACTCGGTAGGACACTCGACTCGCCGCACCGTCACTAAGGTAGAACCTCTTATCGTGAGACAAAGACTACTACATAAAGCTAGGACGTTAGGATCGACCCCTCGATCCCTAGCACTACCAAAAATGCGCCGATAAGAGCGGGTTTGGGGCAAGGCTTAGCGCTGAAGCGAGCGAGTAATCTTGTCTCGAACTCTCGAACTTCATGTTGGGCATTTTTCCATCCTTTGCTGCGGGACGCTGGTTTCATCGCACACTGGGCGCTTTACTTATTTAAGTAGGGGGCACGGCGGTAATTGTTCACGCAGACTGGGGTTTGGAGATTTTCATGGGGTCGGACTAAGTGCAGGACAGAGCGCATGTTTCGTGCAACACGCATGCATGCGTGAGGCGAGTTCGTTTCATAGTTGGCGTTTTGGTTTTGGATATACCTTAGATGTCTATCTATAATTATCTGGATGCAGGAAGCTTGGACTGGAGCTTGGATGGCTGTGCGGAGTGCGAGAGCTGATATGTGTGTGTGTGTGTGTGTGTGTGTGTGGGGTGTTTGCTGTTATTGGATGCGAAGCTATTCCTCTGCTTCCGTCTGGCGTCACGCTTTTGTGGAGTGGTAAGTTTTGGATCAATAGGAATGCATCGCTACGTATGTAGTATTTTGTCGTTGAGGCTGCAAGCACCTTCGTCGGAGTTTCCTCCTGCTGCTGTTTCCACACCGCCTATCGTACATCCTCGCCAATGCTTCCAAACGCCCTGTGCAGCGAGCGCCCATGCCAGTAATCAGTTTTTGCTCGATCCTACGCATCTCGACCAGCCTAAGGTAGCATAATGTCAGTCCCATCGTTGAACCGGGCAGTGTTCTGGAGTGAAGATTTACCGGGTAAACCACAGCCGAAGCCGACAAATAAGTATATCAGGAACACAATCACTACTCCCAACAACGCCATCAACTTCACGTTCTTCCACCACATCCTTCTCTTCAGTCCTCGACTCCTCACTCTGAAGTCGTGCGCCCCGACGCCCAACCTATCGGTCTTATCCACAAGCAGATCAATCCTCTCACCCCTTTCTAGTACTCGCTCAATATTCTCCGTCATGATACCCTTCACGTTATCAATATCCTGTTGCACGTTTGTAATTGCGTCCTGCTTTCCTCCTTCCGTAGTCCCATACCCCACCATCAGTTTTTTTAGCTGCACGTTAAAGTCCGCTGTCCCATACGGTGGCATAGCTGCGAAGTCTGTGCTTTCAGGATCATATCGGGAGAGGAATTGTTTCTTGATCTCTACAAGATAACCGAATGGTATTCGGCGGCCAAAGCTGGCGCTAGCGATGACAAGATAGGTGAGACCGCCAGCTGAGGGATCCGCAGAGGGGTGATCCGACGGTGCATCTGCGATGTAGTGGACGTAATTTTGGTCATGGGTGTATGTCAGTTTTTGCGGCTTGTCGTGCGTTATTTTTGGAAGTATGAGGGAGGCCAAACTGGATGTCTGTGAAGAGGCTGAGGTGGTGTGTTCAGTTAGGATAGTGGTACGGTAGGCTATGCAAGAGCTGTGAAAAGAAGGAAGAGGTCAGCAAATAGAAGTCTTGGAGAGGCAACAGGTGTAGGATAGGTAATGTTACTAGAGAAGCGGAGTAGACGAGGACGAGGACGCCATGGCGATGGCTTGAAGTAAGGGTGAGACGACTGCCGTAGGAGAAAAGGACAACACAGGCGACCGGATCCTGATGATAATATGGGTCTTAGAGCCAGCGAAGGTAAAAGTCCACTGGTCGTTGATGATGCGCAGTGCTGTGGAGCATTAGCCTCTGACTTCGGAATTGCGTCACGTGAGTACGAAAGCCCTAACAACAAAGGCGCTAGTGTTCGCATTTGTTGTAGGCTTGTTCAAGCCTCCAGGATGACAATGAGCCAGTGTACCTTACACCAATGCATGATATAAGAGAGGAGATACATTGAATGTCCCACTGATTAGATAAACTATGCAACGCTCCCTTGATGCAAATCTCACAACTCCGCGGCACTCGAATGTTCTAGGATTACATATGGTACATGATGATGAGATCGGTCAAGTTTATTCGTTGATCTTGGCGAGTAACCTGGATACTGTCAGTAGTGGTCTTGAATAGTGACAAGAGGGAATTACTCGTGATCTCTGAACAGCGAATACTCCTCCTCTCCAACTTTCACCGGGCTGCCTCCATACTGCAGTAATTGTAAGCCATTCAATTGTCCGATGATCAATCGGATATGTGTTCCCCCTACCTGTGGTATCAGAACCTTATCTCCAGGCGCAACGCTTGGTGTAACCCTCTTGCCCTCTTTGTCGAGCCCTCCAGGACCGACAGCCAACACTTTTGCTTCATTGAGCTCCTTGACGCTACTCTCAGGAAGAAAAAGCCCGCCTGCTGTCTTGGTTTCGGCTTTGACCCTCTGCACAAGAATGCGATCCAGGAGGGGGGCGAGCGACTTAATCGACTTGAGTGCTGTAGTCTGGTCATATGTGAGCTTCAATTCGAATGTAGAGGTCTATATCCCTCAGCTTACCATTTTGATTGTGTAATAAATGCTGAAGCTGATGTTGAAACTGTTCGACAGGTTTTGAACTGTTGACGTCTTGTACCGAGCATGTCGACTTACTCACTAAAGAGCTCCATGGAAATTTCTCGAGCGCCAAGGCTGCGCTAAATCAGCGGCGATCACAAACCCCTGCAAGATGAAAAAACCGAGCTTCATTGCTGGCGTACGGGGCTATAACGCTTCATTGCATAAACATGGCTAGGAACTGGATATGCGAAGACCCTTCTCCTCATTCCTCCGAATACTTTCGCGCCCTTACAGCGCCTCAATTGGTGGAAGTATCAGACCGCCTATCAACGAAGCTCCAATAATCCGCATCGAGAATGCAACTTTCTACAGGCAACATCCCTCCGCGAAAGTTCAAGATACCAAAACAAATCCTCCCCTATTTCCCCGTCTGAGCTTTGAGTTACCATCTGGACCCGAGGATCAGCAACACTGGGCTATCGTTGGGCCTTCCAATGCCGGCAAGACTACCCTTTTCGAGATCCTGCGGGGACAGCACCTATGTATACCTCCAATAGCGCGGTCCTATCCACATCTCACTTCCGAAGAAGTGAAATCAAGAGATTTCCGTCACCGAGATCCTACTCGGGCGATTCAATATGTTGGATTTGATGGTGAAAGGGGTGGTGTGGGCAAAGCTGGGTCAAGGGGCGCCTATCTGAGCGCTCGATACGAGAGTCGTAGAGAAGACACCGACTTCTCGGTGCTGGACTACTTGAAGGGCAACACCGACTTAAACACTACTGAACAGCAAAAGGGGACAGATATCGACGATACAGACCTCAAGAGTATTATCCAAGACCTGAAGCTGGAAGATCTCTTATTCATGCCAATGGGAAATCTTAGTAACGGCCAGACAAGGCGGGCCAGGATTGCCAGGGCGCTACTTGGTAAGCCTGCGGTCCTCCTCTTAGATGAGCCCTTCATGGGCTTGGACCCACCTACTGTCTACACTTTGGACCCATTGCTACATAACATAGCAAAGACGGGCGCCCCACGGCTCATGCTAGCCCTAAGACCTCAAGATTGCTTGCCCGATTGGATAACTCACCTAATGCACTTGGGTTCCAATTGTCAAATCGATCATCAAGGTGATAGAAAGACCGTTTTAGAAAAGATTACTAGCACGAAAGGAAAGGGTGTGCAATACCGCTGGATTCCAGATATAAACATGGTGCCACAGAGAGGATTACCACAGAACTTCAACGTTTGGCGCAAGATAAAGCAACGTGAGCGATCGCTGAGTCGAGATGGGCTCCCAATGCATGACCCACGAATTCATGATAGCCTAGGGGAGGCTCTAGTGGAGATGCGGAATGTATGTGTCAAGTACGGAGAGAAGCAAGCCTTGGGTGGCTGGAAGCGAAAAATTGATGGCGTAGACGTTAAAGGGCTGTGGTGGACAGTGAGACGCGGAGAACGTTGGGGTGTCTTCGGTCCAAATGGATCGGGCAAGACGACGCTGCTGTCTTTGATTTGCTCTGATCACCCCCAGGCATATTCACTGCCTATCCGAGTCTTTGGTAGGGGTCGTCTTCCTCAAGTGGGTCAACCAGGGATATCCATTTTTGATATTCAAGCTCGAATTGGTCAGTCATCTCCAGAAATCCACGCTTTCTTTCCGCAGAACCTCTCCTTACGCAAAACAATTGAGAACGCCTGGGCCGACACCTATCTCAGTATACCCCGCCTGACATACGAGAGCGACCTCGCGGTGGATGTATGTTTACGATGGTTCGAGGCGGAGTTAAATCCTGGGTTTACCCCTTCAACTTCCAAGGTGATAGCACATAAATCAGCAAGAGCGCGGAGCACAACTGCCATTGCACCAAGCACCGATTGGGCAGATGATGTTCGATTTGGAGACGCTCCGTTCTCTGCTCAGCGAGTAGCGCTTTTTCTACGCGCAATTGTCAAAAAGCCAGACCTTGTTGTCCTAGACGAAGCATTCAGCGGCATGGACGCATATGTGCATGACAAATGCATGCTGTTTTTGACCTGGGGCGAAACAAAATCATTCGCGATTGCTACCGGCTGCGGTGGAGAGAGAGAGCGTTTCGTTGTTGATACCGAGCCTGAGCTGTTGAGCGAGAAACTCTTTGTAGGCCTGAGCAAGGACCAAGCCTTGATCTGCGTCAATCATGTAAAGGAGGAAGTCCCGGGTGTGGTAAGGGATTGGATCAGTCTACCAGAGGCGTCTTTGGGCAAAGCCGCGGAATTTGGTAGACTCGAAGGACCCCTTGAGGGGAACGGCAATGCATGGGGGAAGATCTGGTCCAACTAGACAGGGCAGCCATAGCCTCTGTCACTGTAACTCATATGTATGAAGACGGTAATTAATTCATCAGGCTAAAATCATGATCAGCTCCAAGAGATCTGGCACTCATACAAAGACTTGGCATCACGCTAAATGCCGTCACGTCAAAATAGACGACTCCTTTTCTTCTCTACATGCAACGGTCGTCCAACTGACAAACGAATTTGACTCGACTGACCTAGATCTGGCTTAGTCCTCCTGATTGCACTCCTACGTATCCAAGACTTTTATGCAATCAGACTCCAACGAAGTAACCCAGAATACTCCATTGAACCAGGATACCAACAGTAGTCACCTCAACAGCCATCATGGCCTTGATCGCGCAGATGGACAGCCCACTCGACAGCTTCGCGCTAGTCAAGAGAGGGCAGAGAATAGCCGTTCCACCAGTGTTACCTCGTCGTCAACCTCCACTAGTAGGGGTTCCGATGATAGCTTCGAAAGATCGATACGGGGATTGAGGGGGAACTCACCAGTCGACCGCATCGACGAGCATGAGAAAGCATCATCATACTCACCCAGTAGGAGAAATCGGGGTCCTGCTTTCGCTGTGATCCAAAGAGGCAGAAATGCCACTATCGGCCAGGTTGCTCTTGCTGACTTCCCCAATGGTTCGCTCTTTACAATTCACGACTATTCACTACGTTCGCTGATCAATTGCAGAGGTTTTGACTCATGTTCTATCTCATCTATCACCATCGTCGCTATCGGATGTATCCTTAGTGTCCCATCGTTTTCACCAGTTGGTCACTACACCGCACGCATGGAGGATTGCCTTTTCCCGCTTCTTCCCAGGACTTGATGCTTTGAAAACGTTGGATTCCAATACTGATGATGAAGACGGGGAACATACGCTACATGCGGAGAGGCGTCTCTTCACTCGACTCACAGCTTTGGCTTCGTGGCGAAGTGAGTACATCTTACGAGCTCGGCTCCTTCGATCCTTAGGTCGTGGCAAGCCTGCTGAGACTTCAGACCCCAGTGGCTCTGGATCCTCTCGAGCTGGAGCCAGCAGTGGTGGTACCGCTCATGTGACTTACAATTCGGAACTGATAACTATCGTTGATCACATGCATGCAACGTTCGGTACCAGTGGCAATAAAAGGTTCCCTCGCTTCATCCATGGAGCTGCAGATGTAGGCATGGCATCTGCGAGTGATCCCAAGACCGGCAAAGTAGATACGTGGGGCTTTGCAGATACATTTGGCGCTCAGCATTTCACCGATGTGTATCCCAGCGATAGTCTATACGGGCTTGGGCCTGGAGATGTGGTCGGCACGCCAAATAGCATGGACGTGAGTCAACCTTACGGCATGCTTTATGCAGAGGGCTTGCCGGATGGCAGAGCCTATTATAGGTCCACGGATGAAAAGCGAGGCCGAGTCCTGGCCCCCTTCCTAGATTTCTCAGTCCCAGAGCTTGGTATACCTGCCACATTACCTGCCGGAGCGCTCACCTCGGTCTGGATATCTAAGTCATCCAACTTACCTGAATTTTCTGAGGGTCTAGTTGGGATGTTCGTAGGTTCGTCACAAGGAATACTAAGCCTATATTCTTTGGGAACGAATCCACTGCATGATAGACGCATCGAACGTGGTGAATTGACAGCTCGATGGGCATTGAGCCCTGGGGTACCTATCATTGCCATAGCAGCGGACAAGGATTATTCATCGAAACGCCAATCATCGCAGCGTATCTGGGCCATCGCACTTAACGCTCTCGGCGAAGTGTTCTACCTCACTGGCTTTCCTGTTCGTCGAGTTCTTGATCGGGCCACGAAACTTGACGTTACGATGCTCGAGAAGTTGGCCTGGGAAACCGGACGTACAGTCTACTGGAATCTGGTAGAGCCAAGCAAGCGAATAGCTAGGCTTGATCCTTTCGATCGATCCGAACCCAACGGTAGCTATACGCCACGGACATCATGGACCGGTTCAGGTCTCTGCAAGGAGCAGATCAGTTTCGAGACGATCGAGATTGGAACCTTTCTCAAGAAGGAGCCGAAACATTTCCGCAAAGTGTGCCAAGGCTGGGATATGCGCCGATGTCTGGAAGTTGATTTTGGTGCAAGTAACGAGACTGGCGCAGGAGAAGGCATTTTTGTTATCAGCTGCGGTTTGAACGAAGATCAACAGGCCGGCATCAAAAGGTTCACTCGTTGTATGCTTTCGGAAGTCTCGAATCAGCCCCATGATTGGTCCAATGATGCTGCACTTCATAAAGTCAACTCGCTTATGCCAGTCTCCGGCCACAAATCGAGTGTGACTGAAGAGGAACCGACTTGGTCGTTCAACGATAAGTCATTGTTTCGACGCAGCTCTACGGCTTCGCCAGGTAAAGCATCGGGAGCACAATTGACTGATGAATGGCGAGTGTCGATGTTCTTGCTCGGCGGGCTCAAGACCCCTCAAATCACGACTACAGCCATTGACAACTCTAGCTTCGCCATACTGACGACCACCGAAGACCCCTTGCTTTCTATGAATGCACCAGCGAAATCGTCCCCCTCGATGTCGTCTCCTGTTGGGCAAATACCATTGCAAGGCTCAGCAACTGACGTCCCAGGTCAACGTGCTCGGCTTTTCGCTATAGGGACCAAAAGTGGTGCCATCCTCCTCTGGGACATGAGAGCCCCATTTGCCCGCAATGGCATCCTTGAAAATTGTGTTGAGCCTATTCGCATAATTCATACCGACTCTCCACGGATTTCATGCCTTGCTTTGACCGCATTGTATGTTGTGCATGGCGGTAACGATGGCCTAGTCCAAGCATGGTGTCCTCTGGCGTCAAGTAGTGAACCTATCCGAACGCTGAATTCTCGTTTCTCGTCTCGTGCACGGCGTCGCCTTGTGCAAGCTGAAGCGTCTCCTACCGGCGTTGGCATCAATCTCTTTGCTGCTGGTTCTATATGCTTAGACCCGGACCCAACAAGTCTGCGTGGGATGATTTCCCTTGGCTCGCATCTACGTTATTTCAGCTACAGCACTCAAGGGGCAGATCAATATAAAGGCAGCAAACGTCGTCTTCGTCGCTCTGAGCGTGGCAGCAACCAAGGTGGCGATCGCTTCTCTGGCACTGGCCGTGGAGCCTTGAAAGATTACATTGCCAATGAGAAACTAGAGCTCGAGCGTGAGAAAAAGATCAGGCTTAAAGAAGAGGAGAGGCTTGCCGGAAGATATGGGATAGATTTGCTAGGCCCAGGTGCTACCGAGGACGAGATCATGGCATACGCCACGCTTTTGAGCGAAGAAGCAGCCAAAGACGACGAATCAAGACGGAAAAGTTCAAGCGAAGATTCTAGCAGCGACACCGTCACAGAGGAAGCCGTAGCATCGCCAGCCTCTTCGACTCGAGAAAAGCTTGATGACGATATGGCTGAAGCAATCAGGTTGAGCTTACAAGACAGCAATGGCTTCCGTGCGTCCAATTTGGGGGATAGCGATGCAAGTGCCAGTAGCTTCACCGTCAAGTACGCTAGAAGCAAAAGATCGTCGCCTTGTGGGTCACCTCCAAGAAACAGCGCGTCTACTACAGCCCCCAAGTCAAAGGGTACAGCCAGCGCTCCTGATGCAGAATTGGGTGATATCCATTACGCGCTGCACCTGAGCCAAGCTGAAGAGGAAAGCCGACGGGAGGATGAATTGCGTGGTGGTAATGGCAAAGCGAGAGCTTTCTGAATCTAGTATCAGAGTGAGGTGGTTTTTGATTCTATTGCAGCACATCAGGTGTTTTCTGTGCTTCCTACATGGAAGCTCGATTGTAATGATCCTTTTTTCTCTTTCGGTCTATGTGGTATGTCCTATGCCCGTTCACTTATTCCAACCGTCTTTACCATATCTCAGCTTCGTCGAATAGAAAGCGAAAACATTCTTTTGATAGTTCACCCTTTCCGCTCGCTCGCTGTTCCGTCCTCGTTCGCCTCTCGAATAACCACGCTCCCATCCTCCATCCCAAAGTAAGCCGCCACCGGCTTCTGGCCTCCGCGGCCAGCTCCTCGCTTGACTGCCTGCGCCCCATTTTCCCCGACAAACAGGCCCACCGACAACACTCCTTCTATCAGCTTGATCTCCCTTGCCAAATTCGCTACCTCCCAAACACCATCTGAATTCTTCCCTCCTGCCGATTCCTCCGGCTCGTGCTTGGAGGGGTGCTGCTGTAGATCCGTGGGCAGAAGTAAAGTTGGGAAAGGGGCATCCACGATGTAATTGTCCTGGTCCGTCCTAATCGGACCGGCTTTCATAATGTGGCCTTCACGCAGTACGGGTTTGGTGGAGCCCAGCTCACGTAGAGCTGAGAGGACGACGTCGGTAGCTAGCGGCTCGACTTCGATGGGTATTGTAGGCCACTTGGTGATCAGACGGGACTGCAATTTGCGGTGATCGGCGACACAGATGAACTTTTTTGCTCGCATGGCCACCAGTTTCTCTTGATACAGACATGCTCCGCCGCCTTTGATGCAATTCAAATCCACGTCAATTTCGTCCGCGCCATCGAAAGCGACGTCTAACAATCGATCGGGAGGGAGGGAGTCATATTTCATGTCATGAAGGCCGGCATCTATGATGACCTGAGGTCTAGTCAGAAGACGTCTGCTTGCTCGGTTGCTGGACAAATTGTACCCGCCGTGATTGGTAGCCTGTGGGTACGAACCGAATTTCCTTCACTCGAGGGTCATCAATGGCACTAATAGCCTCGACCACATAGACGATGGTGCTGCCGGAACCTATGCCGATGTACTTGGCGGAGGGGTCGAAGTGATCTTTCACTGCTTGTTGGGCTGCGCTACGTTTCGAGGCTTCGATGGCGGAAAGGGCATCACTTTCGGTAGTATTGGGTGACATTCTGGTAGTGGTAGAGACGTATAGGATGGGATTGGGCTGGTATGGGAATTTTGCACTTGGATAACGGTGGTAGACTGATGGCCTACTGCATCTTCGCTGGAGTCAGCTTCTAGTATGGATATGGCCAGCTGGCAACTAAGGACGATCGAGGAGTAGATGCATACCTGGGAATTGACCAGTATGTGGTTATCAGCTTTCGCATCCGATATGACCGGACTTATTGCATTCGGGTGACTTGATCGATATCTTTGAAAGCCGTCCGGAGCGATTTGCTGTATCTTCAAGGCCCACTGACCGCCAATGGCTGCTTATGATATTGTCATGAAACGATAGCATAGGGTGGGGTAGCTGCAGTGGGGTGTCAATTATCCGGCTAACAAACGGGTCTGCAGCTGGCCGGTAACAAGTGGTTTGCCCATTACAGCTCCAAGTAGCAGGCTTTCGAGGATTCGAGAGGTAGTTCTACAAGAGATAAATTGTAGACGCCCTACTACATTTTAGAAATGGAACCAGTCGCTGATCTGTTGGGGTTTGGCACGGCTCACCGCTGCTACCTGGCGTTCACCTCACTACTGCTCAGATTAAACAGCCCTCGATCATGTCCATAGATGTCTATCGATTAGTACGAACTTACTATGGTCGAGCGGAGTATTACCCCACCATTGCTCCAGGGCCCAACGGCAAAGGAAAAGAAATATGACAGACAGCTCCGCCTATGGGCAGCAGGAGGGCAGAAGGCTCTGGAAGAAGCCAAAGTCTTGTTGCTGAATTCCGGTCCAGGCGTTACTGGCGTAGAGACATTGAAGAATCTCATCCTACCTGGCGTTGGTAACTACACCATCGTTGATGAGGCCGAAGTGGGCGAAAAGGACTTGGGCGTGAATTTCTTCCTCGAAGAAGGCAGCTTGGGCAAATCCAGAGCGGTGGAGACTTGTAGACTTCTGCAAGAGCTCAATCCGGAAGTTCGGGGAAACGCCGTACAGAAAGTACGGATTCAAGTGCCAAAATGTGTATTATAAATCTGCTGATGCAAGGTGGCAGTCCATAGAGGCGTTCGTTGAGGACTCGAGCGCATTAGATAATTACACTCTCATCCTGCTCGTGGGACCAACAAAAGATGCTACTCTGCTGCACAAGATCGTTGAATACGCCCAAAGGGTGGCGACGCCGCTATTCTATATCCATTGCGTCGGATTCTACTCCCATTTTTCTGTACAATTGCCGACTCACTTCCCAATCGTTGATACCCATCCTGATCCAGCTTCCACACTAGATCTACGACTCCTGCACCCTTGGCCGGAACTTCAAGCCTATCAGAAAGAAAAGACGGGCAATCTAAATGCATTGTCAGATCACGACCATGGTCATATCCCCTACTTGCTCCTCCTTCTGCACTACCTCGAAGTCTGGACATCTTCACATGATGGCCAGCCGCCAGCCAACTACACAAAGAAGAAGGAATTCAAAGCTCTGGTGGAGAGTGGGGCTAGGAAGAACAACGCTGAAGGCGGGGAAGAGAATTACGATGAAGCAGCCGCCGCAGTCCTGAAATCATTAGGTTCTCCGTCCATATCGAGCGGTCTCCGCGAAGTCTTCGACTCTCCATTTTGCAAGGATTTAAAGCCAGACTCCAAGACTTTCTGGATCGTCGCGCATGCCATAGGCCAATTTTCGAAACAACACGAGGGACTGCTTCCCCTACCCGGCGCGCTACCAGACATGAAAGCCCAATCTTCAGATTATATACAACTACAGAATATATACAAAGCGAAAGCTCGCGCCGACTTGGCAGAGATATCCGCCATAATCAGGGAGACCGCGTCCGGACAAGTCGTCGACGAGAAAGAAATCGAAGCGTTCTGTAAGGGCGCACAATACGTGAAACTGATAAAGGGCCGACCAATTCGTGTCGCTAGCTCTACCGCAGATGACGATATCGATTGGAGTGATCGCGAGCAACGCTTGAGTCAAGAGGCATCAGACCCAACGTCCTTACTCCCAATCTACTTCGCATTCCTAGCTTTGGACCGCCACGAAGATGAGCTCAGCCGCATCCGTGGCCTTCGGAAGGGGACAGATCCTCTCAAGGATATTCCGGGCGGGCATCGAGCCCCTTCAGGTGCCGTTCTACCGCTGCCCAACTTCGCAGAATCCGCGCATTTCTACACGCCCAAGGGAACAGGGGGGCAGGCGGCCAGGTTCGATACTCCTGAAGCGCGTGAGATGTTTGAGAATGTGGTCAAAGAACTTGACCGCGCGGACGGAGCGGAGTTGCATAACATAGCAGCATTGACCGGTGGCATGGTTGCTCAGGAGGTCATCAAGGTTATCACCAAACAGTATGTGCCAGTTGACAATACGTGTGTATTTGATGGGATACAAAGTAAGACTGCGGTTTTCAATATCTGATTTGCGATATCTGGACGGGGTAAGAGACCCTGTTGACCGAGGCATACGAGCGAGCGAGCGAGCGAGCATTGCAGATGGCGTAATGACCGAGATGTGAGCACGAAGTAACATGAAACATCGGCAAGCAAGTAGAGAGTGGCGGATTGCTGTGGAAATGATTCCCCAATATACGTGCCTCGAAGTCAGTCTATTGAAAGCTCTAATGGCATTCTTGTGACGATTGTGTCGTACATCTATTCAGATAAAAGCCAATTTAGAAATTATCCCATTGCCATGGCTACCACCTGCTCCGACAAGGAATCGCCTATATTGGCGTACTATCGGTCACTTATCCTAAGAATCAAGCAGCAGAGTAGGCCTTGTCCCACAGCGAGCGGACATTCCATCTCATATTCTCATCTTCAGTCCAGCACATCCTTGTGCGACTCTCCCCTTCCAACAATGCTCAGTGGTAGCAGTCCCTATACAAAGGGCTCTAGATCCAACACAATTCGCTGCAAGTATCCAAGAACCTAATTCAACCCAAGAGGTAAATTAGCTGAAAAAGCCCGTACTATATGCCAAAACTGGTATCGAGAAAACGCATGGAATGAGTCAGAAAGTCCGTTTGGCAGGACAGGTAGGTCTCCAGATGAGCCGTAGCTCATGTCAGATAGGGGCGACACGATGTTCATCATACTCAGTGTGGGAGTTGTAGAGTAGGAGCGTAGGACATGACTTACGTATTCTCATCTCCTTGCTCATTCTGCAGAGACTGCGGAACTTCGCCTTGGTCAAGCGTGTTGTAGCAAGCAGAAGGAGACTTAGAGGCGTAGTAGTCGTTGGACGCATAGACGTCCTTCCTAGACCGTTCAGCCATCTTCATCAGAACGCATAGGCACTTCATCTTCGTCCTCCTCATCATCCTCATGATCGCCATCCGACTCCACGCTCATCTTCCGTTCGCCCATCCCCGCGCCTGCCTTCCCATCCCCTTCACCCAACAACCTCACCAACCCATCAACACCCCCCTCCCCACTCTCCCTCCTCGCCTTCAATATCGCTGCCCTAGCCCTCTTAATCACCTCCTCCTCCGCCTTCTTGATAGTCCCCGAAACCCTCACAACCTGCATCACACACGCTCTCGCCTGCTTCTCATGCCGAGATCTAGGCAGATGCGTCATGAACGTGAGAGCCGCCCAGACAATGCGATAATGGTCGCGTGAGCAGCGTATTATAGCAGTTGAGGTTGCGGGAGAGAGGTATTTGACTGAATTGGGTAATGAGTCAGAAGCACTCCGTAGAAGAGGTAGAAGAGGTTACCGACGAGGCTGGAGGCGACGAGACCGAGGCCGTAGTCGCCGTAGAGGTATTGGACCTGGTCTCTGAGTGCTCGAACGAGTAGTTGGGGCGTCAAGTCGTCCGGACTTGGACTGTGGAATTGGACGAGGTCGGGCAGGGTTTTGTCGGATGGTCCTGGGACACTTTTCGCTTTGGGGGGTGCTGGTTCGGGGTTGAGGATGTGGACGAGGAGGTAGCGGTGTTTGATGCGTACCATGATCGGTCTTCATTCGGAAAGATAGGTGAGACCTCTCGGACACAGATCACAGGGCAAACGCCCAGTTTTGTGCGATGCTTGCTTCGCCCATGATGAAGATTCCCTCGTTCAGGGACTTTCACGACTTGATTGAGACAAGCCTCGCGGCTCGGGAGCGGCATCTCTTTGGATCTATCCTCGTACTAACCCGATATGGCTCCCAAGACCCTTCTTGGATACCTAGGTACGCAGTAATTTCCTACAACGGAAAGCATAGGTAGATTCTGTACCAATAGTTCATTACATCGTACCACTCCACCACCAACAAGAACTCATTCCCCACTCCCCAGTACCAACCCACTCCACAGCACCCCAGAGAATCTCAATCTTCATCCCAAACCCCCCTTCACGAAAACCAAAAACCCAATCCAACCCACTCCACCCCAATTCCAATCCTAACCATCTCAAACCCCCACTAACAATGTCACTATCCTCCATCCTCTCCCTCCTCAGCGCCCTCATCCTCGCCTTCACCGTCCTCTCCGCCGGACAAGCAAAGCTCACATCGCGAATCACACCGGACATCTACGAAAATCAAGTCGCTCAGGACTCCAAACCGTCTCCCCATGAGTCATGGATACCGATTTCGCCGGCGATGCGGCGGAAGATCCATGGTGTAATGAACGTGGTATGCGGCATCCTACTCCTCTGGCCATCGTGGCGAAAGTCTGGCGGCGCGGCGGCGTTTGTGCTGCTGTGCTGGGGACTGGTGTCGCGGTTAAGGGACGGCAAGTCAGTTGTGCCTCCTTTGACGATGATGACCTTAAGTGCCATTGTGTGGTTCTAATGATCCCGTCACTCTCCATTCAAATCAGGGTGCAATTGAATTTACACTCGGTTATAGAGGCCACTACAGCTAGTCCCGTATTACTGGGTAATGCTGTCATGAACGATCGTGTTCTGCTCAAACATCAAAGGATCTCTCCACTCTAAAGCTACAACGCCTTTGCTATGGCAAGATACGCCTCGCGAAAACCGGCCACTTCACGGGCTCAGCTTCCCCTGCATGGTTTGATATATGTCCAGACCAGCTGCATGTTTCAATCCATGCTCACATCCATCGCGAAAAACGCATCAAGAATTGAAGTAGAAGGCAGAAAGCAGGAGCACAAGCAGAGGGAAGACAGTGATCGGAGCCCTTGCTGCAGCACCCTTCTTCGTAGGCGATGGCGTCGATGCAGTCGTGGTACCACCACCACTGGGCGCGCCTCCAGAGGTATTGCTCCCATTCGGGGTGTTACTCTCATCATCTGCTAGCTGCTTGATGGCTAGATTCTTCAACAAGGTACCGCTGCTCGAGTACACAGGCAAGGACACCGAGTTTTGAGTGATTGCAATAATTTTCCCCTTGTTTGGGTTTGAGATGCCATGGTCGATAAGCGTCTGGCCGCCGGAAGGTATAGAAGGAAGCGTGAACGAGTTGTTAAAGCCACTGGAAGATATGAGTCGCTTGCTGCACGTCGGTGACTGTATCGCAGTGGCGGAAGAGTTCATAGATTCCAGAGATTTAATGTCCAGGCTATTGAATTGTTTCTGGAGGTTGTCGAAGTCCACCAATAGCTGAGCTGTGCCATTATCGTAGAATGCAACCAATCCAAAATTGTTAGAAGTCTCCTGATAGTATTCGTACACCAAGCCGCCGCTCATGACCGAAGTCATATTCCCATAAAGTACCGGCACTTCGTCAAAGACACGCGGCTCAACTTTGTTACAGCCATACTCGGAGAAGAAAATCGGTATGCTTGTATTGCCGAACTCGTTGATTACAGTGTCATAACTAGATGCCCTATAATTGGCGGTAGGACTTGTAGGACCACACTAGAATAATTTGGAATTAGCGGTTTCTCTAGAAGACATGTTGTAGACTTTATTTAATATGACTCAGGTACAAAGACAATCTGGATCACGTCTCATGATGCGCAGTGCGGTCGGAGAGGAGCTTTCTCAGAGAACTAAATGACTTACCCAAGAATAAGAGTTTAGGCCAAAGAAGTCGCTTCGGGATGGGTCGGTAGAGTCCCCGTTAATGTCGCACGAGAGGTAGGCCCAGGAGTCCGTCAAGATTTCCGCGACATCGGCTGCAGAATAACCGACGGGGATCATACGGGGTGAGTTCTTTGCAATGTAGTCTTTCAGATCCCTGGTCACAGCTCGAAGGTATGGCGGCACAGTCTGCCCCAATGCTGGAGTATTCATCACCTCGTTGCCTCCAAAGAAGCCCAGAGTATTTGGATAACCCTTGAAGGCTTCTACTACTGCGAAGATGTGGTTCAAGTACGTGGAGCTATAAGAGGAAGTAAGGTCCCCCGGATTAAGGCTCTGGTTCGGGAGTGGTGAGTTGACGTCGATCAACATGTAGATACCCACGGAGTTGAATATCGAGACACACATGTCGTGGTTGATGGTTGGATCGAGGTTGTAAATTCTTATAGTGTTCACGCCGAGGGATTGCATCAAGGCGGCATCACGCAAACAGAGCGTTCCATTACTGAGAGGATCAATGCCCGAGCCTGGCTGGAAGCCTGACGATCCACCTGGCTGGTATCTGAGACTCTGTCAGTGATGGATCTTATGGCTTGCCGGGCTACACACGCTACGCCAATGATTTGAAGGCGGTTGCTGGTAACATTGTTGACGAAGTCCGCGCCCTGGACTTTCACATTTTGTACCGCAGACACGAAGGTTGTACACAGCAACAAGACAGCACCGCTGAACTTGAGGAACTGAATAGATCATCACTATAAAATACCCAATGTCTTTCGGGAGGTTGCATACCCGAGACATGTTAGCTATCGGATTAGAAGACGTCGGACAATTCAAATTGGTGTTTGGGGTTTGGAGACCGAGCTCAGTGAGTGTGGTTTTGAAAGAGTGGAAGCCGGCAGCGCCGACAAGAAGCGAAAGTAGTTTGGAAGAAAGTGAAGAGAAGGCAGGAGCCAGCCAGCTATATCTCTAAAAGGTGGCAGTCGCAATGTTGTAGATTGTCATTAATAAAGATGACACCGCCAAGCCTTAGCTGCACAGTATCCGGGCCATCAGTTCGATTAGATCCCACACTAACGTCCCTGAATCTCGGGTCTGCATGCTTGAAACGTCGGGTAAAATCCTGTAGAGTTTCACATGCATGATGCATTATTTTGTGCATACATACGAAATATGGTTGCAATCCCTCGATACTCGAACACCAACCTTCTCCAACAAGCACCCCAAATCACTGGGAATGCCGCTAAAAGAAATGATATCTTGGGAGCGCTATGCCCAGCGGTGATGCTCGCACTCCCGTTTGGCAATCCAATAACCCCGTCTATACGTGGAAGGGACCGAAAAGCTTTACCCGTAGCAAATGTATAGCGCTATGTACATCCGAACAGTATACCAGTGGAAAAGAGATGACCGAGGCTCCGAGCCTTTCTGGAGGACATATGTGGACATCCTCTCGCAGTGCGAGAAGCGGAGATTGATAGAGGTGGGATGTTTCGCATTCAGCACTCGCGATTTGCGTGAGGCCGACTTAATCGTCTATACCAGCAGCTGATCCAGGGCCTGAGCCGCCGTTACCCTGGCCGAATGGGCCTACAGACATCGTAGGATCCTGTGCGATCATCTCCGACAGGATATCGAGGACTGGCTTCGGTACTGTTTTGTCGTATATCTGGACAAGGTCTTTTGGTTGGGGATAGACCTTAAGAGCTTTGTAGAAGCAGAGCGCAGCCTCGACTTGTTTCGAAGCTATTGAAGTCTTTAGCTTGATCTTAACCTTAGGATCCGATACTCAACATACTATCCTGGCACAACAATTCTCCCTGCCCGACTTCGTTCATGAAGTATGCCTCCTTATCCTCCACATCGGTCGGGAAACCCTCCTCCTTAGCTTGATCGACGGCACTCTTGATCGCCTGTTTCTGCTCCTGGCCTTGTGCTTCCGCTTCCTCCTTTGCTGCGCGTGCCTCCCTTCGGGATTCTCTTTTTAGTGCCTTCCGAAATTCTGGGTCTGATCGCCGCTTGTGATCGAAATAAACAGCGTAACCTGCGTGGACAAGACGAGTAAGCATCTGTCCAAGTCTGAGGGACTCATCTGGGCACGAGAAATATTGTAGTCGGCAGTGATTGCGATAAGCATGAGAGAGCAAGGCTTATTCCATAATTTCAACCCTCGACGAAGATAGCAAATCGTCCTCATGTACTTCACATATAGGACTTCGAAATAATAACGTACCTAATAGTCCAGCAACAACGGCGCCGGTTGACGCTATTATGATGGTGGAGGTCTTGATTGAGGAAGACATGGCAGGAGAGATGGATAGGAACCGGCGACTGAGAAGAATACAATAGCTTCAACTCTGTATGACGTCTCCGATTCCGCACCAGCCTTGACGATTGCTTGATCAACTATAAATATTGTACAGGCTGGGTTAGGGTTACTCAAACGATGAAGTCTGAAGGTTTCGATCCAAGATGAAAATATATTGCCAAGGCCGGGCCGATCATAGAGATTCTACCTGCTTCACTGCGCCAACGCAGCATGATCATCCCGAGTATGGAAGACAAAGGGAAAGGGTTTTCCCTGCGACAGAAGAAGTCGCGTCGTCCACCTACATCTAATGCGCCCAAGCAGATATCCAGTCCGATTCTTACCACATCCCAGCCAGCAGCTTCCAAAGAGCCTACTCGACCCAACATCAATGGCGATGTTTCGACAGCAAATACTTCCGATCTTGTGAAGAGGAGGTACTCAACGCGCTTCACTCATTTGCCCGACTTCAGCAACACCAATGTCCCGCCAGTGCCTCCAATCCCCACGTTACCACCTCAATTTGCACAATCAGATACTCGCCCTTCCACCGCGCGGCAGGGCCAGAAGGTCCTCCTCGATGTTAATGTCTTGAAGGACACCAACCTACAAGTAGAGAATTATTCCGCAAACGTACTTTCAGATGCTTCCGATCAGGAGTTACGCGACTATCAAGCAAGCCTTCGAAAGCTCAAGCATCGAGCGTCGACCGATCTTCAGCAGAATGTTTTTCAAAACCGTACGCAGTTCATCAAGATCAGCAAAGAGGCCGAGAAACTTAAGGGGGAGATGAGGACGCTTCGAGGCCTCATGTCGGAGCTCACGACGTCTCTAAGCCAAGCTTCGATCAATGTAGGAGCACCCGAACCCAGGACGGCGCTGGATGAGGGCGCGAGGACAAGAGCCCGTAAGCAGGCCAATAGAAGCTCCGTCGCGAATCTTGAAGCTATGTGGAACACTCAATTGCATGAGCTGTGGAAGAATGTCGAGGGTTCTCAAAAATTCCTGCCGGCAATACCTGGCAGACACGTAGTCCTCGAGCAAGGATCTTGGCTGGAATTGGATGCCGCAACTTGGAAAGCAAGCAAGAAGGCACACATCCTTCTCCTCAACGATCACTTGATGGTAGCAACGCGGAGAAAGCGGCGGGTAGATCCCAATGCCGCCACCAACGGCGACGCTACGCAGAAGAGTTCCTCTAGGCTTGTGGCAGATAAATGCTGGGCTCTACAGGACATCGACATGATCGACCTGAATGCTGGTGGATATTCGCACGGTAGTGGTAGGGACGGAATGGTCAACGCCATCAGCATAAGATGCGGGCACGAATCATTTACATACCGTAGCGAAAAGACTTCGGCTTTGGAGAAAACCAATCTCCTCTCAGAGTTTCGAAGGACGGTGGACGAGCTACAGCGGGCATTGAGGGCTGATGTTGAAGAGCACACCGATAAGAATAAAGAGACTATGGAATACCTGACGACAAGAGACCCGGCACTCTCCAACAAGACAGATCTACTGAACTCATTGACCGCCGCCAAAAACCGACCCGAAATCCTCATAGAGATAGATGGCAAACATCAAAACCTGCGATGGGTCGAAGGCCAAATCGACGAACTCGACAGCGAAGTCGCTCTCCAGCGTTTCGAAGATGCCGTCCGGCACGTCGAGAAACTACGCAGACTGGCCAAAGGTCTCAAAAACAACAAGATAGCTCAAGATCTCATCACCACGAAAGTCGACGAGCGAGCCAAGAAACTTTCCGGTACATCCCACTCCCCTCATCCCCCCTATGATGAAAGTCCCAACTAACACCACCTCACCTGCAACAGAAAAACTCACCCTCCGCCTCCACTCCACCCACTCCTCCCTCACCTCCTCCCAAACCAACATCGCCCACCTCGTCCGCCTAAACTACACCCCCCTAGCCCTAACAACCTACCTCTCCGCCCGCACCAGCACCATAACCCTCCGCTCGCGCCAAATCATGTTCGCCGGCGACCTCCGCCACCACATCTACCAGCTCTCCTACGTCTACTTCGCCCTGATCAAAAACACCGTCGCCGCCTTCCAGAAATGTTTCCCGCCACTCATGATGTCCGCATGCGTCAAGTGGGCGAAGGAAAGACTGGATGAATTTAACGATTTGTTGGGGAAGCAGTTGAGTAGTGTTAGGGTGGGGAGCGAGACGTGGCGAGATTGTGTGGGGAGGGCGAGGGAGCATGCGGGGATGATGGCGGAGGTGGGGTTGGATTTTCGGGATCTGGTGGGTTTGGGTATGGGGGAGGGGACTTCGATGGAGGGGAGGGGTGAGGGTGTGGGTGAGTGGGATGGCCAGACGCTGAATGGGGGTGCTTGAGTGGTGTTGGAGTCGAATTCCATGCTTGGTGCTTTTGGTATATTGGAACTGATCTGCTGCATGTTGCTCCTGGACTGGCGGCATACCCAAATCGCGAATGCCCTCATATGTCGTTAACATCTTTTGAGGCGATTAGTCCCGAAGAATTCATGTATAATAACGCGCCGGTAGCTTACACGCCCAGGCTTCACGGTTTCAAAGTTCTCACCGCACGATCCCTCTACCACGATCACCTCGAGGATTTGTGTACGCTCACAATTATCCAGTATTTCAATTACTACAACCTAATTGGCCAGTCCTTTTAATACAACTTCCACCGTCCAAACAACAACGCTCATCCCAAAAACAAGGGCATACACATCCCAGGAAGCTCTCGCCTCAACCGGGGGTAACACTCCCTCATTCAAAAAACAGGCACGCTGCAATGTAGGTACAAAAAGAAAAAAAGGGCATACACATCCCGGGAAACTTTCGCCTCGACCGGGGGTAACATTCCCCATCGTGAAAAGAAAAGTAAAGTCGCTATAGCACAAAAGCAACGCGATCCGGGAGCGATGCGCTTCGACCGAGGGTATCATTTCCATCCGAAACTCCGTTTCATGAACCATAACGAAGAAAACGTCGTGATTCACTCATCATAACCCTTCCATGAATCGCCAAATAGCCAAACCAAACGCCCGCTCTCGTAGCCTCATAATGCCTCCCTACTCGAAGACGATCTTAGGTTCAAAATCATCCGTGAACCCTCCATTGATCAATTCAGCAACCAGTCGTCTCCGTTGCATGACCATATCCGTAGGCAGCACAGCCATCGGGTCGACCCCCAAGCTGATCATTTTCGCCGTCGTGATCACAAAGACACCGCAATCACTTCCATTGTTCTGATGAGGACCTTTGCCTCTCCCCGGAAACTTGAGATCCTCAACTATCTTCCATGCATCGTCCTGGTATCCACTTCCCAGCTCGTTCTTCAACCACTTCTTGATGATGTCGATTCGTCCCATGACGTGCATGTTTAGGCTGTCGAAGTACTCAATCGTCTTCCGCGTCCCGGAGACGACAACAAGCGTCCAATGCAGGTTCTCGCAAATCGGGACGAAAATCCAATCGGCCTTTAGAAGATCCTTGCCTCCGATCTTGGCCTTGCTGGCCCACCGCTTTACTCTTTCTGGTCCATGTTCTTTGAGATTATCGTAGAAGAAGTTATTGAACGCATGCATTCTAGGCGCCTCTCCACGCTTGTGTCCAGCGACTCTGTTACCTCGGTCCACTACAGCCAGCAGATAAGCCTCGATGATTGCGTCGTTCAGATAGCCCCGTTGATCATCCTTTGTACCGTGCTGTGGCAGTACGAAGCCAATATCACGACGTAAGATCTCGGTACCCTTAATGGTGCGAGCAACAGGCTTGCTCGGCACATGGGCTAATGCAGCTGTTACATTGTTCTCCCATATTTCTGTAAGAGGCTGAATGACCTTCTCAACGGGCATACGACGAGCGTACTTTTGGCGCTCCAATTCTGCCTCTGCCTCTCTACGAGCCTTTTCTTCGGCTTCGGCTTTCTCCTTTCGAGCCTTAAGCTCAGCTGCGATAGCTTCCTGTTCGGCACGGCGCTTCTCTATGAGCTTCTGTTTTTCATGAGTCCGGCGTGAGGATCGTCGGCCTGATACCGTGAGGCTATCGAACGCTTCGGATAGCTTACTTGGAGGTGTTGTTAGATTGACATCTCGAAGCTTCGCGGGTGTTGCGCTCGCTTGGCTGCTGAAATCAGACTTTGGTAGGGAATCATGACTCGATGCATCGCTGTCACATTGTGAAGCGGGAGACGCTGAACAATCATGATTAGCCGTCTTGGTCTGTCCATCAATCTCGTTTATCGTGGGTAAGTTTTGATCTGATTCACTGCCGTCGTTGGATTGTGAGTCTGGCTTTCCTGGACAATTATACTTCTCATCGGAACTCAGACTAGTATTCGGCTCACAGACACTGTCTGTGGAATACCCGATCATACCAGGTGTGGAGCACATCAATTGATCCGCAATCATGACATCTTGTTCCTGCTGCGTTGGGCTCATGTGAAGGATGTTTAGACTCGACGCTGAACTCAAGATGCTGTTCTCGTCTCGGGATGATATGGGGCTGGGATACGAGATTGTTTCGTTCTTGATAAATCTTTTAGTCGCTGATACTGGGTTCTCGGAAAACCTAGCGTTCTTCGATGTCCTGATTTGCCTTTCGTTGGCCTTATTATATATTTCTCCTAGTGGGGATGCCCGCTTCTTCATTTTCACGCTTGATACGAGTTGGTGAATCCATCCCTTGCTTGGCGGGGAACGTGCCAACTTTGTCTTCACCAAATGACCAGATTTTGGCATTGGATTCTTTAATGGTGTGTGCACTTCCCTCTGCATTCCCGAGGTAGGTGGCGAAGAAGGCGGCGATTCAATCGATCCGCCCCTAAATGTTGGCGCAGAGCTCTCAAGAGACATTCTGGCTTCTCCTTGTATTGCCGAGGTAGGCGGCGAAGTTTGTGTTGACCCCATCGATCGGTCTGCAGCTGTTACTCTTGAGCTCTTCAAGGATGAATTTGTTTCTTCCTGTGCAACGGAGACAGATGAAGAAGGCCTTGTCAGTTCTGCATGTCCCTTACTGGAAATCAGCGTTGATGTCGGTGCAGGAGAGGAGGCTTCTCCTTCGCTAGCCGGGACAGGTGATGGAGAACACTTTGATTTGATCAGTCTGGTGGCTGCTTGCCCTTCCTTTTCGGACGTTCTGCAGAACATTTCACGTATACCTTGCAATTCTCGAACGGAGGCGTGAGAGATTTGGGGAGTACTGGGACAGGTATATCTCCAGGACATCGTCTCATCGCTGGGCTCACTCGCCAACGAGGCAGTCTCATCAATCGACCCGTCTTTCAAAGACACGGATTCGCCCATATGGCATTCTTGCAATATCCTACCGTCTGTTGGTTCCGAAGCTGGTGACTCGGCAACATCGCCAGAGATGGTCGATGTAAGATTGATAGGAGTGGCAGGCGTATTACTCGGCGACATGATTGGAGAAACAGGAAATCTGCCAGGAACGTGAAACGGAGAGGAGGCTGCAGGCTTGAACTTTGGAGGCGCGATTGGTCTGGTAGAACAGTGACCATTCGGGGCACATTGAATCTGTCGGAATATATGTGGGACGCTACGGCGAGGCCATAGCATACGACGTATAGGTGCGGGCACAGGATGTTCTTGAGTGAACGATACGAGTCGGCGCTTTGCGGGAGCAACTGCAACAGCGGCCATGACAGTAGCGGCATAGACTGCCTGTAGCATTGCGCAGGTAAAATGTACGGCCTCGAGGGTCCGATAAATGCCCCAGTGCACATATGAGGGCGCATCCTGATGTTGGATTCGATCTGGATGGTGATTGTGGATGGTAGGTGACTGCTGGTTGATGGCGTTCCCACTGAATGCTGGACGATTGGTCTGCTCAGTGGGCCGAGAATATTCATCATTCGAGAACGCACTGAAGTCGCGCTTAGGAGATCGGTTTGATGGGACGACAATGGCGGGACCGGTGTACTCGTAGCTCATGTCATTCTCGCTGGTATCTCGGGTGCCGCTGTCCATGGCGGGCAACGACTGTAAGGTTTCAGTGCGCAAGGCAGGCTCGATGATGATAGCCCAGAATGAAACCACCAAGTGAAGGAAGCCGCGCGTTCGTGCGATCAAGTATGGAAGTTGCTGTGCTTCAAGTGTGGTGGATGGTAAGTGAAGGAAGGAAAAGTTGAGGTGAAAGGAACAATAAATCGGAATTTCGTGATCGTTTGCAGGTGACTCATGATTTACTTTCTTCTACCGGAAGAATTGAAGACCCAACAATGTCAGGTGTAGAATCGAGAAGCTCCACACTGCGCAAGCCATCATAAGACAACGCTGCAGAAGCATTAGGCCCGTTAGTTCTATATTAACCGCAAGACGCAACCCCGGAACTATCCGCCGAGCCTCATCTCGAGCTTGTACCACGTACGACATAACTTATCGTACGAACCAGCCTTCCGCTATATCTCGAATAACTAGGTACCGTTTCTTGCTCCATTCGTACAAGCAAAGTTTTCTACAATTCCGGCTGCCTTCTACCTTAATCTCACTAAAATTACAAAGTGCGGAGCTTTATTTATCATGTACTTTACACGTTGGCTCGCCCTCAGACGGAAGGGCTCTCGTATCATAAAATTATTCATAATGTAGCCTTTGCAGCGCCATTCATATCCGCGAGTCTCTCCTCACTTTGCTCGACCCTTCTCTGCCATACCTCGTATCTTTCAGCAGAGTAACTTTTGATACTCTGCGGCCCATGGACGATTATGTGATCAGCGAGCTCGACTCCGTCTTCCATAGCAGTGTTAGCACCCTCACCACCGAGAATCGGCATAGCGTGAATTGCATCTCCTACCAATAGGATCCCTTGGTCTGCAAGGTCTTGGATGTAATCCTTGGTGCCTAGGCTACTCCGCATCAACCAATGTAGGACCCTATCCTTGCGAACTCTGCCCGCATTGAATATCTCCGCAAACGCTTGTCCTAGCTCCTTTAGATCTCCCAATTCTACGTAGAAAGCTTCGGGAATGTCCGTTGCACCAGTTATTGGCCTATCGGGATTGTGTAGCGGATCATTTTGACGTGCAGGACGCGAGTATGTGTAACCAACATCAACGCCCTCGGTAGAGAAGTCATTAACACATATCTGAAGAACCACATCATCTCTTCGTGACTGGATAATGGTATAGCCCTGCATTTGTGGTCTTATCGTTCTTTTATACTCATGGACTGCCATCTTCCGACTACCGTTGAAAACAACGTAGGGCAGCACTTTGACTTGCATGTACGGCGCCAAAGATTTGCGTACCTGGGAGTGAACGCCGTCGGCTCCAATCAGAATTTTGCTTTCGATAGGCGCCTCTCGTATAATGATTACTTTGATTTTCCCAGGAAAAATCTCGATATCTTCGATGGTATGTCCCCATCTTATATCTTGACCCTCTCTGAGCAGCCGCTCGAATCTTCCACGGTGGCAACGAAAGGTCCCGGAAGTTGTATCTATGCTGGTGGACATCAAGTCCCCTGCAATTGCTCCGCTGCCACCTCGATTAGTATCGACTGATAACATATCGCGAAAGGTAGATTCATCCATGTGTAACGCGGCGAGGAGGGGTCTGTAAGCCCATGGATGGAGCGTGATGCCATAATTGTTACGTGGCGGAGAGCTGAATTTCTCGATTATCAAAGTAGGGATGTTCTTCTGTTTGAGGCACCGTCCTAAAGTTAGCCCTGCGATGCCGGCCCCAGCGATGACTATAGGAGAAATCGACATACTTGGTTGAATCTTGGAGTCCTGGTGGATCTTCAATTCCATAAGTGGACTAGCTTCTCTCTTAGAGCTAGCGTTCTTTGGAGAAACTCGATCTTGTGGGATGTGTACCCAAGTACCTTAGCATAGCGTCTCTACCAGTTTCGTTCAATCGTCCATCCCTTTTGCTTTTCGACCTAGCGTCGAGGCAAGGCAGAACGGGACACCCATTCCCCTAATGGAGATGAAGATCGCTCAGCAGGTCCAGTATAACGATAGTATGGAGAAATACACGACCAAAACGACGAGTATCACAGCCCCATCAAATATTACATTCCTCATATCCCTATCCCAACAGATGTAAATTGGCCTTCCCAAGCAGCAGAATTTCGAAACCATGCTTGCATCGTAAATATCATTAAGATCATATCCATACAATCATCAAAAGTACTGCCATCTCATCCGTAAATCGTAAAAACTTCCCTCGGCCCTACAATAGCCTCATTACCTCGATGCGTACGGCTTGTTCATAGCTGCGATCTCCCTTGCAATAGTGGCCCACTCTAACTCCCGCTTCACTGGCTCCCCCCTCTTCTGTTGGCAGACTTCGTCCCATTTCAGCAATTCATAAGCAAATCGCAGATGTGGCTGAATAATCACGTTCAGTCGGCGTGCCCGTACATAGCAGTACGCTCGTGGAAAAGAAAGTCCTAGAGAAGACATGACTTCTGCAATGCATATGGTCGCGGAACGAGAAACCCCTACGCGGCAATGTACAAGGGTCGCCGATTCATCAGCTTTGCCCCGGCCTAGCATCCTCGGTCAGTACTATGACAAAGATGGGTGGGGAAATTGATAACTCTTACCAACGAATTCGAGACACCGCTCAAAATCCCTCATGAGTGGATCCACACCATTATCCTGGACACGGTCTACAAAGAGCAAATATTTAGCACCCCAGCTGGCCACTTGGGCTTTGGTCCAGTTCACAGGCTCCCCAATGCTCAATAGCCTCTTGATCCCCATAGCTTTCAGTAAATCAGGATTGTTCGCATGTGCCAGATTTCCAAGATACATGTAGGGTAAAATACGACTTGGTAAGCTTCCATCAATGCGTGAGATCCATACGGGCTCTATCTCTGTTGATCGAACCCTTGATATGAGCGATAGAGTGGGCACCAGGCGATGGTGCAAAGAAGCAAGCAAAGCGACGTCCGAAGGGTAAGCGAAAAAGTTACGTTTCTTCTCACAATGAAGACGCAACCAAGCTTCGTGTGCTGGAATTTGTTCAGCATACATGTAATATGCAAGAGCTAGAAGCGTGCTCTCCGTATAGCCATCGGTGCAATGTATCAAGAATTTGCGTGGCCGAGGATTCAAATGGATCATGGAGATATCCCCATCAGAATCTACTTCCTCGTCTTCACTGTTGCTTTCAACGGTTACTCTTGGATTCGCGAGCGATTGAATCCATTCGCACATTACTTCCAGTGAGTCAATTCCTGACTGGATGTTTGTTTGAGGCATAATGCTCCCAGAAGACGGAAAATCAATATGCTGTGGTGCTGATACACTCCGCTCGCCAATACGCTTGAGAGTTTGAGCGTCCGGGGATTGCGCTAGGTCGCTGGCCTCGACAAAGATGTCAAATATCGGATGATCCTCTGACGGCGGGCAGATTAGCGAGTCTGGTGTGGGCCCCAGCCATACGTTGTTTGCTATCTCGGATGCTTTCGACATCTTGCTCATCTCTTGCCGCTCACAGTGAGCTGCTACTGTTAGAGTGCAGAATTCTCGAGACTTGCTGAAACTCACAGAAATCTAGCATCTTGCCAGTTGCATGCCCCTGTGAGTCAATAGCAACGATTTCAGGATGTTGTATCTCGATATCACTGAAAGAGTCTGCAAGCGGTGTCAGACGTAATGCTTGAACGTTAACGGAAAAGATAGACAGACTTGATAAGACGAATGTACTGAATACTGGTGCGTCATAGTCACCATTATTGCTGTTCTTGACTCGCAAATTTCTCTGGGAGAATGCAAGTCTCTCAGCTAATTTGCGTGCTTCTCCGTCCCTGGCTCGTTCATCCGTATATACCACGATGTCCGAAACCATAGCCATCTTCGCAGTCTGTATCTGGAAATTCCGTACGGAGAAGCCTTCTCTGGGATCAACATCCAAAAAGCTAGCAGCCTGACCTCTATCAGCTTCCAAGACTTCGTCCTCGCTTATGGCACCTTTCAGTCTGGCCCTTGTAAGGTCACCTCCCACTTTTACTACAGTGATACCGCGAAAGCATGTTGGCGTATTTCGCAGCGCTTTTCGACGCGCAATAAAGAAAGCTAGCTGACTTTGATTTTCTGCATGCAACCCATGCAGCCACGGAAAAGCGAAATGGGGCTCGGGGAACAGCTGGCCTGCGAGCTCGTTGGTCGCGGCAGCTAAGGTGAATGCATCAATGGAGTAGACCGGAGGCTGATCCAATAGTCTAGTATAGGTGTTAGGGGGATAAAGCCGTGAGAAAGCCTGAAGACCTGTGTGTTTGGAAGGTGGAGATGCAGGCGGGGTAAGAGTTTGCTGTGACGCGCCCGGTGCAGGACCCGGAGGGCAATATGCAAGGTGCTTGTTGGGTATAGGAGCAGAGTTAGGTCTTTTAGTATCGACATTCGGAGAAGGTGGAGGTGTCAAAGACGTCCTGGATACCGGGTGGTGAATGACGAGTGTAGACATTCTAGGCTCTGCATCGGCGGTGATAAAACGCCCCAAATCTTCCCTCGAATCTGGTGCGACCGTGCCTTCGAAGTCAGACTTTCAACTTTATGCACTTGACTGAAGTGGGTAATCGCATCCAACCATCTTTCTTATCGAAGAGCCTGGTGGAGGTGAATAATGGTAAGAGCCCCTCGTGGAAGGGATGTCGTGGCCAGATGAATAAGGGCGTCGTCTGAGCGCAGATGGCTTGGAGGAAAGAGGACCTCAATGGAAACTGTTTGAGAACCAAGGTTTGTCATTAGATACTGTGACTGTCAAATAAGAATTAGAGCGTTGAAGCCAGGTATTCATCGTACTTAGCTCAAGAAGGAATGATATTAACGCCAGTCAATCAACAACTGGTACTAGAGTGACGAAAAAGTTGGATCGTGCCTCAGATAGACAACTTTAGTTAGATGCCATGGAAAGGACACAACGTGAATTGAAGGAAATGGCAATGGATAGAAGCAGAAATGTTGTACTTTAACACTATGAGATAAGCTCGCATGGAACACAGCATGGCTGGGCACTGACCAACGAACCCCGCCATGCGGGGCGGCGGACGCTAAAGTGGGCGCTTGGACAGGAATTATCAAAGACACTTCCTCTCGTCGGAAGTGAGGTCAGCCTAGTCGATCATCGTGGTTGAGGCGACCGTTGCTGATCGATATCCTCAGCATAGGAACAAAAGCATGCACGACAGCCCATCCGATATATGGGATCCTTACCGGACTAGCGGTTGCAGCATGCTATATGTTATATTCCTCGAATCAAAGTTCGCTTTCTGCACTCCACCGATGCCTCATCGATCGATCTTAAAGCAGTCTTCATCAAAGCCCAACCTTTGATTATGGTCCGAGATGAGCTATCGAAAGTGTCTGGCTGATTCTGAACAAATTCCTAGCGCTCGCTCTCGGCCTGTTCATAGGCTATAGCTCAACGCTTTTGTTCTCAATTCCTCTGCAAGACGCTCGAGGTAGAATCTCCCAAAGTCCGGTGGTAACTTATTGAACGATTCAGCGATCTTGGCAATATCTTGTCTTCCCTTCTCATAGGCTTGGAGATCCCGATTTCCGTACAGATCTCGTCCCGGAGCATAGCCGCGATCGAGATTGCGAAAGAACACATTGACAGAGATGCTGACATTACCCGTGGGTGACGCCGTATGAAGCCACAGTGGAGGTAAAAATAGAATGTCGCCCGGTTCAAGAAAGACTTCCTGAGGGTGTGCCAATGCGAGAGTAGGGTCCTTCGTGGTACTAGCATCGAAGCAATTGATAGAAGAGCTGGAAGTGCCCGGAGGTATAGAAAACAGCGAGACGTCAGATGGTGGATATAAGATCAGCCGCTTGCTGCCCTTTATTTGACAGAGCACGTTTGCCATGACATCGTAGTGCAGCCAGATAGCGACTGTGCCTGACACCCGGAGGACTGAGCTATGCATATTCCTCTTAACCGTGTCATACTCTGACGGTAGCTCAAAGTCAGGCCCAAGCTCTGGGAAGTTGATCCAGAAATCAGCGGGCTTTCCGGACGGATCGGTTGACGCGATTGATCTTAGGTATTGTCGTGAGCCTCTACTGACTTCTTCAAGGAAGGTTTCAAAGGACTTTTGAACATATCTGAAATTCTTTTCTTGGAAGTCCATGTGGGTATCAAAAGCTTCGTGTACGATGACCTGAACTATGTTAGCTGGACGATCAAAGAATGGATTCTCATACCCTTACCGCTCGATCAGGTCCGATTTTCCTCTTCAGATTGTCTATTGTCCACAACGAAGTGCATGAACCTAATTGACTATTACGAAATACGACAGGGCGACCTTGACCTACAATGCGATCGAAACCTTGTGCTGATCCAACCTTTTCAGACTTGACCATAAACGGAAGGGTGGGGCCGGCCGCAGATAGCAAATTAGAACTGAGCTCTTTCCTCACATCATGTAGTGGTAGTTGCTCAGCTTTCTTAGCAAACAAAGGTAGGACAGCACACCGTTCTCCCTCATTGATGGACAAGGTGACTAGGCAATGATTCCAGTACGTTCCAAATGAGAAACACACCGCCCCTCCCCCAGTGATAACCACGTTGTTGCGAAAGAAAAGCGAGCTGTGACCTACGAGTAGGAGACGTTGGCTGCCCACCTGGATATCGAGAGTGGCGCAGTACCAAACACTTTTCCCACTTTCATCGGTTTTTCCTTTTGTCAATACGACGCAAGTCATGTCTTGCGCCATATTCTGGCCGGGCACACCCCCTATGAGCAACACCCCTACAGGGGATTTGACGAGGGAAGCGCCTATTCTACCGATGACGTTTCGAGTCAAAAGGTCTCCACTGTCATGATATGCTGGACATTGGACTAAGTTGCTTTTGAAGGGAGCAGTGGATTCAGCGAGCACCTTGAGAGGCCTTAGAGATATGCTTAGATCTTTTGTGCTGCCAGAAATGGACCACTCCCAGATCTCAGAGACGATCGTGCATTCTGAATTCATGCCGCCGACCAAGATACCGACACCAGGGCCGGTTGATACCATGGTAGCACCAAATCGCGCGGCCAAATTGTGACTTGTAACACCGACCTGACACCATCCGAACCCCTCGCGCCACAACAACCACTTATCGGAAACCATATTACCATGAGTTCTTCCACCATAGATCAGTACACCTGTATGGTTCTGGTTTAGCAATCCAAAATCCACTTGCGCGGCAGAGTGTCTGAACAAAGCCATGGGAAGGTCGTCTACCCTCTCCCAGTGGTCGCGGAAAATCCAGCAGTCCTTGAGCGCGGTAGCTGGGGACGTCCTCCCACCTACAAGAAGGGACATATTTTGATCCAAAGTTGTCATCGAATGGCACATTCGTGGTTGGACACAGGTAGAATCTAGCCCAACCGGGAGGTCAGCCTCCGCATCACCGTAGAGGTTCGTGCTGCCCATGCGCGTTTGGGGTCCTAAACCGCCATGATGTCCAACAGCATCCGACGAGACTGGGACCAGAACTCCGAATCTGCGCACATTGCCCTTCGGGATGGGCTCAGAATGTGCGATTAAAGGGATCCCGCGCCAACGTTCGATACGTCCAGGGACCTGCTCTGGTCGATAAGGCATAGATCGTGGTGATACAGCGCTCCTCTTCGGTGAATAGTTCGCAGCTTCAAGCACAAAATAGTGAGATGCGAATAGGATGAACTCCTCCCATTCGTCAAAAGGCTCGACCAGGTTGAGCCCATTTCTTTGCTCCAAATTTACGAATAATGGGTCGCTCCAGAGGTCCCACAGACTCCTTGCAGTGGCTAGAGACCACCCACATTGGCGGAATCGGAGCTCTTGGTCTACCAATGTTGGGTACTTCTGCACCGATCTCAGTGGTGTATTTAGATGGTCAAAATGCTCAATCATCTTCTGCGCAAAGGGATGTTCGACGCCATCCGGTAGATGCTGTTCGAGGAGACAAAAGCGTACTGATGACTGTCAGCAAAATAGGAGCCTGACTTAATCGCCATAAATTTTATCATACTGTCATTGTGATTTGCTGCCCAATGTATTAACGAATCTGCTGCATCAACGTCCATGTATGTTACAGAAACTTCGGCAATGCAAAGGATCAAAGCTCGTGATAAGTCCGTGTCATTGGTCAGTAGTGCTTCGAGTTTGGGGATATCCGTCAGGTTACATCCCAGAGCGGAGTAATGTTCGCTTCGAAGGTGTATACCACTGCAATGCTCCAGGATCTGATAGGAACCCACTAAACTTTTGAGTTGCGGCGTGTTGAGTACGATCTCTCGTTTCTTTGCTATTAACTCTGGGAAATCGACGTCGATAAATCTGGTCTTCCGACATCTGAAAGCATCGTTCGAAAGGCATTGGAAAGCTAAAGGATCACTGGACACATCTCAATTCCCATGAGAACAAGGCCTAGCGACTGGATCATATCGTGACTCACTATCCACATCCAAGATTGATGACTACCTTCTGTTTATCAGACGGCTCGTCAATAAATCGTTTGATCACCTTTTCAATAGCATGCATGCGCAGCCAGTATCCACCTAGTCAGTCATTAGAAGCCGGATGTTCTAAGAAAATGGCGATCCATTAAGAAAACACGTTGGTGTGCAAGGATCAAGATTATGAAGGCTGCAAAACAAGTGCTTTACACCGAGGCTCACCGGCGACTTCAGACCCGAGGATGCTGAGGAATATCAAGATAAACAAGGTAACGCAAATAGATTGCCCAGCTCTAGGCATCGAGCATCTTCGTATCTTGTTGATGGCATCACATATGTCACTTACGATTAATTAATGGGGATCTGCGTAGCGGCTTCTTGACAAAATATCGATAGAAATGTGGCTCGGGGTAGTATAAACGCTCCACACTTCTCTTGGATACAATAGAGCTATTATTTGTAGCAATTACCGAATCATCCTGCTTTGACTTCCTTGATTTGGGGGAATGAAAATCTCCTGCCATTCTCCGTTGTCGCTGTATACTGATGCCAGCAGTGGTGGGCGAACAAATTAATTTGAATTGAGAAAACGTGTTTTGCCGCAGTCATCTGCCGGCGCTTGCGAACGTGGCGGCTATCTTATCGCGCTTCATGTTCAAGGTGTTCCACTTACCATCACTTAGGATCAGCTGCCGCTCGGAGTACTACAAGTAATCGAAGAAGGTCATGGTTGCAGCCTGATGCATCAAGTACCCGAATATTAGACTTAGAACTTCCTTTCTCTAACATCCCCAAGCAAGGGTTGTGATATCTATGGCCGGGATCATACTGCACACCTTTCGACAACGTCCAAGACCACTGCTATCAGGTTGATGAGAACATTGATTTGGCTGGGCGATATCGTTCGGTAGATTGACATACTATACTCAATATGGCGATGAATTTTGTCACGTTCAACCAGGACTACAGCCATTTGGCTGTTGGTATGTATCCATAGTCTTGGAGACGCAATCATGTGTTAATCTCTATCTGTGAGGTACCTCAAGAGGCTTCCGGATTTATACCACCGACCCTTTCTCCAAATGCTTCGAGACAAAGCAGGGTGACATTGCATTACTGGAGATGCTTTTCTCCACATCGTTGGTTGCTCTTGTTCTTTCACCACGGAGGCTGCAGATCACAAATACTAAAGTACGTCCACGTCTCCTCATATCAGTCGACATGCAATAAACTACGGGAACGCCGAGTATTTTATCACTTTATGCTTGGCGTTCCAATATGATCGAGCTGACGAACCATGCTTTTGCAGAGACAATCCACGATATGCGATCTCACCTTTCCCACCACCGTACTGGCTGTGCGGATGAATAGGAAACGCTTGGTGGTCGTCCTAGAAGATCAAATATATCTCTATGACATAAGTAACATGAAGCTATTATACACAATCGAGACCTCTCCAAATCCAAATGGTGATTGGTATACTCTGATCCTTTGGGCACCCACTGACAGATTCAAGCCATATGTACGCTCTCACCTTCATCCGATAGTTGCTATCTAGCCTACCCCTTGCCTCAAAAGGCAGCACCATCATCGTTCGCACCGCCATCTCACGCCCCGCCTGGCAGCACACACATCGCCCCCACAAGCGGCGACGTCCTCCTTTTCGATACCATCAAGCTTGAAGCAATCAATGTCGTCGAAGCACATCGATCACCATTGTCATGCATCACTGTCAATGATGCTGGGACCCTCCTCGCTACTGCATCCGACAAAGGAACCATCATTCGAGTGTTCTCCATACCCTCTGCTCGCAAGCTTTATCAATTTCGTCGTGGCTCTATGCCCTCTCGTATATACAGCATGTCATTCAACACTACATCCTCCCTCTTGTGCGTATCTTCAGCTACGGAAACGGTACACGTATTCAAACTTGGTACGTCTCCTCAGGTCCGAAGTAAAGATGGCGCTTCGGTGATCTCTACATCGTCTTGGCGGCGCGACCGGAGTGTTAGCCCAAGCGGCAGTGATTCTCAGCTGGATCTCAAAAGTTGTGCAAGTAACGGATCAGAGAGTACCTCCGCGAAAGCTCGGAAACATAATGGCACACTCTTGGGCATGATCAGAAGAACCTCCCAAAACGTAGGGACCACCTTCGCAGCTTCAGTGGGGGCGTACCTTCCCTCGGCGGTCTCCGAAATGTGGGACCCAGAGCGGGACTTTGCATGGATGAAGATACCGAAAGCTCCACCGTCCGCACAGGGTGGGGTGCTGAGCTCAACGGCACCTCTTCGAAGTGTTGTGGCCATGAGCAGCAACAGCCCGCAGGTAATGGTTGTGACTAACGAAGGACATTTCTACGTATTTGGTATTGACTTGGAGAAGGGAGGTGAAGGGACTTTACTTAAAGTATATGAAGTTGGTGGGGAGAGTGACAGATTAGGAACCAGCATCATGGATGACTAAAGCTTTCCTGTGTATTACAATTTAGCGTGGCAGATTTCTGGCGACATGGGGTCACGTCAAGGGCTGGCGTTTGTAAAGCTTCTAGATACCTTGGCTTGGGGAGGCTAGAAGACGCTACTCGATCAGGAATTCGAGTTATAAAGTATCCTTTACCATGGTTACTCAGGGACGTCTGGCCTCGAAAGGGCAATAGCATTCACCTCTCAAATAGCTCCAAGAATGCATCTTTGCCGTTAATTGTTCTGATGCTGTTTGATCCTATACCCATTGCGGCAGCTAACGCAACGCTAGTGACCCGTCTTCTCGCATTGAAACACAGTGACTATGAGTAACGTCCCTTTCTACGAGTCAGCATGCAGCAACAGCATCACGAAAGTCTACTCACTATATGGATAAGGCTTCCTGAGTAGCAATCACCTTCATATGTTGGATCTAAGCGTAGGACTTTGCCCTTGCCGCTAGCACAGAGTGCGTGCACGCGACTGCCCCCCAATACTCTTACCATCTGGCAGCACCAACATCTTTCACGTTCTAGCTAGTCGCCATTGGGGAACAACGCCGAGATGGACTCAAAGATGGATGTGGATATGGGGAAGCTGCCTGAGCCTCATCGCCTATCGCCCACAACGGAGCCGCAGTCAATACCGACCTTAGACGGGTGGATAGAAAACCTGATGAATTGCAAGCAGCTAGCGGAGAACGATGTGCAAAGGTTGTGCGATCGGGTGCGTAATATGGAGATCCTCACATCACGAGCGATCATACCAGGGCCATCTAGGCTGACTGGAGTTGTGTAAAGGCTAGGGAAGTATTGACCGATGAGTCGAATGTGCAGCCCGTGGTTCGTTGCCATCCCATAAAGCAACCTCTTGCGTCGACGACGAAACTGATCAAGTGCTCTAGAAATGTCCGGTCACTGTATGTGGTGACATACACGGCCAGTTCCATGACCTCATGGAGCTGTTCAAGATTGGTGGACCTAACCCGGACACGAATTACCTCTTCATGGGTAAGCATCGACAAATCATTGGCAAAACTTCAGTACTGAGCTATGCATTGATACGTAGGTGATTATGTTGATCGAGGCTACTACTCGGTCGAAACTGTCACCCTTCTTGTTGCTCTCAAAATCCGCTACCCCCAACGCATTACTATACTCCGTGGTAACCACGAGTCACGTCAAATTACCCAAGTCTATGGCTTCTACGACGAATGCCTCCGAAAATATGGCAATGCAAATGTTTGGAAATACTTTACTGACCTCTTCGACTACCTACCCCTGACTGCCCTTATCGACAACCAAATATTCTGCCTTCACGGAGGTTTATCGCCCAGTATTGACACGCTGGACAATATTCGAGCGTTGGATAGGATTCAAGAGGTGCCACATGAGGGTCCGATGTGCGATCTCCTCTGGAGTGACCCTGACGATAGGTGCGGATGGGGTATAAGTCCGAGAGGTGCAGGCTACACTTTCGGTCAAGACATATCGGAAGCTTTCAACCACAATAATGGGCTAACGCTGGTGGCTCGAGCGCATCAGCTTGTGATGGAAGGTTATAATTGGAGCCAAGAGAGGAACGTCGTTACGATTTTCTCAGGTTATATAACCCACTTCAATACCTTGCCCATCATCATGCTGACTCCAGTCCCAGCGCCCAACTACTGCTATAGATGTGGGAACCAAGCGGCTATTATGGAGATCGACGAGCACCTGAAGTATACATTGTCAGTACATGGAAGTTGACTGTACTGAAGCTGTGCTAACATTGTATAGCTTGCAGTTCGATCCTTGCCCAAGAGCTGGAGAGCCCATGGTTTCGAGGCGTACTCCTGATTATTTCTTGTAGACAGCATAGACTTGGAGCGGGCGTCGCTGCTAACATAGCAATAATTGATATGAAAGCATCGGAATTGGTGCACGGTCAATGCTATGTCTCTCACCTCCTGAAACTGTCCTCGTTGACTCATCGAGGCTCGTATGCAGCGTCGCATAAAATTTGATGACTCGACCACGCCCTCTGTGAGACGCTTCGAATCAGCTCTCTATTTTAAACTCGGTGCAATTACTGAGCCTCTTGAGATATCCCAGATACTGAAGCCGTGGCCATTGTCTCAGGGGCATATTAAGCATTCTCCCGGCCTTTGTGCCGCCAAGGCTTAATCTTCTCCTCACTTTCCTCAAGCTGGATGAATCTACTCGTCTACAAGCGCCATATGTGTCCATTGTCAAATACGATTCCTTGCTTGAACGAATACAAGGTCAGCAGAACAGCAGATGTGCACTGTTTAATGCCATGGCATATGGCAGACATCGAGGTCACATATAGCATAGCTATAGCCCTATTCCATAAGCGCAACATTATTGTACGAATCTAGCACGTTCTCTAAGAGGTGAATCGACACTTCAGGGCTTGTGCATCTGCTATCTGGTCAGCATAACCCTCGTTCTCCGCCTATCTTGGATATTTTCTTACCTACTGCCAGCGTTCTATGCTTGCCAAGGAATACCTCGGCACTATAAGTATAAAAGTCACACAGAGTAACCGATGAGGCTTGAGCCATCATGGCTCAGCATCATCAACTTCCATTTATCACTACCACACGTCTCGAAGTCAGCCCAGGTCAAGAGGTAGGCATGCATGACTTCCTCCGCGGCTTGAGGAGACCACGCCCCAGAGTCATCGCAGTCCCCGCTCCCCACGACATATTGTCACTGAACGCTACGGCAGCGGTGGATCGTAGCGTCTCCTTCCAATCTGAGGGTCCCTCACGCGGACTATCCAAGGAGCAGGACGAGCTTCTCACGCCACCGATGCGCCTGGAAATACACGCAATGGTTCATCGGCCAATGAACAATATCATGGAGGCACCGAATGTTAATCGTGAGTGTTGTGCTTTGTTCGATATTCTCCAAATATGCCCATTGTCAAAGTGAAAGGCTATGTCTTTCGGAGCGCACTCGTTGCACGCATCTCATGAGGAGAATCGATGCCTTGAAAGGGTAACACTGACTGCTGAACAATCAAGGCTTCTACACAAGGAAGGCAAAGTTCTTGTCTCCTGCGACGGAGGAGCCGAGAGGTCCTTTACCCCTATCCTGTTCTCGGGGCGCCCTGCAGGATGTGGAGCAGCTTACAGAAGACCGTCAACATGAATCCGAAGTCAAGATGGACAGCCCAGACATTGCTTCGAAGCGTCAGACACCGTTGACAAAGGCAAACAGCGAAATCTATTTATCGGACTTTCCCAAGAAGCAGAGACACGATGAAACACTTATCTCCGATCCCGAAATCATCAGACAAAAGAAGAGGAAAATCAGAGCAAATGAAAAGAAAAGGCGAGTACCAGTCAATGAGCTTGCGCTTGTACCGAGCTTGCCTACCCGCTTAAATTTATCGCCAGCAGCAGAGGTGAGGGTCGTCTTCTCCTTAGGGTTATACGTCATGAGAGGAACGTTGACTCATTCGATGGCAAAAGCACAACCGTCCAGTTATGATAATCTCCGGTGCAGGCTGCGAAGGTCAGCCCGAAGAGGCTTTGGACGACATCGATTTGACTCTACTTGGCGAAATTGGCGATCCTCGTGATCAAGGCTCCTACAATAACAGCCAAGCCCAAGTGTCCAGAAAGGCCACCATTGCAAAGCCACAAACTGAAATCCGAAGGATCTACCACACACCGAAGCGTCACAGCATTTCCCATGCAAGTTTCAGATTCCCTCCCGCAGATCCCAATGCGGCGAAAACCCGTGAATGGAAGCTCGGGAGCGGATTTGAGGGTACCGAGTTGACGAGCACGGCCGGACTGAAGTCTACCAAAGTATATCAACCTAAAGTCCAAGGCGTGAAACAAAACCGCTTCAGAGCGACTTCGATACGAGGTCTCGAGCTATCTACTACCAAATCGCCAAGTGTTCAAGCAAAGACTTGTCAATGGCTTCCCCATGGGAGCCTACTTCTTTGTGCGAAAACTGTATCCGAGCGCTCTTCTCCTAGCCGAAAGCTACGTTCAGCAATGAAGACAAATGAACTGAAAACAGATCAACGCTATACAGATTCTGGCGGCGAAGCCATCTGCGACCTTTATCGCGCTGTGGCAACTCCAATGATAGCCCCCACTAGAGAGGCAGACCTAAGAAAATCTGTACGATTGTCGGCTGCCCAGACTCCTTACACTAGGCTCAACCGAATCGTGAACAAAGACAAGAGAGAGTCTGAGGACAGTCAGAACATAGGGGAACCACCAAATTCGCAGCGTGTAGGGTTACTAAATCACCGCAAGAAGGTCAGCTTTGTCTTTCAAGCCAGCGGAGAGAGCGAGCGACATTCTCCTCAAGAGGCTTGTACTGATAGCGCTGAGAATGATTTCGATACCCACAACACCACTTGGTATGGCGAAGCTCGAGCAGAGAGCCAGCAGACTCTACCGTTGACATTTCCTTCGAGATATGCAATAAAGGCGGAGCAGATCACCGAGAGGTCCAGGTCTTATCACTGCAGGCCAGTAATTTCAGCCGAATCCAAGGACCGATTAGGGATGAACACGGATCGTTACTTGACGAGCTAGTAGCAGATTACGACTTCCATTTATTTCGACCTTCGAGAGACATGGCTATTGACATCTCGACTTCACGCAGTCTTGCTCTAAGCGGATCCATCAACCTAGCGTTATCTTCATGTTTTCTAATGGCGAATCCATCAAGACCAATGGAACTGCAAGACTCACAATGAGGGAAGATAAGATTTTGACACATGGCCGTGACGAAAGCTGAAGCCTACATTCACGGTACAATCAAAGAGCACAACACCAGAAATAATGCTGATGGTGTGGCCTCATGCAGCATAAGAGTAAGTCAGGCTCAACGCCTCTTATGATATGGATATTAGTACGAAGAGATACGTGTCGACTTGCTCAGGAAGGAAAATGGAGGGGAGGGTGGATGGTGGAATGGATGGTGGTGGGATTAGCTAGCATAGTCATATTTCCGACCATTCGTATTGGCATAGGACATGAGCTGCAAGCCGAACAATAATGACACAACAATGACTACTTGAGAGTGTTCGGTGCACTCAATCTCCATCATTTGCTCATCACGCTTTTCAGCTCGCGGACTGTTGCAGCCTCTCAGTTGAGGTAAGGAAGTAGGTAATACTCCACCACCAGATCTCGTTAGAGGGTTCACAACCATCGGAACGACCAGCACAGAAGAATCCAGCCAATTATACAGCACCTGGATTAGAGTTGTAGTAGAGAGAGATGAGTTGAATGGAGAGCTTGTTAAGTCCGCGCGGCAGGGTAGTTCTATGGAAATAAGCGACGACCAGAAGGCATAACTTATTCGTAATACACAATGCCTGATGCAATAGATGCTCTGCAGTGACATGCAAGTCATCCGGATTTCCTGATCCTACACATTCACAATCATCATGTCTATAAATTCAGGAAATGTCTTCAGCGCCCAGAGCCTCTCCACTTACATGTATAAAAGCCTACCCAGAGAGCCTTCTCACGAGCTCCGGAACCCATATGATGCCGTTGCACTTCTAAGCCATGCTTGCATGCTTGCTGTCGGCTTCCGGCTCATTGGACTTGGAGAGAACCATAAAATAGGCATGCTCCTACCTCCCATGTCTCATGCAGCATAATATGCTGACCCGCTTGCAGAAGCTTCTTCCGACCTTGACGACCCTCAGCCTTTACCTCGAGAATGGAATGCCTCAACATCTGGCGATTACGCCTTCCGCTACGCACACAGCCAGTCTTCGTTGCAATATCTCATCAAAATCAGCCGGCTTGGGAGCAAGTCCGTGATCAACGGCATGGGTATTGGGGACGACAAGGTGCATACGACGGATATCAAAATCAAAGACTACCTCTCGGAATCCTCATTCCCACACAAGTTGCCAGCCGAGGGCGCAAGCGAGGGCGAGCTGTCCATGAGGAAGGCATTCATCTCCGCCGGTCGGATGTTAGACGCCGCATCACTACTGAAGCTGCAAATCATCCAAAAGTTGGCGCCCGGTCTATATAAAGTAAGACCCATTCTGCTCTATACATCTACAAACATGGAATCTACATATTGAAAACCCCGCATAGGAAGGCTACGAAGATTCGGCGCATGCAGCCAGCCAGAACCCATCCACACGAGAACAAGGCGGTCCTAGACAACCGCTTCCAGGCAGGGCAGGGCACGCACCCCCCGATCACGACCCCCTACGCGACGATCGACTGCCACCGCACGCTCAGCCAAGACCCTTCCACGATCCCCTAGCCGCTGAACCGCGACGACCGTATCCAGTCGGTGATTTCCCCCCGCCCGGTTTCGAGGACGAATACGAGCTCCACAGACCGCCGAGGGGGGGGATAGGCGGGGAGAGACAACCGCTGAACATTGGCGAGAGAGATCTATATCCGCAGGGACTGGGACCGCATGATCCGTTGCGAGGAGGCGGAGGCTACGGACCTGGCGGAGGAGGTATGCATCCGACCTTTGACGACCCCTTGTTCGGTGGTCGTGGCGGTGGTGGGGGTTTAGGCGGATATGATGGACAGTAAGTCATTGACTCCGCTCGAGCGCTAATGGTGGTAATTTTTGTTGACTTGGCACAGAATCCCACCAGGAGCTCGGTACGATCCTGTAGGCCCGGGCGGACCGCGCTTTCCAGGCGGTGGAAGGGGAGGGTTCGGTGGAGGTGGGGCGCCTCCTAATCCGTTCGGAGGCTTTGGCGGTAACGACTTCATTTGAATTCTGAGAAGTCAGTGGCTCGGACGGACGGACGGACGAATGTATGTATGTACGTATGGGTTTTGATGCCTTTGCATAGCGGGGATGGGGAAAAGGATCCATCCAGGATGGGCGAGGATTGGGTTACGATAGGAATGAATTCTACGAGGACGAATTGCTTTCGCCATCTTCAATACTGCTGTGTGGGACATTTTCTACTGAACAGGAAGTACGCTCTCCCGTGAACAAATCTCACAGACTACCAACTTCACCATGCAGTCACTACCTCATACGTAGCGAATCACTTCGTCCATCTTCGATACTGCCCTACACCGGAGAATTATCTACGGACCAGACAGTAGTTAGAATACTCAAGCTCCAGCTGTAGATAGTCACACTTCCCACGGTCCCACACTCACCTCCCCATCAAGCCTACAACATACCAATCATAAACAAAGAGCCAATAGGACGAAACCCCAAACCCACCCCACACACACACATACCATCCACCCACCCAGCCTCGCATCCTATCCCATCTCCATACCGATTCTCACACCCATAATAAACCCACCCCACCTTTCCTACCTTATTCTTCATAGCGCGTTGAAGAAAGCTGGTATCGTAGATATCATGGGATGGGATGGAGCCCAATGGAGGGAGAGGGAGAGGGAGAGGGAGAGGGAGAGGGAGAGAGGGGTGTTTGTGAGTGGGTAGGGTATACTATGTAACGTGTATAGCGTTTGGTATTTGGGGATTGCTAGGATTAGTAGGATATCATGAGTGAAAGGTAGGTAGGATATGTGAATGTTTGATTGTTGATAGGAAAGGTAGGCTTGGTGGGAAAGGTGACTGTGATTTTGGATGTTTTGTTCATAGATGCCGGTTAGAATACCAACTTCACAGCGGAGTACGTACTCCTCCCCTCCGACCTGCCCCCCGCCTCCATGCATGCAGACTACATATCCCCGCACAAAGCCATGTCGAAGAATCCAATCTCCATCTCTTGGCACCACCAAAAATCAACCTTACCCGCATTCGACAAACCTTGCGAAGACGCCACCCGTTGAACCCCCAACCCCCTGATCTGAAACCTTCCAAACGAAGACAAGGTCTCGCAGTTTCAATTCCTTCAGACGGGATGCCTTTGAGTAGCGTGAAGCCATCCGGTAACGAACGGTAGAGTAGCATTTTCATCTGCAACTAATCTGGTTGCGTTCGTTCCCGGGACCCACGCTCGCCGTTCGCCACGTCCCGCGCCCGCGAGCCCGGGACGGGCAACTTTTGCGCGGCCGGCGTGGGTTCGGGAACGAGTTCGCTGGGCGCGCACGGTTCACAACTCTCTTGGAGCTTTTTGGGGTGTGTCATTTCTCGTTGGGTTCCCATGATAGAACTGAAATCCCTGCTTCTTGATAGGATGAGCGTCGATGATGAGATGAGGCTCCGGTAGGACGTTGCAACGTGAGAATCTGCATTGGGAAGGGGTTGCGAGATGTGTAGGTTGCATTGAACTTGCGTAGTCGCTTCAGATAGAATGGAGTCTTCGGCGCATTGTTCGAGGGGTTTTTGTCGTATGCGTATTGAGCGTGAATGCTGGTATGTTTTATGAGGATTGCCCGAGCGCGCGACCTGCACGATAGCGGTCCGGCGGGACGTTTGATCGCGACTCTTCCTCGATGTAGTGCTACGCATGTCAAAAGGCTTTAGCTTGTTGGGTCACACCATGATTTACCTGCAGCGTTTTCTTCAGGGTCGGATAAGCTCTAAAGTGAGCTACTTCAAGCCGCAACCATAAATTGGGTCATGCACCCTCCATAACGGCGTTCGTGTCGGTCTTTAACATTGGATTTCAATGCCAGTATCCATCTTGCATTCTTCTCTAATATTCCGGTAGTGAACGTTCGTGTCGCAAATTGTACGAATTCTCTTATGGGTAGGTCCGAGTGCAGTCAGTAGCCAAAGTGCTGCAGGTCGAATGGGTAGCTGTTCAGTCATCGCATGCAGAGCTTCATTGAGCCCTAGAGGTTTGGATAAGGTTGTTCGTAGTGCACGATTGCTCTTTGCAGTAAGCTTGTCAGTCCAACCACGAGGGTCACCATGCCGGAAAAACAGTCTGGCTCCCACGTGCTTTAGTCTGGTAAAGAAGTGGACCTTGATACAGCGAGTATAGCATGATTATGTGACCAAGAGCACGCCGCACAATGTCCTGCGAGTATACATGCATATGGACTATGATCCATAGATGTGAATGTCGTCGATACGGCTGCTCAACAGCAGAGATACGGGACAGCTAGAGCCGTCTTCCTATCGGCATCTGGAAAGCTCGTCATGTCTGAAGGAAGCGAGTCGATATACAGCATAGACATGTTGGATGTGAAGATCAGGCTATGCCAAAGGACGACGAAACCACTGCCATTTGGAAACGTGGTCCGGTCGCTCTTCAGCGTCCTGCTAAGCTACAAGCGTACTGAAAGCTGTCAATCAGGTAGTATTGGGGTTTCTGCTTGACGTTTAGTACGAATGTATACCAGGGGGGACGCAGTTGGTGCAATGGTAACGAGGTGGTACCGTTCGTTTGAATGTAGCGTCCCGAGACTGAGGTCCATTGGCTGTTGTTCCCTCCTGGAGCCATAGAACTATAATCTCTAAGGCAGAAAGTGGTTGGACGGTGGCAATGACTCGTCCGAGTGTGACACTAGCTACGCTGGTAGCATGGCATATCAGATCGGTTCTCAAGTGCATTGCCGGGACGCTTCTGATTATTGTAAAGGTTGCAAGTACCGGAACGCTTGTATACGAAGATCTTGCTCTATTTGAGCGGTGTCCACAGAGGCGAAGGATGCAAGCAGTACATTTCGAAAGTGACAACCTGATGGAGTTAGTGGAAGACTGATACATGCCCTGTACCGACTAGTCTGGATGCGGCAGAGACGTTTGAGGTATCTAAGAGACTAAGCAGTCTAAGCCTCTAAGGTACCTTAGCGTTGGGAGGCGCTAGCGAGATATCGGAATCTCAGGGATCTGCAGTCTGTGCACTATCCCGTCATAGTGCGATGATCTACGACTACGTTTCAGAAAGGTGTGAGTACAAACACCGTCGTGATTGGACGATTCGGGAGTTGCGGAAAAGCTCGGACGGATCAACGTCTGGAGCATGCATCCTCCCACGTGGACCATGCATTGATTACAGCAGCTGACATATCCTCGGCTTCGACGGATGTCTTGCCGTGTGTGGGGTCAGCGATCACAGCGCATATCGTATTCATGAGGTGGATGGACGAATAAGTAGTTCTAGCGTACGTGGTCATTGTATTAATCCAAGTTTTGCTTGTGTACGCTAGACCGTGAGGATTGACCGGCTGGACCGAGAGCGAGTCTTGCGAAAGCACCGACTTGATCACTAATCTAACACCGTATCAGCGAAGGAGGCTGGGCAGGGTAATTCCAAAAGCCGAATCGGTACCCATCCTTCGTAAACATGAGTCAGTCCTCGGTAACATTTCTGAATTACCGCGGAAGTTTGGAGTGGAGTGGCTAAGAGGACGAGCGATGTTGGTATGAGGACGCCTCGAAGTGGCAGCAGCAAGCTGTATAAGTAATGCGACACTCGCTACGTCGGGCATGGGGATGGGGATGGACGATCTCCTGTTTCAACGAACAAGATCAGACTGGTTTGAGGAGGGGCTTGTATGAGGTACTCCAATGTCTGTTCGATGTTCGAAAAGGGTTGCAGTGGCGAACAATGGACATGCCAGATTGATCCTTCAGGATCATGAGTAGTGATCATGTCCACTTTCGGTCTGTCAGATCCTGTACCAGCTTTGTCGGAATCGCGTGGTTACCTAGGTACCTTACCCTTGGAAGTCGGGCTTAGGCGTAAGCATTAAGCATAGCCCACGTGCGCCATCAGCTTACGCACCTGAAACAAAGTCCAAACTGTCAGTCGAGTAGGATCATGGCTGTAATCGCCATGGGTTGCATCATTCCTGCTGCAGGGTTCGTAGCGAAGCCTCCACACCCCTGCTGCAATTCTCCTGCCTCAGCCTCACACTCGATTCTGAAACGTGTTCCAGATGCTAGTACTACCTTACTACTTTTCCAACGGTGGTATCGAAGGATTCAATACACGCGCTAATACCGTGCCTGAGTCTGCAGCTAGCGAGTCGTCCCGCTCGCCACCAACATCGGACATCCCAGCACGGAGCGATCCGATTAGCCCGAAAATACCGGGGATGCTTGGAGCTTTGCCATTTCGGGAATGGCACAGCCAAGGATCATGTCGATTATTCCTCCATGTAAAGATTGGAAGGCACGAAGGATTCCGAGCGGCGCTTGTTTCTCAGCTACTCCGTCCACATCATCTTACTTAGGCATCGTTGCGGGCCATGCCTTCTCGCCATTATGTCCAACAGGACGCCATAGCTTCCGAGATCCAACATCATCTGCTCCACAGACCTACCTCCCATTGGCTGGACGAGTGCCCATGCTGGCATAAGGTTTCCACGTATCTGTGTGATGGTGAATGCCGTGGTGCGATCCGTAGCGTTCCCTGAAGTCAATGGTAGGATTCGATAGTCCTAGCACTAGGATAAGTCTCGTCCCAGTGGACGTTGGTCGAATGTTTTGCATGAAGTTCCTGCTAGAGTCCGCTGAAGGCTTAACGGCCCTCATTAGTGTATCCCCTAATTTGCAGCTTCAAATTGACAAAGTCTGCTTCAACGGAAGCATCTGACTACGCGGTATTCCTTGGTGGTTGCATGCTTCGGCAACATAGCAGTTGACATCCCCTGGCCTCAGGCACAGCATCTGGGCAGGTTTGACGCTTGACGGTTCATTGCAGACCTTGTGCTTGTCTTGTGCCTGCTGATTAGGTTGCTCACGATCTGCAACACTTCAAAAGCGAACCCAGTCCCCGCACCTATGTCCTTGAGGTAGGCAAATCTGCTAACCAAATCTGAGAGCCCTGATCAGGAATTTGCCTATCATTGCCTCCAAAGTCAATGACGATTGACAATCTTCATGCAATCGATCAGTGATAGGCGACACCGGATCATCGCCCATCGTCGTTGCTGAGATACTGGCAATCCCCAGAACGATGCCTCATGTCATGATGCTAGAGTGGCAGGAGGGCGTTCAGGCTAACGCTCTGGAGTTGTACAGGTTAAATAGCGACGGGACTTATGCCGACGCAACGAACATCCGAAGCTATACTCGATAGCGCATGTAAGTTTTGGTTTCATGTGTTGCTGGTGATGATGTGCATCGTCGCCGCACATTTCGTCTCATCGTCTAGCCTTGTGCAAGCGCTGGCGCTTACGAGGCACTTCGCCGCAATTTTACTCCCACTGCCACTTTGCTCAACCACTGCGAACTCTATCGCCGGCCCTTCACTCCTCGCGTTCCACTCGGATCTACACAAAGTTGTTCTATCTTCGTGTTTCAGATGATAATCAACGTCACGTCCGCAGTCAAATTCCATAGTTTAATGCGAACGAAGTAGGCAAAGTAGGCTGTGCACTGGGATTCGAATCCTTCGGTAAAACTTGCCAGCATAGGGAGTCCTACCTCTCCATCCCCAAAGCTCCTGTAGGACTTAGGGTTGATGTGCGTCATGCAGATACCTTTCTCCACGGACCGTTCTTGGAGGGAGGGGCTTAGCGAACCGGAGGACTTTGCTTGGTCCCAAATGTAGAGTCGGTGGACAACGTGCTGCGCAGTGTCGTCCGGCCTACGGAGTACAACAGTGAATGCAGGAGTTGCATTCAGCCTCACCATGCGATATCGGTCGATTGGATGGATTTGAAAGACGCTGCACGATGCTCGTGATCTTGGCGCCGGAAATGACCGTAAGCTTGTAAGCGCCGAAACCTGGAGTTCGCTTCCAATGTTGGAGCAGGTACCGACACCGGTACCTTGGTATACCTAGAATCCGTCGAACCTTCCTGCACTCTACATCATCATGCATGTGTGAAGTCATTGGTTGCTGACTGTTTGATATCGTGATCTTTGTATGTGTGTATGTGTGATAATCATCGATATAGCCTATTCTACAATGCGGTCGTGCATGTGTAAGATTGCAGAGTCGTAGTGCTCCTGCGACCGAAGAGGAGACCGCTGGCAATGATTATGCCTTTGCCCTCCAAGATGACAGTGACGTAAGCGTACAAGCAGCAAATAGAAGTGGAAGATCAACGCCGCGTAATAGACATGGTTGATTCGTGTACAGTATAGTAGTGGCATGATGTTGACATGGAAAAGAGAGATCCAAAGTTTGTATGTCCAAGCCCCTTCCGCATTAGCCGCATTAGGCATGGTCCGGAAACCCGTACTCCCGTACTCCGTAGCGAAACATGAAACACTACACAGCCTTCCCGAACGAAGAGTCCCAAGTCCCAAGTCCCAAATCCAGTAGCCTGTCAAAAACGCCGTGGCCGAATCTGTCGTGCGTACGCGAAGGATTCTCAAATTGGAAGGTCATGTTTCAATACGTCGATCTTCCTCAGCACAGACACACGGCTGAAACTTGATGCTCACTTCCACACAGATCTGAGCCTTGCCTTCGTAGGATTCCGCCCCAGCCACCCAAACTGCAGTATCATGACGCAAACCCGGACGCTGTCTGCACTGGACTGCTAACGAACTCGGGCCTACCATATGTGGGGAAGGTGGATGAAGGAGCTGCCGAGATTGGAGGAGCCATAGGTAACGATGCGGACGTTGGCATCCCGTTAACACTGTAAGATCTGCTACGCGATGCGAAGTTCGGCAAGGACCATTGGGCAGGTGTGGCACCTGATCCTTCACGGTAACCTAGCTCGAATCGCTTTGGGCATCCGTCTTCTCTATGTCTGCGAAGTGTGTCTCGGCGGGCAAACCGATTCCCACAGAGATTGCATTGATGATTGCGTGTTTTCAGATGTACCTGTGGGAAATTTTAGTGTGACTTGCTCAGAAGGCAAATTGTCGGAAGGCTTACGCTATCGAAATGTCTATCCAGGTCTGTTTTCCGTTGGAACTTCTTGCTGCACGTGCTGTTACCAACCGTGGCTGTGCATGGGTGTGGATATTTGCGCTCGGGATTATGGGTTTCCATATGTGATTTCCAGTTGTAGCTTCTCTTGAATAGCTTCCCGCAGACTCGGCACTCATGAGTAGCCTCTGCGGGCGTTGTTCTTTGGCGCTTCTTCTTCAAACGGTCGGCACTTGGTAACATCGGCGCCGCATCGAATTTGGATCGCGTATATTCTTCGACATCTGTAGGGTAGGCGGAGGATGGCTTAGACCAGTCACCCAGATGGGTTTTGTAGAAGTCTTCTGGATGGCCATTGATAGGCGAAACCCCATTCGAGTAAGGCGTCAATCCCTGAGATCGCTGCAAGACCTGGTCGTTTTCCGGCGCAGGGTACCACTCATTCGAGTCTTCTTGCTTGACCTTGTTGTAGTATTCGGCTTGGTGCACTGATGGCGAGTATGATGAGGATATTGATGAGCGATGGGAAGGCATGTTGGTGCTCGGAGGAGTCTGGCAGAAGACAAGACCGGGCGCTTCTGGTGAAGTGCTCGCCATCATCCCAGTGTTTGCGTTATTCGAGTATCCAGAAAACGGGTCGAAAGCAGCTGAGGAGATATCTGGAGGTTGACATGTCTGTGGGAAGTCTTGCTCCATCATTGAGGAGTATGACCAACTGCCTGATGGTTGTGGCGAAGGTGGTAGCTCCTGAATTGCGCTCGGTGGTGGTAATTGTTGTGGTAAGTGTCGGTGGTAAATTCCAAGGCCTCGATGAGATTGGTCCAATAATGTAGGCTCTGACTGGGGTGTAGTAGGGTAGCAAGGTCGTGGCGACGAGAATGAGCGCTTGGAGTGCTGATCGTAGGGTGATATGGGCGAGCGCATTGATTGGGGAGTGAGGTTCATCATGGTCGTAAGGATGTCAACACGAGAGTCGAAAGTGTGCGCACAGGAGCGGAGAGCGGCGACTGTTGTGTTCGAATGGTTGCTAAAAGGTTGGATATTGAGATGCAGTAAGATGTTGAGAGTGGGGGGATTGAAGAGTGATGAAGAGGTGCGATGGCGGAATTAAGTATGGTGGCAGCTTTCTGGCTGGTGGGCGGTGAATTGCTCGAGTTGTGGGGGTGAGCAGGATAAGATGGAGGCTCAAGGCAGAATCGCGATATTCTTCGAGTCAAGGGAAAAAGAATTGGTAGGGTAAGAGAAGTCTGCTCTCTTCCCAGGTAGACGCGGCACCGCCCATTGTTTTATCTGCAAAGCCGAGCAGGAACATTGGAAATCGAAGAGTGCATGCGTTCAGCGGAGCAATGGAGCTAAGAGCTTTCATCCCTGCTCCCCATGCATCCACCGCCTCGAGCTGCTGCGTGCTAAAAACCTTTGGACCAGGGACCTGAGCCAGGGTCTGCATTAGCCCCTTCCGTAGCCAAGGTACCAAGCAGGGGTAGCCTCCAAACCATGTATTGTAATCTGTACCACAGTAGCGTCGTTTCGGAGCGTCAGACGAACTCCAAGTGCGCATTTACCCCCGGTGGCCACCCTCCATCAGCGAAAAGTATGTGGATGAGCTTCATCATTTGGATTGTCCACATGCTCCAATGATGCGCAGTAGAGTTAGGTCGATCATCACACCTCCGTCACAATGTTAAAACAAGGACGTGGCATTTGCCGGTGGTTATCGAGGAGGATTCGGCTTTTCGGCGGACATTCGGACATTGAACCCCGCAGTTCCGCAATTACCACAAATCGACATTTGATTGCTCCGAAGGATTATGATGATTGTTGTCGTCTAAGAAGCGAGGACGTCTTCGAATTTGCCAGTGCAGAAGTTTGGCGTACGCAAGCCCTTGGTGTTGATGCAAGATTTTTGTTGTTGGTCGTTACCCTTCGAAAAGCCTGGTCTCTTTCAGGTTTAGCGCGCATAACATTCTTTTATGCAAGATATTTCATCCGAAACTGCCGCCAAATCCACCCTCAATTGTTTCCTGGCGATCCTACCATTTTGGCTCTCACAGCAGCTCATACATCTTAACCTTCTCGACGTCGAAGTTCAGGCTTCGGCCGATATGTGTTCTGCCTCAATTTTCTCTGTCAAGGCTTGCACGTGTGTGCTTAATTCCCTTGTGGCGTTGCCATAGGCGGCAGTAGCTCTTGTTGACTGTTTGCCATCGGCCTCGACTACGATCATGAATTTCTTGATCAAAGACCGAAACCGTTCGATCTCTGGGTTTCGACCTGTGTGTGATCCTCTAACGGGAGCCTCCGTCTCTTGTTCTGTAACATCAGCGATGGGAATTCGTCCACCATTGACAGGGGTTCTCGGAGCCGGAGTCCCTGATCTACTTCCGTTTACTGGTCTCCGTAGTCGTCCAGATGTGATACGCTTATGATTTGCAATGTTTCTATGTTTTTGCAAGCGATGAGTGGGCTGCCAGCGATTGCCCAACGCTTTCAGCTCCTCGTAAACCCATATCCCTGCAATATACGGAAAGTGGGTGAGTTTGAGGAGCACAATGCGTGCTGAACGAATCTGCTCGGACGGCAAGCAAAGCCTCAGTGGTCGAAACAGCAAAAGCGGTATCAGATTCTGGATAGACCGCTGTCAGCTCCGGCTTCCGTACATGTCGTGCAGCCCATCCCCGAGAACCATACCAATGGAGGGAAGTAATAGGTCAAGCGGCGAGAGGCTGATGCCTAGCCACTGATCAGTGGATGAAACACCATCCCACCAACATCGCCTACCTCAAGCACAAAGACTGAGTATCTGACGTTTCACTTAGCGCTTGCTGGAAAGTAGGCCCTGCCTGCTTCTCCTGGATCAACCTACTGGTACAGGTATTCCTCCCGAGCGTGATCCATGACCTATCAGGTTACTCAGCCTGTATCCTTCATACCAGAAACTCTCCTTCCAATGATACAGCGGTTACGAAACCGCGCGCGCCGGCGTCGGACATGATCAGGCTTAGATCTAGCTTTGACGCTATTTGACGCACCTTGGTAAAGACTTGACTGAGAATAGCAATGAGCGATGTCAATAGCAATATGTTAGTCATTACCACGAAGCACAGCATGAGCCTACTTCAGTCAACATCGCATGAAAAAGCGCTCACGTGCATCAAATTCGATGCATGAGACACGGGAGCTAACTTACGGCGGGCCAAGCGCAGGCGAGATCTAAACGTCGCCACCAATCAGCACTCTGTTTTGCGATTTGCACAGGGATTATTTCCTTGGCGTCCTTGGCGTCCTTGTACTAACTCACCTGGCTTGCAATGTCACTGCCCACCACACACATCATTGTCCGTCAGTCGCAAGAACTCGCGCATTCATGGCAATGCAATTTCACCACTTACAAGCCCAAGTAAGTGGAACTGCACGGCCTCTCCGTTAGCCATTGGATCGGATATCTCATGTCTCAGCCTCACCCAAAAAAGACCTATGGCAGAGTCAGCTTTGTAGACGGGTATAACCGGTTGGTTGGCGACTGACATTGATCATAGTCCACAGCATCTGCCGAGCGCTAAACTCGCCGCGAGCGAGCATGGTGAATGTAGTCAGAAAGCCGCAGAACAAGATTATGACAATTCCGAGAAATTTGACGAAATCCTTGGTCTGTATTGGGACATTCTTGTCAGCCTCGCTGTTCGTGTAATGATTTCTAGTGGACGGACGTACCATCTCTTTGAGGCATGGTATCTTTTGAGCAGCGTCAGCACATAACCTGGTGATTCGTGAAAGAGGTGATTGTGTACCAATGTCCCGAAGAAAGGAACGAGCGAAAGCAGCGCACAGAGCCTCGGAAGCAGGAACAGAGCTTCCCTGCACGGAGTCAGCTGGATCAGCATTACGCCTCTCGACAAGCATTGAGTCAAGAGCTGTTGCGTCCCTGATTTGTCGTATGGCTTGAGAGGATGCCTGCATGAGGAAATAGAGAATGCCATATCACATACACTGAGAGTATGTCAAATGACACGTCCATGATGTGCATGCTGTTGGTCGACAAGCCGACAATTCCTTTACCTTATATTAGCGACATTCATTTCCAGTTGCACGAGTCCCTCCGTTATCCCCACCAAACCAGACTACGCTGACATTGTGTATAAAATGTTGTATCTAGCTCAAAAGATATGTGAAATACAGTCTTCCAAATCCAGGATTCATCCCAAGATCATGACTCAAGATCCCCAACAAGGAGTATAGAATTATGAAGGCTGCCATGACTAGGGCGACGTTGCTCTTCCCTACCAACATGGGACGTCCGCAGACTTCAATTCATTGAACGATGAGGACCCTGGGTCTCGCACGTAGCAAACACGTCCAGAAATCACACCTGGAAAGGTTGCAAGGTTGAAAGATGTTGCAACTTACTGGTAATCATGTATGCAATTCCAATCCCAATTATGCCAACGTCCCACAAACTCCAGAAATCGGTAGAATAGAACGAGCGTCCAGCGTCTTGATATTCTCCGAATTCATCGTATGCAAAAGCGGCGATCCAGATATACAGAAGAATTTCGACTGAACCAATCCTCTGATGGTTTCTTTCGGCAAGTACTGCATAGTATAGAAGCAAGAACATGGCGAAGAACATGGCTTCAAATCCCTTTTGATATTTGGGCACCCGGAGCCTGCAATATGGATCTGCTCGTCTCTTGTTGTAGATTGTGGCTTCTTTCTTACTATGCACACTGAGCGATTCCCAGAAGATGATCCGACCGTTCCAGACATCATCCTTCAGAAGTCTCGAGAGTCAGCATCCATGTTTCGAGTAAGATATTTACAGTCGAGACAATGTGAGGAGTAGGCCATCTGAAAGACCGTTATGATGATTAAGATGATTAAGATGATTGCCGGACTGGGGATCAAAGAGATGGAGAAGCTCACCACGAGCTTTTGAACAACCCGCTGACTAAGAAACTTCTTTGCGTTGGCAATTGCAGCAATCTCGAGAGCATTGAGCCCAACAAACGCTAAGATTGGCTGGTCTTCTGCGATAGGGCTTTTAGTAACCTTACGCTGACCTGGCAAAAGCCGAGCTTGTTCAGCATCATCTTCATCTTGTGCTAGCAGGCTACCCTCGAAAATGTCGTCCCAATCTGGTCGCTGTAGGTTCTCAGAGCTTGATGATTCGAGAGCTGGAAGTTCGTGCAGGAGATTCTCGATCAATTCCGTCTCGGTGAAATGCGCTAGATATCTCTTAGAACAATTCAAAGATCAGCATTCCTCTCTGGTGTAGAAACTGAGCCGCGAGACATACTCAAAGAGTAGAGACCTCTAAAAGAATATTGCAAAACTATTCGTGACTTCCAGATGGCGGGGGTGGTTGAACAGAAAGAACACTTACCCAGGCAACAATCTCACATGCATGCGCCCGCGACTCGCTGATACCTCGATCGTCAGGCTCACTGGAGGAGAATTGCCACTTAAGGATACTAGGATGGGTCCAACAGTATCAACGTATTGATCAGAAGACATTGAAACAAGTACGATCGATGTGACATTAGCAGGTACGGACATTTCCAGTAACAGGTAGTGGGTGGCATGAGCCCCCAGCAAATAGTCACTGTTCAACATACAATGAGAAACTTACAGCAAGGCTGATACGATATCAGGATGGTGACATCGATCGGATAGCGAATGAGTTAGAGGCATCAGTATATGACCAACGGATGCTGTCCTCAATTGTTCAAAAGTATGAGGCGCTTGGATGACATGCTCAAAGTACCTGACGTCTTGTTAGCAAGTAAGATCATCTCCCAGAGCCAGGCCATATGTGATCCATCACAAGAGATGCGTCACATAGCACGATATTTGAATCCCAGAAGCTGTGTGGCCATTCAGCTTACAGGAGCCCATCCCTACCCTGCAGGACCCACAATACTCGAGACTATGCGATCGATAGGGACAGGCTTTGTAGCCTTGAGTCTCATCATGCTATCGAGGGGAATTCAAGGCTTGTCAAGATAGCCTCAAAACAGTGAGTGTCCTGAACACTAGCTCAACCGCAGGGAAGGTCATGCTGCTTTGACAACGAAGTAGAAGCCAAGACTCACTCAGAGAGCTCATCGATAACCGTGATCAGAGATTCATCCTCTTCAAACTGTGGTGGGGCGAGTTGTCGTTCGAAGGGGGGGCCAGAGCGAGGACGTCCGGACATTGGAGTATGTGGCACCGCCATTGTACCTTTTCGAAATCCTTCAAAGCATTAGAAGTTGCGGAGAAGCCTCCCACTAGGACTAATAGATGAATATAGTCGGGGATGTACGGCGTGGATGGAAGGATTTGGGGGTTGTGTAACACAGGGGAGCGAAAAGCACAAAATTCTTAGGCACATTTAGCGTGCCTAGAATATTCACAACTCCTTGGCACTGGATACGAAAAGGGAAAGCGAGTCCAGTATACTTCACCAACATTTGATATACAAACGTCAGTTAAGGACGATCATTATCTACGATGCAAACCTGCATGAAGAACGGCTTCGGATGTTTGTTCAGTGCCACGAAGTCACCAGTAGATCTGCATCAACTTGTGGCGGGCGTGGCGGGAAGCCACAACCCCGGAGCCCCATGTATCTATCATAGACCCATAAGAAGATATCAATGATGGATCTTTAAGGATATCGTCTCTTGGAGTGGTATATCTTCGTGTTCACGTGATAATCATGCCTACATGGAATGACCGATCGACTGGGCGACATGCGCAACTCACCGCTCAGAACTGCGGGAGATACCATCACAGCTGGGCCCGTGCTCCCAACTTCCCAACCGGTTTCGTAACAAATGCACCAAAGTAGCCGTTCAGAGCATCCACAGTGCCATCACCTTCTACCAGACTCACAACACAACCGATATGCCCGTCAGGCCTGACAACCACAACACCGCCCTTCTCCGGATCCAAGCCCATCTTGGTATGAGCCGCAGCTTTCGCTTCTGGTACCCTCTCATCCTTGATATCGTCGGCGTAGACATGATCGCTATATCGTGCAAGGATGGGCGGCAAAACCTTTGCAACCTCGAGTTCGTCCCGAGGAGCCGCGAACGTGATGCAAATCGAAAAGAAATGGGAGTGAGGATTGTCACGCTCATGGTATGACACAGTGGCTATATCTTCCCGTTCAAAGGCAGAGTAAAAGCTCGTCTTCTTTTCCAAATTATTTGCAAAGTCAGCGACTGCACGTCGTGTAATCAGAGGTTCTCCCAGAAAGAGGAAGATCCTAAATGAACCGTTGAGTGGTATTTCTTGCTCCAATTGGACCACGTTTGCATCGACTACCCGGGTCACATTTGCGGAAGGCATAACTCGGCCCGTATGTAAAATGGTACCCTTCGGATTGAAAAGTCGTGATTGCGCAGAATGTTCTGTGGACCAATTGAATTCGTTCGCCCCATATGCAATTCCGTAGCCAGATGTGAACTCTTGACTTGACTTGAACACTTCTACGAATTCGTTGACTTCGCCATCCTCTCTAGCATCGCTTGCTACACCCACGTCACCAGCAGATGGCACCCGCTGGGAAAAGAGCTTAGCATACCTTACGTCAAAGTTGAGGAGATCTTCTGCAATACGTTTTCGCTCCGTTTCGTACGTCTCCAGGATTGAACGATTGGCAAATCCAGCTTCGACATGATGGATCTTCCAAGCGAGGTTGAGCGCATCATGAAAGGCAGTGTTCATACCCTGTCCCGCTTTTGGCTATCTTATCGTCAGCGAAGTAAAGGTCAAACGAGGCAGCGAGCAGCGTACGCTATGGGTATGACAACAATCCCCACCCATGAACACCCGACAATCGGTAGTGTACCTTTCGGCAATGCCTTGGCCAATTGGGTATACCGAGTACCATTCTACCCGGTCCCATTCGATGTAATAGGGGTGCAGAATCTTTTTCGCAGAAGCTTGTACTTCCGCCGCACTCGCCTGTTTTCGCGGATCGAAATCTCTGTCAGTCGAGGTCGCAATCTGTATGTACAGTCTAACCATATTGCTCTCTCTTGGTATCACCATAATTGAGCCATGATCGCTATGTATGGTGCATTTCATCTTCTAGAATCAGCGTCCCGTAGTTCAGCTATACAACAGTCGCACGGTACCTTGACATCTGGGAAGTCCGTCCTCACAACCCCATCCATGACACCCCAAACATGAGAAATCGGATCTTTGTGGATTACTTTGACGCCCAATTGATCTCTGATGGAACTCCTTGCACCTTCGCCACTAAAAAGATACTTCGCTCGCAGAGTCTCCCTTTCTTCTGCTTTCATATGCTTAAGATTCACCTCGATCGGGTATGTCTTGTCCATAGCATCATTCCTGAAGCCTGTGATAGTCCATGGCCTTTGCACATCGGCCCCATTCTTATGCAGATCATCGATGAAAACTCGCTCAATTAGGCCCTGATGTAGGAGTGTGGTGAAGGGGTATCTCGCATCAATGAATGTTGGACATGCAGCCGAATTGCCCGTCCTGTGTATGCCCCTACCTTCGGAAAGAGGACCCCAGAAGGCAACCTCATAGATCTTTGCTGGTTGGTGAGCCATGATCTGCCGTTTGAGGCCCATATTCCGCAGCAAGTGTAGAGAGCGCGGTTGTATACCATCAGCACGCCCAGTAAGTGTTGGAACATCCCTATTGTCGATATTTTTGATCTTGTAGCCCCATCTGGCCAGACATACTGCAAGCAGCAGGCCTACAGGCCCAGCCCCAACTATCACGATGTCATATCTTTCCGGGGAAGTCGCCATACCTTTGACTCCTGATTTTTTCTGTGTATGCTCTTGCTACTAGGAGCGGAAGTCTTGCAGATGGGTGTAGCTTTGTGGAAACGGGACCGAAGTGAGACCAGAAAGGAGACGCGTGATCAAGAGGCGTGCATGAAGGGGCGCAACATGCCGAATTGAAGTAACATTCATGGGGGATCCATCCTGGTGAAGCGCGGTGGAGGCGGAAGTGAATGCAGTCTCCTCTGGACAGTATCAGTCACTCCATACGGAAAGGTGTATATCATGGTGATGGCCGGCCTATCACTTTCCGAGGCTGCTGAGGCCCTCCGAGTGTTAAGCGGGGCAGCGAAGGTACGTAGGATTCGGGATGTTTCTCGGTATCTGTGTTGTATCTGCAACTAGAATAGCGGCTGGGGAGGGCAGTCAGGAACTTTACGTTAGTTCTAATCGGCGCCCCACCCCTAGGAGCGACTACAGAGATTTATCCTAATAGCCAAGTTCCATCGAGGTGTGCCAGTACGTGCCTGATACATTGCTACTAAAATAGCCTACGCCCTCATCAAGATCTTGAGGGTTTACATCGCCCTCACGTTAAAGAATTGGTTCTCTGGGGACACGTCTGCTCTGCCTTCTTGGCCATTGAAAATGGTATCACCTTTCATCTAGGCCCTGCTCTCCGCTTTGGTATGTCAACAGTGGCTATATACGCCCTGAAGTTGATGAGTCCACTGCGTTGTGATTCAGCAGAGCCCGTGATGAGCGCTCTTTTGTCTCATGCCTAGATGACTGACATACACCAAAAATCGATCACGAAGCACCAAGGAGACGACAGTCTCATATTAGCCCTCTCGCATCATATATCCTGGTAAGTCTACCATATGAAAGATAGATCCCCCTGGTGTTCATCCTGTTTAGTCGAATTGCTGTAGCATCTGGCAAGGTCACCATAGGTTCGATGTTTGTGGCGTACATGATCAGTTATTCATACCGCACAGCAGCGAATCATTATCTAGCAATATTCGATACCGAGGAATTCTCTTCGAGACATGGAGAAAATTGTCAATGTTGCTATTGCCCAATTGGTAGCAATATGAGGAGGTGGGACGACCATGACGAAACCTTTGGTCTCCATATTCATACATCATATGAGTTCGATCAGCAGTGAGCATCGTTCAAAGAAGTGACTATGCTAAGAAGGTACGATATCATAAAAGAGGTGGGGAATTTCTTGTGCCATCCAGCTGTCGGCATGAACTTCTCACTCGTAACCCCAGCCTATAGACCCTGGGTTCGAGAACGAGCTACCCTTCATGGTTTTAGCAAGAGCACTCCTTTCTGCTGGCCTTTCTCATGCAGACCAGAAGGTTGCAGGGATCAGTGATCTCGTTGATGCAAACCATATTTAGTTCACTTGAGGCTGTCGTCCAGAGCGCTTTCTCTTCGCTGCTCGCTCGATATCAGGATGTCTCTCTCACGGCCAAAAGTTGTCATTACTCCAAAACTTGTCTCCCCCTTACTCACGAGCGCGTGTATCACGCCCAAGAGGTAGAATCCAACGACCAAGGTGCGGATATAAGCTGAAAGGGAATATGTCATAGCCACATCTGATTCACAAATACGGAGACCGAGGAAGGAACTTCGCTGCCATGATGGTGGTTCTCCATACTCTGATGGGTCGGGTGGAGTAGATGAAGTGTTGGTAGGTGGTTAGTGAAGCAGGATGTTGCTCATGTGACCTGGCGACCAGGGCCAGAGTGAAGCCAGTCACTTATGGTTTCACTCGTTTATCAACACAAAGCCTTCTTGACAACCGTCTCAGCTGTAATGACTTAGGCATATTTCGCGTGCAGAATCAAGAACGAGTCTAACCACAAGACCACATTTACACTTGCCTATAATTCATGGATGATCAGTCGATGCCAACGGATTTTCCAGATGTAAGGCTCTTCTTTGCGTTGTATTCCCAGCGAATGCCTAAGAGGTATCTACTTCTTTCGAGCTCTGTTATGCTTGACACCTTGTGAAGTACTTCCTGTCTTCCATTGCATGCCTTGAGGAGAGAGTGTTGACTCCGCAACATGGACAGGTACAAGGGAAAACACCGGTGGTTCGCTTCGAAATGAACGAAGCTTACAAGTACATGGTTCAGATTCTTGGAAGGAAGGAACAAATCCCACGTCGATTTGGCGATGTCACAGAGGGAGCAGTGGAGATTCTCATGTGTTTGAAGCTTCGCTACGGAGACGGTTACACCCTAGAAATTATATCGCTTTTGGTGTGGCACTTGACAATCTGCAAGGATGACCAAGAGATATGGGGTAACTGGCGAGAAAAGTTTGCGGCGCGGAGCGTAAGGATGCTTCTTCACGGGCCATGCCTCCTCTTCATGAAGCTCACATTAGCAGCATGCTGCGCCTTCGGCTCACGATGTCGATCTAGAGCAACGAATCCTAGCATGGAATGACGGGAATGAAGGTCACAACGCCGGTAAAGAACCCACTCCTGGTGCCACCATTGCTAGACGTGCACCGATCTATACCTTCGATAAGAAATTCTCAAGTCGTGCGGACAACTTCAATGGAACCCAAGTAGCCAAAGATCTAGCCGAAGTGACCGAACGTAGGAAGGGGCTACTGCGCCAGTTCTCCTCGGGCACGGACGCTGTCCCTTGGGAGATCAAACCATCACTCGGCAAAGTCTTAGAGGTAGTAGGAAAGGTGTTTGACAAGGCAAAGAAGACCAAAAGCTAGGCACGTGCGTGGCTTATGAGGAGAGAATACTGCTGTCTTTACGATACAGAAATCATAACCCAAGCCATCAATTCATCTGGAACACAACTGGAGTATCGACAGCTATCAGATGAGGTAGTGGGACACTTTAATTCTCAAAATCAAAATATCTTTCTCTACGTCAAATTCGACATCATCTTGAGTGCCTGTGTCATACATATTGCAAAGTCGCAGGATCAGACGATGGCTACACGTACGACGAGGTTTCTCAAGCAAATGGTCTAGTATGCAATGATGCTATGGTAACAGCCCTCTCGCAAGTTCAGAGCGAAATGTGCTCGAGAAGACGTCCCTCGAATCCCAGCAAAGGTAGGATACGAGCACAGTGGAGCTTGATGAGAGGCTGTTGTGATCTCCATAAAATGTGAAGCATGATTGTGTAAACACTGCACCGGATGATAGGACCATTAAAGCCGTTAATGTAAGAAGCCTATAATCTTCGCAGCGACCACGGTGAAGCTTGGTGATCTATCACAAGGCACTTTACATCTCAGAATATCTGAAAAGTCACAGCAAAGCTCAGTATAGCCACAAGTACGCAAAGATGACGCCACGCCGGTCAGGTCCTTAGACAGGAACGTGCAAAAGTAAGCCGATGACATCAATCGAAGATTCTTCAGGTCTCCCACAATATCAATATGTCGATAATCATTGATGCAGAGGAATGAGCTCCCTTCACTATCCGTCGTGTCTTAGCCCCGAATCAACACTCGTGACAATCGCGATCCCAAAAATTCATATTGTCATCAAAGCCTATTGTCCTGTGAATAGAGCCTATGGACGTTATTGAGTCATCAATCACTGAGGATTCACTGCCTCCCTCAAAGCATGATGATGTTGTTGAAATTTGTTCCATGAATTCTTTCGAGTCCTTACCTGATGACACGAGTAAACAAGGCGTGATCAACCTCACACCCGAATTACGAATACCTTCCACACCTGCAAGACAAACCTCAGAATTCTTCGACCGCATCAATAACCTTGATCCGGTCAAATACAGTCCGCCAGATCCTAACCCTCTTCCGAGGATGTCAAAGATGTCGGAACAGTGAGTTTCCCTTTGTTGATTTCTCTTTTTGTAAAGTATGTAAACAGGTATTGAATATTCACAGACAAATCATGTACGGCAGTTCTTACAGACTCGACCCGTTCTACGACGAGCGCTACACTCAGATCGATGACTTCTGCGATCCTCAAGCCTTGAAACCCGTAAAGATGGTCAACTATAAGCCGCCAGTACCGAAGAAGCCCGGACACAAATTGCCTGGGATGCCTCACTCTCAATCTTTGAACAATATCGACTTTCGAGCGCCTCCGACCAATGTACACAACCTTCGAGTGGGCAAGATGTTCGCGATGCGAGACGACAACACCGCAAGGTCGAGCGAGGAATCCGGCGGATCAGCATTCTCTCGCGGTCGGAGTATCAGTCGCACACCGTCCCCTGTCAAGCTTTTGGAGAACATTCAGGAAGATCAAACCCCCGAGTCCCCATTGCCACCTCCAAAGCGGTCTCGATCCCCTATCAAGCAGCTGTTCGGTGAAGGTGGGTGGCTTGGAAAGAGCACAAGCATGAAAGAGTCGCCAGATGAGGAGTATCGCAAGAAGGGTATCAAGCATTGGGGTGGGAAGCTCAAGCAGCGTGTCGAAGACTTGGTTGGTCTTGGGTCATTCCTTTCTAGACCGTGATTCAATCTGACAGATAAACAGACAGGAGATGTGTCCAAATTCGTCCCTACTACAGTGTATCATCACAGATCGCCATCCACATCATCACCTTCCAAGTCCAAAATCAGCGTGTCCCTGAGTCCTCCCGAACAGAGCAAATTGTACAGCGAGATCGAGCTTATGATTTGCGCGACGGCGAATTACTACCTCAATGTCCAACAACAGGAAGGTCGCATGTCCGTCGAGAGCCTAACAAAGGTCACACAATGGTGGATCAGCAAGAATCGTCCCCAAGTCATCGAGTTCATGTTCGACCAAGCCACTCAACGGGACATCGTCCTCTATAATATCAAGACCTTTCGATTCTACGGAGCCAATGCGGACAATCTGATCAGCATGAACGCGATGATGCATTCTTGGAAGACCTTGGCGAAAGAGATGAGCATTCGTACATTTTGTGCTCCAGACAGCGTCATCAGGAAGCACATGCACGATACGTACAAGATCCTAGAAATGCTGGGGGCGCCGCTGGTGACTTTTCTGGCGTTCCAAAGCATTCAGATCCGAGCGCTGGCCTTGATAAAAGAGAAGCAGCAGAAGAGAGAAGAGTACGCGGCTATCAAGTTTGGTGTCGAGAAGAGATGGGAGCCACCAGCGAGGAGTAGTCAGGAGGTTGAACGATTGGAAAGCCACAACCCTTTTGCTTGATCCTGGGCGAATGGACACGTGGAGGCAAGGCTACGTTGGATGGTGTCACTCATGGATTCTCCGTTCACCGTGATTGACGGTCACAATTCGGTAGACCTGGCTGGACATGAAATATGGCGTTCCGGATGTTCATTGGATTCTCGCGTATTCTATGATGAACATGAGGCCTTTGACCTGTCCTGATGGGTTATTTGATTGAAAGACATCATCTATTAGTAGAACCTTTTCTAATGCAGCCATTCTCAATCATCTTCTACAAGTTAGACCACTAGATTTAGGCGTAGTATTCGGCCATCTTCGCTCTCATGTCCCTTGTGCCCTACACCAGCTGAGATAATGATGCTTAGCCAAACACCGCTCCCAGTCGGCGAAGTTTTAGCTTTCTTAAAGAGATTGAGGAGATGTTCGGCATACAACAGTAAGGTACTTAGTCCTAGTCGTTAAAAAGCAGATGATGTTCCCCGCGCTTGGTGGCGCTTGCCCCACGGCTGCTGTGGAATACTTTGGTTCTATCCACCTCATGACCATTCCATATCACCTTCCTCTGGCAGGAACCCACAGTACAAATGAGGGTCGCTCTATGACTTTCACGACTTTCCTTCCGTACTTGCATAGACTCCATAGGGCATCAGCGATGTCCACTCAATTATTCTCTTCAAATCCATCCTTCCGCCTCCTCTAGGCTACACTTACACATTGCTAATCCACCTGCAGGCAGGCCATCATTTGTACTTCTAATGTCTAAATTGCGCCCTACAGCACTTCATACGTTCTCCCGCGTTGAGTCGGTGTGATTGAATATCATGGCCTTACACCACACCTTCGGCGATTCATGCATCCTGAAAGAAGAGAGTAATACATTTACCAGGCGAGCCTCTACGGTAGCAATCGATCCACCCAAGATACATGCTCAGTTCTTCTACCGATCGGCACAGGTCATCGATGATCCTCTTGCAGCTGTCCCAACTCCGTCCGGCGGCTCTGCTGTCAAATCCTCGAAGATCCCTCCACGACCCTTTTCAATCCACGACAACATAGCTCTCGAACAAGCGTGGCTCCAGCTCCCTAACCTAGAACAGGCTCAGGCTCGGGCTCAGGAACAACCGCACCTCAGGCAAGATGCGGTGCCAAGAGAATCAATGGAATCAGAGCTCTATGCCGCCATTATACCCCCGAAGGCGGAAGCTGGGGACGGAAATGCCAATAAGATTACGCAAGATACCCAAGAGGAGAAACTATGTGAGAAGGGGAAGAAGATCGAGGACAAGAGCGTCAGGGATGTACGTAAAGCGGAGACTCAGTACCATCTTGGAGTAGAGCCTCGAGGAGCAGATCTGACTCTATGTGATGACTCCGACCACCCGCCCTTGGAGGATACCATTCCAGTCACTGCCGACGAAATAGTCCAGGATGAGGTCGAGAGTGGTATTCGGAAATCACTTAGAAGTCGAAGCCGAAGCTTCTTCCGGCGAAACGAGAATGAGGAGAACCCCGAAGAAGATATAGTGTCCCCTAGAACCTCAAACAAAACCCTGTCTCGGGGTAGGCAAAAAATCGATGAGAGCGCGTTTGCGTTGGGCAGAAGCCCTGATACAACAGGGACGCCTTTTCTACGAGTTTCTTCTCGTCTGCGAAGGTCATCAAAGTCTCCAGATCGTGGCACCGCCGGCAGAGCCCAGCTTGACGGTGTTGCTTCACCTGAGAAGGATTATCGCCCAAAGCAATCCTCACCATTGGGCATAAGGCCTAAGTTTCCAAGTCCTCACTCTAGTCAAGATCCGAAGGATGAGGATCACTCGGGCTCAGAGCCTAGTGCAGATGATCTTCACTCACCCGATCGTCAAGAAGAGAAGCTTCGAGAGACTCAGACTGCTCGGGTCACTGTGGGTATCTCCCGCTTACATGTGGTCGAGATGCCTAGTCTGAAGGTAAACCTTCCACAAGCCCAGGACGTTGTCGATCGTTCTGCCTCGCATGCTAATTTTCCCGCTACAGATGGGACCAATATATTGGGATCCAGTCCATGACGAATCGTCCGTTGTTCGAGGAACGTGGTTCTATAAGGACACCATGTGGCCCGTTGAGTCTGACCTTGCGAACCAGATCGAGGAAGGCTACGAATATATGAAACCCTGGGCCCCCGCTTACGTCGATGAACTCAACAGCTGCGTGGACATTGGCCCTGAGGCTGAACTCAAGATCTGTCATCGCATCTGGCCATCAGAAGTGCTGAAGGCCCAGCAAGGTCGATCAGATACTGGCAAAGGCAAGTATTTGGAGCCCGAAGCAAAGCAATTGCAGGAAGCCAGAGTCGTTGCAGGAATGACCGAGAATAAAGCTGAACGGACCCTTGGTGTCTCTGAGCCTACTGGCAGACTTTACGCTAGATCGAGCATGATCTATGTCAACGATCGAGAGGCCCAAATCCTCAGCACTAGCCAACTACCTTCAGCTAAGGCAGGAAGAAAAGTTCTGTCAAACATCCGCAAGGGCAGAGCTGTGGGGATACCTGTGGTCCGTGGTTTTGACACAAAGGCCTGGGAGAAGCTTCACCCGCTGCCAACTGGGCCGGTGACTATCGCTCCAACATCAAAACCCGGGACCGACAAGTCTCTCAAGCGGCGTAAATCTTGCCTTGCTTGTGAGGAGGGCTCAGGCGACAAATCAATGCCCACAGATCTCGTCTTAGTCATTCATGGAATTGGACAAAAGCTGTCTGAACGTGTGGAGAGCTTCCATTTTACTCATGCAATCAATGCATTTCGGAGACAAATCAATCAGGAGCTGAATGCTGAGGTGGTCAAGCCGTGGCTTCGTCCCGATCTAGGAGGCATCATGGTTCTCCCTATCAATTGGCGTTCCACTCTGAAACTTGAAGACGGTGGCCCCCAGCCGGACCCAAATCGCAAATTAGGGGATCCTGACCCTTTGAAGAACGAGTTTACGCTGAAGGACATCACCGCAGAGTCTCTTCCAGCGGTCCGCAACCTGATCAGCGATGTCATGCTGGATATTCCATACTATCTTTCCCATCACAAACCCAAGATGATCGAAGCCGTCATTCACGAGGCCAACCGAGTTTATAGATTATGGTGCCTCAATAATCCAGGTTTCCACAAGTCTGGCAGGGTACATCTGCTCGCTCACTCTTTAGGTAGCGTGATGGCGCTTGACATCTTGAGCAAACAACCTACAAAACTGCCAACGGAAGTTGAGTATCCCATCAAATCTGGCAAGACCCGCACCGACATCTTTGAATTTGATACCAAAAGTCTCTTCTTCTGTGGCAGCCCTGCTGGCTTTTTCTTACTGCTTAATCGCGCACCGTTGGTCCCTCGCAGAGGTAGAAACAAGCCGGATGGCGAACTCAAGGGGACTAGTCCTGGTGTGGCGGGTGAGACGGGTACCTTTGGATGCTTGGCTGTGGACAATCTGTATAACATCATGCACTACAACGATCCTGTTGCGTATCGCCTCAACGCATGTGTGGATGTCGACTATGCTGCGTCTCTGCAGCCGGCTTCTGTGCCAAGTGCTACTCCAACCTGGGGTCAGCTTATCGGTGGCTACGTTCGAGGAAAAGCAGTCGTCCCTACCAAGACGACGACCGGCCTGAACGAGCTGCCCAGGCGTCCTACAATCGCCAGGCTACCCACCACTGTGGAAATGGAGACTCACGACTTTACGAGGGAGGAGATTGCCGAAAACCGCATGTTTCTCCTGAACGATAATGGGCAGATCGACTACACTCTCCATTCCGGAGGCGGGCCGCTGGAGATTCAGTATTTGAATATGCTGAGTGCACACAGTAGCTACTGGACGCTGCAGGACTTTGTCCGATTCTTGGTGGTGGAGGTGGGGAGGAAGCCGGGGAGGACGGAGACGATGGGGAGCGTTCGGGCTGTGAAGAAGGGGTTTGGGAAGAAGTGATGGACTGAGGATTGAGTATTGATGAGTGATGATTGCTTTTATGGGTTCTTTACCCCGTGCATTATACCCTAGAAGCGAGCATTTAGTTTATTCTTAGACGTTCCTACGATGAAAGGCCTCCATTGCTCACTGGCCCCTTCTTCACTCGTTGGCATTAGTGATTTCGTTCGATACTGTCAGTTGATGTCTGCATCTTTGATCTCTAATCACTTCGTGTTGAGCTCATATTGCTGACGAAGACAACATAGCCAGCCAGTGCTTTTCACCCATCAAAAAGCCTCATTCATCTACTCCTCTTTTCTAGATCCAGGAATCTGCTCGGCTAAAAGCACCGTCTGTTTGTTATCGGTAGGTACTTCGCGATTTAAGTATATGGTCATATCAAGAGTGAGATATAGATATATTGGGGAAAGGAGGAGCGGTAGCTTATTTATAGCTTGTAGACGGGAATGCAAAATGCTTCACAGGCTAGTTGAGTAGACTGAAACCATGCATGCATCAAACTCATCCATCCGTATACTGGCGAGAAACGATGAAATATCGCCATGTAATAGTCTACCTCCGTAGAGTAGCTGCGAGAGCTGTTGAAGTATCATAATCATATCCAAACATCCACTGTGCCGTGCCGAATGATGTTCATTATTACATTTTATCTATTCTATGTGCAATCTCTCCTTTTTATATCCATCCAATATGTTTGTGACTTACATGATATCATATGCATCATGCCCAAAAATCTTAGATAACGTTCCAAGAACAAATTCGCATCATGGGCGGCTGCACTAGCGCATCCATAGCGGAGAAAGAGGAAGAAGAGAAAGAGAAAATAAGGAAAATGAACATGAGAATAATCATGCCAAAAAGACGATGCCAGAAAGCAGTGTCAGACCCATCCATCCACAAAGCCAGGGCAAACTCGGTATCCCCAATTTCATCTGTCCACCCACAAATGCCATAGCACTCGGCGTCACGGTGGCTGTACTCAACATCTCGGTACTGGTGCCAATCACCACGTCCGTAGCCCCTGGGTCCTCGGATATCCGCGTGCCAGAGACCGTTATGGTTCCGCCGGGGGTTAATGTTTGTCCATCGATGATGAACTGAGAGGCTGCGTTTGCGGTATACGTCTGGCCATTAAAAGTCATCACGGCCGCTTCTGTCACGGTGGCGGAAGCGTGGCCTAGGACTTGTGTGCTGGTGCCGATGACGACGAGATTGCTTCCGGAGGGGGCTTCGGAGATGGGGGTTCCGGAGATGGTGATGATGCCGCCGGGGGTTAGTGTTTGGCCGTTGATGAGGAAGTTGGATGCGGAGTCGGCGGTGTAGGTTTGGCCGTTGAATGTCATTATGGCTGGATTTGTGATCGTTGCGGCAGGATGACCGAGGACTTGGGTACTGCTACCTATGGCGACGAGACCGCTTCCTGAGGCCGCCTCGGAGATGGGCGTGCCGGACACGGTGATTATACCATCAGGAGTAAGCGTTTGGCCTGCAATGACAAATTTGGACGCCGAATCAGCTGTGTAAGTCTGACCGTTGAAGGTCATGAGAGCGGGTGCTGCGGTCACGCCAGGTGTCTGGAAAGCTTGGGTGTTAGTGCCAATAACCGCGAATGAGCCTCCTAAGCCTTCTGAGATAGGTGTCCCAAAGACTGCTATGGAGCCACCCGGAGTCAAGGTTGTTCCCGCAATCACGAATTGAGACGCTGAGTTGGCTGTATAGGTGGAGCCACCAAAGGTCAGCAGAGCAGGTGCTTGAGCTGGGGCGGTCGCTGCGTTCTGGAGTGACTGCGTGCGGCCGCCAACGATGGCATAATTGTTGGACACGCCGGAGGAAGCAAGAGATATTGGTACTCCTGAGACCGTGATCTGTTGCCCCGGATTCAGTGTCTGGCCGGCCACCACGAACTGTGAAGCCGCATTGGCTGTGTAGGTGGAGCCACCAAAGGCCAGTAGAGCCGGTGCTTGAGCCGGGCCCGGGGTGATCATAGACAATGCTTGAGTGTTAGTGCCAACGATGGCGACATTGGAAGAGCCTGGAGCTAGGGATATTGGTGTCCCAGAAACCGTAATCTTGGCACCTGGATTCAACGTTTGGCCTGCTATCACGAACTGGGACGCAGAATTGGCTGTGTAGGCGGAGCCAGCGAAGGTGAGTACTGGGGCTGGGGTAGCGCCCGGGGCCAATGTGCCTGCCACTAAATTCCCAGCAGGTCCAACGGAATAGAAGTTACCATTGGAGGTGAATGCAGGACCTCCGGCAGATAATGTTTTACCAGCGATGGCGACCGCTGACGGATTGATGGCCGTGAGTGTCTGGCCCAGCACGGTGACGGCGTGTGGTGCAAATGCTGCTGCGTTTGGCTGGGCATTACCACCTTGGCTCCCACTTTGACCGCCTCCTCGGCCGCTTCGAGAGCTTCCTCCACTGCTTCCTCCGGGGCCTGCCGATACGCCTCCCGAGGTCCCTCCCGAAGAGCCCCCTTGAGCACCCCCTGGAGCACCGCCTGGCGTTCCTCCTGAAGTGCCTCCTGGGCTGCCACCTGGAGTCCCTCCCGAGGAACCCCCCGAGGTACCCCCTGAAGAACCCCCTGGAGCCCCTCCTGCAGCCCCTCCTGCAGCGCCACCTGGAGGGCCTGCCGAAGAACCCTCTGGAGTACCTCCTGGACTGCCGCCAGGACTTCCTCCGGGACTTGCACCGGAGCTTCCGCCCTGAGTTCCACTTGGACTGCCTCCCGACCCCCCACCTGCATTATTGCCTCCCTGAGGGTTCCCCGGCTGAGGTACACCTCCGTTGATAGCGCTGTAAATGATTCCGCCAATCGCTGGGCTTGGCTGCGATCCACCGATATTGATAGTCGTCTGCGGGATCGGCGAAGGAGCAGGAGCCGCTGCATGGGGATCGGCGGCAACGGGTGCTGCTTGTGATCCCGTCGGTGGATTGTTGGAACCCTGTCCAGGGCCATTCGGGGCTGGGCCTTGATTGGGGTCTGCTACTGGAGGTTTATTGGGACTTCCCTGGTCGTTGGGTGGCGGATGTGCTTGACCCGCTTGAAGGCCATTGTTGGGGTTACCCGGATCTACAGGCGGACTGCTGGGCGGTGACTGGACAGGTTGAGGCAACTGTGCTTTGACTGTTTGCGGATCTTGTACTGGGGTCGCCGTTGGTTGCGCCATCTTGGGTGAAGCCAGGGACTCCGGCTGAGCGGGCGACAAGAGTGTGGCGGGCGGATCTGAAGCTGGGGTGACAGTTGGAACCATCATGCTCGCCGTATGCAGTGGCCTCGGTGGATCGTAGACCCCACAGGGCAAGATGAACGGCCCGTTGATTGGGACTTTAGTACATATGTCCCAAGCTGGATCATAAGCTAAGAACTGCGTAGGTACTAGAATGACCGGGTTATAGGGTGCTCCTTCGGTCGCTGTAAGATATACGTCTCCGTCACATGTAGTATAGAACGGATCGGAGAGACCCCACGTCGGGCATGCAATATCCGCAGCATTCAAAGTGTTGATCACAGCGTCCACGTAACTACCTTGAGGTCTACATTCAGAGGGCCAGCTGGCATAAGATGCCGTAGTGATCGCTTGGACCGCCACGGGTGTTGGGTTGGTGTAAGTCTTCCCGAGGACTCCGCACGAATTGGAGACTGAGATTTTCCCAACTACAGATACATACATAGATGGAAATGTACTAGATCAATGGTCAATGATTTCCTTTCACAAGGACAGTGCACAGACAGCAGCTTACTATGTGAATCCATCCACGACATCTATTGAGCCTCCGCCGCCAAGTGCATTGAGAGACTTCGTTCCATTTGTAGTGGCATTCGCTGCGTAGGTTGGGCCGCTCGCAAATGGGGAGATGGATGAGGCTCGCGCGCAATCGCTCTTGATCGATGCTGTGGGCCAATAGAGCACCTGTACTTGTTGCGCCATGACCGAACATTGGCCGCATGCTGTTGAAATAGTGCTGTTTGTGCTTGATGAATTGAGACTGGCTGCCTTCGTGATTGATGGAAGTATCATTCCTGAAGAAGCCGTGAAGATCGGCGACGCCATCCGGGTTGTAGTTCCTTTGGAGACTCCTGCACTAGACGGATACGGGGTGTGGGAAGGTCCAGTGGAGGCCACATATTTAGGAGAAGTGTTGGATGCATTGTCGGATCTAGAAATATATGGGGGAGTGTTGATGGGCGTACTGAGAGAAGATCCGGGTGTGAATATGGAGGGAAAAGTGGTTGGTAGACTCGATGGTGTCACGGACGGTGTACTGGTGAGGGTCGTGCGTGATTTGACGGGGGACGTAATAGACGATGTACCAGATGGCGCTGTTGATGGTGTGATGGAGGGCGTTACGGATGATTTTATGGATAATGTGCTGGAAGGCGTCGTTGAAAGTGTACTGGATAGAGGACTTGACAATGTGCTAGATGACGTTATCGATGGTGTGATGGATGGCGTTACAGATAGTGTGTTGGAAGGCGTTGTGGAAGATGTACTCGAGGTCGTGCTTGACGATGTGCTAGATGGCGTGCTGGACAAGTCGATGGTGGAAGAAGGGCTTGTGGTATAAATAACAGTATTCAATGTTGTGCTTCTTGTGGTGCTTTGTGGGCCTGGCATTGGCATAACCCCGTAAATCGCCAGGGATTGTGTACATGGGAATGTGGTGCAGATCTGGGCTTCAACGAGGGCATATTGAGTAACAAAAGTGGTGATACAGCAGAAGCTTAGCCAAATAGTATGGATCGAGGACCTTTTGGAGCCGCCGATAGGCCGCGAGCCCGCCATGAGGAGTAACTGAAGAAAGATGTTGGAGCGTAAGGAGACGCGAGGAGGAGCCGTTGGGGATTTGAGGATATGGGTTGGTTAAACAACGAAGATTCAGCCATGCTACGCCTCAAGCGTGGCATCCCTAACCGTCGCGCTAGATTTGACATAATTACCTTACTCAGAAGGCAGAAATACAGGGGGCGATGAGGCTGAGGTTTTCAGCTTTCCACGCTCTTGAAGAAAGAGTGCATCGCTTCTCATAGGCTAATAAGGATAGACTTTCAACGGTGAGGTGCTGGGATGGCGCTAGACCACCTGGCGAACCATTCAGAGACAAGGAAATGTTGGAAAGTAGCCCCCAACGGGGTCAATGGTCAAGATCCGCAATACTAAAGATTCTAGTCAAATTTCACGGCACAAAACATCGGAAATTGCACGGGTGATTTTCGATTTTGGACGAGATGCGCACGACTGGGGAAACATGAAATATCCTAGTCAAGAGAACAGCCAGGCCTATGTTTTATCAGCCAGAAAATTAACGTTGATGGATACGGAGTGTAACTCCGTAAGGGTGAGGATGATCGGTGATGCGCTTTATCGTCCTTGACGATAGGTAAGTTTGGTTCCTGAGATTGTTGAGTCTGGAAGGATACCTGATTATCAAGAGTCTTTGGTGGGCCTTAGAATCAGGTATCTTACTGAGTATCATAGTACCTGTTTGCCTGGCCCAATCTTTGGTTTTGATTTGTTGACCATTGAGATGAGGTTCAGGACCCTGTAGACTCGACAATACTAATATCGCAATCTGACACAACAGCCTTGGGATCGGCAAACATGGTGGTCCCCCCCTAAAACAACAATTCAGCTCGAATTTTGTTGCTATTGAAAACACCATGGGGTGGAATATATGTGCCACATGCTACCCCAAACCAAAGCTTGTTGCGGCCCTGCCGAAGTCAGAGAGAATTATTGGTAGATACTTCTGACAACTCTGTGGCAAGGTGGATTGCGCCCTCTACTTGTCCATGGACTGAGCTCCTTGGTCGATGCTTCGGACAGGACGATCAAGGAAGGTTCTGTAAAGAGAAAATCAAGACCACTTCGTAGAATGAGACAAGTCGGTGGGTGGAGAAGTTCCTGACTGCCTTGGGGATGCGCTGGGCGGAAGGCCCAGAGTCCAGCTCTGCGGAGCGGCCGTGAACAGGATGTCATTCGACGGGGCTGGTGATCGAGCAATACTTGCTTCAAACCATTGGGTTTGGTACAGGCGGATTTTTGTCTTTGTATGCTCAATGTATCGCAGGGTTACACTCCTTGCCGTGTTGCTCCATGCAGGCGGATGTACCACACTTCTTAGCCACGAATAACGTGCTTCCATGTGTGTATAGCTATGTGACCTCTAGGCCAAAGTCACATTGTTGACGAAGAGATGAATAGTTCAATAATTCGTAACGTAACTGCAAATCGATAAAGGAAGTGGGTCATGGTGACCGAATCCTCGTCGCCAGCAGGCTCGAAAGCATAGTCAGCTTTACCGAAGCACACTGCGTGTATCAAAACGCTGCTGGTAACATCTTCATCTAGAATAAGATGTAGTATTCATTCTCAGAGTAAATCAACTATTCTAGAGACTCAAATCACTCAATATCAATTATCTAGCGCCCCGCGTCTGCGCGCGTGTCACTCCGCCGACGCATAGCGCCAACGTCAGTATCACAAGCCAGAAACCAATACACAACTTCTAAACAACGTCCCCAAGGTATCTACCCTCAGTATCCCATCCCACATACCCACGCCAGCATGCCTCCAACGCGCCGCAAAGTCTCAAACCCCAGCACCCGCGCTCAACAAACCCTCGCCTTCGGTCCCAACTCAAACAAAGTCACCAAACCATCCATCCCCTCCCAATCGAAGAAACTCACAAAGGCCGCCCAAGATAACCTAGCGAAAGCCGTGACGGCAGAGCTTTCAACACCAGAACCTGAAACCAAGGATATAGAACCAGAGGCGCAGATACTGAGTCCGAAAGCACTTGCGATCAGAAAGCAAGCACCGGCTCCTCAGGCTGCGGGTAGCGAGGTTGAACAGAAGGCTGCGAAGATTCCTGATACGCAGATACGGAAGTATTGGATTGGGAAGGAGGAGGAGAGGATTGCGCCGAGGGTGCATCAGCAGGGGTTATCGGTGAATGAGAAGGTCCTAAGGCATTTCGATTTGAGCAGTCAGTACGGAGTATGTTCACCTACCTAATTATTGAGTCGTATCTTGTTACTTGATATGAATTCGGCTGACATGTGGTGCGCCGTAGCCGTGTATAGGTATTCCACGGATGAAGCGATGGAAGCGAGCGGATGGGCTCAAATTGAAGCCGCCGATCGAAGTGCTGGCTGTCTTGATGAAGGAGGAGAAGAACAAGAATACCAAGGCTGAGAGGGCGTTCATGGATGGGTTACTTACGAGCCGGCTCGCTCTCAATGAGTGAGACTTGGGTCTGGCATGGAGGAGTGGGGAATCTTGCATTACAGTGCGTTAACGCTTTGGATCATTGTATAACAAGGGGATAGGGTAGGAGCCTCTTGGCTAGCATGGTCTCCGGAGTTCCGCCATTGTACGCAATCTCGCACAGGAACGGCTCAGAGATATGATTTGGTTTCATGACTAGGATGATGGTGATTCTATTTACTGGCCGTTCAATCTTACAAGTAATCAATGGCATGAGACGCAAAAGAGGGGCAGGCCTCAAGATATGAAAGTGGCTTCCATGAATAACTCTCCTTCCTCTGTTGTCTCCACTCCATCGATGCTGACCGTAATCTTGAGTTTCCGCTGGGGCGAGTACTACAAGGTAATGTTAGCCAAAATTCGCTCTAAAATATGATGGGTCAACACTACCTGATAGATGTAGGGTTTCGTTCCCGCCACTCCACCAACGATAGTTTTGATGAAGCCTGGGACCTTCTCCATCACGTCTACTTTGTCAAGCCTCTCTCCCAAATTACCTTCGATCGAGGCCGACACCTTTCTTCCATCTTTCGAGAGGCCGCTCCAGCTAAACCTGACATCCGTTGGTTCGGTCCAATCATTGTGAGAATCCTTCTTGGTCTGCAGATGTTCTACCGAATTGCCTCCTGAACCGGCGCACAGGATTTCTCCATCCTTTGCAATACCACCAACATTGACGATAGTAGAACCGTAGGAAGGTGGAGTCGTGTATTCCATCATAATCGCGGAGTATGTCGGAGACTGGTAATCGATGAAATTCCATTTCGCAGCTGCTCGAAGTTTCAGCAAGAACCTTTTACCGAACTAAGCAACACTGTTACCGGCATGATGAGGTTTCATCCCTTGCAGAGCATGGGTAAAGAAGCCCCGCCCCTTAAAATCTAGGACCCCTGCCTTGGTGATGATATTCCCCTCCACACGACATCGTGGCCAAAAAGCATGTCTCATCGATCCCCATGGCTTGTTTGGGTTGGTACCGAAATAACTCTTTCCATCCTTGCCTACGTGGAATCCAGGAGCCGTACGTATGACGGTCAGGTTCACGATACTCGCTTCGTTCGTGGCTGACTTGATCGTGTATGCGGTCGCATCCTCGTTCAAAGTGATGGCGCAGTCATCTGCGTAGAATGAGAGCTTATCGTCATCAAAGTCGGGGTTGTTGAGGGGATCAGAGGACCAGAGATTCGGAGTCTTGCCATCTGAATAGAAGATCTTCGTGTTGAACTGGCATGTAGTATGGATGCCACTAATTATCATAGCATCAGCGTGCCCTCCAAGGAAGCCATATATAGAGGTCTGACGCAACATTACTGTAGATGACCTGCGCCATGCCAATATGCCCACTATCTGACATGAGGTAGAATGTCTGTGTTTCTACACAGGTCGAGGTCATGGCTGCCCATTTCAGGTCCTTTTTCTCGAGCTCTGAGTAAGGGGTCTCTTTTGCTTGTTCGGCTACAGATTGGATTGCGGACGCTCCATAGATAGGCTCTTGGGTGCCCGCAATGTTTGCTGCCCTAATTTATCAGCGTTTAGAGCGAAAGTCCAAGATTCGAGCGCTACTACGTACTGCTGCTTGATCCAGTTCATATTGGCTCTCGTTGTACGATATTGATATTCTAGGCGTTTGTTGTTTGCCAAAAGGCTACCTGACACCACATGCAGGGCAAGAACGGCAGCGGTTCGGGCCGGTGGAAGCAAGACCTCGCCATATGATATTTCAACGATTCCTATGTACTGAATTAATTATGGATCTCGGTTGCTGACCGGATAAGGGATACCAGGAAAGAGAACATTCACCGTCGCATTATCAATCTAGCAATCATCACCCAATTTCACCGCGCCCATTCGTCGTTCTCCTCTACACGGATAATGGCACGGAAAGCCATACAGAAAGACCAGATCGTGAAGCTTATAGTCGGCGCTGGCCAAGCAAGCCCAAGTCCTCCAGTCGGTCCAGCTTTAGGGAGCAAAGGTGTAAAAAGTATTGATTTCTGCAAGGTATACCAATCCTAAACCCCCTCGCATTATAGCTCTCCTAACATAGCGCAGGAATTCAATGCCCGAACAGCTCACATGACACCGGGCATACCTATCCCCGCCCGAGTCACAGTCCGTCCTGATCGCTCATTCCATTTTGAAGTCCGGACGCCAGCCACTTCATATCTCTTACTACAAGCTGCCGGTGTGAAGGAGCGTAAGGGGAAGATACGAGGCGCTATGCTACCAGGGAAGGAGAGTGTAGGGGAAGTTTCGCTCAAACACGTTTACGATATCGCAAAGATAAAGCAGTCGGAGTTGAGGCTATCCGGACTGCCGCTGGAGGGACTATGTAAGAGTGTGATTGCACAGGCGAAATCGATCGGGGTTACGGTTATTCCATGAGCATATCGTCTTGATGGAGTCTGCATAGCGCAGGCGTCTGATGTATATCCAACTATCTTTGTGTCAATGGTATACAACATGCACAATGGCATATTATGCAGCACGATGGGGATATCCACCGCAACCTCGCTCGTCGTAATGTCACTCGTTAGCTTTGGTAAGCTTGTATCATTGATTGACCACCCGAAATGTTCCTCCTTCCTTCACCAGTCCTATTCTGAATTGCTCTTGGGTTGATCGGTGTTTTACGCCCTTCAGTACCAGCTCCTGCAGGCCTCCCGATTCCCCAAGCTTTTTGAGAAATGGATTCACCTATGTCCAAAATCAGTCATTCGTGATTAATGTGAAATTGCAAGACCTACTAGTAAACCCTCTGAATCTGTCAGCTGCCATTCCGAAAAGTCGAGGGTAAGCCTCTCTAGCGAAGGGAATCCAAGGCTTTATCAGTAGAAAGTCAGCATTTCTTCATAGAGGCATAAACTCGAGCCATAACATATCGAACAACAGCAACATTTTTGAATAATTCTCAGGCAGGTCTTCTGACTTCCTGCGGAGCAGGGAAAAGATAACACACAAAGGGAAATATAATGTACCCATTTCTGCTACCCCATGGACATAGTTCGTCATTTTCACAGAACAGGGTCGTGGACCAGTCTCGCCAGATCTGCCAGGGCGTAAGAGTCAGTTTTATGCATCAATGCACACAATACGGTCGCAATACGTTTGGTGAGTGATCTGTTGAATATTGGGCGTCGTAATTTCACAATATTTCTCACAACACATGAAACGATATCGAATGCAGGACAGTCAAGAATGATGGATCCTCTTACGTGGTCGCGGTTAGGCGCTCCTCGTTGTCCGTTCAATCCAATTGGTGAATGCCATCGATATTCCTTCACGTAGTATGGAGTCAGCATCGTCGCTTGTTGTTGTGAAATGAGCATATGCTCCTGTGCGGATGTCTCCTGAACAGGATGTGGGCATAGAATTGAATACAAGGATTCCAGGCTACTTACTGCGTTCATGTTGAGCACCACAGATCGGAGCCAAGTCAATCGGCCCATAGGCGCCAACGTGAAATTGAAGGCTTCAAAAAAGTCAGCAAGCGTATTCTGTACAAGAGATCGGAAGTCCCGTAGTTGAAATTGAAGGGCGGACGACCGAATTGAAGCTTGTCCAGCCTACCTAGAGGATACCCAATCAGACTCTTACTCTGAAAGGAGCGAATCGAGTTGGCAGAGGAGAATTCGAAAGTATTTTGGCCATAGAGTATGGGCAGAGCCTCCGAGTATACAAGTCGACAAGTCCTCAGGATTGCGGCGTCAATGTGAGGAATAGGGTTGTAATTGTCAAGTAGGGCTGTGTCCTTACTGCCAAGGTGCTTGTGGGCTTTCTCGATAGGATCTGGGATCATTAATAGCCGACGGTATATCATATGTCGGATTTCCGCCGGTATTGCGGTAAAAAGTGGACAATCCAGTTGAGCTTTGGGCGTGACAGGGCTTTGCTTGGAATCAACCCTGACCCCACTCTTCTAAGGATCTATCAACTTCCATCGACCATATGGAAATGCTCCCTTACTTTTGCCATTTCCCATGCTGTTATTGCAGATTTAGGGTCGAATGGGACAGAAGAAGGTTTCTTTCCGTAATCGAACTTGAAGCGAAAGTAATCTCCAACACCAAACGAAAATACGAAGTGGGTAGGCATGCTCTATGATAAGGTCCCCAAGGAGCGAAGCAATGGAAAGCTAAGGGAAATAGAAGCGTGGCACGGGCTGGTCAAGATCCTCACAACTTAGAATAATGATTCACGAAGTGATGTACTGAAGAGGAAGGTCCTTTCGTGTATCAACTGGACTCAAACCATGATTGGCAGTACGAAACATGACTTTTGTGATAGCTCTGAAGTCTCAGGTAAATTGTTTCTGCAACTGGGGTGGATCTGATGGGTCAAAGTACTTGTTAGGGTTAGTGAAGTATATACTTGAGTTTACCATACTTGTTTAAGGTAATAGAGCAAACAGCATGTCATGCATAGCGCCTGAAAACGGCGGTTATTCTAGGAGATAGAATAAGCTTTCTTAGGCTGAATCATCATCCATCCCACCCTGCAGAGATCAACATCCTTCTCAAACGTCTCTATCACTGTCATTACTTACGAACACACATACTTAGATTCATCATTTAAAGCACTGAAGAGTTTGACTATTCTGTCCAGGACTCTCTAGATACGTCGCATCATTATCTGTATACCCCCTGCCATTCCTCGTGGTTCCGCTCCGTTCTCACACGCTAAATGTGCCCAATTGGTATATGAAAATTTCTCCGACTCGCGCCTACCATCACGCAAAATTCTATTCATTCAAGGACCTGAGCTCTCCGCTCCAAGTAATATGCTGGAGCCCCAAGGTTAGCCAATCCTTCCATTCGTGGCATGGTCTATTCACTAATCATCAAATCCAGAGGGCGTGCAGCATGCCCCTCATGTCGACCAGCTATCAGCGCAGCCGGGTGAAGGAGCGCTCCCACAGACTGTTAGATTCGCCTCTGTCAATCAGGAAATAGAACCGGCCCGAAGTCTACAATCTACAAGCCAAGCTGCAGATATTTCGACCCCGAACCCGCCTCTCGGTCCAGGAGCCGAGCAAGAGATACGCAGCTTAGCGTTGGGGCTCCATAATTCCCATATACAGAATTCACATAATCAACAGAGACAGATGAGCAATTTTACCTTCGAACCTGTTTCCTTACCGGTATCCAGGGCTCCATCAAATGAGTCCAGTCCATATCACACATCAAGAGAGGCAACGCGGTCCGGTGCGCCTTCTCCATCCACTTCCACAATACCTACACCTCCGCTCACTCCCTTTGGTTCGAACCATCGTGACAGCCAGCTGGAGGCATCAGGTGCAGGTTTGGCCAAAGTCCATCCCGACCCTGTTCAATTGGGCTTGCAGATGTCAGGTCCCGAAGTAGCTCCGTCACCAGCAAGTGCCGCCACTTCGCCCTCATCAACACCTTTTGATTCCTCAAGCCGTCCGACCTCTATATCTCAAGCCTCGGGTGTGGTCGAACAACAGGGCAAGCAACAGCCAATCTTCTCTGTGGGGCCTAGCGAAGGCTCAACAACACCCAAACATACCGATAGCTCACAGTCCCGACAGAGCGAGAGCTCTACAGATGCTTCTCGGGAGATCAGTCCTGCTCATGTCCCAGAAGGTGGCCCTGGAACGGTTACACCGCCTTACCAGCGACCTTTCACACCTACTGGTGATCGTGACGATCCATACGCCAGAAGTAAACGACCCCCTCAATCGAGAAACCTCGATTCCATTGATAAAAGATTCGTCTTTGGAGATGCGCGGCGTCGATCCGGCATCAATCTAGGAGGCTCAGGCGGTCCCATAGGATCTTTGCCACGATCCAGCAGCGGGAGTGATCTCAAATCTGAGCATCGAAAATCAACTTTTTCACTTCATGCGCAAAAAGACCATTTGGGCCACGTGGACGACAAACCGCACGGTTCAATGTCGGAGCTGAAGCGTTTCTTTGGGATAGGAGGACATCACAAGTCGAAGCGAACACAGTCACCTGCCAAGTCTGCAAGGGCATCATATAATAGTACTTCCGGCACGAGGACACCCCCGAATCCTAACGTAAGTGTTCCATTCGCTGATGACCACGGTCTCCAGACTAAATGGGGCAAATTCGGAAAAGTCTTGGGCTCTGGAGCCGGTGGCTCTGTCAAGCTGATGAAGAGGAGTAACGATGGACTCACGTTCGCAGTCAAGCAGTTTCGAGATCGACATGCTTACGAGACTGAACGAGAATATAACAAAAAGGTCACTGCTGAGTTCTGCATCGGGTCGACGTTGCATCATGGCAATATTATAGAAACACTTGACATCGTACAAGAAAAAGGCCACTGGTACGAAGTAATGGAATACGCGCCGTTTGATTTATTTGCAATCGTGATGACTGGAAAAATGTCAAAAGAAGAGGTAGCCTGCTCTTTCCTTCAAATCGTAAACGGAGTATCGTTTCTACACGGTATGGGGCTCGCACATAGAGATCTCAAGCTGGACAACGTCGTTGTGAATGACAGGGGTATCATGAAACTCATTGATTTCGGTAGCGCAAGTGTCTTCAGGTACCCTTTCGAAAGTGACGTTATTCTTGCAAGCGGTATGTTCGTTATATAATTGTTAGAGACGCAAAGAGCTGAGGTTCTACAGGTGTTGTCGGCTCGGATCCCTATTTAGCACCCGAGGTGTATGATCATCCCAAGTACGATCCTCAGCCCACCGACATCTGGTCCCTTGCGATTATCTTCGCTTGCATGTCACTGCGGCGTTTCCCCTGGAAAGCTCCTCGAGTCACTGACAATTCTTTCAAACTCTTCATATCACCCCCTTCTCCAGGAACACCGGGTGCCGACGGAACAGTCAAAGAAAGACCAAAGGCTGCCGCAAATATCATGCCTGCAGCGGCAGAAGACCGGCGAAGTTCAGCACCGAACGCTAATCACCCTCACACTGAACAGCCAGAGGATGTTGATGGTAGGCCACACGACCCTGGCCCACGACTTGATCAGCCCAAAGCGGAAGTCATGAAAGGCCCATGGCGCTTACTGCGGCTTTTGCCCAGAGAAACTAGAATCATCATGGGAAAGATGCTTCAGGTGAACCCTAAGCAACGTGCTACATTGGAGGACATACAAGCTGATCCATGGATGTCGGGTACACCATTCTGCCAGCAGCTCGAGGGGGGCAAAGTGATTCGAGCCGAAGGCCATGAGCACACACTGGAGCCTGGCTCCGCCGACACCGGCAGCAAATGAGTCGTGGTCTTATTTGTGACTTGCCGTCCACGCTGGACATCGATGAGCTTGAATGAACATGAAATGTGGACACGCATGATGATGTCGATACGTAGATATTAGGATGTCTGTTACGAGAGCGGCAGACGTCCGATGCAATGAAAGCTTGCCTGTAGGCATCAAGGTTGGGCCGGGCGTCCTACCTTTGCTTTTCTTTATCTGAGCGTTTTTCTGCAGATCCCTGTATAGCAAACTCATGATATATTGTATTAGCCCAGAACTCTGTGTATATACAATTGTCAGCCCATGCTGATGTTGAGAGGTTGATTGTCCAACGAGCACTTCCTCAACCAACAGGCAGAGCCATAGTGAGACCCTTATCAATGCCCTTAAAACTACACTTAATCATGAAGTCTATGAATAGTTGGCATGGGAAGCAAATTCCGCTCATTGATATAATATGTACAGTATGGTTTCTCGTAAGAGCAATGACTATGAGAGGCAAGGTCTTGGTAATGCGACTCCGTTGATTCGTCAGGATCTGATATCAAGGTCTTCCTTCAATGTTTCGCTATTAAATCTGTGACATCTTGATTATACTTGACGAAACAATGGTTCATATTTGCGATTTCTGCCTCATTAGGCTCGCGCTGATCAGGCCATTTCTCTTATTATGATTGCGCATACGGGATCCCAGACAAGTAGATGAGCGCTCTAAAGTTTTGAACGCGCCAATCATCAAATAGAATACCTTAGGTATTAATCCCGAGGCTAACTCTTCTTGGGGCATTGATACTGGAGCACATCGTTGCCATTGATATTCCATCCCGGGTCACAAATGGACATCGTCAGTATTGGTTATGACGCAGTCACACAATATACCACGAATACCGAAGGTCGACTATCAAGTATGACTGATCAGGGAATACCTTGACTTTCGGACCAGATTCATCATTATAGCCTTGGTCGGAATTACCTTGCCTGTAGAGACAACACCGCAGCTCTCCGCAGGAGATGACAATGATCGTAAATTGCCGATAGAACAGATATACTATCACTGACTTTCGGCTATCATGACAGCTAGTATCGTTGTAAATCTGAGGACCTTCCCACTCTTATAGCTTTTGTACAAAGGTATTTTGCTTTTACATGCAGCATAATCGTTCAAATGACGCGCAAAGCACGCCAGCGGATCAGTTATGGTCAGGGTTTCCTCAAATGACTGACAAAATCATTGCTTACATGTTCTCGCAGTCCTACCACTCGCTAATTCGCCTGGAGGACACCGGCTAGGAGTTAACGGCCTTGTAGTCGATATAGATCGATCTATATTGTGCGAATGTGGACTATACTACGTTATGCTAAAGTGGATTGCTAATATGTCAAAGATATTCTGGCGGACGAGATGGCCTAATTTGTGCTTGGGATCTTGACCTTGACCTCAGAAAGAATACGTCGAATGACGAGGAGCCTTTCTCGTGTCCTGAAGATGACTCTCAGGTCAGGTCAAAACCCTACGAGCCAACTGCATTTCGGCAACAGGTACAAGCCCATACCCACTGGGTGAACGACCTCCTCCTTACCCAGAACGACTCCGCGTTAGTCTCCGCTTCTTCAGACATCACTGTGAAGGTATGGAGACCACATTCAGAAGAGAGACAAATACCAACGACTGTTGGACTACATAGTGACTACGTGAAATGTCTCGCATCTCCTGGCACATACTCAGACTGGGTCGCATCGGGCGGATTAGATCACAAGATCAAGCTATGGGATCTGAATGGGGGTGGAGAAAAACTACACATTGATGTTGGAGAAGATGAATCCAGCGCCAAAGGCTCTATCTATGCGTTAAGCGTTCGAGGCTCGATTATGGCAAGCGGAGGACCAGAGAGTATAGTTCGTCTGTGGGACCCAAAATCCGGCAAGCGGATCACCAACTTTGTTGGACATACAGATAACATACGGGATATCTTGGTTAATGAAGATGGAGACACAGTGGTGACTGCGTCTTCTGATCAGACTGTCAAAGTCTGGTCGATCACTGCCGGGAGATGCATGTACACATTGACTATGCACAACGACAGCGTATGGTCTCTGTACTCTGACCATCCCCGATTGTCTCTCTTCTACTCCAGCGACCGATCCGGACTGGTCGCGAAGACGGACGTTCGTGATTGCGCCGATATGGACGAGGGTCTATCTTTGGCCGTTGCTCAAGAACAGGGAGGCGTAAGTAAAATGGTTGTTGCTGGAGACTACCTCTGGACAGCGACGTCTAGCTCAAGTATCAACCGGTGGCGAGACATCGACACTAGGAGCGAGCTCCAGGGGCTGGAACCACCTCGAGCCCAGCGAGGCTCCAGTATAATCTCGCGGTCGAGAATGGACTCATCTCCGCCTATTTCAGCTCCTGCTACAAATGGCACCGCGAAGCCTAAGATACCTCTTTCTTGTATTCTACGAATTACCAATAATGCACCTTTCCCTGGCCAGAGAAGCAGAGACCCTGAAGCGTCTACTATTGATTATGGAGTAAGTGCAAGAAGTATGTCTGGGGCAGGGGTGGAGCAAGAATTATGGTCCACGATGCCTTTTCATGATCTTCCCAACGAAACTATCGAGGGACAGAACGGCCTAATCAAACACGTAATGCTGAATGATAGGAGAAGAGTCCTCACATTAGATACCGCAGGCGAAGTAACAATGTGGGATCTCCTTAAGGTAGATTGCACCGTACCTCGCAGATGCCCAGACTAACGAACGTGCAGTGCGTGCCTGCACAAGCTTTTGGCAAGCGACATCTAGAAGACGTTATGCCAGAAGTGAACACAACAGAAAGCGTTGCCAACTGGTGTACCGTAGACACGCGAACCGGAACGCTTTCTTGTGTCCTTGAAGAGAACTATTGCTTTAATGCAGAGATATACGCAGATGAGCTTGGACTCGATGATGCCAACGATTTCAGGGATGATCAACGGAGTAGGTTTCATCTGCATGATCCACAATGTTCATTGATCAGAGTAGGCACGCACAAGGGTAGCTTCACTGACTCGCATACAGTAAATCTTGGGAAGTGGATCCTACGCTTTCTTTTTGACAAACTCATACAAGTGGAAGCAAAGCGGGACGTCGCCTTCCGTGAAGTAAGGCATTTCTTTAAGTTGTTCCCCTCCGAGAGGGAGACATGTTTTTGAGTATGCTGCCCTTCTACAAACGGAAGCATACATGTTCATGGCTGTGGCTACCTTTTTGGGAGCTGTCCGCTCTCTTGCGAACGGATATCTGATCAATGGTTTCTTCATCCAAGGGAGCAGTCCCCTCTTTCGGGTCATCCTTGGTTCCGCAGCAATGATCGCTGGCTCCTCATTCTTGGGGGAAGTGACTCCTTTTCCCAGGCGCCTTTTACGCCGCAGCGTATTTCCATGGCTCTGTCAGCCTTTTGGATAGTTGATACTGACTGCAAATGTGCGCAGGAACTTATAGCCACTACTACGAAACCTAGCAGTTTACGAAGGGAAAATGCACCAGAATATATAAGGCTGCCTGTTGTACAACCTCAAGGTCCTCTTGACCTTACGAATGACGACGACTCTATGATTACTCCACGGCCTACCACGAACGCGATGATACATCCTGCTTTGACACCCGGATTGTCGATCGGTGCCGCAACTCCCTATACTAACGGTGGCAATTTCACCACCCAGATCGATCGACCAGATACTGCTGAAGAAGGCAGTGGGCTTGAAAAGAGAGTCTCACAACATAGTCAGCACAGAACTTCTACTGACAGAAAGAGCGGTTATTTTTCCTCCGACTCTCTAGCAAGAAGCCCGGTAGATGGACTACGAAGAGGCCCTGTTACACCTGGAGACGCCTCGCTGGAGGGTGCGACACTTACTTCGACGCAGTCACCAAGTGATGGAGACAGGGATGAGAAGACAAGGGAAGGTGGCTTATTCGGAAAAAGCTTTCGCATGAAGTTTCCGAAGAAGTTGGGAAGGCCTTCCACGGAAGTGAAATCAGCCATCGTTGACGAAACGTCGGAGGGGTCAGATAAATCGGAAGAGAAAGAAGACAAGTCCGTTCAAGACAATTTCTATGGAACGATACAGAAAATCAGATATGAGTATGAGGCGCGAACACAGCATGAATCGTCCCAACGGTTGGTGACAGGTATTGAATCACATTCACCAACGGAGACGCCTAAGCTCCTGCTTCCCCCATACACTACAGTAATAATTCAAGACGAGCAGCCGGACTCAGGGGGCGTTGCAGACCTATATCGGGGTACCGTCAGCTCCGTAGGCTCCGATGCCGACATAATTGAGAAAGTCGCTCCAATGTGGCTTGGCGAACTACTGTTGAAGGTGCGGGTCGCGATACACCTGAAAGCTTTCTCGCAGGTGCTGACAGTCTTAGAATCAAATGCCTATCAAGGACATTCCTAAAGTCTCTTTCATTTTGCTCCCTTATCAAGATCTTCTGCCAAGTATTGCAAGTCCCGATGGGTATGCGTCCATAGCATTACTAGCTCTGCATCGGTGAACTGATCAAATACCTACAGGAACACACGACTGAATGCAAACCGCATGCTACGAGCAAAGAAGATACTATCTTACGTTGCCGAACGAATTGAACCTTTCTCTGAGCACCCAGATCCTGAAGCACTGAAGCCGGAGGAATACCTAGAATTGTATTGCCAAAACCAGGTAAGACAATTCGGCTATGATTGCTGTTGGTAACACTGATATGAGGTTTCTAGCTTGTTGCACACAATACTACCCTTGCGACTCTTCGTGTACACATTTGGAAGACCGCTGGAGATGTTATTTTGTACTATAAATCTAATGATAGAAGGCCTGAGCTTGAGCGGGATTATCGGAACAGGTTGTTGGCTTTAGCTGCTGAGGAGCCTACAGCCAAGACTGGGCCAGTGATGAACGGCGGCCATTGATCTACAGCATCTCTTTGGATCTGCAGTGGCTTGAGCAGTTTGGATATCCTGTAGCTACTTCATCATGTACTGAATGTTATCAACCACTGTCGATATACGGCGCCGGTAGTGACAGAGACACCTTCAGTTGTACGCTCGATTGCAAATGCACATTGTCATCTCGGCTGAGCCATTGCATTATAAACCCACTGATAACTACCCAGGAATACCGCACCCCCAGCACTAATCCACAGAATCCTCGGCGTCATCCCAGCAAAGAAAGCTTTCGGCCCGCTCTCCCTCAATATCCTCATCAACATTACGCCTACAGGAACCCTCTCCCTCGACAACATCATACGTGTCTTCAGCACATCCAACGGCGTCGTAACCCCTGCCGCCACCGCCCCACTCACACTCCCAAACACCGCACTCTCCGTCGCCGTAACACCTTCATTCCCCGTCCTCCGCAGCCTCCACTTTTTCAAGCCCTCCCAGAGCGGGAATTGGATGACCGTGAACGGCACCTCCCGCATCACCGTGATACCCCAACCTCGATACATCTCCCTCCACACCCCCACAACCCCTATCTGCGCCCTTTGCCCAAGTATATACCTCAATACCCCCATCGAACTTCCCGCTTGCAGCGCCTGCGCCCTTTGCTTGACCACCTCCGTAGGCACCCGCACGGCACACGCCGCCACTTCACCCACGCTCGCAGCCACCATGTGCTCAACTGGCTCGCTCCACGCGCCCAGTACGCGTTTTCCACCAGGAGCCTCACGGGCTCGTTTGAAGAACGATTTGACGGCTTCGTAGCTTACGAAGAAGAGCGCTGCGCCGGGCGCGGAGCCGACGAGTGCGGAGCCGACGCCTGCGTAGATACCGCGGAAGCCGCCGGCGGCATTGAAGCCTGCGGAGGATTGGAGGCGGGTTTTGAGGGTGTCGATTGGGTAGAGGGAGAGGTCGACTGTTGTGCCTGCTAGGGCACCTGCCTGGCGGGGAGAGGGTTAGCTGGAATTCAGGCGGGAGGAACGGGGATGTATGGGGAGAGAGGCTGCCGTACTAGGAGCGCGCGTGCGAAGGGGCTTTCTACTTTCGAGGGGCGTAGTGGTGCTTGCATCTTCCCTTTTCAATTGGCTCGAGGTGTATGGTGTGACCTTGCGACTCCTAGTCTTGTGAGGTGACTACATGCGCCGGGAGTCACGAGAGACGCTGTTGGTGGCATCGGGGGTGCACCCATCGCCACGCATGCTGTTCCTTGACAATGAGCGTATCAAGATGGTCTTCGAATAGAGCTACATCTGAACCTAAACCCAAACCTGGATTCGGAAAGGACTGTATTCTACGATCACGTGATCATAAATTGCACATCGATATTAGGCATGATATACAGATATCGTCTACCAACTTCGAGTCGTACGGTCATGATTATTGCTACCACGGCCATGAATACTGCTGTATGATGCCCGGATTGGGCACTCAGCTTAGAAAGCGAGCAGGCATCTCCATCTCCGAGTTTCATGATGCCCTTTGTGGACTCGGGCTTCGTCAAGATGGTCACTCCCGTGGTCGAAACACGATCAGGCTTGGTATGATTCTTTGCATTCATTGATGGAATTCATAGCTTACATGAACAGCGGTTGCGGTCAGTGGGGGTGTTGATTCGATGGCATTGGCGCAGCTGTGTGCGATGCTTCAACGCAATGCCCATGCCTTTTCCGAACAACACCATTTTCAGGCGTTCATTGTCAGTCACAAGGCTCGGGAAAGGAGCCAGGAGGAGGCAGCTATGGTTAAAGCGCGCTTACTTTGCATGAGTACAGCCCTCTTCACCGTTCTTGACGTCTACAACTGACTTTGTAGAGATATACCTTCAACGATTCTATCCTTGAAATGGCCACCCAAAGTGCGACCTTTAGAGCTTCCAGATTTTGAGACTCAGGCCCGACGTCTGCGTTATCAAGCGCTGGGTGCTGCTTGTCGCGCCGAAAACATCACTAACCTCCTATTAGCTCATCATGCTGATGATCAGGCCGAGACAGTATTAATGAGGTTAGCTTCGAGTCACAAGAGCATTGGCTTACGAGGTATGCATTCTTCATCAGATATCCCTGAGTGCTGGGGTGTCCATGGGGTGCACCGGAGTGGCGAACATGAAGCCACATTGGGTTCTCACAACAGACTCTCGTCCGAAACAGAGAGCGTCCTGCGCTCGGGCTCACTTGGAAAGAGAGATCATGCGTTACTCTCCTTTTCCGGTCTGTTTGAGCAAGGCGGTGTGCAGATTCTGAGACCACTTTTGAAATTTCGCAAACAAGATCTTATTGATACTTGTCAAGCTCATGGTGTGGAATGGTCGGAGGATGCCACCAACAAAGACACGTGGAGAACAACTCGAAACGCGACTCGAAGTCTCCTAGGCAACTTCCGCCTACCAATGGCTCTAGAGACAACTTCACTCGTCCAGCTCTCTTCACACATGAAGGGGAGAGAGGTACAATACAACGAAGGTGCCTCTCGATTGCATGAGCTCTGCGAGATACTGCTCCTCGATTTGCGATCTGGATGTCTTCTTGTGCGCCTGCCAAGATTACCAAGCACGGAGGCTATCACAGTGGATGTTGCTCAATTGAGTATATCAGTGTCTAGATCACTGACAGCCTCGATGTTAGTTCGAAGACTGGCACATCTAGTGACTCCACAAGAAGACGTCCCTCTGCACTCCTTGAAACGTGCGGTGACAGCCATATTTCCATCATTGGCGCACCCGAATGGCGCTACGGTCGAGGAACAAATCGGGCCTTTAGTATTTACAACAGCAGGTATAATATTCGAGCGTATTCATTCCCCGAATTCAAATACAGACGTCAGATCAAACTCGGACTTTCATTTAGAGGGACGAGAATTGAGAAATGAAAACCTAGATACCAACTTTATTTGGAACCTGACTCGCCAACCCTTTGCGAAAGTCTCAGCAAATGTTAAGCTCGGTGGATTGAAAGATGCACCGACTACGATACTGGTTGACGGAGCCCCATCTGGCAGGAACAATGCCTCGAAATCCGCTCTCTGGTCTTCATGGCAACTCTGGGATGGCCGCTATTGGATCCGTATCAAGAACCTAACCGCTCAGCCGCTCAAAGTGAGACCCTTCTGTGAGTCTGATCTTCGCATTATCCGTACAAGTGCCCCCAAGTCTATAAGAAAGCCACTCGAAAAAGTCCTCGCATGGGCAGCCCCAAACAAAGTTAGATGGACATTGCCTGTAATCGCCCAAGCCATCGGAGGCGACGGGAAGTTGGGAAAGGTCCTTGCACTACCGACTCTGGGGAAGACTGGTATCATAGACGTAAAGGACGGAAAGGGGCAGACGAAAGTGGAGTGGGAAGTCAGATATAAGAAGGTTAATCTTGGCAGGAGGCGTGATGGCACGAAGAGAGGCGCTAACATAATCACGTCGTGGGAGGACTCTTGAGATTGATTTCATCGTTCGCAAATGTTGAGCATTCACTGCGAGCATTACCTTAAGATACCCATGTCAGTTCGTCCAACATTTGCACGACAGAAATCCACCCCAATAGACATGAATCTCCCCAATCCACTCCACCCACCCGAAATTCTTCCTCAAAGCAACCCAAACACCCACACCACCATCCATCCTCCAAGTATGATCAAAAAACCGCAATCCCCTCGCTCTCCCACCCTCCCTCTGACTCTCAACCCCCCACTCCCCTGCGCCCCCACAACCCAAGTAGCCTCCCCCTTCGCAACCTCAGCCCCAAAATACGGCTCCGTAACCGTCTTCGTCGGCCCCAAACCCACCCCACCACCACTAGACGTCAACGTCCCCCCCCCAAAAGCACCATTAAAACTCTCAACCACCCCATCCCCACAAGCCCTCACCCCCTCCCCACCCCCCGTAGCAGTCGAACACCGCCCCAAATCCAGCGTCGGCGTCAGACTTCCCGGCGGGACCGAAGGTTCGACGGGGAAGACGAGGGATGTGTCGAATTTTGATGTGGTGGTGGTGGAGCGGAGGGCGGAGAGGTTGAGTTCGGTGCCGCTGGTGAAGGGGATGATGTGCGTGCCGGAGATGAGGTCGGTGTAGGTTGTGTATAGTGTCACGCCGGAGATGACGTGGTAGGCTGTGGCGGTTGCGTAGAGGAGGGTGGGGTGGGTGGGGATGAGGGGGTCGGTGTAGCCGGGTGTGCGGGGTGCGAGGGGCAGGGGCGATGGTGGTGGTGGTGGTGGTGGAGGTGGTGTGGTGGATGCATTGATGTTGTCTACGTTAGTTCTCCTTTGGTGATTCTCGCTTCTGTGCTTGTTGCTGGGAAGAATCGCGATGAGGAAGGTGAGCTTTGGGAAGAGACTGCTGAGTCTCATTGCTATCGTTTGACTGCAGGAATATAGATAGAAGATGATGGAGGGAGAAAAGTGAGTCTTTGTCCTGACGTTATGGAAAGCGCAAGAGCATTCACTTCAATTTGCAGGTTCAGCATTGGCAACGTCTGGCCCTTACGGCCGTAGACTTTCGGCAGCAGAACACCAATCAGGAACAAAGTAGATATGATGATTAGCCTCTGTGGAGGCCAGACCAAAACATGGGAAATGGCAAGAGAATTCTTTATACATCGCCTGGTCTGTAACAGGGTGCACAAGCAAACGCCTTGTACTGCCTTCTCGAAGCAAGGATAGCCCCATAAAGCCGTGTTGAATGTAATGAACCCACAGTATTCCAATCGTCTATGCCGCCAAATTAATCTAATGAATAAACTCTTTAACATGCGAGGTTTTGCCAGGCACCAGGGCCAAAGGCACAATGCCGCTGACGTGCATATCTGGACCATAAACGTGCATGTTCAACTTGAGCTCCTCGCCGACGGCCTTGATGTTCTTTAATCCTTCCTGGTAGTTGGGGCCTGCGCGACGAACCCAAATGGCGGCCTTATGCTCAATTAATGTGGGTGCATATTCTCGCAAGGCGCGAATGACACCCTTGAATGTGGAGGCGACCTATAGAGGAATTAGCGTCATACTGTAACGCCAAAGGTAGATAATTTACGTTTGTGAAATTTGCGATACCACCGCCAATGAACAAGACCTTCCCTTCAGGGTGCATGGGTGCACGGAGCATAAGATCCAAGACGGTACGAGCATAGTGATATGTCTGAGTTTCGGTCGGAGCCCCAGAGTATTCGCCGTAGTTAGCAAGCTCCTCCGAGAAACCCGACGAAGCGATGGCATCAGCATAAACGACTGAGGCGCCGCCACCAGCGACCAACGTCCAGATACGGCCTTGCGAATTCAGCACAGTAAGCTTGAGAGAAGCGCCAGTTTTGGCGTCCAACTCAGCAATGTACGACTCTTCTTTACTCATCTCGCGCCCGAAAGGTGCAGGGAAGTTGATCGGTGGCCCCGCATCAATGCTGACTTTGCCATCGCCCTTTAGCATGGGCATCCCCATCGCTGCTGGTCCTCGTGCAACCGCCCATTTCACACCGCACTCGAATTCGGCAGTCTGATCGAGCTTGGCGGCAAGATCAAGGAAGTGCACGTCGGCAGAGGTACCCTCAGCATTGGGGATTACAACGAGAGGGTTAATCTCGAGGTAGGTGAATTGGGAGTCGACATAGACGGCGTAGAGTCTGGAGATGAAGTCAATCAGGACCCGGTGAACACCTTTGGGCACTTTCTTCAGCAACTTGGATGCAATTTCTTCGTTCGATGGGTATTCGGAAAGATCGACGGGAATCAAAATTTTCTCCGCTTTAGCATCGACGTCTCCGACGTCGACACCACCTTCGTGCGTAAACAGGATCTCATCTCCCTGCAATAGTAATCTTAGCTACTTTCATCGGACAATTTGTTCTCTGGCGAAACGGCGGGATGGGCGGGGAACTCACGTCTCGTCCAGAATTGATACATATGTAATATTCGGTGCCCTCAGGATGCGGCACAAAAGGCTCGACAAGAAATTGCCTGAGCACGCCCTGCACGTGCTCTACTTGCTGAGTTTTGCCTGCACGAGCAGCGATCCATTCTCGAGCTTCTGGCCACGTCTTATTCAACGCCAAGAGGCCGCTCTTGCCTCGTCGCTTTATCAATTGATCGGGCTTAGCAACAAATCTCGCATCTTTAGCGAGGAGGAACGGATATGTAGCCTCTGCTAGATCGAGAATTCCGGCGACGTCAACATCTTCAGGGAAACTCAGTTGAGCGAGTCGAGCTGGAGGGTTGTGGGTAGCTGATGGAGGTAGCGGTGTTGGCTTGATGACAGGGGCTCTTGTTAGATGATAATTTAGGATAGCTTTGCCGTCTGCTTCATAAATTGATTTGGCAGCCATTGTGGAGAGGGGGTCAGAGATTTACTGCGCAGGTTAGCGGTAGTTATACTCGACTGCTGGCTGACAATTGAAGAATGGGTCGATTGGCTTACTTTCAGTATTACGACGCTGGTAGACCTCTGGAGGCCGCAAGTGCTTCGGAAGTACTGTGCAGCAGCTTGGGCGGTATATTGTGAGCAAATTCAACTGTGGAAAAAGAAGACTGGCCGGTCAATCGAAGATTGGTTCTTGAAAAATGCTCCGTTGAGAGCTCCTCTGGCTAGAAACTTTAGTGCCTGGTGTAGCTCGGGGGCTTGAGAAAAGCCGCTGTTGGGTGGAGCTAGTTGGCGATCAGCAACTCTGAATGCCCCCGAATCGTCGTTGACCGAAGTCTTTATAACGATTTACAATGCTCGATGAATAAGAGTCAATGTTGTCGCCGAGCTGTACACTAGATGTCCAAGATGAGAAAAGGAGATCACCCACTGATTTCACCCCCCAGAATTTCATTGAGGCCACTGAGGGTACAGCTGAATTTGTAGGGCTGAGTACCGAACTGGCTTTTTGGGCCTAGTGTCTCCCCAGCTTCAACCAACGGGACGTGCTGGAGCTCACAAAAGTTTATCTGCTCCGGTCACTTTCCTGCTGTTAAGACTTGGGCCAAAAACTCCAACGAAGCAATTGGACGAACTTTTTTCCTGTATTTGTCTTTGTTTTAATCGATAAGACAGAGACAACATTTCCGGTGCTGCACGCTGCAAGTTATCCTATCGCCCTTTTTGAAACGATCGCAACCCGAATAATCCCAGTCTGGTAAGCCGATCAAGCTCCTGTCTCACAGTGGATAATACTTATGGAACCGGCCTCTGACCTTACGACCGCAGAGACCCTTCCTCCATCCTTACATCTCTACCCTCATTCACAATGCCGGTCCCTGTCACCAATGGCACGCCAATGACGAGCACCTCTGCACCGCAAACTAATGGCACTGGTCCTGCCGCTGCCAGTGCATCTGCCAATGACAATATTCGGCGATTCGTGGCACCTAGCAGGCCTCTGAGTCCAAGGGCGGAGCATTTGCTCTTCAGCGACAAGACTCGATGCTTTGTCTAGTAAGCCTGCTGGAACGCCAAACAGATATGTGCAGTAGCTGACGGGCATCCACAGCGGTCTACAACCTCGAGCAGTCCAGGGAATGCTGGACTTCGATTTCATTTGCAAGCGGAAGACACCCTCAGTCGCTGGCATCATCTACACATTTGGAGGTCAGTTCGTGAGCAAGATGTAAGCATAACCTCAGACGAGTGACAGGTTGTATTACCACATCATGATTGACTTTGGCTATCACAGGTATTGGGGAACCAGCGAAACCCTACTACCAGTCTATCAAGATGTAGACAAAGCAATGGCAAAGCACTCCGATGTGGACACTGTTGTCAACTTCGCATCCTCGCGAAGTGTCTACAGCTCGACTATGGACTTGATGAATTACCCTCAGATCAAGTCAATCGCCATCATTGCTGAAGGCGTACCGGAGCGACGTGCACGTGAGATTCTTCACGTGGCCAAAAAGAAGGGCATAACTATCATTGGTCCAGCTACGGTTGGAGGCATCAAGCCAGGATCGTACAAGATTGGTAATACCGGCGGGATGATGGATAATATCGTGGCATCCAAGCTTTATCGCAAGGGTTCGGTCGGTTACGTCTCAAAATCGGGCGGTATGTCGAATGAGTTGAACAACATCATCTGCAACACAACAGATGGAGTCTACGAGGGTGTTGCCATTGGAGGTGATCGTTATCCTGGAACTACTTTCATCGATCATATCTTACGATATCAAGCCGACCCTGAGTGCAAGCTTCTCCTCTTACTAGGCGAAGTGGGTGGTGTCGAGGAATATCGTGTTATCGAAGCCGTCAAGAATGGCACGATCACAAAACCTATCGTTGCATGGGCTATAGGGACTTGCGCGAGCATGTTCAAGACTGAAGTACAATTCGGTCACGCTGGCTCTTCTGCCAACTCCCAGCTCGAAACTGCCGTTTCGAAGAACCATGCCATGAAGGAGGCCGGCATTTACGTGCCTGATACATTCGAAGAAATGCCTGCACTCCTTGAGAAAGTCTACCAAGGTCTTGTAAAGAAGGGAACAATCAAGCCACAACCAGAGCCCGTGCCGCCCAAGATCCCTATCGACTATTCGTGGGCCCAAGAGCTTGGCCTTATTCGAAAGCCAGCTGCTTTTATCTCAACTATATCTGACGATCGTGGCCAGGAATTGCTCTACGCTGGAATGCCTATCTCTGATGTCTTTAGAGAGGAGATTGGCATTGGAGGCGTCATGTCCTTGCTCTGGTTTCGTCGCCGTCTCCCAGACTATGCCAGCAGATTCTTGGAGATGGTGCTCATGCTAACTGCCGACCATGGTCCAGCCGTGTCTGGCGCGATGAACACGATCATCACAACGAGAGCCGGCAAAGATCTCATTAGTGCTTTGGTGTCTGGTCTTCTTACAATTGGTTCAAGATTTGGTGGCGCTCTGGATGGTGCTGCTGAAGAGTTCACCAAAGCCTTTGACAAGGGTCTCAGTCCCCGCGATTTTGTTGACTCTATGAGGAAAGAGAACAAGCTGAGTATGGGCCCCTAACCATTCTTTATCGCATGTTGTCGCTAAAAGTAGTAGTCCCTGGTATTGGCCACAAAGTCAAGTCGCGCAACAACCCTGATCTCCGCGTTGAACTTGTCAAAGAATTCGTCAAGAAACGCTTCCCAAGCTGCAAAATGCTCGACTACGCCATTGCCGTCGAGACCGTCACCACGTCCAAGAAAGATAACCTGATTCTGAACGTCGACGGCTGTGTTGCCGTCTGCTTCGTTGATTTAATGCGCAATTGTGGCGCCTTCAGTCCCGAGGAAGCTGAAGACTATCTTAGCATGGGTGTTCTCAACGGCTTATTTGTGCTGGGCCGAAGCATCGGTTTGATTGCTCATTACTTGGACCAGAAGCGTCTTCGGACTGGCCTGTACAGGCATCCTTGGGACGATATCACTTACCTGCTGCCAAGCTTGGCACAAGGAGCACCGGGTAACGAGGGAAGAGTCGAGGTTTCTTTGTAGAATGTCAGGACTGCGACAATTCGAATGCTAATTTCGGTCCGTTCACATTCACTGATCCGGGTACTACGAATCTGGTATTCCAAACGTCAGGTAATGCTATTTCTTTCATCTCTTGTATGAGAGATAGGACGGCTTCAATCGGCGCTATTGCATCTATCCTCACATCCCACGCTGTACTTTTAGCGAATACGGATGTGGCCTCAATGGCTGCTAATCATAGAGATGTACAACAAGTACTTGACGAAGACTGCGTGCTTTGTCCCATTATCAAAACGTAGACGACTCGGTACTTGTTGAGCGTACAAGACTCTTGCAAAAGGTTGACCTTGACTGTGCGATAGTACTCAACCGTCTTGAGATGTTCTCTATAGAATGGAAATACTACAACCCTCAACTATCAATCCCCACTTATGACTATTCATAGCTAAGGTCCTCCTTTTATATCAACTTTGTGAGTCATCATTGTGAAATCATTTGGCCGTCGTCTCGATTTGACTTCGCCAAGCTTTAAAGAGTCTTGCATACGCTAACTGCATGGGTTTGGAGCGGAAGCTAGTGACGTGTGAACGGGCAGCGCGTTTAGTTTTGTTATAATCGTGGATTGTCAACGGACACCACCCAAGCACCAATGGCCTGGCTTTCAAGGTTTCCCTGCAGCAAGCAACGGACTTGCTGTTGCTACGTTTTTCCACAAACGAATGAAGGCGTCCAAATAATACACGCCCGTCCGTGATGGAGGTAGCATCTCCAGGGCAGGGCGCCAATGGCCATGTCCCCGCTTCAACTGCGGCCATCATCGATCCAGAGCTCGTGGTGGGTCACTTGGTGGATATCCTGGAGATCACGCTTGGGGCCCACGAGGAAGAATTAAAAAGCGAAGGAAGCTTACTTTCTGAAGCGAAGCGAAATGATACTGTACAGCGATGTACACGCTTTGCCTCAGAATCACAGGTTGCTCTCTATATTCAAAAGACGGCTGCCGCCACAAAAGGATCAAATGGCAAACAGAATGGTCATGCTGCATCAGGTAATTTGAGCCATGGGACTGTTACAGACGATCCGTTGACATTGTGCATAGACCATCCTTTTCATTACATCTACTCGTTTACAAACGAAATCTCCTTCTCAGCCATCACAGTTGCCTCCGTAGCTCTTATGAAGCGAGCACAGCCTATAGATCCACGGATACCTCTTTCCACACAGATACAGGTGATCAATCTGCCTGGTATAGCTACATTCAGCGAGAGTACAACGGCACAGATCCACCCAATATCCCCGTTTGAGGTTCTGCACTCAATAGTGCATCTTGCTCTAGCCCCATATTTCAATGCGTGCACTCAGGGTCAGAAGTCTTTGGCTGGGAGCAACGACCGGTCTGATGGTGAAGGCAAAACTGGTGTACCAGGCACAAAGAAAAAGCTAGCAGAATTGGAACTAAGCTTGCTGCACTTGCAGCAGAATGTGGAGATTCCCGATCTCATTCTCTCCTTTCCTGATGTCATCCAAGAGGCTCTCGCCGTAGCGGCCTCCAGCAATTCCAAAGCATCGATCGATTTGATACCGATCCAGCTTTTATCAGACACCAGGTTCTTGAACGACTTACAAAATACGGTTAACAACTGGATAAAGTCTATACAAGCAGTCACAAAGATGTCTAGAGATCCTGACAGTGGATCTGCGACTCAGGAGATCAATTACTGGATACAACTTGAATCTGCCCTGAAAAACATCGATCTACAGACGAGGAACGATGGAGTACAGCTTACGCTTGATATACTGCAGCATGCTAAACGCTATCAAGTGAAGGTTAGCTTCTACGCGGACACGGGACTGAAAGAAGCATTAGATACTGTTCAGAAGTACAACCAACTGATGCGAGAATTCCCCATGGACGACCTCCGGACTGCGACAACGTTACAAAAGGTTCAGGAGTCGCTCAATACAATATTCGGTCATCTTAACCGGAAGTTGCGCTTTACAACGTACCCAATTGCGCGGGCTCTGCCATTAGTCCATGCGATCTCTGGTGACCTAGACAGCCAGCTTCATTCGCTCCTTCATGGCCGGACTTTAATGCATCTCGAGTTCAGAGACTTCCAGGCAGTCATGGCCGTGGCGGAAGACATATGGGCCACTTGGGACGACCATGCGAAAGATTTCACCAATGTAGCCCGCGAACTCATGCGGAAAAGGGCCGAAAAGTTTATGCCCATCAAAGTTGTTGGCCGCCATGCAAGGACGCAAGACCGTATGACATACATCAAGACTTTTCGCATAAACCACGAGCAGTTGCAGCGAACAATAGTCACAGTCCTTGGGAACAAAGACCTGGACACTGCGGTTGACGGAGCCAGTGATGATCAAGTCGTTCTCATAGAAGAGATCGGAGACGTTGATGCAGTACAAGAGGTTGCCCAGGCATACACGGCGCTGAAAGACGTCGACGTACTTGATGTCTCACCTGAAGGAACGCAGATCTGGGTACAGGCAGAAGCTACTTACAATGAGCGGACCTCCCGAGTCGAGAATTCAATTATTTCTCGTCTCCGGGATCGCCTAGCCATAGCTCAGACAGCAAACGAGATGTTCCGCGTCTTCTCAAAGTTCAATGCCCTCTTTGTCCGCCCAAAAATTCGTGGAGCTATCAGCGAATACCAAATTCAGCTGATTGGCAGTGTCAAAAATGACATTAATACCTTACACGAGCGTTTCAAGCAGCAGTATGGTAACTCTGAAGCGCACGCCATGGCACAGCTTCGAGATCTGCCTCCAGTGGCAGGTGCCATCATTTGGGCCCGACAAATCGAACGACAACTCGATGGCTACATGAAGCAAGTTGAAGATGTCCTTGGTCAAGACTGGGCCTTACATTCGGAGGGACAGAAGCTTGAAAGCGATGGGAATATGTTTCGAAAAAAGCTCGACACAAGACCTATCTTCGACTCATGGCTGCAGGACGTCCAGCGGCGAAATATCTCAATAAGTGGCCGACTCTTTGGGATTGTACGAAACCGCGCGATGGGGAACACACTTGAATTGATCATCAATTTTGACCCACAAGTAATCGTACTGTTCAAAGAAGTCAGGAACCTGATATGGCTTAATTACCAGATACCTCATGCAGTAACCAGCATCTCGAAGGAGGCGAAGCGGGTGTATCCCTATGCTGTCAGCTTGATGGAGAGTGTGCGTTCTCTAGCCCAGACTAGTCGTGTCATTGACTCGATGCCTAAAGTCTCCGTTCTCCTTGGTGGATACCAAAAAACCATGCAAGACCTCGTTTTGACTGGTGTGAATCTGAAATGGGAGTCATTCGTGCACTCATACGATCTCCATGTCAAACACGCCCCGCTCCTTGCGGGTGGCTCAACTAGTCGGTCTGCCTCTGGCGGTAGGGGTGAGAGCAAACATGTGCAATTTGTACGTGATTTCGCTGCAACAGCATCGGTCTTGCAAATCAAGACTTCGGCCCTACAAGAAATCGAGAACGAGATACAGAAAGCACTGAATGATCTGCAAGCGTGCGCTTACGACCCATCAGCATTTCATACACGGTTGGAAACGATCCAGAAGGCGGTAGACCGACTGAATCTAGAGGGTTATGCCAATTTAGCATTCTGGGTCCATGAGGTGAATCAAAGGATTGAGACCATATTAATTGAGCGGCTCCACAAAGCAATGCACATATGGGTCAATGCGTTTGGCAGACCTGCTTCAGAGAATACGGCTGGGGAAAGCGTACGCGGACGAGAGAATATAGAGATTGGGAAAGGCGCCGATACGCCCAATCTCCAAAAATTGGTCCTAGAGGTGCTGATGCGAAACCAGACAATCTACCTGGATCCTCCTGTTGAATCTGCCCGTACAATCTGGTTCTCGCAATTCCATGAATGGCTTGGTATTGTGTGCAATCTTCCTGTTATCATATCTTCTAGATACGAAATGAGGATCGACAGCGGCGAGAGCGCTTCGAGAGCCCGGTTTACTTATTTGCCTGGTCTCTGTGTTGATGATCTATCCACAGTTTATGAGACTATCGAGGATAGACTGGATAGCATTGTGGTTTATCTTGATAAATGGCTACAATTCCAATCTCTGTGGGATCTTGAGCCAGATCACGTCTATGATGTTCTAGGCGAGGATTTGGCAAAATGGCTCCAATTACTTCAAGAGATCCGTAAGACTCGTGAAACGTTTGATACATCTGAAGCGAGCAAGAGCTTCGGAACGGTGACGATCGACTACGAGCAAGTACAGACCAAGGTCACTGGCAGATACGACCAATGGCAACACGAAATCCGTCTGAAATTCGCCGGACGACTAGGCAATCGAATGCGCGATGCTTACGCTGAGATCGAGAAGGCCCGCAGAGATCTCGAAGGTCAATCATTAGAGGCGTCTTCGACTGCCCAAGCTGTATCATTCATTACCGTCGTACAGCAATGCAAACGGAAGGTGGAAGTTTGGGAACCTGAGATCGAGACATTTCGTCAGGGTCAGACGCTTCTGATTCGACAACGCCATCAATTCGGCTCTGACTGGCTTTTCGTGGATCAGGTCGATGATGAGTGGACTGCATTGAACGAGATCTTAGATCGCAAGGTGAAAATTGTGGACGACCAGACCGATGCCCTACGCGCAAAGATCTTGGCGGAGGACAAAGTGGTTAGTGGGAAGATCAGTGACTTGGTAGCCAGCTGGAACGGAGAGAAGCCGATATCTGGCAATATTCCTCCAGACGAAGCGTCATCTACACTCAATGTATTTGATGCGCGCCTTACAGCGCTAAAGTCCGAATCTGATCTGGTTTTCAAAGCTGAAGAGGCCTTGAATCTACCAGGTAATTCGCATACAGCATTGGACGCAGTCTTGGAAGAGGTCCACGACTTTCAGTCTGTATGGGCTGCCTTATCCATAATCTGGAAGAGCTTAAACGATCTCCGTGAGACTCTATGGACGAACGTTCGGCCCAGAATACTAAGGCAATCGATTGATGCTCTGATCAAGATGACCAAGGAGATGCCCAGCCGTATGCGCCAGTACGCCGCTTTCGAGCATGTTCAGTCTGTATTACGACAATTTTTGAAGGTGAACCCACTCCTCTCGGACATGAAGTCGGAGGCTGTTCGCGAACGTCATTGGAACAAGATTCACAAGGCCTTGAAGCCTGGTAAGAGGTACTCACCGGTTTCTATGACCCTCGGAGATGTATGGGATCTCCAACTCGCCACAAGCGAGGTGGTTATCCGAGACATTGTCACTCAAGCGCAGGGAGAGATGGCTCTTGAAGAGTTCCTAAAACAGGTCCGTGAGACGTGGCAAAATTACTCTCTGGATCTTGTCAACTATCAAAACAAATGCCGTTTGATACGGGGCTGGGATGAGATTTTTTCTAAGTGCAGCGAGAACCTCAGTTCACTACAAGCTATGAGGCACTCACCATACTATAAGGAGTTTGAGGAGGAAGCTTCGTCATGGGAAGACAAACTCAATCGGGTGCATGTCCTCTTTGACGTTTGGATCGACGTGCAAAGACAATGGGTATATCTGGAAGGTGTATTCACTGGTAATGCTGACATCAAGCATCTGCTTCCTGTCGAGTCCTCACGATTTCAAAACATAAACTCGGAATTCTTTGCTGTGCTTAAGAAGGTGTATAAGTCACCCTTCGTGCTGGACGTGCTCAATATATCTGGAGTACAGAAGTCGCTTGAGCGCCTTGCTGAGCTCCTCAACAAGATCCAAAAAGCATTGGGAGAGTATCTTGAGCGTGAGCGTATCAGCTTTCCGCGCTTCTACTTTGTTGGTGATGAGGATTTGCTTGAGATAATTGGTAACAGCAACGATATCATGAGAATTGCGAAGCACTTCCGAAAGATGTTCGCTGGTCTTTCTAGCATCCTCATGGACGAAGAATCTACGATCACTGGGTTCACGTCCAAGGAAGGGGAGCAAGTGCAACTCAAGAAGTCAATTTCCCTGGTGAAGACTCCGAAGATCAATGATTGGCTTGCCGCACTGGTGAATAATATGAAGTCTTCGTTATCTGAGCTTCTGGGAGAAGCTATACATACATTTCAATCACTCTTGAGCGCCCCCGAGATTGACGTCACATCATTCAATGACTACCTCACCACTTTTCCTGCTCAAGTCGTTGTGCTTGCTACCCAAGCTTCATGGACTGCCTCTGTCGAAGCTGCCCTGATGTCAGGAGGTGGTGGACTGCCAGCCTTGCACGACGTTTCCGTTAGTCTGCTCGAGATCCTAGCGTCCACTGTCCTGGGAGATCTGGAATTCCTGATGCGGAAGAAATGCGAACACCTCATCACCGAAGTCGTTCATCAGCGAGATGTCATTGCAAATTTGATTAGTGCGAATGCCTCTTCTTCGACCCACTACCTGTGGCTCCTACAAATGCGCTACGTGCATAAGCCTGATGGCGATGTTACGGATCGCCTGCGTATCAAGATGGCGAATGCTGATCTGGCCTATGGCTTCGAGTACTTGGGTGTGCCCGACAGGCTTGTACGGACTCCATTAACGGACCGGTGCTTCCTTACATGCACGCAAGCGATGGCGCAACGTCTCGGAGGGTCTCCATATGGTCCAGCTGGAACAGGCAAAACAGAATCAGTCAAGGCCTTGGGCCTGCAACTTGGACGTTTCACGTTGGTGTTCAATTGTGACGACACATTCGATTTTCAGGCAATGGGTCGAATATTCCTTGGAATATGTCAGGTGGGCGCGTGGGGATGCTTCGATGAATTCAACCGTCTGGAAGAGCGTATCCTTTCCGCTGTTTCCCAGCAAATACAAAACATCCAACTCGGCCTTAAGAATGGCATCGAATTGGCTGGGAGGCAATTTTCAGTGAATGCCAATACCGGAATATTCATCACGATGAATCCGGGCTACGCTGGGCGGTCCAACTTGCCAGATAACCTAAAGAAGCTGTTCCGAAGCGTAGCCATGTCGAAACCTGACAAAGAACTCATTGCTGAAGTCATGCTCTTTTCCCAGGGCTTCAAGCAAGCCAAACAGCTATCGAAGCAGACCGTGCCATTTTTTGATGGGTGCGCAGCTAAACTCACAAAGCAGGCCCACTACGACTTTGGCCTACGAGCGCTGAAGAGTGTGCTGGTCACTTCCGGAGGTCTCAAGCGCACTAGGATGACGACAGCAACGGAAGGTGATCATGATGAGGAGGATCTGGAGCCTCAAATCATCGTACAAAGCATTCGAGAGACAATAGCCCCGAAGCTGATCCGTGAAGACGTGGAGACTATGAAGAGAGTTGAACAAGAAGCGTTCCCAGGTGTGCATTACATCTGCGCAGACCTCGCGGCATTAGAAGGCGCCATTCGTACGGAGGCCGCCGCGTGCAACCTGGTCATCAACGAGACATGGATCACGAAGATCGTGCAACTTTATCAGATTCAAAGCATCCATCACGGTGTTATGATGGTAGGCGACTCCGGATCAGGCAAGTCGGCTATCTGGAAGATTCTCTTGAAAGCCCTACAACGAACGGAAGGAGTAGAAGGTGTATGCCACATGATTGACCCCAAAGTAATGTCGAAGGAATCGCTCTACGGAAACCTGGACAGCACGACACGAGAATGGACAGACGGTCTATTCACCAGTATCTTGCGCAAAATAGTTGACAACCTTCGTGGGGAGGATTCAAAAAGACATTGGATTGTCTTCGATGGGGATGTAGATCCCGAATGGGTGGAAAACTTAAACAGCGTCTTGGATGACAACAAGCTGCTCACTCTGCCGAATGGAGAGCGACTAAATCTACCGCCGAACGTTCGAGTCCTGTTCGAGGTAGAAACACTCAAGTATGCGACTCTTGCCACCGTTAGCCGTTGCGGCATGGTGTGGTTCAGCAACGACACCGTCACATCAGATATGCTTGTTGTGAATTATCTCCAACGTCTTCGAACTACAGCGTTTGAGGAGCTCGACGAGGACGCGGCGGGTCAGAATTCAACAAAGGCCATTGCGCAACAAGAAATGGTAGCAGATCTCCTTCAACACTTCTTCGGAACCGAGCACCTTCTGGACAACGCCCTTGAGGAGGCGCAGAAGTACAGACATATTATGCAATTTACTGAGATCAGAGTTCTCAACACCCTGTTTTCCCTATTAAATAGGTCTTGCAGAGCAATCATCGAGTACAACATCCAACACGAAGACTTCCAATTAGAGCCTGAGCAAGTCGAGTCTTTCATCTCGAAAAAGATGCTTTTAGCAATGGTGTGGGCGCTGGTTGGAGATTGTCCGATCATAGATCGAAGGCTATTTGGCGAGTACATCGCAAGCCTTACAACATTTGAGATGCCTCTGCTCGGCGACGCGTCGTCTTTGATCGATTATGATGTCTCACTTCCGCAGGCACTATGGACGCCATGGCAATCTCAAGTACCCAGCGTTGAAGTCAACACTCATTCGGTCTCCCAGAATGACGTTGTCGTACCTACGCTAGATACAGTCCGTCACGAAGACGTTCTCTATTCATGGCTTGCTGAACATAAGCCACTCATCCTATGCGGTCCACCAGGATCCGGCAAGACAATGACCCTTTTCAGCGCCCTCCGCAAACTGCCGACTATGGAAGTTGTTGGGCTCAATTTCTCGAGTGCGACTACACCTGACTTGCTGATCAAAACGTTTGACCAGTACTGTGAGTACCGAAAGACCTTGAACGGAGTGGTCATGTCTCCAACGCAGATAGGCAAATGGCTAGTGTTCTTCTGCGATGAAATCAACCTTCCAGCTCCAGATAAGTACGGGACACAGAGAGCAATATCCTTCCTCAGACAGCTAGTCGAACAGAATGGCTTTTGGAGGACTTTGGACAGAACATGGGTAACTCTCGAGCGTATACAGTTCGTTGGAGCATGCAACCCTCCTACTGATGTTGGTCGGACGCCATTGGGTGCAAGGTTTCTGCGGCATGCTCCCTTGGTCATGGTCGACTACCCCAGCGAATTATCCCTTCAACAGATTTACGGCACTTTCAACGGCGCGGTCTTGAAGGTTATTCCGAACCTTCGCGGCTATTCTGATCCACTCACCAAAGCCATGGTACAATTCTACGCAGAGTCCCAAGCGCGTTTCACGCCAACGATTCAGCCCCACTATGTGTACTCGCCTCGTGAATTGACAAGATGGGTTCGTGGTTTATACGAGGCTATCAAGCCTCTAGAGAATCTCTCTGTGGAAGGTCTCGTAAGGATATGGGCCCACGAAGCCCTGCGACTGTTCCAGGACAGGCTTGTTGCGGATGATGAACGCAATTGGACAAAGGACGCAGTCCGAAGGATCGCTTTGGACCATTTTCCCACGATCGATGAACACGCTGCCCTGAAAGCGCCGATTCTATTCTCGAATTGGCTCTCCAAGAATTACGTACCGGTAGAACGGGAGCAGCTCCGAGACTTCGTCAAGGCAAGGCTGAAGACCTTCTGCGAAGAAGAGGTCGACACTCCTATCATCTTATTCAACGATGTGCTCGAGCATGTCCTTCGGATTGACCGCGTCTTCCGTCAGCCTCAAGGGCATCTGATCCTTATCGGCGTTAGCGGAAGCGGCAAGACGACTCTCTCACGGTTCGTCGCCTGGATGAATGGTCTCACGGTTTTCCAGATCAAGGTACATGGGAAGTATTCTTCCAGCGACTTCGATGATGATCTTCGGGATGTGCTTCGCCGCACTGGTTGCAAAGGAGAGAAATTATGCTTCATTATGGACGAATCCAATGTTCTGGACTCGGGCTTTCTGGAACGTATGAACACACTGCTAGCCAATGCTGAAGTACCAGGTCTTTTCGAAGGTGACGATTTCGCAGCGCTCATGACTGCTTGCAAAGAAGGTGCCCAGCGGCAGGGTCTGCTGCTAGGGTCACAGGAAGAGCTATACAAGTGGTTCACCCAACAAATCATCAAAAATCTGCACATAGTATTCACCATGAATCCACCAGATAATGGGCTTTCCTCCAAGGCCGCAACGAGTCCAGCGCTGTTCAATCGCTGTGTTCTGAATTGGTTCGGAGATTGGTCAGACCAAGCTTTGTTCCAGGTTGGATTAGAGTTGACTCATTCCGTTGATCTCGATCGTTCCGACTTCGTTGCACCTGATAGTATCCCTGTGGCCTACCGAGATCTAGCTTTGCCAGCTTCACATCGCGACACTGTGATTAATTCAATGGTCTATGTCCATCATTCCCTGCACCGGTTCAATCAACGTTTACTACAACAACAAGGCAGGAAAACGTTCCTCACACCTAGACATTTTTTGGACTTCGTTGACCAATGTGTCCGGCTTTTCAATGAAAAACGTGAGGAGCTTGAAGAGCAGCAACGTCATCTCAACATTGGTTTGGAAAAGCTGAGGGACACTGTCGATAAAGTTCGGGACTTGCGGGCCAGTTTAGCGCAAAAGAAGGCTCAATTGGAAAGGAAAGACGCTGAAGCCAACGAGAAATTGCAAAGAATGATCGCTGATCAACGCCAAGCTGAACAGCGCAAAGCCGCGTCTTTAGAAGTTCAAGCCAACCTTGACAAGCAAGAGGAAGAGGTGGCAAACCGGAAAGAAGTCGTCAATGCAGATCTAGCAAAAGCTGAGCCGGCCGTGATCAGTGCCCAGGAAGCCGTCGGTAACATAAAGCGTCAACATCTGACAGAAGTACGTTCAATGGCGAACCCACCTGCTGGGGTCAAGCTTGCATTGGAAGCAGTATGTACCTTGCTCGGTCACAAAATAGATGGGTGGAAAACGATCCAGGCCCTTGTTCGCCGAGACGACTTTATCGCTAGCATTGTAGGCTATGATAACGAGCGCCAAATGACCAAGACTCTGCGCGCTAAGATGCAGACTGAGTTTCTATCGAAGGACGACTTCACCTATGAGCGAGTGAACCGCGCCAGCAAAGCTTGTGGTCCTCTCGTTCAGTGGGTGGAGGCGCAAGTCAACTTCTCCGCTATTCTGGACCGCATTGGCCCTCTTCGTGATGAGGCTGAGCAGCTTGAGGAAGACGCCTTGAATACCAGGGCGGAGGCCAAAGCGATCGAAAACCAGATTGCCGAACTCGAGGACAGTATAGCCACTTACAAATCAGAATACGCGACTCTCATCAGCGACACTCAGTCGATCAAGTCTGAAATGTCGCGTGTAGAAACTAAGGTCAATAGAAGTGTGAAGCTGCTCGACAGCTTATCTTCGGAACGAACACGATGGGAGTCAGGGAGTAAATCGTTCGAGACCCAAATCAGTACTATTGTCGGTGATGTCCTGGTGGCAGCGGCTTTCCTCGCATACAGCGGCCTGTACGATCAACAACTTCGTAAACTCATGCTCGATGACTGGATTGGTCAACTAGGGCTCTCCGGTATCAATTACAAGGTGCACAACCCAGTGACAGAGTACCTTTCTAATGCAGACGAACGCCTCAAGTGGCAAGATAACGGCTTGCCCGTCGATGATCTCTGTACCCAAAATGCTATCATCCTGAAGCGCTTCAATCGCTATCCCTTGATTATTGATCCTTCGGGACGTGCAACCGAGTTTCTACAGAATGAGAGTAAAGAACGCCGTCTTACTGTTACAAGCTTCTTAGACGACTCATTCATCAAGCAATTGGAGAGCTCACTCCGCTTTGGCAACCCTATCTTGATCCAAGATGCTGAGCATTTGGACCCAGTACTAAATCATGTGCTGAATAAGGAGTATCAGAAGACTGGAGGGCGTGTCTTGATTCAACTTGGCAAACAAGTTATCGACTTTTCACCATCTTTCCAATTATACTTGTCGACGCGAGATCCGTCCGCGATGTTCCCACCTGACGTTTGCAGCCGCACTACTTTCGTGAACTTCACTGTGACACAAAGTAGTCTACAAACACAGACGCTTAATGACGTACTAAAGTCTGAGCGACCCGACATCGACAAGAGACGTACAAATCTTGTCAAGATGCAGGGGGAGTTCAGTATTCACCTCAGGGGTCTTGAAAAGCGACTGCTCCAGGCTCTCAATCAATCTCGGGGCAATATTCTCGATGACGATGTAGTGATTGAGACGCTCGAGACATTGAAGAAAGAGTCAGGAGAAATTTCCATGAAGGTAGCAGAGACGGATGGCGTTATGGCTGAAGTGGAAACGATTACCCAACAATACAACAGGATCGCTCGCGCTTGCAGCGCAGTCTTTGCGATCCTTGAGCAACTCCATCACCTCAATCATTTCTACCAGTTCTCGCTCCACTACTTTCTTGACATCTTTGATACTGTCTTACATAGCAACCCCAAGCTACGAGAAGTCAAAGATTACTCTGCGAGAGGAGATGTCATTCTCCGCGATCTGTTCATTACCACCTTTCAAAGGACTTCATTGAGCTTACTGCAGAAGGATCGCATCACCTTTGCCATACTTCTCGCCCAAGCCTCGCCGTACCCAATGGACAAGGACCTGGTCGACAGCATCATCGACCTAACGATTGAAGGGTGCGATGCATCCGTGAGTGGAAATATGCAAAAGGATGCTCATGCCAAAGCTTCTCGGGTGCCCGAACTAAAGGCTTTCATTCCCGAAATTCCAGCTATTGATCTTGAACGATTTTGCACCGAAGAACTCGCAGAAAACTTCGTTCCCAAGGTGTGGAAGGAAGGTACCAGTGACCCAGACAAGTACCTTCGATCACTCTTGCTGGTCAAACTGTATAGACTCGATCGTTTTGTACCGGCAGCAGAGAAATTCGTTACGTCTGTATTCGGCACTTCTATGTTTGATTACACTGGCGACCTTCAGGGGGTGGTGAGTCAAATATCCCCTACGAGTCCAATCGCCTTGTGTTCTAGTCCTGGATTCGACGCTAGCTACAAGGTTGAGAACCTAGTCGAAAAGACGAAGGCCCAATGTTCGTACATCGCTATGGGTTCAAACGAAGGTGTTGCCAGTGCGGACAAAGCAATCAGCAATGCTGCTGCAACAGGGTCATGGGTCCTCATTAAGAACGTGCACCTTGCACCCGTATGGCTGCAGAGCCTTGAGAAGCGACTGGGGTCCATAAAGCCTCATCCCGACTTTCGGATAATCCTTTCTATGGAAACTAGTCCGAAGATCCCCGTTAACCTCCTCCGAGCTTCCCGGGTACTAATGTATGAGCAGCCGGCTGGTGTGCGAGCCAACATGAAGGATTCGTTGTCTACCTTGTCTGTCCAGACGATGCAGCAACCGAGGGAGAAAGCGCGGCTGTACCTGTTACTATCCTTCTTGCACGCAGTCATCCAGGAGCGACTACGCTATGCACCAGTTCTTGGATGGAAGAGCTTCTGGGAATTCAATGACAGCGACGTAAGTCTCATGCATTGGGGAATTTTCCGGTTGACGCATACTGACGTCAAAATAGTACGAATGCGCGGCTTATATCATCGACACTTGGATGGACGCTGTTGCCAGTGGTAGAACCAACGTTGCTCCCGTCAAGATCCCATGGGACCTGATCCGCACTCTCATCACGGAGAGTTACGGTGGCAAGATTGATAGCGAGAGCGACTTCAAAGAGCTATCGGAGCTTGTCAACAGTGTTATGATTCCAGAGGCATTTGAAGATGACCATAAGCTCGTCAAAGGAGCATCAAGAGACGAAGCGAAGCTGTACACGGAGGGAGATGGAAGCATGACAGTTCCTGAAGGGAACGAGATGAAAGACTTCATGGACTGGGTAGGCCGCCTTCCAGAGCGTGAGCCACCGACGTACCTAGGACTTCCGGCGAATGCAGAGAAGTTGCTATTGGTGGGCCACGGCCGGAATACGATTGAGAATCTGGCAAAGATCACGGAGATCTTGAATGAGAGCGAACAGGCCATAGCAGAGGCTGAAAGTGAAGACTGAGACGATCGTTCCCTTTGTAACCCTGTATTTTCTAGCGATCGTCACAACGTCTTAACGAGCATTGCGACGGCGTTTCGTCTGCGAAACGGATGCATTCGTATCGGCGTGTGGGATTTTGGCGGAGATACCCAATGCTTTTCTGCCTTGCATATATCGCATTCTCGACTTCTGTTCTAGCACATAGCTCAAATGTATATTAATCCTTCATCAAAGGTTCAAGATGGCAGTAACATTCACAAAGCCCAGAGTTTCAAGCTGTTATCTGACTTCATGGTTGCTTCTGTCTGCTGCGAAGTAGAATTAGATAATCTCGCCGAGGACATGGAGGATACTATGCTGTCTGCATGGCTTTCTGAGTCACTGCCCTCATCCGTAGGTGCATCCCAGTGCCTCTGCCCCGAACACGTCGCCAACACGGACCCTGTAGGATGCAGCGTAGCAGAAGACACCGCATCCCCATGAGCCTGAAACTGCCACGCAGGATCGACAATTCCCTCCTTCATCCCCAATTCCTCCCATACCCTCACCACGCCATCCGTGCCTCCAGCCCACACTTCTCCTCCCAACACTTCTACTCCAAGTCGCTGCTGCGTTTCCGCTTTCCTTCCTCTCAGCCACGCTAGACGCTTGCCTGTACCGCGAACATCCCATACACCAATACCGTCACTGCGTCGCTCGGCGACACATAGGTAGCGGGAACACGCGCTCCAGAGGACTTGAGTTATGCCCTGTCCTTTTTCTTCCTCGGGCTCCGTATTAGCTATTAGTGGGAACACGGCAAGAGTGTCGCCGCTACCGTGGCCATCGTACAAACCTATCCATCGATTGAACGTTCCCGCGGCCAGAACTCCTTCGCTACTCATTGCCATGGCGCTGACGATGCCTTTCATACCTTGGCCGGCGAACTTGTGGTTTCTGCGAGAAGCGGTGGTGCGCATCGTGCTGATGGGGCCCTCGCCGTTCCTGTTGATGTCGAATGAACTTATGCAGCTATCTGATCCTGCGAAGAAACGACTGGTATTATTTGGATTGAATAGGAGGGAGTGTGGCGTTATATACGCTTCCGTTGTGGGCGATATTAGAGGGTAGGTTGACAGTATTCCTGGTGCGAATGGAGATAGTAGACGGATTGGGAGAGAGCGCAGGGAGGCGATGAAGAGGCATGAGGAGGGTTCGGCGAGAGCGTAGGAGGGGTGGAAGGTGCTGGCGCGAACGGGTTCGGGGCAGGTGTGGGTCGTGTAGGGTTCGAGCTGTTTGGGTTGAGGTGGGTATAGGAGATCGGGAGGGAGGACGAATGAGCGGAGAGTGTCGGAGGCGGAGGAGGTGAGGATTGTGGTGCCGTCTGGGGACCTGCGAGGGATTAGATGGAGAGGGAAAGAGGATAGTAAAGGATCAGGTACCATTGAGCGCTTCTAAAGTACTCTCTGTTAGGGACTTGGCTTTCCGAGATTGATATCGCTGCTTTTCGTTCTGTGTTTGGCGCTTGGTACAGGTCCGCTGTGGTGCCCACTAGCAGAGCTTTAGGACTGTTAGCTGGATCCATCTCTGCTATTGAGTCGTTGGGCGCTGAAAACCATCCAAAGGCAATGACTTCGGCGCCCATCTGGCCTTCTTTTGGTTGACATGTCCCACCAGTGTGATCTTCAACGTCAGGTCACGCATACAAGGGTTGGCCTGAATGCCAGGTGATATTGGTGATAATTTCGGAGATTCCTAAAAAACAAGGTTTAGCGTATTCAGGACTCTTATTAAAGCTTGGCGTACGGCAATTTATCCGTACAACTCTATGATAACCTAAAACACCAAATTGCCAAACCTCGAAACCCCAATCGCCCAAGTTTACCCCGTCCCGACTAGGCCCTAAGTGATAGGGCCCTAAGGATCAATAAGCTAGGTGGCCAACCCTAGGGCGCCCGCAGCACACTGTCAGCCACGTCGAGATCAGAACCTTAGTTAGGTGACCTAACCTGATAATTCGGGGGCTTCATTCGCAAACTTTGGGGTCTAGGATATCAGCTGGCGCATTCGGACCCCTGCAGCTAAGGGCCGCTAGCCTGCAGCCTAGGCTAGTGGTGGGGGGGGTGGGGGGCATTCTAGCAGTAATACCCCCTGGGCGATTGGGGTTTCGAGGTTTGGCAATTTGGTGTTTTGGGTTATCATAGAGTTGTACGGATAAATTGCCGTATTGGCGCTTAACGTAGAAATCCCCCCCCCCCATTTTGTATGTAAAATCCTACAATAATCGGCTCTTAATATATTATCGGTTAACAGCGTCCTATTCCGTCGATATTGAGGCTGGTTTGCACGAGTACTTGCGTTCAAAGAAAGTATCTAAGGAGACTAAGTTCGCTACTCAAATCAATGGAAGCGTGTTGCTCTTTCGACACGTAGAATACTCTCCGCAGGATTGGAACTTCATCATGTCCCCAACCCAACCATTCAGGCTCCTTGATCTGCCCCTGGAGGTACGGGCCATGATATTTTCAGAGATGCTGGTTGAGGAGAAGTGGATCTACAAATCTACTGTCGATGTTGAGGGGAAAACCCGCATGTGAGTTGCCCCCCGAACGATCGCCTCTGGGGGGAATGGACCCTGATCTGGTCCCAGTCATCGGAAAGAGAACATAGGTCATCTCATGGTCGATGTGCTCCAGCCTGACAAGTATGAGCGATGGTACCCTCTCTTTACGAAGCGAACCTCCTTCCTCCTCAATGAAGGCCTTACTCAATCTGAGTACGTGTTCACGACCTACAAGCTCCCCAAGGGTCTGAACCACATCCGCATCCTACAAACGAATAGACAAATCTACCAAGAGGCATCAGCCATATTCTATTCCCGGAATATGTTCTACGCAAATGATTGCCCTGACGTCGTGATACCTTTCATGAAAGACCGAGGAACACGGAGCTTAGACTCCCTCAGAAGGCTATCAATCATGTACCCGAGTGCGATGATAAATCCGAAGGCTGTCAGGGAAAAGGAATTTCATACTGGTTGTACTATGAGCGACGAGTCCGCGTGGGAAAATGTCTGCTGTTATATCAGTCTCCATCTCCAACGTTTAGCCCATCTAGGTAAGGCCTTCCAGCTGTATTATGATTTGCTGAGTACCTTTTCCCGGGCTGTAAGCCATAGTGGAGCAATCATCCCTATTGTACGCTCTGATGGTGGCTCGTACACTTTAGAATAGTCGCCTCCCGCGTAAGCTGATTTCGGAAACCTTACAGATTTACGTGTCGAAAGAGGCTTGGGAATCCGCTTCGAAGACCTTGACTATAAGATGGACGAGTGGAAGAGCCTCCAGACCGATGGCGACTTCCCGATGAAACGGAGGGACGAACTCGCCAGGCTCTCACCAGAAACCAAACTCACTGTGTCGGGGGGCGCCCTTTATGGCTGGGCAAGATTAGAGGCTTTGGGGATTCCAGACAGTGACGGTTATGAAGATGTTGTATTTTCCCCACTGCGTCCGTGGCTGGCAGAGGGTATTTGTGATATCAGAACACTCATGGTACCACAGGGATTACCCCACAGTCACTCACACCTCCACAACGCAAGTTTCTGGACTGCACGTCGACAAGCAAGAAAGATTCCAGTCTACACTATTGAATCTTCTGATGATGATGATTCTGACGATACGGATGATTCCACGGAGCAGACAGATAGCTCGAGCGAGGATTCGAGTCGTTAATCCTTGCTCGTTCTTCAAAGTCATGCGACCAATGATCAGGATGTCTTATCCGAAAACGAGGAGCAGGAAATGTGAGTTACAAAGTCAAATGAGGTGGTATGACAATGAATGCGATGAGCTAAGGTAAATCATACTTCTACTGGAACTCAATCGAACTCTTTCGCGGCAGTCCCTGATATTTTTAGGTGCCTATATGAAAGTAGGTCCTTAGGCTGCTCCAAGTGAGCACTGACCTTCCTTCCCGAAGCTATCTAGATGGGCACAGCAATTGATAGGTAAAACGCTTCGCGACGACAGAATCTGGGCTGAGATCACATCATACAACGTTGCCCATCTCTTAGTGGAAACACACGAGCGTCTCCAAGTCACTACGTAATGTGTTGCTAAGCAGGATCGCGTCTGGTCCTTTAGAGCCCGTCGGGCACATCAGATTTGAAGGTATTCGATGGCGAATGGCTGTACTCAACGCAAGCCCAGAGACAAATGTGTTGGTGATCCGCACGAGTGATGAAGCTAGTGGATGTGAGACAACTCGATCTGGACTATTGCGGTTCCGACCCATACGGAGTAGACACGTGACGACTGCTAATTCTTCGACCCCAGAGCAATCAAAACTAGTGCTTTATGACCACGCTTCTATCGCCGTTCTGGTCCAGGGGGACGCGCTCATCATCCTCGACGTGGTCGGTGTAGCAAGCGCGCGTGCAAGATGACGGCCAAAGCATATATCCGCCAATCTCGATGGCTTCGCTTCCTCCCATCCTCTTTCAAGGTCATCCTTGCGGGCTAGTCTAGTAGCTAGTGGGCCACTGTATTCCTGATTCACTTATCCAGTCCCCTGGCTTTCACAAACCTTGCGATTTGTTCTTTGCACGCTTTCTCGTTGTACTGCTCCCAAACATCGTAGAGAGAGATGATTTCTTGCGAACACTCGACAACGGCCTTAATGTCAACCTCACCTTCTGCTAACCAGCTGACAAGATTCTGCACTTTCTGGTGCTGCGTGTTTGGTGGACCTCGGGTCATACCAGATTGGTCCTTCGTCGACGAGCTAGTACCACTCAGGACAGAAGCTGTGCTAGCCGCACCTTGTAGGCCTGTTTGTGTGGGTTTTAGCGTCATGGCTAGGAATATCGCCGTGACTGCAATCACATGGGGTGGAAAGAGGAGAGGCAAATCGGTCAGGTAATGATCATTGATGATAGACCAGGCCAGGGAGAAATCATCCTGCGCCAAGCTCAGTGTACCCTGAAGCTCGTGCAGCGTACGATAAGGGTGATGAATAATGAGTTGAGAGTCCATCTCCGAGATCATATAGAACTCGCACTCGCCGGCTTTTGATACATCCGAGCTGATGAACTCTGTAGACACCGGTCAACGGATCTTGAGTCTTGTACGGAGGCAATGAAACAAACCTGGCCAATTACTACGAGCATCATTGACAGCCAGTCTGATGTGCTGAGGACATTCCTCCATCTTGCACGCTAAGTAAAGCGCCGTTGTCACGATGAGATACGGGTTCGTATGGCGAATATCGACCTTGCTATAGAACCTTCGTATATAAATTTGTGCTGTGGCAAGAGCCTGTTGTCTTATAGGCGTACGCTTGCACAGCTTTGCCAATTCTTGTAGAATACAGTCAGAATGCCAGACAAAGAGATGACCAGGGACATACGCTCAAGGAAGAATTTGCTTAGAAGTCGTCTATCTGGTAGTGGATACTGTTGCACTAAGCTCCGATCCTCATCTTCCAGTTGTTGTCTGATCTCTGCCAGGTTTTCCCGCGAGAATTGCCAGTGGCGACGCTGGGTAGAGGCCCAATAGTTCGCAGCCATTGCAGCGAGCAGATACCTAATCAATATTGGCCTACTTCGTCTTTATTTGCATGCTCAACAGAAACAATTCAGATTTATCGACGCTAAGGTCGTCAAGCTGCACACTTCATCTAGAACTGAAAGGCTTTCCTATGTTCGCTCTGTCCATAGAGAATAGTAACTCACAAATTGATTCATAGATATAAATCTATGTCACGCAATTAGGATTTGTAAAGAGGCGGGATGCCCATCTTAGAGAAAACCAGGGGTAGACATCTTGTTGTTATTTATGTCTCGTGAAAATCCAGCCATCCATACAATAACTCTTTGCTCTACACTGTAGTATGCTGGGCTGTCATGCCTATCAACAATGATCCTGTATAATTACCAGTACGGAGTAAAGATCTGCGAATGTAATATGTTGGAATTCAGGCCGGGTCAACCTCGGTAGTTACTAATCAGGACTAGTCAGGGGGCCTTGGTAGACTAATAGAGATTTCTCGTAATAGTTATTCCATTCTATATAGCTATATCTATCCATTAGTTATTATAATACTATTATATTATACCTAAATTATATATAGATAACTTATTAATTATTATATTATTTAATAGGTTATAAGCCTAGGTTTAACGTAACCTAGGAACCGCGTAATTTATATAGTAAGCTTTTTAATAAGTCTTAGGATAGTCTTAGAAGTATTATTCCCTAGACTATTTATTATTAATAGTATAATAGCTAATTATTATAAAATCTAGAAGTTTAAAGGTAAGGAGAATTATAAGTAATAGGAAGTAGTAGTTTAAAATTATCTTATTATTAATAACCTAGATCTTATTATTAACCCTAAATACCTACCTCTAATTTAGATTAAGCCTATTAAAGGAGGCGTACTACTTATTAATAAACTATAAGATAAATATATTAAGAAGGAAAAGATAGCCTTTACTATTATCTAGATTACTTATACGCTAGCTATCTATATTATAATTAAGAAGATTATAATAGCTAAGGATATATAAGTAAAATTAAAGTTATTATATAAGATAGAGTCTTATATAATAAGAAGAGTAGTCTTCTTCGCCTTAATAGCCCTCTAATCTAATTAGTTTAAAGACCTTTATACCTACCTCACTAAGTTTAGTAAGTATAGGAACTAGCTAGAGTAAATAGGGACTCCCTTATATTAAGATTTTCTAGCCTCTATCTTTAAGAAAGGTCTACTAGAGTATATAAAATAAATAATCTATACTCTTACTAAGATCTCTTATTTTAGGAAGGAAGATATTAACTTTAAATATATTATTATATTACTTACTAATAGAGACCTAGCTAATAAAGCTAAAGATACTAAGGCTTTTACTAGTAATTTTAGTAAATAATTAAAAGTAGGCTAATATTAAAATAATAGATATTAAGGCGGTAATAGCGAGAAGTATACCTTTTATAGTAATAACTATAATATTAATACCTATTTTCACGCTTATCTAGACCTTATACTAGCGGGATTTACCTCTAAAATAAAGAAAGAGCTAAAAGTATAAAATAATTATTAATAAAATAGGAAAGGTCCTAGTTACTAGTAGAATAAGTAAAATCTTCTAGATAAATAAAAATAAGATAAATCCTATACTACTTACTTTAGGTATAGTCTATAGTAAAATAAGTCCTATAAGATTATTATTAACTTAGAGGACTAGGAGTATACCTTCTAGGACCGCTCTAAGTTTACTAACTATTTACTAGTCTAGAACTATACGGTATTAAGACCTACTAGGAGTAGGCTAATAAAAGTTAAGGGTATTAGGATAATATTAATCCTAGTAGTTATTAATAATAGAGTTAATAATTTTCTATTAACTAATATTTACTATATCCCTAATATAGAGTTTAATCTCTTATTAACTACCTAGCTAGACTTATAAGGATATAAGTACGTTAATAGTAATAAAAAAGAGATATTCTATAATAAATAAGAGCCTTTTACCTTAAATTATCTATACTAGCTAAGAATAACGCGTTATAGACTTAATAGTATAAGTAATATAGTTATATTAGTATAGAAGCTATTAAAGTAATAGTATATACTATTAATATTAATTATAAGGCCGCTAATCACCTTTAAAAATATAAGTTATATATTAGGGAAAATTACCTAAATACCCTTATAAATACCTATATATAGAGTTACTATCCCTAGATAATACTAGTATATTAACCTAGTATTAGCTAGATATATAACTACCCTTAGGGGATATACTAATATAATAGTATCTATATATAAGGTATTAGGATTTTCTCTTATAGACTATATATCTAGTAGGGGAGAATTATTAATAAAACTCGCCTTTAAAATAAAATACTAGAAGAATTAGGGGTATTAACTAGCCTTTATCTAGAGCGATAATAAACTCGCCTAGGGCTATAAATATTAATAGATCTATAAAGAGAATAGGATATAATTAACCGCGTTAGTACTATATAACCTATATTAGAATAGGATTATTAAGAGAAAGAACTAGACGCTATTTAGTAAAGTTAGAATAGTTCTTATTAATACTAGACTACCTTAGGAGTTCTAGGGTAAGGCTATCTATTATATTAACTATATTAAGAACCTTATACCTAGTAAAGATAGGAAGTCCCCCTTTAAGAAATAGTATAACTTTAAACCCCTATTAATATACTTAAAGCCTTTTAAATATTAATACTATTCATTTAATATATTACTAAATAAGAAGAAACTAGATAATAAGGCTATTAAATATTACTTCCTTAGCTATAATAGTAAGAGTATCTACCGCGTATAGGATATTAAGGGATAATATCTTGTTAGGTTAGTATATATTATATTTAATAAAAAGGCTGTTATACTATTAATAGAAGATAATAAGCTTCTAATAGATAGAGAAGATAGCGACGACTACGTCGTAGACCTCCTAAGCTACCTCTAATTAGACTAATTAGATTATAATAGTAAGGTCTTAGAGGGAGTACCCCCTCCTAATTAATAGAGTGTTAAGGGAGTATTAGATAGTACTAAAAATACTAAAAATACTAATAATACTAGTAACTCTAGTAATAGATTAGTAATAACTCTTCCTAATAGCTAATTAGTATTAGGCCTAACTAATAATATAAGTAGGCTAATTAGTCTAAATAGATATAATTAGGATAATCTACCTGAGTTAAATTAATATAAGTTAAATAATTAGACTATAAGAATTAGCTAAGCGGAGTTAGAAATATTAACTATTTAAAATTAGAATAATTATAATAGTTAGATATACTAAGTTACTACTAGAATACTATTAGCTATTATTAATAAGATATTAGCTAGGAATAGTAAATCCTAAAAAATTATTCCTAATTTATTACGTTATTCTAGTTATAATAAACTATAGATTAATTATAACTAGACTAATAAATAAGGCCTAAAGTCTTCTAATAACCCTAATAGGTTTAGGGCTATACTTACCTACGTCGTTACTATTAGTAAAGAGTATCCCTATCTAATATTAATAGATAAGGCCCTTTAAGGGCCTAATAATAAGAAATAGCTCGCTACTACTAAAGAAGAATTAGCTAACTATACTAAGTAGGAGATATAGAAAATACTATATAAGCTACCCTAGAAGGTATATATCTTACTAGGAAGATAGGTCCTATCCTATAAATATAGGCTAATAGGCGAAATAAGTAGGTATAAGGCCTAGTAGGTAGTTAAAGGCTTCTACTAAATTAAGGGGATTAATTTTAATAAGACCTTTTTATTAACCTTAAAGGTATTATTATAACGTCTTCTTCTTACCCTAATTATTAAGTATAGGCTAGTTATTAAGTATTTAGATATTATCGCGGCGTTCCTAAAATTACTTATTTAAGAAGAAATCTAGGTAGAGTAACTATATTACTTTACTAATAGCTAGTAAGGATACGCCTATTAATTAAATAAGGCTTTATATAACCTTAAGTAAGTATCTTATAAATAGTATAAGACCCTCTATAAGATACTTAAGTTACTAGGATTTAATTACCTTAAGTATAATTATTATATATTTATTAACCCTATAATAAAAGTTATTATTACGGCGTATATAAATAACTTACTATTTATAGTATATAATTAAGACCTAATTACCTATATAAAAAATAAACTTAATAAGAGTTTTAACTTTAAGTATATAAGAGATTTAAAAGACTATTTAAGTATAAATATTATTAGGAATCTAGATAAATAGTCTATTTAGGTTAATTAAATAAAATATATTATATAATTATTAAGATAGCTTAGTATAGAGAATTATTTACTAGTAAAGTCGCTTATAAAATAGGCGTATATTACTATTACCCCTAACGGCTATATAACTCCCTTATCTAATAGGGAGGCTTATTAGTCCCTTATAAGAGTACTTAATTAATTAAGTATTATAACTAGGCCTAATATTACTTATACTATTAGTACCCTAAGTTATTCTCTTTATAACCCTTCTCTATAATATATGAATACGGTGAAAAGGGTATTATATTACCTAGCTAGAATAATTAATAATAGCCTAATCTATTAACTAGGTAAGAATAATAGCCTAGTAGGTTTTATTAACGCGTCTTACTATAATAATTATAAGATATCTTACTCTACTAGAGTATATATTTATAAACTATTTAATAGCCCTATTACCTAGTAATTTAAATTATAAAAGCTAGTAGTAATATCTATATATAAGTCTAAATATATTACTATAATAGAGGTATATAAAGAAGCTCTATATCTAGGCCTTATACTTAAAGAGCTAGGGTATAATAAGGGAGTAGTACTAGTACTCCTAAGTATTAATAACTAGGTAGCTATTAAATTAGCTACTAACCTAATTAGTTATATTACTATAAAATATATTTAAATAAGATACTATTTAATTTATTAACTAGTTTCTAAAACTGAAGAAATCTATCTTAAATAGGTTAATACTAAAGCTTAATATATAGACCCCCTTATAAAACCTATTAGTCCTATTAACTTTAGCCTAGCTAGATAATAATTAGAACTAGCTCTAGGTAAAGTATAAGGGTATTTAGATATAGTGGTTAATAATAGGGACCCCACCTTATTATTACTAATCTAAGAGGGAGTATTAGAATTCAGGCTAGGTTAACCTTAGTAGTTACTAATTAGGACTAGTTAGGGGGCCTTAGTAGACTAATAGAGATTTCTCGTAATAGTTATTCCATTCTATATAGCTATATCCATCCATTAATTATCATAATACTATTACACTACACCCAAATCACGTACAGATGACTCATTGATCATCATATCATTCAACATAATATTATTGACCAGGGGGGACTAGAAATAGAATGGAACTAACGGTCCGCTTTCGGGCCGCCCCTTCCATGCGCTCCCCACGTTGCCCGTTTGCAATCACAACACCAAGCCTAACGGTCCGACCGTCGTACAGCTAACAGGCAATGAAGCAAGTCGTAATGGTACTCGACGCGTCATCATGCCACTCACAAGGCGTGGAGTGAGAAATAGCGTGAGAAGGAAGATTTTGGTCATTATTGGCAGCGATGGATCAGTATTGGTAACCTAAGCTCCAAAGCATGGACAGCGAAGACAAGCGAAGCCAGGACGCTCGAGTAGAGAAGCTCTGGAAGTCCCTCGATACGCGCAATGAGGGGCAACTGAACCTCAATGGCCTGAGGAAGGGGCTCAGCAAGATTGATCATCGTCGGTACATCTTGGTCAATGGCCGGACACGCTCACTGACCAACAAATTAGCACTCAAGAATGCAGATTCCCTTCTTCAAGATGTTTTGAAAGCTGTGGATACCAACAAGGATGGCCATATCTCATTCTCTGGTACGTCTTTTCCTACATGTGAGTATTGGATACAGCTAAAGGCTGTGCTCAGAATTCCGGGGGTTTGTGGAGCAAACTGAAAACGAGCTCTGGCAGCTATTCAAAAGCATTGACCGGGACCACAACGGGCAATTGGACAAAAGCGAGCTCAGGTCGGCTTTCGTGGCAGCCGGAATCATGTTGCCAACTTCAAAGCTTGACCAATTCTTTTCCGAGGTGGACACAAACCATGACGGAGTCATAAGCTTCGACGAGTGGAGGTAATACCTACACGGTGTAACACAAATCCGATCAGTGTCTTATTGACTTGGCACACAGGAGTTTTCTACTTTTCATCCCGGCCCATACCCCAAACCTTAAGGCCGTTTTATCCTACTACTCCTCCGCTCTCACCGTCAACTCCGAGGGGGATGTACATGTTTCGGATGACACTGTGGAGGGTCTAGGTAATCATAAATTTCCTAGGAATCTGTATGGCGCTGTTTTCGGCATTGCAAAGCCGCCAAAACCAATCACACCACCTGTGCCTACACCGTCATATATCGAGCGGAAAACCGCAGCACAAGATACCATCGAGAGGAAACCGCTCACATTTCCTTGGGATCCGGGTGATAACGACCCACAGTACGAGGACATCATTGCACCAGATAGTGTTGCGGATTACCAACAGTACTCAAGCAAAGTGGCAAAGCTGACGGATCTCTTCCCTGATCCAGGGTATTTCCTCGCCGGAGGCATAGCTGGCGTCGTCTCGCGAACATCTACCGCACCCCTAGATCGACTCAAGGTTTACTTAATAGCCCAAGTTGGAGTGAAAGTTGATGCTATCAGTGCCGCCAAATCAGGAGCCCCTCTTGAGGCGGCGAAGACCGTAGGCAGGCCTTTAGTAGAGGCAACCAAGACTCTATGGCGCATGGGAGGAATGCGGAGTCTCTTCGCCGGTAAGTGCGTGTGGAACAAAGCTTATGGGGCTAGCTAATTCGCCAGGCAACGGCCTTAACGTTGTCAAAGTCATGCCAGAATCGGCCATCAAATTCGGTTCTTATGAGGTATGAGAGCCCGTGGATTGCCACGATTGACCTAATAGCTGCCAGGGATCTAAACGTGCTTTAGCACGGCTCGAAGGTCACGATGATCCCAAAGCTCTCCACCCATGGACTCAATTTCTTGCTGCTGGCACTGGCGGAATGATATCTCAGTGAGCGGAAACGTATCTGCACCCCGTCAAGGCCAAGCTTATCGTCCCTTTTTCAGATTCTGCATTTATCCTCTCGACACATTGAAATTGTTAGTGGACATACATCCCCATCATCACTCAAGCACTAACCTCCTTCCTAGCCGGGTGCAAAACGAAACAGTCCAGGGAGGGCAACACGGCAACGCTTTGATACTGACCACCGCTCGTAAAATGTGGGCTAAGTCTGGTATCCGCTCCTTCTACCGTGGCCTCCCCATGGGCCTAGTCGGCATGTTCCCATACAGCGCCATCGACCTCACAACCTTCGAATACCTCAAGCGATTCATCACAGCGCGTAAAGCGCGCATAAAATGCTGCCACGAAGACGACGCTGCGCTCAGCAACTTCACCACCGCCGGTATCGGCGCCTTCAGCGGTGCCTTTGGTGCCACGGCCGTCTATCCGCTCAATCTGTTGAGGACGAGGATGCAAAGTCAAGGTACGGCTACACATCCGCCTACGTACACGGGCGTCTGGGACGTCACCGTAAAGACTGTGCGAGGAGAAGGCTTGAGAGGTCTGTTCAAGGGGATCACGCCGAACCTGCTGAAGGTGGTGCCGGCGGTCAGCATCACTTATGTTGTGTACGACAATTCGAAAGCGGCCTTGGGCTTGCGGTGAGATAGATGATGGGCGTCACGAATCCCCTTCGGAAGTGAACCAGCGCATAGCGGGTCTGCTTCTGGAATAGGTACAGGACTAGAGAGCGGTGATCCCCGAACTATCACAGGACTGTGAGCGATTGATATATACCCCCTAATACTACGCATGCAGGTCCAGGAGAAATTTCAAACAAAAAACTACAAACAAAACCGCAATCCATCATCTGTTAAAAGCTTACAACATCCATAAAACCCCTCAAAGACCTCATCAAACCATCTCGCCGCCAGACAAATGCACGGGACCGAATCATTCTCTCAGACGCCAACACCTCAACAGCGGCGCGGGGG